>JAESGM010000027.1_pt1 | contig 546903 bp, 549 predicted proteins | sample 9269721 | NCBI WGS metagenome assembly JAESGM01 (sample SAMN15720920, study PRJNA650825) | algae metagenome | isolation source: Komarekiella atlantica HA4396-MV6 and co-occurring heterotrophs from... | place: USA: Theobald House, Kauai, HI | collected 2009-07-29 | reverse complement strand
AATACTCGGTATCACGGATGATACTTGAAGGGGGAGTTGAGGAAAAACAGCGGGTTAGGCTGTAAAGACACGGTCATTTAACTATGACATACAACGATTATTTTTTGTCATCATCACCCTTTTGTGACGGTTTGCGAAAGAGATGAGAGCGGTAAAAGTCAGGCTCGGCTCGCAGAGTAGAGTTGTCGTCATCCCGCGTGGATGACCTTGCGAATGGTTGTGAAGCGGCGGCCTACATGAGGCCGGGGCGGATGTCGCTGGAGGCCTGCCCCCTGGCAACGGTTCTGCCTAGAGCTCCGCTTCCGACGCCCGCGTCCGGCGCCCCGTGTTTCGGCTACCGCCCATATCGCGATAGGTTTTCCCCATGATCGGCGCTTCCGGCGGCGCGTCCATTTCGCCCCTGCCGCCTCTTGCGAGCACCGTTTTGCTATTTTCCCAACCGCGTTGACTAAGGCGACCTGTTCGGTAGTCTTAAATCGTTAACGCCAGAGAGGAGGCACAGATGAAAAAGTGCATTGGGAAAAATCTTGCGGCGTTTCTCGTCGGACTGAGCCTGTCCACCGGCCTTGTGCTGCCGGCAGGGGCTGCGGAGCTCCTGAACGTCTCCTATGATCCGACGCGCGAGTTTTATGCCGAGTTCAACACCGCCTTCGCCGCACACTGGAAACAGGAAGCCGGCGAGACCGTAACGATCAGCCAGTCGCATGGCGGTTCCGGCCGCCAGGCCCGCGCGGTAATGGAGGGCCTCGAGGCTGATATCGTCACGCTCGCTCTGCAAAGCGACATCGACATCATCGCCGAACGGGCAAAGCTGATCGCGCCCGACTGGCGCGCCCGCCTGCCGAACAATTCGTCCCCCTATACCTCGACCATCGTGTTTCTGGTGCGCAAAGGCAATCCGAAGGGCATCCAGGATTGGGGCGATCTGGTGAAGGGTGACGTAGAGATCGTCACGCCCAATCCGAAGACCTCGGGCGGTGCGCGCTGGAACTATCTCGCCGCCTGGGCCTGGGCCAACAAGGAGTTCGGCGGCGACGAGCAGAAGATCCGCGACTATATCGCCGAGATCTACCGTCGCGCCCCCGTGCTCGACACCGGCGCCCGCGGCTCGCTGACGAGCTTTGCCCAGCGCGAGATCGGCGACGTGCTGATCTCTTGGGAAAACGAGGCCTATCTCGCCGGCAAGGAATTCGGCGCCGACCAGTTCGATATCGTCACCCCGTCGCTTTCGATCCTTGCCGAACCGCCGGTCGCCGTGGTCGACGTGGTCGTCGACAAGAAGGGTACGCGCAGAGAGGCCGAAACCTACCTCAACTACCTCTATTCGCCGGAGGGGCAGACGCTGGCGGCGAAACACTTCTACCGCCCTTCGCGCCCGGACCTCGTGGCCGCAGGCTCCGGCCCGGAATTGCCGAAGCTCGACCTCGTCACCATCGATGATCCGCTCTTCGGCGGCTGGGCCAAGGCACAACCGGAGCATTTCGGCGAAGGCGGCGTCTTCGACCAGATCTACCGCCCCTGACGGGCGGCCCCTCCCAAGGATCATGAAGGCGGTTCCGAAAGGGCCGCCTTTTTGGCCTCGGCCTCAACCTCACCCGCCGATCAAGCAAAGGTGACGTCGAAATGCGGGCCAGGCGCACTACTCTCTCACAAGTGTTGTGTCCCAACCCGGAGAAAGATCATGAACCGCGCGCTCTCCCTCTCGGCACTGGCTGGCGCCACTCTTGTCGCCGGCGCCGCCATGGCCCATCACGGCTGGTCCTGGGCCGAGGCCGACCAGATCGACCTGACCGGCAGGATCACCGCGATCTCCTTTGCCCCGCCGCATCCGACGCTCGAACTGGATACAGCCGAAGGCCCATGGCGGATCGAACTCGGCAATCCGAACCAGACCCAGCGCTCCGGCTTTGTCGAAGGGGTTGCCGAGATCGGCGATGAAATCACCGTGCGCGGCAACCGCTCGCTCGATCCGGATGAAAAGCGCCTGAAGGCCGTGCGCGTCATTGTCGAAGGCAAGAACTACGACATCTACCCCAACCGCATCGTCACGAACTGACAGCCGTGGAGTGGCTGGCAATCCTTGCGGCACCCGTGGGCCAGCCCTTCATTCGTTGGCCGGTGCTCTACATCTTTGCCAATGCCGGCCACATCCTGTCGCTCGCCATGCTGGTCGGGGCGAGCGTGATGCTCGATCTTCGCCTGCTCGGCCGGCTCAAGAGCCTGCCGCTCGCCGAAAGCGCCGAACTGTTCTCTCGCATCGCATCCGTGGCACTCGCCTGTGCATTGCTGACAGGTGCGCTTCTATTCTCCGTGCGTCCGGTCGAATATGCCGGCAATACCGCCTTTCTGATCAAGCTCCTGCTCATCGGGCTCGGAACCGCGAATGCCGTGTTCGTTCATCTCTCCCGGGACTGGGCCGAGATGATCGTCGAACAGCAGGCCTCACTGCGTCTGAAGCTCGGCGCTGTCATCTCGCTGACGACTTGGCTGTCGGCCGTCCTCGCCGGCCGCTGGATCGGCTTTCTCTAGGCCTGGCGTATGGTCACGACTCCTGCCACCGTGCGAGCGCTTCCAGCCCCGCCGGTGTCAGCCCATAGACGCCGCGGTCGATACGCGCGAACCAGCCATAGACATTGGCCTGCAGGATCTTGCCTGCTTCGGGAACGCTTGACCTGATCTCGCGCACCTTCAGCGGACCGGAAGCCAGCACGGCGGCGCAACCCAGCGCCTGCTGGCGATAGGCGGTCATAAGGGGTGTTCGCGTGCTGCCGCCTACGGCTGGGTCCCCTCGGCGCTTCTGGTGTTCGCGGATCAGCCGCGAACGCCGCTTCGGATTGGTCCGCGGCATCGGCGTGACGGATGCGACGATGACATTGACCGTGCCATTGTCGGAAATGCCGAGCATGCCGATCCCGAGCCGGCGGCAGAGATCGCGGTAACGCTTGTCGCTCTCGCGTCCCTTGCCCTTGGCCGAAACGCGCCCAGCGATCCACACCTCGTCTGCGACGGATGCCCGATCGACAGCCTGTAGGATCAGTTCGAGATTGAAGCTGAGCTTCAGCTCGCAGACGACCAACACGGGCGGATCCTCGTCGCTGAGACCCACGAGATCACAGCCGCCAATCTCGCCCTTCACGGTGTAGCCAGCGCCTTCGAGAAAGTTTTTGACGGGAAGGTAGAGCGAGGTTTCCATGGAGCTCGGGATTAGGTTGCGCAGGGACCGACACCTAAACTGCTTTGTCGGTGACCGTCATCCGGAAATCACATGGGAGCCGCAGGAAACGGGTGGCCCCCCTGCTTTTCTCCGGTAATTCTTGGATACTCAAACTCCGGGGAGGATCCCATGACGTGCGATTTGACAGACGACGATGCCCGCTGGCAGGCCATCCGCACCCGCGATGCATCGCATGACGGACTGTTCGTCTATGGGGTCCGCTCCACCGGCATTTTCTGTCGTCCGTCCTGTCCATCAAGGCCCGACCGTCCGGAGAATGTCGTCTTCCTTGAAACGCCTGAGGCCGCCCGGGCGGGCGGCTTCAGGGCCTGTCTGCGCTGTCGTCCGGATCAGCCCGAAACCTGGGCCGAGCGGCTCTAGCACCTTCTCACACCAGGAAGATCGAGATGATCGGGAAGGCCGTCAGAAGCACGATGCGGAAGACGTCGGCGGTGACGAAGGGCACGATGCCCTTATAGGTCTCGCGGATCGGCACGTCGCGCGACATCGCCGATATGATGAAGAGATTTAAGCCCACCGGTGGCGTGATCATGCCGATCTCGGCCACCATCAGCACCAGGATGCCGAACCAGATGGCGAAGTGCTCCGGGCTCATGCCGAAATCCATCGCCGTGACGATCGGGAAGAAGATCGGGATGGTGAGCACGATCATGGAGAGCGAATCCATGATGCAGCCGAAGATGATGTAGAGCAAGAGAATGATGATCAGCACGGTCATCGGCGCAAAGCCTTGCGCCGTCACCCATTCCGCGCCGACCTGCGGCAGACGGGAGAAGGCGAGGAAGGAGTTGAACACCGAGGCGCCAAGAATGATGAAGAAGATCATGCCGGTGGAAACCGCCGTCTCCTTGAAGCAGGCAATCAGCGATGTGCGGTCGAGCCCGCCATTGGCAAAGGCAACGAGGCCGGCACCAACGGCGCCCACGGCGGCAGCTTGGGTGGGCGTGAACCAGCCGAGATAGATGCCGCCGACGACGGCAAAGAAGATTGCCGCGACCGGCCAGACGGCGATCAGCGCCGGTACGCGGTCCTTCCAAGGGATGCGCGGCGCTTGGCCGGCACTTTCCGGCTTCAGCCGGACATAGATGGCGATGACGACGAGATAGGAAATCGCCGCGATCAGACCAGGCACGAAGGCCGCGAGGAAGAGCTTGGCGATATTCTGCTCGGCAAGGATCGCGTAGATGACCAGCACGACGGAGGGCGGGATCAGGATCCCGAGCGTGCCGCCGGCAGCCAGCGTCGCGGTTGCAAGCCCGCCCGCATAGCCGTTGCGCTTCAGTTCCGGCAGCGCCACCTGCGCCATGGTCGCAGCCGTCGCAAGCGACGAGCCGCAGATCGAGCCGAAGCCGGCAGACGCTCCGATCGCCGCCATGGCAACCCCGCCCTTGCGATGGCCGACAAAGGCGGCGGCCGCGTTGAACAAGGCCTGGCTCATGCCACCACGGGCCGCGAACTGTCCCATCAGCAGGAAGAGCGGGATGATCGACAGCGAATAATTCGCATTCGTGTTCCAGGCCAGAACCTTCATCTGCGCCAGGATCGGCGTCCAGCGGTCGAGCACCAGATAGGTGCCCACGACGCCGGTGGCGAGCATGGCAGCGCCAATCGGCACGCGCAGGAAAATCAGCAGAATGAGGACGGGGAAAGACCAGAGGCCGATTTCAATGCTGCTCATCAGTGCGCTCCCATCGCAGCGACGATCGTCTTGCCGCGGCGGATGTCGCGGATATCGGCAGCGATCACATAGAAGCAGACGAGGAGGTTGGCGACGAGGAGGGCAAGCGCAATGGCAAAGCCCCACCAGACGGGCAGAAGAAGCAGCGGCGTGGTCTCGCCATTGCCGAATTTGTCCATGGTGCCTATGGCATGGCGCCAGGTGACGAGCCCGATCAGCGCGGCGATGATGATGTCGCCAATCAGCTGCGTCCAGTTCATCGCCTTCGGTCCGAAGGCGGAAATCAGAATGTCGACGCCGACATGGCCGCGCTTCAACTGGCAGAAGGGCAGGAAGGCAAAAACCGCGAGCCCACACAGCGCTTCGACCAGTTCGATTTCACCGGGCAGGGGGCGGATGGTGACCGAGCCCACGATCGAGGCGACGGTCAGCGCGCAGGCAACCACGAGACAGAAGCCGCCGAACAGGACGAGGGCGGAGGCAAGGCTATGGCAAGCCCGCTCCAGTCGTTCGAAGCTGGTGGAAACGGCAGTCGCCATCAGAAAGTCCTTTGAAAGTCTTCGCAAAGGGTCCGGGCGCCTTCCGACAAGCGCCCGGACAAGGCGGGGAGATTACTGGGTGTTGGCCTGGATGAGCGAAAGCGCGTCGTTGTAGAGTGTTGTGCCGTCGAGGCCCTTGCCGTCCATTTCGGCGATCCAGGCCTTGGTCACGGCCTCGCCCGCAGCCTTCCAGCGTGCAGTCTCGGTCTCGTCCAGCGTGATGATCTTGTTGCCGTTCTTCTCGGCAATTTCCTTGCCGCGGATATCACCGGCGTCCATGGCCTGGCCGAAGAGACGGGCGAGTTCCTTGCCGGAGTTGTCGTCGATCACCTTCTTCAGGTCGTCCGGCATCGCGTCATAGCTGTCCTTGTTCATCGCGAACACGAAGGTGCCGGTGTAAAGCCCATTCGGACCGGAGAAGCCGGTATGGTTCGGCGCAAGCTCGGCGATCTTGATGGCGGGGGTTACTTCCCACGGAACGACCGAGCCGTCGATGACGCTCTTCGACAGGCTTTCCGGAACGGCCGTAACCGGCATGCCGACAGCAGAGGCGCCCATGGCCTCAAGCATCTGGTTGATCACCTTCGAGGTGCCGCGCAGCTTCAGACCCTGCATATCCTCGAGCTTTTCGACCGGCTTGGAGGCAATGGTGTGGATGAGGCCGGGGCCATGCGTGTGAACCGCAAGCACGTGGTAATCCGTCAACTCGTCCTTGAGGTGCTTTTCATAATATTCCTGGAAGGCGACGGAGGTCGCCTCGGCGGTGGTGACCATGAAGGGAAGCTCGAAGGCTTCCGACTTCGGGAAGCGGCCGGGGGTGTAACCGAAGAGCGTCCAGGTCAAATCGACCACGCCATCCTTCACCTGGTCCACGAGGTCGGCCGGTCTGCCGCCGAGCTGCATGGCAGGATACAGCTCGACCGCGATGCGGCCACCGGAATCCGCCTGGATCTTCTCGGCCCAGGGCTGCAATACCTTGGCGGGGATCGTCGCCTGGGGCGGCAGCATCTGATGAAGCTTGAGGGTAACGTCTGCGGCGAAGCTGGCGGACGCCATCATCGACAATGCGGCACCGGACAATCCGGCGATAAGGAACTGGCGCAACATGATTTCCTCCCATGTCTTGTTGATCTGGAAAAACCAACCGGCTCGAGGCAACAGAGCAATCAGAAAACATGACGAATGCCATGTAAAGATCGCGTCGCCCGGTTCCTCACTCCCATCCGGCAGACTCTTCCTTGTAAGTTATGATTACAGATGGGATGCAGGCACGCAAATAATTATGTGGCCGGAAATCATAACCAGATTAGTATGCATGGCACGGTGCAAAGCGGCGCGCCGCAGCCCCGTGCCGCGATCGTGAGGAGGAGCCGGTTGCCGGGCCTTGGCTCCATCCTCGTCTCCGGTTATAGCTCGCCGCTCCGGCCCGGTCATGACGACACGAGGCGGGCGATTGTCGATCTGCAAGGATGATCCCGGATGCGTTTTCTTTCCTTCGGCCCCCATCGCCGGTCGCGCGCGGCCTTCGTAGCGCTCTGCCTGCTTTCGGCAGCGGGTTTGGCTTCCTGCGCCGGTCGCCCGGGCCCTGAGACGCTCAGCACCGTTGCCCTGAACGACTACGAGCCGACCCGGGTCGAAACGCTCTATACAGTGACCACGCGCGATCGCGCGGAACCCGGCGAGAACGTCTTCACGACGACCAAGACCCGGGAGCCCAATTACGCGAGCTTTGCGGTCTCCATCCCGCCGAACCATCAGCCGGCCAACATCGAATGGCCGAAGCCCGGCCGCAAGGTCGATCCGAAGACCGATTTCGCCGTCGTCTCGCAGTCCGTGCTGGATCGCCCCGGCCTCCTGCAGGCGATCCGCGCCCGCGAAGCCGCCCCGCCGGTCGTCTTCGTGCACGGCTACAACTACAATTTCCAGGAAGCACTGTTCCGCCTCGCCCAGCTGAAGACGGACAGCAATCTCGACGGAACGCCGGTCCTCTTCTCCTGGCCCTCGCTCGCCGCTCTCCCCGCCTATGTCGCCGACAAGGAAGCGGCTACCTATTCTCGCGATGCGCTCGCCGACCTGCTCTCCGACATGGTACGGGCGCGCAAGGGCGAGGTCGACGTCTTTGCTCATTCCATGGGTGGCTGGCTGACGGTCGAGGCCCTGCGCCAGTTGAGGCTGCAGGGGAAGGGGGACGTCCTCGATCGGCTGAGGGTGATCATGGCGGCCCCCGACATCGATGAAGACGTCTTCACCGCCCAGCTCGATGTCATCGGTCGTATGCGCATCCCGATTACCATTCTCGTCGCGCCGGACGACCGGGCGCTGCAGGTCTCGAGCATTCTCGGCGCCGGTACCCAGCGTGTCGGAGCGCTGGATGCACGCAATGTGGAAGTGGCAGAGGCCGCCAAGCGCTATGGTGTGACGATCATCGATATCTCCTCGCTTGACCCCGTCGATGCGACCAATCACAACCGCTTCTTCGACGTGAAGCAGCTCGCCGCGACCCTCGGCAAGCCCACCTCCAGCGCCACGCTCGGCGATGCCGGTGCCTTTGTTCTGGACGCGGCTGCCCAGACAGTCTCAAGTCCCTTCTCGCTCGCGGCCAGGGTGCTGCGTCAGCAATGACGGTGCGCCGAGCTCAGCCATCTGAGAAATATGACGCGACGCGCAGCTCAGTCTTGCGCTGCGGTCACCTGAAGGTGGACGAAATTCGGTGTCTTGCGCAACTTAAGCCAAGATCCCGTACGTCTATGGCCTGGAGCGGGAAGACACGGCTTGCCCGACGCTGGAGCCCCCCGTCGTCAAAGGCATGACCCTTACCGGTCGCTGACTTCCCAGCGCGGGTTGATCCATGGCTCCTGATTGCTGCGGGGGAGTGGCTGCTTGCCCAGGATATGATCAGCCGCCTTCTCGCCGGTCATGATCGAGGGGCCGTTGAGGTTGCCATAGGTCAGTCGCGGAAAGATCGACGAGTCCACGACGCGTAGGCCGTCCACGCCGATGACGCGGCATTCCGGATCGACGACGGCCATTGGATCGTCCTTCGCGCCCATCTTCGACGTACCGCAGGGGTGATAGGCGCTTTCCAGATGCTCGCGCAGGAAGGCGTCGATCTGATCATCCGTCTGCACGGTTTCGCCCGGCTGGATTTCCGGGCCACGGAAGGCATCGAAAGCCTTCTGGCCGAAGATCTCGCGGGTGAGGCGCACGCAGTGGCGGAATTTTACCCAGTCTTCCTCATGGCTCATATAGTTGAACTGGATGACCGGGTCGGCCATCGGATCGGACGAGCGCAGGGTAACAGCGCCGCGAGATTTCGAATGGTTGTAGCCGACATGCACCTGGAAGCCATGGCTCTTTGCCGCCGCCTTGCCATCATAGGAAATGGCAACGGGCAGGAAATGGAACTGGATATCGGGCTGCTTCACGCCCGGTGCCGACCGCACGAAGGCGCAGGATTCGAACTGATTGGAGCTGCCGAGCCCCGTGCCGGAAAACAACCATTGTGCGCCAGCCACCCCCTGCCAGAACCAGGGCAGCCAGGAATAGAGCGAGACGGGCTTGGTTGCGACCTGCTGGAAGTAGAACTCCATATGGTCCATGAGGTTGGCGCCCACGCCCGGCCGGTCGACCTTCACCTCGATGCCCATCTCCTTCAGATGATCGGCCGGGCCGATGCCCGAGAGCATCAGGAGCTTCGGCGAGTTGAAGGTCGACGCGGAAACAATAACCTCGCGATTGGCCTTCACCACCTCGATTTTGCCATTGCGCTCGATTTCCACACCGGTGGCCCGGCCGTTCTCGATGACGATTCTGCGGGCAAAGCAGCGCACCAACTCGACATTCCCGCGCTTCATCGCCGGTTTGAGATAGGCATTGGCGGCAGACCAGCGGCGCGAGCGCCAGATCGTCTGCTCCATCAGGCCGAAACCTTCCTGCTTCTCGCCGTTATAGTCGTCCGTCGTCTCGAACCCGGCCTCACGGCCCGCCTCGACAAAGGCACGCACCAAGGGGTTCTTCGCCGGCCCGCGCTGGACATGCAACGGTCCGTCCGTGCCCCGCCAGCCCTCCTGGCCGCCATGCGAATTTTCCATCCGCTTGAAGTAGGGCAGCACATCGGCATAAGCCCAGCCCTTGGCGCCGCTCTCTTCCCAGCCGTCGAAATCTTCCGCCGATCCGCGCACATAGACCATGCCGTTGATCGAGGACGACCCGCCGATCACCTTGCCGCGCGGTGCGGTGATGCGCCGGTTGTTGAGGTTCGGCTCGGGCTCGGAGAGATAACCCCAGTTGTAGCGCTTCATGCTCATCGGCCAGGCAAGGGCCGCCGGCATCTGGATGAACGGCCCGACATCCGATCCGCCATATTCCAGCACCATGACGCTGTGCTTGCCGTCCTCGGATAGACGGTAGGCCAGCGCCGAACCGGAAGAGCCGGAACCGATGATGATGAAGTCTGCTTGCATGTCAGCAATCCAAGGTTGAGTCAGCTATAGCTCTGGGCTATATTGAAGTTATGAAGCTGGTTGAGTATTCTAGTCTTGCGAAGAAGAGCCTTAGCCGGATGCAGCCCAAGCGTGAGGCGGCGATCAGGGCGAAGGTCGATGCATTTGCGCGCGGCGAGCGTGTAGATCTGAAAAAGCTGGTCGGAAGTTCGCTCGTGCGCATCCGCATTGGCGGCGACAGGGTGATCATCGATGAGCGGACGAACCTCGTGCTCGTGATCGATGCTGGCCCACGGGGCGGCATCTACAAGGAGTAGGTCATGGGTGTTTTCAACAGAACTGTCATCGACGGGAAGCCGTTTGTATTGGTCCCCGAGGAGGAGTTCGAGGACATGATGGATGTCATCATGGCCAAGGAAGTTTTGGCCCGCATTGAAGCGGGCGAGGAGACCTGGCCGGCTGAACTGGTTTACGAACTGCTCGAAACCGACAGCCGCATTCGCACCTACCGCAATTACCGGAGGATGACCGTCTCCGACCTCGCCGCCGCTGCCGGCATCTCCCAGCCCTATCTCTCCGAGATCGAGAGCGGCAAGAAGACTGGCTCCGTCGATGTGCTGAAGCGTATCGCCGCGGCGCTTAAGGTCGATCTCGATGACATCGTGGTGTGAGTTGGCGGTGACGCTCGCTTCCTGACACTCGCAGCAAGCCGCCCCCTCACCTGGCCTCCGCTTCGCTCGGCCATCCTCTCCCCGAGGGGAGAGGAGGTCACGCAGAGGCAGCGCGCTCCCTCTTCTCCCCAGCGGGGAGAAGGTGCCCGAAGGGCGGATGAGGGGGCCGAAGGCACGGCGGGGCGGGGCGCAGGCGACCACTCTCCCCCCTGGTGGGGGAGATGCCCGGTAGGGCAGAGGGGGGCGAACTTGCGCGACGGCCAGCGTCATCTCAATACGGCGCCTCGCACTTGCCCATGCCGACGTAAACCGTCTTCAGCTCGGTATAATGCTCCAGCGCCGCTGCCGAATTCTCGCGGCCAAAGCCCGACTGCTTGGAGCCGCCGAAGGGGATTTCGACCGGGCAGAGATTATAGGTGTTGATCCACAGCGTGCCGGCTTCCAGCTGATCCACCACGCGATGCGCGCGGGAGAAATCCGCCGTGAAGACACCCGCCGAAAGGCCGAACTCGGTGCCGTTTGCCCGCGCAATCACCTCCGCCTCGTCGTCGAAATCGAGCACGCACATCACAGGCCCGAAGATCTCTTCGCGGGCGATGGTCATGTCGTCGGTGACATCGGCAAAGACGGTCGGCTGGATGTAGAAGCCTTCGCCCGTGACGCTGTTCGGAATGCCGCCGCCGGTGACGAGCGTTGCGCCCTCAGCCTTGCCCTTGTCGATATAGGACAGCACCTTCTCGCGCTGCGCGAGTGATACCATCGGCCCCATCTGCGTCGCCTCGTCCTGCGGATCGCCGATCACGATGGCCTCCGTGCGCGCCTTCAGCCGCGACAGGAACACCTCCTTGATCGCCTTGTGCACGAAGACGCGCGTGCCGTTCGAGCAGACCTGGCCGGTCGAATAGAAGTTGCCGAGCATGGCACCCGAGATCGCGCTGTCGATATCGGCATCGTCGAAGACGACGATCGGCGACTTGCCACCGAGCTCCATGGTGACATGCTTGAGCTGGGAGGCCGCAGCGCCCGCCACCTTGCGGCCCGTTGGCACAGAGCCGGTGAGCGACACCTTGGCGACATCGGGATGCGACACCAGCAGCGGTCCCGTCTCGCGATCGCCCTGGATAACATTGTAGACGCCCTTCGGCGCGCCGGCCTCGATCAGGATCTCGGCGATCTTGAGCGCACCGAGCGGCGTCACTTCCGAGGGCTTGAATACGATCGCATTGCCGGCGGCCAGCGCAGGCGCCCCTTTCCAGCAGGCGATCTGCTGCGGATAGTTCCAGGCGCCGATGCCGACGACCACGCCGAGCGGCACGCGCTTGGTATAGGCCCAGTCGCCCCCCAGCGGGATCTGGCTGCCGTTCATGGCGGTCGCGATGATGCCGCCGAAGAATTCGAAGCTATCTGCGCCCGAGGTGGGATCGGCGACGATGGTTTCCTGGATCGGCTTGCCGGTGTCGAGTGTCTCGAGCTCCGAAAGCTCGCGGTTGCGCGCGCGCATGATCTCGGCCGCCTTCTTCAGCACACGCCCGCGCGCCGCCGGGCTCCACGACGCCCATTCCTTCTGCGCTCGGCTCGCAGAGGCGATCGCCATCTCGATGATCTGAGGTGTGGCGGCATGCAGCCTTGCGATCACCTCGCCCGTTGCCGGATAGATGCTCTCGATGACGGTGCCGTCGGTATCTTCGACATATTCACCGTCGATGAAGTGGGAGGCTTGTGGTTGGGCTTTCATGTCCTGTCTCCAGACGGGTGGTTTCTCTCCACCTCCCCCTTGAGGGGGGAGGTCGCCGCGAAGCGGCGGGTGGGGGTGATCTTCTAATGTCGTTTCATTCTGTCTGCTGCGCTCATGGCTCACCCCACCCCGGACCTTTGGTCCGACCCTCCCCCTCGAGGGGAGGGTCGGAGGCAAGCTGCCCCGTCACATAATCCTCGACCAATGCGACAGAGGCATCAATTGACAAGGGCGCGGCCTTCAGCGACTGCCGGATATAGAGCCCGTCGATCATTGCGGCTGCGCCATCGGCGATCCTGCTTGCCCCAGGGGAGCCGCAGAGCGGCTTTAGTCCCGACATCAGGTTGGAATGCAGTCGCCGCGCATAGAGCGCGAGCAACCGGCGGACCTTCTCCGAACGCTGCGCCTCCGAATAGAAGGCAAGCCAGGCGGCAACCACTTCCGGCGCAAACTGGTCGGCATTGAACGAGATGCGGATCACCGCCGAGACCCGTTCCTGCGGCGTCCGTGCCCGGCTGAGCGCATCAACCGCGTCCGCCCGCAACTGGCGCAGCAGCGAGCGGATCGTCTCGATCAGCAAGCGGTCCTTCGAGCCGAAGTAGTGATGCGCCAGCGCCGGAGAAACACCCGCTTCGCGCGCGATCTCCGACATGGTGACGGTCAGCGAGCCGTGATGGCCGATCGTCTTCAGCGCGGCATCGACAAGCGCCTTGCGGCGCACGGGCTCCATTCCGACCTTCGGCATCCAGCTTCTCCTATCCAGGCCATGATAATTTTGATTGACTGATCAATCAATAAAAATCCGCAGTGCTGTCATTTTCGGCTGTGGAGGTCGGTCGTTAACGGTAAAGCGGTCCGGGAACGCGGGTCGGGGAAGCTGCGATCTGGCTGCTCGGCGATCGGAGCGGGAACGCCGGACCGCCTGTGCTGCATGGCCTTTCGCCTCTTGATCCGGGCCGGCAGCCGCCATTCCGTCGGTTGTTGTGTCGAGAAACTTTCATCCAGCTGTCACACTACGGAAAGCTTTTGTTGACGATTGCTCGGCCACATTTCCGCCCATAAAAACAAATGCATACTGGGAGTGTCGTCTATGGGTGCGGGGGTCGCGGAAGATTTGGGGGCACTGCGTCGCTTCGCCAGTGACCAGCTCGTCACGCTTGCCAAGCTCATCGTTGAAAACGCCTTCCAGCCGATCGTCGAGGTCGGCACGGGTGCTGTCTTCGGCCATGAAAGCCTGATGCGCGGCCATGATCGGATTGGCTTCGAAAGCCCGCTCGACCTGCTCGACCAGGCGGCCTCGACCGGGCAGCTTCTGGCGCTTGAACAGATGGTCGCGAGCCGCGCGCTTGCCAAGTTCGCGACGCTACCGGATTGCGCCGGCGCCACGCTCTTTCTCAATCTCGACGTCCGCCTGATCCCCGACGGCAATGCGCTCGTCGACACCCTGCTCGACCAACTGCGCAAGGCGCATGTCCCGCCGTCTTCCGTCTGCTTCGAACTCTCCGAGCGCTTCGACAACACCCGCGTGCCGGAATTTGCCGGCCTTGTCGAGCGCCTGCGCCGCTCCGGCTTCAAGCTTGCCATCGACGATTTCGGCGTCGGCCATGGCGAGATGAAGCTACTGTGTGATTTCCCCGTCGACTATGTGAAGATCGACCGCCATTTCATCGCCGGCCTCGACAGCAATCCGCGCAAGCGCCACCTCGTCAAGAACATCGTCAATTTCTGCCATGTGCTCGGTGTCCGTGTGATTGCCGAAGGCATCGAGACCGAAAGCGAATTCCTCGCCTGCCGCGAATTCGGCGTCGATCTCGTCCAGGGCTGGTTCATCGCCCGCCCGAGCACCATCGTCTCGGAACTGAAAAGCGCCTTCCCCCATCTCCAGGATGTCGGAAAGGCCCGCCGCACCACCCAGTCGCTCGACGAGATCCTGATCCGCAAGCAGATCGAAACGCTGCCGACGGTGTTCGAACACGAGAACATCGACCACGTCTTCGATCTCTTTCGCCGCAATCCCGGCCAGTCCTTCTTCCCCGTTCTCAATGCCAATGGCGAACCGCGCGGCATCATCAACGAGCGGCATCTCAAGGAATACATCTATCAGCCCTTCGGCCGTGACCTTTTGAAGAACAAGCTCTACGAGCGCTCCATCTCGCATTTCGTCGACCGCGCCCCGATCGTCGGCCTGGATGCCGATGCCGAGCGGCTGATGACGATGTTTGCCAATATGGAAGGCTCGGACTGCGTCATCCTGACGGAAAACATGCGTTATGCCGGCGTCGTCTCCGCCGCTTCGCTGATCCGCATCATGAGCGAGAAACAGCTGAAGACCGCCCAGGACCAGAACCCGCTGACGAGCCTGCCCGGCAATCGCGCCATCCGCGATTTCATGCGCTCCGCAGCGCTGGATGGTGATGGCGCCCGCTTCTTCTGCTACTGCGATTTCGACCATTTCAAGCCGTTCAACGACCATTACGGCTTCCACCAGGGCGACCACGCCATCTCGCTTTTCGCAGCCCTCCTGCGCCGCTATTTCTTCTCCGAAGGCGATTTCCTCGGCCATGTCGGCGGCGATGATTTCTTCATCGGCGTCACCGACTGGACCCGCGAGGAACTGACCGAAATCCTCGACCGTCTGCTGTCGGATTTCCACGACGATGTCATCGACCTTTATTCCGAAGCCGATCGCCAGACCGGCCACATCAAGGGCCTCGACCGCCAGGGCCTGGAACGTGATTTCCCCCTGATGCGCTGCTCGATCGGCGTCTTGGAACTCCCCGCCGGCCTCGTCATCGACGACGTCAGCCGCATCAGCGGCGAGATCGCGGATTTGAAGAAGCGCGCGAAGGAGAATGAATGCGGCCTCTCCTTCGGGTTGATTGACGTCTGAAGTCGCCTCCGCCCGATACCATTTGTCACGTCGGACAAAGGGCCTCCTTTTCATCGCATTTCAGAGGCTCTATGCCTCACCTTGAGCAAATGATCCGAGGAACCCGTCCATGTCTCTGCCCGCCACCATGCGCCATGTCGATCTCACCACCCATGGCGACCCGGAGGTCATGCGCCTCGTCGAGGGGCCGCTGCCGAGCCCGCGGCCGGGTGAGGTGTTGGTCAAGGTCGAGGCGGCGGGTGTCAACCGGCCGGATGTCGCCCAGCGCCAGGGCGCCTATCCGCCGCCGAAGGATGCAAGCCCCATTCTCGGTCTGGAGATCGCAGGCGAGATCGTTGGTCTCGGCACTGGCGTTACCGATTTCCAGATCGGCGACCGGATCTGTGCGCTGGCAAATGGCGGCGGTTATGCCGAATATTGCGCCGTGCCGGCAAGCCAGGCCATGCCCTTTCCGAAGGGTTATGACGCGGTGAAGGCGGCGGCCCTGCCGGAAACCTTCTTCACGGTCTGGGCCAATCTCTTCCAGATGGCCGGTCTGACAGAGGGCGAGACCGTGCTCATCCATGGCGGATCCTCCGGCATCGGCACCACCGCAATCCAGCTCGCAAAGGCCTTCGGCGCCACCGTCTACACCACCGCCGGCTCGGCTGAAAAATGCGCCGCCTGCATGGATCTCGGTGCCGCAAGGGCGATCAACTACAAGGCCGAGGATTTCGTCGAGATCGTCAAGGAAGAGACCCAAGGCAAGGGCGTCGATGTCGTGCTCGACATGATCGGGGCTGCCTATTTCGACCGCAACCTGCAGGTTTTGGCAAAGGACGGCTGCCTCTCGATCATCGCTTTCCTCGGCGGCTCCACCGTCGAAAAGGCGAGCCTTGCCCCGATCATGGTGAAGCGCCTCACCGTCACCGGCTCCACCATGCGCCCGCGCAGCCCGGAAGAAAAACGCGCCATCCGCGACGATTTGATGACCGAGGTCTGGCCCCGCCTGGAACGCGGCGAACTGGCCCCCGTGATCCACACGGTCCTGCCCTTCGAGGAGGTGGTCGAGGCGCACCGGCTGATGGAAAGCTCCGAACATATCGGCAAGATCGTGCTGAAGCTGGGGTGAGGGTTAGAGAGACAAACGAACGAAAAATCGGCGCCTTGACCCAGGGTGGCAACAGCCATTCTGTCTATGCTGGTTTGAATACTGTAGTTCGAGCTTGATCACGGGAGACGCGAATGACTTCCTCAAGCAACACATCAAGATCAGCGGCGAAGTCCACTTGCACTGATGTCGGCAGGTTTTCTGTGGCGCGAATGGGTGTATGCAGATGCCGATCTGCAATGTTCTTCAACGAGCCCAACAGTTTCTGCATATTGCCCCGGAACGATTTATTCTTCTGCCCGCCATAATTGTTCGCTACCTCAGCAAACGTTTCAAAGCCAAGTGTTGGCGGGATATGGTTCAAAATTGTACGGAGGAGCATCGCAGTAGACATATGACAGTCGTTCGCTGCAGCCACGTTCAACTCACGGCACAATTCAATCAGTCTGACAAAATCCCATTTTCCACCCTGCAGAGCTCGCAATTCCTCCATCCGCGAAGGGTGGACAAATGTTTTTGATGGAGGATGCCCCACAATGGCGGGTGACTTCTTCCGCGTTGAGGCCCGCGCTGCAGCCCTGATGATGCGAGATGCTTCTTGAATAGATCTCTCGTTTGGCCCGCTGCCGAAAGAGTGCATGTTGGGCGACAGGTTCCAGGAGAAGTCATTCGCGGGGCCCAATTCTTGGTTTATGATCGACTTCGCTTCCAACACAAGTGCAGTGAAGTGTGCGGCATCGTCGGATCGCAAGAAGTTACCTGTGAACCCACCACCAAAGACCAGCTTCGGCAGGAGGGCATCAATTTCGCCAGCGATCGAACTTAGCTCTGCAATCATGGATGTATGCTTATCCAAAGAAGTAGGACAAGGAAGTCAGTTCGCGGACAAACGTGCATTCTTCACAGGCAAAGGGGACTTCGTCTCATTTATCACGACACTGTCACCGGCTTCGACCGCATCTTGCTCGCCGTTGCCGGATCGGCGCGGCGGCAGAGGCGGGGCGGCAGGCCCTTCATGATCAGTTCGGCATCGGCAACGGCCATGGAGCCCAACGCATAGAAGGCGTCGCGCGTGCCGCCGGTCCTGTGGGCGGACAGCAGGATACCAGAGGCCTGGCGCACGGGATCGTCTGCCGCGACAGGTTCTTCTGGAAAGACGTCCGTTGCCACTTTGATGTGGCCGGATGATGCTGCCTCGATCATCGCCGGGAAATCGACGACGGCGGCCCGGCTCATCAGCAGAAACGCCGCGCCCGGCTTCATCATCGCGAATTCTCGGCTGCCGATGAAGCCTTCATTCTCGCTGGTGACGCTCGCAAACACGAAGACCACCTGGCTTTCGCTGAGCACCTCGTCGAGCGTCGACGGTTCGCAATCCTGGCTTTTAATGATCTCGCTCGGTAGCCAGGGGTCGAAAACGCGAACCCTGTTCTTGAACGGTCGGATGAGGTCGCGAAACGCATGGCCGAGATCGCCGAAGCCGATGATCCCCACGGGCGCGCCGGCGAAGCGGAACGTGTCGACATTCCCCTCCAGACCGTATCGCTCGACGCCCAGGCGAAAATCGCGGTCGGCGGCAGTGATCCCGCGCGCGAGATCGAGCGCCATGGCAAGCGCTGCTTCCGCCACCGGCGAGGCAAAGGCCGAGGCCGGCGTGATCACCCAGATGCCGCGCTCCACACAGGCCTGATAGTCGATATTCGGCAGGAAATTCGATTCCACATTGATGATCGCCTTCAGCCGCGGCGCCCTGTCCAGGCGCTCTCTCGGCATGTCCGTCTGACCGAAGATCAGCACGGTGTCGGCAAGATACCGCTCGACGTCCTCGGCCGGCATTGGCCTATCCTCGGAGACGATCACCTCGCCGAGCGCTTCGAGCCTAGCCCTGACGGACGGCTCCATGATCAGGTCAAGCGTCCTCGGCAATGGATCGACCAGAATGATGTCGCGGCCCAATGTTTCCTCCCTCAAAACTCTCGGACTGATCGGAGCTTAGCCCGAAATGCGGCTCGCGGGCAGGCCTTCGCTTTATCATGCGGCAATCGAAAATTTGCCGAGATCGAGCGCCGGTGAGATTTCGCGGTCGACGCCGCCCCCGTTACGTTTCGCGCGGTAGGAGGCTTTGTCCGCAATCGCCATCATCTGTTCCAGCGTGGCGGAGCCGCAAAGGGCCATCGTGTAACCCAGGCTGACGCCAATGGTGATCTCCTGATCGGCAATCCGGTAGGGCTGCCGGAGTGCATCCTGGATATGACGCGCTAACCTTTCGGCTTCTACGGGGTCCGTGACGTCGGGTTGCAGTATGACGAATTCATCGCCGCCGATCCGCGCCGCGATATTTGGGGTGACGAGGTTCTGCTGCAGCCTTTCGGCGATACCTGCCAGCAAGGCATCCCCGACGCCGTGTCCGAAGCGGTCATTGACCCCCTTGAATCCGTCGAGGTCGAAGAGATGAACGCAGGTCAGTGCATCGTCCGCAGAACCGAGGCTCACATGTGCCTCGCTGAGCGCCTTGCGGTTGCAAAGCCCCGTCAGCGGATCACGGCGTGCCTGATGCTCCATTTCCAGGCGCAGGCAGATCTGCCGGGTGGCTGCTCGATAGACATGCAGAACGCTTTGCATCGCAGCGTAAAGGAAGACCACGGACATCATGCCCAGGATCCAGTGGACCATGTCGCCATAAAGCATGACCGAGATTGTCGCCGGTAGGCCGGCAATCAGGATCGCCGTGGCGGCGATGAACGGCCGCACCGATATCCTGACCGCCACCCCTGCAGAATATCCATAGATCAGCGCTGCGGCGAGGATCTGGACCGATAGGTCGCGATGAGAGAACACGACGGTGGCCAGGGTACCCACCGAGGCTGCAACAAGAAAGGTAAAGAGGCCATGCAGTTTTTCCCAGCGGGCAGCATCCACAACCGAGACAGGCTGCGTCGCTTCAGCCTGCCTATGAGCTACGGTGAGGGCAAATTTGGCCAGAGAAGCAATTGCTCCCCCGATCGTGGCAAGCAGGAGCGGCGTGCTTCCAAGGCTTTCATAGGCAAACAGACCGACAGCAAGTATGGTCATGGCCATGATTGTCGTCGGGGTGAGCGTCGAGTTCAGCTCCGACACCAGCGTCTTGAACACATCGTCGGTCTCTCTGTAGCGCACAGCCAATCCCTCATTAAAAGCGTCGGCCCGGTCGAAGGCCATGGCATTCGGGACAATGAGAAGGGGAGTTTAACATTCCGTCAGGCCAGACACAAAAATCTGACAGCCTGACAGGGCCATTGCTTGGGCGGCCGTTTGAGATACCGGAAATCGTCCGGGCGAATTCCCCGGAAGCCAGTCTGTACATGCCTTGCCTCTTATGTGACCGACGGCCTGATGGAAATAGCGGGCTCCGGGATGGAACGGCATCAGGGCCGAAGGCGTCTAGGACAGGCGGATGATGTGTTCCCTCGCATTGTCCTCATCCTAGTCGCTAATCGATTGCCGCCGCATGGAGATGGCGATCGGGGTGTCGATGACATCGAATTTGAAAGGATTTCTACATGACTGTCGTGCTTGCCACCGTGTGTGAAGATGGCGTGGTCCTGGGATCGGACTCACAGATCACCGACAAGGGGCGCGGCATGACCTATCCGGCCCAGAAGCTTCACCCCCTTGGCAGCGACGCCGCCTGGGGCGGAAGTGGTGCCCGCTCGGTGCTGACCGATGTGCAGCGCAGTTTCAATGAAAACAGTGCGGCGATCCTCGATGCGCCGGACATCGGCCGTGCCCTGCAGGCACAGGTCCTGCCGATCCTTCGCCATCACTATGAGACCTTCATTCCCGACGTGCCTGGCGAGGAAGGTGGCGGCACACCCTCGGCCTATGTGATGGCGGCAGGATGGCGTGACGGCGAGCCGTGGATCATCGAGATCACCCCCTCGGGAATGATCGGACACTATGCCGATATCGGGTTCCACGCGATCGGCAGCGGTGCGGCCATGGCCCAGCAGGCAGGCTCGCTGCTGTCGCATTTTCGCCTCGGCAAGCGCTCGGTCGATGTCGGCTGCGCGGCGGTCCTCCGCGTCCTTCAGGCCCTCGACCTCAGTTCGTCCAGCGTCGGCAAGCCCTTCAGCCTGTGCCGCATCACCAAGGACGGCGCCCATCACCTGACCGACAAGGAGATCGAAAAAGTCGCGGAAGTCGTCACCCGTTGGGAAAAGGCTGAACAGGCCGCCGTCGCCAAGCTATTTGATTGAGCCTCTGAGGCTCAGATCCCGGAGCCATCCAGTTCCGTCTCGTCCTCGCCCTCCCAGGCCGGCGGGCGGACCATGGCATCCAGATTTGCCCCCGGCAGCGGCATCCAGCATTTCAGCTCCGGCTCCGCATAGGCGATGATCAGTCCCGGCGTCGAATCCGAGGATCGCCAGCCGTCGGCCCCGAAGCGGTCGCCCTTCGACCAGTAGACGAGATCGACAGCGCCGGGTCCCTGTTCGGATGCGCGGATGGTCACGAGAATGCGGCTGCCGTCGCGCGGCGCCGAGCGCATGTTTCGCCAGCGGATGGATTCGTCCATGATATGTCCTCCCATTACGTGAAGGAGTGTCGCCGCCGGAGAGGGGGCGGTCAACAGCAATGCTTGCCATCGGGCAGATCACATCGCGTCGTCATCGGTCCAGATCAACGGATGCCGTCGGGCGTTGTAGACCCTCAGCACCCAGAGAATGTCACCGCGAACGGTGTAGGGGAGAATGAAGCCGAAGCGGGGTTCGACCGCTTCGCGAATGTCGGGACGCTCTGTCAGCCGTCCGCTCTGGGGCTGCTCTTGGACCCGACGCAGCGTACTTCGAATGGCGGTCACCACATGTTTGTGTCCAGACGGCGAGCGGGGCTGTAGCCAGTCTCTTAGGTCTTTAAGGTCTCGAACCGCATCGCGCGTGAACCGGAGCTTCATGAGCGCTCGACGAACGACGGTGGAGGCGGCAGAACCGCTTCGTCACCCCAACTCTCCATCCAGGTCAGCACCTCGTCTCCGTCATGGCCGAGGTCTCGGTCGACATCGCCCAAGGCGCGATCCATGTCCGCCTGCCAGCGATTGCGACCGTCGATATAGGCCTCAACTGCGCGCGCGACGATGTCTTCGCGAGACTGGCCTGTCTGGCGTGACAGCGTCTCGATGGCGACGGTCACCACATCCGGTAACATAATTTCGAGCTTCGTCATATTTCGTGCCTTGCCGGATCCACTCGACGCACCTACCTTATCTCTATCGGCAACGTAACGAAAGGAAGGTGATCCAATGTCTAGTGAGATTTCGGTCTGCGTTTGTGACTTTGGAAAGGGTGCGGTTTTGACGGGGCAGCCCTCGGCCTGACCCAGCCTTCCTTCGGGCGGTATTCCCGTCCGGGTCCAGACAAAGGACTAAAACTCATGGGAGCCACCCTCGCGGGTGGCTCTTTTGATTTGTGGGGATTTGTTTTGAGGGCAGGGCGCTCAAAGCCCGACAGTCCCGAAGCCCGGGACCTTGATCCCCGGCCGCGCGACATCGATGCCGGCCACGAGGCCGAGGAAATTTACCTCCAGCCCGCTGCGCGCCCCGACCGACAGCCCGGCAAAGCCGCCGAGGCTCAAATGCAGGTCCCGCCCGTCCTTGTCGAGATGGTAGAAGGCACCGCCCGGCAGATAGTCGCGGCCGACCGCATCGGCCGGTAGCACGGCCCCCAGTTCCGGCACTTCGCGCAGAACATGGGCGACGAAAGTGTTGGAGTTCGGCCCCGGATAGATCCGGTAGCCGCCCGGCTGGCCATATTGATAGCCGGCAATCGCCGCCTCCACCATCGGGATCAGGCGTTTGGCCTCTTCGCCCTTCACTTCGGCGACGAGCCGCGGCGGATTGGAATACCAGTAGGCATCCGGCGCCCGGTGGTTGCGGCGGATCGGCGAGCCCCAGCCCACCTTGTCATAGCGCTGATAGTCGCCGTTTTCATCCTTGGTGACGATCCAGGCATGGCTGGCGATCGCGCCCTTCAGTCCCCCGGTCATCGCCGAGAAAATGTAGATCGCCGCCTCCGGACTTTCGTCTGCCGTCGGCAGCAGCCCGGACGAGCTCCATCGTGCCGAACTCCAGCCTTGCGGATGGTCGCGCGTCACCCAGAGCCCGGCCGATACCAGCGTCGGTAGCACGAAGACCAGCAGGATAACGGAAACGGTACGCAGCAGAAATTTCAATCCGGACCTCGAACAGTGAGACGATGCATGCTTTAAGAAGCATCAGAGAATATTGGCATTTTGAGGCACGTCATGGAAAATCCGATCACGGTCGAGGTCACGCGCGGTCAACTCGTCGAGAGCCGCCATCGCGGCATGGCCGTCGTGATCGATGCAGAGGGCGCCATCGTCTTTTCCGCCGGCGATGTCGATTCCGGTGTTTTCCCCCGTTCTGCCTGCAAGGCCATGCAGGCCTTGCCGTTGGTCGAAAGCGGTGCTGCGGATGCCTATGGCTTCGGCAATCGCGAACTCGCACTCGCCTGCGCCTCCCATTCCGGCGAACCGGAGCATGTCGCGACCGCAGCCGCCATGCTGAGGGCCGCGGGCCGGGACGAAAGCGTGCTCGAATGCGGCGCCCAATGGTCCTCGCACCAGTCCGTACTGATCGATCAGGCCCGGACACTGGAAAAGCCCACCGCGCTCCACAACAACTGCTCCGGCAAGCATTCCGGCTTTGTCTGCACCTGCTGTCACACCGGCGAAGACCCGCGCGGCTATGCCGGCTTCGACCACCCGCTGCAGGCGGCGATCCGCGCCATCATGACGGATCTGACCGGGGCAGTGCTCTCGCGCGACAATTGCGGCACCGATGGCTGCTCAATCCCCACCTATGCGGTGCCGCTCACGGGACTTGCGCGCGGCTTCGGCAAGCTTGTCACCGGCAAGGGGCTGGAGCCCTTGCGCGCCGCCGCCGCCCGCCGGCTGATCAATGCCTGTATGGCCGAACCCTTCTACGTCGCCGGCACGAAACGCTTCTGCACCAAGCTGATGCAGGTCGCACCGGGCAAGATCTTCGCGAAGACCGGCGCCGAAGGCGTCTTCTGTGCGCTTCTCCCGGACAAGGGCCTTTCCTTCGCCGTCAAGGCCGAGGATGGCGCAACCCGCGCCGCAGAAGCGATGATCGCAGCCCTGCTGGCCCGCCATTTCGACGCCGATAGCGAGGAGCGGGCGGCATTGATGAAGCTTGCCCATCACGGCATGACGAACTGGAACGGCCTTTCTGTCGGCGCGATCCGCACGACGGACGTTCTGTTCGCCTGAGCCTCGTGCGCCCTTGCTGGGCGGTGCAGTCGGCGCTTCCCTTCCTCAAGGGAGGTTTAACCCTTGTCGGTCTAGAGTACCGCCACGACCCATCGTGGGCAAACGACGAGGCCGAGTTTCATGACTGTTGCGATCAGAGGGCGAGACCGCGCCGCCTTGGCGAGTGCCGGCCGTAGCTGGGCCATTCCGCTTGTGCGCCATGGCCGCCAGCTTGAGCTTGAATGCCTCGAAACACTCGATGAACTCGAGGCACTGAAGGATGTCTGGCAGGGGCTTGAAGAGCGCTGCCCGGAACCCTTCGGCTATTTCCAGAGCTTCGACTGGTGTTTATCCTGGTGCAGGGTCTTCCTCGCAGCGGAAAAGACGGAAGTGCGTGCCCGCGTCTATATGCTGTGGGATGGCCCCGATTGCGTGATGATCTGGCCGCTGATGACCCGCCGGATCAGTCCGGCAATCACGTTGCTTGTGCCCCTGACAGCGTCGATGAACCAGTATTCGACGCTGCTTTACGATCCAGCCCGTTTCGATCGGGACGCTGGCCGGGCCGTCATCGATGAGATCCGCGGAGATCGCGGGCTGGATGCAATCTGCCTTGAACACGTACCGCAATCGGCCCTGCTCGCAGATATCATGGAAGGTCAGGGCGTCAGCCCCGAGGAGGTACAGCAATCCTCCATCCTCGATCTCTCTGCTATCACTGACTGGGACAGCCATCACCGCGCCTTGCCGAAGAAGCAACGCCTGCAGCGCAACAGCCGCCGCAACCGTTTGGAGAAGCTGGGCGCCCTCGATTATCGGGTCTATCCGGCGGGAAGTGCTGAATACGCTGACAACATCGATCGCTGCATCGCGCTCAAGCAAGCCTGGTTGAGAGACACCGGCCGCCTCGGCCGCGATGTGTTTGATCCACGTTTTGCCGCCTTTCTCCGCGATCTCGGCACCAGGCCGAACGAGGGCGGCGACGGCGTCTGCCTGCATGCCCTGACGCTCGACGGCAGCCCGATCGCCATGGAAATCGGCATGCGCTTCCGCGACGACTATTATTGCTTCCTCGGCGCCATCGATCTTGCCTATCAGAAATACTCGCCGGGCAAGGTGCAGATGGAGAGTGCGCAACGCTGGGCGATCGAAACCGGGATCCGCCGCTTCGATTTTCTCAACGATCCATCCACCTACAAGTCGAGCTGGACCAACGTCACCGAGCCGCTGACGGCTTTCTATGTTCCCCTGACCAGCCTCGGCCGGCTCTATTGCCATCACTGGATGGCAGGCCTTCGCCCGCATGTGAGGTCCATCTACCATCGCTTCGGGTCGCAAATCCGGGCCCGCCTCCTGTCCGCAGTCGGTGCGGTCCAACGCCTGCTTCGTCGCCATGGCGGTAGTATGGGCCTCGTCCTGTGCTGCATGCCATGATCGCGCGATCTGTCGCCAGGCTGCGGCAGGCATTGCGCGACCCCGGCCTGCGCGGGGCGCTTGTCAGCATCTCCGTCCGTATCGCTGCCGCCTTTGTCGGACTTGGTCTGCAGATCCTGCTCGCCCGACTAATGGCGCTCGAGGACTACGGCGTCTATGTCATCCTCTGGACCTGGGTCAGCGTCGTCGGACAGATCGGCGTTCTCGGCTTCTACGATTCCGCCGCCCGCTTCATTCCCCGCTATGGCCGGCGCGAAAAACACGCCCATCTGACGGGCTATCTCGCGACCGGCTTCCGCGCCGTCATCCTCGGCTCCGGGGTGTTGGCGGCTCTCGCCATCGCCTTCCTGCTTGTCCTGCCGGGCCTCGTCGATCCGGCCTTTCTGCTGCCGATCGGCGTGCTTGCCCTTGGCTTTCCTGTCCTGTCGCTGGAAACCTATGTGACAGGCGTTGCGCGCGGCTTCGGCTGGTATGCGCTATCGACCGTACCGGGTTTCATCCTCAGGCCGGTGCTGATCATGGCCGGCGTCGGTCTGGCAAGGCTCTCGGGCATACCGCTCGATGCGGTAACCGTGCTTGCTCTTGTCGTGCTCTCTTCCATCATTGTCCTTGTCGCCCAGGCCTTGCTTCTGCGCGCCCGCCTGCCGAACAAGGCCGCGCCTGCCGTCATGACACCGGAACGCCGCCGCTTCTGGCTGCTGGCTTCGGTGCTGATGATGCCGGCCATGACGGCGGAGGAACTCTTCGTCTGGATCGACGTCCTGATCCTCGGCTTTCTGGTGTCGCCCGATCAGGCCTCCCTCTATTTCGCCGCTCAGAGGTCGTTGTCGCTCGCTGCCTTCGTGCAATATGGCTTCATGCTGGTTGCCGCCCGTGGCTTCTCTCTGTCGCTCGCCTCGGCCGACAGGGCAGGGCTGCAGGCCCGCATCACCCGCTCGACCAATGCCACCTTCTGGCTCACCATCCCCTCGGTCGCGCTGACGCTCGCCGCCGGCTATCCGCTGCTGCACCTTTTCGGAGAAGCCTTCGTCGCCGCCTATCCCTGTCTCGTCTTGCTGGGCCTTGCTTATGTCATCCGCGCCGCGACCGGCCAGGCGGCCGAACTCCTCGTCGTTCAGGGCCGCTACCGCCTGAGCCTCGCCATTGTCTCGCTTTCGGTCGCCGTCTGCGTCGCGGCAATGCTCGTCCTCGTGCCCCTCTGGGGCATAACAGGCGCTGCTTTCGCCATGGTCCTGGTGCAGATCGTCCGGCTTGTGGTGGTCACGGGGCTGGTCTATCGCCACACCGGCTATTGGGTGCTGGTTCGGCTGTTCGCACGGGCCAACGGATAGGGCCCGAGGTGGTCACTCCACCTCGGCAAGCCGCTTCTCCCACATTGCCTTGAAGCCTGGACGGGCCTGGACGCGTGCCAGCCATTCCGCCGTTTTCGGATGCGCGTCGAACAGCTGCTGATGGGCCTGCGCGTAGCGGACGACTTCGGCCAGATTGACGTCGGCGACGGTGAAACGCCCGCCGACCGTGTAGTCATTGCGCGAGAAATGCTGCTCCAGCACGCCAAACGGCCGAGCGAGCATCTTGGCGACCTCGGCGGCTTCCGCCTGTCCTTCCGGTGTGGAGAGCTTGCCGCCGGCATTGGCCATGGAAATCTTGAGAGCATCCGTCTCGATTGAGGTGGCCGCAAACAGCGACCACTGCAGCATCTGCGCCTCTTCGTGGAGATCGCGCGGGGCGATCGTGCCGCCTTGCTTCTTCGCCACATAAAGCGTCTGGGCCAGCGACTCGTTTAAGACCAGCCCGTCATCCTCGATGGTCGGAATGCTGCCCATCGGGTTCACAGCGAGGAATTCCGGCGACCGAGTATTGAGCCGCGCATCCGCCGCCATTGGATCCTTGAGCTTGTAAGCCTGGATGACCGGCACCAGCTCGAAGGGCATGCCGAGCTCTTCCATAAGCCAGAGGATACGCGTCGCGCGCGACTTGTAGACGCCATAGATCTTCAGCATGCCGCTCTCCCTTAATTGGTGGACCGGAGGCTATCGCGCCGATGGGCTCTGGAAAAGCCGTTCGCGCTCATCGGATCGATGAATTTTGCTGATCGCCGCCGCAATTGACAGCACGCCCGAGCTGCGCTTATTTCTGGGCCTCCAGGGTCCGCAGTTCACCCAGGCGTCACCGCCCCGAAAAGGGGAGCTAAACCTGCCTTTCTCTTGTCGACACAGGCTCGTTTTTCCGTGCCCCGTCGGAAGTCGGTGACCACCGGCCATGTGGTCCTTTCAAAGACCGGGCACGACCAGGAGAAATGAGATGTCGAAGACAACACATGCCTTCGCAGCCCCCGATCTGTCGGCGCTTGCCAAAAACCTGAAACGTGAACTCGAAGCGCGGACAGACTTGCCCGGCCATGTCGAGCTCCTGAACATGCTGACCCGCGCCGTCGGTTTCCGCAACTACCAGCATTTCAAGGCAAGCCGGGCTGCAGAGGATCGCCTGGCCAATCCGCCCGTCGTCGAGGCCGAGCCCGCCGTCGATTTCCGCCGCGTCGAACTCACCGCCCGCTGCTTCGCCGGAACCGATAGTCTCGTCCGTTGGCCGGGCAAGCTCAACCAGCAGCAACTGGCGCTCTGGGTGCTCTGGTCCTTTCTGCCGGCGGGCGAGAACATGCCGGAAAAGGCGGTCAATGCGGTGCTGATGCGCCATAACGGCTTTGGCGATCACGTGCTGATCCGCCGGGAACTGGTCAATATGGGGCTTCTGACCCGCACCCGCGACTGCCGGATTTATCGCCGGGTCGAGAAGCGTCCGCCGCCCGAGGCGCGCGAATTGATCCGCCTTGTCACCAGCCGGCACCGCGAGGCCTGATCGGTTGAACAGAGTTTGGAGGTGATTTGGGATGCGGGCGCGCTTGCCGCTCGCGTTTCAGCCGGTTCTGTCGAAGACCTGCCGTCTGTGTTCGCGCAGGATGCGGGACCATTCGAAATGGTGGTCGCTCACCTCCAGCATCTCGCGAACACTGTCGCGATCCACCGGCCGGGAGAAGAAATAGCCCTGGCCAGCCTTGCAATCGAGCGACAGCAGATGCTCGGCCTGGGACAACTCTTCGATGCCTTCCGCAACCACCCAGATGCCGAGCCCCTTGGCAATGTCGAGCAGGCCCTTGGTGATGACGCCGCCACTACCGGCGTCCGCCAGACGCCTGACAAAGCATTTGTCGATCTTGATCACGTCGACCGGCACCGTCAGCAGATGGGTGAGCGAGGCAAAACCGGTACCGAAGTCGTCGAGCGCCACCTTTATGCCAGCTTCCCGCATCGCATGGATCTCGTCAGCGACGACATTGTCTTTCTGGGCGAGATAGACGGATTCTGTCACCTCCGCCACGACGGCCGTGGGCTCAAGCCCGGTCTTGGCAAAGGCGTCGACGATGCGCCGCGTCAGCCCCCCGCGATGAAAATCCGCGGCCGAGAGATTGATGCCGACACGGGAAAAGACCAGGCCTTCCCGGTGCCACTCGCCAGCGGCAGAGGCGGAACGCTCCAGCATTCGATCGGTAACCTCGATCGCCACATGCGCGTCTTTCATCGCCTCGTGGAAATGCGCGGCAGCCACGATACGGCCATCTGGCATCAGCATTCGGCAAAGCGATTCAAACCCCATGATGCGACCGCTTGCAAGTTCGACGATCGGCTGGAAATGGGCTTCGATCCGGTCGTCGCGCAGCGCCTGATCGACCTCCTGCACCGAGCGGAAGCGCTTGGCAATCGCGGTGCCAAGACCGGCCTGATATTCGAGATAGCGCCCGCGTGCCCGCTCCTTGGCGTGGTAAAGCGCATAGTCGGCGTTCTGCCGCACCTGTTGCGGGCTGCGCTCGACCCCGGCTCTCGCACCGCCGAGGGTGGCCGCCGGATAAATGAGATGCCCGCCGCAATCAGCAGGCTCCTTGATCCGGGAAATCAATGTTTCGGCGAGGGCTGCAGGTTCGGTGGTCGCGAGGCAGGGAACGATCACGGCGAATTCGTCGCCGCCCAGGCGAAAGGCCATGCCGGCGGGCGCTTCCTGCTTCATGCGCTCGGCAACGATGCGGATCAGGTCATCACCCGCGCCATGGCCGAAGGTGTCGTTGACCATCTTGAGATTATCGAGGTCGATCAGCATCAAAGCCCAGTCGGGCTCGCGCCGCGAGACGTCCGCAATGACCTCGTTGAACCGGCTGCGGTTCGGCAATCCGGTAAGTCCGTCGGTATCCGCAAGCCGGCGCCGTTCGGCCGTGCGCTGATCGCGTTCGATGGCGATCGCGCAGAGATGCACACAGGCATTGACGACCTGCCGCTCCTGCTCGGAAGGGCCGCGCACATTGCGGTAATAGAAGGCGAAGGTCCCAAGCACCCTGCCGGAGCCGATGATCGGTGTCGACCAGCAGGCCTTGAGCCCGATCGGCAGCGCCAGTTGTTTGTAGGGCTGCCAGTATTCGTGGGTATCGATATCCTCGACCAGAACAGGTTCGCCATGGAAGGCCGCCGTGCCGCAGGAGCCGACCCCATGGCCGATCGCGATGCCGTCGATCGCCGAGGTGTATTCGAGCGGGAGTGACGGGCCGGCAAGATGGCGCAGGCGACGCTCTTCGTCGAGCAACAGCACCGAGCAGACCACGTCGTTACTCATGGTCTCGACTTCGCGGCAGAGATAGTCGACGGTCTCCACCAGCGACTGGCCGGTGGCGATCTTCTCGAGGATGATGTTCTGCAAACGAAGAAGCATGGGACCCGCGAAATGTTGATTGCTGTCAAGTAAATCAGGCGAGCCTTAAATAGTGATTACGACATAAGTCGCCGTGACGGCTTGGTGTCCAAACCGTTAACGACGTCGCAGCAGGCGCCGCTCAGAGCCCGGTTGAGATGTTTCCGGCGAGGCTGAGATGCGGGACGCTTCCGGTTTCGCCGATCAGATCCTCTGTCGCGCGCTCCTTCCAGCGATATCCCAGGATCGCACCCTTTCCCGCCCCTTCGACGATATTGCCGCGGATGACCGTCTTGCCCGCGCCCTCGACCACGCTCACCCGCATGCCTTCCGGGCTGTCGCGCAGGATGTTGTCGGTGACGATGACATTGCGCAGATAAGGACCCCAGCCGATCGCAAGCGCTGCCGTCTCGGCACCTTCGACGAGATTGCCGCTGACCAGCGTGTCGGCCTCCACCGAGATGCCGAAGCCGAAGCTGCTGATCGTCGGCACATAGGGGCCCTTGTTGACGATCCGCCTGACGATGTTGTTGCTGACGGTCGATAGGCGCCCGCCATGGTCGAAATTGGCGACCGATATGCCGATCGCCGCGCCATCGATGATGTTGCCTGTGATCAGCGCGCCTTCGAACTCGAATTCGGCATAGACGGCCGTTTCGCCGGATCGAAAGGCCTGGTTGCCGCTGATCGTGATGTTGGAGCAGGAATTGGCCCGGATCGCCGAGAAGGTGCAGTCCGAGACATGGTTCTGCGACACCAGCACATTGTCAGCGCGGAAGATGTTGATCCCGTTGCCATATTGTCCGGTACCGCCATTGGTGGCAGCGATCCGCGCCACCCGGTTGCCGGTAATGACGCTGCCGTCTTCGCCCTTCGTCCAGCGATGCACCAGGATGCCGCCATTACCGCAATCGAAAATCTGGTTGTTGCGGATCGAAAACGCCTTGCCCTCGATCGCCCAGATGCCGGCTTCAGCAGCGCCCGAGATCCGCGTGGTATCAACGCGACCGCCGCAGCGTGCCAGATAGATCCCGCATTTGCGGCTGCCGGTGATCTCGCAAGCCTCGATCATCACGTCATCGACACTGCGGAAAGAGAGGAGCCCCTCGGTATAATCGGCAAGCCAGCGATTGGCGCCGTCGAAGGTGAGACCGGAGAGGCTGAGGCGGCGGATGTCCTGGGCGGCGATCAGATGCCCGTCACCACGATAGACAAGCCGCGTCAGCCCCGGCACGCCGACGATCCGGCTGCCGTCGCGCAATTCGAGATTGGCGACTTCGTAAGTGCCGGCCGCAAGGAACACCGGCTGGCCCATGGCAGCCGCCCGGTCGATCAGATCCTGCAGCTTGGCGCTCTGGTCGTCTTCGGCGCCCGGCAGAATTCCCGCTTCGGCCGCGTCAAAGCCACCGCGCAGCTCCGCCATGGCAAGCGTCTGGGCAGATGCAAGGCGCAGGCCGCCGGGCAGGCCCGCTGTCGCAAAGAGCCCGCCAAGGCCGATCATGACCGAGCGTCGAGAAGGCATGTGTCCGTTCCGTTTCCGGCTTTCACTGTCAGGCCGGAACCTTGGAGGAAGCGTGCAGCCCGGGCAAGAACAGGCTTAAAACAGTGTTAACGGTGCACGTGAAGCGCTTCGCCTTTGGTCTAAGCAATTTCAGCCAAAGACTTGAGCCAGATCAAGGAAACTTGCCGGCTTGATCCTATTCTCACAACAGAAAGACATGAACACGAAGGAAAACGATCATGCTTCGCCTCGCTGCGGTTCTCTATATCCTCGTCGCCAGCGCCGTCGGCGGTGCGGCGGTGATCGCGGTCCTGTCGCTCGACATGCGCGAAGGCTGGCAGATCGCATCCGCCTTCGCAGCCGGTCTCGTTCTCTCGGTCCCGATTTCGGCAATCCTGGCCAAGAAGATCTATAACGCCTTGCAAGGGCCGAAACCGGTCTGAGCTATTCCCTTCGGCGTGGGACGCAAGCCCTTCCTGTCCTGGCGGAGCGGGGAGGGTGGTGAACAACCAGTCCCATGACGACCGGCCGGCATTTTCTCGGGGGAGGGAATGCCGGTCGGGTCGTTTCCGTCCCAGCTGCTAGCGACCCGCGGCCGTGCCGATCTGAGACCGTCAGCCCTCGTCCTGCTCGAAGCGCTTGAATTGCGCCTCTAGGCCCTCGGTGAAGCGGGCATAGAGCCGCCCGAAGGCCTCCACATCCTCGATTGACCAACCGGCTGTCGCCTCGGTGATCGTCTCGCGCTTGATGGCTTCGATCTCATCGAGCACCTTGCGCCCGGCCGTCGTCACCCGGACCAGGCTGCGGCGTCCGTCCTCCTGCGAGGCCGCGCGCTCCAGCAATCCCTGTTTGACGAGATCCGCAACGATCCGGCTGCCCCGCGAAGGATCGATCCTTAACTGTTCGGCGATCGTGCCGACGGTGACCTCCTGCTGGCTGCCGATCCTCTTGATGACGCCGATGGCATCGAGGTCCGAGAGTTCAAGCCCCGTCCCGATGCGTTTCAGCGCCATGCGCCCGATAAAGCGCCGACCGATCAACAGTCGCATGCGCGTCATGGCATGCCCGATGGTCGCGAGAGACGTGTCCCCGCCTGTGGGCAGAGCGTCCGGAGTTTCGGTCACCGGCTCATCGCCAGAGGGGTGGGTATGCGAAGCAGACATCATGGTTCCGAGCATAGCAAAGGTCGGGCGCTGCGAAAAGCAAAATGAATGCCTTCAGCAAATATGTGCTATTGACATATAATTGCGAGGAGCACATTTTGGGATCAGACAGGAGCCCCCGATCCATGACCAGAGCCACCACCGCCGCCCCCTCCGGGCCCGAGCCTCGTTTCGAACCGCATCCGACGACGAGCGCCACCGGCGGGCCGATCGCAGACAATGGACCGCTGGTCACCGATCCCCGGCTCCGCCTCTTCGTCTATCTGCTCCTGATGTCGGCCATGTTCATGGCGACCCTCGACAACCAGATCGTCTCGACGGCCCTTCCGACCATCGTCGGCGAGTTCGGCGAACTGGAACGCTTCGGCTGGGTCGGCTCGGCCTATCTGCTGACGACGTCAGCCGTCATGCCGCTCTATGGCAAGCTGGGTGATCTCTTTGGCCGCAAATACGTGATCATGGCAGCGATTGCGATCTTCACCGTCGGTTCGCTGGTCTGCGGTCTCGCCGTCTCCATGGACACGCTGATTGCCGCCCGCGTCCTGCAGGCATTGGGCGGCGGCGGCATCATGGTCTCAATCTTCTCGATCAATGCCGATCTCTTCGAACCGCGCGAACGCGCCCGCTACCAGAGCTATTCGAGCTTGGTGCTGATGGCCTCTGGCGCGCTTGGACCCGTCCTCGGCGGCACCCTGTCGGATCTCTTCGGCTGGCGCTCGATCTTCCTCGTCAACCTGCCGATCGGCATCGCGGTTCTCATCGGTCTTGCCTTCCTGCTGCCCTATCGCAAGCCGAACCGCAAACCGAAGATCGACTATGCCGGCGCGATCCTGCTCGCAGGTGCCGTCGCCTCCATCGTCTTCTGGGCCGATAGCGGCCAGATCTTCGGCTCGCTGATTTCATGGAAAAGCCTTGCCGTTGTCGCCTTCGGTGCCCTCTGCGCGGTCGGCTGGGTCCTCGTCGAGCGTCGCGCACCGGAACCCGTCGTGCCGCTCTCGCTCTTCTCCAAGCCCACCATCAACCTGCTGCTGATGATCTCCCTGGTCTCGGGCGCCATCGGCATCGGCTCGGTCAACTATATCGCCCTCTATCTGCAAACGACGACGGGTCTGTCGCCCTCCATGGCCGGCCTGCTCTTCGTCGCGACAACAGGCGGCATTGCGATCGGTTCAATCGCCGCCGGGCGCCTGATCGCCCGCACCGGCCGCTACAAGCCCTTTTCGATTGCCTCTGCGGCCCTCGGCGTCATCAGCCTGGGCATCTTCTCCGTCCTGCATGCCGGAACGCCGCTGATCTTCATCGCGCTGGTCATGCTCTTGCAGGGCTTCGGCGTCGGCATCGGCCAGCAGGTGCCCGTGATCGGGGTCCAGAATGCCGCCGCCAAAGCCGATGTCGGGGCCGCCACCGGCACGGTCACCCTGACGCGCATGGGCGGCGCGGCGATCGCCATCTCCATCTACGGCGCGATCGTTAGCTCCGGCCTCACCCATGTCCAGATCGCACTGCCCGGCGGCGTCGATTTCCGCAACCTCACACCGGAGGGCCTTGCCGCCCTGCCACAGGCCGCCCGAACCCTCGTCGCCAACGCCTATTCCGGCGCCTTCGTGCCGCTCTTCCTGACCGCCTCTGGCATGATGGTGATCGGCTTGATTGCGGCGCTGCTGTTGCCCAACATCCGCCTGCCGCGCGAAGGCGAGGGGAAGGTGAAGAAGGCGGTCGTGGCGGAGTGAGGTTTGAGGGCCAACTGCAATAATCTGGCTCAGGAGATCTGAAGACAACCACCAAACGCCTCACGCAAGCCTGCAACCATATGCTGCGTGCATCAGCATAATTCGCGCAATTTTCAGCCTTCGAGGTTTCAGGTATGCAGATACAATCCGCTTACGGTGCATCGTCCTACTCGGCCACCACCAAGCCGGCCAGCACCGCAGCGTCAGAAGAGAGACCAGATCTGGAGCAGATGCTCGAAAATCTGCGCAAAGATCCCGCGATCAATGCCCGTATCACTGAGAATGAAGCCGGCAGCTATGATTACAACATAAAGGGTGAAAGCTGGTCCGAAAAGAGCTTCGCCGCGCGAGCAATAATCACAGAACTGAATGGCGAAAGCTTCAGTCTCATCGGAACCGAGGGCTGGATATTGCCATCTGATTCTGATGCGCAGTTGTTCAAGCAGTTGACCGGCTACAACCTTCTCATCCTAGGCGATCATCCCATAGTACTGGATGACGACGGCTTTCCGCCGGCAGCAGCCGATGAAGCGTCTGTTAAGCAAGCATTCGATTTCATAACCGAGATAACTCTTTGCCGAGCCGAAGGTTACTTCGAGGGAGAGCTGACCTCAGAGAGTATCGGTGCCATACTGGCGGCTTACAACATATCACCCGGCACTGACAGCTTCATCGATCAGGTCCTCGAACTATTGAGCAAGTCAGAGACTGGCCCGAGTGTCCGCGTGGAAGACGCGCAGAGAGACCAGCTCAACGAATTGCTGGACATCGTCTCGGCTTGATGATGAGCGTGCGATGCGCCGTATCTCGTGCGCCGGCTCCAGCCTTGCCACAGGAAGCTTCCGGCCGAGGCGCGGCCGGGGGTATTTGATCTTAGCAAACCTCAGGCGGCGTGAAGCTACCCCAGCCATAAGCTTCGCGCCAGCCGCGGCTGACAGTTTGAGGCATTGATGTCAGTGAATCGGTGCAGCATGTTGAAGCCTCTCCCGTCCGGCCCGGCCTCCCTCCTGTCGAAGCGGCTCTTGTCGCTCGGCCTCGGCACGGCGCTTGTCGGCTCGCTCTCTGGCTGCATCCTGATGACCGATACCAGCCGGATGAACATCGAGGTCTTCCAGGACGAGGTGGCGCCGGTCTGGTATGATCCGGCCCGCACGCCGCCAGCTGCCGATCAGTCAGCGCCGCAGAAGCGCAACCTCTACCAGACGCAGTTCCACCAGACCTATGGTCTGCCGGTCTCCAACCCGCTGCATCGGACGCTCTATGGCGTGATGGTCGATGATGGTCATACGCTCCCGGCAATCCCGCTTGATCGCGTGCGCTCCGACATGCTGCGCCAGGAGGTAAGCTACCAGTCGACGGAAGTCCCCGGCACCATCGTGGTCGACACCAGGGCGCACTACCTCTATCTCGTCCAGCCAAACGGCAAGGCGATCCGCTACGGCGTCGGCCTTGGTCGTGACGGTTATGCCTGGTCGGGCCGCGGCGTCATCCAGCGCAAGGCGAAATGGCCGCATTGGACCCCGACCGACACCATGGTCGAGAACAACCCCAATCTTCGGCCCGTCTCCGCCGCCCGTGGTGGCCTGGTTGCCGGCCTCAACAATCCCCTCGGCGCCCGTGCGCTCTACATCTATCAGGACGGCAAGGATACGCTCTATCGTGTCCACGGCACGCCCGACTGGCAGTCGGTCGGCAGGGCAACGTCCTCGGGCTGTGTGCGAATGTTCAACCAGGATGTCATCGATCTCTTCGATCGCGTGCCCGACAACACGCCGATTGTTGTCATTTAGCGACACCTGATCGCCGCGATCGCCTCTCTCCAAAACGTGAAAGGGGGCGCGCGTTGCTTTAATTGAAGCTTTCCTGTTTGCATCGCATCATCGCGGAACAAAGCGCACCTCCCAGCGTCTTCCCCCGCAGAACTGCTACAGGAAACTCATACCTAAATGTCCTCTACACCACATCTGACCCGCCGTTCGCTCCTGTCCCTAACAGGCCTCGGCGCGGCGTCCCTGCTGGCCAGCTGCACCACCTCCCGTCCGCTTCCGGCGGATGCCCGTCTCGAGGGCCCCGTCGTGCCGGCCGCGCCGAGCGGTCGCACGCCCGAACTCGATGCCATGTATGGCGAGGTCTATGACGGCGGCTACGTCATTCCGGCCGTGCCCTACTGGCGTATTCCCGAGCGCTTCTATCGCCAGCAGGTGATCGATCCCACCGGCGAAGCCCCCGGCACCGTTGTCGTCGATACCCCGAACCGCTTCCTCTATCTCGTCGAGCGCGGCGGCACCGCCATGCGCTACGGCGTCGGCATCGGCCGCGACGGTTTTGCCTGGGGTGGCGCTGGCGTCATCCAGTGGCGCCAGAAATGGCCGAAATGGACCCCGCCGGACGAAATGATCGCCCGCCAGCCGGAACTCGAGAAATACTCTGTCCGCAATGGTGGCAAGCCCGGCGGCCTAGACAACCCGCTCGGTGCGCGTGCGCTTTACATCTTCCAGAACGGCCAGGATACGCTCTATCGCCTGCACGGATCGCCGGAGTGGAACTCGATCGGCAAGGCCGTGTCATCGGGCTGCGTGCGACTGATGAACCAGGACATCATCGACCTTTACGAGCGCGTGCCGACCAAGGCCAAGATCCTCGTTCGGCAGTAACCGCAGACTGCATCAACTTGCAGGCCCGGGATAGACAGAAAGGCCCCGCCGGTAACAGCGGGGCCTTTCTTTATCCAGAGCATATCGACGCGGGCCGATATCAGGCAGCTTCAAGCGCCTTTTCGATCTCCTGAACCGTGTGGCCGGTCAGGTCCTTGTCGAGTTCGCCGACCAGGACTGCAGAGAGCTGCTTGTGATAGCCCTTGCGCATCTCGCCGAGCGTCCGCGGCGCAGCCACGATCACCAGATTCTTGATCTTGCCGTCGAGGACCTGCCTGTTCAGCATTTCGGTGACGCCGTTGCTGAAGCCGTCCTCGTCCTGCTGACTGTCGTCCGGATTGGCCGCGCTGCTGGAGTGGCGGCTGCCGGATGGGACTTTCGACCCGTCGATCTCGTCTGACGGAAGGGCTTTCAGCTTGATATCAAGAGCATTCCCTTCGTTCTGAAAGAGGCTCAGCTTCTCGCCGTCGGCAACGGCAATCACGGCGTTCTGCGGTACTTGCATGGGCATTCTCCTTGATGGTCTGTGCGACATCCACCGCAGGTGGAGTGCCGCAGTTGACCCAAGGACAACCCTTCGCGTGCGGATCGGTTCCTCGTTCCATCCGCCAGCCGAGGGGCGGATTGACGCGGCTCATTGCCGACAGCGAAACGGGCTGAATGAGCTCGCAGCACCTGCATTCATGCTGGCGATGGTCAGGCCATTGGCCACCTCGATATCGGCCTCCGTCTCCGGACAGGCATCGACATCGGCAAGGCAACCGCTGTCGATGAATTCCTGATTCCGGGCCATGAACATATCCGAGACACCCTCGCGTCCGACATGGTCAAGGATTTCGGAAAAGGCCTGCCGGTAGACTTCGCATTTCTCCCGCTGCCAGTCCGATCGTGCCTCCACCGTCGTGCCTGCTTCCTGTCCAGCGGCATGGGCCAGGGATGGTTGGCCGGAAAGGGAAAGCAGGAGCGCGATGCACGAACAGAGGTGGTGACAAGGCGTCATCGTGCAAAATCCGCAAAGACAGCTTCACCGATCTCGGCGATTGCGGCATCCCGCGTCTTCAGCGGATGTTTCCTGCCGTCCATGTAGATCGCAATGACGAGCGGCGCCCCGTTCGGCGGCCGCACGACCGCGATCACCCCACGCGTGCCATGGCCGCCAGCCCCGCTGCGATCGGCAATCTGCCAGCCCTTCGGCAGCTTGGCCCGCAAGAGGCCGCCTGCCACGGCATTGGCAGACATCCATGCGTCGAGCTGGTCTCGGGCGGTGGGGGCAAGTGCATCGCCGACGAGCAGGCCTTGCAGCGTCTGCGCCATCGCCTGCGGCGTCGTCGTGTCACGCGGATCGCCGGGTGTCGCTTGGTTCACCTCAGGCTCATAGCGATCGAGCCGCGTGGTCGCATCGCCGATGCCGCGCAGGAAGCCTGTCACTTCGGCCGGGCCGCCGAGCGCCTTCAGGATCGCATTGGCCGCCGCATTGTCACTGGTGCGCAGGGTGATCTCGCACAGTTCGCGTGTGGAGAGGGTTGTCCCCACCCGCTTCTCCGTCACCGGCGAATGCGGACGCAGATCCGCCTTGGTGATGCGTGTCGTCTGCTTGAGAACGGCGTCGCCACCGGCCAGGGCGGCGGCACAGGCGAGCGACTTGAAGGTGCTCGCCATGGCGAAGCGTTCATCGTCCCGATAGGCGACGACAGCGCCGCTACCCGTATCGATGACGGAAAGCCCGACCCGCATGCCGAGCTTCTGCTCCACGCGCTTGGCTGCCGCAATGGTCTCTCGATCTGAGGCCTCCACGGAAGCCGGCACTGCGGCACCCAAAAGCATCAACGGCAGAACGAGAAGCTGGATTTGAGCGGTGATCCGGCCAGCGCTACGGGGTCTCGATTGTGTCATGCGAATCTCTCCTTCTGCGACCTGCATCAGGGTCAATCAAGGCATCAGAGGGGCACGCAGCAGCAGAGACTGAATGGACCGTCACGCCGGATTGTCGGCAGGCGGAATCTCGATCGCTGCCAGAACCTGCCGCGTCGCATCAAGATAGGCCTGCATGGGAGCCTGGTCGCGCTCGATGGAATGGCATTTTTCGACCGTCTGCTCCAACGCTGCGAGCTGCTCCGAGAGCGCCTCGGCCTGGTCGGGCGTACGGACGGAATGGGCAAGGTCGGCGAGGCGGGCGGCGATCCGCATCAGCACCAGCGGCTGGTCCGCACCGGCCTGACGGATCGATCGAAAGCCGGTGTTGAGCATCCGGCGATAGTCGGAACGGCTGACGATCAGACGCAAAACCCCGTCGTCGTCATGATACTGCCGATAGGGCAGGGGGCGCTGCTGCACCGCCTCGTAGGAGGCCGCCAGCCGGTCGATGACGGCAACGGCAGTGAAGGGGTCGTTGATCCCCGGCGACAGCGCCCGGACCGCAATTTCGGTGAGTTGCCGGATGCTGTATTCGAGGTCCTGCGCCGTGGTGTTCTGCAGCCCTATTGTGAAGCACGCTTGCAAGGCTGCGATCGTCTCGTCATCGATCTCGGTCCCATCGCCGTCAGCGCCAGAGAAGATGGTGAAGTGGTCGCCTTGCGCCAGCAGATACTGCCCGGCCCTGACCGCCACATCGATCCGCAGATCCTTTTCCGCCGCAATCCGGGTCAGCGCGCCATAGTCGATCACCTGCACATGCCCGACCTTGCCAAGCGCGACCGGTTGCCCGATGCCGGCAAAGCGGGCGACGTCCCCACCATGCTCCTGCGGTGTGCCGGGCAGAACCTCGTCAACCGTCACAACGAGATCCCTGTGCAATGCCTGAATCATGTTGTCGGCAATGATCAGTCGCGCCACCTTGTGGATGTAGAACAACAGCGCCATCAGGCAGATGACGGTCAAAAGGCTGCCGGTCGAAATCGCCAGATGCGGAACCCCGTCCTTGCCCAACGTGTCGGAGATCGTTCGCAAGACAAGGATCAGATAGAGGATCGTGCCGATGAACAGGCCGAGCACGGCCTGGATCTGCCGGTCGGCCATGAAATGCGAGATCAGTCGCGGACCGAGCTGGTTGGCGGCCAGCGTCAGGATGACGAAGGTCACCGAAATCACCAGCGACGTCATGGTCATCAATCCGGACAACAGGCTGCTCAGCAGCTGCCGCGCTGTTTCGGCTTCGCCGCTATAGAGCCACCATGCTCCGCGCACCACGTCAGGACCGAGGAGATGTCCATAGCTGATCAGCAAGATGGCGAGCACGGCCGCAAGGCCGGAAAAGATGAGAGGCAGAAGCCACAGCTGGCTCCTGACGATGTCGAACAGATTGCGTGCTTTATCCATTGTTCCACAACGCGCAGGATGGCGCTTTGCTCCGCAAGTTCAGCCGAGGTCAGTCGCGTTGGCTAGGCTGGCGATTGCGGTCGTGTCAGCTCCCGTCGATCGCTTCGAGATGCCCCTTGAGGCGCTTGAGGCTGTCACGCAGGCTCTCGATCTCGGAGATGTCGCAGCCGATCTGACTTCCGAGCGTCGAAAAGACTTCAAGCGCCCGGGCCTTCAGGGCACGCCCTTCCTCCGTCAACGTGATGAACACCACACGTTCGTCGGCCGCATCCCGGCGGCGTGAGACGTAATTGATCTGCTCGAGCCGCTTCAGCAGTGGAGAGAGTGTTCCGGAATCAAGCCCGACCTTTTCACCCAGCGCCTTCACTGAGATGTCGTCTTCTTCCCACAGCGCCATCATCACCACATATTGCGGATAGGTCAGGCCGAGCGGCGTCAGCAGCGGCTTGTAGGCACGCGTGAAGGCGTGTGCTGCGCCGTAGAGCGCAAAGCACAGCTGCTTGTCCAGCCTTAGTTCCTTCTCAAGCGTTTCGTCGTCCATAGCCCTTGATGAACCCCTTTCGGCATCTATTGTTTCCACAGTGGCCAAAACTGGCGCACTTTTCAATGCGCAAAAAACAATTGCGCACAATTCAATTGTGTACTATATAGAAACTCACCAACCGCAAAACAAGGAGAAGACTCAATGGCTATTCTTTACACCGCACACGGACATGCCACCGGCGGCCGCTCGGGCCACGGCGCCTCCGACAATGGCGTTCTCGATGTCACGCTCACCACCCCGAAGGAACTCGGCGGCGACGGCGCAACCGGCACCAATCCCGAGCAGCTCTTTGCGGTCGGCTATTCCGCCTGCTTCCTCGGCGCGCTGAAGGCCGTCGCCGGCAAGGAAAAGGTGAAGATCCCGGAAAACGCCAAGGTTCATGCCGACGTCGGCATCGGCCCGCGCGAGGATGGTACCGGCTTCGGTATCGAAGTGAAACTCTCGGTCGAGATCCCCGGCATGGAGCGTGAACTGGCCGAGAAGCTGGTCGCCGCCGCCCACATCGTCTGCCCCTACAGCCACGCCATGCGCACCTCGACGGAAGTTCCAGTCTCGGTCATCTGATCGGCACACCGTCGACCCCATGCATCCACCGCCCGAAGGCCGGCCTCGCGCCGGCCTTTTTCATGCGCGAGCGTTCGTCATCGGTTTTGGCGTGGATCCGCGTTGTCCCCGGTGGTCACCGCCAGGGGGAAGGGGAACCCTATGCCCTTGTTCCCGGTTTGACCTCGATACCAACAACCGAGGACGAAACCATGCAAACCACAACAGCCAACGCAATCTATGAGGATCACCGCCTGTCGCCGGATCTTCCGGTGGAGGAGGCCACGCGTCGCGAGATCCGCTACGGCTACCCCGCATCCGCCTTCCGCGGCCCGCTCTTCGAAGGTCGCGACCGCATCGCGCTTGCCATGGCAACCGTTATGCTCATCGGTCCGCTGGTCGCGCTGCCGCTCGGCCTCGGCTGACGCAGCGGTCAGGCACTGATTTCGATCATGCCACGGCGAAGGATCGAAGGGTCGGCTTGCATGCCGGCTTCGATCTCGCCATGCAGATTGGTCCAGATCGGCACAGCGCTTGAGAGCGTGCGCGCCCCCTCGGCGGTCAGCCGCAGGCGCTTGCCCCGCTTGTCCTTCGGGTCAGGCTCGATCGATACCCAACCCCGTGCCGATAACGGCTTCAACGCTGCCGTCAGCGTGGTCCGGTCCATCGCCAGAAGCTTGGCCACCGGCCCCATGGGCGGCGGCTCCGGGCGGTTCAGCGCCATCATCAGGGAAAATTGCTGATTGGTGAGCCCGACGGGCTTCAGCGCGAGGTCGAAGCGGCGGGCAAGCGCCCGCGCCGCGCGCTGGGCATGCAGGCAAAGACAGTTATCTCGAACATGGATGGTAGTTGCATAGGGAATCAGGGGCATGTTTGACATGGACTAAATATGTTGATATCAACGTAAATGTCAAGAGGAGGAACAGCAAAATGGAATATTCGGTTGTTTCGCGGGAGGAGTGGCTGGAGGCCCGCAAATCCCTGCTTCAGCAGGAGAAGGAACTGACCCGTCAGCGCGACCGGGTAAATGCCGCACGGCTCGCCTTGCCCTGGGTTCGCATGGAGAAGGATTATCACTTCCAGTCACCCTCGGGCGAAAAGACGCTGTCTAACCTGTTCGATGGTCGCAGCCAGCTGATGATCAACCATTTCATGTTTCATCCCGATTGGGATGCCGGCTGCGAGGGCTGCTCGTTCTTCGCCGATCATATCGATGGCATGCTGCCGCATCTCAACAATCACGACGTCACCTTCGTCACCGTCTCCCGTGCCCCGCTTGAGAAGATCGAAGCCTACAAGCGGCGCATGAACTGGCATTTCCCCTGGGTCTCGTCCGCAGGCAGTGATTTCAACTACGACTTCCACGTCTCCTTCACTAAGGAGGAGCTCGCATCCGGTTCGGTGAACTACAATTTCCGCCAGACGCCGAGCGATCGCGCCTTCGACGAACTGCCCGGTCTGTCCGCCTTCTATCGCAACGACAAGGGCGAGATCTTCCATACCTATTCGCAATATGCCCGGGGCGGGGAGGAGGCTCTCGGCACACTGATGATCCTCGATCATGCGCCGCTCGGCCGCAACGAGACGGGCACGCTGAGCTTCGTCAAGCGCAAGGATGAATACGCTGAGAAGCCGGTCGAGATGGCCGGCTGCTGCCATTGAAGGAGATGGGACATGGAATTTCCAAAACCGAGCGAACACCACCGTTTCCTCGATCGTCTGGTCGGCGACTGGCTCTTCCTGACCTCGACCGGCATGGACGGCTACGATCCGGATGATCCGATGAAGCGATGGACCGAAAAGGTCCGCTCCATCGGCGGCTTATGGGTCGTTGCAGAAGGTGAGGGCGGCATGGGCGATGGTGGCGACCGCGCCACCATGATCATGACCCTCGGTTACGACCCGCGCGAGGGCCACTATGTCGGCAGCTGGATCGGCTCGATGATGGACAAGTTCTGGGTCTACAAGGGCTGGCTGGAAGACGACGGTCAGACGCTGGTGCTCGAGGCCGAGGGGCCGAGCATGCAGGATCCGTCGCGCACCGAGACCTATCGTGATGTCATCCATTTCATCGATGATGACACCCGAACCTTCTCGGGCAGCGTCCGCCAGCCCGACGGCAGCTTTCATACTTTTATGACCAGCGAAGCAAAACGCATCGGCTGACGCCGGGCACGATAAAGAGAGAGGGACTGCGCATGCACGGCACATTCATCTGGCACGAGCTGATGACCCCCGATCCGGCCGCAGCCAAGGCTTTTTATGGCCCGCTGCTCGGCTGGGAGCCGACCGATATGCAGATGGAAGGCTTTACCTACACCTCATTCGCGGTGCCCGGCTTTCCCTTCGGCGTCGCCGGCATGATGGCGCTGACGGAAGACATGAAAGGGCAGGGCATCCCGCCGAACTGGACCGGTTACATCGGCGTCGATGACGTCGACCAGACGGCGGCCGATTATGCGGCGAATGGCGGCACGATCTGCCGCCCCGCAGAAGATATCCCAGGCGTTGGCCGATTCGCAGTTGTCGCGGACCCGCAGGGCGCCGTTCTTTGCATCATGACCCCGAAGATGGAAGACGGCTCGGAAGGCAGCTGGCCGACGCCCGGCAGTGTGGGCACCGTCGGATGGAACGAGCTGATGGCCGGTGATTGGGAGAAGGTCTGGGACTTCTACGCCGCCCGATTCGGCTGGGAAAAGGACATGGCGGTCGACATGGGGCCACTCGGCACCTATCAGACCTTCAAGCTCGGTGGTCGCGGCATCGGTGGCATGATGACCAAGACGCCGGAAATCCCGGCACCTTACTGGGGCTTCTTCTTCATTGTTCCCGCCATTGATGCAGCCATCGAAATGATGAAGTCCCTTGGCGGGAGCCTCATGTTCGGCCCCCATGAAGTGCCTGGTGGCTCTTGGATCGCAGCCTGCCAGGATCCGCAAGGCGCTTATTTCAACCTGACGGCCGCGAAAAAGTGACATGCAAAGGCCAGAGAGGCGTTCTGCCGCTCCGGCCCTTATCGAATTCTACTGCGCTTGTAAGCTCTCGCTCAGCCGCGCTTCACGGCCTTTCTCACCGCACGCTTCTTCGGGGCAGGCGCCTGCTCGGCTTCGAGCGCCTCCCGTTGCAGACGAAGCGCCTTCAACGTTTCCGTCTTGCGTTCACGCGCGGTCGCTTCCTGAGCGATCAGCGAACGGGCAACGCTGTCGGTTGTGGCGGCCTTGTCTTGCGGGGAAACCTTTTCAGGCTTGAAGAAAGTCTCTTTGGTCGCGGTCATGTCCGGATCCTTCCTGCAGCCTGGCTGCCTGTCTCGGCATGTCTAGTCCCGGCCCGCGTCGCAAACTTCGTTGCGCCTTCGTGGTGGGGAGGGCGGATCCGCGCGCCTGAAGGCGCACGGATCAAATCGTCATTAGCGCGTACGCACTGCCTTCTTGGGAGCCGGCAGAAGGCCTTCGCGCTGCATCTTCTTGCGCGCGAGCTTGCGCTGACGGCGAATGGCTTCCGCCTTTTCGCGCACGCGCTTCTCCGACGGCTTTTCAAAGGCGCTGCGGGCCTTCATTTCGCGGAAGAGACCTTCGCGCTGCATCTTCTTCTTCAGCACGCGGAGCGCTTGGTCGACATTGTTGTCACGAACGAGAACTTGCACGGTCGTTTCCTTTCCGGGCGTTGATGCCCGCTTGTTTTCGAGTTTCAAAGGAGGGGATACGACAGGCTAACGCGCCATGCCCCGGCGAAGATCCCGAAGAAATCGGGCAAAGATGTGGACCGCGCCTGATGGTTGCGATCACGGGAGAAACAAAAAAGGCCGGGCGGAACCCGACCTTCCCTCGTCACTCAGCCCCCTCTGCCGGTACATCCGTGGTCAGTGGGGCGAGCGACAGATTATTAAGCGGCGCGCAGGTTGTCGGCCGAGCTCTTGCCCGAACGCTTGTCCTGAACGATGTCGTAGCCGATCTTCTGGCCTTCGACGAGATCGCGCATGCCGGCGCGCTGAACTGCAGAGATGTGGACGAACACGTCGGCAGAGCCTTCATCCGGCTGGATGAAACCAAAACCCTTGGTGCTGTTGAACCACTTTACGGTACCTGTGTTCATAACGATTTCCTTTCAATCGTTGGGCTTGCCGCCGAGACATTCGACAGCTGGTATATCGACGTTGAAGGAAATCTGGCGTGCGCTAAAAGCGCGTAGACAAAGTCGCTCGCAATCTTCGATGGCTGCAATATAGGGAAAGGATGGCGCGGATACAAGCAAAAACCGGAAAAGCGCGGTTCCAGAACTGTTCACGAAGCGGAAGTCGCGACGGAAGCGGCGGAAAACATTGCGGAAATGTGCTTTCGCACCGCGGCGAAAAAGTGAGGCGGAACGGCATAGGACAAGGTCATTCAATTTTTCTTCATCATATCTTGAATGATTGATATTTTCTCATCGCTGCAGGCCGTTTCACGCAAAAACAGTACGACGATCTTGACCTCTGCTTGCTACGACAACGCGCCAGCTGCGGCTTGGAAAAAGCCACCTTCTGGTACGTCTCATCCCTCATCAACGGACCCTCCGATGAACAAGTTTCTCGCCGCAACCGCAATCCTCCTGATTACCGCATCCACCGCCTTTGCAGGAACTTTCACCTTCCCTTCCGATGAACCGGCCGCGATCGTCGATATCCCGGATGACTGGCAGCCGACCGAGACCGATTACGGCGTCGAGGCAAACTCTCCGGACGCCGGCACCTATATCTCCTTCGACATTGCAGGTGCCGAAGACATGGACCAGGTGATCAGCGACGTCTTCGCCTTCCTCGAAGAAAACGGTGTCGTGCCCGATCCGGCGTCTCAGAAAGAATCAAAGGACCAGCTGAACGGTATGTCGTTCGACACCATCGACTGGAAGGGCACGGACAAGGACGGTCCGGTCTCCATCGGCGTCGGCATTATTGGCCTTTCCGACGAAAAGATCGCCATCGTCACCTATTGGGCATCCACGGAAACCGAAGCCCAGAACATGCCCGAAGTCGGCAAGATCCTCGCCACGCTGAAGCCGGCCGGCTGATGAACGCCGCTCGTCCCTGACCAGAAGACCAGCGTCCCGGTTCACCTGTGTGCCGGGACGCCATGCGCAATTGTCGGCGAAATGCCGCAGCCGGACAGGCAGCAGTGTTCCATGGCGACAAGGCCTCGATGATCTGATAGGAGAGGCCACCCGTTCCAGGAGTGACGGGCGATCTCTTAGTCACGAAAGCCAGCCGACCATGACCATTGCTGCGGGCCTCTCCTTCGGATGCCCCGTGTCGCGCGCCCCGATATCGGGCGTATTCAGCCTCTCCGCCTTTCCCGACCAAAACAAGATTTCGGAGGCCGGCCTGTGAGTGCTGCATTCGATTACCGCGACGATCAAATCCTCGAAGACGAGACCCCGGATGCCAAGGCTTGGCTGAAGATCGTCAATGCCTATCGCAAACCGGATCTGACGCGCTCGAGCTTCGAGCTCGGCATCACGCTCGTCCCCTTCGTGCTGCTCTGGCTCGGCGCCTGGGCAAGCTTTGAATATTCCTTCTGGCCCGGCCTCGTACTGGTCGTGCCGGCAGCCGCCTTCCTTCTGCGCCTCTTCATCATCCAGCATGACTGCGGCCATGGCGCCTTCTTCGCCCGCCGCTCGGTGGATGACTGGACCGGCCGCCTGCTGGGTGTCCTGACCTTCACGCCCTACGACTACTGGCGCCGGGCCCATGCCGAACACCATGCGACCGCCGGTAATCTCGAGGAGCGCGGCGTCGGCGACATCACAACGCTGACCGTTGCCGAATACAGGGCCCTGTCCCCGATGGGCCGTCTCGGCTACCGCCTCTATCGCAATCCGGTCGTGCTCTTCGGTATCGGTCCGATCTGGGTCTTCCTCCTGAAGCAGCGTCTGCCCTTCGGCATGATGAAGGATGGCGCTTTGCCTTGGGTCTCCACCATGGCAACCAATGCCGGCATGGTGATCATGGCGGCGCTGATGATCTGGCTTGCCGGCCTCGATGCCTTCCTGATCGTGCATCTGCCGATCGTGCTGCTCGCCGGCGCGCTTGGCATCTGGCTCTTCTACGTCCAGCACCAGTTCGAAGACACCCACTGGTCCAACCCTCCGGAATGGCAGTTCCAGCACGCCGCTCTCCACGGCGCGTCGCATTACGATCTGCCCTGGGGCCTGCGCTGGCTGACCGGCCATATCGGCGTGCATCACGTGCATCACCTGTCGAGCAAGATCCCCTTCTACCGCCTGCCTGAAGTCCTGCGCGACCACCCGGAGCTGAAGACCATCAGCCGCATCACGCTGAAGGAAAGCTTCGCCTGCGTGAAACTCGTCCTCTGGGACGAAGCCCGCGGCCGCCTGGTGTCCTTCCGCGAGGCGCGGCGGATGGCCGTCGTCGCCTGACCTGTTAGCGTCGGCCAAGCGCCGCAAGATGGGCCGCCATGCGGCCTGCCGCTTCTGACGGCCCGGATTTTCCGGGCCGTTTCTCCATCACCATGTAGCGGATCTCCGAGAGCTGCGGCAGTCCGGTGCCTTCGAGCGCCGCCTGGCCCATGCCCGCCTCCGTCCGGCAGGCAATCCCAAGCCGCGCCGCCACAGCTGCCTTCACCCCGTCAAGACTCGGCGTGACGAGCGCCAGCCGCCACGGCCGCCCGATGGCATCCAGCGCCCGGGTCGCTGCGGTCAGAAACGGGCAGGGCGGCGTGATGCTGACGAGCGGCACCACCTCGTCTTCCAGGAGCCTCGCATCGCCGAACCAGCCCATTTGCAAGGTGGTGGGCCCGGCATCACCAATGCCCGGCTCGCCGACGCAGACGGCCGTGTCGATCCTGTCCTCGCTCATCGCCTGCAGCAATTCGCTGGTGCTGCCGATCACGATCGAAAATCGTGCTGCGCCATCGTCCCCACGCAGGTCGGCGAGGGTCGGCTGCAGCACCCGACCGACGAAATCCTGCACGACGCCGAGCCGGATCGGTGGACGCGATGCCGCATCGAGTTCTGCCCGGGCGGCATCGATCCGCGCCAGGATGGCCCGGCTGTGCGCAAGCAGCCAGCTGCCCGTGCCGTTGAGCTTCAGCGCCCGTCCATCCCGATCGAAAAGCGCCTGTCCGATGATGTCCTCGAGCCGCTGCATCTGCAAGCTGAGCGCCGATTCGCTGCGGTTAACCCGCATGGCCGCCACCGCCAGCGAGCCGCAATCCGCCACGGCGACAAAATTGCGCAGCAGCGGCGAGGGGAGATCCGGAAGCATGAGTTTTCCTCAAGTCAGGCTGCATAATTGATCGGTATTATTTGAGCATACCGTGACTATCCTGCCTCCGTCATCCCGTTTTGGAGAATTCGACCATGCCCTTCGCCCGCCTTACCTATCACCCACCCCATCCTGATCGTGAACGCGATCTCGCCCGTGCCCTGACGGACCTCATCGCCACCGATCTGGCCAAGCGCCATGATCTGACCTCGGTGCAGATTGAGCCCACACTTACCAAGACCTGGACCATTGGTGGAGAGTTGCAGCCAGGGGCCGCGCATCTCGAAGTCTTCGTCACCGCCGGCACCAACACGGTCGAGCAGAAGCGGGCGTTTCTGAACAAGGCCATGGCTCTCTTGCGGGCCGAATGGCCGGAACTCCATCCCGCTACCTATGTCGTGGTGCAGGAATTGCCGGCCACGGACTGGGGCTATGACGGCCTCAGCCAGGCGGATCGCGCAGCAGCACGATAGGTAGCACTCCGGTCAGCCACGCCCCGCGTCTTGGCCGGAGCTCTCCCACCCCGCGACCCACAGCTTCCGCAGCCGATCCCCCTCACGCCGGAAATGCACCCCCGTCGCCCGGCAGTCCCTGACCCGATCGACCCGGAAATTTCGGATCGCCTCCCGCAATTCGCACCAGCCGACAATGACCGCCGCTTCGGCGTAATGGATGACGGCAATCGGCCGGATCCGTCGCGTCGTTGCCTCGCCGTTCTGGTTGACATAGTCGATGTCGAGCTTTTCCTCGTCGCGAATGGCGCGGCGGAGCATCGCAAAGTCGATGGCCTTGGGCGCCTCCGCCACCCGTCCCCAGGCATAGAGCGTGCGTGAGATGATCGCCTCGCGCAGCGGATCGGGAAGCGCCGCCGCGATCTTGTCCAGCACCCGGGCCGATGCCTCGCGCAACTCCTGATCGGCCGTACGCTTCGTCAGCGCCATGCCAAGCACGATCGCTTCTGTCTCTTCGGCTGTGAACATCAGCGGCGGCAGGTGAAAGCCGGGCCTGAGGATATAGCCGATCCCGCGCTCTCCTTCGATCGGCACGCGCATCGCCTGAAGGGCGGCGATGTCGCGGTAGATCGACCGCTGCGTGACCTCCAGTTTTTCGGCGATCTGCTGGGCGGTTATCGGGTGGTCGGCAAGCCTCAAGATCTGGATGATCTCGAACAACCGGGACGCCTTGCGCATGTCATCCCCTCATCACAACTGACACAGCTCTGTCAGTTGGAACTCTGTATAGCATAGCGCAACAGGCTGAAAACAGGCCAAAAACCTGGAACGGTCATCCAAGCAGCAACATAGGCAACTGACATGACCTACACTGAAAATCTCTGGCTTTTCACGCTCCTCCTGGCCGGCATTATCACCGTGCCCGGCATGGACATGATCTTCGTCACGGCCAATACCCTGACCGGCGGCCGCCGGGCCGGCGTGGCCGCCACCTCTGGCATCATGTTGGGGGGCGTCTTCCACACCCTCTTCGGCACAGTTGCCGTCACGGCCCTCTCGGCGCTCGTCCCGCAACTTGCCGGCCCCATGCTGGTCATCGGCTCCGCCTACATGATCTGGATCGGCTACACGCTCGCCAGAAGCGCCATCGTCATCGACGGCATCGAGGCGTCAAAACTGCACCGCTCGGCACGCATCTTCACCCAGGGCTTGATCACCTGCCTGCTGAACCCGAAGGCCTGGCTCTTCATCCTCGCCGTCTACCCGCAATTCATGCGGGCCGAATACGGCCCCTTCTGGCAGCAGGCGCTTGTCATGGGTGCGCTTACCCTCATGCTCCAGGCAACCGTCTATGGCGGTCTCGCGCTCGCCGCCGCCAAAGGGAGAGATGCGCTGACCTCAAAGCCGCAGGTGACCATCTGGATCGGGCGCGCCGCCGGCTGGCTGCTGGTCGCGGTGGCGGTGCTGATGCTCGTCGAGGGCTGGCGGAGTTGGTGAGGTCTCACCTCACCATTCGTTTCTCCATGAACCGGCTCAACGGATCGGGCTGGTAGTCGCCAAAGGGCGGGATCTCCCGATAACCCGCCTTTCGGTAAAGCCCGATCGCCTCGGGCTGATAGATCCCCGTTTCAAGCCGAATGACCGACATGTTGCGCTGCAACGCCCTTTCCTCCAGCGCCTCCAGGAGATGCTTGCCGAGTTTCAGCCCTCGCGCACCTTCGTGCACGAACATCCGCTTGATCTCTCCGCTGCCGTCGCCCGACTCGACCAGAGCGGCGCAACCAAGGATCGCCTCGCCGGAGCGTGCGACGAAGAAGGAGACATTGGCCTCCTCCAGTTCGCTAAGCGGAACCATGTGGTTGCTTTCGCTTGGATAGAGCGAAGCCGCATAGGCGTTTGAGAGCTCAAGCAGTCGGATCACACCTGCTTGGCGCGGCGTCTCCTGGGCAATCGAAATGGCATCCTGATTGGGGCGGCCCTCATCGACAAGCGTTGCGGAGCGCGGGTCGCCGGGCAGGGGGCTCACAGCCCCACCGCCTTGCGCAGCGCCTCGTTCATCCGCGACTGCCAGCCGTCCCCGGTTGCCTTGAAGCGATCGATCACCTCCTGGTCGAGCCTTATGCTGATCGCCTTCTTCGGGCTCTCCGCCTTCGGCCGGCCGAGCTTGCGGTCGATCGCCTCGGAGAGATCCGGAAAGACCTCGGGGAAGGGGCGGAGTTCCGCGATTTCGGCCTCGGTCATCTCGGGGTTGTCGCCGACCTCATCCCAGTCGGTGCGCGTATACCCACGGCCCTCACGAAAGCCATCCGCCATAGGCTTGGTCTTCTTCATGATAAAGCCCTCCTTTCGGCAGCATTTGCCGGGCGCATCGAAACGACGGACATCCCTTGCGTTCCGAGTCGAACAAAGATTACCGCCACCGCTCCGTCTGCCAAACGACCGATTGCCTGCAGCCTGCCTCTCTTGGCTGGGCGGATCAGGGCGCGCTGGAAGAACTCAAGCGACAGGTCGGCAAAATCCAACCCATGCTTGTCGATATTCGCCAGCCGCTTCGGTTCGTCCCAGACGATGATCATAGTTTATGTATATACGGAAATTGCGCAAGCCGGAATCCTGCGATTTGAGGGGCTTTCCGCTTACCCCCGCTGTGGCAACAGGATCACGGCTGCCCCGACAAGGCAGATTGCAGCACCCGTGAGGTCGAAGCGATCCGGTCGCTGCCCCTCAATCAACCAAAGCCAGGCGAGTGACGCGGCGATATAGACACCGCCATAGGCCGCATAGGCGCGGCCGGCTGCGTCCGCGGGCACGAGCGTCAACAGCCAGGCGAAGAGGGCGAGCGAGATAAGGCCAGGCGCCAGCCAGAGCGGCGAGCGGTCGAGTTTCAGCCAGGCCCAGAAGGCAAAACATCCGGCGATTTCAGCAAGCGCGGCGAGGGGATAGATCAGCAGGGTCATGACGCCATCCTGCCATCTCGTGAAAGAGGGCGGAAGGGCTGGGGCGAGGCTCAGCCGGTGCGGCCTTGCAGGTTCAACACATGACAGACGCGAGGCAGAAGCTCGGCTTCCTTCGGGAAGCAGACGAAGAAGCCCTGCACGCTATCAAAGCCAAGCTGCACGGCGATTTCCATCTGGTCTTCGTTCTCCACGCCCGCTGCCGTGACGATCATGCCGAGATCATGGCCGAGCGCAATCACATGGCGCACGATCGCCTTGTCGACGGCATTGGTAAGCGCGCTGCGCATCAGCGAATGATCGATCTTCAGCCGCCGGAAGCGGTGATCGCGCAGCGCCGCAAGCCCCGCATGGGTGGCGCCGAAATTGTCCATGGCGAGCGAAAAGCCGCAGTAGTGCAAGGCTTCGAGCGCAAGGCTTACAGACTTTGCCAGCGGTCCATAGAAGGCCGGCTCCGCCACCTCGATCTCCAGCATGTCGGGAGTGAGGCCGAAGCCCTGCACCATGTCGGTGAGCCGCAGGGCGAAATCCCCGGCACAAAGGTCAAAGGCCGTGGTATTGACGCTGATGCGCCCCATGTCGTGGCCCTCGGCCCGCCAGCGCGCCGCCTGGCGCAGCGTAGTCGTCAGGACGAAGTCGCGAATCGAAAGCGACATCATGGGATCGCGGAAGACCGCGCGGAAATCCTGCGCCGCCGCCAATCGGCCGGGTGCGATGCGCCAGCGCAGCAGCGTTTCAACGCTGTCCACTTCCCGTTGATCGACGGAGTAAATCGGCTGATAGGTGAGCTCGAAGCGTCCGCGTTCCAGCGCGCGCTTTGCATTGTTGACCAGAACGACGTGATCCAGACTGCTGTCCAAGCTCGACCCCATGGATTCCCGGAGACAGGTCCGCGAATTGTACCAGTGTTCAGTGTATATCAGGGATGGTTGCGCGGAAGTGAACAAAAACCCGCCGATAACGGCGAGCTTTCGTCACTCAGTTCTTGTGGCGCGCGAGAAAAATGCAAGTTTTCACCGGCGAAGACTTCCCAGGATCCCGCGAACCAAGGCACGGCCAACCGAGGTCGCAACCGAGCGTGCCGCACTCTTCATGGCGGCCTCGATCACCGTTTCGCGCTGATAGCCGCCGGATCGTTTCGTCGTTGTCGTCTTGCGGCTGTTCGGCGTCTCTTCGGGCTCGTCGCCGAAGCCGGGCAGCGTCCATCGACCGGCCGCGCTGTCGCCGCCCTTGGCCTTCTCCTCCTCCGCGCGCCGGGCAGCCTCCGCGTCTGCGGCTTTCTTCGCCCGCGCCAAGAGGATCTCGTAGGCCGATTCCGAATCGAGATCGATGTCGTATTGCCCGGCGACGGGCGAAAGGTTCATCACCTTCTGTCGCGTGGCATCGTCGATCGGCCCGACCTTGCCCGAAGGCGGGCGGATCAGCGTGCGCTCGACCATGGAGGGAATGCCCTTGGCCTCCAGCGTCGACACCAGCGCCTCGCCGATGCCGAGTTGGGTGATGGCCTCTGCGCAATCGAAGGCCGGGTTCGGCCGGAAGGTATCCGCCGCCGTCTTTACCGCCTTCTGTTCCCGCGGCGTGTAAGCGCGAAGCGCATGCTGTACGCGGTTGCCGAGTTGGGCGAGCACGGTTTCTGGCACGTCGAGCGGGTTCTGCGTGACGAAATAGACCCCGACGCCCTTGGAGCGAATGAGCCGCACCACCTGCTCGACCCGCTCGATCAAGACCTTCGGCGCGTCGTTGAACAAGAGATGCGCCTCGTCGAAGAAGAAGACCAGCTTCGGCTTGTCGAGATCGCCCACCTCCGGCAGCTCTTCGAAGAGTTCCGAAAGCAGCCAGAGCAGAAAGGTCGCGTAAAGACGCGGGTTCATCATCAGCTTGTCGGCGGCCAGGATCGAGATCGCGCCGCGTCCGTCATGCGTCGTGCGCATGATGTCGGTCACCTTGAGCGCCGGCTCGCCGAAGAAATTTTCCGCCCCCTGCTGCTCGAGAATCAAAAGGCCGCGCTGCAAGGTCGCGATCGACGCCTTGGAGATGAGCCCGAACTGGCTCGAAAGCTCGGTCGCATGCTCGGCCATGTAATTGAGGAGCGCCTGCAGGTCCTTGAAATCCATCAGCGGCAGTCCGCCCTGATCGGCGATCTTGAAGGCGATGTTGAGCGCGCCTTCCTGCGCTTCCGATGCATTCATCAGCCGCGACAAGAGCAGCGGTCCCATCTCGGCGACCGTGGTGCGAACGCGATGGCCCTTTTCGCCATAGAGATCCCAGAAGATGACGGGGAATTCGGCGGGTGCATAATCGGTAAAGCCGATCTGCTCTGCCCGCTGGGTGATCCAGTCCTTCGGCTCCCCCATGGCAGCAAGGCCGGAAAGGTCGCCCTTGATGTCGGAGGCAAAGACGGGAACGCCGGCCTCGGAGAAACTCTCGGCCAGCACCTGCAGCGTCACGGTCTTGCCGGTCCCCGTCGCGCCTGTGATAATGCCGTGGCGGTTGCCGTATTTCAGCGCCAGATATTCCGCCTTATTCAGGCTGTCGTCCGGGTTGCGGCTGGTGCCAAGATAAAGCGAACCTTCTTGCAGCATGCGGACGTTTCTCCCTGCGTCGCCAACACTTCAGCTTGCTCTTATAGGTGGACTGTGGAACATCGACAACGGTCGACCGTCCCGTTTCGGTACGCCTGGCGATGCGGTCGCATTCCTGTGCCGTCCGCGGCAAATTTTGCTGCGCCATGGCCGGACCGCTTGAGTTCGGGATGAACATCCATTACGTTGACGTTAACGTCAAAATCGCCTCAGGAGGACTTCGAAGATGAGCGAAATCGTCACCCGCATCGCCGACAATGTCGGCATTTCCCAGGAAAAGGCCGAAACCGCGCTTGGTATGATGCTCGGCTTCCTGCAGCGCGAAGCAGCCGACGGCCCGGTCGCCCGCATGATCGAAGCGATCCCCGGTGCCGCTGAACTGGTCGCCAAGCACAATGGCGAAGGCGCAGGCGGCGGCGGTCTGCTCGGCGGCCTGATGAGCGCCATCGGCGGCGGCGGCATCATGGGCCTCGGCCAGCAGCTGATGTCGCAAGGCCTCGGCATGGGTGAGATCTCCACACTCGCCAAGGAAACAATGGCCGTTGCCCGCGAATATGCCGGCGCCGACGTGGTCGACGAGGTCGTCGCCTCGGTCCCGGGCTTGAGCCAGTTCGTCTGATCTGTCGTCCGTCAGAAAAAACGCATCATCAACCGCCGGGTGCAGATCCGGCGGTTTTTTCTTGGCTCTGCGAGATGGCGCATTGTTCCACGCCTGGAACAAAGATTAACACTGGCGTGGCCAGCGCTCGGGAGAAGGGGCTCCAATCAGTTCATACTCCCCATAAATGGTGGTCGCCCTGTCTGGCAGTCTTTCTAAGGAATGTCGAATTCAACCATTTCTGGGTATTCTGCCCCGATTTCCCGCCTAACGTTTGTCATTTATGGCAAAACACCGGCTCCCATTTAGCAGGCGTTAACATAACGCAGGTTTGATTGACTCAGAGATCCACGCCTGGGGGCCAGTATGCTGTCGAACTACCTGAACGCGAATAAGCTTGCCGAGGACATGAGGGCGATTTCCACGGCACAGGCGATGATTTCGTTCTCGCCGGACGGCACCATCCTTCACGCCAACGAGAATTTCCTGAAGACGCTCGGCTACAGCCAGGAGGAGATCGTCGGCAAGCATCACCGCATGTTCTGCGAGGAGGCAATCCGCACGTCTCCGGACTACCAACGCTTCTGGTCGGAGCTTGCCGCCGGCCGTTTCCAGAGCGGCCAGTTCCGCCGCCAGAGCAAGTCGGGCGACGATGTCTGGATCGAGGCGACCTACAATCCGGTCTTCAGCGGTGGACGTGTGGTCCGCATCCTGAAGATCGCTTCCGATATCACGGTGAGCAAGATCGCCTCCCTGCACGACGGCAACCGGTTGAGGGCGATCGACCAGTCCCAGGCAATCATTGAATTTGAGATTGACGGCACCATCGTCCAGGCAAACGACAATTTCCTGAAAGCCATGGGCTATGAAGCAGCCGAGATCGTCGGCAAGCAGCACCGCATGTTCTGCGATCCGGCCTATGGTGAGACCACCGAATATGCCCAGTTTTGGGAGCGTCTGCGCGCCGGTGAGTTCATCTCGTCCAATTTCGTGCGCTACGGCAAGGGCGGCCGCGAAGTCTGGATCCAGGCGGCCTACACGCCGGTCTTCAATTCGCGTGGCAAGGTCTACAAGGTGATCAAGGTCGCCACGGACATCAGCCCGCGCATGCGCGCCGTCAAGATCATCGGCCAGGCCATCAAGCGTCTGGCAGACGGTGATCTTACCGTGCGTCTGAACGAGCCGCTCGATCCGGTTCTGGAAGCGACGAGACTCGACGTCAACACGGCTGCCCAGGCGCTCGACGAAACCATGACCGGCATCGTCCGGGCCGCCCAGGCGCTGTCGGAAAATGCCGCCGTGATCAGTGACGTGTCGAACAGCATCGCTGCAAACGGCGAACGCCAGGCCGCGACCGTCGAGCAGACGGCAGCGGCTCTCGAAGAAATCAACCGCACGGTCAAGGATACGACCAGCCGCACGCTTGCCACCACCCGCCTCGTCAGTGAAACCCGCGCCAATGCCGAGGCCTCCGGCACCGTCGTCACCCAGGCGACATCGGCCATGGACGAGATTGCCGGCTCATCGCGCGAGATCGAAAACATCATCGGCGTGATCGACGAGATCGCCTTCCAGACCAATCTTCTGGCGCTCAATGCGGGCGTCGAGGCAGCAAGAGCAGGCGAGGCCGGCAAGGGTTTCGCCGTCGTTGCCCAGGAAGTTCGCGAACTCGCCCAACGCTCGGCAAGCGCTGCAAAGGATATCAAGGGCCTGATCGCCAAGTCGGCGAGTGCCGTCAGCCACGGCGTAGCCCTGGTCGATCAGACCGGCCATGCATTGGAATCGATCGTTAATCAGGTCCAGGAAATTGATGGCAATGTCGATGCGATCTCCGTCTCTGCTCGCGATCAAGCGCAGGGCATCGGTGAGATCAACGGCTCGATCGGTATGCTGGACAAGGTAACCCAACAGAGTGCCGCCACCGTGGAAGAAGCAAGTGCCGCTGCAAGCTCGCTCGCCGATGGCGCCCGCGATCTCTACGGCCTCGTCTCCCGTTTCCAGACATCGGCACTGAAGCCCGGCCAGGTTCAGCACGCGATGGGCAGGGCCGCTTAAGACAAGCGGCCGCCTAACCTCACATCACCTCATGCGGCGTGGCAATCGCCACTCGCGATGGTGCCACCTGAAAATCCTTCGGCAGCATGCGGTGATGTGCCATCACCATCTGGCAGGCGCTGCGGGCGTCCTGGCGCAGGTCGTGATGGATGACGAAGGTCAGGCGACCCTCGGCCATAAGTGCCCGGTTATCGGCATCAAGGTCATGGGCGGCAAAAACGTCGATCTGGCGCCGCTCCTCGGCAAAGGCGCGCAGGATCGCCCGGTTGCCGCCGCCGATCGAATAGACGGCGCGGATCTCGGGATGGCTGACAACAGCCGCCTTCACCAGCCGCTCCGTCGTGCGGTCGACGCCGAAGCCCTCTGATATCGTCACGATGCCCAGATGTGGCGCATCCGTTCGAAGCGCATCGCGAAAGCCACGCTCGCGTTCTTCCTCGCCGGAAAATCGTGCACTCGACAGCGTGACCAGCACCTTGCCCGCAGCCGGCCCCGCCATGCGGGCGAGCAGATAGGCGGCCGTTGCCCCCGCCACCCGATTGTCCATGCCGACATAACCCTGCCGGACAGCAGCGGGCAGGTCGGTCACCAGCGTCACCACAGGAATGCCGCTCTCCGTCAACTCCGCCGCCATCTCCGCGATCGCCGGCGTCGAGGGCACCTTGACGACGACGCCATGGCTGCCGCGCCGGCGGATGCGCTTGAGGATGGCGAGGAGGTCGCGCTCCTCCATGGTCTCGGCCACATGGAAGCGCGCCGAGAGCGAAGCCGGCCGCATGCCCGGCAGCTCGGCGTCAAAGGCCGCACGCACGGCATTCGAAAATCGCTGCGGTGTTTCCATGACGACGTCGATGACCAGGCGCCGCCCGCCGATGCGCGCCTCCGCATATTGTCGCTCCAGTTCCGCGATCGCCGCCTCGATGCGAAGTGCGGTTGCCTTCGCCACATGCCCGCGTCCGTGCAGGGCCCGATCAACGGTGGCGAGACTGAGGCCCGATTGCAGGGCGATGTCCTTGAGCGGGAAGGGCGGGCGCATGGTGGGGCCTTGAGGTGTTTTTGAGGTGTTTTGCCGCTCATCTCTTGCTCGATGCCTAACTATGGTCAAGCGGGATGAGGATTTCGGGAGGAAACCATGGACCAGAGAACATTGACCAGCCGTCGCCGCGACAAGGTCTGGCTCGACAGTGAGGCCGGCGACATCGAGGCCTTCAAGGCGCTGGTGGCGCAAAAGACCAGGCGCGAAGACTGGCCATTCGCGAGCCGCGTCGAAAAGAACGTGCTCCTCTATGATGGATCGGCGGTGAGCGACATCGCTCGGGATCCGGAGGCCCGCCGCGAATTGATGGCCGAATGGGTCGAGGCCTTCTCGACCGGCCCTGGCGTCATCGTCATTAAAAATGCCATTGCCGATCTTGCGGTCGTCGATCGCGCCACCGAAGTCTTCAACGCCATCGTCAAGGCCGAGAAGGAAGGCGGCAAGGCGGCCGCCGACCATTTCGCCAAACCCGGCGCCAATGACCGCATCTGGAACTCGCTGCAGAAACACGCGCTCGCCGACCCCGACAATTTCGCCCGCTATTATGCCTCGGACGCGATCGCCATGGCGTCAGAAGCCTGGCTCGGCCGCGGCTATCAGATGACGGCGCAGATGAACCGGGTGAACCCCGGCGGCAAGGCGCAGGTCCCGCATCGCGACTATCACCTCGGCTTCATGTCACCGCAGCAGATGCAGGCCTATCCGGGCCATATCCATGCGGTCTCGCCGCTGCTGACGCTCCAGGGCGCGGTCGCTCATTGCGACATGCCGGTCGAAAGCGGCCCGACACTTTTCCTGCCTTATTCGCAGAGCTTCTTCGAAGGCTACCTCGCCTTCGGCCGGCCGGAATTCCAGACGGTGTTCGCCGAGCAGCATGTCCAGCTGCCGCTGTCGAAGGGCGATGCCGTCTTCTTCAATCCGGCTCTCATGCACGGCGCCGGCAACAACGTATCGACCGATATCTGGCGCATGGCAAACCTCTTGCAGGTCTCCTCAGCCTTTGGCCGCGCCATGGAGAGCGTCGACCGCGACGCGATGTGCAAGGCGGTCTATCCGGCGCTGTTCGCGGCCCACAGGACGGGCACGCTGACTTCGGCCGAAATCGAGAATGCCATTGCGGCCACCGCGGAAGGTTATGCCTTCCCGACCAATCTCGACAGCGATCCGCCGGTCGGTGGCCTTGCGCCGAAGACGCAGAACACCATGATGACGGAAGCGCTCGAGGCGGGCATGGAGCCGGAGGCCTTCGCAGCGCTCGTCGAGACACAGGCTGCCAAGCGCAGGGCATGAGGAAGACAATGGGAAGACTGGACAACAAGATCGCCGTCGTCACCGGCGGTACGCAAGGCTTGGGCGCGGAAGTCGCGCGGCTGTTTGCCGAGCGCGGCGCAAAGGGCCTCGTCATCTGCGGCCGCAGCCGCGACAAGGGCGAGGCAAAGGCGCGTGAGATCACCGAGCGCTACGGCACCCCCGTGCATTTCGTCTCGGCCGATCTCGGCGAGGTCGCTGATTGCCGCCGGGTGATTGCCGCAGCCGATGAGAACTTCGGCCGCATTGATGCCCTCGTCAATGTCGCTGCCATCACCGATCGCGGTACGATCCTTGACACCGACGAAGCGCTGTTCGACCGCATGTTCGCGATCAATACCCGCGCGCCCTTCTTCCTCATCCAGGATACGGTGAAGCTGATGCTGCGCGACGGTGTCGAGGGCACGATCGTCAACATCTCCTCGATGTCATCGATGGCCGGCCAGCCCTTCATCGCCGCCTATTGCGCCTCCAAGGGAGCCGTCGACACCTTGACCCGCAATGTCGCCTTCGGCCTCCTGAAAAACCGTATCCGCTGCAATGCGCTGAACATCGGCTGGATGGCGAGCGACGGCGAAGACCGCATCCAGCGGGAATATCACGGCGCGCCGGCCGACTGGCTGAAGGAAGCGGCCGCCCGCCAGCCCTTCGGCCGCCTCGTCGATCCGGCCGAGGTCGCCCGCGCCTGCGCCTATCTGTCGTCTGAGGAAAGCGGCCTGATGACGGGCGCCACGATCAATTTCGATCAGTCGATCTGGGGCGCCTATGAGGACAGCCCGCATCCGAAGGAAAAGATGACGCTCTGAGGGGAGGCGAGGGAAGTCGCGGAACCCCCGACGCGGCTTCCCTCACAGGCTGAACCGGATCACGTAACGCGTCCCGCCGTCGATTTCGCGGGAGATCTCGCCGCCCACCTGCGCAACGAAGGCATCAACGAGACGGGTGCCGGAGCGGCGTGTGGTCTCCTCATCCATGCCGATGCCGTCATCGGCGATGGTGAGGCGGGCCCGGCCGTCGTTTTCGGCTTTAAGCGTCAGGCGGATCGTGCCGCTATCCCTGTCGGAAAAGGCATGTTTCACGGCATTGGTCACCAGTTCCAGGGCAGCAAGCGCCAGCGGCGAAGCCCGGTCGGCAGGCAGGAGGATGCCGCTCGGCAGAACGGCGTCGAGTGTGATGTCCCGATCTTCCGGCACCAGCGTCGCCGGATCGCAGGCGCGGGTCAGGAGTTCGCCGAGGTCGATCTTCTCGCCGTGACTGGAGCGATAGAGCAGGTCATGCACCTCGGCCAGCGCTCGGACCCGCATCTGCAGCGCCTGCACGTCGACACTGCCGCGCCGCGCCTGCATGTTGATGAGGCTCGTCACCAGCGCGAGATTGTTCTTGATCCGATGGTTCATCTCGCGCACGAGTTCGGCGCGTTGATGCGCGAGGTTTTCCGCCTCGGCCCGCTTCAGCGCCTGCCGGTCGCTCTCGCGCTGCACCAGCATGCTGCGTCTGGCAAGCGACGTCGCAACCAGCGTGAAGGCACTGATCGCGAGCATCAACAGCCAGACGGGCAGGGCGCTGCGGAAAGTAGCCGCACGGATACCGTCGATCGGCACGCCGAAATTGGCAACGAGCGGTATGCCATCCAGACGGCTGAAGGCATAGATGCGCCTGATACCGTCTGAGATCGCCAGCGCCTCGTAGACACCCTCATTGCCCTTGTCCATGTTCAGTCGCGCCGGCGTATCGGGTGTAAGGAAGATCGGCTCGGCCGGCACCTGGCGCACCAGAAGCTTGCCATCGTCGCGGGTAAGCGACGCCGCTTCATTCTCCTGCGCTGCGACACTGCGCAGGAAGGTTCGGCTCGTGTCGGTGGCGATCGAGGAGACGATCATGCCGCGAAAATCATTGGTGACGAAGGGTGTCGCGACGATGACCGCGTCCTCGCCGCCGGGCTCCAGTCTGATTCGGTCGATGAAGAGCCGGCTGCCATCCCGGATCGCGTCGACATAGTCGCGCGCGCCCATTGGCATATCGACGGGGAAGGCGCGGCTCGACGCAACCATTCGCCCCTCGTTGCTGATCACCACCAGTCCGAAATTATCGGGCTGGCGACCGTCAAGGCCGGCGAGAAAACTGTGAAAGGCTTCTGAACGCAGAAAGTCCGCCGGCTCGCCGTTCACCCGGCTGCGGGCTGCGCCATGCTTGATGATCTCGGTCTCGAGCAGGCGCTGGGAGTATTGACGCACGAGCGTGACGGTATCGACCGCATGATCGGTGGCGATCGCCTTCTGCTGCTGCCAGGCGATCCCGCCCCAGATCAGCCCGCCAACGATCGGGATCAGAACACTCCCGACTTGAATGGTCCGGAACCAGCGTAACACCATATCGGGACCCCAGACTGCCAAGCCGTGCGCCCTTTCAAAAATCACATCGAAAATTGTTCAAGACTGTCCTTATAGAGCAGTTTGGAACCATCATTGCAACACGATGACCTGTCTGCCGCGACTGTTTTGCCGCCTTGAACCGGAACGAATTGCCTCAACCGCCGTTCGACAATGAGATCAAAACTCAAGGACATTCAAGGAGAAGGACGATGACGTCTGACCATGAAAACCATAGGGAGGAAGGCGTTCGCAAGCTCCCCGACACCGCTGGCACCACACCCCGCAACGATGCGTTGCGCGAGGCGAACCGGCTCGGCTCCGACGCCTATCTGGTAGAGCAGGATATGGAAGACAGAGACCAGCGCGAGGGAGAGGACGGGCCTGACGGTCGCCCATCTCCGCTTGCCAATGCCGACAATCCGGAGCGCTGAATGACCGGGAAGGAGTGAACACATGGACTGGCAGGGCATGCTGTTTCAGGGCTGGCCAGGGATTCTGCGCACACTGCTCGTCGGAACGCTGGCCTATGTCACTTTGGTGCTCTTCCTGCGCATATCCGGCAAGCGAACGCTGTCCAAGCTCAATGCCTTCGATCTGGTGGTGACGGTGGCGCTCGGCTCGACGCTCTCTGCCATTCTCCTGCAGGAATCGATCGCCCTTGCCGAAGGGGCAACCGCGCTCGGATTGCTCGTCTTCCTGCAATACATCGTCACGTTTGCCTCGGTGCGCTCCAAAGGCGTGGCGAAAGCCATCCGCTCGGAGCCGACACTGCTCGTCCGCAACGGCAGTTTTTGCCACGACGCCATGATGCGACAGCGTGTTACCGAGGACGAGATCATGAGCGCTGCCCGCTCCAATGGCCGCGAGCGTCTTGATGAAGTAGCGGCTGTGGTGCTGGAGAGCGACGGCACGCTCAGCATCATCGGTAAGCCCGGCTGATCACGCCTTTTCATCCTTCCCGCCATCGACCTTGCCCCGATGCAGGCTTTGTTCGCCGCCTTTGCCCTGCCAGGGCCAGCGACCGGAAATCTCGACCTCCAGCGACAGGCTGAGAAAGGTTCTGATGATGACGATCACGCCGAGCACCAGAACCGAATCCAGCGTCGGCTCCACCGCCACCGTATTGATGATGTCGCCGGCCACCATCAGCTCGAGCCCGAGCAGGATCGCTCGTCCCATGCCGGCCCTCAGATCCCCGTAGGCGTCCAGGCCGCGCGGGCTCTTGAGATAGGTAAAACCCGAGACCGTTATGCCGATAACGATGACCGCGACACCGACGGCCTCGATCGCCCGGGTGATGATATGCATGATGCTGACGAAATCCATGGATCCGGCTCCCCTTTGATAAGGATGCAACGTAGCCCTGGCCGATCGGTTTCCACAATCGACAGCCGTGACGGCACCTTTCGCCGCGTCGCGCGTTGATGAGACGAACACCTTTCATCACGAAAAGCAGGGAGACCAAGATGCAGGATTTCGATCTGAGCGCCATGACCGAAGACGAGCTCGACCGCCTGATTGCCGATGCGTCCCGCGAACGCGAAACGCGCACCAACCCGGATGAACGCAAGGCCGATGCCGACGGCGTCCGCGGTCAGGACGTCAACGACCCCAACCATGGCGCCATCACCACACCCGCCCCGCATCAGGTCCGTGAACATGGGCCTGAAGGTCTGGAGCCGGGCGCCCGCGTCGAAGGAAGCCGCGTGATCGATGCCGATGAGGCCGCTGGCACGGATATCGAGCACGCCGCCCGCCGCGTCGTCTGACGCGCATCGGCTGACAGGAACAGTTTCGATGGCCAGCCCCCGGCCATCCGGCCGCCATGCATCGCCCCCGGATGCGTGGCGGCCCTTCTGTTTGCCATGCTCCCGCATCTACCATCGCACCGCCGCCCGCTACATTGCCAGTTGGGACCGGCCGCGCTAGACCGGGCCGGTGATTACAGCACTTGCCGCCTATACCGCACTTTTCCTGGCAGCCTTCCTCGCCGCGACCATCGTCCCGGCGCAATCGGAAGCCGTGCTGGTCGGCCTGATCCTCGCCAAAGAGCAGCCGGTTATCCTGCTGCTCATGGTCGCGACAGCGGGAAATGTGCTGGGTTCCGTGGTCAACTGGCTGCTCGGCCGCTTTATCGAGCATTTCCGCGACCGTCCCTGGTTTCCCGTCTCCGAACAGAAGCTGGCGCGTGCCGAAGCCTGGTACAGGCGCTTCGGCATCTGGTCGCTGCTCTTGTCCTGGGTCCCTGTTATCGGCGATCCCTTGACGGTGGTCGCCGGCCTCCTGCGCACACCGTTTCTCACCTTCTTGATCCTCGTCACGATCGCCAAGGCCGGGCGCTACGCCGTGCTCGCGGCAATCACCCTCGGCCTGATGTGATGACCTGGGCCGTCTGCCCCTGCTTCGGGCAAGCTTTAGAAGTCAGGCGGTAAACTTCACGCCCGCCGCCATCGCCGCCGAAATCAGCGCTTTTCGCCCGTCCTCTTCCTTGGCCTTGCCCTGGGCGACGGCGCCGAGCACCAGAAGCGCCTTGTCCAGCGCCTCGCTCTCTTCCTCCGGCCAGTCCTCGATCAACGCCCAGGAGGCGCCGAGCGAACTGTCGACCACCACATCCTCGCCCTCTTCGCCGATCCCGTGCAGGATCACGGGCTTGCTCCAGGTCTTCGTCATCAGCGTTTTCATCTTTCGTGAAATCTGTGGCGCCTCAGCGCCGGATCATGACGTCTATAGCGACCACGATGTCGTCACGCCAGCGTCGCTCGCCTCCTCGCTACGACGATGAAAAGCCGGGGAAAGGAAAGGAGCATCCCTCCGTCTGCCATCGGCGAATAGTAAAGCGCACGCGAAAGCAGATCCCGTTCCGCCGGCGTCCGTTCATCTTCGAAACGGAGATATCGCCTTGCAGACCAGTTCATCCTGCAGTCTCGACGAGTCCCGAAAGCGACGAGAATACCTTGTCGGGCTCAAAATCGGCATATTCGTTCGGCGCACCACTTCTGTTGATCCAGTGGCAGGTCATGCCGAAGGCCTTGGCACCGGCAATGTCCCAGCGATTGGAGGACTGGAAGGCGATATCCGGGGCGGCAATCCTGTAGGCCGAGGTGACCAGCGCATAAGCCGCCGGCGCCGTCTTGTAGATCTTCAAGGGATCGACCGAAAAGATGTCATCGATCAGGTGCCCGATCCCGGCCGCAGTGACCGCCTCATCGAGCATGGCAGGGGTGCCATTGGAGAGAATCGCGATCCGTGCCCCGGTCTGGCGCAGCGCTGCCAGCACGTCTGGCACCTCGGCAAAACAGTCAAGCTTGCGATAGGCGTCGAGCAGATCCGCCCGCAGGCCATTGTTGACACCCGGAAACCGCGCGAGGCAAAAGTCGAGCGCATCTTCTGTCACCGCGCGAAAATCCCGGTAGTGCCCCATCAGACTGGTCACCCAGGTATATTCCAGCTGCTTCACCCGCCAGAGATCGGAGAGCGCCGGGGCATCCGGTCCGATGGCCTCGCCATGCCGGCGCACGGCCGCATGCACGTCAAAGAGAGTGCCATAGGCATCGAAGACATAGGCTTGGCGCCCGGACCCGGTCCGGTCGTCAGCAAGGGATGCGATCGCGTCTGTCATGAATGTTCCTCCTTGACGGAGGGTAGGGCGCAGGCGTCGGCCGTTCAAGCGGGCAGGGACCCCCCCGGCTGCAATCAACTGCGACGCGCCGCGAGCCGCTTCCGGTCGTGTTCGACGGTCGAAAAGCCGCGAGTCGTCAGCCGGAACTGGCGCTTCTGAAACTCGCCACGCACCTCGATCAGCCCCTGTTCCTCAGCCTCGGCCAGGGTCTTCAGGCTCGTGCCCTTCGGCGGCGTCTGCCAGTCCCGGCCTTGAGCGGCATGCAGCAATACCATGATCTTGATCATCGGGGTCTCTCTCTAAGCACGGCGACGAGATGGTTCAACTGCTCGGATGGCGTCTCACCTCTCAGCCGCGCGCGTCTTTGCATGTCGAAACTTGATCCGCCCCCTATGCATGAGCTTTCTCAAAAGGTCGATCTGAAAATGGGCGTTGCGTCATGCCTTCATTGGCATGTTTAGAGGGGGCGGCCCCGGCAGTGCCTCAGCGCTTCTTATCGTCCCCGCGCCGGGCCGCCGTGGAGGCCTTGGTCATTGGGCTTTCCGGAGGGCCAGTCACGACCTGCAAAGCGTCGAGCTTTTCGCGCCACGGGGGCAGCGTCAGATCGGGCGCCTCGTCATCACTATCCAATGAGGCTTGGCCCAAGATACGATTGTTCACCCTCGTTTCCCTTCGACCCAATCGGAAGCAGCATCGTGTCGCTCGAGATTTCGCCGCCGCGTTGCTCGGATCCGACAGTTTGCGGTCACTCCTTGTTAATCCCGCCAAGAGAGTCGGATCGATGCCGGATTGTGCCATCGACCTGCGGGAGTTAAATCATTCCTGCAATCATGGGAGGTGTCAATGTCGGAGGCGGAGACCATCGGATCCAAGGCCAGGGAATTCAACACGGCTCGAAACTATGCCTTCATCCTGTTTGGACTGTTCTTCTGGCCCTTGCTGCTGGTGGCCTATGCGAGATCCTCTCGGGCAAGATCCTCCGAAGATGCGCGGGTGTGCAGCCATGCTGTCTTTCAGTACCAGACCAGTTCGGTCGCGCTGGTGAGCGGGGGTCTGCTCCTGGTGATTTTCCTCGTGATGATCTTCGGCTTCCCGCCGACAAATGCCCTTGAAGCAGCGCATGCCAGGATGCGAAACATTGCGTTGCTCAACGTGGGATACATCTTTTCGCTATGGGCAGCAGTTCGCTCGATCCGGGGGCTCTACCTTGCCGGAGCCCGAGAAACCTTGTCGCCTACGTGGCTCTGGACCGTGTGGCCAAAGCCTGCGGTTGACGTCTCTCGATAGACCCCTTCACCCGCCCAGATCCTGATCGATCTCGGTCAGCGCCCGGTCCACATGCCCCTCGAAGACAAGCGTTTCTTCCTCGGTGATGATCAGGATCTCCGGCGCGCCGCGCACCCGCACATGCTGCGATTGCGCCAGCCCCTCGTCGAGGCCGCGGGTCAGGAGATCCATAAAGCGCGTGCCGGGCCCGGTGATCGCGATCGGCATGGTCTCCTCGGCAAGGCTCAGCATGCGCGACAGCCCCTGGCCAAGCGCAAGCCCTGCCTGCCGAAAGGCGTACTCCGACGCCCGATGCCCCTGGCGGGCGCGGCTGGCGATCTTTTCCATCTCGGCCAGCGGCACGAACTTCGCCGGGATCGTGTCCGGCGGCACTTCAAATGCCATGCGCAGGATGCCGTAAAAGCCGGCGGAGGCCTCGATGCAGCCGATCGCGCCGCAGCGGCAGAGCTTGCCGTCGCTCGCATGCAGCATATGGCCGAAATTCGGCGCCCGGATCTCGAGATCGCCATGTTGGTCGCGATAGGCGATGCCGAGCCCGATCGAATGGCCGAGCGACAGCGTCGCAAGCGAGGCAAGCGGCACGCCCCTGTTCTTTTCCAGCCGAAGCGCCAGTGCATGGGTGACGAGCAGGCTCTCGTTGAACAGGTGGATCCGGCTGCCGCTGAAGCCGGAAAGCGCCGTCTCGAAGTCGAGTTCCTGATAGCCGAAGACCGGCGACCACAAGAGCTTCGCCCCCTCGCGATCGACCAGCCCCTTGCTGGAAATCGAAATGGTCGAAATCGAAGACGCCGGCAGACGCGACCGCTGGATAAGCCGTTCAAGGGCCGCCCGGAAGCCGTCGAGAAAGCGCTTCGGCGATTCCGTGCCCTGTTCACGCGCTTCCTCGAAACGGTCGATCATCGTGCCGCGATAATCGGCTAGCGAATATTGAACCGCATGCGAGGAGATGCGCGCCGCAATCACATGGGCGGCATCCCGGCGTCGGGCAAAGAGGGCCCGCGGGCGTCCACGCTGGCCGGCATTCGCCACCTCGCGGCGCTCCAGCAAACCATTTTTCTCGAGATGCGAGGTAATTGCCGAAACGGTCGCCGAAGAGAGCCCCGTCGCCGCCGACAGATCGGTATGGGCAAGCGGCCCTTCGCGCCTGAGCACCTTGAGCACGAGGCCGTTGTTCTGATGGCGAACGGCCTCGGTGCTCGCCCTCGGACTGGCTGTCATGATGGGCTTGTCGCCCGCTCTCGTATGGTCCACCGCATGCTCCTCCCAAAGCATTTGGCAACTGTCTTTGCAAGCCTCCCCCGGCTCGTGTTGACAGCGTGAGAATCTTCTGACAGTTATTTTCTCGACTGTCGAGAAAAACCATTGGACGGGGGTCCATGGGGTAAGGGCAGTTTCGCAGCGGGTCGTAGGTTGGGAGGTCTTCCGACGGTCCGCTTTCACCTTGGGAGGTTTTAAAAATGAAATCCGTTATGAAGCTGATGGCAGCGACTGCCGTCATCGTGAGCCTGCATTCTGTCGCCAATGCCGAAGGTCTGACCGTCGGCGTTTCCTGGTCGAACTTCCAGGAAGAGCGTTGGAAGACGGACGAAGCCGCGATCAAGGCAGCGCTCGAAGCAGCCGGCAACAAGTACATCTCTGCCGACGCCCAGACCTCTGCCGCCAAGCAGCTCACCGACATCGAAAGCCTGATCGCCCAGGGTGCAAACGCCCTGATCGTTCTCGCCCAGGACTCCGAAGCCATTGCTCCGGCGATCGAAAAGGCAACGGCTGAAGGTATCCCGGTCGTCGGTTACGACCGTCTGATCGAGAACCCGGACGCCTACTACATCACCTTCGACAACAAGGAAGTGGGCCGCATGCAGGCTCGCGAAGTGTTCAAGGCGAAGCCGGAAGGCAACTACGTCTTCATCAAGGGTGCCTCGACCGACCCGAACTCCGACTTCCTCTATTCGGGCCAGATCGAAGTCCTGAAGGAAGCCATGGACGCCGGCAAGATCAAGAACGTCGGTGAAGCCTACACGGACGGCTGGAAGCCGGAAGCTGCCCAGAAGAACATGGAGCAGTTCCTGACCGCCAACAACAACGCCGTTGACGCTGTTGTCTCGTCCAACGACGGCATGGCCGGCGGTGTGGTTGCGGCTCTGGAAGCCCAGGGTCTCGCCGGTTCCGTTCCGGTCTCCGGTCAGGACGGCGACAAGGCCGCTCTGAACCGCGTCGCTCTCGGCACCCAGACCGTGTCTGTCTGGAAGGACAGCCGCGAACTCGGCAAGAAGGCCGCTGAAATCGCCAACGAACTGGCCGCTGGCAAGTCGATGGACGAGATCGAAGGCACCGTGAAGTTCTCGGGCGGCCCGAAGGGCGTCGAAATGAACTCCTACTTCATCGCTCCGCTGCCGATCACCAAGGACAACCTCAACGTCGTCATCGACGCTGGCTGGATCTCCAAGGAAGAAGCATGCCAGGGCGTTGCCGCCGGTTCTGTTGCCGCCTGCAACTGATCCTGTAGTGACTGACCACAGAGCTTGAGCCGGGACGCCGCAGCCTTTTGCGCTGCGGCGTTTCGACTGGTCGAGAGCATCGCGGCAGCAGGGGATCGGTCGGCTTTAAGGGGCCGCCGCACACCTCAGCAACAGCCGCCGAAGAACGTCAGATGCCTCGATCCGCATGGCGGGTCCAATGCCCGCAAGCCCGCGCAAGGCGCGGCCCTTCGCAAGCCGACAAACGACTGGGGAGAATTTTTCGTATGGCGGATCACAGCCTTGCCACACCCGCGCATGGTGCCCGGGCATCCAATGTTTCAGCGCTGAAGCGCTTCTTTCAAGCCACCGAAATCGATACGCGCCTGCTCGGCATGGTCATCGCTCTTGGTTTCATCTGGATCGGCTTCGACATCCTGTCGAACGGCCTGTTCCTGACCCCGCGTAACCTCTGGAACCTCTCGGTTCAGGCAGCCTCCGTTTCGGTCATGGCGACTGGCATGGTGCTGGTCATCGTCACCCGCAACATCGACCTGTCCGTCGGCTCTATCCTCGGTTTCGTCGGCATGATCATGGGCGTGTTGCAGGCCCGCATCCTGCCGCCGATCATCGGCTTCGAACATCCGATGATGTGGATCATCGCGCTTGGCGCCGGCATCCTCGTCGGCACGGCGATCGGTGCGCTGCATGGCGCAATCATCGCCTTCCTCGGCGTACCCGCCTTCATCGTCACCCTTGGCGGCCTGCTCGTCTGGCGCGGTGCCGCCTGGATGGTCACGTCTGGTGCGACCGTGGCACCCATGGATACCACCTACCGCCTGATGGGCGGTGGCGCGGATGGTTCGATCGGCGTCACGGCAAGCTGGATCGTCGGCCTCGTCGCCTGCCTGATGATCGTGCTCACCATCCTCAACACCCGCCGCCAGCGTCGTCGCTTCGGCTTCCCGCTGCGTCCGATCTGGGCCGAGTATTTCCTCGTCATCTCCGGCTGCCTCGCCGTTCTCGGTGCCGTCTGGGTCGCCAACAGCTACTACATGCCGGTCAACCTGGCCCGCCGCTATGCCGAAGCCAATGGCATTGCCTGGCCGGAAGGTGGCCTGCAGATCGGTCTCGGCATCGCCGTTCCGGTTCTGATCGCCATCGGCATCGCGATGGTCATGGCCTTCATCACCAACCGCACGCGCTTCGGCCGCTATGTGTTTGCGATCGGTGGTAACCCGGAAGCCGCCGAACTCGCCGGCATCAAGGTCAAGTGGGTCATCGTCAAGCTGTTTGCGTTGATGGGTGCGCTCTGCGCCATCGCCGCCGCCATCTCGACGGCCCGCCTCAATGCCGCGACCAACGCCCAGGGCACGCTCGACGAGCTCTACACCATCGCCGCAGCCGTTATCGGCGGCACCTCGCTTGCCGGCGGTGTCGGCACCATCGCCGGCGCCATGCTCGGCGCCATCGTCATGCAATCACTGAACTCGGGCATGGTTCTGCTCGGTCTCGACACACCGCTCCAGAGCATCGTCATCGGTATCGTGCTCGTCGTCGCGGTCTGGCTCGACACCGTCTACCGCTCGCGTGCGAAGTAAGGGGAGTTGAACTCATGTCTGAAAATCGCACCCCCCTCGTGGAAATGCGCAACGTTTCCATTTCCTTCGGCGGCATTCACGCCGTCGACGACGCCTCGATCGACCTCTTCCCGGGGGAAGTCGTGGCCCTGCTCGGCCATAACGGTGCCGGCAAGTCGACCCTGATCAAGATCCTGTCGGGCGCCTACAAGCGCGACAACGGCGACATCCTGGTCCGCGGCGAGTTCGCCGACATCAACAACCCGCGCGACGCCAAGAAGTATGGCATCGAGACGATCTATCAGACGCTCGCCGTCGCCGATAACGTCGATGCCGCCGCCAACCTCTATCTCGGCCGCGAGCTTCGCACCGCCTGGGGCACGCTCGATGATGTCGCGATGGAAGCCAAAGCCCGCGAAGTCATGGGTCGCCTGAACCCCAACTTCCAGCGCTTCAAGGAGCCGGTAAAGGCACTGTCCGGCGGTCAGCGCCAGTCGGTGGCGATCGCCCGCGCGATCCTCTTCGACGCCCAGATCCTGATCATGGACGAACCGACGGCCGCCTTGGGTCCGCAGGAAACCGCCCAGGTCGGCGATCTCATCCAGCAGCTGAAGAAGGACGGCATCGGCATCTTCCTGATCAGCCACGACATCCACGATGTCTTCGACCTCGCCGACCGCGTCTTCGTCATGAAGAACGGCCGCGTGGTGGGCCATGCCCGCACAGAAGATGTCACCAAGGATGAAGTGCTCGGCATGATCATCCTCGGCAAGTGCCCTCCCGGCGCCGTGCCGGGGCCGGGTGCCATGCAGGTGGCGTGAGCCAAGAGGCAGTGACGTGAGACAGGCGAGGGGGCGTTAAGCTCCCTCGTTTGCGTTTGGGGAGGGCGCTGATACAGACGCCAAAGTTGGCAGCTTAACCGTTCACCTTTGGCGCGGAGGCCCCGCCAGTCCGAGAAAGACCAGCATCGCCTGATTAAGCCGTACGATGTCCTCGTCATCCAGTCGCCCGATCCACTCACCGAGTTTGGATCTCGAAACCGTCGTGATCTTGTCCACCATCAGCCGAGAGGGCTGCCGCAGGCCATTGCCGGTGGTCGGGAGAACCGGGAGCCTGAACAAGGGCGCGTCGGTCTCGTCGGAGGTGAAGGCGCATAGGGTGACCGACCCAGTCTGGTCAAAATTGTCGTCTTGCACGATGACCGCCGGGCGCGGTTTTCCCGCGTAGTCATTGCCCCCGGCCACCGTCCAGATATCTCCGCGTCTCATCCATCGGTCCAGTCTGAAACCGCGTCGATGAAGTCTTGGTCGGCCGCTGCCTGCTCGCTTTTGGCGACAACCAGCGACTGCCGGCTGGCTTCCGCCTTGAAGGAAGGCGATCGGATGTCCGGCACCCAGATCTGGATGGGTCGAAGTCCCTGGGCCCGCAGCCGCTGGCGATGCTCGGCGACCTTGATGCGTGACGACTTGGGCTTGGATGCCGATGTCATATAAGGCTCCTACAAGAATGGTTACATGTAACCTACCACCTACATGCAAACACGCCAAGATATCCCGATATGCACTCTGCCCTACGCCTAACATGTCACGATGCATACGCCCCGCCCCAACGCAAAGAACCGGGCACAAGGCCCGGTTCCATCTGTTTTGCGTTCGTCTTCGCGTCGCCGCGCGCTGTCTTACAGCGTGTAGGCGTAGTCGGCCGGCTGGAAGCGGTAGTGGTCGCCATCGACGAAGATCCGGCCGAAGCTCGGGAAGGCGATGTGGGTCGCGGCGATCAGCATGTTGTCGGCCGAGACCATGTCGAAGATCCGACGACGGCTGGCGGCTGCCTCGGCAGGATCCATGTCGAAGGCAAAGCCGACATCCGGCTTCACGGCATGGATCGCGGCATTGTGCACGGTATCACCGACGATCATCATCTGGTCTGCACCGGAGGCGACGCGCAGGATGCTGTGGCCGGGCGTATGTCCGGCAGACAGGATCATCTCGACGCCCGGGAAGATCTCGCCATCCTTTGCGAGACGCGTGCGCGCCTCATAGGGCTTCAGCGCCTTGCGGGCCAGATCGAACATGGGCTTCAGACCGTCCGGAGCGCTGGAAAGCGCGCCGTCATCCAGCCAGAAGCCGGCTTCCTTCTCGTGCAGAACGAGTTCGGCATTGGCAAAGATCGGCGCGCCATCCGCGCCGACCAGACCGTCGGCATGGTCGGGATGGGCATGGGTCAGGATCACGGCATCGATCTGGTCCGGCGTGATGCCGGCGGCAGCCAGATTGGCGACGGTGCGACCAAGCGTCGGGCCAAACATCTGGTTTGCACCAAGCCCGGTATCGACGAGATAGGTCTTTTCGCCGGAATTGATGACGAAGGCATTGACCGAGGTCGGCAGGCTTTCGGTGAGGCCGGCCTGGTTGAGAATCCCGACAAGGTCGGCCTTGTCGGCGCCGGAGAAGTTGTCGACCGACAGCGGGGCAAAGCCGTCGAGCAGCGCGGTGATTTCGAGGCTTCCGACCTTGCGGCGATAAAAGCCCGGCGCCTGGACACCCGAAAGCGGTGCTGCGGCAAAGGCCGAGGTGGAAAGGGCAGCGCCAAGGCCGGCGGCAGCCCCGGTCAACAGCAGGGAACGACGATTAATCAGCATGGTAGATCTCCCATTCGAGATAGCTCGGAGCACCATTTCCGTCGCGCGGGCACCGCGCGCAATAGGTTGCGCGAACATATCTGTCACGCGAGACATTTGTGCACAAGTCGTAATATCGCCTGACGTGATACAAGTTGCTTTGAGGTTGCCTGTGTCGGGTCGCCCAGCCTATACCACCTGCCGATGACAGGATGCTGTCAGCGCAAGCGGTGACCAGGCCGGTCAGTCAAGGGCGCGGCACCTGGATGGAGATAGACGCATGGCGGACAAGGATGAAAAGAGCCTGGATCACCAGCTTTGCTTTGCCATCTATGCGACCTCGCTTGCCTTCACCCGCGCCTATCGTCCGCTGCTGGAAGAACTCGATCTCACCTATCCGCAATATCTGGCCATGCGGTTGCTCTGGGCCGAAGATCGCCTCACCGTCGGGCAGCTTGCCGAACGGCTGGCGCTGGAATCAGGCACGGTCACGCCGCTGATCAAGCGCCTGGAGCAGGCGGGCCTTTTGACCCGGTGTCGCTCGCGCATCGACGAGCGGCAGGTCAATGTCCATCTGACGGAGAAGGGCATCGCGCTTAAACCTGTCGCCGACCGTCTGAATGAGGATCTCAAGGCTATGGTCGGATCGCGTTTCATCGATGACGAAAACCTGGTCGAAACGCTTCAGTCGCTGCGAAAGGTGCTGGTCGGCGACAGCCGCTGATCCGCAGGCCAGCAGACCCTTCACGCGCCCCCGACTAGCGCGCCCACCGTGCCGCCGACCAGGAGCACGATCCCGATCAGGAAGGTCAGGGCTGCCCCCGGTCCGCGCGTTTTGGCATCGGCGTAGTATTCGGCGGCATAGAGCGCACGTGCTGCCGTCCAGCCAAGGCCGAGCAACCCCGCCAGCATGTCGGAGACGTAGAAACCGAAGATCCACAGCGACGGCAGGAAGAGCACCAGCTGCTCCACCGTGTTCTGCTGCACCCGGAAGATCCGCTCGAAATCGGCATTGCCGGTCGTCTTCGGCGCCTCGACGCCGAATTTTCGGCGCGCCTGTCCGACCTTCAGCAGGAACCAGCAATAGGTGAGGAGGGCGGCAAAGGTCGCGAGAATGGTGAAACGCATTGTCTATCCGAAGCGTGAAAAGGCATTGGTAACCATTGATTGGTAGGCGGCGTGGGCAGAGAAGGCAAGCAAGCAAGATTACCGCATCGAGAGGTTCGTGATGGTAGTTCGGCTTGTCGTTTGCAGGCTTTTCCGCCATCATTCCCGTATCGCTTCGGCTGCCCGCCGATCCGCCCCTGCCGAGAAACGAAGAGACCCGATGACCACCGATCCTTTCAAGTTTGGCCGTGCCTACGACCTGCACGAACTGGTCGCCGACGGGATCATACATGGCATCGGCGTGGTCTTCGCGCTGGTCGGCGCGACCGCGCTGATCTTCTACGCCACCGTCTATTCCGATTATGCCAATATCGCCGCCAGCTGGATCTATGGCCTCGGCCTGATCATCTCTCTCGGCGTGTCCTTCACCTACAACATGTGGCCGCATTCCCGCGTGAAGTGGATCCTGCGCCGCTTCGACCATTCGGCGATCTTCATCCTGATCGCCTCGACCTACACGCCCTTCCTTGTCCAGGGAGCTGACCGCCCGCTGATCCTGGCGCTCCTGATCGGCATCTGGATCACGGCGTTCACCGGCATCTGGCTGAAGTTCCGCTTTCCAGGCCGTTATGACCGGCTCGCCATCCTGCTCTATCTCGGCATGGGCTGGAGCGGGGCGCTTGCCATGGGCCCGATCTCCGAGATCATTCCCGGCGTCACCCTGACGCTGATCATCGTCGGCGGCTGCATCTATTCGGCCGGCGTCGTCTTCCATGTCTGGGAACGTCTGCGCTTCCAGAATGCCATCTGGCACGCCTTCGTGGTAACGGCCGCCATCGTTCACTATTCGGCGGTGTTTACCGCGATCAGCCTGGGCTGAGGTGCCAAGAGACCTATGCGACCGTCATCCTCGGGACGAGGTCCGAGCATGACGACGTAGGGCTTAAGTCCCTCAAATCCCCGTCATCTTCGCCTGCTTTTCGAGCTGCTTGGCCACCTGGCCGGCACCGATGCGAAAGCCTGCAAGCGTCATCGGAAAACTGAGCGCCAGCGACACGGCCGCCAGCACCAGCGTCGCCATGAGCGGCGTCATGTCCATCTGCGCGGCGAGGAGCTGCAATTCCGCGCCGGTGATGCCGTTCACCCAGACGATTAAGAGAAGGATCAAGGAGCCGATGAGCACAGCGACTACGGCAAGCAAAGCCGAAAGCTTGAGGCTCAATCCCCAGCTCGGCCGACCCTTCAGCCGCTGGGCGACGAACGTGCCGGCCGACGAACCGGCGGCCATCAGTACGGCGACATTGCCCGCCGAAGACAGGCTGTCGCCCCAGCCGAAATTGTCGAGCACCAGCACGAGGAGATAGATGAACAGCTGTGCGGCGACGAAGACGAGCACATAGCGGGTGAGGAGGCCGGGAAGCATGGAGGTCATGAAATCTGTTTTCCGTCTGTGATGGTCTTGCCTTTGCACCCTTGTTGCCTGATGTGTCGATGCGGCGAAGTATCGCCCGTCACACCTCGATCCCGCATGGCGGTTTTTCCGCCATAAATTGCAGAAGCCGCATCATGCCCCTCATTCTCCGCGACGCAACGCCTGCCGACCTGCCTGCCATTCTCGCCATCTACAATCACGCCGTCGCCGAAACCACCGCGATCTGGAACGAGACGCTTGTTGATCTCGACAATCGTCGCGCCTGGTTCGATCTCCGCCAGACGCGAGGCTTCCCGATCCTGGTTGCCGATATCGACGGAACGATCGCCGGCTACGCCTCCTATGGCGACTGGCGCCCCTTCGACGGCTTCCGCGCCTCGGTCGAACATTCCGTCTATGTCGAGAAGGATCACTATGGCCAGGGCCTCGGCAAGGCCCTGATGACGGCGCTGATCGAGCGGGCGAAGACATGCGGCATCCACGTCATGGTCGCCGCCATCGAAGCCGGCAACAAGGGCTCGATTGCGCTCCACACGAGCCTAGGCTTCCGCCTCGTCGGCACCCACCACGAGGTCGGCCAGAAGTTCGGCCGCTGGCTGGATCTGACGATGATGGAACTGAAGCTGGGCTGAGGCGCCACCTCTCCTTGAGGCCTCCACCTCCCCCTTGAGGGGGGAGGTCGCCGCGGAGCGGCGGGTGGGGGTGATGGCTTCGAGGCCGTCCCCGAAGCTCACCCCAGCCCGGAGCTCCGCTCCGACCCTCCCCCTCAAGGGGAGGGTGGAATCTCTGCGTAAATGTTGAGCCCTCATCCTGAGGTGGGAGCGAAGCGATATCAGAAGGACGAAGGCGGGTGGACGATGTGCCTTACAGCAGCGCCAGTAGCTTCTTCGCCGCCTCTTCCGAAGAGGCCGGGTTCTGGCCTGTCACCAGCTTGCCGTCGGTCACGACATAGACGCCCCAGTCGGCGCCCTTTTCATAGAGGCCGCCGCGTTCCTGCAGCATGTCCTCGACCAGGAAGGGGACAACCTGGGTGAGCCCGACTGCCTCTTCTTCCGAATTGGTGAAGCCCGTCACCTTGCGGCCCTTGACCAGCGCTTCGCCGTCCTTGCCTTTGACGTGGCGCAGCACGCCCGGTGCATGGCAGACCACACCGATCGGACGATCCTTGGCGGCGAAGGCCTCGATCAGCGCAATGCTGTCCCGGTCCTCGGCCAGATCCCAGAGCGGGCCGTGGCCACCCGGATAAAAGACAGCATCAAACTCGTCCGGCTTGATCTGCGACAGCGGCGTGGTCGAGGCCAGCAGCTGCTGCGCCGTCTGGTCCGCCTTGAACCGGTCGGTCGCCTCGGTCTGCGCATCCGGCTCATCGCTCTTCGGATCGAGCGGCGGCTGGCCGCCCTTCGGCGAGGCAAGCGTGATCTCCGCGCCGGCATCCTTCATCACGTAATAGGGGGCGGCGAATTCTTCGAGCCAGAAGCCGGTCTTCTTGCCGGTGTCGCCGAGCTGGTCATGCGAGGTTAGAACCATGAGGATTTTCATCGGTGTTTTCCTTTGTTGTTAGAATGGGCTTTGGCCTCGCCCTTCGAGGCCCGACGAGGTCGGGCACCTCAGGGTGAGGGGGTAGGGTGTGGTATCTTAGGCGACCTATGGCAGGCCCTCATCCTGAGGTGCCCTCGCAAAAGCGAGGGCCTCGAAGGATCGAGCCACCCGCAGGTCAGTCATCCGGCCCGACGCGGATCACCCGCTTGCCGAAGGCTTCGCCGCGCAGAAGGCCGACAAAGGCGCTCGGCGCCTGTTCCAGCCCGTCGATCATCTCTTCGCGGTATTTGATTTCGCCGGCCTCGACCCAGCCGGCCATCTCCTTCGAAAATTCCGGATAAAGATGGCCGAAATCATCAAAGACGATGAAGCCGCGAACGGTGACGCGCTTCTTCAGGAAGAGCCCCATCAGCCAGCCCAACCGGTCCGGCCCCTCGGGAAGCGAGGTCGCGTTGTACTGGGCAATCAGTCCGCAAAGCGGAATGCGCGCAGCCGTGTTGAGAAGCGGCGCGACCGCATCGAACACCTGGCCGCCGACATTCTCGAAATAGATGTCGATGCCGTCGGGTACTGCCCGCTTCAATGCCTCCGCAAATCCAACAGCCTTGTAGTCGATGCAGGCATCGAAGCCGAGCGTGTCGGTGGCATGGGCGCATTTCTCCCCTCCACCGGCAATGCCAACGACTTTCAGCCCGAGGATCTTGCCGATCTGCCCGACGGTCGAGCCGACAGGGCCGGTCGCGCCGGCTACCACCAGCGTTTCGCCGGCCTTGGGCTTGCCGATTTCCTTGAGGCCTGACCAGGCAGTAAAGCCCGGCATGCCGGTCACGCCGAGCGCCCAGGACGGATGGCTGGGGTTGGCGCCAAGCGGCGTCACGCCTCGGCCGTCGGAAAGCGCATAGTCCTGCCAGCCGGTGAAGCCGACCACCCAGTCGCCTTCCTTGAACCCTTCGAGCTTGGATGAGACCACGCGCGACACGGTACCACCAACCATGGTCTGGCCGATCTCGACCGGCGCCGCATAGGAGGGCGCATCACTCATCCGCCCGCGCATGTAAGGGTCGAGCGACAGAAAGACGGTGCGCAATAGCATCTGGCCGTCTCCCGGTTCGGGAATGTCGACGGTCTCGAGCCGCAGTGTCTGATCGTTGGGTTCGCCCTTGGGGCGTTCAGCCAGCACGAAGCGGCGGTTGGTATCGGTCGATTGCGGCATGGAAATCTCCTGTCTTGCAAGGCCTGTCCGTCTGGGCCGGGCCATGAGCACGATGGCCGTTCGATCATCGATCGCGCCTTGGCGCTCACCGAAGACCCCGGTCATGAGCCATGACAACGGCACCCGCATGGCGTTGTTCCATGACATCCTGTCGCGGTCATGACGGAGAAAGGCGCAGCGCTCTCCACCTCCCCCTTGAGGGGGGAGGTCGCCGCGAAAGCGGCGGGTGGGGGTGAAACGTCCGTCGGCTACAATGCACTGGGCAGAGTCGATGCCTTGCTCCATCACCCCACCCCGGAGCTTCGCTCCGACCCTCCCCCTCAAGGGGAGGGTGGTGAAGCCGCGATCACCGCCTTCTCCCCAGCGGGAGAAGGTAGGGCGAAAGCGCCGGATGAGGGGCGCGCCAAGCGCAAGGCAGTCAATCACGGGGCTGCCCATCCCCTCAACCTACCTCCCTTCCGAGCACAGTGCCCGCGCCGCCTCACTCGATCCGCACCCGCGCCATCTCGCCGCGAATGCGGATCTCGGGCTTGGCACCGGGCGTGTTCGGCAAGGCGCTATCGACGAACGAGGCGACGGCCTCGACGCCGTAAGAAATCGGCGTCGGCACGAGGAACATCACGGTCGCATCCAGCATCTTGCCGGAAATGCGGATCTCTTCAGTGTTCATCACCCGCTCGAAGGCAAGCCGTGCCCGCAAGGCCGCGCCTGAGACCGCGACGGAAGCCGCATGGCCAGTCAAGGCGAAGTCCCCGGCATCGCTGTCGATGGTGATGGAACCGAAGTCACCGGCAAGCCGCATGCGCGCGGCATCCTGGCGGATCGAGATCCGGGTCTGCGGCGGCAGGGTGGCCGTCAGAGACAGCGTGCAGTCGTCCCAATCGTTCCAGCCGAAGAAGCCGCCCCGATCGCCCATGTCGACGTGAAGCGTATCACCCTGCCGCCGCATCTGAGCCTGGCCCATGCAGTCACCCGCAAACCAGCCGGAACGCCAGATCGCACCCCAGCCATGCCGCGTGCCTGAGAGAACGGCCTCCCGCGCGCCGTCGCCCCCGGTGGAAATGGAGATGTCGCTCGAAGCCCCGGTCACCGAAAGCTGCGTCACGCCGGTGAGATCGATCGGACCTGACAGCGCGTCGCTGGCCCGGATCATCTGCACGCTCCCGTCGATGATGGCGAGGCCGATGATCCCGCCAAGGATGGAAAGAAGGATGGTTCGTTTGCGCATGAGGACACTCCTGGTTTGGCACGTCCGTTTCGGCCGGCCGGTTTCGATGCCCTCATCTCCGTCGATACACCTGGTATCCGCGACCTCGATCGCGATCCGGGTCGACCGGGATCGCGCTTTCGGTCATGGTCGCAGCTTGCTCACTTGGCCTCCATGATCGAAACATCCGCATGCTGCTCGTCCCGCTCTCCTTTCTCGTCGCCCTGTTCCTTGCTGTCTTCCTCGTCCGCCTTCTCGGTGAAGGCCGCGAAAGCTGGCGCCGCAACGGCCTCTTCCTCGCGCTGCTGGCCCTCTATGTGGTGCAGAGCTTGCTGGTCGGCTTGCGCTGGGGCTATGGAGTGATGGCGGTGCTGCCGGCCTTGCCCGTCATGGCGAGCCTCGTGCCGGCGCTCTCCTTCCTCGCCTTCCGCGATCTCACCCGTGAAGAACCGGGGCTCTCGGTCCGCGACTGGCCGCATCTTCTCCCGATGCTGGCGACACTTGTTCTGCTGATGGTCGGCCGAGCGCCGGTCGATCTCGTCATCATCGCCAACTTCCTCGGCTACGGTCTGGCGCTGCTCTGGCTTGCGCGACTCGGTCCTGATGGACTGATCGCCGCCCGCCTCGATGGCTCGCTGCGGTCCTTCCGCGCCCTCATGCTTACCGGCATTGCCCTGATTGCCTCGGCTCTGACGGATGTCGCGATCAGCCTCGACATGCTCTGGTCCGGCGGTCGCTATTCGCCCATGGTCGTCTCGGCCGCCACAACGCTCATACTGCTCCTCCTCGGCATCGGCGCCGTCACCGCCGGCCAGGAAGAGGCGGGCGAGGGGGCTGATGCGGCTGATGCGGCTGCCGATCAGGCGAGCGCTCTTGAGCCTCGCGCCATGTCCGGCCGCGACCGGCCATCGGCCCCGCCCAAGGATGCGGCGAACACGTCCGCCTCGGTCCATGCCTCTCCCACACCGGCGAAGGCCGCGACTGAAGATCACCGCCAGATCGCAACCGCGCTTGATGACCTGATGCGGGAGAAACGCCTCTGGGCCGATCCGAATCTCAACCTCGCCCGTCTTGCCCGCCGCCTCGGCCTGCCTGCCCGTGCCGTCTCGGAAGCGGTCAACCGCGTCCACGGCATCAGCGTTTCGCACTACGTCAACAACCACCGCATATCCGAGGCCTGCCGCCTGCTTGACGAGACCGACATGCCCGTCACCCGCATCCTCTTCGAGGCGGGCTTCATGACCAAATCCAACTTCAACCGCGAATTCCTGCGCGTGACCGGCAAAAGCCCGAGCGACTGGCGACGGCAACTTTCTCTTCTCCCCGGCGGGGAGAAGGCGACGTGAAGGCTGGATGAGGGGCTGCGCGCACCGCCGCTCTCCACCTCCCCCTTGAGGGGGGAGGTCGCCGCGAAGCGGCGGGTGGGGGTGAAAAGGGCCTCGAGTTCGATCTTGTCGATAAGCGCTGACGTCTCCACGTCACCCCACCCCGGAGCTTCGCTCCGACCCTCCCCCTCAAGGGGAGGGCGACGGACTCACCGCGAATAGGCCGTGATCACCTCGAGAAACGCATCGCCGTAACGCTCGAGCTTCGATTGCCCAATGCCGGAAATCGACAGCATCTCGTCCTCGTCCATCGGCCGTTCGGTGGCAAGTGCCACCAGCGTCGTGTCGGGGAAGATGACGTAAGGCGGCACCGATTGCTCGCGGGCGAGCTCCATGCGCCTGGCACGCAGCGCCTCGAACAGTTCCTGATCCGCCTGGTCGAGCCCCGCCTTGGCCTGCGCCGAGCGCGAGGACTGGCCGCGCGCTGCCTTGCCCGTCGTCGGCCGGTCCTTGCGGAAGCGCACATCGACCTCGCGCTTGAAGACTGCGCGCGCGCTTTCCTCCAGTGTCAGCGCACCGTAAGCCGTGTGGTCGACGCGGATATAGCCGGCGGCGAGCAGCTGGCGATAGACCGATTGCCAGGTCTTTGCCGGCAGGTCCTTGCCCGCGCCGAAGACCGGCATGTCCGTATGGCCGAAGCGCATCGTCTTGTCGTTTTCGTTGCCGGTGAGCACGTCGATCAGATGCCCGGTGCCGAAGCGCTCTCCGGTGCGGTAGATGGCGGCCAGCGCCTTGATCGCCGCCTCGGCGCCGTCCCAGGTTTCGACAGGCTTCAGGCAGGTATCGCAATTGCCGCATTGGCCCGCGTGGCTCTCGCCGAAATGCTTGAGGATCGCCTGACGCCGGCAGCCGGGCGTTTCGCAGATGGCCAAGAGCGCATTGAGCTTGGCGCGCTCCACCCGCTTGATGTCGTCGGCCGCCCCGCCCTCATCGATCATCCGCCCACGCTGGATGACATCGGCCATGCCATAGGCCATCCACACCTCGGACGGCAGACCGTCACGCCCCGCGCGCCCCGTCTCCTGATAATAGGCCTCGACCGAACCTGGCAGATCCAGATGCGCGACGTAACGCACATTCGGCTTGTCGATGCCCATCCCGAAGGCAACCGTGGCGACCAGGCAGAGGTCTTCCTCTTTCAGGAAGGCATCCTGGTTGGCATCCCGGATCGCTCGGTCCATGCCGGCATGATAGGGAAGCGCCCGGATCCCCTGTTCGTCGAGCCAGCTGGCGATCTCCTCGACCTTAGCGCGCGACAGGCAATAGACGATGCCGCTCGAGCCCTTGTGGCGCGACAGGAAGCGCAAAAGCTGCTGGCGCGGCTGGTCACGCTCGACGATCTCATAGGCGATGTTCGGACGGTCAAAGGAGGTGGTGAAGACTTGCGCCTCGTCCAGCCGCAGGCGGGCAATGATGTCTTCTCGCGTATGCGGATCGGCGGTCGCCGTCAGCGCCAGCCGCGGGACGCCTGGAAAGAGATCGGCAAGCTTGCCGAGTTCGCGATATTCCGGCCGGAAATCATGCCCCCATTGCGAAACGCAATGCGCCTCGTCAATGGCAAACAGCGCGATCTCCACCCCTTGCATCATCTCGATGAAACCCGGTGTCGCCGTCCGCTCCGGCGTCACATAGAGAAAGTCGAGCTCTCCACGATCGAGCGCCCGGCGGATTTCGACATATTCCTCGCGGGTGAGCGTCGAGTTGAGCGCCGCCGCCTTCACGCCGAGGCCTCTCAAGGCTTCCACCTGGTCGCGCATCAAGGCAATCAGCGGCGAAACGACCACGCCGACGCCCGGCCGGCAGAGTGCGGGCACCTGGAAGCAGAGCGATTTTCCCGCCCCCGTCGGAAACAGCACCACGGCATCGCCGCCGGAAACCACGTGGGAAACCACCTCCGCCTGCCGTCCGCGAAAGGCGGAATAGCCGTAGACGCGCTTCAGGACGGAAAGCGTGCTCTCTTGGGCCTGGTTGGAAAACAGTGGGTCGGTCAGGGAGTGAGTCGGCATGGCAGAGGTTTAGCCGACGGGAGAGGGGATGGCCATGGCAGCAGTTCGATGCTGATCGCATCCGTGGTGGTATTGCCGCCCCGGAAGAAAGACCGGAGCGGCAACTCGGCTGAAGAATCAGGCTACTTCGTTGGCCATTGGCAGAGGCAGGACATTGTCGGCGGCAACGGGCTTCTGGATGAGCCATGTATCGCGCTCGCCCGTAAAGAACAGCTGGATGTCGTTCACCTTGCAAAACAGGTCGACGTCATGCTTGACGGCCGGGAACATCATGTAGTCATCGCCGATGATGATACCACCCGGCGGCAACAGGTCGTAGTAGAGCGACAGCTCCATGAAGGTCTCGCCGCACTCATGCGCTGAATCGAGATAGACGAAGTCAATCTCGTAGTTCAGCACTTTCAGCGCACGGGCGGCAACGATCGATGATACACGGAAGGGGATGACGGTCTCTGTCAGGCCGTTGTTGAACATCGCGTTCATGAAATACTTGAAGATGACGGGGTCGCCGTCCATCTTGCGCATCGTGCCGGCGAAGTTGCCGAGCAGCCACATGTTGATATCGCCGCACCAGGTGTCGACGCACATCAGCGCTCCGCCGTGCCCACGCATCCATGCACCGATAATCGATGCGCTGCTGCCGATGAAGCTCCCGACTTCGATGGCGAATGTCGGCTTGCGACCGAGCTGCGCCTCGATCGCGCCGAGAGTCTTTTCTCCTATATGGGCCTTGTAGGGCATCGGTGCCGGAAGCAGTTCCGGCTTGTAGGCGTGATAGGGATTGTCACATCCGAATAGCCTGTTGCAGACATCCTTAAAGGACGGCTTGATCCGTGGCAGATGGTTGGTGTTGATGAACCGGGTGAGTTGCGGATCCGCGATGGTCTTTGACGAGAACCAGGTCTTCAACACGTTTTCGTCTATATGGTCGCTGTAATTGCTCATGTGCCTCTCCAGGGTAAGACTTGCGTGCCAAGCGGCTTTCCCAGCGGCGATGAGCAAATGGGTGCAGTGTTTGCGCACGAAATCGCAATGACTATTTCGCCCTATCCTTGTGTGAGCCTCGCGTCCGATGAGTTGACGGTCGGATTCGCGATCACCTGTGAACAAGGCCTGGATACACTTGCTTGCAACGATAAGGCCTGATCCTCATGAGGTTCCTCCCGCCACGCCCCAAGGTTGTCCGTCATCAATGCCCTCTCCCTTGAAACTCTACCTCGCCGGCCCCGAAGTCTTCCTCCCCAATGCCCGCGCAGTGCTCGACGAAAAGGCCGCGATGACGCGCGCCTACGGCTTCGAGCCGATCTGCCCCGGAGATCTCGCCATTCCGCCGGCCCCAACGAAGCGCCAGTTCGGGCTCAACATTTCGGAGATCGACGAGAGCTTCATGAACCGCGCCGATGGCGTGATCGCCAACCTGACCCCCTTTCGCGGCATCGCGGCTGATCCGGGCACGGTCTTCGAGCTCGGCTACATGTGCGGCGCCGGCAAGATCGTCGCCTGCTACACCAATGTCGCAGAGACCCACTACCAGCGCACACTCGCCTGGTATGACGGCCAACTGAGCCGGGACGCCGAAGGCCGCATGCGCGGGCCGGATGGCCACTCGCTTGAAGATTTCGACATGATCGAGAATCTCATGCTGCAAGGCGGCGTCGAGCGCCGTGGCGGCCCGGTGGCCGTCCATGCGGCGGAACCCGAAAAGCTCTTCACCGATCTGACCGCCTTCGAGCAGTGCCTGAAGGCGCTGGCGGCGAGGGGCTGAGTGAGGCTACGGCGGTCGAGCCGTTCTGGTGGTCTCAGAATTCCCAAGGATTGATGAGAGAGAGCCCGCAATGCTGAAAATCGGTGACATTGCGGGTCGCCAGGGCCGCATCTTTGGTCTTGGCAATGGCCGCGATCATGCCATCAGGCGCAGACATCGGGTGCCCCCGTCGTCTCGCATCTCCCATGATCTCGCCATAGGTAAGAGCGGCCTCTTCATCGAAGCCATAAATGCGCCCGGCGAACCGTCTCCGCCAGTCTTGCAGGGAGCGCTCGAGTCGTGGCGCCCTTTCGTCGTCACGGATCTTGGCAATTCCATAGGCCATCTCGCCAATTACGATGCTCGACAGGGCAAGCTCGGCATCATGGCGGATGAGCCAGGCGATCACCGCCTCGCTGGGTTCTTTCTTGAAGGTTTCCGAGACGACATTCGTGTCGAGAAAAATCAAAGCTCCGGTCCTTCATGCGCCTTGCGATCGGCTCGGATGGAGGTGTCGAGATCGATGTCGAGCGCTGACTGTGCGCCAATACGGCGATAGAAATCCGCAGCCGGCTCGCGGCCCGTCTGCTGGGTCTCATAGGCTTCCAGCGCGCGTTCGACGATGTCGGCAATCGAGCGGTTTTCGCGGCGCGCCAGCCGATGGGCAAGATCCCGGGCGCGGGCGCTTCGAACGGACAGTTGCGGTTCGGCCATGGGCGATCTCCTAAGCTGCGTCAGCATAGCCTTCGTGCGGCCTGCCATCAAGATATCACGAGATGGCTAGCCATCAGAAGGGTACGGCGCGATGTGACGAGATCCGCCCCTGCCAGCCCCCAGAGGGCCGACCCACCCCGAAACGGGGAGGGTGGCTGTCTCCGTCAGGCCTTCTTGGCCGCCGGCTTCGCGGTCGGGTCTTCGAAACGGATGCCGCAATTGTTCTTGATCGAGGCAGCCTCGATCGCCTTCATCTCGCCCTTCAGCCGCGCGACTTCTGCTGCAGAAGCGCCGTCGCCCTTGGCGAAGAACAGTGCCGGCCAGAAGAGGACGAGACCAACCCCGACGGCAACCGCATCATTGTCGGCCTTCTTCTGCTGCACCCCACTTGCCGCAACGGCACGAGCTGAAACGGCGGTTGCCTCTTCGCGCAAACGGTCACAGGACAGGCTTTCATAGAGCGTCGGCGAGACATAGGCCGCTTCGATGTCCTGCGGTTTGCTGGCGCAGGATGAAAGCACGGCGGTGAGACCGAGAACGGCCGCGAGTTTGGTATGCATGGTAAACCCCCAGGTTGTTGACCCGAATGGGGTTCCATCATCGCGGTTGCCCGTCAAACACAAAGATTGCAACCGGGGCTTTAGCTTCTGCCTTTCCACAGCCAAGAAAGGCAGTGTCGCGCGTCAACCGATCTGCCGGCCGCTGGGGCGGCCATTCACTGGATGGCGCAACCGATTACGGCGCAGTGTTTTCGCGGCAGTGATGCCGTCGCCTCGGCTTCGCCTCCGATGAACCTGAGGGCCGACACGCCGATAACGGTGGCAACGGCAACGACGCCGAGTAGGAGAATGATCTTTGTCTTCAAGCTGGTCTCGCTCGGGTCATTGTCTGCCGCGCAGAGCGGCCCCGCCGCAACGGAAGCCGCCCGGCTGTTCGGCCGAGCGCGACTTCCAGCACTTCTCCTGCCGATCACTCGATCGGCGTGAACACCATCGAATGGCCGTTGATGCAGTAGCGCAAGCCCGTCGGCTTCGGGCCGTCGGGAAACACGTGACCCAGATGCCCGCCGCAATTGGCGCAGCGGATTTCGGTGCGGATCATGCCATAGGACACGTCGCGGTGTTCGGTCACGGCATCCGGCTTTACCGGCTCGAAATAGCTCGGCCAGCCGCAACCGGCATCGAACTTGGTGTCGGAGACGAAGAGCGGCTCGTCGCAGGCCGCACAACTGTAAAGGCCCTTGTCGAAATTGTCCCAATAGGGCCCGGTAAAGGCGCGCTCGGTGCCGTGCTCGCGCAGAATCCGGTATTGCTCCGGTGTCAGCTGGTCGCGCCATTCGGCATCCGACTTGACGATCTTCGGGGCGGTCGTGGAAGCGGTCATGATGATCTCCTTGGCCAAGCGCGGGGCAGGGCAAAGCCTCGCTGGTGTTGCATGTTAGATAGGGAGCCGGAGGCACGGCGGCAATTGTCGGGTACTGAGCTTTGGTCGTCAGCCCCTCGCAATTCTTTCACGAGAAACTGAACTCCCTCACTGCGATCTCACAGAATCGTGGGTTGACGCGTCCGTGAAGGGATAAAGCTCCGTTTTCGCTTGAGACAAAGGTTGGCTTGTCCTAACACGTGCCACCTTGTATCGACTAATGATCGAGCGCTGATCGTTGCCCACGGGGAGATGGAATGCCTGAGATGACGAGCGACATGACCTGGGTCGCCATGCTGTTGCCGTTTGCCGCCGCCGTATTGGCGCCGTGGATCGTCTCCCGTCTCGGTGCAAACGGCGCCTGGGTCCTGGCGCTGGCACCGGCGCTCGCCTTTGCCCATTTCGCCGGCTTCCTGCCCGAGATCGCCAATGGCGAGCGGGTGACTGGCGGTTATGCCTGGGTGCCGAGCCTGAACCTCTCCTTCTCCTGGTTCATCGACGGGTTGTCGCTCACCTTCGCGCTTCTGATCACCGGTATCGGCACGCTGATCGTGCTCTATGCCGGCGGCTACATGAAGGGCCATCCGCAGCAGGGTCGCTTCATCGGTTTCATTCTGCTCTTCATGGGCGCCATGCTCGGCCTCGTCGTTTCCGACAGCTTCCTGATGCTCTTCGTCTTCTGGGAGTTGACCTCGATCACCTCCTTCCTGCTGATCGGCTTCGACCACAGCCGCGAGGCCTCGCGCCGGGCAGCCATGCAGGCGCTGGTCGTCACCGGCGGCGGGGGCCTCATCCTGTTGGCCGGCATGATCTTCATCTGGAACATCACGGGCGTCAGCCAGCTCTCGCTTCTGCTCTCCACCGGCGATACGTTGCGCGAAAGTCCGTTCTATCTTGCTGCTCTGCTGCTCGTGCTCGGCGGCGCCTTTACCAAGTCAGCCCAGTTCCCCTTCCATTTCTGGCTGCCAAACGCCATGGAAGCGCCGACCCCGGTCTCCGCCTATCTGCATTCGGCAACCATGGTGAAGGCCGGCGTCTATCTCTTGATGCGCTTGAACCCAGTCATGGGCGAAACGCCCGCCTGGGAAATCCTGCTGCCCTTCTTCGGCGGCATCACGCTGATCGTCGGCTCCGTGCTCGCCGTCCGTCAGACGGATCTGAAGTTGATGCTCGCCTATACGACGGTCGCCTCGCTCGGCCTGCTCGTCATGCTGACAGGCTTCGACACCGAACATGCGGTCGAGGCGGCGGTGCTCTATCTCGTCGCCCACTCGCTGTTCAAGGGCGCGCTCTTCATGGTCGCTGGCGCGATCGATCACGAAGCCGGCACGCGTGACATCACGAAGCTGGGTGGTCTCGGCAAGCTGATGCCGATCACCTTTGCCGCCGCCATTCTCTCCGGCGTTTCCATGGCAGGCCTGCCGCCGCTCTTCGGCTTCCTCGCCAAGGAAGAGATCTATTATGCCCTGGCGGGCTCCGATCCGCGCGCCATCCTCTTCACGGCCATTGCCGTCATCGGCAATGCGCTGATGTTCGTCATCGCCTTTGCCGTCGGCCTGAAACCCTTCATCGGCAAGGAAGGCCCGACGCCGAAACACGCCCATGAGGGCCCGGTGCTTCTCTGGATCGGGCCGCTGACGCTCGCCCTCCTGTCGCTTGGCGGCGCCCTCTTCTCTGGCCTTGCCCATCGTTTCATCTCGTCGCCCATGGCAAGCGCCGTCGACGGCGAAACGCAGACGGTGACCATCGGCCTCATTCCCTCCCTCGGTGCCGCCCTCGCTCTCTCCGTGCTCACGGTGCTGATCGGCCTCGTGCTCTATCTTGGTCTCGAGCGTCTGAGGGCATCGGTCGATCGCCTCGTCACGGGCCTTGGGCTCAGCCCCGACCGCGGCTTCGACCATTTCATCTCCGGCCTCGTGCGTTTCTCGACCAGCGTTACGCGCTTCGTCCAGAACGGCCGGCTTGAAACCTATGTCACGCTGTCCTTCATCTTCGTCGCGGTCGTGCTTCTGGCGACGCCGCTGATGTTCGACGAATTGCCGACTGCGCTTGCCCTGCCGTCGGAAATCGATCTGCACGAAATGGCGATCCTGGTGATCGCGGTCATCGGCGTTATTGCCGTGCTCAGCGCCAATGATCGCCTGACTGCCATTGTCTGCCTCGGCATCCAGGGTTTCGCCATCGCCGTCATCTTCCTGCTGTATGGCGCACCGGACCTCTCCTTCACCCAGTTCATGGTCGAAACACTCTCGGTCATCATTCTGGCGCTCGTCATGACCCGTCTCAGACTGTCGCTCGCCGACCATCGGCCTATGGCGGCGCGCCTGTTCGATGGTTCTCTGGCAATTGCCTGCGGTCTCGGCTTCGGCCTGATGCTGGTGGCATCGACATCGGGTCCCTTCGATGGTTCGCTGTCAGCCTTCTTTGGCGAGCATTCCAAGATCATCGCCCACGGCGCCAATGTCGTGAACGTCATCATCGTCGACTATCGCGGCGTCGATACGCTGGGTGAGATCGCCGTCGTGATGATCACCGGTCTCTCCATCCTGGCGCTGATCCGCATCCGGGTCGGTGGCGCTCCGGCAGCGCCGGCCATGGCGTCGCCCAGCACCTCTGCCGAAGTCGTGCGTCCGTCCAAGACGAAAGGTGGCAAGCGCTCATGAACACCCTGATCTTCCGCACCTTTGCGCCCTTCCTCACTGCGCTGATGCTGGTCTTTTCGATCTTCGTCCTGTTGCGCGGCCACAATGAGCCGGGCGGCGGCTTCATCGGCGGGCTGATCGGCGCTGCCGCCTTTGCCATGTACGGCATCGCCTTCGGCGTCCAGGCCGTACGTCGCGCCATGGTTTTCCATCCGATGTCGATCGCCGGCTTCGGTCTGCTGATCTCGACCCTGTCCGGCTTCATTTCCGCGCCGCTCGGTTACCCTTTCATGAGCGGGATCTGGGTCTATCCGAGCCTGTTCGGTGTCGAAGTGCCGCTCGCCACGGTGATTTCCTTCGATATCGGCGTCTATCTCGTGGTCGTCGGCACCTTCGCCTCGATCGCGCTTGCACTCGAAGAAAGGGATGACGGCTGATGGAAGTCATCTTCTCGCTCGTCGTCGGTATTTTCTTTGCCGCCGCCGTCTATTTGATGCTGTCGAAAAAGATTGTCCGCATCCTGCTGGGTATCGTGCTGCTCGGCAATGCCGTCAACATGCTGCTCTTCACCGCCGGTCGTCTGACCCCGTCCATTCCGCCGATCATTCCGGGCGGCGTCGACGTGTTGCCGGCTGGAACCGCCAATCCGCTGCCGCAGGCCCTCATCCTGACGGCGATCGTCATTTCCTTCTCCTTCTTCTGCTTCCTGTTGGTGCTGAGCTATCGCGCCTATCAGGACCTAGGCACCGACGACACGGGTGAAATGCGTGTCGCCGAGCCGATGGACGAGCCGCTGCCGCCGAGCGGCTACTGAGTGGGAGACACGAGGACCACATGGCTGCCCCCACAACGACCCCTGCCGACTACGCCGCCGCCTATGTCATGGAGCCGATGACGGCTGCCGACTGGCTCGCGGTCATGCCCATGGCGCTCTGCATCGCCTTCGGCGCGATCCTGATGATGATCCGCCATCGGACCCACTGGCATCCGCCGGTGGCGTTGACCGGTCTGGCGCTGCTCGTCCTCAACAATGGGCTGCTGCTCGCCAAGGTCATGGCCGATGGCCCCCTGACCATGATGATGGGCCGCTGGCTGCCGCCCTTTGGCATCGCCATCACCGTCGACCTTTCCGGTGCTTTGCTGGCACTGTCCGCTGCCATCGTTGCCTTCTGCGGCGCGCTTTATGCCCATGTAGAGATCAACAACAGCGGTCGCCGCTATGGCTTCTACCCGCTTCTAATGCTGCTGATGGCCGGCGTCTGCGGTGCCTTCCTGACCGGTGATATCTTCAACCTCTATGTCTGGTTCGAAGTTCTGCTGATCTCCTCCTTCGGTCTCCTGATCCTCGGATCCGAGCGCGAACAGATCGACGGCGCGCTGAAATATGCCGTCCTCAACCTGATGGCGACGACGCTCTTCCTGATTGCCGTCGGTTATCTCTACGCCATCTTCGGCACGCTCAACATGGCCGACATCGCCGTGAAGGTTCCGCAGTATGCCGAAACCGCGCCGCTGATGACACTGACGGCGCTGTTCATCCTGGCCTTCTCGATGAAGGCCGCAGCCTTCCCGGTGAATTTCTGGCTGCCGGCCTCCTATCACACGCCGCGCGTCGTGGTGTCGGCGCTGTTTGCCGGCCTGCTCACAAAGGTCGGCATCTACGCGCTGTTTCGCGTCGTGGTCATGCTCTTCCCCGTTGAGCGCGAGGCCTTGAGCCTCGTGATTGCGATCGTCGCAGCGCTCACCATGATCTTCGGCGCGATCGGAGCACTCGCCCAGAATGATATCCGCCGCTTCCTCGGTTTCGTGGTCGTTGCCGGCATCGGCAACATGATGGCGGGTATAGCGATCGGCGGCGACGTCGCAGTCGGTGCTGCAATCTTCTATGCGCTGCACTCCATCCTCCTGATGACGGCGCTCTATCTGGTCGCCGGTGAGATCGGCCGCATCGGTGGCAGTTTCCGCCTGGACCGCGTCGCCGGCCTCTGGACCGCAGCGCCAGCCTTCGCCGCGATCACCCTTGCGCTGTTCTTCGCCGCAAGCGGTCTTCCGCCCTTCTCCGGCTTCTGGCCCAAGGCGCTGCTCGTCAAGGCCTCCATCGACATCGGTGCCTGGTGGCTAGCCGCTTCCGTGCTCGTCTCCGGCTTCCTGACGACGATCGCCTTTGGCCGCGTCTTCCTTTTCTCCTTCTGGCGCCCGGTCACCGCCGCCGGTAGCGAACATTCAGTTGCTGCCCCGGCGTCGGCGGGTGCGCTGCGCTGGCGTTTCACGCCGATTGTCATTCTGACCGCTTTCGTGGTCTGGTTCGGCCTCTTCCCGGACAGCCTGATCGTTGCCACGCAGCAGGCCGCAGCCGGTCTGTCCGATCCGACCGCCTATATCCGCTCCGTCTTTCCTGAAGGAGTTGCCCGATGAGCCTTTATGCACTCAGCATCCTGATGGCGGTGATCTGGGCCACCGTCTCCGGCAGCTTCACGGTCCCCAATCTGATCTTCGGCTTCGTCATCTCGCTTTTGACGCTCTACCTGCTGCGCGAGCGTTTCGTCGGTCGCGACTATACGAGTCGCTTCCGCCGCGTGCTGGCGCTGGTCCTGCTGTTCCTCGTTGAACTCGCCAAGTCCGCTTGGCGTGTCGCAACCCTCGTGCTCAGACCGAAGATGGACCTGAAGCCCGGCATCTTCGCCTATCCATTGATGGTGAAAAGCGATTGGGAAATCTCGCTGCTCGCCAATCTTATCACGCTGACCCCGGGCACGCTCTCCGTTGACGTTTCCGAGGACCGCACAACCCTCTACATTCACGCGATTGACTGCTCGGATGTCGAGGCTGCCCGCCGTGACATTGCCGAGGGCTTCGAAAAGAAGATCATGGAGGCGTTCGCCTGATGACCGCTGAACTCATCGTCGAATATGCCTCTGTCGCCGCCATCGTCATCCTCGTGATTGCGCTGCTCCTGACGGTCTACCGTGTCGTCGTCGGTCCGACCCTCCCGGACCGCGTCATCGCCCTCGACATGCTGGTCGGCATCGTCATCGGCTTCATCGCCGTTATTGCGCTCAGAACCGGCTATACGCTTTATATCGATATCGCGATCGCGCTCGGCCTGGTCGGCTTTCTGGCGACCGTCGCCTTTGCCCGCTTCATTCTGGCGCGCGGCTGTGTCGGGGAGGGGGAGAAGGTCGAGGGCGGCCGCGGACCGGCGAAGCCGGCAAAGACAAAGACGGCCAAGAACGTCAAGGCAAGCAAACCGGCCGCACCACTCGGCAAGGAGGCAAAATGATCTCGCTTCTCGCAGCCATCGCGGTTGCCGTTTTGACCATCGGCGGCGCTCTCTTCTCCCTGATCGCCGCGATCGGCCTCAATCGCCTGCCGGATCTCTACACCCGCATGCATTCTGCCTCGAAGGCCGGCACGGTCGGTTCGGGCCTGCTGCTCTTGGCAGTTGGTCTGCATGCGGCAGATGTCGCGACCTTCGGTCGTGCCCTGGCCGGCATCATCTTCTTCGTCCTGACCGCCCCGATCTCAGCCCATCTGCTTGCCCGTGCGGCCCACAAAGTCGGCTACAAGCTGTCTTCCGCATCGGTACGTGACGATATGATGCCATAATGAAACGGCCCATATTCCCGGTTGAGTAAGCGTCTCTATTGAAATCCTAGCGACGTTGCTCAGTGCAAAATGCCTGATCGGCGAATAGAAAAGTTTTATACCCGTCAAATCTAGTAGAAATATGATGTGGACATTTGCCGCAGGGGTGTTAATTCACTCCTGAGAGCGCTGATCTGTTGCGTTCGCGGCATCCGGCGAAGTGAAGTGCCAGCTATTGGCAAGTCTAAACGTGATCTTGGCTGAATTCTGCGTAGCGAAATGCCGGACGGTTTGGGGCCGACCCGGCAAATTAGTGATCTTCATGGGGGTGTCTTTCACCTTCCCTGTCCGACCGGATCGGGAAGCTAGTTAAACTATTGTCTGCAGGGGCGGTGGCCCCTCAGGGATCTGAACAGGAGAATTGAATGACTGAAACCCAGCAGGGTCCAAGCCAGCAGTTGCTGGTCGAACTGACCGCTGACATCGTCTCTGCCTATGTCAGCAATCACGTCGTCCAGGTCAGCGATCTGACCAATCTGATTGCCGATGTGCATATGGCCCTGAACAACACCGCTTCGCCGACTCCGGCCCCCGTCGTCGTTGAAAAGCCGAAGCCGCCGGTTCCGATCCGCAAGTCGATCGAGGATGACTATCTGATCTGCCTCGAAGACGGCCAGAAGTTCAAGTCGCTGAAGCGACACCTGATGACCCACTACAACATGACCCCGGAAGAATACCGCGAGAAGTGGGGCCTGCCGGCCGACTACCCGATGGTTGCTCCGGCCTATGCAGAAGCGCGCTCGCGCCTCGCCAAGGAAATGGGCCTCGGCCAGCGTCGTAAGCGCGCCAAGTAAGCCCTTTTTGATATCTCGCAACGCGAGAAAGATCAGGCCGGTCCCGCGACCGGCCTTTTTGTATCGTTGAATAGGAAAAAGATCCTTATTTCTCGATGGCTCGCCACGCACCTTGCTTAGACGATCCTCTTTTCGAAACTGGAGGAGATCTCGATGCCCCTAAAATCATGGGGTTCACATTCTCTCGAGCTCTGCTAGCTTAAATAGGAATAAAATCCTTTGAGCGGAGTGAGCCATGAGACCTGACGACGCCTTGATCCCAGCATCTGAGACACTTCCCTTTGCGCCCTCTGTCGAATGGCCGCCCGCAACCGAGGCGGACGATCTTCCCGACCGTCCGCTGACGCCGGAGCGGCGGCTGCTTTGCATGATCGTCCGGCAATTGACCGAAGAACTGCTGCGCGCCACGGGCCTCGAGCATGATCAGGAGCCCGGCCGCCGGGCCACGAGCCATGTCCGCCAGGTGGCGATGTATGTCTGCCACGTCGCCTATTCGATGCCGATGGGGGAGGTGGCTCAGGCCTTCGGCCGCGATCGCAGCACGGTTGGCCATGCCTGCCGCATGGTCGAGGACCGCCGCGACGACCGCGCCTACGACACCTTTGTCGCGATCGTCGAGCGCATGGCAAGCGCAGTCCATCTCATCGCCGGCAAGCGCATCTGAAGGAGAGGGCAGATCATGACGCGCAACGAACGAAAACAGATTCGCCAGATCCTCCGTCGAGCCCTGGCTGGTCCATTGAAGCCCGCCACGAATCCGCAAGGCACGACCGACTGCACGGGGTCAACAACGACCGGTGATGCCGCATTTAACCTTCTCGCCCGTCTCGTGGCCGACGGTCTGCTCCGCCAGACGCCGGACGGTTTGGTGCCTACACCCGAGACCGCAGCCTGGCTGCGCCGCGATCTCTGCGACCTGCCCGAGGAGGCGCATGCCGCCCAGCACCGCACGGTCGAAGCTGCTACTCTCGAGTTGCCGCAGGGTCGTCAGGCGGTCCGCCGCAATCTGCAGGAATCGCCGCTCTTTCCCCTGCTGCGCCTGAAGGAGAAGGACGGACGTCCGTTTCTGTCGGAGGAGGCCGTTGCTGCGGGCGAGCGGCTGGCAGCGGATTTCGACTTTGCCGGCCTGCAGCCGCGCGTCACCGCCAGCTGGCAGCCGCGGCTCTCGACCCGCAACAAGGGCGCACCCCCGCCGGCGGTCGATCTTGCCGATGCGACGCTCTCGGCCCGCAACCGCGTCAATCGTGCCGTCGAGGCCATGGGGCCGGAGCTCTCAGGTGTGGCGCTCGATGTCTGCTGTTTCGGCAAGGGTCTGGAAACGGTCGAACATGAGCGCCAGTGGCCGGCCCGTTCCGCCAAGCTGATGCTGCGCACCGCCTTGCTGTCGCTCGCCCGCCACTATGCCCCGCCGCCCGCCCGGCCCAGCACCCGCCACTGGGGCGACGAGGGATTTCGTCCGGAGATGGGTTGAGTCTTGAAGTTCACACCAGACGGCGCGCCGCCTCTTCGCGGATCCGCTGGATCATCGAGCGCAAGCCGTTGGCGCGCTGGGCCGTCAGGTGTTCGAGAAGGCCGAGTTGCTTGAAGAGGTCGAGCGCATCGAAGCTGACCACCTCCGATGCCTTCTTGCCGGAATAGGCTGAAAGCACGATCGCAACGAGCCCGCGGACGATGAAAGCGTCGCTGTCACCGCGAAAGGTCATCTCAGGATCGGCGCCATTGCCAGCTGACACCGAGAGCCAGACCTGGCTGGCGCAGCCTTGCACCTTGTTCTCGGCCGTCTTCTCGCTGTCGGGCAGATCCGGTAGCGCCTTGCCGAGCTCGATGACGTAGCGCATCCGGTCCTCCCAATCGTCCAGGAAGCCGAAGTCGTCGATCATCTCGTTCAAATTAGCCATGCTGCACCCGCTTGTTATGTCGGACCGATATAGTTGAGACGCCGACGCTTTTGAACCGCCTGCGGCAATGAAAGCTTTCTGGTGGATAGGTTTGGGAGCAACGTCGTCACATGTCGTCACATGTCGTCACATGTCGTCGCTGGTGTCCGCGTCGTCGATATCGGGCATGGGCTGCTGCATGCGACCATGTCGAATGGTGACGATGTCCACGGTCTTGTCATCGGCGCGGTAGTCGATGAGATAGTTGTCCACCACAAGCGTGCGAAATCCGGCGATCTGCAGCCCGTGCAGCGTGTTGCCCGCTTCCGGGAAATCCTGCAGCAGGCTGCGCGCCCGCCTCATGGCAAGAGCAAACGTGCGTGCCGCAGCTGGGCTGCGGTCCTTCAGGTAAGCGCTTTCCTGGCGGATGTAATCGGCGGCCTTGCGCGAAAGCCGGATGGTTTTCATGCTACCTTTCCGCCGATGATACGGTCCATCTCGGCAAGCACGGCGTCGAAATCTTCGTGCTCTCCGGCGTCGATCTCTGCGCGTCCTTCGATGGCAGCAAGCACGTCAGCTCCCTCGCTGAGGAGATATCCCCTGATGGCGCGCAGAATGATGTAGCTGCGCGAGCGCTCGGTCGCTTCCGCAATCCTGTCAATATCCCGGAGGACTTCGGTCGGTATACGAAGCGTGACGGATTCAGTCGCTTTGCTTGTCGGCATCGTGCTCTCCTCATTTCCGCAAGACAATGTAAGACAAATGTCCGGACGCCTCAATGGCGGCCATGGGCCGAAAAAAGAAAAGCCGCGCAGCTTGCGCCACGCGGCCCGGCAAATGCCGAATTCAGTCAGGGACAGGCAGACAGGCATCCGGTCTATGGCAGAACCGGCTGCAAGGCGGGGAGGGGGCGGCTGTCCGCCCCGGAATTCATCAGATGACGGCGTGAGCGCCGGTCATGCGCCTCAACCCCTCAGGGCTTCGGCGGCTGGTAGGGTTTCGGCAGATGCCTCGGCCGTTCCGTCGGTGTCACCGTGCCGGTGATGACGGGTGCCTCGGTCTCGGCACTGACGAGATGCGGCGCCTCGACCTGAGGGCTGACGATCTCGACTGCGCCACTCTTCGGCGCCTGGACCTCGTCGGCGACGACGGCCGTGCCCTCGTCGGTAAACTGCTGGTCGAGCAGCTGATAGGCGACGAGCGCGCCTTCGCGGGCCCGCTGACCGAGCGCCTGAAAAGTCTGGGCACCCTTTTCGCAGACCTCGGGCTTCTCGACGCAGAGCGAGGTGACATACTCATAGGCGCCGCTCGCGGCAGTGATGGCGGCACCCATGTCGAAGCTTGCGCCATCCTTTTCCTCTGCAGGCGGTGCTGCGAGGAAGGACAACGCGACAAGCGTCGCGGTGCAATAAAAAGTTCCCTTGATCAGAAACCACATGGTCTTCACCAAATCCCTGTTGCCGGTCTTTGCCGGAACGGTCCGGGTTTCTCCCCGAACTCGTGAATTCCACCCTAGGTTTGATTCGCCAAAATCGATTTGCGAAAGCCGGTCGGTTTTGATGCGAATTCGACTAAAATTTGAGTGATCTGCCCATTTCGGGACGGGTCGCTAAAAGTTTAGAGGTCACCGTTAAGCATAAATGTGGCGCTGGTCCCCGCAATCCACCGCTTCTGGCCCGGTGGCGCCGACACAAATGTTAACATCCATCGGAAAACTTGAATGATTTCAGTGCTTACGCCCCGTTAACCATGATTTGGAAAGCCTCGTTCTGCTGTCCTGTTTCGGGTCAGAACGGCTGAGCAGGGGCCCTTCCGGGGCTCTGCCTTATCTATTCCTTAAGCGCGTCGGCCTATCTTCAGACCCATAAATCAGATGAACCGGTCGCGGATTTCTGGCGTGGTTGTATTGCGTAAAATGTCGGCTGCATTGACGGTGAGGATGGACGGGCTTCTGGCCCGTCTGCTCGTGCGTCATGCCGTAGGCCGTCCGGTCGAGCGGGCCGAGATCGTTGCCTTGCGCCGCCTGACCCTTGCGGTTCTGCCTGCGCTCGTCGCCGTGCCCGCCATCCTCACTCTGGTCTTTGGCGTCGCGACCGGCCTGCCGATCGGCTTTGCCCTCGTTACCGCTCTTTATCTGCTCGCAGCTCTGGCGCTGGTCTCGGGCCTTCGCCTCGGAAACGAGCGAGACGAGGCCGAGACGGCCCTCGCCACCACCATGGCCGACCCTTACGAATATTGCCCAGGCCTGTTCTTGACGCTCGACGCGACGGGCATCGTCCGCGCGGCCGGTGGTCGCGACCGCCAGATGTTCCTGTCTTTCCTGCGCGAGCCGCTGTCGCGTGCCTTTGTCGAGCAGGTGCATGTCTCCGACCGTCTGGCCTTCGTCCAGGCGCTCGACGAACTGCGCCTCGGTGCCGATGTCGTCGTGACCGATCTGAGGCTCGACCGTCCGGTCATCGGACTCGATCAGGCCCAGTTCCTCAATGTCCGTCTCGACATGACCGCCGTCCGCGCAGACGATGGCACGCTTGCCGGTGTCCGCGCCCAGATGCTCGACATCGAAGGCGAGATGCTGATGCGCGACGAAGTGGCCCGCAAGGAAGAAGAGGCAAGCGCCGCGCATGAGATCAAGAGCCGCTTCCTCGCTGCCGTCAGCCATGAGATGCGCACGCCGCTCAATGCGATCCTCGGTTTCTCCGACATTCTGATCGGCGAGTATTTCGGCAAGCTCGAAAACGACCGCCAGCGCGAATATGTCCAGCTGATCCGCCAGTCCGGCGCCCACCTGCTCTCTGTCGTCAACACCATGCTCGACATGTCGAAGATCGAAGCAGGCCGCTACGAACTGATGCTTGAGGACGTCGATCTCGCGCAGTCGCTGACCGAATGCGAACGCATGCTTTCGCTGCAGGCCCAGACCAAGGGCGTCAAGCTGACAAGCCGCCTGCCCCGGGGCTTGGGCGAGATCTCGGCCGATGGCCGGGCGCTGCGCCAGATCGTCATCAACCTCGTCGGCAATGCCATCAAGTTCACCAATGCCGGTGGCGCCGTGAACATCGATGCCGCAAGACAGGGCAACGAAGTCACGATCAGCATCAGCGATACCGGTATCGGCATCGCGCCGGAAAAGATGGCTCTGCTCGGTCGTCCGTTTACACAAGTGCAGAACGATCTCAATCGCAACTACGAGGGTTCCGGCCTCGGCCTTTCGCTGGTAAAGGGATTGACGGCTCTCCATGGCGGGACTTTCAGGATCGAAAGCCGCGCTGGCGAGGGCACCGTGGTCTTGGTGACGCTGCCGGCGGACGGTTCGGGCGCCAGGGCTGCTGGTGAAACGAACATGGTCGAATTCCCGCCGCGCCTGGCCGAGACGGGAACTGATCTGACAAGGGGTGGGAAAGCACCGGCGCATGACGAAGCGAAAGCGAAAATCGCCTGAGAAGAAGAAGGCGGGCTCGAAGGTCCTCCTGGTTCTCTCGACGGGCGCTGGCGCCCTTGCGCGGCTTGCCGGCCGTCATCCGCGTGCCGTGGGTGGCGCTTTCTGCTTTACGCTTGTCTTCGGAACGATCGCCGCCAATGCCCTCTGGTATCAGCCGGGCCAGCATCCCTCGCCATTCCTGCGCACCCGTGACGCTGCCGACTTTACTGCCCTTGCGGGCACGCCGCGCAGCCCGCTGTTGAGCGAACAGGACGCGGACAACGTCACCACCTTCCGCATCGAACGCGAAAGGCCGGGCAACGAAACGACACCCTCGAATCCGACCGAAGCCCGTCCGGCTCAGGCACCGGCCCAAACAGCGACATCAACCGCTCCGACGCCTACCAGCCTTCCCGCCAATGCCGCGGAGACGGCCGGCCTCATTCGCGAGGTTCAGGGTGAACTCCTGCGCCGCGGTCTCTATGACGGCGAGGCAGACGGCGTCATCGGGCCGCGCACCGAAACCGCGATTGCCATCTTCCAGAAAACCGTCGGCATGGAAGCAAATGGCCTCGTTACGCCGGAACTCCTGGCAGCGCTCACCCTCGACCGCGGCATCACCGCCGCCGTCCCGGCACAGCGCCCGGTTATGGATGTCGATGCGCCAGGCGAAGACCCGGTTGCCGCCGCGATCCGCAGCGCCGAAACCCAGGTAGTGACGGCCCCACGACGTCCGGTGACCGCCACCCAGCCGGTTCCCCCGAAAACCGTCGAGCCGACGGCCCCGCCGCCGGTCCAGCAGGCGAATTTCGATCCGGGTCTGGTGATGGAGATCCAGCGCGGCCTCTCCAACATGGCCTACAAGAACATCCGCATCGACGGCGTGCCGGGCGAAGACACGCGCGCTGCCATCCGTCGCTTCGAGCGCCACTACCAGCTGCCGGAAACCGGCGAGCCGAGCGCAGCCGTTCTGAAGAAGCTCAAGTCCATCGGCGCCCTATGATAGCCTGACTCTGCAGCGGCGGCGGCTCTAGTCCGTCCAGGGCAGCAGATACGGAGGGGATGCCGCTGGCGCCGTGAAGCTTGCCGGATGCAGGCTCTCTCCCGCCTTGATGCTCCGGCCCCATCTGAAAATTGCTTCCGATCGGTGCTCCCCTGTACTTTCGTCTAGGTGAATTTTCGCAGTCCCTAACGAAAGGCCTCATTAATCATACCAGCCGTACACTCCGTCAATTGGAGGAGGATGATCCATGACTGCTGCGATGAACGCGCGCTACGATGATGACCACCAGCCGGACGTGGCAGAGACCCCGCGGCATCAGGAGATCGATGCCGCCACTTTGCGCGGCATCGTCCAGCGTCTGGCCGAAGAGGCCTCGACGCTCGGCGTCGATCTCGTCGATATCGCCGGAGCGATCCAGGACGTCGCCGGCATTTCCAAACGCCATGCGGTGACTTTCGACGGCATTACCCGAACAGCGCTGTCGATCGCCGAAACCAATCGCGATGTCGCGAGCACTCTGCGCGAGACGGATCAGACCGCGGGCGAAGCCCGTCGCATGCTGACCGACAGCGCGACTCGTCTGACCGGCGCCGTCGACAAGATCGATCACATGGTTGAGACCTCGGAGGAAATCGGCACGGAGATCGGCAGCTTTTCGCAGTCGCTCGCCGAAGTCGACAAGGTCGCTGAAGAAATCGGCACCATCGCCCGCCAGACCAACCTGCTCGCCCTCAATGCCGCGATCGAAGCTGCCCGTGCAGGCGAGGCCGGCAAGGGCTTTGCCGTCGTCGCAGCCGAAGTCCGCGCCTTGGCACTCCAGACCTCCCAAGCGACCGGCGCCATCCAGGAAACCCTCAATCAGATCCGCCAGAAGATTGTCCGCCTGACCGAGGCCGGCCGCGGTGCGACTGCCAGCGCCCGCGATGTGCGCGAGACCTCCCAGGCGATGAACCAGTCCTTCTCCGCCATGGAGCAGGTCATCACCCGCATTCTCGACGGCTCCTCGGCCATGGCCCAGACGACCGATCAGGTCGATCGCCAGTGCTCGGAATTCGTCGCAACCCTCAGCGACATGTCCGCAGAAGTCCGCCAGTCAGACCACCACCTGCAGCAGACTGCAGGCCGCGTCGACAAGGTGGTGGCCCTGTCGGAAACCCTGATCCAGCTGACCGCAAGTGCCGGCATCCGCACTGCCGACAGCGACTGGATCGACACCGCCGTCGATGTCGCCGCCCGTATTTCGCAGGCCTTCCAGAATGCCGTCGACAGCGGCCGCATCCGAACGAGCGATCTCTTCGACCGCAACTATCGTCCGATCCCGGGCACCGACCCGGTGCAGATGATGACCGGGTTTACCGAATTCACCGACCAGGTTCTCCCCTCGATCATCGAGCCTGTCGCCGCCTCGTCCGAGCGCATCGGCTTCTGCGCCGCGGTTGATGAAAACGGCTATCTGCCGACCCACAACAAGAAGTTCTCGGCGCCACAGCGCCCCGGCGACACGGTGTGGAACACCGCCAACTGCCGCAACCGCCGCATCTTCAACGACCGCGTCGGCCTCGCCGCCGGCCGCTCCACCGCCCCCTTCCTCGTCCAGACCTACCGCCGCGACATGGGCGGCGGCAATTTCGTCCTGATGAAGGACATCTCCGCCCCGATTTTTGTCGCCGGCCGGCATTGGGGTGGGCTGAGGCTGGCGGTGAAGGTGTAGTCGTCCGATTGCGGTCGGCAAAGATGTGTTGAGATGGCCATGCGATTAAGCGAGTGAAACCCAAGCCGACACGGCGTGTCAGTCTGCTCCTTCAGGCGGCTCTCACCATTTGCTTGCGCAGGCAATGCAGATGCATTACTTTTGGGCCTTCTTATCTACGGGCCTGGCCATGACGATGCGACCTGACGAGATTTCGAAGCTGACCGATCGGTACCAGACCACGGTTCCGACGGGTGTGCGAAAACAGTTGCAACTGCGTAAGGGCGACCAGATCCGCTATCGTACGGACTCGAGCGGCCGAGTGTATATCGAAGCTGTGGCCGAAGAGCGCGATCCCGCTCTTGGCGCATTCCTGGATCTGCTGGAACGCGATGTGATGGATCATCCCGAACGGCTGATGCCGATGGAGGGAGCGCTGGTGCAGCGGATCGGAGCACTGGTCGGAGATGTCGCCGTCGATCTCGACGCGCCACTGTCGCCGGAAGATGAGTGAGCTCGGCGCGCCCTTCACGGCCAATGGCTGGGCCGTCTATGCCCACCCCCTTTTTCTCGATCAGTTACTGACCCTTGCGGACGAAGTCGAAGCGCGAAAGCGCCGCGATCCGGAGACTTGGCGCCAGAAGAATGCTTCGAAGCGGCTGGCCGCGATCCTCAAGCTCGTGACGACCGATATTCCGGCCGATCCGGGAGCCCCGCAATTCCGTCAGGGTCATACGCTGGGCAGTCACCGCAAACACTGGTTCCGGGCGAAGTTCTTCCAGCAATACAGGCTGTTCTTTCGCTTCGACAGCAGCCGAAAGATTATCGTCTTCGTTTGGGTGAACGATGAGAACACGCTCCGTGCCTACGGCAGTCGATCCGATGCCTACTTGGTCTTCATCAGCATGCTCGACAGCGGCCATCCCCCGGACGATTTCGATGTGGTCCTCAACGAGGCCAAAGGGGCAGGCGCTCGATTTGCGCAATTGATAAAGCCGATCGACGAACCCTGACCCTCGACGCCGCCCCCGCATTCCCCTAAACCGCTCCCATGCGCATCCGCTCCGACATCTTCGTCTCCGCACTCACCCGTCGCGTCTTCTCCGACGGCGGCTATGCTGCGGTCGTTGCCAAGGGTTCGGAGGCCTCGGGTGCGATCTTCGTGCGCCAGCGCTTCCGTGATGGCCTGGAGACGCTCTATGGCCCGGCCCCCCAAGCCATGATCGATGACGAGACACGCGACGACCGGATCTTCGAGCCACGCCTCGTGCGTGCTGAACCGGAAGTCGTGGAGGCGCTGATCGCCCGCGAGCGGAAGTTCGACAGCGATCTCTGGCTGGTCGAGATCGAGGTGGAAGATCTCGGCACCTATCTCACGCTGACGGATTTGAAGGGTTGAGCGACAGCCCACACTGCCCGGCATGGGATCAGTCATCGGAAGAAGCCGTCGAGCGAAGGAGCACCAGGTGGCGCACTCCACCCTCCCCTTGAGGGGGAGGGTCGGCGCAAAGCGCCGGGGTGGGGTGACCACCGGAGGCGGCGGCCACGAAAATCCAGAAGTGGGGACGCCTACTGCCTATTGCCTACTGCCTATTGCCTATGTCCGGGGTCTACCGCTTGCGCGCCCTCAGCACCTGTCGCCCATGTTCGTCGCCGACGGGCTGACGCTTGGGGGCTGCCTGATTGGCAGCTGTCGGTATCGTCGTTGCGCTCGCCTTTTCACGGCTCGTTGTCTCGCGCGCCTCGGCCGGCATCTCCTCGCCGGCGAAGGTGTAGCGATCGGCACGGATCCAGCTGTCGATCCGGGCTTCGGCCTGATCCGGGTCAAGGCCGAACAGGAGGTCTTCCGCCCGGCTCGCACCATTCTCGCGGCGCGCGAGATGCGGATAGATGTGTTCGAGGATGAAGATCGCCTCGCGGTCCTCCATGGCAACGCCGGCGAGCGTCGTTGCGAGCTGCCGTCCGGAAATGTCGAGCAGGATGCGCTCGGCAAGCCAGCGGCTCGAGGTCAGCATGTCGGCGAGCGTCGTGGCAAAGAACCCGCCGTCATGGGTGCGGGCAAAGCGGACGAGCAGTGCGGTCTGCACCGGTGTCGCCTGGCGTCGGCCAAGCCGGTCACTGCGAGGCGGCCGCTGCTGATAGGCCATGCGTTTGATCGTCTGGCGCAGCACTTCTTCGCGGCTCTCCGCTGCAGGCTCGGACACAGCGGTTGACGCAGCGCCCGGCAGGTCGCGCATTTCCAGATCGGCCATCACCGTGTCGAAGCTAGAAGCCGGAGCCTTTGCCGCCGTCGGTGCCGGAACCTCAGGCTTTGCCTGATCTGCCTTCACCTTGTCCGGTCGAGGCGGCAGCGCGTGGCGCAGCGAGACCAGGGCGTCGATGACCGTCGGCGACAGGCGCTCACGCTTGACGATGGCCCGGGCATGATCGGCACCCTGCGTGCGGGCGATCATCACCAGCATATCGTCAGACAATGCAGGCGACGAGGCGAGAAAGGGGGCGGCGATCGAAATCGGCTGGGAGGCGATGAAGGCTGCGATCGAGAGCGGCAGGTTCGGGCTTTGCGAGAGGGCCGCGACCGCTTCGCGACGCGCTTCGGCAGAAGACCCGGCAAACAGCGGCTGGAACAGCTCGGCAAATTGTCGGAGTTCCGACTTGCCGGGAAAGGAGAGCGCCTGGAAACTCGTGACCGTGGCCATCAGAACGACATCCTTGTTCCGCGCGCCGGCCGGCCTTTCAAGCTCCCTGAACTGTTCGCTCACGACTACCCACTCCAACGCAATACAGATGTGAACCAGATTAGAACGAATTTGTTAGCAAGCTGTTAACTAACCTATGGCTTCTTGTGGACAGGCGGATGGTCAAGTCAGATGACTCGCCGCATGTTTCCGATATTAGGCATATGCGTACCCCGTTTCGTGGGGTGAACCGCGACAAGGGGGAACGCGTCGGAGAAAGGCGCAGATGACCCTGGTTTGTGTGAGACTTTCCGCAACATGAACCGGATTGTGCCGGCCCTCGTAGAAGGAGGGCAGGGCGAGATGACCCTCTCGACCCTCTCGATCTTTCTTCTCGAAAGGAGACGAGCATGGCGGATATCATCAGGATTTCGGACCGGCTGAACCCCTCCCGCCGTTCGGCAGGCAAACGTGAGCACAAGGCGGAGATCCTCTTCTTCACCGGCATCCGCTACGAGCGGTTGGATCCGAATGCCATATGGCCGCGGGTGGAACTCCCGACCTTGCCGGCCCTGCCGTCTCCGAAGGGGCCTGTTTTCGGACCCGACCGCCGGCCGTTCTGATACTGCAGTCTGCATGACTGAAGCGGTTCGCTCGCCGGCGACGGTATCGGACCTGTGCCGATCAACGCGCCGAGCCGATCATCCCACTGCGCCCGCGCGCCGTGTTACGCCCGGCTGCCAGCCGCGCCTTGCGCCGCAAGGACATGATCTCACGTCTGCGTGAAAAAGATTGCAGGGCGCACAAGCTTCACGGCTTTTAAATTGCTTTTACAGCATAAGGTAAAACATGAAGGTGCGGGCTCCCGCATCACTGAACGTCCGCACCCTTGTGGTGCGCCTTGCGGGGACAGATCGAAATCATCATGCTGATGAATATTACCAAGGATCGCATTCGCAAGGGAATGTTCATCGAAAGCGTCGCCTGTCCCACCCAGGAATTTCCCAGGCGCCGCTTCGTCCTGAAAACGGACAAGGACATCGCGGCAATCCTTGCCTCTTCTGCGACCAACGTATCGATCAATCTCAGCCTTGGTGTCGATCTGGACGGACGCAAACCCGCTGCCGTTCCTCCAGCTGCCAAATCCACGACAGGTGATCGCGCCAAAAAGCTGGCCGTACGCGGGACAGTTCTTCAGCAGGCGAAGGTGCTGCGCTCCAGCCTCCGCGATATCGTGTCCGGCCGCTCCGTCGATATGTCCGAGCTGTCACGGGCTGCCGATGACAATGGCGAACTCTGGTCCGACAGCACCGCGATCGCCCTCGAGGTGACTCGTCTGAAGAGCAAGGACGAGACCACCTATGTCCACTCGCTCGCCGTCAGCGGCCTGATGACGCTTCTCGGGCGCTCGTTGCAGATGGATGATGAGGCGGTGCGTACCCTTGGCGTTGCCGGCATGATGCATGATATCGGCAAGTTGCTGATCCCGAACGCCATCCTCAACAAGCCCGGCAATCTCACCGACCGCGAGCGTGTCGTCATTCGCAGCCATCCCGAGGCGGGCTATCAGCTTCTGAAGTCCCATCCCGAGATCCCGCAAGTCGTTCTCGACGTCTGCCGCCTGCATCATGAGGTTCTCGATGGTTCCGGCTATCCGCTCGGCCTGAAGCGGAAGGATTTGAGCCTTCCGGTGCAACTGAGTGCTGTCTGCGACGTTTTCGAGGCGCTGACATCCGTGCGCCCCTACAAGCGTCCCTGGTCGACATCACAGGCGTTGGACTGGATGTTTGCCCGTCCGCATCATTTCGATCGCAAGATGGTCATTCGCTTGGGCAGCGTGCTCAGCGACGGGCCGATCGGCTGATACTAATCAGCGCCCGGTAAACGGCACGCATTCCGCATCGGCGAGAAACGCCCGAGCATCGGCCTCATAGCTTGCCTGCGGTGCAAGCACCCGCAGCACCACATAGCCTTCCATGCCGGGATGTTCGACGAGAATGGTTTCGGCGAGTGCTGCGATTGGTGTCTTCCTGAGCTGCGCCACCTGCACGGGCGTCGCCACCAGCACATCGAGGTCACCGGCGACCGAAGTGCGGTCGTTCATCGAGAAGACTTCGTTGGCATCCCGGTCGTAGATCGCGACCGACCAGAAATCGACGCCGCCGCCAAGGGCAATGAGGGATAGCGGCTGCCGGGTGATGTCGAAATGACAGACCGCGACCCTGAGATAGGGATCAAGATTCGACAGTCCCACCGCATCGGGCTGAGCCGACAGCGGGTGGAAGACGAAGGGAGCACCCTCGGCAGTCACGCGCGTATAGGCATCGCGCCCGGTGAAATGCGGCACGCCGAGAATGATGATGATGTGCAGGAGCACGGCACCGAAGAAACCGGTCAGGATGGCATAGAGAAGCTTGCTCATTCGCCACATCCGATTTGCTCGATGACCGGCATGGCAAGACCGGAGAGGCCCGTCGAGGCGGCTGCCGGGGTGTCGAGCAGCGTCAGCACCAGCTGGAACGAGCCGGCATCGGGAATGGCGAGCCAGTTGCCGGATTTTGCCGTGCGCGAGATCGTGATGTCGAAAGTCCCGTCACTGCGTCTGAGAACCGTCTGGGAATTCTTCGCCGTCGGAAGTTCGGGGCCCGCATCGAGGGGGTCGCCGTCGGTATCGGCGGCATAAAGCGTCCACAGCCGCGCCGTCGGTGTGCGCCCGGTCATCCGGTAGGAACAGGTGCCCGTCAGCGTCAACCCGTCCTTGTCACGCGAGGCGGTGAACTGCAGCCCCTCGGCAGACCCGTAGAGCAGCCGTCCGCCCTTGGCCCGGTGCGCCTTCGCATAAGGATCAGCAGACGCCGTCTGGGCCGTCGGAAACGCCCGCCAGCCTGCCACCTCGATCGCCCCGAACCCGACGGAGGCGTTCAGCATCGAAAGCGCCGACAGGATCCCGCCTCCGAAGGCGATGACGAGCGCAGTGGCGACGATGAGGGGAACACGAAACACGGGCGGGTCGAGACCTTCGGCAATGCAGGCGCATTCGCGCCGGGCGGCAGTGCCCGAGGGGTATCACTGATTCGGGGGTGAGGGAAGTTTCAGCGGGGGGGGGAGGGGGAGCTTGACACAGCCTTTGCTGCACGTCGCACCGAGTGTCTTTCCTCCCCTCAGCGCGGAAAGCTCACTGTCACACCAGAACTCCAATCCCATGCTTCTCTACGATTGCGAGAAGCTTCAGGGCCGGGCCACTGGGGCGTTTCGAGCCATTTTCCCATTTCTGCACGGTGGAGGGGCTGATGTTGAGATAACGGGCAAAAACCGGTTGGCTTACATGGTTGCGCTCGCGCAGCGCCTTGATGGCATCCGGCGACATGGCGTCCGGAACAACGAGGCAGGTCTCGTCAAATCGGCGCATCGTCTGCTTGTCGATGGTGCCTGCTTCCAGCATGCCTGCAACGGCGCTGTGGATCGCCTCGAATGCGTCAGACTTATAGTCCGCTTTAGCTGTCATTGCAGATCTCCGTGATTGCACCGTTCTCCAATTCCGCTGCGATATCGTCCGTCGTCTTGCGGCGGTAAAGCATGGCCAGTGCACGAAAAGCCTTGAGCTCGTCGTCATCGATGTTCGCCCTGTCCTGCTTCGCAAACAGGTAGGCGAACACCCAGAACTCGCCCGCCTTGGTAAGAAGAATTGCGCGGTGCCTGTTGTCGTTCAACCGCTTCTTGAATACGCCGCCGCCCAGATCATCGGCTTGTCCGCGAACGGTCTGAACAACAGCTTGGCATAGAGCCAAATCATCGATCCGGGCTTTCCGTGCCGCTCTAGCAAACCATGCCGTCTTGAACACACGATATGATGTCATAAGCTAGCACCTGGTGCAATAGATCTCAAGCCGGCAACGAGCAATTCCGCCAATGAGCAGTGTAGATGTGTCGTGAGGAAGTGCAACTTCAGATATAAGCCGGCTGGCCTTCAGCATTCTCGGGCGCTCATCCGCCGCCTGAGCTAGAGGAGGGCGGGACCTGTCTCCGCGTGGAGGGAAAGATAAGATGCGGGCGCTGGTAGACAGCGTGGTCAATAAAGGTCCGAGCACCCGCCCGCCTACCGCAACACCCCCGCCGCCAGCGCTCGCTGGATTCCCCTCACATCGGTGCCCTTCTTCAGCGTCTTCGTCAGCGGATCATGGCTCCCCGAGACCCAGATCTTCAGCTCGCTGTCGAGGTCGAAGGTGCCGGCGGTTTCGACGGAGAAACGGGTAATGGCGCGGTAGGGGACGGACATGTAGTCGACCTTCGAGCCGGTAATGCCCTGCACGTCGATCAGGATCAGCCGCTTGTCGGTGAAAACAAAGACGTCGCGAATGACCCGGAAAGCGAGCGAAACCCGTTCGCCCTCAATCAACACGCCATCCAGCCGCTTGGCGAGATCGGAAGGATCGACGCTCGATCCATGGCCCAGCAATCCGTCAAATAATCCCATCATCATCCTCCTGTGGTGTCGAAGCGGAGATGGGAAGGGGCGGGCGGGGCGTCAAGCGCAACCGCCCTGTTCCGACACGTTCGATTATCCCACCTTCTCGTAAAACGCCTCAATCGTCGCCACCTCCACGCCAAGCTTGGTGAGCGACGCATGCACGCTCATGTGGCGTTCGTCATGTAGGATGAACCAGTCGTCGAAACCGAAACGCGTCTTCGAACCATCGGCATCCGGCACGTCGCGGGCATATTGCCAGCGGAAGGCGCAGCCGGACTGCTCGCCCTCTGCCGTACCGTCGATCAGTGTCTCGCGGCCCTCATAGCGGTTTTCGCCGCGCTTCAGGATCGTCCAGGTCAGCGTGTCGGAATGACCGTCGTCGAAGAAATAGTCTTCCGTCAGCGACAGCACATTGGCGCTCGTATCGAAGCGTCCGCGGGCGTCAATCGTGAACCGGTTCTGGAAGCCGCCCAGCCTCCCGATGGTCGTGCCATAGCCGCGCAGCGTGCCGGAGAAGAACTCCTCCAGAATGAACTTGGGCTCTTTGTCTGCAAAATCCTCGAGTTTCAAGGCGTCTCTCCGCGATTGCCGAATGGTCCGGTGAAACACGGGGGAGGCGGCTCCGGTTCCCATGGTGTTTAAAGACGTGCCTTGGCCCCTTACGCTTTAGCCTCCTTCGCGCTATCTGGTCGTCAGACAACCCAATCCACGAGGAGGATCACTATGGGCAAGCGGATCGTATTCACCGGCGGCAGCGGCAAGGCGGGGCGCCATGTCGTACCTTATCTCCTGGACAAGGGACACAAGGTGCTGAATGTCGACCGCGCCGTGCTCGACGTTCCAGGCGTGCACACCCTGCTGACCGACGTCACCGATGCCGGCGAGGTCTTCAACGCGCTCTCCTGCCATTTCGGCTATGAGGGCTATGAAGAAGCGGGCGGCCCGAAGCCGGTTGATGCGGTCGTGCATTTCGCCGCCGTTCCCCGCATCCTGATGCATCCCGACAACAAGACTTTCGCGGAAAACACCGTCTCGACCTACAATGTCATCGAGTCCGCTGCGAAACTCGGCATCAAGAAAGTGATCATCGCGTCTTCCGAGACCACCTATGGCGTCTGCTTTGCCGAAGGCGACAAGGACTACAAGGAGTTCCCGCTCACCGAAGACTATGACGTCGATCCGATGGACTCCTACGGCCTGTCCAAGGTCGTCAACGAGAAGACAGCCCGTGCCTTTGCCATGCGGTTCGGCATCGATGTCTACGCTCTGCGCATCGGCAATGTCATTTCGCCCGAGGATTACGCAAACTTCACCGGCTATCTCGCCGATCCGCCATGCCGCAAGCGCAATGCCTGGTCCTATATAGATGCCCGCGATCTCGGGCAGATCGTGGACCTCTGCGTGGCAAAGGACGGCCTCGGCTTCCAGGTCTTCAACGCCGTCAACGACACGATCACCGCGACCGTGCCGACCCGCGAATTCCTGGCGAAATATGCCCCGAACACGCCGATCACAGGCGAGATCGACGGTTTCGATGCGCCGCTGTCAAACCGCAAGATCCGCGAAGTCCTCGGCTTCAAGGAAGAGCATGACTGGCGGAAATATGTGAAGGTCTGAAGACCGTCGCCGCCGTTCAAATCTCGCTCACTCGAATGTCAGCCGCCCCGGTCTCCCGGGGTGGAACACCTGCTGAAGTCTGTCATTTAACCCTTTGTATTTGCAGCAAAGACAAGGAGAGTGACATGGCCCAGGCACGCCGAATGGAGTTGCGACTTCTCGACGAGACCGAGAAGGAACTGGTTGAAGCCTCGCGGCACCCGCACCTTGCCGAGCGGACGGATGAAGATCTCTCCTCGCTCCGGAAGAATCTGCGCGACCGCCGCGATCGCGCCCGTGATATCGCCAGCCGTCAGCGTCGTGAAATGCGTGGTAAGGCGGCCCCGTCGGGCGCGAAGCCTGCGTCCGACAATGCCGGGAGCCGCGAGAAGTTTGCCGCCCTCTCTGCCGCTCTGCAGCGCGTCAACGGCGAGATCGCCCGGCGCAAGCGCTTCTCGTCCCGCGACGAGCTGAAGCGGAATGCCGAAAAGGCGCTGGAGATGCGCCGCGCCGCAAGCCGCCCCAACCGCCCGACCTCGCGCCGTGCCAAGAAAGGCATGCGCTCTGTGCCCAATGAGCGCGGTCCGGACCTCGTCAATCCGATGGAAGTCGGGCGGGTGTCTCAGTTCGTCAAGAATGGTCAGGCGCGCCGCGACAGCCGCTGACACCAGGACGAGTTCCCCCCATCTGCGCATACGATGGGGGAACTCTTATTGCCTGCAAATTTTTACGGGTAAAATCCTAAATTGGTGGATGAAATGCGCGGGTTTTTCACATATGAGGAATATGGAAAAACCCTTCATTTCTAGGGTTTGTTGACGGCCCGAAGAACAGTCATGCACGAAAAGCGCATGGAAATCGCCAATTGCGCGCAGATCGAGGTGCGCGGCCAGAGCTTCGTCACCTTCGATGTGGCGATGCAGGGTCATGTCATCTCGACGATTGATGCGCCGATGCTGTCGGGACGCATTCTCTGGTCTCATGCGGCAATCCATGGCTATCGCGATTTCGATCCGCGCGAGCGCACGGAACTGGAAGCCGAGGTCGGCCGCCGGCTGAGCGGCGACATTGCCGCGGAAGACGGCGAGCTGAGCGAACGCCCCCACCGTCGTCACTGATACTCAAGCCGGCGCCAGCCAGCGCGGTAGCTCCAGCGCCACGCCGACCGCCACGACAAGGGCGGCCGTGATCGCCACGAAAAAGGCGAGGAGAAAGAGCCCCGTCGCCCGCATGCCGCCGACCCCCAGATCGCGCTGAAACCAGCGGATCTCTGCCTGCCCATACCAGGCGACTGCGCCGAGAAAGATGACTGCGGCATAAGGCAGACCCCGATCCGCCGGGATCAGCAGACAGTCGACGGCAAGGCCAATGAGGAAAACAAAGGGCGCTGCCACATAGCACTGGCTGAAGAAGGGCGGGCGAAGCGTGGAGCGGGTCAGGATCAGCCCCTTGTTGCGGATCAGTGTCACGGCCATGACCATCGGAAAGATCCCGAATACGACGCCACGAAGAATGAGCAGATTGGACTGGGAACGGGTGAGAGCGTCGACTTCCGCTGAGGAGGCGACGGAGGGAAATGCCGTCGACAGCGCCTGCGAAAGCAACAGCGTGATCAGGAGAAACAAGGGCGGACTGATCGTATCGTCATACTGGTCTTCCGGCCGGTCCTCCAGCTCGTCATCGGCATAGCGCATCATGCTGAGTGGCCGGGTGAAGGCGCGCCAGAAGGTCAAGGGATAGAAGACCAGCCAGGAGACGAGCTCGTAGAGCAGTTCCTCCAGCGACTTCAACAGCCTCATGAAATCCATGCATGTTCCCCAAGTGACCTGTGGCGACCGATCGTCCTTGGCAGGCCGCATGCGACGATGCCAGCCGGGAGCAGGGGGCGCAAGACCGGCGCGACAAAGCCGCCGCATCCGGTCCATCTGCAGCCCGGACCCAAACCTTGCCTCACTCGCAGATTCTCAAGCCCTGCAGTGGGCTTGCCCTCACCCTGAGGTGGGAGCGAAGCGACCCTCGAAGGACGGGGCGGGCGGGGGCATCTGGGCCTCGATCCTTCGAGGCCTGCTGACGCAGGCACCTCAGGATGAGGGTGGAGATCGCCCGCAAAGCAGCGCGTCGCGATGATCATGAATTAGGCATGCTCAAGCGACCATCCTCCCCCGACCTTGCTCCAGCGCCTCCCTGCGAGGAGAGGTGTCCGCCCTTGAGAATCGCCCCACCACCTGCCAGTGTCACCCGGTTCGAAACCTGCCGGAGACCGAATGCTCGTCCTTTTCCGCAAGACGCCGATCCTCGGCGCGCTTCTCGCCCAGGTCGTCGCCCTGCCGGTGGTGGCCGCCGTGACGGCGCCGCTCTCGACCTCGGTCGAACGCCTGCCGCTGATCATGATCGCGCTCGTCCTGCAGGGAGCCCTTGCAGCACTGATTTGTGCGCTTCTGCGCCTTCCGCGCTGGTGGCTGCTGATTGTCTTTCTCTTTCCGCTGGCCATGGGCTCGACCATGCTGATCGGCAATCTGCCGGCCTGGCCCTTTGGCCTCGCCTTCCTCATCCTGGCGCTGGTCTTTTCCAACACCACCCGCGGGCGCGTGCCGCTCTATCTCACCAATTCTGAAACGGCTTCGGTCTTGAAGGACATGATGCGCGACCGCGGCGCGACGCGCATGCTCGACCTCGGCTGCGGTCTGGGTGGCGTGGTCCGCGCGCTGGACGGCGAGGGAAGGCGGGCGCGCGGTGTGGAAAATGCACCGGCCGTCTATATCGCAGCCCGCATCATGTCGCGGATCTCGGGCAAGGGCGAGATCCGCCGCAGCGATCTCTGGAAGACAGATGTTACCCAGGAAGATCTCGTCTACGCCTTCCTCTCGCCCGCCCCCATGGCCGCCCTCTGGCGGAAACTGTCGAGCGAAATGAAACCCGGCAGCCTCTTCGTCTCCAACAGTTTTCCCGTGCCGGATGTCGACCCCGACGAGATCTGGGAACTGTCCGATGCCCGCAAGACACGGCTCTTCCTCTATCCGATCGGCAAGACGGACGGTGGACAAGGGACGCCAAGCTCGTCCATATGAAGCGCCGTTGGCGCCTCAGGTCTGCCGCCACCGAGACATCAGGGCGGATCAATTTGACCCAAAGCCTGCCGCATCAAGCATTTTGCGAAGCTCAGTGTCTGTCGCCTGTTCCAGAGACAGCAGGCCGAGATAGCCATCGCCCTCTCGTGCCAGGGCCGACCAGAAGGCCGGTTCGGTCTTCAAGCCCTGCCGCCGCAGCGCCAGGATGGCCTCTTTGAACCCGTCACCGCCGAGCGCCAGCAAACGCCGCTCGATCTCGAAATGCCGCCACCCGAACTGTTCGGCCACGGGCAGGGTGCTGGCGAAGATCTCGAAATCCCAACCGCATGCGCGAAACGTCGCAATCACCGGCCGGTCCTTCGATACCCACTGCCAGATCCGAAAGCCGCTCATTTCGCCATAGGACCGCACCACTTCAGCAACAAACGCCTCGACATCCGGCGCACAGCAGAGAATGTCGATATCGCTGGTGGGGGTATCAACCCCGAGCGGCGGCGTACCCGCGACATGCGGATCATAGGCCGCAAGGGTCTCAAGGATGCCGATCTGATGCACGGCGGTCTGATAGTCGGTCCGTGACACTGGCGGATCCCGTAACATGATGGAATTGGCTACCTATCGCCGGCGGGAGCGCGCATCAAGGTGGGGCCGTCTCAGGATGTGCCTGTCTCGGCAGCAGTAAGGCGAGGTCAGATCGACCCGAGATAATACCCGATGGCTTCCTCCAATTCGGTCTCTTCATAGCCGAAGTGGGAGCGCACGATCTCCTCCAGCTTTCGGAATGTGTTGCCGGCCTGAGTGAAATTCGCCTCCGAGGGGTTTTCCGCCAAAGCATCTGCCGCACGACCAAGGCGCATGATCAACTCATGGACGACTTCGTGCTCCTCTTTCAGCTTCGCCACGATTTCGCGAAACCTGCCGCCACCCGCTGCCTCGATGCGGGGGAACATGTCGGCGCTTTCGATGTCGTGATGAAACTTGAGCACGTGGCATTCACGGCCGCAAAGCGATCCGAACGCTCGAAAATTCTCAGCCATATCGAGTGAAAGAACGAGCCGCTTGAGATGCTCAGGCGGAGCGTCCCGCGCTTCAATTCTCTCGAGGATGGCACCAATTTGGCCCATCTCTCGAAGATAATGACTGTGGATGACGGCGAGTTCCTGGCCTTGGCGACGGTGTAAGGCTGTAGCCTCCGGCACCTGCGGGGCCTTGGGCCGGGCTGCCTCGTCCAAATTCAAGTCATCAAGAGGTAAGGTCGAAATATCGCTCATGGCCGCTGATATTGGTCTGTTGCAGACCAAGTCAACGACGAACGCTTCGTGTCGCATCCGAACATCAGCAAACAGAGTGACTTGGGGCCTGAACTGCCGACGCCCGCGGGTGATCCAACCGCACCAAAGTCACCGAAAGGCATGCATCGGGCACAGGTGCCTCCGGCACGCGCGGGTCACGCCACCACCCGCGCCTCGTCCTCACCGAGGCTGACGCGCCAGGTGTTGCGGCCGTCGGCCTTGGCGGCGTAGAGCGCTCTGTCGGCCAGGTCGAGAAGGCGTTCAAAGTCGTCTTCGGACTGGATCTGCCCCGATACAGCGCCGACGCTGATCGTCACATAGGTGTTGCGGTCACCGGTAAAGCCGTGGGCGATGCCGAGCTGGCGCACCGCGCGGCGCAGGCTCTCGGCCAGCGTCGGTGCCATGTCGGCATCGGCGTCGGAGAGGATGGCTAGGAATTCCTCGCCGCCATGGCGAGCGAGATGCGCCTCCATCGGCAGGGCGCGGCGCATGGCGCGGGCCACCCGTTTCAGACATTCGTCGCCGGCGCCGTGGCCATAGGCGTCGTTATAGGCCTTGAAGTGATCGACATCGGCAACCAGCAGCACCACGCGGCGTGCCTCGTCCGGCACTTCTGTCGCAAGCCGCATCAACTCCATCTCGGTGCCGCGGCGATTGGCAAGCCTGGTCAGCGGGTCGGTGACGGAGAGCCGGGCGAGATCCTTGTTCTGTCGCGACAATTCCCGCTTCAGCGCTTCGTTTTCCTGCATTTGCAGATGGCTGGTGAGCGCCTCGACTTCCAGCTGATAGGAGACCAGCAGCGTCATCAGCACCGTCGGCATATAGACGGCCAGATGCTGGATCACATAGGACGGGCCCGCCCCCTCCAGGAACCAGATCACCGAGTAATTCAGGCAGAAGGTGAAGATGCTGGCGCGGAGCGCCGGACGGAAGGGCGATGCGGCGGCGATCGTGATCGCCATCTGGAAGGTCGCGGCCGCATAGAAATAGGTGAGCACGCCCGGGCTGGAGCTGGAGACGAGGATCGCGCACCAGCAGACATTGGCGAGAAGTGCCACGAGGATCGCGGCGATCTCCTTCTTCTCGATCGGATGATTGCCGGCAATATAGAAGAGCAGGCCAATCGCGATCGGTAGCATCACCCCGAAGCGCAGCACCGCCGACAAGATGGTGACATCGCCGAGCAACCACAGATCGAAGAGGAAGCAAGCGAGGTAGAAGATCAGAACACAGACGACGGCCGCCTTCAGCATCCGGCTGCGCAATGCTGCGCGATCTTCGAGGAATGCCGCATACTGCTCCACCGTCAATCGGGGCCTAGCGGGAAGTCCGAGCCATCTCATCATGGATGTCCAATCACCGATTGAAATATATGAACCGTCGAAAACGGCTGAAATCTATGTCTGGCCCCCTTAATTTGGGGTGAAGGCAATGTGCCAATACGAGAAATCATGGATGAACACAAGCGCCATGGTTAACCCCTGGTTAGCACACAAGGACCTGGGAAGCCTTGGAAACTGCAACCTGTTTCAATTCAGGATGGTAGGGATGGGTAGGCGTCGGCCTGTGCCGCGATGGGGCAGGCAGAGCGCCGAAAGCCGACGCGTCGCTGTCGTGATCCGTGGTCGCCGTGCTTGAGACGAAGTAAACTTGTGATTGTCTTAACGGCCTGTCGAGCCGGTCGTTTCTGGCTCTATCGCCGCCTGTGCCGTGCCCGCCGGTGCCGAAAGCGCGTCGGCGGATTTCAGCCGCGTGGCAAGCTCCCGGATCAGGCGGGTCGATTGCGACGACAGCGAGCGCGGACGCACCATCGGCGGCAGCGCATCCGGATTGGCCGCATCCGCCACCTGGGGCTTGGCTTCCTTCTCCGGCATCGGCTGATCGACGCCGGGGATCGGCTTGATGTCGATGCCCTGATGGGCATAGTCCATCAGCTTCTTGAAGGTCATGGCCGGAAGCGAGCCGCCCGTCATGTTGTTGGTCGAGGTGTAGTCGTCGTTTCCGAACCAGACGGCTGCGGTGTAATTGCCGGTATACCCGACGAACCAGGCATCGCGGTAAGCCTGGGTCGTGCCGGTCTTGCCGGCCGTCAGGATCCCGTCGACGGCGGCGCGCCTCGCCGTGCCGATATAGGGGATCTTCGTCATCATCTGGTTCATCGAGCGGGCGGCCTGTTCCGACAGGATGCGCTCGGGCTGGGGCGCGTCGCGTTCGAAGTCGTAGAGAACCTCGCCGGCATAGTTGACGATCTGCGCAATGCCGTGCCGGCGCGAGGCATAGCCGCCGGCCGGCAGCACGGCATAGGCCGTCGCCTGATCCATGACGGTGACTTCCGACGTGCCGAGCGGGATCGTCACGTCCTTCTTGATCGGCGTTTCCACACCCATGGCCTTGGTCGTCTGGATGATCGCGTCGATGCCGAATTTTTCCTTGGCGAGCCGGACCGGGATCGTGTTGATCGATTTCGCCAGCGCCGTTTCCATGGTCACCCGACCGGCAAAGCTGCGACCGTAGTTCTGCGGGCTCCAGTTGCCCCAGGCGACCGGCGCATCGACGACAACGGTTTCCGGCGTATAGCCATTCTCCATGGCCAGCGCATAGGTATACATCTTGAAGGACGAGCCCGGCTGGCGCAGCGCCCGCGTCGCGCGGTTGAACTGGCTTTCGCCATAGTCGCGTCCGCCGACCATGGCGCGCACGGCCCCGCCATTCTCGATCATCACAAGCGCGCCCTGCTTGACCTTGTAGCTTTCGCCATACTCGCGCAGCGACGAGGCAACCGCCTCTTCGGCTGCCTGCTGCAGGCCGAGATCAACAGTGGTGCGCACGACCAGCGTATGATCCTTGAAACGGGCGGCAATGCGCTGCACCTCTTCAAACGCCCAGTCGAGGAAGAAGTCCGGCGCTTCCTTCTCGTCGCGGTCGATGACGGAGGCCGGATTGCGACGCGCCGCCACCACTTGGCCCTCGGTCATCAGCCCGCTCTGCACCATGTTGGTCAGCACGTCGTTGGCGCGCGCACGCGCTGCCGGCAGGTTGACATGCGGCGCATATTTGGCCGGCGCCTTGAAGAGACCGGCGAGCATGGCGGCTTCCGCCAGCGTCACCTCGGTGATGTTCTTGCCGAAATAGAATTGCGAGGCTGCCGCCGCCCCAAACGTGCCGCCGCCCATATAGGCGCGGTCGAGATAAAGCGACAGGATCTCCTGCTTGGAGAGGTTTGCCTCCAGCCAGAGCGCGAGATAGGCTTCCTTGATCTTGCGCTCGATGGAGCGTTCATTGGTGAGGAAGAGGTTCTTCGCCAGCTGCTGCGTCAGCGTCGAGCCGCCCTGGACGACCGAACCCGCCTTGGCGTTTTCCGTCATGGCGCGCGCAAGGCCGATGAAATCGATGCCGAAATGCTCGAAGAAGCGCCGGTCTTCCGTCGCCAGAACCGCTTTGACCAGATGATCAGGCAGTTCGTCGACCGGCACGGAATTTTCATGGATGATGCCGCGATGGCCGATCGTGTTGCCGTAGCGGTCGAGGAAGGTGACGGCGAAATTGTCGTGGTTGCGCCAGTCCTTCTTGGTTTCCTCGAAGGCCGGCTGGGCGAGCGCGAGCAAGAGCACCATGCCCGCCGTGCCGAGCGTCATGGCTTCGCCGGCAATTTCGAAGCCGAGCTTCTTGAGGCCCCGGACACGGAAACGGCGGAAGAAGATGGTGATTTCTTCCCAGGCCTCGGCGAGGTCGTAGCCGGCATTCCACAGCGTCGAATCGAGCCAGCTGTCGATCTTGAGAAAGATGTGGCGCTTCAGCTTCTCTGGCTTTTCGCTGCCTGTCCCGGGGCCCGCCGCGCTAGGCCGATCGATGCCGTCGGCGCCGCCAATGCGCTCCGCAGGCTGAAGATCGTCAGGCTTGTCGTTGTCGGCCACCGTGGCTTTTTCCCGAAAACTTGTTGTCGGCTCCCTTGACGCGCCCGCCGATTGGGATCAGGACCCGGAGAGACTACGGGCGTGTCGTCATTATGTGAGTGATGGTCGATTTGCCATAAAAGAACAAGCGGTTTCGCCGACCATGGTGAACCCGGCGCGGCCTTGGACGCGCTTTTGGCGGCAGGCGTTGCACCCCGGCCACCGACCGGCCGAGGATGGCGGCCGGCGCCTGAGCCAGATGCCGCAGCAAGAGCGAAAGATCACAGTCAATTGAACGAGACGATGACAGACAAGCCCTTCTGGAAGACCAAGACGCTCGCCGAAATGAGCAACGCAGAATGGGAAAGCCTCTGCGACGGCTGTGGCCTCTGTTGTCTCAATAAGCTGGAGGATTGGGACACCGGCGAAGTGGTCTTCACCTCGGTTGCCTGCAAGCTGCTCGACGGCGATAGCTGTCGCTGCTCCGACTACGAGAACCGCCAGGAAACCGTGCCCGACTGCATCCAGCTGACGCTGAAGGGCCTGCGCGAAATCAAGTGGCTGCCGCCCACCTGCGGCTACCGCCTGATCGACGAAGGCCACGACCTCTATTGGTGGCACCCTCTGGTCTCGGGCGACCCGGAAACCGTCCACACCGCTGGCGTCTCGGCCCGCGGCCGAACGATTTCGGAGGAGGGGCTCGATGTCGAGGACCTCGAAGATTACGTGGTCGACTGGCCGCTGAAGGTAGGCGCGGAGCGGGATTGAAGGTTCGCGAGGTGCTTGAGGCTTAGTTCTTGACCTGGGCCTCAGCCGATGCCGAGGAAGACGGCGAGATTGCGGGTCACCGCGAGCATCTTCTCTTCGCGCACCTGACCGATCACCCCTCCGACGCGCTCGCGTTTCACCGACATAGCCTTGTCGATCATCACCCAAGAGGGTTGCGCGAGCCCGTTTTCTGCGTCCGGTTCCAAAGGAACGCGCACTAGGGGCGCGTCAGTGGGCGTGCTGGTGACGAGAAGCAGTGTCACTGTGCCGGTCTCTGCAAAACTGTCGCTCTGAACGATGAGGCCGGGTCGCGGCTTGCCGAAGTCGCCCGACATCGCGACTGTGACGAGGTCGCCGCGTTTCACCTTGGAAGCTCAAGCGAGTGATCATCAAGGTCTTGGAGGGCTTCATCTAGCAAGGCATCTAATCCGATATCCTGTCGGTCTGCCTCGGCCGTCAGCCGCGCCTGACGCGCACATTCTTCGTCAAAGCCGGCTCGACGCGTGTCCGGGAGCCATATCTGAACCGGGCGCAAACCCTGGGCCCTTAGGTTTTCGCGCCGCTTTTGCACGCGCCGTTTAACGGGTGTCGGCATCATGGATCTCCATTCAGTGGTGTTACATGTAACGCGGATGCGCTGCGCAGACAAGGTTTCCGATGGCTAGTCCGCGCAATCACCCCCACAATTCCGGCCGCATCCAGGCCTCCAGCAGCACCAGCCGCCCGGAAAGATCCTCGTCTTCGCCATCAAGCCTTATCCATTGCCAGGCCTCTGTCCATTCGGCGGGCAATGGATAAGGCGGTGTCACCCGGCTCGCCGGGCGGAAGCCGGAACGGCTGTAATAGGTGGGGTCGCCGAGCACCAGGACCTCAGTCACGCCCTTGGCCTCGAGGCGGCTCAGACCGTCGGCGATCAAGGCCTTGCCGATCCCCTGGCGCTGGTGATCGGGGTGAACGGCGAGCGGCCCAAGAAGGGCGACGGTCTCGGACCGGCCTTTAAGCTTTCCGCGGGTGAAAAGAATGTGCCCGATCAGCCTGTCGTCGAGATGGGCGGAGAGCGAGAGGACTTCTGGATCGGAAAGCAGGGCCTCGACCAGGGGGACAAGCTCCTCCTGCGGAAAGGCGGCGGCATAGAGGTGAGGTATAGATGCTCTGTCCGCAGGCAGCGTTTCGCCTAGGGTCAAGTTCAGTGTCATGTGCTTTCTCCATTGAGGGCCTTATGCCTCGGTTTTCAGACGTGTCACGACAAGCCCTTGAGGGGTCTGGGTGGCAGCAAGCAGAAACAGCCACATCCTTCGAAAGGAGCGTCGTCTACGCTTTGATCGACTGGCGCGCCCTTAGGCCGCTTCGCGAATTTCAAGGTCGATCTTGCCACGCTTTAGGTCCGAGATCCTCGGTTGGATAACGCCCAGCTGGCGGGCGGCCTCGGCCTGTGTCCAGCCCTTGGTGAGGATACGGCGCTCCAATCATCATCAGCTTCGCCCGAAGCTTCATGTTCTGAGCTTCCGCAGGGCTGTCCTCGATGGCATCCCAAATGCTGGCGTAGATTTCCTTGGTAATGCCTTGAGATCCTTCACGAGTTGATCATATCGCTTCGAAGCGGGTTCGAGATCCAGTTTATGCTGTTTTCTGGCTCTTCTTCTGGAAGCAATGCAGGACGTAAACTGCGTCGCCCGAGTTCGCGATATAGAGGATCCTCAAGGTACCGCCGGCATCTCTGATCCTGCTTTGCACAAGACAAAATTCTTGTAGAACCCCCTTGACCCTCCCATGATGGGAAGGTCCATCTATCATGGCGGAGGTGACCGCTATGAATATGCAGTCCAGGCCAGATCTGGCCAAGAACAAGAACGATACCATCCTTTTGCCTGTCGAGGGCATGACCTGCGCATCCTGTGTGCGGCGGGTGGAAAAGGCCGTGGCAGCAGTGCCAGGGGTCGAGGCGAGTGCGGTGAATTTCGCGACCGAGACGCTTTCGGTGACGCCCGGCAAGGGGTTTTCGGCAGGCGCTCTGCTCGAAGCGATCGACAAGGCCGGTTATGAGGCCAAGGCCGAGACGCTGGTGCTGGAGGTCGAGGACATGACCTGCGCCTCCTGCGTGTCGCGGGTCGAGAAGGCGTTGAAATCGGTGCCGTCGGTCGAGATGGCGAGCGTCAATCTGGCGACCGGTGAGGCAATGGTGAAGGTGCTGGGCGGGGCATCGGCCCTCTCGGCGCTCACCGCAGCCGTGGCCAAGGCGGGATATGCTGTCCGGCTTGTCGGTGCTTCGGCGGAGGACGCCGCGGCCACAGAAGGGCAGGGGCGCGCTGGCGAGGTCAGAGCAGGGGAAGCTCCGGTGTCAGCGCACCCAGCAGTCTCTGGAGGCCAGGCGGACGATAGCCGCGAGGCGCGACGGGAGAAGGAGATCTCCGGGCTAAAGCGTGATTTCCTGATCGCCTTCGTACTCACTTTGCCGCTCTTCGTCATGGAAATGGGCGGGCATCTCTATCCGCCGCTGCATCATGTGTTGATGGATGTTTTCCCCGGCAACAGCCTGTATCTGCTGCAGTTTGCGCTGGCCACGGCGGTTCTGGCCGGTCCCGGGCGTCGCTTCTATCTGAAGGGTTTGCCGGCCCTCTTCCGTCTGGCGCCTGATATGAACGCACTGGTCGCGATCGGCACAGGCGCCGCCTATCTCTATTCGCTGGTGACGACCTTTGCGCCTGAAATCCTGCCCGTCGATGCCCGGCATGTCTATTACGAGGCGGCGACCGTCATCGTCTCTCTGATCCTGCTCGGCCGGCTTCTGGAAGCCCGCGCCAAGGGCCGGACGGGGGCTGCGATCCGCAAGCTGGCAGGCCTGCAGGCGAAGACGGCCCGGGTCGAGCGTGAGGGTGAGACGCGTGATGTGCCGCTCTCCGAGGTCAGGCTCGGCGATGTCGTCGTCGTGCGGCCTGGTGAGCGTATTCCGGTCGATGGCCGGGTGATCGATGGGGCAAGCGCCGTCGACGAGGCGATGATTTCGGGCGAGCCGATCCCTGTCGAAAAGGCGCCGGGCGCCACCGTCATCGGCGGTACGGTCAACGGTTCGGGAAGCTTCCGTTTCGAGGCGACAGGCATTGGCGCCGACATGATGCTCTCGCGCATCATCCGCATGGTCCAGGAGGCGCAAGGGGCCAAACTGCCGATACAGAAGCTGGTCGATGAGGTGACCGCCTGGTTCGTGCCCGCAGTCATTGGTATCGCGGTTGTGACTTTTTTCCTGTGGCTGATCTTCGGGCCTGAGCCCGCCTATACGCATGGGCTGGTAGCGGCGGTGGCCGTGCTGATCATCGCCTGCCCCTGCGCCATGGGGCTGGCCACGCCCACCTCGATCATGGTCGGGACGGGGAGAGCAGCCGAACTCGGCGTGCTCTTCCGCAAGGGCGAGGCGCTGCAAAGTCTCTCCGCCATTGACTGGGTGGTGATGGACAAGACCGGCACGATCACCGCCGGAAAGCCCGAAGTGAGCGAGATCGTGACGGCAAAGGGCTTTGCCGAGGCGGAGGTGCTGCGCCTGACCGCAAGCCTTGAGGCGCGCTCGGAGCATCCCCTGGCGGATGCCATTGTGCGCGCGGCTGAGGCGCGGGGGATGGCGCTGTCTGCCGTGGAGAATGTCGAGGCCGTTGCCGGTTTTGGCGTGACGGGTGTGGTTGACGGGCGGCGGGTAGCTGCCGGGGCTGACCGGTTCATGGTGAAGCTCGGCGTGATGCCACATGCTCTCTCCGAAAGTCCCCTCCCCAACCCCTCCCCACAGGGGGGAGGGGTTGTCTCCGCCGCCAGCCTCCAGGCTGCCGTGACCCGTCTCGCCGACGAAGGCGCAAGCCCGCTTTATGTGGCGATCGACGGCAAGCTGGCCGCGGCGATTGCGGTCGCCGATCCGATCAAGGAGACGAGTGCGGCCGCGATTGCAGCCCTGAAGGGCCGGGGCCTGAAGCTTGTCATGGTGACCGGCGACAACAGGCGCACGGCAGAGGCCGTGGCGAGAGAAGCCGGCATCGATGCGGTGGTCGCCGAAATGCTGCCCGAGGGAAAGGTGAGCGCGATCAAGGACCTGCAGGCGAAAGGTGAGAAGGTCGCCTTTGTCGGCGACGGCATCAATGATGCGCCGGCGCTCGCCACGGCCGATGCCGGCATTGCGATTGGCACCGGCACGGATGTGGCAATCGAAAGCGCCGATGTCGTGCTGGTCGGCGGCGACCTGATGGGTGCGCTGCATGCGATCGAGCTTTCGGACAAGGTGATGAGCAATATCCGCCAGAACCTCTTCTGGGCCTTCGGCTACAATGTCGCGTTGATCCCGGTCGCGGCGGGGCTGCTCTATCCGCTTTTCGGCGTGACCTTTTCGCCGATGCTGGGGGCGGCGGCCATGGGGTTGTCGAGCGTGTTCGTGTTGACGAATGCGTTGCGGTTGCGGACGGCGAAGGTGACGGGCTTCCTGACCTCCCCTTGAGGGGGAGGTCGCGCGGAACGCGCGGGTGGGGTGATGCTGGTGTGGGTCGCCGGGTTCACCCCACCCCGGAGCTTCGCTCCGACCCTCCCCCTCAAGGGGAGGGTGGGGCGGGCGGAGGCCGGCAATTTCCGCCTCTCCCCCTGTGGGAGAGGATACAAAATCGAAGCTTTAGGCGAGCGCAAGCCGCCTAAACTTCAGATTTTGTTGGTGAGGGGATTGGTGCTGCGGGCAGGCCGGAACGGACCCCCTCACTTGCAAAAATCTGAGACTTGAGGTCGCTTGCGCGGACCTAAGTCTCGATTTTGCTTCCTCCCCCACCGAGGGGGAGAGGAACTGAGGGGGCGGAGACGAAAGGAGAAACGACCATGACGATGAATATTGGCGAAGCCTCGCATGCCTCGGGCGTGTCGGCCAAGATGATCCGCTATTATGAGGAGATCGGGCTGATTGCGCCGGCGGGGCGGACGGCCTCGAATTATCGGGTCTATGATGCCGACAGCGTCAACCGGCTGCGTTTCGTGCGCAGGTCGCGCAATCTCGGTTTTTCACTCGAGGAGACCGAGCGGCTGTTGAAGCTCTGGGACGACAAGGAACGCGCGAGTGCCGAGGTGAAGGCCTTGGCGCTTGCCCATGTCGAGGAGCTGGAAGGCAAAATCGCCGAGATGCAGGCGATGCGTAATACGCTGGCCCATCTCGCCGAACGCTGCCAGGGCAACGACCGGCCAAATTGCCCGATCCTCGCCGATCTCGAGGGCAAGCCGCTGCGGCAAAAGACCGCCGGAAAGGACAAGGCCGGGGACTGCTGCGGGGATTGACCTTGCCCCCATGGGAAGGTGCAGAAAGAGACCGGAAACGACGGCTCGTCGCTGTCGGCACAGGGAAGGACAAGACGATGATTGGACAGACGATTTTTAAGATCGAGGACATGACCTGCGGGCACTGCGAGAAGACCGTGGTGAAGGCGCTGGCGGAAGTCTTGCCGGGCAAGGCCGTGACCATCGATCTCGCCGCCCGCAAGGCCTTTGTCGAGGGCGATGCCGTCCTTGCCGAACAGGCGATCCGCGAGGCGGGTTATACGCCGGTGCGGGAAGTGTGAGTGGGGTGAGCGAATAGCGAATAGCGAATAGTTGGAAGGGAGCAGGTCGAACAGGCAGGGGCTTGATCGGACGACAGGCGACTCGCATTCTACTCGCTACTCGCTACTCGCTACTCGCTACTCGCTACTCGCTACTCGCTACTCGCTACTCGTGTCACGTCTTGTAATCTCCTCAAGGCTCAATATATATGTATTATCGTATGTATGTTGGAGACGCCGTCATGAGCAAGGACTACATCGCCATCACCCGGGATATCTCCAGCGGGATCAAGGCCCTGCGCAAGGACATTCCCGATGTGATGCAGGGCTTTTCGGCCATGGCCGGTGCGGCGACGAAGGACGGGGCGCTGTCGAAGAAGGTCAAGGAACTGGTGGCGCTCGGCATTGCGATTTCGACCCGCTGCGATGGCTGCATCGGTTTCCACACGGAAGCGCTGATCAAGCTGGGCTGCACCAAGGCTGAGTTCGAGGAAGCGCTGGGGCTCGCGGTCTATATGGGCGGTGGCCCATCGCTGATGTATGCGGGCGACGCCATGGCCGCCTGGGAGCAGTTCGGCGGACCCGAGGCCTGAGACAGGCGCAAGCTTGCCCCGAGCCGGGGCAAACCGGGCGCAACGGTACCCGGTCGCGGCCCAAAAAATGCCGGACTTGCTTCGTTTTGCGCGTTCTAAATTAGCGAAAAATTTGCAGCCCTCCGCCATGCTGATCCCAGATGCGGCGCCACGCGCGCGTCGCCAGGGAGAAATGGCCAGGGCATGCAGACGGAGACGGGCGCGAAAGGGCGGTTGAACTGGCTGCTGCGCATGGCCCCCGAGGTGGAATGGGCCGAGGAGCGGGATTTCGGCGCCGAGCGGATCCGGCATCTGCGCCATGCGATCATCGTCGGCCTGATCGTCTACAACATCTACAATCTGACCAGCCTGCATCTGATGGCCGACATCCAGCCGTTCACGGTGGCCATGCGCCTCTTCGTGCTGGTGCCGGGCTCTCTGGCAATCTTCTACCTCGTGCCGCGCGTGCCGCCGGCACTGCGTGAACTGCTCCTGCTCGGCGGGATGTTCGTCGCGAGCCTCCTGCCGCTCTATCTGCTCTACATCTCGCAATCGGCCTATGCGACCTATACGCTGGGTGAATTGCCGCTCGTCCTGCTCTTCGGCAACATGTTGCTGGTGCTGCGTTTTCGCCTTGCGCTGATCTTCACCGCCGTCACCTGCCTGACGGCGCTTTTCGTCATTCACGCCAAGCCGGGGGTGGACGAGAACCTGATCTTTCCGCTGACCGTGCAGGTGGTGACCGGCCTCTTCTTCACGCTCTATGGCAACTGGCATGTCGAGAGACAGCGCTGTCTCACCTATCTCGCCCGCTACGATGCGCAGAACCGTGCCGACATTGCAGAGCGCCGCGGCGACCAGTTGCGCGATCTGACGCTGACCGACATGCTGACCGGGATTGCCAACCGCCGGCATCTCGACGAAACGCTGCATGCCTGGCTCGAGAGCCGCAGCGACGTGCTCTTGCTGATGGTCGATGTCGATCACTTCAAGGCCTTCAACGACCGTTTCGGTCATGTCGCCGGCGACGACTGCCTGCGTCGTATCGCGTCTACACTCTCAACCTTCGCCGCCCGCCATGACGGCTTTGTCGCCCGATATGGCGGCGAGGAATTCACCCTGCTGTTTGCGGTGGACAGCGATACCGGTGGCGCCTTTCTGGCCGACCGGCTGGTGCGAACCGTGCGCGAGCTTTCAATCCCGCATCCGGCCCGCGCCGACGGACTGGCCCATGTCACGGTGTCGGTCGGCTACGCCGGAACCGGCGGCGGCGGCGTGCGGGAAGCGCGCGATCTGGTGACCCGGGCGGATCTGGCGCTTTACGAGGCGAAGAGTGCTGGGCGGAACAGGTCGAAGGCGGGGTGAGGGGGCTAAGTGAGTCAGATGCAACGGAACTGCGCCCCTCTCCTGGAAAATCTGAAGTTTAGGCGGCTTGCGCTCGCCTAAGTCTTCGATTTTCCGTCCTCCCCCGCAAGGGGGGGTGGGGCTGTTACCAAAATAGGAAAATAATCCTTGACACCGTAACGGTCGTTTGCTAGTGTTTTGTAATGATCGGAAAGCTGTGGCCGCGGGGCCAAGGTGATCCGGAGAGGTTTGGAAAGGGTCCGCTTGGCGGGCCCTTCTTTCATTTCGGAGAGGGCCATGCTGGGCGAGGACCGACGCGGGGATCTCGAGGCGCTGCCTGACGTGATCGAGGTGAAGGCGGCAGGCGCTGGCGATCTGGAGCATTTGCTCCAGGAATTCACCAGCGAGATGCGTGCCCAGTTCGACCTGTTTCGACGTCTGAGGTCAGGCGCCGAGAGCCTGATCGACGGGGCCGACGAGGCACTGGCGAAACAGGCGCGCGCCGACATCAAGGCGGCGACCGATGCGATTGCGCTGATCGTGCGCACGCTGGAGAAGATCGATGCGCTGTTGCGCCAGCTGGAGCGCGACCGCCTGGATGCCGAAGAGCGCCTGCTCGAGGCGCGTGATCCGGAGATTTTGCGCGGCGAGGTGGAGGCGCTGATTGCAGCCAGGGTCGAGGCGGCGGTGGCCGAGCGGCTGGAGAGCGCGGTGGCGGAGGTTTCCGGATCGGCCGAGGGCAGGGGCCCGCCGTGAGGGGCTTACATAGTCGAAGCTGCCGGCGGGACCGCCACCCTCCCCTTAAGGGGGAGGGTCGGAGCGCAGCCCCGGGGTGGGGTGATGGGCGCAGGTTTAAAACGTCTTGAGGTTGAACTCGCAGCCCGGGTCACCCCCACCCGCCGCGTTGCGGCGACCTCCCCCCTCAAGGGGGAGGTGGGAAGGCGCGACCGGATGCTTCGAGGCCCGCTGGCGCGGGCACCTCGGCATGAGGGCCACCGAGAAGGCTCAAGCTGTTTTGCATGACCGCCCAAGGAGACTGCCGATGACGCCGAAATCCCCGGGGCGGCGGACGAGGGATCGGGCGGTGAAGAATGTGCGGGCTGTATCCGGGGTGATCGGGCAGGCCGCGGAGGAAGCCGAGGTGCTGGCCGGGTTTGGCAAGAGGACCACGGCCGCTCTGGAGACGGTTGCCACGACGGTGGCGCCCGAGACCTGGGCGGCGGCGGGGCTTGATGCTCGGGAGGCGGCCGCGGTGGGCAGCCGGGATTGGGCGCGGGATATGAGGATGGCGGCAGGGGCGGTTGGGCATGGTGCAGGTGTCGCCGTCCGCCCTGAGGGACCACTCGACCTGGGGCGCCTCACGCCCTCCGATCTCGGCTTTCTCGCCCGCGACTGGCCGCTTCTGGCGCGGCCCGAGCAATTGCCGCCGGAGGGAGATTGGCGGAGCTGGCTGATCCTCGGCGGACGCGGATCGGGCAAGACGCGGGCCGGCGCAGAATGGGTGCAGGCGCAGGTGATGGCGGCGGGCAAGCGGACGGATCTGCGCATTGCGCTGGTGGCGGAAACGCTGGGCGATGCGCGCGAGGTGATGATCGACGGGGCCTCTGGGCTGGCAAGGATCGCAAGGCGCATGCGGCCGGAGGTGGAGATTTCGCGGCGCAGGCTTGTCTGGCCGAACGGCGCGATTGCCCAGATCTTTTCCTCCGAAGATCCCGAAAGCCTGCGCGGGCCGCAATTTCATCTCGCCTGGTGTGACGAGCTGGCGAAATGGAAACATGCCGACGAGACCTTCGACATGCTGCAGTTTGCGCTGAGATTGGGCGACGCGCCGCGCCAGGTGGTGACGACGACGCCAAGGCCGGTGCCGCTGTTGAAGCGGCTGATGGCGGATGAGGCGACGCGGATCACGAAAATGGCGACGGCGGCCAATGCGGCGCATCTGGCGCCGGGGTTTTTGGCAGCACTTGCCGCCCGTTATGGCGGGACGCGGCTCGGGCGACAGGAGCTTGATGGTGAGCTGATCGAGGACCGGCCGGATGCGCTCTGGAAGCGCGCACGGCTCGACGAGATCGTGGTGAAACTGGCCGAACCCTTGCGCCGCATCGTCGTGGCGGTCGATCCGCCGGCGGGCGGCGTCTCGGCCTGCTGTGGCATTGTGGTCGCGGGGCTGAAGGAGAATGGCCAGGCGGTGGTGCTATCCGATTGTTCAGTGGAGGCGCAGGGCCCGGCGGGCTGGGCGCGGGCGGTGGTGTCGGCGTATCGGCGCTTCGAGGCCGACCGGGTGGTGGCCGAGGTCAACCAGGGCGGCGACATGGTGCGCGCCGTGCTGGAGGGCATTGAGGCGCGGCTGCCGGTAACGACTGTCAGGGCGACACGCGGCAAGTTTTTGCGCGCCGAACCGGTGGCGGCCCTATACGAGCAAGGGCGGGTTCTGCATGCCGGACGGTTTACCGAGCTCGAGGACCAGATGTGTGATTTCGGCCCGGAGGGGCTGTCGAACGGCAAGTCTCCGGACCGGCTGGATGCGCTGGTCTGGGCGCTGACGGCGTTGATGCTGGAGGGTGGGGGCGAGCCAAGGATTCGGGGGGTGTGAGGGGGGATGTGCCCATGGTACCGATCCCCTCACCAACAAAATCTGAGGTTTAGCCCTGATCGGGCTAAACCCTCGATTTTGTAACCTCTCCCACAAGGGGGAGAGGGGACGATGCCGCTAGCCTCGCGCTCCCTCTCCCCCCACTGTGGGGGAGAAAGCGAAATCGAAGGCTTAGGCGAGCGCAAGCCGCCTAAACTTCAGATTTCGCAAGTGAGGGGATCGGTTCCGTTGGCACTCTCACTCCCCAACACTGCGCAGCTCCGACAAAATATGACGGCAGACATCGTCGAGATGCTCCAGCACTTCGTCGTTCCAGAAGCGCAGGATGCGGAAACCTTCGGCGCGGAAGAGGGCGTCGCGCTTTCGGTCGTGGAGGCTGTCGCCGTGCTGGCCGCCGTCGACCTCAATGATCAGCCTGGCTTCGAAGCAGACAAAATCGAGGATGTAGCCGCGCAGCGGGACCTGTCGGCGGAATTTGGCGCCGGCGAGCTGGCGGTCGCGGAGCGCACGCCAGAGCATGGCTTCGGGTGAGGTCGGGTCGGCGCGCATCTGGCGTGCGCGGGCTCGGGCGAGGGGTTTCGGTTCGTAGCGCATGAACTGACCCTTTGGATGGGGTAAATATGCGCCTTTGGGTTGTGGGGGCAAGGGGGTGGTGCCGACTGAACGGGTCCCCTCACCAACAAAATCTGAGGTTTAGCCCTGATCGGGCTAAGCCCTCGATTTTGTAACCTCTCCCCCAATGTGGGGGAGAAAGCGAAATCGAAGGCTTAGGCGAGCGCAAGCCGCCTAAACTTCAGATTTCGCAAGCGAGGGGATCGGTTCCGTTGGCACCCCAAAAGAAAAAACCGGCGCCCTTTCGGACGCCGGTTTATCACGCAATGCGGTGGATCGGGTTACTTGGCCTGACCAGGCTGCGAGGCCGGCTGGCGGACCTGGCGCCATTCGTTTTCGAGGCGCTGCAGGACGTGGGGCGGGATCGTTGCCGGGGCGGCGGTCTTGGTCGAAGTGTTCGTCTGCATCTCTTCCCTCCTCGGGTTTGGAAGTCTGGCCTCCAAACGTGTCTGTGAGGGGAAAGTTCCACAGCGTTAAACCTTTGTAAATATGAACGGAACGAGCTCTAAACGATTGAAATTTCTTCAATCGTTTTAATTTCGAACTTTTTTCATGGCTCTCGCACACCAAACCGGCGTTGAGGGCTTCTGCTTTCCCGACATTGAGGATCTGATCATGCGGATCGACCGGCGAATCGTCTTCGCGGGGCTGCGCAATGCCGTATTCGGCGGGCGGCTTTCTCAAGGCCAGGTGGAGGGGATCGAGGCGGTGCTGACGCGCTTTTCCGCGCGCGGCTGGGCTGATCCGCGCTGGCTTGCCTATATGCTGGCGACCGCGCATCACGAGACGGCAGGCACCATGCAGGCCGTGCGCGAGACGCTCGCCATATCAGACGAGGAGGCCGTGGCGCGGCTGGAGCGGGCCTGGCGTGGTGGAAAACTGCCGACGGTGAAGACGCCCTATTGGCGGCGCGATGCCGAAGGGCGGAGCTATTATGGTCGGGGTCTTGTGCAGATCACCCATCGCGAGAATTATGCCAGGATGAGCCGGGTGACCGGGCTCGACCTCGTGACTGAGCCGGATCTGGCGCTGAGGATGGATGTTTCAGCGACCATTCTGGTGGTCGGAATGACCGAAGGGCTGTTTTCTGGCGCAAGGCTGTCCGATTTCTTTTCAGGCACCAAGGCCGATTGGACGGGAGCAAGGAAGATAGTCAACGGCATGGATCGGGCGAAGAAGATCGCGGTGACGGCGAGGGTCTTCGACGCCGCGATCAGGGCGGGGCTTGTGGTGTGAAGCGACGAGGCAGCGCATTGAGCGGCGGCCCGCGCGATGCTATCGGCTGGTGCGCTGCAACAAGCTCTTCGAGGTGCCCCATGATCCGCCACATCGTCTTCTTCACCGTGAAGCCGGAGAATATCGAGGCAGTGCGTGCGGGGCTTTCGATCCTGACGGAAATCCCGAGTGCGACGCGGCTGGAGATCGGCACCAATGTAAAGACCGACGGCTTTCACCGCAGCATTGACCTCGTGGTCTACGGTGAATTCGAGGATGAGGCAGCCCTTGCCGCCTACAAGGCGCATCCGCTGTATGAGGAGAGCATCTGCCGGGTGAAGCCGCTGCGCGAGGAGCGCTATGCGGCGGACTTTGTGGTGGAGGATGCGGTGACGGCGCGGCTGTGAGGCCTCAGCGGCTCTGGCGCCGGCGCAGCAGCAGATAGAGACCGGCGAGAATCGATATGCCGAGCAGGAACAGGCCGGCCTGGTTGAAGAAGCCGCTGGTGGCGGTGATGTCCATCATGGTGCTTCCTCCAGGTCCAGGAGAAATGTTCGTGCCGGTGAGGGTGCTGCGCAGTTTCGCACGGGAACGGTCTGCTGACAAACCGTCCCGCTGCGGCACGAGACACGCGCCGCAGCGGGGCACCCAGTTCACATCTGCTTCTGCTCGACTTTGCCGAGATCCGCAGCATTGGCTTGGAGGGCAGCTACCGCGTCCGGCCAGCTCTTGGAGTCAATATCGAGCGCAGTGCGGAGCCAGGCGAGTGTCATGCGCTGGGTGACCGCGAGGCGATCGGGGTCTTCGTCGTCGGTTTCCTTGGCGTCATAGCCGGCGATGCCGCCGAGGCCGTGTTTCCCGCCGAAGAGTGTCAGCAGCGCTTCCGCTCCCGGGGCGTGGCGATAGGGGTCGACATGCCAGTCGGCACCGCGCGGCGTCAGATGCGGATTGTCGTCGGCGTCACCCGCAACGACCAGAGTGCGGGTGGTGAGGGTCGAGAAGTCCGGGTTGAGCGTGGTGTAGTTTGCCCGGGCGTGGTCGCTGAGGCTGTCGCCGCCAAGGCCGGGGGCGGCGAGAAGCACGCCCGCCTTGATGCGCGGTTCCGGACGGCGGACACGGGTGACCGCGGGATCGGCGGTGTCCGTCAGGCCGGCGCCGAGCAGCATGCCGACGGTCTGGCCGCCGAGCGAATGGCCGACGGCCGCGATCCGGCTGGTGTCGAGCCGGCCGGCAAGCAGCGGCACGGTCTCATCGAGGGTGCCGAGACTGTCGAGGATGAGCGTCATGTCGTCGAGCCGCGACTGCCAGAAGAAGGGATAGCCCGGCGCATCCACGCCAAGGCCCGCAACCTTGGAATTAGCATGGGTCGGCTGGATGACGACGAAGCCATGGGCGGCATAGAAATCGACGAGCGGGCCATAACCATCTTTGGACGGAATGTAGAGCGACGGGCCGTGGCCATGCGAGAGAAGGATGATCGGCAGGCTGTCGCCGGAGAGCGGTGCGGTGATGCGCAGTTCAAGCGGACGGTCGCGACCGGGCGCCGGAAGGGTGACGGGATTGATGGTCAATGTGGCTTGCGGTGCCGGCGTCGGGATGGTGCGGGCCTTGGTGACGAGATCGTTCATGGAAAGAAGCTCCGGGCTCTGGAAATTGCGGGGTAAAGGGGCTAGAGAGCAAGCGGAACCGTGTTCCGAATATTGATGTCATATACGGAACGACGTTCCGTTTAGCAAGGGCAGTGCAGGGATTTCTTCGTGCTGCTGGAAATGCGTTTGGGTATAGAGGCCGAAATGGACGGGGATCACGGGCAGGAAACAGGCGGAGCGCGGGTGCGCGCTGATGCGCGGCGCAACGAGGATGCGCTGCTCGAGGCGGCCAAGGCGATCTTTGCGGCAAGTGGCGTTGACGCGCCGGCGCGCGAGATCGCTAGCCGCGCCGGTGTCGGTGTCGGTACGCTCTACCGACGGTTTCCGAGCCGTGCGGATCTTGTGATCGCGGTGTTCAAGCGCGAGGTGGACGCCTGTACGGCGGAGGCGGCGGTGCTTGCATCAGGCCACCCGCCGGCGGAAGCCCTGGCGCTTTGGCTGCGCCGGTTCACGAAGTTCATTGCCGCCAAGCGTGGGCTGGCTCAGGCGCTGCATTCCGGCGATCCGGCCTTTCAGGCTCTGCCGGATTATTTTCGTGAGAATTTTGAGCCGGCTTTGGCCGGGCTCCTGGACGCAGCTGTCGATGTCGGGGCCGTGCGGCCCGGTATCGAGCCCTATGAATTGCTGCGGGCGATCGGCAATCTCTCGGCGATCAAGGGGGCGGAGCCGGCGGGCGAGACGCCTGTCATGGTCGAGCTTTTGATCGATGGTTTGCGCTTTGGTGCGGGCAAGGCCGTTGCTGGCTGAAGCGGCCAGATAAATCTGAGAGTGCGCGCAGACGAGGCCCGGGCCGACCTTTGAAGGCCGCCCGATCCGTTTTCATTCCTGTCGAGGAACAGATCCCATGAAACTCCCCTTCCGTCTGCCCTGGGCGCAAGCCCCGGATCGAACCTCTGTGCCCGAAGAAAAGGCGCTCAACCCCCGTCCTGGAACGGCGCTGGCGCTGATTGCGGGCGAGGGCGAGGCGCGGTGGACGGGCAGGTCCTATGCGGCGCTTTCGCGGGAAGGCTTCATGAAGAACCCGGTGGCGCATCGTTGCGTGCGGCTGGTCTCGGAAGCGGCCGCCAGCATCGGCTTTCTCGCCTATCAGGGCGCGCAAGAACGGGAGGGGCATCCGGCCCTTGCTTTCTTGGCGCGGCCGAACGGGGCGATGACCGGGGCGGATTTTCTCGAAACGCTCTATGGTCAGCTGCTGCTTTCGGGCAATGCCTATGTCGAGGCTGTGGCAGCCGGCGGGCGTGGCGCGGCGCGGGCGGTGGAGCTGCATCTCTTGCGGCCGGATCGGGTGAGCGTGGTGACAGGCGCCGATGGCTGGCCGTCGGCCTATGATTACCGCGCCGGCACGAAGGCGAGGCGGATTGCGCTCGACGGGCTCTTGCACCTGAAGCTGTTTCATCCGCTGGACGATCACGAGGGTTTCGCGCCGCTCGCGGCAGCGCAAGTTGCGCTTGATCTGCACAATGCGGCGGGGCGGTGGAACAAGGCGCTGCTCGACAATTCGGCAAGGCCCTCCGGCGCGCTGGTCTACCAGCCCAAGGAGGGCGGCAATCTCTCCGCCGACCAGTATCAGCGGCTGAAGGTGGAGCTCGACGAGGGCTATTCCGGCCCGATGCGCGCCGGGCGACCGCTTTTGTTGGAAGGCGGGCTCGACTGGAAATCGATGGGGCTCTCGCCCAAGGACATGGATTTCGTCGAGGCGAAGAACGGTGCTGCCCGCGACATAGCACTCGCCTTCGGTGTGCCGCCGATGCTGCTCGGCATTCCCGGCGACAACACCTATGCCAATTACCAGGAGGCGAACCGCGCCTTCTATCGGCTCACCGTGCTGCCGCTGGTGACGCGGACCGGGGCGTCGCTTTCGGTGTTCCTGGGCGACTTGACGGGCGAGGCGCTGCGGCTGGTGCCGGATCTCGATACGGTGGCGGGGCTGTCAGTGGAGCGCGATGCGCTGTGGGCAAGAGTGGGGGCGGCGGGGTTCTTGACGGATGAGGAGAAGCGGGAGGCCGTGGGGTATTGAGCGGGCTTTTGCCTCTCCCCTTGCGGGAGAGGTTACAAAATCGAGGGCTTAGCCCGATCAGGGCTAAACCTCAGATTTTGTTGGTGAGGGGAACGGTCATGGTATTGCCAACAGAACTGATCCCCTCTCTTGCGAAATCTGAAGTTTAGGCGGCTTGCGCTCGCCTAAGCCTTCGATTTCGCTTTCTCCCCCACAGTGGGGGGAGAGGGAGGCCGGCTTCATCCATCAAATCAACCGGCGGAATCACATTGTGAACTTTCGCCGCCAAGCGATTCCAGGGACTCGACAATCTGCGCCCACTTCACCTGACGGGTGAAGCGCTCGAGGAGTGCGGAAAAGAAAGAGGAAGCGCCGGCCGCAGCCTGTCGGCGGGATCGTTCCGGCCGGCGCTCATTCCAAAGCTAACCGCGAAAGATGAACAAATGACTGACTTTGGCCATGACGGCGGAGTGACCTCCGCGCGTCTGATCGGTGCTGTCGCGGGCTCCGCGATCTCGCTGGTCTATCTGCTTCCCAAACACCGCCGCGAGGCGGCCGTACGCTTCATGACCGGCGTCGCCTGCGGGCTGATCTTCGGCGGACCGACGGGTGTCTGGGGCGCGACGCGGCTTGGTCTGGAGGGTCGGCTGTCACCTTCGGAGGTGATGTTGGCAGGCGCCACGCTCGCTTCCTTCACCGCCTGGTGGGGGCTGGGGCTGCTGGTGCGGCTGACCGGCCGGGCGGGGGAGAAGGTGCGATGACACGGGCGGCTTCCGTATGGAGAACAGCCCCTCATCCGGCTGCCGCCACCTTCTCCCCGCAGGCGGTGAGAAGGGCATCGGGGCCGGCGTCTTGCCTCCTTCTCCACGTTCACGGGGAGAAGGTCCCGGCAGGGGGATGAGGGGCAATCCAAGCGCATTCCTCTTCCAAAATCGATCACCCCCACCCGCCGCGTTGCGGCGACCTCCCCCCGCAAGGGGGAGGTGGGTGCCAGCACAATCAACATCACGAGGAGACGAGCCATGCAGGCTTTGGAAACGGCGGGTGCGCCGCGGTTTTGTTATGCCGGGCTGACGCTGAAGGGCGTGGGCGGTGACGGGCGGTTTTCAGGTTATGCGAGCCTGTTCGGCGAGGTCGATCTTGGACGCGATGCGATCGAGCTCGGGGCCTTTGCCGCCTCGCTGGCAAAGCGCGGGCCGGGTGGAGTTCGCATGCTGTTTCAGCATGATCCGGCCGAGGTGATCGGCCGCTGGACCGAGATCCGCGAGGATGAGCGGGGGCTCTATGTCGAGGGCAGGCTGGCGACCGACGTAGCGCGTGCCCGGGAGGTGCATGCGCTGATGAAGGCCGGTGCGCTGGATGGCCTCTCGATCGGCTTTCGCGCGGTGAAGACGAGGGCCGACCGCAAGACGGGGGTGCGGCGCATTCTCGAGGCCGATCTCTGGGAGATTTCGGTGGTGACCTTTCCCATGCTGCCGACGGCCAGGGTCTCAAATGTCAAGCACAGGCGGTTTTACCGCGACAGGGAAACCGAGCTCGTGCGGCTGATGCGCCGGGCGGCTCGCGCGATGGCGAACAATCACTTCACGAAAGGATGAGCGACATGGAAGAGGCGATGATGACAGGCGACGGCGGGATGGATCAGGCGGGGCGCGGGGCCTCTGCCGCAGGCAAGCGAGGCGGCAAGCGGGCAGGCGGCGCTGCTGCGTCCAGACTGGCACCCGAAGTGAAGGCGGCACCCGATACGGTGACGGCGGCCTTTGCCGAATTCATGACGGCCTTCGAGGCCTTCAAGGAGGCCAATGACGAGCGGCTGGGCGAGATCGAGGAGAAGCTGACGAGCGATGTCGTAACCCGCGACAAGGTCGAGCGGATCAACAAGGCAATCGACGAACAGAGCCGGCTGCTCGACGAACTCGTGCTGAAGAAGCGCCGTCCGGCGCTGGAGCGGCCGGGTCGCGACGAGACGGGGCTTGCCGAACACAAGGCGGCCTTCGAGACCTATGTGCGCCGTGGCGACGATCAGGCGCTGCGCGATCTCGATCAGAAGGCGCTGTCGGCAGGGGTTTCCGGCGATGGCGGCTATCTGGTGCCGCCGCACGTGGACGAGGAGATCGGCCGCAGGCTGAGGGTCATCTCGCCCATCCGGTCGCTGGCGACCGTGCGGCAGGTCTCGGGGTCCGTGCTGAAGAAGCCGTTTGCGGCGAGCGGCTTTGCCTCAGGCTGGGTGGCGGAAACGGCGGCGCGAACCCAGACCGGCACGCCGGAACTCTCTGAACTCTCCTTCCCGACCATGGAGCTCTATGCCATGCCGGCGGCAACGCAGGCGTTGCTCGACGATGCCGCCGTCGACATCGAGGCCTGGATCGCGGCCGAAGTCGACATCGCCTTTGCCGAACAGGAGGGCGAGGCCTTCGTGTCGGGTGACGGCGTGCTGAAGCCCAAGGGGTTTCTCGCCTATGACCAGATCGACGACGGCGCCTGGGAATGGGGCAAGATCGGCACGGTTGCCACCGGCGCGGCCGGGGCTTTCGCGGCAAGCGGCGCCTCCGACGTGCTGATCAATGTCGTCTATGCGCTGAAGGCAGGGCATCGCCAGAACGGCAGCTTCGTCATGAGCCGAAGGACGCAAGGGGCCGTGCGCAAGCTGAAGGATGCCGACGGCAACTATCTCTGGGCACCGCCGTCCCGCGCCGGCGATCCCGCCTCGCTGATGGGATTTGCGGTTGCCGAATCCGAGGACATGCCGGAGATCGCGGCCAATGCGACGGCGATCGCCTTTGGTGATTTCCGCGCGGGCTATCTGGTGGTTGACCGCGTCGGCGTGCGCGTGCTGCGCGACCCCTATTCGGCCAAGCCCTACGTGCTCTTCTACACGACCAAGCGCGTCGGCGGTGGCGTGCAGGATTTTGAGGCGATCAAGCTGGTGAAGTTTGGGGTTTGACCCTCCGCTCGAGGGGGAGCGTCGGAGCGTAGCTCCGGGGTGGGGTGATGGGTGCGGACGATGGGTCAGCTGCGAAGGCTGAACTCATGGGTCAGGTCACCCCCACCCGCCGCTTTGCGGCGACCTCCCCCCTCAAGGGGGAGGTGGGGTGGCGGCGTGACCGCCTCTCCCCTCGGGGAGAGGAACGCCGAGCGCAGCGGAGGCGAGGTGAGGGGGCGGTTCGGCGAAGCGTCGAATGCTAAGCCTGAGCTTCGCTCCCCCTCATCCGGCGCTGCGCGCCACCTTCTCCCCACTGGGGAGAAGAGGGAGAGGCCCGCCACCGCCCTCATATTCAAGTGGGCGCGGAGCGCCCTTCGAAGCATCCGTTTTTGCCTTCAACAGCCGGCCTCGCCCTTCGAGGCCGGGCGTGGCCCGGCGCCTCAGGGTGAGGGTTTCGCCTGCAATTCGTTTCCAAGGAACTACCCATGACCATCATCGAACTAACCCCTCCCACGGCGGAGCCGCTGACGCTTGGCGAGATCAGGGCGCATCTGCGGCTCGAGACCGAGGAGGAGGATGCGCTGCTCCTGGCGCTTGTCGTTGTCGCCCGCGAGCATCTCGAGCGGGAGACGGGGCTGGTGCTGGCAGCAAGGGATTTCAGGCTGTGTCTCGACGACTGGCCCGCGGACGGGATCGTGACGATTGCGCGCGGGCCGGTCCGTGCCGTCTCTTCTGTGACGGTCTATGATGGCGAGGGTGCGCCGCAGCCGGTCGATCTCGACGGCCATCTGCTGGATGGCGAGGCGCGGCCGGCAAGGCTCTGGTTGCGCGCTGTTCCGGAGCCGGGGCGGGTGTTGAACGGGATCGAGGTGGAGTTCTCGGCTGGTTTTGGCGAGAGCGGCCCGGATGTGCCGGAAACGCTGAAGCGGGCGATGCTTTTGCATGTGGCCGCGATGTTTGCCTGCCGGGGCGTGGTATCCGTCGACGCCCAGCCGGCAGTGCTGCCGCCGGGCTACGAGCGGCTGATCGCGCCCTTCTGCCGGCGGGGGTTCTGATCATGGCTCTGATCGACATTGATGCCGGCCGGCTGACGGCGCGGCTGGTGCTGGAGCGGCCGGAGCCGGTGGACGACGGTCAGGGCGGGGCGGTGACCGGGTTCGTTGAACGCGCGCGTGTCTGGGCGCTGATCGAGCCGCGTTCCTTTGCTGAAGAAGAGAAGGGGCCGGGGCTGGTGGCGACGGTGACGCATGATGTGACGCTCCGTGCGCGCGCTGATCTGGCGGCCGGGCAGCGGTTTCGCAAAGGGGCGCGGGTCTTCGAGATCCTGGCCCTGCGTGATCCGGATGAGACCGGGCGGTTCCAGCTGGCGCTTTGCCGCGAGGTGTCGGGATGAGCGGCGCGCGAGACGGCGCGGCGCTGGAGGAAACAGGCGCGCGGCTCGGCGACCTTCTGCGGAGGGCGCTGAGGGATCGGCTGGCGCGGCGGACGGATGGGTTTTCGCGGGCGGCTGATGAACAGCAGGGGGGCGACGACCGCAGCGGACCGGTTGTGCCCATGCTGAACGGGATGGAGCAGGATAGGCCTGTTCACGATCGCGGAGAGCTCACATGACGAATGCGGTCAATGCCTTGCTGGCGGCACTTCAACAGGCGGTGAAGGCGGATGCGGCGCTGATGGCAGCACTTGCTCCCCAGGGGCTGTCTGACCGGACAGTGCGACCGCAGCGCTTTCCGGCGCTGGTGATCGGTCCGGTCGAGGCGCGCGATTTTTCGACCGGCGAGGCAGACGGGGCGGAGATCCTGCTGACGCTGGAGGCCTGGAGTGCGGTGTCACGCCGCGAGGCCGAAGGGCTGGTCGCGGAGGTGAGGCGGCTGGCCGATGGTTTGCCGGAGATGCTGGGTGGGTTTCGGCTGGTGAATTTTCGCCATCGCCGGACGGCGAGCCGGCGTGAGGTGAAGGCCGGGCTGTTTGTCGCGGAGGCGGGGTTTCGGGCGGTGGTGGAGTGAGACAGTTTCATCTCCCCCCTTGCGGGGGAGAAAGCGAAATCGAGGAATTGGCCCGATCAGGGCCAAACCTTAAGATTTCGCAAGAGGGGGGCTCGGTAAGGCGAGTGCCAACAGAACGTAGCCCCTCTCTTGGAAAATCTGAAGTTTAGGCGGCTTGCGCTCGCCTAAGCCTTCGATTTTCCGTTCTCCCCCGCAAGGGGGGAGACGGGATCGGGGACCCGTCCCCGCCGCGCAATCACCGCCAGGCCAACGATTGCCACAAAACCTGTGGTGGCGAGCAGGGTTGCGAGGGTAAGGCCGGTGGAGATGCCGGCGCGGTCGATGACGGCGGTCATCAGGACTGGGGCGGTGGCGTTGGCGAGGTTTTGCGGCAGGGACAGCCGTGCCGACTGACGGGCGAAGCGGCTGGCGGAGAAGAATGCGAGCGGCATGGTGGCACGCGCAAGCGCGCTGACGCCGGAGCCGAAGCCATATAGCGCGGTGAAGAGAAGGAGGCTCGACGGTGTGCCTGACCAGAAGATCAGGAGCAGCGTCGAGCCGGTCAGCATGGCGGCGCCGGCCAGTCCCGTGGTGATCGGGGAGGTGTATTTCCCGAGCACCAGATCGACGGCACGAGCCGAAATGCCAAAGACGGCACGCAGCGAACCGAGCTGCAGGGCGAGTGCCGGCGTGGCGCCCGAGAGCTCCAGAATATGCAGGAGCTGTGGCGACAGGCCGAAGGTCATCAGGCTGGAGAGTGAGCTCGACAGGGCAATGAGCAGGAAGGCTGCGGTTGCCATGCGGCGGCTCAAAGCGAGCGGTTCGATGGTGTCGGCGGCGCGGTCTTCGGCCGAGCGGGCGATGGCGATGCGGCCGATCAAGAGATGCACGGGCAGCGCGATGACGAGTTGCACGGCGGCGGCAGCGAAAAGCGCGCCGCGCCAGCCGAAGGCCTCGCCGGCAAGCGTCAAAAGCGGCCAGCAGACGGCGGAGGAGAGGCCGGTAAAGATCATGAGTATGCCGATGGCGCGGCGGGAATCGCGGCCCTCGCGTTCGACGACGGCAGCAAAGGCCGGCACGGTAAGCGCAAAGGAGCCGCCGACACCGAGGATCAGCCAGGCAAGGGCATAGGTCGCAAGGCCGGTGGAGAGAGCGAGGGTGACGAGACCCGCGGCCATCAGCACCGAACCCATGGCGAGTACGCGGGACGCGCCGTGCCGGGCAATCTGTCGACCGGTCCAGGGGCCGAGAAAGGCCATGGTGAGCATCATGACCGTCAGTCCGGCAAAGGCCATTTCATTGGCAAGCCCAAGATCGGCGGCCATGGCGCGGCCGAAGACGGCGGGCATTTCATAGGTCGTGCCCCAGCCGAGGATCTGCGAGACCGCAAGGGCTGCAACGAGGAGGGTGCGGGGCATGTTCATGGGAGACTCGGGGGAGGGTTTGCAATCGGCGGGAGTGTTACTTCTAGGCCGGTTGTGGCGCGGGCGATAGGGTGAAATCTTGCGGGGGTGGTCGGATGGGCTCGGACCGTCTCCCCCCTTGCGAGAACGCGAAATCGAGGAATTGGCCCGACCAGGGCCGAAGCTTGAGATTTCGCAAGAGGGGGCTCGGTAAGGTTTGCGCCCGGTGAACTGAGCCCTTCTCTTGGAAAACCTTAAGTTTAGGCGGCTTGCGCTGACCTCAAGCCTTCGATTTTCCGTTCCCCCCCGCAAGGGGGGGGTGATGGACGGTGTCGTGGCCTTGACCCTTCGAGGCCCGGCAGAGCCGGGCACCTCAGAGTGAGGGGAGAAGGATGTGTTTGCCACCCGCCCCTTGAGGGGAGGGTCAGACCGCAGGTCCGGGGTGGGGTGACCGGTCCCGGAACGCGCAGCGCTTGGCGCTGCTCACCCCCACCCGCCGCTTCGCGGCGACCTCCCCCCTCAAGGGGGAGGTGGGAGGCGGCCCCAAGCGTCTCGCTCCCCACCCATTCAACAATCACATCATCAAAGGAGAGACGCCATGGGCGGGCAGAAGGGCAAGGATCTGTTGCTGAAGGTCGAGGATGGGGCGGGGTTTGTGACGGTTGCGGGGCTTCGGGCGAGGCGGCTGGCCTTCAACGCGCAAACGGTTGACGTGACTGATAGTGAAAGCGCCGGGCGCTGGCGGGAGTTGCTGGAAGGCGCCGGTGTCCGGCGCGCTGGGCTAACGGGTTCGGGCCTGTTCAAGGACGCAGCGTCCGATGCGCTGATAAGGGCGGCCTTCTTTGCCGGCTCCATCCTGACCTATCAGGTGGTGATCCCGGATTTCGGCACGGTGACGGCGCCGTTTCAGGTGACGGCGCTGGATTATGCCGGCAATCACGACGGCGAGGTAACCTTTGAGATAGCGCTGGAATCGGCCGGTGCCGTTTCCTTTGCGGCGCTGTGAGGCGGTCATGCGGGGCTATGAACGCGACATGCGCGAACCGGTGACGGTGAACCGCGCCAACCGCCATCGCGGCGAGGTCGAAGGCGTCATCGACGGCGAGCGGCGCATTCTGTGTCTGACGCTTGGCGCGCTTGCCGAGCTCGAGACTGCTTTCGGGGCTGACAGTCTGACGGATCTCGCGACACGCTTTGCCGGCGGACGGCTGAAGAGTGCCGATCTGACCCGCATCCTCGCCTGCGGTTTGCGCGGCGGGGGCAATCGGGTTTCGGATGCCGATGTCGCCGAGATGGCGGTCGAGGGCGGCGTGGCGGGTGCAGCGAAACTGGTGGGTGAGTTGCTGGCGGTGACCTTCGGCGTGTCGGCAGATGCGCGCCCGGATGGCGATGGACAGGATGAGGGTGGCACCTCCCCTTGAGGGCCGCAGGCGGGTTGAGGGGGCAGCCGTTTCCCTGGGGGGCGGCGATGACGCTCGGTCTCTCCCGCCTGCGGCTTTCTCCTGAGGTTTTCTGGGGCTTGAGCCTGCCGGAACTGGCGGCGATGGCCGGAGCCTTCGGTGAGCCCGCCGGCCTGTCGCGGCGGGAGGTGGAGGCCTTGATGCAGCGATTTCCGGATTGAGCGGCGGCGTGACCGCCTCTCACCTCGGGGAGGAGGTCGGGTGACGCTGGCGCCGAAGCAACCCTCTCCTTGAGGGGGAGGGTCGGACCGCAGGTCCGGTGTGGGGTGAAGGCCGGCAGGATTTGCTGCCGAGAGCAGGTTCACCCCCACCCGCCGCTTCGCGGCGACCTCCCCCCTCAAGGGGGAGGTGGGTGGCGAGCTGCCATGGCCTCATACTGAGGAACCCTGCGCGCGCCGGGGCTTCTAAGGATCCATTCAGCAACTGGATCGATGGCCTCGCCCTTCGACGCCCTCGCAAGGCGAGGGCGCTTCAGGGTGAGGGGAAAGTGCTGCCAGGCATCGTGGATGTCTCTTGCCTGTCCATCTGACCCTTTCACGAAAGGATATTTCCATGACCGATGACGACACACTGGCGGTCGCAGTCGATCTCGATGCGGCGGCAGCGCTCTCCGTGCTCGACGATCTCGAAAGCCGGTCGGCCAGTTTCGGCCGGGCGCTGACCTCGGCGCTCAAGGGCGCGACGACAGGCGGCAAGGGGCTGGAGGAGGTGTTGCGCGGGGTCGGGTTGCGGCTCACCGATATCGCGCTCGCCTCTGGCCTGAAGCCGCTCGAGACAATGCTCGGCAATGCAGCCGGCAACCTGATCGGCAGCATCTCCGCGGGGTTCGGATCGGTGCTGTCCGGCGGGGTAAGCGCCTTTGCGCAAGGGGGCGTGCCGGGACGGGTCACGCCCTTTGCCGAGGGTGGCGTGGTGGCAGCACCCACCTACTTTCCGATGGCCGGTGGGACCGGGTTGATGGGCGAGGCGGGGGCGGAGGCGATCCTGCCGCTGAAACGCGGTGCGGATGGCGCGCTCGGGGTAGCGGCCGAGGGCGGCGGTGGCACGACGGTCATCCATTTCCAGGTGGCGGCAAGCGATGCGGCGAGTTTTGCCCGTAGCGAGGGGCAGATCACGGCCATGCTGGCGCGCTCGGTGGGGCGCGGACGGCGGGGGATGTGAGAGGGTGGCGAGTAGCGAGTAGCGAGTAGCGAGTAGGGAGTAGGGAATGGCTTGCCCCTCATCCGGCCCTGCGGGCCACCTTCTCCCCGCGGGTGGGGAGAAGGAAAGGGCGGCCGGCGTCGGAAGCTGTAATCAAGCAAACTCGGTTCGCATACCGACCTGCACTCAGGCGACGACCTCCAGATCCGTGGCTCGAAACCCCGTCGGCGGTGGCAAGGATCCAGATGTGGCCAGCCCTGCGGGTCACCGCGCAATGCCTGTCTGAGAACACTCATCACCACAATTTTTCAGAACGGAGCCAGCCATGGCCTTTCATGAACAGCGTTTTCCGCTGCGTTTGTCGCTGACATCAAGCGGCGGGCCGGGGCGGCAGACGGATATCGTGTCGCTGTCCAATGGTCGCGAGGCGCGCAATCGGCGCTGGCGGTTTTCCAGGCGTCGTTATGATGTCGGCACGGCGGTGCGTTCGGTCGCCGATCTCTATGCCGTGCTGGAATTCTTTGAGGCGCGCGGCGGACAGCTGCATGGGTTTCGCTTTCGCGACCCCGTCGATGGCTCGTCGGCCCGGCCAGGGATGGCGTTAACCGCACTTGACCAGTGGATCGGGACAGGCGACGGCGAGACAGCGGCGTTTCAGCTGGTCAAGGCCTATGGCGATGGCGCGGCGGTGGAGCGGCGGCCGGTGGTGAAGCCGGTGGCGGGATCGGTTCGGGTTGCGCTGGACGGGGTGGAGCAGGCGGGTGGGTTTTCCGTCGATGCGGCCACCGGGATCGTCACGTTTGGACCGGGTCATGTGCCGGAAGAGGGCACTGAGATCCGGGCGGGTTTCGACTATGACGTGCCCGTACGTTTCGACACCGACCGGATCGAGATCGATCTCGAAGCCTTCCGCGCCGGGCGCATTCCCTCCATTCCGCTGATCGAGGTGATCCCATGAGACGGCTTCCTGAAGCGCTCGCCGCCCATATCGCGACCGGCGAGACGACGCTCTGCCGTGCCTGGCGCGTGACCTGCCGGGACGGTTTTCGGCTGGGGTTTACCGAACACGACCAGCGGCTGGTCTTCGCCGGTACGGTGTTTGAACCGGGCACCGGATTTGCGGCGACCGAGGCCAGTAGTGCGAGCGGCCTGGCGGCGCCGGGGGCCGAGGTGCGCGGTGGCTTTTCGAGCGAGGCGATCACCGAAGCCGATCTCGCGGCCGGGCGCTTTGACGGGGCGCGGGTCGAGTGTTTTCTCATCAACTGGCAGGCGCCGGAAGAGCAGCACGCGCTTGTAACGGTGCAGGAGATCGGCGAGGTCAGCCGCGCAGGTCCGGGTTTTTCGGCGGAGCTTCGCAGCTTTGCCCATCGCCTGCAGCAGGCGGAGGGGCGGATCTATAACAGGCGCTGCGACGCCGATCTCGGCGATGACAGGTGCCGGGTGAACATGGGGGTGGCGAACCGGCGGGCGGCGGGGCTCGTGGCCGAAGTGCTCTCGGCGGATCGGCTGACGGTTTCAGGGCTCCCAGGCGTGGGCGAGGGGCATTTCCGGCTCGGGCATGTCAGGTTCGATGACGGGCCTCTCGTCGGCAAGCGGCTGGCGATCGAGGAGAGCAGTGCTGTGGTGGGTGGGTTGGTGACACTTAGGCTCTGGTTGCCGCTGGAGGCGCGACCGGCCGAAGGGGATGCCGTGACGCTGACGGTCGGCTGCGACAAGAGTTTTGCCACCTGTCGAGCTGTTTTCGCCAATCAACTGAATTTCCGCGGTTTTCCGCACATGCCGGGCAGCGACTTCGCCTATTCCTATGTCAGTGGCGACAGCACCCATGATGGCGGGGTGTTGTATCTGTGAGGGCCAAGGCTCTTTCCATGAAGGGGAAGCCCTGCCTGCGCTTGCCCCTCATCCGCCTGCCGGCACCTTCTCCCTGGCTGCGGGGAGAAGGCGGAGATGGCTACCGCGTGTGCCTCCCTCTCCCCGCTTGCGGGGAGAGGGCAGGGTGAGGGGCAAGAGCCTCGAACTCAATCCAGGCGGCGGCTTTGGGAAAAAATAAATTTTCTTTGCCTCGACCCTTCGAGGCCCGACGAGGTCGGGCACCTCAGGGTGAGGGTAAATCGCGTCGCAGGCTCTCCGCCACCGTTGCGGCGTGCCACTTTTACGATCGATGTGTCGTTTCCTAACTTATTGTTCAGCGATCCGCCTCCCAGCCCGGAGCCTCCCCATGTCCGTCAACACATCCGTCCTGGCGATTGCCGGGACCTGGGTCGGCACGCCCTATCGGCACCAGGGATCGTTAAAGGGGGTCGGTTGCGACTGCCTGGGGCTCGTTCGCGGGATCTGGCGGGAGCTTTACGGGGCAGAGCCCGAGGCTGTGCCGGCCTATGCGCCAGACTGGGCGGAGCGGGCGGGCGAGGAGCGGTTGATCCAGGCGGCCGGGCGGCATTTTCTGGCCGTGGCCTCTCTGGCGGAGAGCCGGCCGGGCGATCTTGTGCTGTTTCGCTTTCGGCCGCATCTGGCGGCGAAGCATGCGGGCATTCTGGCCTGCATGGCGTCGGAAGCGGGCGGCGGCGCGATGGACGCCAACGGGGCACTATTGTCGGAGACGTGCGCGTGCGATCGACCGCCACCCGACGCCTTCATCCATGCCTATGAACAATCGGCGGTGACGCTGTCGGCGCTCGTGCCGGCCTGGCGGCGCAGGATTGCCGGCATCTACCGCTTCCCCGAAAGGATCTGAAGATGGCGACCATTCTTCTGCAGGCGGCGGGTGCTGCCCTCGGTTCCGTCTTCGGGCCAGTGGGTGCTGCGATCGGCCAGGCGGCGGGTGCACTCGCCGGCAGCATGATCGATCGGAGCCTGCTGTCAGGCACCCGCGAAGTGAACGGTGCACGGCTGTCTTCGGCGCGCATTTCCGGCGCCAGCGAAGGCACAGTCATTCCGCGGCTCTATGGCACCGCGCGGCTCGGCGGTACGCTGATTTGGGCGACGCGTTTCGAGGAAGAGACGGTGACCGAGCGCAGCGGGGGGAAATCCTCCGGCGGCACGCGCACCACGACCTATCGCTACTATGCCAATCTGGCACTCGGACTCTGCGAAGGGCCGATCGCTGGCGTGCGGCGAGTCTGGGCGGACGGGCGCGAACTCGACACGACCGAAGTCGAGATGCGGGTCTATCGCGGCACCGAGAGCCAGCCGGCCGATCCACTGATTGCGGCGAAACAGGGGGCAGGCAATGCGCCGGCCTATCGCGGGCTCGCCCATGTCGTCTTCGAGCGGCTGCCGCTCGATGACTTCGGCAATCGCATTCCACTGATCCAGTTCGAGGTAATGAGACCCGTCGGGGCGCTGGAGGAGAAGATCCGGGCTGTCACCATGATCCCCGGCGCAACGGAACACGGCTATGCGACGGTCCGGATCTCGGATGCGCCGAGCGAGGGCGCCAAGCGCTGGCTGAACCGCAACACGCTGATTGCGGCCACCGACTGGCAGGCCTCGCTGGACGAGTTGCAGGCGCTTTGCCCTGATCTCGAAAGCGTGGCGCTGGTGGTGGCCTGGTTCGGCACGGATTTGCGCGCTGGCGACTGCCGTGTGCTGCCGGGGGTCGAGGTTGGCTACCGCAACGAGGAGAGCCGGCCCTGGAGTGTTGTGGGCATCGGGAGAAGCGATGCCTATGTGGTGTCGCGCCATAGCGGTGGCCCGGCCTATGGCGGCTCCCCGAGCGACGAAAGCGTGATCGAGGCGATCAGGGACATCAAGGCGCGCGGGCTGAAGGTGACGCTCTATCCCTTCGTGCTGATGGACATTCCTGCCGGTAACGGCTTGCCCGATCCATATGGCGGGGCCGAGCAGGCGGCCTATCCCTGGCGGGGACGGATCACGGCCTATCCTCCGGAAAGCGACAAGACGGCCGCGGCGCGGGCGCAGGTCTCCAGCTTCGTCTACCGCGGTGACGGCTATCGACGTCTCGTCTTACATTATGCGGCGCTTGCCGCCGCTGCCGGTGGTGTCGACGCCTTTCTGCTGGGCTCGGAGCTGCGCGGACTGACCGCCCTGCGCGACGAAGTGAACGCCTTTCCTTTCGTCGAGGCGCTGGTGGCGCTTGCCGGTGAAGTGCGGGGTGTGCTCGGGAGTTCGACGGCAATTTCCTATGGAGCGGACTGGACCGAGTATTTCGGCCATCAGCCGGCGGATGGCTCGGGCGACGTCTTCTTTCATCTCGATCCGCTCTGGGCGAGCCCTGACATCACGGCCATCGGCATCGACAACTACATGCCGCTTGCGGATTGGCGCGACGAGGATCTCGAGGCGGAAAGCCCGGAAGGTTTCACCGGCATCGACGATGCAGAAGGTTTTGCCCGGATGCTGACATCGGGCGAGGGCTTCGACTGGTTTTATGCCAGCGAGGCGGACCGCCAGGCGCGGGTGAGGACGCCGATCACCGATGGCGCCTATGGCAAGCCCTGGGTCTTCAGGTTCAAGGACCTGCAATCTTGGTGGGAGAACCCGCATTTCAACCGGATCGGTGGCGTCGAGCAGGCAAGCCCGACGGCTTGGGTACCACGCATGAAACCCTTCTGGATGACCGAAGTCGGTTGCGGCGCGGTCGACAAGGGGGCGAACCAGCCGAACATCTTTGTCGATGCCAAATCAGCGGAGAGCGGAAGGCCTCACTTCTCGGCGGGTGCGCGCAGCGACAGCCAGCAGCGCCGGTTTCTGGAGGCGCATCTCGACCACTGGGTTGGCAGTCTTCTGCCGCCTGATATGGTCGATCCTTCGCATGTCTATGTCTGGACCTGGGACGCGCGGCCCTATCCGGTCTTTCCGCAGAATACGGCACTCTGGGCAGACGGATCGAACTGGCGCACGGGGCATTGGTTGAACGGCCGCCTTGGCACGGCGACGCTGGCCGACACGATCGCAGGGATCCTCAGGGATCATGGCTTCGTCGATTTCGACGTGTCGGAAGTGGCGGGTGACCTCGGCGGCTATGTGAAGGGGGATCTGACCTCGGCGCGTGATCTGATCGAGCCCTTGCTCGAGCTCTTCCAGATCGACGTGATCGAGGACGCCGGGCGGTTGAAATTCCGCACCCGGCCGACGGCGAGCCTGGCTGCACGCGAGATCACGGTCCTTGCCGACATCGCCGATCGTCCGCTCTGGAGCGAGACGCGCGGCCATGACAGCGATTTCGCCTCCGAGGCACTGGTGACCTTTTATGATCCGGCGGCGGATTATGTCGAAGCGAGCGTGCGCTCGCGCAAGGTGGAGGCAGCGACCGATCGGCAACTAGCCCGCGACCTGCCGGCCGCGATGCCCGAAGAGACGGCGCTCGCCGCCGCCGAAGGCTGGCTGCGCGACAACCGGCTGGCGCGCCGCACGCTGCAGCTGGCGCTCGGACCGCAGGAGATCGCGATCGAGCCGGGTGACGTGCTGCGCTTTCCCGAAGGACCGGAGGGGCGCTTTCTGGTGCAGGCGATCGACGATGGCTTCGAGCGGCGCCTGGCGCTCAGGGCCTTTGCCGGCAAGGTCTCTGCACCCGTGCCGGTGGTTGAACCCGGACGGGTGGTCGACGGTGGCGGTGCGGCCGGCTTTGCGCCGGTCGTGCGATTCCTCGATCTGCCGAGGCTGGAGGGTGCAAGCCATGCCGGTGACGCGAGCGTTGCGGCCTTTGGCCGCCCCTGGCGGCGGCTTGCGGTGTCCAGTTCGCCGGAGATGGAGGGCTACCGGCTGCGGCTGACCCTCGACCGTCCGGCGACCATGGGGCGGCTAGCGGAGGCGCTTGCCCCGGGACCTGTCGGACGCTTCGACTGGGCGAATGCCCTGGTAGTCGAGGTGCTTGCAGGAGCCTTTGCCTCCGCGAGCCGCATGGCTGTTCTCTCCGGCGCGAACCGGCTCGCGGTCCGGGCCAATACCGGCGGCTGGGAGGTCATAGGCTTTGTCGAAGCCGAGGAGATTGCTGCCGGACGCTTCCGGCTGACAGGCCTCTTGCGCGGGCTGGGCGGCACCGAGGACGCCATGGCGGCCGGTACCGCAGCTGGGGCCGAGATCGTGGCTCTCGACGAAGCGGTCCGGTCGCTGGGGCTCATAAATGCCGAACGCGGGGCCGCACAGAACTGGATCCTCGAGCCGATGGGGCTCGTGACCGAGCTTTCAGGCCCGCATGTCTTTGCCGGCGGATTGCGGGCGGAGACGCCGTTATCGCCAGTGCATGCGAAGGTGCTGCGGCAGGCCGCAGGCGATCTCGCAATCAGCTGGATTAGACGCAGCCGCATTGAGGCCGATGGCTGGACGGAGGGCGAAGTGCCGCTCGACGAGGCGGAGGAGCGCTACCGTCTGGAGATCCTTGATGGTGGCACCGTGCTTCGGGAGGTCGAGGTGACCGAGCCCGCCTGGACCTATGCCGGTGCCGATGAACTGACAGATTTCGGGCTGCCGCAGACGGCGCTTGGCCTCCGCATCCGGCAGCTCGGACGGCTGGCCGCCGGCTTGCCGCTCCAGGCGCTGGTTCCCGTCGATTGAAAACCATTCAACAGGAGGATGACATGCTGGAGATGAAGCCCTGGTACCAGTCGAAGACCGTCTGGGGCGCCCTGATCGCCATTGCCGCCCCGCTTCTTGGCCGGGCCGGACTGGAACTCGGTGGCGCCGAGCAGGCGGAAATCGCCGAGGCCTTGACGGCGCTTGCCGGCACGGTCGGAGGACTGCTTGCGCTTTATGGCCGGCTGACGGCGACGAAGGGTGTGGGTGGGTGAGGGCAACCTGTGCCGATCTGTCCGAAGTAAGGAATTTGCATTACTTTAAGCGGGCAAACAGGGCCGGCGCGATGAACAAGATTTTACGCAAGGTGAGCACGATCACCGACAAGGGACAGACCACGATCCCAAAGCCGATTCGGGAGGCGCTTGGGGTCGGTTACGGCGGACGCATCGCCTTCAGCCTGGACGAAAAGAACAGGGTCTATGTCGAGCGGGACGATGACGAGCAGGACGATCCGGCCTTGGAGGGTTTTCTCGATCTTCTTGCCAAGGACATGAGCGCTCGTCCTGGGGATGCTTTTGTCGAGCTTCCTGCCGGGCTTCGCGCTCGCATCGTCGCACTCACGAACGGCGCTGAGGTTGACCTCGACGCTCCCATCGACGGCAATGTCGAGCTTTAAGACATGGATACAGTCAAGGGCTGGATCATTCGTGCACATCCCCTTTTTCTCGACCAGCTCGAACGACTGACCCTGGCTGTCGAGAAAGAGGCACTGAAGAAGCCTTACACATTCAAAAGTGGTGCCAATTTCAAGCTTTTGGCCGCCTTGGAGAAACTCGTATTCGAGACCATTCCAGATGATCCCACCTTGCCCGTGTTTCGGCAAGGTGGGACCCTGGGAGCTGAACGTAAGCACTGGTTTCGGGCGAAATTCGGCAATGGGCGCTTTCGGTTGTTTTTCCGATACAATTCGACCGCGCGCGTACTGGTGTTTGCCTGGGTCAACGATGCAAACACGTTGCGCAGCTACGGATCGCGAAGTGATGCATATGCCGTGTTTCGAGCGATGCCCCATGATGGAAATCCGCCTGACAGTTGGTCGCAACTCCTCGAAGCTGCGTCCAGTGCCACGGCGAAGAAGCGTCTTGGCCAACTGACGGGCCGATCGACAACCCTGATACATGGGGAGAAATGACGACAGGCAGGGGATGCTCTCTACCCCATGGCACGCATTCATTTGCCATTCAGACGCCTTGCGGTACATAATTTGCCAAAGTGGACGTCATCCAAGAAGAAGCAGCAATGGCATCTTTCATGAAATACACGGGCCTGGCATTGGCCGTGACCGTGGCGGCTTTGCCGGCAACGGGGGGCGATGCCGTGGCGGCGGATTGCAGGCAGGCTGCGGAACGCGTGGTTGCAGAAGTCGGCGGGCAGTTGCTTTCCGTGCACGAATCGGGCGGTGAATGCGTGATCGTCGTGCTCGTGCCGGGCAATGGCAACGAGCGGCCGCGCAAGGTCACGATGCGGGTCGCCGAGTGACCTGCCTCCGGGATTGAAGAGCTATCCGCACCGAGGGGTAATCGCATGCGCATTCTCGTCGTCGAAGACGATGTCAATCTGAACCGCCAGCTCGTCGAGGCCCTGCAGGAAGCGGGTTATGTCGTCGACAAGGCCTTCGATGGCGAGGAAGGCCATTTCCTCGGCGAAACCGAACCCTATGACGCGGTTATCCTCGACATCGGCCTTCCCGAGATGGACGGCATCACGGTGCTGGAGAAATGGCGTGCGGCAAGCCGTGTCATGCCGGTGCTGATCCTGACGGCACGCGACCGCTGGTCGGACAAGGTTGCCGGCATTGATGCAGGCGCCGACGACTATGTGACGAAACCCTTCCATGTCGAGGAAGTGCTCGCCCGAATCCGCGCCCTGATCCGCCGTGCGGCAGGCCATGCATCCTCAGAGATTGTCTGCGGCCCCGTCAGGCTCGATACCAAGAGCTCGAAGGCGACCGTTGAAGGCGTGACGCTGAAGCTCACCTCGCACGAATACCGTCTTCTCTCCTACCTGATGCATCACATGGGCGAAGTCGTGTCCCGGACCGAACTGGTCGAGCATCTCTACGATCAGGATTTCGACCGCGATTCCAATACGATCGAGGTCTTTGTCGGTCGCCTGCGCAAGAAGCTCGGGGTCGACATGATCGAGACGGTCCGCGGCCTCGGCTACCGTATCCAAGCCCCGGCGAAATGAGGATCCGCTCGCTCACTGCGCGAGTCCTGATCCTTGCCACGCTTTGGTCGGCGCTGGCCTTGGTGACGATTGCGGTGGCGATCTCAGCCCTTTATCGCCAGGGCGTCGAACGCGGCTTCAACAATCTCCTGCGTGCGCAGCTCTACAACGTCGTCAATTCCGTCTCGATCGGGGACGGCGACAGCCTGAGCGGTTCACCGGCGCTGGGTGACCTGAGGTTCTCCCAGCCTGCGACCGGCTGGTACTGGCTGGTCGAGCCGCTCGGCAACTATGCCACGGCGCCGCTCGCCTCCGCCTCGCTTGGGGTTGCGGATCTTGCCGTGCCCGATGTGGAAGCAACGCCCTTCGACCAGAATTACGAACGCTACTACGAGATGACGGATGATGCCGGCAACAACATCCGCGTTGCCGAAACCGAAGTGGTGCTCGACGATCAGGGGCGCGCGGCGCGCTTTCGAGTTTCGGGCAACCTGCAGGTGGTCGAGGACGAGATCGCCTTTTTCACGAGCCGCCTCTATGCGGCTCTCGCCGTGGTTGGCATTGGCGGGCTGATCGTCAATGGTCTTGCCATTCTCTATGGCCTGAAGCCGCTCGACCGGGCGCGCCGAGCGCTGGAACGAATCCGGCGTGGCGAGGCCGAGCGGATCGAAGGCGATTTCCCGAGTGAGGTTCAGCCGCTTGCCAACGAGATCAACGCACTGATCGACAGCAACCGCCGCATTGTCGAGCGGGCCCGCATGCAGGTCGGCAATCTCGCCCATTCCTTGAAAACGCCAATCGCCGTGCTTTTGAACGAGGCGCGCACCCTGGAGAAGAACCAGGCCGAAGTCATCGCGACCCAGGCCGAGGCGATGCAGGCGCAGGTAGGCTCCTATCTGAACAGGGCGCGGATCGCAGCCCAGCGCGACAGCGTGCTGGCTCGCACCGAGGCGCAGCCGGTCATGGAGCGGCTGGCGCGGGTGATGCGCAAGCTGAACGCCGATATCGTCTTTGAACTCGACGTAGCCCCGGATTTGACCTTTGCGATGGAGCAGCAGGATGTCGAGGAGGTTGTCGGCAATCTGCTCGAAAACGCCTCCCGCTTTGCCCGCACCAAGGTTGTCACCAAGGCCGTAATGACGGCCCGCGATGATGAGCCGACCGACGGGCGGCGCGGCTGGATTGAAGTGGTGGTCGAGGATGACGGGCCGGGGCTCGCCCCTGACCAGATTGGCGAGGCGCTGAAGCGCGGGCGAAGGCTCGACGAGAGCAAGCCCGGCACAGGGCTCGGACTGTCGATCGTCAAGGAGATTTCAGGGGAGTATCAGGGCACTTTCGGCCTTTCGCGCGCCAGCATCGGCGGCCTTCGCGCACAGTTGATCCTACCAGCTGTGACCAAGGACACTGCGTGATTGATTTTCCTGTGAAATTACATAGGTGTATAAGACGGCCTTGAGCCGGTCGAAGGCCGTCAACCGCTTCGCGCGAACCGGGCGGCCTCGACGACAGAAATCGACGGGACTTGGAACGGTCTGATGGGTGTGAAGCACTTCGGGATATTTGCAGCCACTGGCCTCGTGTCGCTAGCACTTGCGGGTTGTACGACATCGAGCGGCGGACGCGGCGCGACCGCCAATTCCGCAGTCTATATCGCAGCCCTTCAGGGCGGCATCGTGTCCCGGACTGGCGTCGAACTCTCGCGCAGCCAGACGCAGCGGGCGCTTGAAGCCGAATACCGCGCGCTAGAGGCTGCCCCCGGTGGCCAGCCTGTAACCTGGGCAGGCGGCGAGGTGCGTGGTGAGGTTGTTGCAGCCGCCCCTTACCAGGTCGGCCAGCAGAACTGCCGCCAGTTCACCCACAAGGTGTTCACCGACGGCCGTGAGCGTCAGGCCCGCGGCGCTGCCTGCCGCAACCCGAACGGCACCTGGACGCCGCTGATCTGAGGCGAAGCCGGGGCTGCCGATCCCGACGATTTCATTCATGTGAACGCGTCCCCCACTTGACTTGGGTCAAGGCTGGGCGGGTTATGCAGGCTTAGAGAATTCTTGCGGCCAAACGCCTCAACTTTCCGTCAGGCGAGGTTTGGCTGTTGGAAAGCACCTGTCCTTGACGTAATTGAGTTTCATGTTGTTCTGGATCATCTCTGCGCTTCTGACGGTCCTTGTTGCCGTCGTGCTCCTGTCCCCCTTGCTGCGGGCTTCGGCCCGAGCGACGCGTTATGACGAAGGCGAGGCGGCGGTCTATCGCGACCAGCTGCGAGAGCTGGAGCGGGACAAGGCAGAGGGACTGATTTCTGCAGAAGATGCCGACTACGCGCGTGCCGAAATCGGCCGGCGCCTTTTGGCGATTGCAGGCCGCGAAAAGGCGGCCGAGGACGGCGAAGCTGTAGCTGCGACGAGCCCTTCGGTCCCCCGTCGCTACACCCTGTCGCAAACCTTCATCCTGCTCTGTCTTCCCGTGATCGGGCTTGCGGGCTATCTGGAAATCGGTAGCCCCGGTACACCCGATGCCCCGCTCGAAGCACGCATCGCCGATCCCGGCGACGATGTCGATCTGCTGGTGGCCAAGGTGGAGCGGCATCTCGCCACCACGCCAGACGATGGGAACGGTTGGAACGTGCTGGCACCCGTCTATTTCCGTATTGGCCGCTTTGACGACGCCGAGCTTGCCTATCGCAATGCGATCCGCATTCTCGGACCCGATGCCGAGCGTATGAACGGTTTGGGCGAAACCGTGGTCATGCGCAATGATGGGATCGTCACCGATGACGCTCAGATGGCCTTCCAGGCATCGCTGAAGCTCGAACCCAACAATCCGCGTGCCGACTTCTATCTGGCGCTGGCGCTCGAACAGTCCGGTCGCCGCGCAGAGGCGCTGACCGCTTTCCAGAATATCGCCAAGGCCTCGCCGCCAACAGCCCCCTGGATGCCATTGGTCAACCAGCATATTGCGACCAACAGCGCCGGCGTGCCGCTTGCCGATCAGCCGGCGCAGGCGGCGCCGGAAGGCGAGGCACAGGCTCAGAATCCCGCTGCCCCGGGCAACCCGACCGCAGAAGACGTCGCCAATGCCGGGGCCATGTCGGAGGCCGATCGCGGCGAGATGATCCGCGGCATGGTGGCAAGCCTCGATGCACGGCTGAAGGAAGATCCCAATAATTTCGAAGGCTGGATGCGGCTCGTCCGCTCCTATGCCATGCTTGATGACAAGGAGAAGGCGCAAGCCGCGTTGATGGACGGCCTCAAGGCTTTCCCGGCTGCGGGCGCCGAGGGCCAGCAGTTGGTCGCCATGGCAAGGGAACTCGGCCTTGATGTCGAAGAGGTGAGCCAATGACTCGCAAACAGAAACGCCTGGCAGTGATTGCTGGTGGCATGGGTTTCATCCTGACCGCCGTGCTTTTGGTGATGTTCGCCTTTGGCCAGTCGATCGCCTATTTCTACGTGCCCAACGATCTGGCCGAATCCGATGTCCAGCCCGGCACCCGGATACGCCTCGGCGGACTGGTCGAGATGGGCTCGCTGGTGCGCGGAGAAGGCTCGACGGTGACCTTCACCGTAACCGACACGCTGAGCCAGCTGCCGGTGACCTATACCGGCATCCTCCCCGATCTCTTCCGTGAGGGGCAGGGTGTCGTCGCCGAAGGTCGCTTCGAGGGCATGGGCAAGGTCTTCGTCGCCGATACTGTTCTCGCCAAGCATGACGAGAACTATATGCCGAAGGACGTCGCGGATCGTCTGGAGGCGCAAGGGGTTCAACTGAGCGGCAAGGAAAAGATCCAATGATCATCGAGCTTGGCCACTATGCCCTTGTTCTGGCGCTCGCCACCTGTCTTGTCGTATCGATCTTGCCGGTGATTGGCGCGCGACGCGGGGATGCCGCGATGATGGCGGTGGGGACCACCGGCACCTACGCGATGTTCCTGCTGATCGGCTTCTCCTTCGCCGTCCTCACCTATGGCTACGTCGTTTCCGACTTCTCGGTGCAGAACGTCTATGAGAATTCCCATTCGCTGAAACCGATGATCTACAAGGTCTCCGGCGTCTGGGGAAACCATGAAGGCTCGATGCTCCTCTGGGTGCTGATCCTCGCCTTCTTCAGCGCCATGGTCGCCTCCTTCGGTACCAATCTGCCGGACCGGCTGAAAGCAAATGTGCTGGCGGTTCAGGCCTGGATCACCACCGCCTTCACGCTCTTCATTCTGCTGACATCGAACCCCTTCATCCGTCTCTCGCCTATCCCGGCGGAAGGTCAGGACCTTAACCCGGTCCTGCAGGACATCGGCCTTGCCATCCACCCGCCGCTTCTCTATCTCGGTTATGTCGGCTTCTCGGTCTGCTTCTCCTTCGCGATTGCAGCGCTGATGGACGGCCGCATCGATGCCGCCTGGGCGCGCTGGGTCAGGCCCTGGACTTTGGCCGCATGGGTCTTTCTGACCGCCGGTATATCGATGGGCTCCTACTGGGCCTATTACGAACTCGGCTGGGGCGGATGGTGGTTCTGGGATCCGGTTGAAAACGCCTCCTTCATGCCTTGGTTGGCGGGCACGGCACTGCTGCATTCGGCGCTTGTCATGGAAAAGCGCGATGCCTTGAAGATCTGGACGGTGCTGCTCGCGATCATCGCCTTTTCGCTATCGCTGCTCGGCACCTTTCTGGTCCGTTCGGGCGTACTCACCTCGGTGCATGCCTTTGCGACCGACCCGACACGCGGGGTCTTCATCCTCGGCATTCTCGTGATCTTCATCGGCGGCGCCTTCACCCTCTTTGCGCTGCGCGCGCCGATGCTCAAAGCCGGAGGCCTGTTCCAGCCGATCTCGCGTGAGGGGGCGCTGGTCCTCAACAATCTGATCCTGACGGTGTCGACCGCTTCGGTGCTTATCGGCACGCTTTATCCGCTACTCCTGGAAACGCTGACCGGCGAGAAGATTTCGGTTGGTCCGCCCTTCTTCAACATCACCTTCGGGCTTCTGATGATCCCGCTTCTGCTGGCGGTGCCTTTTGGGCCGTTCCTCGCCTGGAAGCGTGGCGATCTTCTCGGCGCACTTCAGCGGCTCTATGTGGCAGCGGCACTCTCGCTCGTTCTTGGTCTTGGCCTCTGGTATGTTCAGAATGGCGGACCTGTCATGGCAGTGGGCGGTCTGGCGCTTGCCTTTTTCGTCATGGGCGGCGCAGTTGCCGACCTCTGGTATCGTGCTGGCTTCGGCAAGCATCCGCTCTCGACCGCCTGGAGCCGCTTCAAGGGGCTGCCACGGTCGGCCTTCGGCACGGCGCTGGCCCATTTCGGCATCGGCGTCACTGTGCTCGGCGTCGTGGCCGTGACCACGTTCGAGACAGAGACCGTGGTCGAGATGAAGCCTGGCATGACGGCGGAAGCAGGGGGCTATGTCGTGACCTTCGACGGCATTCGCGCAGCGACAGGCCCGAACTACACCGAAGACCAGGGCCATTTCACCATCCGCGAGGGTGGTGTCGAGGTGGCCGATGTCTGGTCTTCAAAGCGGCTCTATACGGCGCGGCAGATGCCGACGACGGAAGCGGGCATCGTCACCTTCGGCTTCAGCCAGCTTTATGTCTCGCTCGGTGACCCGATGGCGGATGGCGGTATCGTCGTGCGCATATGGTGGAAGCCGTGGATCCTGTGCATCTGGTACGGAACGATCGTGATGATGATCGGTGGTGTCGTCTCGCTGTCCGACCGCAGACTGCGGGTCGGCGCGCCGAAGCGGGCCAAGGTTGCGGCAAAGCCTGCGCTGGAGGCTGCGGAGTGAGGGCGTGGTTTCAGAAGATAGCCCCTCATCCGGCTGCCGCCACCTTCTCCCCGCAAGCGGCGAGAAGGGCGAACCCGCCGATGCCGGCAATTCCCTCTCCCCGCTTGCGGGGAGAAGGTCAGGGTGAGGGGCAGCGGCGGGGGATGCTGGGCTCCCTGGTCCTTATTCTCGCCCTTCTCCTCGCTCCCATCCACGCCTTCGCCGTCAATCCCGACGAGGTGCTTGCCGATCCCGCGCTTGAACAGCGGGCGCGGGCGCTGTCGGCGGAACTGCGCTGCATGGTCTGTCAGAACCAGTCGATTGACGATTCCAATGCCGAGCTCGCCCGCGATCTGCGCGTCGTGGTGCGTGAGCGGTTGGTGGGTGGCGACAGCGACGAGCAGGTGCTCGACTATGTCGTCTCGCGTTACGGGGAGTTCGTGCTTCTGAAGCCGCGGCTGAGCATACGCACGATCGGGCTCTGGGGCGCACCGGCGGCGCTTGCCATCATCGGTCTGATCGTGGCTGTGGTCTATACACGCAGGCGATCCGTGCAACCGGTGGCGAAGCTCTCGGCGGAAGAGGAAGCGCGGCTGAGGAAGGTGCTGGACGCGGAGTGATCGCACGGTCTCATTGGTGCGGAGTGCAACGGCTTCCAAACTACAGAGGCACGATGAAGATATCCAGGCTGCTGAAGAATTCGGATTCAGTCTTATCTCGCTGAATAACTTTTGTGATCTGTTCCGCGATAAACGTGTTCGCCTCCGCCGACGGCAGGATGACGTCGTATCCATTGATGTTCAGAAACATGATGCCGGATAGCCAGGCTGTTCGCTTGTTGCCCTGGATGAAGGCATGAGCACGACTGAGCGCCACGATGAGTCGGCAACCGAGTACCCCGATGTCATCCTCGTTTTCGTAGAGGAAGAGGTTTCGCGGACTCATGACCGCGCTTTCGAGCGTCACTGCATTGGTCAGAAGATGCTTCTCACCAGTGATGGCGACTGCGGCTCGATTGAGAGCAATGACCTCGGACAGTTCGATCCATCCGGGTTCAGCGCTCACTTGGCGAGTAGATCCATGAGATGCTTGTGCCGCTCGTGCTCGACCCGAGCCACATCGTCGGCATCTGGCCTCACATTCTGCCCATGCGAAGGCTGGCGCGTCTGACGTTTTGTCGGCGCGGGCGTGACAGATTCGGTAGCCTTTTTGTCGCCGCTGGTCTTGTCCATGAGTTCACCTCTTCAGTAACATAACCTTGATCAGGGCACTTTTCCACATTCGTCCGTAAGCCATTCAAATGATGAAGGTTTGCCGGGGTCTTGGAGGCTAAGGAAGACCGCTTTGCCGCTTTGTTGCTGCGCCCGGCCTGTACCGCACCAAAGATTACCAAGAATTCATCTGCCGTACAGTTCGCTGTAAGGTGACGGCACCTATATCTCCCTTCATCCACCGCTTCCCACCGCCGGGTTGTCCGGCGGCTCCAGTCAGAAGAACAGATGAAGGTAGATCAAATGTCCGAGAACAAAGGTCGCTCCCTCAAGACGATCCTGAAGACCTCCACCGCCGCGAGCCTTGCCGCCATGATGCTGGTGACAGCTGCTCCCTTCGCCGCGGTTCCGGCGCTTGCCGCACCGGTCGAAGTGAACGCGCCGCAGGTCCCGAGCTTCGGTGACGTTGTCGAGGCCGTTCTGCCCGCGGTCGTATCCGTCCGCGTCCAGTCGAACGTTCAGCCGGCATCATCCGACGAAAGCAACTTCTCCTTCAATTTCGGTGGCCGCAGCTTCGAAGACCTGCCGGACGATCATCCGCTGAAGCGCTTCTTCCGGGAGTTCGGCGGTCCGGGCATGGAAGGCCCACGTGATCGCGGTCCGCGCGCTGAGCGTGGTCCGCAGCGCCTGCGTCCGACCTCCCAGGGCTCCGGCTTCTTCATCTCCGAAGACGGCTACATCGTTACCAACAACCACGTCATAGACGACGGGCAGGCCTTCACCATCGTCATGACCGACGGCAAGGAATATGATGCAAAGCTCGTCGGCAAGGACAGCCGCACCGATCTTGCTCTCCTGAAAGTCGACGCGCCGGACACGAAGTTCACCTATGTGAAGTTCGCCGACGACGAGAAGGTCCGCGTTGGTGACTGGGTTGTCGCTGTCGGCAACCCCTTCGGCCTCGGCGGCACGGTCACCGCCGGTATCATTTCCGCTCGTGGCCGAAACATCGGCTCCGGTCCCTATGACGACTACCTGCAGATCGATGCAGCGGTGAACCGCGGCAATTCGGGTGGCCCCGGCTTCAACTTGAACGGCGAAGTCGTCGGCATCAACACCGCCATCTTCTCGCCTTCGGGCGGCAATGTCGGTATCGCTTTTGCCATCCCGGCCTCGGTTGCGACCGACGTCATCGCCAAGCTGAAGGAAACCGGTACTGTATCGCGCGGCTGGCTCGGCGTGCAGATCCAGCCGGTCACCCAGGACATCGCCGACAGCCTCGGCCTGTCTGAGGCAGCCGGTGCCCTGGTTGTTGCTCCGCAGGCAGGCTCGCCCGGCGAGGAAGCCGGCATCAAGCAGGGCGACGTCGTGACTGCCGTGAATGGCGATCCGGTCAAGGATCCCCGTGATCTGGCCCGCCGCATTGCCGCCTTTGCTCCGGATACCACGGTTGATGTGACGCTTTGGCGCGATGGCAAGGCGACCGAAGTCAAGGTCAAGCTCGGCGAACTGCCGACCGACCAGGCCGCGAGCGCTGGCACGGAAAACGATGCCGCACCTGCGCCGGAAGCCGAGCAGGAACTGTCGGGCCTCGGCCTCTCAGTTCGCCCTGCCGACGGTGGCAAGGGTCTTGCCATCCTCGACGTGGATCCGTCGAGCGATGCCGCCGACAAGGGCCTGAAGGCCGGCGAGACGATTACCTCGGTCAACAACCAGGAGGTTTCGTCGGCAGCCGACGTCCAGAAGGTTCTGGAGCAGGCCAAGAAGGACGGTCGTACCCGGGCGCTGTTCCAGGTCGAATCGGATAGCGGCAGCCGCTTCGTGGCGCTCCCGATCAACCAGGGCTGATCAAAATGTGACAAGGGGCGCCGGCGGTCTTGGACCGGCGGCGCCCTTTGTCGTTTCCGGCGATCGTTAAGCGCCGTATCTCAGGAAAGGACGAAGCATGGGGATCGCGGAACAGGGACAGCCGAAGTCGAGCGAAACCGGCTATACGGTGGCGGATGCCGAGGCTAATGTCGCGCGCATGAAGATACTTGTCATCGAAGACGATCTGGAAGCCGCAGCCTACATGACCAAGGCCTTTCGCGAGGCCGGCATCGTCGCCGATCACGCGAGCGACGGCGAAAGCGGCCTCTTCATGGGCACAGAAAACACCTATGACGTGATGGTCGTTGACCGCATGCTGCCGCGCCGCGACGGTCTTTCCGTCATCAGCGAGCTGCGCAAGCGCGGCATCGACACGCCCGTCCTCATTCTTTCCGCGCTAGGCCAGGTCGATGACCGCGTCACCGGTCTGCGTGCCGGCGGCGACGACTATCTGCCGAAGCCCTATGCCTTTTCCGAACTGTTGGCACGCGTCGAGGTGCTTGGCCGCCGCAAGGGAAAGCCCGAGCAGGACATGGTCTACCGTGTCGGCGATCTCGAGCTCGATCGCCTCTCCCATGAGGTGAAGCGGGCGGGCAAGGAGATCCTGCTCCAGCCGCGCGAATTCCGCCTGCTGGAATATCTGATGAAGAATGCCGGCCAGGTGGTGACGCGCACCATGCTGCTCGAAAACGTCTGGGATTATCACTTCGATCCCCAGACCAATGTCATCGACGTGCATGTCTCGCGGTTGCGCTCGAAGATCGAGAAGGATTTCGACAAGCCGCTCTTAAAGACGGTGCGCGGCGCCGGCTACATGATCAAGGATGAAGGCTGACATGCGGCTGAAGTCCCGTCTCGGGGTGCTGGCCAAGTCCACTGCCGTCCGGCTGTCCGCCCTCTACATTCTGTTGTTTGCGCTCTGCGCCGCCTTTCTCGTCTTTTATGTGACGGGGCTTGCCGAGCGCATTCTCAATAACCAGACCCGCGATGCGCTGCGCCAGGAAGTGACCGAAATCCAGGGGGCCTTCGAGCGCGGCGGTATCAACCAGTTGCTTCGAACCATGGAACGCCGTGCCCGTCAGCCGGGTGCGAACCTCTATGTGATCGCGAGCCCGAACGGAGAGATCCTCGCGGGCAACGTTGCCTCGCTGCAACCCGGCGTCTTCGACGAGGAGGGCTGGACCAACTTTCCCTTCCGCTATCAGCGCTACACCGACAGCGGAGCGGTGAAGCGTCATCTGGCGACAGGCCATGTCTTCGTGCTGGACAACGGCATCCGCGTACTCGTCGGGCGCGATCTCGGCGAGCCCGGAAAGCTCAGGCTGCTCGTCCGCCAGGCGCTCATGGTGGCTCTGTTGATCATGGGGATGGGCGCAATCGTCATCTGGTTCGCGATAGGACGTAATGCACTCAGACGCATCGACCGGGTTTCTGAGGCAAGCCAGAAGATCATGGCCGGCGACTTGTCCCAGCGACTGCCCGTATCAGGCTCAGGCGACGAGTTCGATCGCCTGTCATCGTCGCTGAACGGCATGCTCGGGCGGATCGAACAACTGAACGAGGGGCTGCGCCAGGTCTCCGACAACATCGCCCACGACCTGAAGACGCCTTTGACGAGACTGCGCAACAAGGCGGCCGATGCGCTGAACGAGGATGATGCGAATGCCCGCAAGGCGGCGCTTGAGACAATCATCGGCGAATCAGATCAGCTCATCCGCACCTTCAACGCGCTTCTGATGATCTCGCGCGTGGAAGCCGGCTCCATTGCGGCCGAGCTTTCCGACATCGACATCTCCACAATTGCGGCCGACAGTGCCGAACTCTACGAGCCGGTGGCGGAAGAGGCGGGCCAGGCCATGATCTGCGAAATTTCGCCGGGCCTTTCCGTGCGCGGCAACCGAGAATTGGTCGGGCAGGCGATCTCCAACCTGATCGACAATGCCATCAAATATGGCAGCCAGGGTGCCGAGGGCTCAGAGATCCGCGTGCGTGTGTCGCGCGGCTCCGATGGCGTGGAGATTGCCGTCTCGGATCAGGGACCGGGCGTACCCGAGGACAAGCGCGCCGAAGTGGTGAAACGCTTCGTACGCCTCGACAAGAGCCGGTCGAAGCCGGGCACAGGGCTCGGCCTTTCCTTGGTCGAGGCGATCATGGCGCTGCATGGCGGGCGACTTGTGCTGTCCGACACGCGCAGTGATCCTGATCATCCCGGCCTGACGGCGACCATGGTTTTTCCCCGACTGAAGCCGTAACCTGACCCGGTTTGAGATTCGCTAGAAATCTCGGCCGGGAGAGGAGACGCTGATGGGGAACGGCAGGACGAGCAGATTGTCCGATGTGGCAGAGGGCGTGATCCGTCCACTGAACCAGACGGAGCTCAAGGCGGCCAATGCGCTGCTGAAAGACCTGACGAAACAGGAGCCAGGGCTTGCCGAGCATCTTGCGGCCGATGGCCCCTTGCGGAGCTTCGTGCTCTCCGCCTTCACGCTTTCCCCCTATCTGCGCGATCTCGCCAACCTGAAACCGTCGCTGCTGCTCGATGCTGTCTCGGCGCCGATCGAACCGCAAATCCTCGATGCGATCGAAGAGGCGCGCTCTGCCTGGAGGCCCGATGCATCCGGTGCCGTGCCTGGGGAAGCGGAGGTCATGGCCAGGCTGCGGCGCGTCAAACGCAAGGTGGCTTTTCTGGCGGCGCTTGCCGATCTCGCCCGGGTCTTTACTGCCCGCGACACCACGGCCTGGTTGAGCGCTGTGGCCGACGCAGCCGTTGCGGCTGCGATCAATCATCTGCTGCTGCTGGGCCATGATGGCGGCAAGCTCAAATTGAAGAACCGCGACAATCCCGCCGATGGCAGCGGGCTGATCGTGCTCGGCATGGGCAAGCACGGCGCCTGCGAGCTCAACTATTCCTCCGATATCGACCTCGTCATCTTCTACGACCCCGACTCCGGGATCCTGAAAGACCCCGACGATGCCATGGAAACCTATGGCCGGATGATGCGCCGTCTGGTGCGCATCCTGCAGGAACGCACGGCCGACGGCTATGTGTTCCGTACCGATCTGCGTCTGCGGCCCGATCCGGGCTCGACGCCGCTTGCCGTGGCGGTGGAGGCAGCGCTCATCTACTACGAGGGCAGGGGACAGAACTGGGAGCGGGCAGCCTTCATCAAGGCGCGGCCGGTGGCCGGTGACCTGAAAGCCGGCGAGGGGTTCCTCAGGGAACTCGTGCCCTTCGTTTTCCGCAAATATCTCGACTATGCGGCGATCTCTGACATTCACTCGATCAAGCGCCAGATCCATGCGCACAAGGGCCACGGCGCAATCGCGGTCAAGGGCCACAACGTCAAGCTCGGTCGCGGCGGCATCCGCGAGATCGAGTTCTTCGCCCAGACGCAGCAGCTGATTGCCGGCGGCCGCATGCCGGACCTGCGCTGCCGCCCAACCGAAGAAGCGTTGAAGGCGCTCGCCGCAGCGCGCTGGATCGATGAGCAGACAGCGGAAGAACTGAGCGACTGCTACTGGTTCCTGCGCGATGTCGAGCACCGTATCCAGATGGTGCATGACGAGCAGACGCATGTCCTGCCGGAGACCGAGGCCGAACTGAAGCGCATAGCCTTCATGCTGGGCTTCATCGACACGACGGCCTTTTCGCGGGCGCTGGAAACGACGCTGAAGACCGTCGAGAAGCGCTATGCCCGTCTCTTTGAGAAGGAGGAGGGTCTGTCGAGCGCGACGGGCAATCTCGTTTTCACCGGCCAGCAGGATGACCCGGACACGCTGAAGACGCTGAAGGGGCTCGGCTTCGAAAGGCCCGAAGCCATCTCCGGCGTGATCCGTAGCTGGCACTACGGCCGTTATCGGGCAACGCAGTCGGTCGAAGCCCGCGAGCGGCTCACCGAGATGACACCTGATCTGCTAAAGGCCTTCGGCGAGAGCCGGCGGGCCGACGAGGCGCTCCTGCGCTTCGACAACTTTCTCTCAGGGCTTCCCGCCGGCATCCAGCTCTTCTCGCTGCTCGGCAACAATCCTGCCCTTCTCGACCTGATGGTCAACATTATGGCGGCCGCGCCCAGGCTTGCCGAGATCATCGCAGAGCGGCCGCATGTCTTCGACGGCATGCTCGATCCGGGCCTTCTGGTCGAACTTCCCACCCGCGACTATCTCGGAATGCGCCTGAAGAGTTTCCTCTCCAGCGCGCGGCATTATGAGGAAATCCTCGACCGACTGCGCATCTTCGCCGCAGAGCAGCGCTTCCTGATCGGTATTCGCCTGCTGACCGGCTCGATCGGCGGGGCTCAAGCAGGCCATGCCTTCACCGATCTTGCCGACCTCGTTATCGACGAGGCGCTGAAGGCGGTCATCGCGGAGATGGAAGCGGCCCATGGCAAGATCCCCGGTGGCCGCGTGGCGCTCGCCGGCATGGGCAAGCTCGGCTCCTTCGAACTCACCGCCGGCTCGGACGTCGACCTGATCCTGCTCTACGAACATGACGACGATGCCTCGGAATCCGAAGGCGCAAAGCCGCTCGATCCGGTGCGCTACTACACCCGGCTCACCCAGCGGCTGATCGCGGCACTGTCTGCACCGACGGCGGAAGGCGTGCTCTACGAGGTCGACATGCGGCTTCGGCCCTCCGGCAACAAGGGACCGGTGGCAACGAGGCTCCGTGCCTTTGCCCGCTACCAGCGCGAGGAGGCCTGGACCTGGGAACACATGGCGCTGTCACGCGCCCGGATGATGTCCGGCGACGCCGGCCTCGTCGCCGAGGCCGAGCGGATCATCGAAGAGGTGCTGGCAGCCCCGCGCGATCGTGCCAAAACCGTCAAGGACGTCCTGGAAATGCGGGCCCTGATCGAACAGGAGAAACCGGCCAAGGACATCTGGGACCTGAAGCTCATACCCGGCGGCCTTGTCGATATCGAGTTCATTGCGCAATATCTGGCGCTGGTCGCTCCCGCGAAGGGTCACCGCGTGCGCACCAACGAATTGTCCACGGCGGACGCACTGAGGGCGCTCGGCACGCTCATCGACCCCAATGATCTCGATATCTGCCTTTCGGCGCTCAAGCTCTACACGGACCTGTCGCAGGTCATTCGCCTCTGCATCGACGGCTCCTTCGATCCCGCCAATGTCCCGGCCGGTCTCACCGACCGCATCGCACGAGCGGCGGAGAGCCCGGACTTGAAAACGGCCGAGGCAGAGGTGAAGCGTTTGTCGAAGGCGGTGAGGAAGGTCTTTTCGCGGGTGGTGTCGTAGCCACGGCACGATACATGTCCGGTGCAAGCGTTGATTGCAGTCGAGCCTGCTGCTAACGTCGCGCAATCGAGCCGGGAGTTTTCATGTGCCATCCTTGCCGTTTCATGACCTCGCCAGTCGCCATCCCGGGCTCACGCCACCGATTGCGTCGATGACAGCAGAAGCGGCCGGCGTTGCATTGGACCGGCACTACGAGAGCCCACAATCCCTGTTGATCGCAGGGCCAGCCGGTCGCGTTCAGGCAGAGGTTAGCTGGGGGCCGATCGACGAGCGGATGCGGCGCGCCTGGAACAACGGTGTGTCCCGTACCGAGAACGGCGCGGTGGCCATTGCCATAGCAGCCATCGAGCTCGCCCTTGGTTTGGTCGTGGTGCTGAGAGCTGAAACCGGCTCAGGCGCTGACTACTACCTTGCACAGATGGGCGATGAGCTCGGTGAGCCGGAGGACTGGTTGCGACTGGAGATCTCTGGAACGGACGAGGGTGACGAAAAAGTACTGGCCTACAGACTGGCGGAGAAATACCGACAGGCGCGAGCGGGCCGAAGCAATTTACCGGCAATTGCTTGTGTGGTAGGATTTCGACAATTGGAGGCGAGGCATGTCCATGTTTGATGACTCAGCCTGGTTGTCTGCCCATCGGCGCAGCGAGGTCTTCGCCGGGCAAGCTCAGCAGGCCCTGGTCCGTGGGCAAGACGAGCAGGCCGTGCATCATTTTCTTCAGGCTGCGAGAGCCGAAACGGAAGCTCTTCGAAGCCTGGCAGGCGATAGCCCGAGGCTTCTGGGGATCATTTCAGTGAGTGCAGCCGCACTGCTGATCAAGGCACACGAGCCGGTCGAGGCCCAGGAGTTGATTGAGCAGCTTCTGAAAAATCCAGATCTGCCCGAATTCGCCGCGGAAGAATTGGCGGACTTGCTGGAGGGACTTCAGCTTGGCCCAGGGCATGGCGGCCATCAAGGTTTCGGCAATAGCGGGCCCTGAGCAACTGCGAACTTTGACGATCCTTCAATCCTAAGAGGCTTTGCGCCCAAGGCTGGAAGCCGTCGACCTCACATCCGGGATGCGCAGCGACACCACCGTTCCCTGACCTTCGCGGGAGCGGATCTTCAGCGACCCGCCATGCAGGGCGACAAGCGAGCGGGAGATGGCAAGGCCGAGGCCGGAACCGCCCTTCGATTTGGCATACTGGCTCTGCACCTGTTCGAAAGGATTGCCGATCTTGCCAATGGCACTTTTCGGGATGCCGATGCCGGTATCGGCGATCGAGACGATGACGGCACCTTCGACCTTGCGGGCACGAAGCGAGATCCTGCCGCCTTCGTCCGTGAACTTCACGGCATTGGACAGGATGTTCAGCAAGATCTGCTTGATCGCACGGCGGTCGGCAACGAGCGAGAGGCCGGCTTCGACACGCTGCTCGACGGTGACGTTCTTTTCTTCGGCCGGGATGGCGGTGAGCCGCATGCTTTCTTCGATCAACGGGCAGAGATCGATCGTCTCGCAACGGATCTTCATCTGGCCGGCTTCGATCTTCGACATGTCGAGAATGTCGTTGATGACGTTGAGGAGATGCTTTCCGCTTTCGTGGATGTCTTTTGCATATTCTTCGTATTTCGGCGAACCGACAGGACCGAACATTCGGGCCAGCAGGATTTCCGAAAAGCCGAGGATGGCATTGAGCGGGGTCCGGAGTTCGTGGCTCATATTGGCGAGGAACTCCGACTTGGCCTTGTTGGCAGCTTCCGCGCGCTGCTTCTCGGCGAGATATTTCTCGTTGGCGTCGGAGAGCTCGGTCTTCTGGCGCTCGAGGATCTTCTGCGATGCGGAGAGGTCGCCGATGGTTGCCATCAACCGGCGTTCCTGGTCGCGCAGGCGCTCCTGGTGGCGCTTCAGAAGCGTGATGTCGGTGCCGACGGAGACGAGGCCGCCGTCGCGCGTGCGGCGCTCGTTGATCTGCAGCCAGCGTTCGTCGGCAAGCTGCACCTCCGAGGTCCGCGAATTGGTGCCATCATCGGCATCGGCGATGCGACGCTGGATGATCGGCTTGCCGGCGGCAGCGAGCACCAGCGAGCGCTCCTTGCCGGGGACCAGCACGTCGTCAGGCAGGCCGTAGACCTTCTGGAAATGGCCGTTCCAGGCGACCAGCTTGTCATTCTTGTCCCAGAGCACGAAGGCTTCCGAGGTGCATTCGATCGCGTCCGCCAGGCGCTGGTCGGCTTCGGCATAACGCTGGGCGAGGCGATGCTGCTCGGTCACGTCCATCGCAATGCCGATGACATGCAGGTCGCCGGTGTTGGAGGAGATGATCTGGGCGCGGGCACGCATCCAGACATAGTGGCCCTGGGCGTGGCGCATGCGGAAGATCTGGTCGATATGGCGAGAGCTGCCGCGACCGACCGAGCGGGCCAGTGCATAGAGATTGCCGTCATCGGGATGCATCAGGCGGGCTGCATCGGCAAATGCCAGCGGCTGGGTGGAAGGCGCAAGTCCGAGCATGTCATACATCGAACGCGACCAGACCAGCTTGCGGCTTTCCAGATCGAAATCCCAGAGACCGCAGCGGCCGCGGGCGAGCGCCGTTTCCACCCGCAGATTGGACTCCAGGAAGGTATCGTCCGCCTCGCGGGCCCGCTTCACCTGGTAGAAATAGGCATAGAGGATGACGAAGAGGATGACGGAGATGCAGGTGAACAGCGTGACGTTCAGCGACAGCTCGCGGCGCCAGAAATCTTCAACAGCCTGCAGCGAATGGGCAGCGACGATGACGGCGCCATCGTTGCCGACGGGTGTGAAGATCGCGTGATGGGGCACGCCGTTCAGATCCGTTTCGATTGCGCCGGCGCGGTTGCCGGATTTGCGGATCGTCATCACTTCCGGCAGCAGGCTGACCAGCATGGAGCCGACCTGGCCGGCAGCTTCCGGTGACGAGCCGAAGACGCGGCCGGTGGGATCGACGAGCAGCACGAGAGCGCCATTGGCGAAATGTTCGCGATCGAGATAGGCGGCGAGGCGCTTCTCGGCCTCTGCGCGGTCGCGGGTCTCAAACAGCGCCGGCCTATCGCCAAGCGCGGCATTGACCGTGGCTGCGATCAGTGCCGTCGACTGTCGGGCAGCTGCGGCCATGCGCTGGTGTTCGTTGACGATGCCGATGGTACGGGCGAGCGCCACAACGGCGAGAAAGGCAAGAATAAGGATCGGGATCGCCCGACGCAAAATGGTCTCGATCCGCTTCGAGCGCACGGATACCGCGGCCTGTCCCGGTACGGCCGAAGCCGAGCCGAAAAACCGCCGTCCGAGCCGTGTAAAGAATTCACCCCTGTCCGAAAATTTGATGCGCAGCCGCTCATCGGCTGCGGTGACCCGCCGCGCGTCCAACATCGTCCCTGCCTCTGTCCCTCGTGTGATTCGAGCGCCGCTTGCTCGAATCTGACGCCAAGGAATCATGGCCGATTCGCCTTGTCCAGAGCCGGTGCGTAAAGAAAATATTAACCCATTGCTCCGACTCCGCTTTTTTATCGGCGTAACTGCAAGAGGCTGAATCTGATGGAAAAATAGCTGGCACTCAGAGGCCGGAAAACGCCCAACGACGAAAAAAGGCGCCGGTTTTCGCGGCGCCTTTTTCATCGGATCGGATCTGTCGATCAGCCCTTGAGTATGCGCTCGACGATGTCGCGCACGTCGGTCGACAGCGACGCCGAGGCTTCGATGGTCGTCAGCGCCGCGCGCGCCTTGTCGGCACGGCCGGGTTCGAGCAGACGCCAGGAACGCAGGGCGGTCAGCAGGCGTGCGGCAAGCTGCGGATTGCGCGGGTCGATAGCGAGGATCTGCTCGGCAAAAAAGCCATAAGCAGCGCCGTCTGGACGATTGAAGCCGGTCGCGTTGCCGAAGGCGAAGGTGCCGACGAGAGAGCGCACGCGATTCGGATTGCTCGGTTGGTAATGCGGGCTTGCCATGAGCGCCTTGACCCGGTCGAGGCTCGCCGCACCCGGGATCGTCGCCTGGATGGTGAACCACTTGTCGAGTACGAGCGCATTCGCGGCGAAGCGGGTTTCGAAAGCAGCGAGCGCCTGTTTCGTCTCTCCCGCATCCGGGAAGCGGTGCGCGAGGATGGTGAGCGCCTGCGACATGTCCGTCATGTTGTCGGCCTTGGCAAAGGCCTCGGCAGCCAGCGCCGGGGTGTTTTCCGCCAGCGACAGGAAGGACAGCGCAAGGTTCTTCAGCGCGCGTTTGCCTGCACCTGCCGCATCCGGCGAGAAGGGGCCGGCAGCCGAATGGGTGGCGTAGAGGTTGTGGAAGACATCGGCGCCTGCCGTAGCGATGGCACCGAGCACGGCCTGGCGACCCGTATGGATCGCGTCGGGATCGTTGTTGCCGCCCAGTTCACGGGCGATGTCGGCCTCACTCGGAAGCGAGAGCGCCTGGGCGCGGAAAGCAGGTTCCAGCGCCTCGTCGGCAGCAACCGCGAGCAGCACATCGATGAAAGCCTGGCTCGTCGCGATTGAGCCGCCGTCGCGGGCGGTCTTAGCCGCATCCGTCAGGACGGGGAGGGCCAGATCGGTGATCGCCTGCCAGCGGGCGAAAAGGTCGCTGTCGTGGCGGGCGATATGGCCGAGATCCTCGGCGCTCTGCGAGAAATGCAGGGTGACCGGGGCGGAGAAGCCGCGATTGAGCGAAACGACCGGGCGGCTGCCGATGCCGGAGAAGGTGAAGCTCTGGGCGCGCTGGGTGAGATGCAGTACGTCGCCGTTGACATCGCCGCCGGAAATGGCCGAGGCTGAAGCTTCCGAACCGTTTTCCGAGATCAGAGCGAAGCGCAGCGGAATATGCATCGGCTCCTTGTTGCTCTGGCCGGGAGTGGCCGGGATCATCTGCTCGAGCGACAGCGTCAGGGTCTTGGCAGACGCGTCATAGGCAGAGGAGACGGTGATCTGCGGCGTTCCAGCCTGGTGATACCAGAGCGAGAACTGGGTCAGATCCTTGCCGCTCGCATCCTCGAAGCACTTGACGAAATCCTCGACCGTCGCGGCATCGCCGTCGTGGCGCTCGAAATAGAGGTCCATGCCCTTCTTGAAGTCGTCGCGGCCGAGAATGGTCGCGATCATCCGGGTGACTTCCGAGCCCTTCTCGTAGACGGTCGTCGTGTAGAAGTTGTTGATTTCGCGATACTTGGTCGGGCGAACCGGATGGGCGAGCGGACCTGCATCTTCCGGGAACTGCTCGGAACGCAGGTGGCGGACCTCGGCGATGCGCTTGACCGAACGCGAGCGCATGTCGGCGGAGAATTCGTGGTCGCGATAGACGGTCAGGCCTTCCTTTAGGCAGAGTTGGAACCAGTCGCGGCAGGTGATGCGGTTGCCGGTCCAGTTATGGAAGTATTCATGCGCGATGATCGCCTCGATATTCGCGTAGTCCTGGTCGGTCGCGGTCTCGGGGTCGGCGAGCACGTACTTGTCGTTGAAGATGTTGAGGCCCTTGTTCTCCATGGCACCCATGTTGAAGTCGGAGACGGCAACGATCATGAAGATATCCAGATCGTATTCGCGGCCGAAGACCTCTTCGTCCCACTTCATCGAGCGCTTCAGCGCATCCATGGCATAGGCCGCACGCGGCTCCTTGCCATGCTCGACATAGATCTTCAGGGCCACTTCGCGGCCGGACATAGTGGTGAAGGTGTCTTCGACCACGCCGAGGTCGCCGGCAACCAGCGCGAAGAGATAGGACGGCTTCGGATGCGGGTCGAACCAGGCGGCGAAATGCTTGTCCGGGCCGAAGCCAGCGCCACCGAGGAAATTGCCGTTGGAAAGCAGCAGGGGATTGGCTGCCTTGTCGGCGATGATGTTGATCGTATAAACGGCGAGCACATCCGGGCGATCGGGGAAATAGGTGATGCGGCGGAAGCCCTCGGCCTCGCACTGGGTGCAATAGATGCCGTTCGAGCGATAGAGGCCCATCAGCTGGGTGTTCGCCTCCGGATTGATCATCGTGACCACGGTGATCTCGAAGGGCGTCGATTCCGGCAGGTCGCGGATCGTGAGGCTCTCCGGCGTCGCGGTGTAGCGCGCAGGATCCATCTCGATCTGGTCGAAGAGCAGGCTTGTCATTGTGAGGTCGTCACCGTCGAGCACCAGGGGGGCTGTCGCATCGACGCCTTCGCGCCGATGGAAGATCAACCGGGCTTCCACCTTGGTTTCCGTCGGGTCCAGTTCGAAGGTCAGATCAACCCGTTCCAGAACGAAGTCGGTGGGGCGGTAGTCTGCCAGATGAACGATCCGGCCCGTATCTGTGCGCATAATGTGTCCTGGTCGCTGCGGGGTTGGCCACCACGGCACGGCACGAGCGCTGGGGCTCGCGACCGCCTGGGGTCAAGTTGTCGCGATGATTGCAGCAATTTCTGAACGATTGTTAAAACACGAGTTATTTTTACAAAGCTCTTGATCCAAGAGCCGAGTTTCTTGGATTTCACGGCCGAAATCGGGCTTCAAATCCAAGAATAGTCAGGAGAATATCTTCGGTAATACCGGTAGCCGGGTGGGCGGCGTCATCTCAACCGCAGTTGCTGGCGCAGCGTCTCGTCGCTGTCCATCGTCTGGATGATCACACCGGACCAGCCGAGGCCATCATAGTCCTCATAGCCGAGTGTCTTTGCGAAGGCGACGATGGCGCCGCTCTGATCGTAATAGCTGCCTTTGGCGAGTTGTTTGGGATTGGTGAGCGCGAAATGGGTGTAGATCCGCTCCGGACGGGATGCGGCAATCACCATGTTGTTGCCGTCAAGCAGAAGGACTTCCGTCTTCTCGGCGACCTGCGGGGGCAGGTTCGCCTCCTTCTCGACGATGGCCTGGCCCTGGGCCTTCCAGTCGAAATAGACGCCGAGCGTGCCGAGAAGCGCGCCATCGCTGCGGCCGCCCTCCCGGATGCCGGTGGCGTAGACGAGAACGTCGCGATTGTCGTGCACGAGGCTGCGCTTGACGGTGTCGACGACATAGTCGTCACCGCTCTGGCAGGTACGGGCGGCTCGGTACCAGGCTTTGTTGGAGAGATCCCGGTCCTTGAGGCTCCGATGATATCGGGGATTGGCCGAGGCGATGACCCTGCCGGCGGCATCGGTCATGACGAGGTCGAGATAGACCGTATAGAAGCGGTTGATGACGCCGAGCCTTGCCGATGCATGCTGGGCTCGTTCGGGCGAGGGCTGTTCGAGCGCCTCCCAAAGGGCGCTGTCGGTTGCCCACCAGCGCACGTCTGCCGTGCGCTCGAAGAGATTGCGGACGATGAACTGTACGAGCGTCTGGGCAAGGTCAATCAGCCGGACCCCTTCCATCTGGTCGACGAGATCGTCCGCCATGGTTCGGCTCTGCCGGATGCGTCCGAGCACATTCTCCTGGAAGCGCTCTGCGGTTTCCCCCGCACCTTGCGCCAGACGCTGAACCTCGTTGGCAACGACGGCGAAGCCCTTGCCGGCCTCACCGGCGCGCGCCGCCTCGATCAGGGCATTGATCGCGAGAAGGCGGATCTGGCGCACGATATGGGCATTGTCGGCGCTGAACTGCTCGAGATCCGTGCCGATGCTCTCGGTGACGAGCCGCATGGACCGGGGCGTGGCGCGGATCTCTGAAATGGAATTGGTTTGATATTCGGCCTGCGGCATGGCGCCCAACCCCGGTTTGAAAAAAACGAGCAGAAAAGACGGCAAGACGCCGCATTAATATGACTTATTGACAGGAAAGATAATTTCCTCGTTTGAACAGGCGGTTAACGATGGATGGCCAGAAAGCCTGTGTTTCCGGGCCATTTCTGGGTCCAACCTCCCGATATCTGCATTTGCGCCGCACTTGCGCGGAGCGGGCGGACATGCATGCTAAACGGCAGCCCGAGTCCAAGGCGACGTCGTCGTCGGCTCAAAATCCCTGTGCGATCGCGCATAGCCTGCCTGCAAGAATCTGATCACCATGGCCTTTGCCGACCCCAATCCTCTCCGCGGCATCGTGCTGAAAGTTTGCTCGGTGACCGTATTTGTTGCGATGCAGACCTGTATCAAGCTGGCAGGTAGTGGCATTCCGCCGGGCCAGATCAGCTTTCACCGCTCTGCTTTCGCTATCGTGCCGATCCTCGTTTATCTCGCCTGGCGCGGCGAATTGCGGCAGGCGTTCCAGACCGACAACCCTGTCGGCCATGTGAAGCGTGGTTTGCTCGGCGTTTGCGCCATGGGGGCAGGCTTCTATGGGCTCGTGCACCTGCCGCTGCCGGATGCAATTGCAATCGGCTATGCGATGCCGCTGATTGCCGTCGTGTTTGCGGCGGTCTTCCTCAAGGAGACGGTTAGGCTCTATCGCTGGACGGCGGTCGTGATCGGGCTTGTCGGCGTCTTGATCATTTCCCTGCCGAAGCTTTCGCTGTTCGGCGAAGAAGGCTTTGGCTCCGAAGCCGCCGTCGGCGCGCTGGCCGTTCTCGTTTCGGCCATCCTGGGGGCGGGGGCCATGCTGCAGGTTCGCCAGCTCGTGCGCGAGGAAAAGACCTCGACCATCGTCCTCTTCTTCTCGCTGACCGCAGCCCTTCTCTCCGCGCTCACCTGGTTCTTCGGCTGGGCCGATCTCTCCTGGCAGGTGCTCGGGCTGCTTGCCCTTGCTGGCTTCTTCGGCGGGCTGGGGCAGATCTTCCTGACTGAGAGCTATCGTTTCGCCGATGTCTCGACGATCGCGCCCTTCGAATACTGCTCGATTATCCTCGGCTCTATCGCCGCCTATCTGCTGTTCTCCGAAGTCCCGACGATGACCACCCTGACCGGCGCGGCGATCGTCGTGGCCGCCGGCATCTTCATCATCTACCGCGAACACCAGCTTGGTCTTGAACGGCGCGCGGCCCGCAAGGCATCCACCCCGCAGGGTTGAACCTAGCGCCTCGGCTCGATTTCGAGCTCCAGCTGCTCCTCTAAATCAGCTTCGGGGAGGGGAGAGGCGTTGTCTGCCCCCTGCATCGGCAGGATCGTCGCCTGGAAATCGGTCTTTTCTTCCGGGGTTACGTCATCAGGGCGTCTGGTGATGCGGTAGGCCGCATAGCCGGCATAAAGCGCAAAGGCCATTCCAAGGAAAAAGATGAGCGCCGTTGGCCCAAGCCACTGCATCAGTGTGCCCGCCATGATCGGACCGGTGACCGTACCCATGCCGTAGAGGATCATGATGGCGCTCGACAGCGTCACATATTCATGCGGCTCGGCGAGGTCGTTGGCATGGGCGACGTTGAGCGAATAGACCGGATAGAGCACGGTGCCGACGAAGAAGCCAGCGATATAGAGCGCGGTTGGGTCATCCGCGCCGAAAGCGATCATCGTTCCGCAGGCGCCGACGCCGAAGAGGCCGGAGGCAATCATCACGAAGCGGCGATCCATGCGGTCCGATATGCGTCCGATCGGTACCTGAGAGATTGCGCCACCGGCCAGGAAGGCAGCCAGCAGCGTGGCGCCTTGCGCCGTGGTCATGCCGATCGTCTGGGAATAGACGCCGCCGAGACTGCCCCAGGTGCCTGATAGTGCGCCTGAGAGCAGCGAGCCGAAGAAGGCAATCGGCGACCGGCGGTAGAGCCTTTTCAGGTCGAAGCGCGCCTCGGCAATCGGGCTTGGAGACTTGGCCGTCGACAGGGCGACAGGAAAGAGTGCCAGCGAGAAGATCAGCGCGCAAATGATGAAAAGGTTCGGCCCATTCACATCGCCGAGCGGCACGATGTACTGGCCGCCGATCGAGCCGACGAGGCAGGTCACCATGTAGACGGAAAACAGGGCGCCGCGATTGTCATTCGTCACGCGCTCATTGAGCCAGCTTTCGATCAGGAGATAGGCGCCGGCAATCGCAAAGCCGGAAAGGCCGCGGAAAATCATCCAGGCCCACCATTCGACGACGAGCGCGCAAAGCAGGATGGAGACGGTCAGGAGCGTGATCAGAGCGCCGAAGACCCGCACATGCCCGACACGGCGCACGAAGATCGGCGTGACGATGCAGGAAACCGTGAAGCCGAAGGTATAGCCTGTCGCAATCACTGAAATGATGAAGGTCGACCATCCCTCGTTGAGCGAGCGGATCGGCAGCATGTAGCCCATCAATCCAAAGCCCGCCATCATCAGCAGCGTCGACAGCATCAGGGTGGCGATGGAGGCGAGACTGGACAGCATTTGGCCTCCGTGGGGCGCAATTGGGAACGAGAATACTGCCAGTATCGCCGGGCAGGTGAAATGTCGAATACGACGCAAGGCGACGCAATCATGAACGCCATATCATTCTTCCCTCCCGCTTTGGCAATAAGGGATTGAAACGTCGTCAGGAATTCGTTTACCTTCATAGTAACAGCGTCAGAGAGGCGTCGGACCCAGTGTCCACGTCAGCCAAAGGGATCGAATGGGGACGACCGCGGCGAACAGAGGGAAGGACCGGCACGCATTGCGATGCCTGACTGCTTCGATTTCCTCCGTTGCCGGACAGCGTGGATCGAGGAGGCCGTCATGACGCTCTCCCCCAGCGATATCGCCAGTCATCCTCAATTTGCCGCTGCATTGGGGGACTATGCAGGCAAGCTGCGCGGCCAGTTCGATCAGAGCCCAAGGCTTTCACGCATGCTGGCTTCGCACCAGCGCTGGCTGCTCAGCCAGGCGGCCTTTGCGCTGCAGCTTGAATATGATCCCACCCAGCCGGGAAGCGGACTGACGACGACCAATCTGCGGGAAATCATCACCTCGAACAATGCTGCTAGCCGCAACACGGTTCTCAATTTCCTCGATCAGCTTTTGAGCTACAAGTTCGTCCGCATTGTCGGCGATCCGAACCGTCGGCCGAAGCGCTACGAGGCGACGGAATTGCCGACCCGCGCCATGTATCAATGGCTGCTGACCAATCTGGAGCTCCTCGATCATCTGGATGGTGGCAACCGGGCCGAGACACTTGCGGCCGAGCCGGATCTCTTCCGTCTCATCCAGCCCCAGATCGCCCGCCATGCCTGTCTCAATCCGAGCTGGCTGGAGCCTCCACCGCGCGTGGCGCTCTTCCTGTGGACCGAGGCCGGTGGCCTCGTCATGGATGAGCTGATGCGCCGGGCGATGGAGCATTCACCCGGTGCCGAAGGCTATAATATCGGCCGGATCGATGCCCGTGTCATGGCCGAGCACTTCATGATCTCCCGCACGCATCTCCAGCGGCTTTTCCGCCGTGCGGTGGAAACGGGCTGCCTCTATTGGCCGAATGGCGATCGCAGCCACTGCATTCTCAGGCGCGACTTCCTTGAGGAGTATTGCAGCTGGCAGGCAATCAAGTTTTCGATCGTCGACTTTGCCTATGAGCGTATCTGTGGGCCTGTGCGCCTGGGAAAGTCTGATCCCCGCCTGGGGGCGGTTGGCGGCTTTTAAACGGTTCCAATCCGGAAACGCGAAAAGGCCCGCGCAAGGCGGGCCCGGCGAAACCGCATGTCGTTCAGACGGGATTAGAAACCGAGCGGCTGCAAGGCTCGCTCGACGCCACGGTCCTGCGCCTGCTGGCGCTTGCGTGCAGCCTGGGAAAGTTCTTCCGAGGCGCTGACCGCGTGGCCGATACTGTGCATGGCCTGGCGCAGGCTGCGGACGGGGTGGAACGAGATGTTCATGGTCTTATCCTCTGCTTTACATGCATATCGATGTGTGCAGGTATATCTGTTCATGGATGAACCGATGCCGCAATGCACAATGCGGAAGCTCTGATATGCGTTCCCCGCAAGCCGCCGATATTTTGACAGGTGATATCGTCGAAAGTCAGGTGCGGAACTCGGAAAAGACGCTGGCCGGGCGCGCAATGCGACCGGCATGACCGGTGAAGCGCGCGCTCAGCTGTTCAGCGGAAACCGCGCTGCTGCTGCGGTTGTAGGGGCTTGCGCTACGGCCGTGCTCGCCGGCGAGACGGAGCGTCTCAAACTTGCAGTGGATGGGGCGGGTGCGAAGGCTCACGGCGGTCTTCCTCTAAAAGTGTCCCTCCCACTTTCAGACTCAAATATCGCAGTGCAACATAGATTCGACAACAAACATGGCTGCGATCCTGCCCTGCATCGAATGCATGGCTGTCTTCATAATTTGTTCATGCTGATGATGATTTAGCCGTTTTGGCCAGGATTCGCGTGTTCGGAGAAGGCGAGCAAGTCCATCCAGGCAAGCGCCTTGCTGGCAGGGGCGGCCAGCAGCTCCTGCGGATGCAACGTGGCCATGGCCTGGACGGTATGGCCGCCAGCGCCAATTTCGCGCCACTTGCCGCGAAGGGCGTGGATCGTGCCGGTTTCGCCGAAGAAGAAGCGGGCGGCAAAATTGCCGAGCACGAGGACCAGACGGGGTTCGGCAAGGGCGATCTGTCGTTCAATGAAGGGCCGGCAAATGGCGGTTTCCGGGCCGGATGGCATACGGTCGCCCGGCGGTCTCCAGGGGATGACGGTGGTGATGGTGACGCTTTCGCGGCTCTGGCCGATGGCAGACAGCATCCGGTCGAGCAGCAGGCCTGCACGTCCGGAGAAGGCGTGGCCTTCGCGGTCGTCATCCGCGTTCGGCATGGGACCGATCACCATGATGCCGGCGGTGCCAGCGCCCTCGGCCGTGATGGTCGATCGCGCCGAGGTTTTCAGGTTGCAGCTGGTGAAGGCCTCAATGGCGGTCTTCAATTCGGTAAGCGACCGCGCGCTTTCGGCGGCAAAGCGCGCCTCGGCAATCGCATTCTCGTCCGGGATCGCCGGCAGCGCCGAGCCTTGGGCGGGTTGCGCTCGCGCCGGCTGGCGCTCCGAGGAGGAAGTTACGCCGCGGCCCGGCAGGCTCCGTGCCGGCGCGTTGGTGGCTGATGTGTCAGCTGCCGGCCGTGCCACCTGCCGCGCCGCCCTTTCGGCTGCAAAAGCCGCGATTCGGTCGACCGGATCATCTTCTACGAGCCACTCGACACCCGCCTCTGCATGAAATGCAAGAAGCGCGGCGAGCTCTGCGGAGGACATGTCGCGGGCCTGGATCATGAGGCTGTTCTAGTGCGTTTGGCCGGCGGAAGGCAAATGGAAAGCGTGGGACAATCTTTGGCGACCAGCCCTCATCCTGAGGCGTGAGCGTATGCGACCCTCGAAGGACGAGGGCGGGTGATTTTCCGGGTGGCCTCGATCCTTCGAGGCCTGCTCTGCAGGCGCCTCAGGATGAGGGGAGATCCAGCACGCGACCGCAGGGGGCTAGCTAGACCGGTTCAAGCCACCCACTGTTCGATATCGTCCCGCTCGCCGATCAGAGCCAGGCCGTGGGCGATCGACACCAGTTCGCCGCCGGTTTCGATGCGGGAGGCGTCGAAGCGGCGGTGGAAGATGTCGCGCACGGCGGGCACGAAGGATGTGCCGCCAGTGAGGAAGATCTTGTCGATGCTGCCTGCCTCGGTGTTGGTTTTCGCCAGCACCTCGTCGAGCGCCTCTTCCATGCGGACGAGGTCGTCGGCGATCCAACTTTCGAAGTCGCGGCGGGTCACGCGCTTTTCGCCGGCCTTGCCGAGCGGCGCGAAGCGGAAATCGGCTTCCTCCGCCGAAGACAGGGCCATCTTTGTGGCGGAGACCGCCTGATAGAGCGGGTAGCCTTCGTCGTGATCGATCAGATCAATGAAGAGTTCGAGCTTTTCCGGCTCTTCCGCCTGGCGCACCAAGGATTTCAGGTCGGTGAATTCCTTCAGGGTCTTGAAGACCGAGAGCTGGTTCCAGCGTGAAAAGGCGAGGTAGTAGTTGCTTGGGACGTCGAGCAGCTTGCCGAAGCTCTTGAACTGGCTGCCCTTGCCGATTTCGGGCGCCACGAGCTGGTCGATGATGCGGGCATCGAACTGGTCGCCGGCTATGCCGACACCGGACTGGCCGATCGGCGTGGCGCTGAGCTTGCCGGCTTCGGTCGAGAAGCGGATCAGTGAGAAGTCGGTCGTGCCGCCGCCGAAGTCGGCAACGAGAACCGTCGCGTCACGCTTCAGCGTACGGGCAAAATAGAAGGCGGCCGCGACCGGCTCGTAGACATAGTGGATCTCGGGAAAGCCGAGCCGCGTCAGCGCTTCGTTGTACCGGGTGACGGCAAGCGCAGGATCGGGGCTGGCACCGGCAAAATGGACAGGACGACCGGCAACGAGACGCTTGGCCCCGTCCGGCCAGCCATCGCCCGCATAGGCCTTCAGGCGCTTCAGGAACACTTCCATCAGGTCTTCGAACTGGAAGCGCCTCGCATGCACCAGCGTTCCCTGGAACAGGGCGGATGCTGCGAAGGTCTTGATCGACTGCAGGAAACGACAGTCTCCGGGATTGTCTATGAAGGTACGGATGGCCGCCTGACCGGCCTCGACCTTCAGGGCGCCTGCGCCGAGCTGCGGATCCTTCAGGAACGAGAGCGCGGTGCGCATGCTGTCGGATGTGCCGGCCTGCGAGGTGTAGGCGACCGAGTGCGTCGCGTCGCTGCTTTCCGCGACGGCGATCACGGTATTGGTCGTGCCGAAATCGAGCCCAAGCGCTTCAGCCATGGCCATCGCTCCCTTTATCTATGCCTGATTGTCTGTGGGACCCGGCGAGCCGGTCGTGCTCGGCGATGCCGAGACATGAAAGAGGGCGCCTGATGCCACAGGGGGGCGGCGAGGGCAAGCGACCTTTTTGTGACGGCTGTCATCGGGGCGCAGGTGGGCGCGCTGACACAAACTATTGCACCGACGGTCCCTGGCAAGCGGGCGCCTCTAGCCGTTGTTGGCGTCTGGGTCTATGGTCGACCTCACTTTGGAGATCGACAGATGTCACCCATGCGCATTGCCCTGCACTGCCTCGCGGCTCTCGCCATCCTGATGGGCTTCGTCTGGATCGGGCAGGGCTCGGGTCACTTTCCCTATCCAGCGTCTAGCTTCATGATCGATCAGAGCCCCTGGATCCTCTACGGGGCCGTCCTCGCCCTTGCGGGCATCGCAGGTCTGGTCTGGCTGAGGCGACGTTGAGGATAGGCCGAGGCGCGCTCAAACTTCGTGATAGAGCCGGTCAGCGAACGGCGCCATCTCTGGCGCCTCTTGCTCATCGTTGAAGCCCTCGAGCTTTGTCAGGAAGTGGTCAATGATCCGGCCGTAGCTGGCATTGCGAGAGCGCGGCACGCGCGCGCGCTCTTCGACGATCGGTTCGGGTTCGGTCACGAAAGCTGCGGGCTCAAGCGCCAGCAGCATCCGGTCTTCATGTCCGGCATCTGTCATCACGGGAACTCTCATCTCCCAGGTTTCTCTCGTTTGAGTAAACCCAAGAGATTTCCAACCCGTTCAGTCGATCGCTCTCTTTTTAGCGAATGCGAATTTGACCGCGGTCGCCGGGGCGCTCAGATCGATTTCGCCGCCCCGCCATCGACGCGCAGCATGGTGCCGGTGATGTAGCTCGCAGGGCTAGAACAGAGGAAGGCAGCGGCGGCGGCGAACTCCTCGACGCGGCCGAGCCTCTGGGCCGGGATCGACTTGACCGAGGCGGCGCGCACTTCGTCCAGCGACTTGCCCTGCTTCTTGGCATTGGCGCCATCAAGCTCGTCGATACGGTCCGTGTGGATGCGGCCGGGCAGGATCATGTTGGCGGTGACGCCATAGGAGGCGAGCTCCGCCGAGAGTGTCTTGTTCCAGCCAACCAGCGCACCGCGCAGAGTGTTGGAGAGGGCAAGGTTCGGGATCGGTTCGAAAACGCCCGACGAGGCGACGGTGAGGATGCGGCCGAAGCCTTGCGTCTTCATCAAGGGTGCGAGCGCATTGGTGAGCGTGATGACGCGGACCACCATGGACTGGAAGAAGTTGTAGAGCTTTTCGGCATCCATGTCCTCGACGGTGCCGGGCGTCGGTCCACCGGTATTATTGACGAGAATGTCGATGCCGCCGAGCGTATGATGGACCGCGTGCAGCATCTGGTCGACGAAATGCGCATCCGCGAGGTCCGCCACCACATAATCGGCCCTACCGCCGGACGCCTGGATCGCCGCGACATTGGCCTTCAGCTTTTCTTCCGTGCGACCGCAGATGAGGACATGGCATCCCTCCGCCGCAAGCGCATTGGCGATGCCGAGGCCAAGACCGCGCGAAGCGGCGAGCACGAGAGCGCGTTTGCCGGAAATACCGAGATCCATTGTGTATCCTCCCATGGATGCGATGTGTTTGTTGACAGTCTATCGGCGCTGGGCCGCAACCGGAACCCCGACGATCTGCGGATCAACCGGTTTCAGAACGGCACCTTGCCCGGATTGAACAGGGTGTCGGGGTCGAGCATGGTCTTGATCTGACGCGCAAGTGCCTGTTTCACCGGGTTGACGTGCGTGAGATAGGCGGCGCGCTTTTCGTAGCCAACACCGTGTTCGGCGGAGAAGCTGCCGCCCGAGGCGCGGATGCCATCATAGACCGCCGCCTCGACAGCTACCTTCAGATCAAGGGGCAGGAGCCCGGCAGCCGCGATTGCGATATGCAGGTTGCCGTCGGCAATATGCCCGTAGACATAGGCCTCGAAACCCTCGCCGATCGCGTTGAGACGATCCGTCAGTCCGGCGACATAGTCGTCCAGAGCGGAGGGCGGCATCGAAACGTCGAAGGATGGCGCATTCGGAAACGCGGCGAAGTAGAAGCCCGAATCCTCGCGCATATCCCAGAAGCGGCGCGCCTGATCGGAGGACTGGGCGACGATCCCGCCCTGAAGATCGGCCTCCTCCCAGATCTCGGCGAGTTCTGCCTCGAGAAGCGTGGTTGCAGCCTCTGCCGTCTCGCCTGAGACCTCCAGCAGCAGCACCGGCGCATCCTTCTCCAGCCAGGACAGGTCGAAGCGCTTGAGCGCTGCGTGATCGCGGACATAACGCGGCCACATCATCTCGGCGGCTTCCAGCTGGAGTGCACCATGGCGCCGCAGACGCGCGGCGACCCGCAGTGCGCGGCTTGCATCGGGCACGCCGAGGAGCGTCACCGCACGATGCGGGCGGATCGGCTCGACTTTCAGTACGAGCCGCGTGACGAAACCGAAGGCGCCTTCGCTGCCGATCAGCAATTGTTTCAGATCCGGTCCCGCCGAAACCTTCACCACCCTGGTCATGTCGGAGAAGACTTCGCTCGAGGGAAGAACGGCTTCCAGGCCCAGGATTTGATGGCGCATCACGCCATTGCGGAAGGCGAGGATGCCGCCGGCATTGGTCGCAGCCATACCCCCGATCGTTGCTGAACCACGCGAGCCGAGGTCGATGCCCGTGGTCAGCCCATGCGGTTCCAGTGCCGCTTGCAGGGCTTCAAGCGTGACGCCTGCCTCCACTTCGACCGTTTCCTCGTCCGGATGAATGGCTATCACCCGGTTCAGTCGGGCGCTGGACAGGATGATTTCACCCGCATGGGAAACGCTGCCGCCGACAAGCCCGCTGACCCCGCCCTGCGGCACGATGGCAACGCGGTTTGCCCTGCACCAGGATACGAGCGCCGCTGCCGCCTCCGTCGATGCCGGCTGCGCCATCACGCCGGCATCGAGGTTCGCCGGATCTTCTCCGGGATGGCGACCGATCAGTGCTTCGGGACCGAGGATCCGGAGGTCCGGGTGCAGGCCGTCCAGTGCTGAGGTGATGTCGAGGGGCGAGAGGGTCGGATGCGAAGACATGGTGCAAGCCTGTACTGTTCGCGGCTTCTTCGCTTGAAAATCCGGTGACCGCAAGGCGCTCCGCTACCAATCCCGACCTTAGCATCGCTCAAAGCTCTGCCGGGAAGCCCGGTGCCCGCAGGTCGGTGCCCGTGGCGTCTTCGAGAAGTTTCACGACCTGCGACGACCAGGCGTCGCCGCCATAGGCCGAACGGGCGCGAATGAAGGTCTGCATCGCATGGGAGGCGAGATCGAGCGGAACGCCGAATTCGCGGCCGAAGCCGAGCGCGAAGCCGAGATCCTTCACCGCGAGATCCATGGTGAAATTGATGTTGTAGCTGCCGTTGAGGATCACCTGGCCTTCGGTCTCGTGCACGAAGCTGTTGCCCGAGGAGGCCTTGATGATGTTGAAGGCATCCGTCAGGTCGATACCCCCCTTCTTTGCCAGCATCAGCGCCTCGCCGGTCGCGATCAGGTGGATGAAGGCGAGCATGTTGGTGATCACCTTGATCACCGCTGCCTTGCCGAGCGGCCCGGCGCGGAAGATCTGCTTGCCCATCGCCTGGAAGGCCGGCAGATGCAGGTCGTAGAGATCTTGGTCGCCGCCGATGATGACGGTGATTTCGCCAGAGGCGGCCAGATGCACGCCGCCGGTGACGGGCGCTTCCAGCATGCGGATCCCTGCATCGGCGGCGATCTTGCCGAGCCGCAGCACCTCCTGTTCGTCGAGCGTGCTCATCTCGATCCAGGTGCTACCCCGTCTCAGCCCCTTGAGGATGCCACGCTCGCCGGTCAGCACCCGCTCGCTGACCTTGGGCGAGGGCAGGCAGGTGATGACGGCGTCGGCGGCTTCGGCCACAGCTTGAGGATCGGCTGCAAACCGGGCGCCGGCTGCCACCAGCTCCTTGGAATTGTCGGGATCGAGATCGTTGACGACGACGGTGAAGCCGGCCCTGACAAGGCTGCCGGCGAGATGTCGGCCGAGATGACCGAGCCCGATGAAACCATATGTCAGTGCCATGTCGTGTTCCCCTGCTGGCGTTTTGGCAGAGACTGCGACAAAGCGAGAAAGGGTTCAAAGGCAGATTTTGGCCTGCGACGGGTTTTGGCGCAGGCGGAACAGGACGCGGCGATTTTCGTTGCGGGTTGAGATCTGCCGCCGTCGAGAGGAGCCATGCCGGCGGCAACAATCGTCGCATTGACCCTTACGTGCACGTAAGATATTCTTCTGCTTCACACCGCCCTGCCGGAATTTGCGCCTTGGCGCGTCGCGCTTCGGCTCGACAATCCGGTTGGGTTTTGTCAAGGAGGATGGCGGAAAGCACCGCCTGGCGAGGAATGATTGATGAGCACCGAGATGGAACTGCCTGAACGCGAAAGCATGGAATTCGACGTTGTGATCGTGGGCGCAGGCCCCGCAGGTCTATCGGCAGCGATCCGTCTGAAACAGGTCAATCCGGATCTGACCGTTGTCGTGCTCGAAAAGGGTGCGGAAGTCGGCGCGCATATTCTCTCCGGTGCCGTGGTCGATCCCATCGGCATCGACCGGCTGATCCCCGGCTGGCGTGAGGAAGCCGATCACCCATTCAAGACGGAAGTGACCGACGACCAGTTCCTCTTCCTCGGTCCAGCCGGCTCAATTCGTCTCCCAAATATGCTGATGCCGCCGCTGATGAACAATCACGGCAACTACATTGTCTCGCTCGGCAATGTCTGTCGCTGGCTGGGCGCCCATGCAGAGGCGCTCGGCGTCGAGATCTATCCGGGCTTTGCCGCAGCCGAAGTGCTCTATAACGATGAGGGCGCCGTCATCGGCGTTGCGACCGGTGACATGGGCATCGAGAAGAACGGCGAGCCGGGGCCGAACTACACCCGCGGCATGGCGCTGCTCGGCAAATATGTGCTGATCTCGGAAGGCGTGCGCGGTTCGCTGGCCAAGCAGCTGATCGCCAAGTTCGACCTGTCGCGCGAGAGCGACGTGCAGAAGTTCGGCATTGGTCTGAAAGAACTCTGGCAGGTGAAGCCCGAGCACCACAAGCCGGGTCTGGTGCAGCATTCCTTCGGCTGGCCGCTTGGCATGAAGACCGGTGGCGGCTCCTTTCTCTACCACCTCGAAGACAACATGGTCGCCGTCGGCTTCGTCGTGCACCTCAATTACAAGAACCCCTATCTCTACCCCTTCGAGGAATTCCAGCGCTTCAAGACCCATCCGGCGATCGCCAAGACCTTCGAAGGTGGCAAGCGGCTGTCTTACGGCGCCCGTGCGATCACGGAAGGCGGCTACCAGTCCGTGCCGAAGCTGTCCTTCCCCGGTGGAGCGCTGATCGGCTGTTCCGCCGGTCTCGTAAACGTTCCCCGCATCAAGGGCTCTCACAACGCCGTGCTTTCAGGCATGCTGGCCGCCGAGAAGATCGCGGACGCAATCGCTGCCGGCCGCGCCAATGACGAGCCGATCGAGATCGAGAACGAATGGCGCTCGACCGACATCGGCAAGGACCTGAAGCGCGTGCGCAACGTCAAGCCGCTCTGGTCGAAGCTCGGCACCGCGCTCGGCGTCGGCCTTGGCGGCATCGACATGTGGATGAACCAGCTGCTGGGCTTCTCCTTCTTCGGCACGCTGAAGCACGGCAAGACGGATGCAGAGTCCTTGGAGCCGGCGGCGCAGCACAAGCCGATTGCCTATCCGAAGCCCGATGGCGTCCTGACCTTCGACCGTCTGTCCTCGGTCTTCCTGTCCAACACCAACCACGAGGAAGACCAGCCGGTCCATCTCAAGGTTAGGGATATGGACCTGCAGAAGCGCTCCGAGCTCGGCGTTTATGCCGGTCCGTCGACCCGTTACTGCCCGGCGGGCGTCTATGAATGGGTGGAAAAGGACGGCGAGAAAACCTTCGTCATCAACGCCCAGAACTGCGTCCACTGCAAGACCTGCGACATCAAGGACCCGAACCAGAACATCAACTGGGTGCCGCCACAAGGCGGCGAAGGGCCGGTCTATCCGAACATGTAAATGTTCGAGAGGCAGGCCCGCACGGACCGCCGCTGGCAAATTGGCGGCGAAGGGCCGGTCTATCCAAATATGTGAGGATTGAAAGGGCGGTCGAGAGGCCGCCTTTCTTGCATTGCAGAGCGGTTTCCCCACCAACCTCCGCCCCATCTTCGCCACCGATCTTAACGAGCACCTTCACATTTAACCCGTCATTAACCATAAATTCCTAGGCTCCTCGGCAACGAATCGTAATCCCGAGGACGCCTGAAACATGACCATTTCCCGCCGCGGTCTCCTGTTTGGCCTGCCGCTCTTCATCGCCGGCTGCCAGTCCGTTCCCAATCAGCAGGCCCTGTATGGCGACGTGCCGGACGAGCCGTTTCCGCTGAAAAAGGTGCCGATCGAGAAGATCAAGCCCGAGCTGCGTCGTCAGGAAGTGGCATACGAGACGCCGCACGCTCCAGGCACAATCGTGGTCAATACGCCCGAGCGCAGGCTCTACCATGTGATGGGCAACGGTCGGGCCATGCGCTACGGCATCGGCGTCGGCCGCGCGGGTCTTGCGCTTTCCGGTAATGCTTACGTCGGTCGCAAGGCTGAATGGCCGAGCTGGACACCGACCCCCAACATGATCCGCCGTGATCCCGAGCGGAACCTGAAATATGCAGGCGGCGTGCCCGGCGGACCGAACAATCCGCTCGGCGCCCGCGCCATGTATCTCTATCGTGGCGGCAACGACACCATGTTCCGCATTCATGGCACCAATCAGCCCTGGTCGATCGGCCAGGCCATGTCCTCGGGCTGTGTGCGCATGATGAACCACGACGTCATCGATCTCTATGCGCGCGTCGATGTCGGCAGCAAGGTCGTGGTGATTCAGGCCTGATAGATCCGATCACGCAAAATTCAGATTGGGCCGCCGACTCCCTTCAGCGGCCCAATCTCGTTGTAATTTGAGTGACTTGCACACGGGTTGTCACGATGACGAGACCAGCCTTTCGCACGCGCAACTTCGCCGCAATCTCCGAGCAATGAAACTTTCAGGCGCGTTTCAGCGTCGAGCGTCCTGTTGACGATGTGTCGACAAATTCCGAACGGACGGAGACTTTTGTCGCCTGCCGATCGGGACTAAGTGGGAGCAGATGCGTCGGTTTCCGACCGCGTCTAAGTTTTTGAGAAGGGATTTTGAATGGCACGCGATATGAATGCCGGCTTGTCCGACTTTGGTGGTTGCCAGATCGAGGCGACCCTGCAGCTGTTCGACGGCAAATGGAAGGGCGTGATCCTCCACCATCTCCTCAAGGACGAAGTGCTGCGCTTCAACGAACTGGTGAAGCGCCTGCCATCGATCACTCATCGCATGCTATCGAAACAGTTGCGCGAAATGGAGGTCGCCGGCCTCGTCGCCCGCACCGTCTATCCGGTCGTGCCGCCGCGTGTGGATTATTCGCTGACCCCGCTTGGCCGCAGCCTCGAGCCGGTGCTTCAGGCAATCGGTCGTTGGGGGCAGGAGAACCTGGTCGCTGTCGAAGATGCGGCACTGAAGCCGAGCGAGGGCCCGACCGGCAGTGCCGCGATCATGCGCTCTGCTGCATGATGACGGCCGTCAGCCTGCGTGCTGCCGTCGGGACAAGAGCCCGGTCGATAGCAACACGCCGAACCCGGTGACGAGTGCGGCAACCAGGATCGAAATGCCAAGCGGCTCCGCGAGCAGTACGGCGCCGCCAATGGCTGCCGCGACGGGTGTGATCGCGGTATAGGCGGCAGCCTGCGTCCCGCCAAGCGCACGAACGGCCGTTCCGTAGAGCAAGGTGGCGACCAAGCCTGACAGCAGACCCTGTGTGACGGATTGCAGGGCGATCTCGCCCAAGGGTGCGGTCAGGAACTGTGTGCCGACAAATGGCAGGGCTGCGAGGTTGAGAATGGTCGACCAGACGCAGATCAGGGCGGCGCCCTCAAAGGCGTCGAGACCGCTGCGACGAAAGGCATGGGTATAGACGGCCCAGAGCGTCGCGCCGATGGGAAGGATGGTGAAGCTGATCCAGCCCAGCCCGTCCACGCCCAGATTGCCGGCAAGCAGGATCCCGCCGCCGGCAAGGATCGCAACCATGCCTGCCTTGCGCCATCTGTCGGGGCGCTCCCCCAGAAAGGCCATGCCAATGACGGCGACCGCCAGCGGCATCAGCCCCGGCAGCAACACGCCGGCCGCCGAGGCAGGTGTATGACGCATGCCAAAGGCGACGATCTGAAAGAAGGGAGCGCCAGAGCCGAGAATCATGAGGCAGAGTGGTCCCATGGCTCCCTTGGGAAACAACCCGGTACGCCACCAGACTGGTGCCAGCACGAGCGCCGGAATGCCATAACGCAGAAGACTGAGGTCGAGGGGGCCAAGCCCGGCGCCGACGCTATGGCGTGTGGAAACCAGCCACGACGCCCAGATGAGCACGACGGAAAGCGCCGAAAACGCACCCAGCGCTGAGCGGCCGGAGCCGGGAAGGGGAGTGGTGCCGACGGCGGACATGACTGCTCCGGAAAATGATGCTTGCGCGCTATCTTATGCCGTTCGCTTTGATGTGTCCTTGCGCAATACACGCCCGAGGGCTAGTAAGTTGGCAGAATATGCCAATATAACGCGCTGGAGTTTTAATTGCTGCCAAAACTCGACAAGTTCGATCACGCAATCCTCAAGCTTCTGCAGGATGATGCACGCATCACCAATGTCGAGATTGCCAACAAGGTCGGGCTCTCGCAATCGCCTTGCCTCAGACGTATCAGGCTGATGGAGGAGAGCGGTATCATCCGTGGCTATCGTGCCGATCTTGATCGGCGCATGCTGGGGCTTGAATTGACGGTCTTCGTCGCTTTCAAGGTGGCGCGCCACACGCGCGAGAATGCCGATGCGCTGCACGAGGCCTTGCTCGACATTCCCGAAGTCGTTGCCTGCTATATGATTTCGGGTGAGTCCGATTTCCTGGCGGAAGTTGTCGTTGAAAATCTCTCAGCCTACGAGACCTTGCTGACGGAAAAGCTGCTGGTCCTTCCCAACGTGACCGACATCCGGTCGAATTTCGCGATCAGGAGCGTCAAGACAGGCGCGCCGCTGAAGCTTCCGGTTCGCACCTGATCGCGGAAGAGGTGGCCGCCGCAGAGACGGCGGCAGACAACAGCTGGCTCAGTCCGTAAAACCTTCCAGCACGATCTTGCCGCGCGTGCGGTTGCTCTCGATGAGCCTGTGCGCCTCGCGCAGGTTTGTCGCTGTGATCGGCCCGAGCACGGTATCGAGCGTCGTGCGGATCTTGCCCGCGTCGATGAGTTCGGCAACATGGGTCAAGAGCTTGTGCTGTTCGATCATATCAGGCGTCTGGAAGACCGGCCGGGAGAACATGAACTCCCAGTGCAGCGACACGACCTTCTGCTTGAAGGCCAGGATGTCGAAGCCTTCAGGGAAGTCGTCGATCAGGCAGATGCGGCCCATCGGTGCGATGATTTCTGCCATCGCCAGTCGATGCTGGCCACTATGGGTCACCGAGAAGATGAAACCCGGCGGGTCGATGCCAAGTGCGGCATATTCCTGGGCAAGTGGCTTGCTGTGGTCGATGACGTGATCGGCGCCGAGGGACTTCGTCCAGTCCGCGGTTTCAGGCCGCGAGGCCGTAGCGATGACGGCAAGGTCGGTCAGTTCCTTGGCAAGCTGGATGGCAATCGAGCCGACGCCACCGGCACCGCCGGTAATCAGGATCGACCGTCCGGCACCGAGGACCGGATCGCTCACCTTCAGTCTGTCGAACAGTGCTTCATAGGCGGTGATGGCTGTCAGCGGCAGGGCGGCCGCTTGCGCGAAGGAGAGCGTCTTCGGCTTCAGGCCAACGATGCGTTCGTCGACGAGGTGGTATTCGGAATTGGTGCCCGGTCGATTGATCGCGCCGGCGTAGTAGACTTCGTCTCCTGGCTTGAAGAGGCTGACATCCGGACCGACGGCCTTGACCACCCCCGCGGCATCATAGCCGAGAACACGGGCTTCGCCGGCCGGCGGCGTCTGGTTGCGGCGGACTTTGGTATCGACGGGATTGACCGAGACGGCCTTGATCTCGACCAGAAGGTCGTGGCCGGACGCTTGTGGCATCGGCAGGTCGAGGTCGACCAGTGCCGTCTCCGAGGTGATGGGCTGAGGCGTATAGAAACCAATGGCGCGCATGGAAAACTCCTGTCTGGCGTTTGAACGCTGCCCATTAAGGACATAGACCGGACTTCTGCAAGAATGCACATTTTCTGTCCGTAGGCACAGAGATGCACCTCGGCTCATCCCAGAGTGCCGAGTGTGTCACGCCCCCGCGAAAGGATGGCCACCAATTTTTCCTGGCTGTCCCCTCGAGTGGACCCTGCTGGCCGCCTCAGCCGCGTGACGGCCTCTTTTCCAAAGCAATGGAGATCAGGAAAATGATCAGGCCGAAGGCGGACAGCACCGCGCCGACATAGCCGGTGGCGGCGTAGCCGTAGCCAGCGGCAATCACCAGGCCGCCGAGCCAGGCGCCCAGCGCATTGGCAATGTTGAAGGCGGAATGATTGGTGGCGGCTGCAAGCGTCTGCGCGTCGGCCGCCACGTCCATAAGACGGGTCTGTACGGCCGGGCAGGCGGCAAAGCCGCAGCCCGTGAGGAAGACGCAGATGCAGAGCATGATCGGATTGTGTGCGGTGAGCGAAAAGACCGCCATCAGCACGATATTGAAGGCGAGCATGCCGCCGATCGTCCCCTTCAGCGAATAGTCGGCCATGCGGCTGCCGACGACATTGCCGACATTCATGCCGATACCGAAAAGGGCAAGTACCACGGCCACCATGCTGGCCGGGAGGCCGGCGGTATCGGTCACGGTCTTGGCGATATAGCTGAAGATCGCAAACATGCCGCCGAAGCCGACGGCAGCGACACCGAAGGACAGCCAGACCTGCGGTCGCCCGAAGGCGGAGAGCTCGCGGCGGATGCTGGCACCTTCCGCGACTTCGTCCTTCGGCAGATAGAGTGCGATCAAAGCAACAGTGAGTGCTCCGATGGCCGCCACCAGGAAGAAGGCGGCCCGCCAGCTCATCATCTGGCCGAGGAAGGTCGCGATCGGAGTGCCGATCAGCGTAGCGATCGTCAGTCCCAGCATCACGCGTCCCACAGCCCGCACCCTCCGGTTCGGCGGTGCCATGGACGCGGCGACCAGCGCCGCCACGCCGAAATAGGCGCCATGCGGTAAACCGGTGATGAAGCGAAGAAGCGTGAACGTCGAGAATTCGGTGGCGAGCGCACTGGCGAAGTTGCCGACGGCGAAGAGGCCCATGAGCAGCAAGAGCAGCGTCTTGCGCGGAAGTTTGGCGGCAAGTGCTGCGATGATCGGTGCGCCGATGACGACACCCAGCGCATAGGCGCTGATCACATGGCCTGCCTGCGGCACGGCGACCCCGTAGGTCTCTGCGACTTCCGGCAAGAGCCCCATGATCACGAACTCGCCGGTACCGATGCCAAAACCGCCGGCGGCAAGCGCCAATTCGATCAGCATGATCGTCGTTGGCGTCAGGGCCGGGGACTGCTGCAGTTCGGCGGTGGGAGAAGAAGCGAATTCGGTCATGAAAACACCATGGGCGCGCAAGAGAACCTTGCCACGCGAAACGCGCTTCCGAGGAAGCCGAAATGAAAGAAGGGAGCCAGAAGGCCATTAGAACGGAATTGTTTTTTATCATATCTGTGTGCGCTGCGGCAAAGGCTTTTGCTCGCCACCTTGAAATTTGCTCGCGCGCTATCGATCTGCAGGCGGCCCTCGAAACTTTCGAGGCGTCGATACGTTGTGAGCTTTGGCCTCTCAAGGGCCGCGAAAGGGCGACATGAAAATCAAGGCGGTACTCAATCGCGACGGTGGCACCTTCAAGACCACCGACATGCAGACCTATTGCGAGACTGCAACGCGCGCCTTTGCAGCCAGGGGGCACGTTCTCGTCTGCGATGTCGTGGGCGGCGATGAAGTTGTGCAATCTTTGGAAAAGGCGAGCAAAGAGAGCGACCTTGATGCGCTTCTGGCCGGAGGTGGAGACGGCACGATATCCACGGCCGCAGGCATCGCCTGGGAGGCCGGCGTGCCGCTCGGCATCATCCCCGCCGGCACGATGAACCTTTTTGCCCGCTCGCTGAAGCTGCCGCTTGATATCTGGAAGGTGCTCGACCTCCTGGCCGAGGCAAGTGTTGTCGACGTCGATATCGCAACGGCGAATGGGCGACCATTCGTGCACCAGTTTTCCGCAGGTCTGCACGCCCGTATGGTCCGGATGCGCAATCAGATGAATTTTGCCTCCCGTATCGGCAAGATCAGGGCAAGCACGAGCGCTGCCTTCGGCGTCATGCTCGATCCCCCGCGCTTCGAGGTCGTATTCGATATCGATGGCGACGGCCGCAGCGAGGAGCGTCCGGTCTCGGCGATCTCCGTCTCCAACAATCCGCTCGGCAATAATTCACTGTTCTTCGCCGACCGCGTCGATAGCGGCAGGCTCGGCGTTTACCTAGCGGAGCCGCTGGAGCCGACGGGGGTTGGCAAGCTGGCCTTTGATATCATCAGGGGAAAGTTCAAGGAGAACGAGGCGGTCACCGCCTCGACCGCGGAGAAGGTGCATCTCCATTTCCCGAAACATCGCAAGGGTGCGGCTTGCGTGCTGGATGGAGAGCTCCTGCGCATGCCGGCCGATGTCGAGATCAAGATCCATGCCGGACAGCTTAAGGTGCTCATGGCGCAACCTCAGACGCCGGCGTGAACGAAAACGGCGCCCGATTGAGGCGCCGCTTTTTAGTTTGTGGATGAACCGAGCTCAGTGGCTGAAGGCAGCCGCGATCAGATCGCGGGTATAGTCCTCCTTGGGATGATCGAAGATTGCCTCGGTTTCGCCCTGCTCGACGATCTTTCCGTTCTTCATCACGATCACATGGTCGGACATTGCGCGGATGACCGATAGGTCGTGGCTGATGAAGACGTAAGACAGTCCATGCTTGTCCTGCAGGTCGCGCAAGAGTTCGATCACCTGACGCTGCACCGAACGGTCGAGCGCCGACGTCGGCTCGTCGAGGATGACGACCTTCGGCTTCAGGATCATCGAGCGGGCAATCGCGATGCGCTGACGCTGGCCGCCTGAGAACTCGTGCGGATAGCGGTTGCGGGCCGCCGGATCGAGGCCGACCTCCTTGAGTGCCGCAATCGCCCGGGCATCACGCTCGGCCCGGCTAAGCTGCGGCTCGTGCACGTAGAGACCTTCGGTGATGATCTCGCCGACCGTCTGGCGCGGCGAGAGCGAGCCGTACGGGTCCTGGAAGACCAGCTGCAGCTGTTTGCGGAACGGTCGCATGCCAGCGCGGTCGAGGCTCGTGATATCGGCGGTCTCGAAGCGGAACGCGCCATCGGCTGCGAGCAACTTCAGAAGCGCGCGACCGAGCGTCGATTTGCCAGATCCCGATTCCCCGACGATACCGATGGTCTGGCCTTGGCGGAGCCGGACGCTGACCTGATCGACTGCCCGGAAGGTGCGGTTCGGGCGCAGGAAGCCGCCGCTGCCGATGTCGAAATCGACGGTCACGTTGCGACCTTCCAGAACGACCGGGGCATCGTCAGCCGGTGGCGGCTTGGTGCCGCTCGGTTCTGCAGCCAGCAGCATCTTGGTATAGTCGTGCTGGGCGTTGCCGAAGATCGCGTCGCGGCTGCCCGTTTCGACGATCTCGCCCTTGCGCATGACGGCCACGCGATCGGCGACGTGTTTGACCACGCCGAGATCGTGGGTGATCAGCACGATCGCCATGCCGAAGCGCTTCTGCAGGTCAGCCAGCAGCTCAAGGATCTGCGCCTGGATTGTGACGTCGAGCGCAGTGGTCGGTTCATCCGCGATCAGCACGTCGGGTTCGTTGGCCAAGGCCATCGCGATCATCACGCGCTGGCGCTGGCCGCCGGACATTTCATGCGGATAGCTGTCGATGCGGCGCTCTGGGTCAGGAATGCCGACGAGCTTCAAGAGCTCCAGCACGCGGGCGCGTGCTTCCGTCTTGCTCATGCCGCGATGATGGATCAGCGGTTCTGATATCTGCTTGCCAATCCGGTAGAGCGGGTCGAGCGAGGTCATCGGCTCCTGGAAGATCATGGTGATCTTCGCACCGCGCACCTTGTTCAACTCGCTGATCGGCAGGCCGACGATGTTGCGTCCGCCATAGACGGCCTCTCCGGTGACATCGCCGTTCTTGGCGAGCAGTCCCATGATGCCCATCATGGTCTGGCTCTTGCCGGAGCCGCTTTCGCCGACGATGGCAAGCGTCTCCCCCTTCTTCACCGAAAAGCTGATGCCCTTGACCGCCTCGACCGTGCCGTCGGGTGTCGCGAACGTCACCTTGAGGTTGGAAACGTCGAGCACGGTTTCGTTGTTTGTCTTGTCGTCCATGCTCAACGGTCCTTCGGATCCAGTGCATCCCGCAGGCCATCGCCTACGAAATTCAACGAAAACAGCGTCACGACGAAGAAGATCGCCGGGAAGATCAGAAGCCACGGCGCATTCTGCATGCTGGCGGCCCCTTCCGAGATCAGCGTGCCCCAGCTCGCAAGCGGCGCCTGAACACCGAGCCCGAGGAATGAGAGGAAGCTCTCGAGCAGGATGACCTTCGGCACGATGACCGTGACGAAAACGATGACCGGGCCGATCGTGTTCGGGATGATGTGGCGGCGGATGATCTGCCAGTCGGTCAACCCCAGCGCCTCCGCCGCGCCGACGAATTCGCGGCGCTTCAGCGACAGCGTCTGGCCGCGCACGATACGGGCCATTTCAAGCCATTCCACCGCGCCGATGACAAGGAAGATCAGGATCACCGATCGCCCGAAGAAGACGACGAGGACAACGACGAGGAAGACGAAGGGCAGCGAGTAGAGGATCTCGACGATACGCATCATCACATTGTCGACGCGGCCACCGAGATAGCCCGAAGTCGCACCATAGACGACGCCGATGCCGAGCGAGACGAGGCTGGCCGCCAGACCGACGGCGAGCGAGATCTGGCCGCCCAGCATGACGCGGACGAGGAGGTCACGGCCGTTGGAATCCGTGCCGAAGGGGAAGGTGATCTGGTCCACGGTACCGGAGACCGTCAGGCTGCGTCCGTCTTCCGATTGCGCAACGACTTCGGAGTTCTTGAATTCGTTGTTGCGGTCGAAATAGCGAATGGTGCGCGGATCGATCTGAGAGGCGGAGCTGATCACGGCGGTGAAACGACCGCTCTCGACGGAGAATTCATCGAGCGTGACGCGTGCCCGCTTTGCGATGCTTTCGGCCACGTCCTGCAGCGTCTCGGGATCCGGCCGCGGGGTCAGGCTCGGCGGCACGTTGACGTAGGAGGAGAAGACCTGGTCGTAGCTATGCGGCACGAACAGGGGGCCAGCGAAGGAGAATAGGGTTACGAAAGCCAACAGCACGCAGCCCGAGATGGCGGCCTTGTTGCGTCGGAAGCGCATCATCGCGAGCTGAGCCAGGCTCCGCCCGCTGATCTCCGGCTGGGAGGAAACGGTGATATCAGTCATTGCGAACCCTCGGATCGAGCAGGCCATAGGCGATGTCGACCAACAGGTTGAAGACGATCACGAACACGGCGACGAGGATGACGGTGCCCATGACGAGCGGATAATCGCGGTTGAGCGCGCCGAGCACGAAGTAGCGACCGACACCGGGAATGGTGAAGATCGTCTCGACCACGGCAGAGCCGGTCAGAAGTGCGGCGGCACAAGGAGCGAGATAGGAAACGATCGGCAGCATCGCGCCCCGCATCGCATGGGTCACGACGACCACGCGCGAGGGCAGGCCGTAAGCCTTGGCTGTGCGGATATGGTCGGTATGCAGCGCCTCGATCATCGCACCACGGGTTAGGCGGGCGAAAACGGCAAGCTGCGGCAAGGCAAGTGCGGTCACCGGCAGGATCAGGTAACGTAGCGAGCCATCACCCCAGCTACCGGCCGGCAGCCAGTTCAGGATCACCGCAAACAGAAGCGTCAGCACCGGACCGACGACGAAATTGGGGATCGTCACGCCGACAGTCGCAAAAGACATGACGGCAAAGTCGAGCGTGCTGTTTTGCCGGAGGGCTGCAACGGTCCCGAGCAGCACGCCGCCGATCAGGGCGACGAGGATGGCGATCCCGCCGAGCTGGATCGAATAGGGCAGGGCCTTGCCGATCAGTTCGGAGACGGTGTTGTCCTTGTAGATGAAGCTCGGACCGAGGTCGCCGGTGACGGCATTGCCGATATAGCTCAGATACTGGCTGATCAGCGGCTGGTCGAGTTTGTAGGTGGCCATGATATTGGCCATCGTCTGAGGCGGAAGTGGGCGCTCGAGGTTGAATGGGCCGCCAGGCGCAAAGCGCATCAGAAAGAATGAGATGGTGACGACGATGAAGATCGTCGGGACGGCGCTCATCAGCCGCCGCAGCACGAAGGATGTCATGTCCTGCTCCTGAATGGACGACGCGCGGCTTGAACCGTGCGTCGTCCGGTCACGTGACGAGATTATTCAGCGACGCGAAGGAAGCGGCTGAGATGCTCGTTGGCTGCATTGTCCTGCCAGCCGCTGACGCGGTCGGAGACCAGCCACAGGTTCGCCGTGCTCATCAAGGGAGCGATCGGCTGATCACGCATCAGGATGACTTCGGCATCATGCAGGATCTTCTTGCGGGCGTCGGCATCGCCTTCGGTGTAGGACTTCGCCATCAGCGCGTCGAACTCCGGATTGTTGTACTTGCCGTAGTTGAACGAGGTGTTGGTCGAGACGTTGAGGCCGAGGAAGTTTTCAGCATCCGCGTAGTCGGCGACCCAGCCGGCACGAGCGACGTTGAAGGCGCCGCCTTCCTGGAGGTAGGCGTAGTGCGAGGCCACGTCGAGATTGGTCATCGTCACCGTTGCGCCGAACGTGTTCTTCCACATGTCGGCAACGGCGGTTGCAACTCGCTCGTGGTTCGGGTTGGTGTTGTAGCGGATCTCGATGTTGAGCGGCTTGCCGCCCTCACCGTAACCGGCTTGCTTCATCAGTTCGATCGCCTTGTCTTCGCGGTCGAGCTGCGACATTTCGGCGAAATCGGCCTTGGCTGCCTCGTAACCGCCGAGACCGTCCGGAACCAGCGAGTAGGTCGGAAGCTGAGCGCCGGAATAGATCTCATTGGCAAGGAAGTCACGGTCGACGGCCATGGAAAGCGCTTGGCGGACGCGAACGTCGCTGAAGGGCTCCTGGCGGGTGTCGAAGACATAGTAGTAGGTCGAGGCCGACGGCGAGACGCGGACCTGCTCGCCATAGCTATCCTTCAGGCGGTCGATCTGGTCGGCCGAGAAGTTGTAGACGAGGTCCATTTCCTTGGCTTCGAAACGGCGAACCGAAGCGGCCTGGTCATCGATCGGGTAAAAGACGACCTTGTCGATCTGGGTATTGGCGGCATCCCAGTGGTTCTCGTTCTTCACGACGACGAGGTTGTCGTTCGGCACGTGGCTTTCGAGCTTGTAGGCACCATTCGACACCATGACGCCCGGCTTGACGAAATCCTTGCCGTTCTTTTCGACGCTGGCTTTGGAGACCGGCAGTGCGGTCTGGTGGGCCAGAAGTTCGAGGAAGAACGGGGTTGCGCGCTCGAGGGTCACCTCGAGGGTCTTCTCGTCGACGGCCTTGACGCCGATTTCTTCCAGCTTCGCTTCACCCTTGTTGGCCTTTTCGGCATTCTTGATCGGGTAGAGGATGTTGGCGTATTTCGCGGCGGTTTCCGGGTTCTGGACGCGCTGGATCGAGTAGACGAAGTCTTCAGCCGTCACCGGCGAGCCATCCGACCACTTGGCGTTTTCGCGGATCTTGAAGGTGTAGACGGTACCATCGTCGGAGATGGTCCAGCTTTCGGCCGCACCCGGTACAATTTCGCCCTTGGCGTCATAAATCGTCAGGCCCTCATAGAGATCCTTGAGGATGAATGCTTCGATGTCGATCGAGGTATTGGCCTGATCGAGAGTCTGCGGCTCGCCGGAATTGCCGCGATGAAGTACGACTTCAGCCAGCGCCTGGCTTGCGCCAAACATCAAGGAGGTGAGGAGAAGAGAGGTGCCGAGCAGCCGGCGCGTCTGGATAGACATCGTTTGGAACTCCCAGTTCACGTTAACGGAAACGGACAGAAGAATATTCGTGCAGAGGTGGCAAGCCGCATTTTTTGTGGTCACCCTAATTTTAGGGAGGAAATTGGAGGGCTGGCCTGTGACTTGGCACGAAGATTTCGTGTGATGGTTTTGTGACGAAATAAAATTATAGCGTCAAATCCTGCCCGAAATGCGACAACGCGGCCCGAGGGCCGCGTCTGCAAGGTTTCCGGTGGCTGGATAGGGGTTAGATCCGCGGCAGGTAGGTCTGGTAGTCGAAGCTCGACACGGTCCTTAAGTAGGCCATCGCTTCCTTGCGCTTGGTGTCGCCATAGATCCGCTGATACTCGGCCCCGAAGATGTCGGCGATGAAGGCGGATGCGCGAAAACGCTCGACGGCGGTCAGGAAGTCATAGGTCAGCATATCAGGGTTTTCAGGCGCGCTATCAGGCGTCGTGACCGGACCGGGATCAAGATCCTCGTCGAGGCCAAGCAGGATGCCGCCGAGGATGGCGGCAAGCAGCAGATGCGGATTGGCGTCCGCACCGGCCACACGGTGTTCGATACGGGCGGCAGGGCCGTCCTTGTCCGGAATGCGGATCGCGGTGCCGCGATTGCCGAAACCCCAGTCGATCTTGTCGGGCGCAAACGAGCCCGGCTGGAAGCGGCGATAGGAATTCGCAAAGGGTGCGAAGATCAGCTGCGCATCCTGCATGCTTCTGAGCATACCGGCGGTGATCGACTTCAGCTTCACCGGATCGCCGCCCTTGGCGTCGAGGATGTTGCGGCCGTCTTTGTCGATGATCGAGGCATGCACATGCAGGCCCGAGCCGGCGTGGTCGCCATAAGGCTTCGCCATGCAGGTGGCCTTGAAGCCGTGGCGGCGGGCTGCGAAATCGACGACGCGCTTCAGATAGATGCAGTCATCGGCAGCCGCCATCGCATCCGGCTTGTGCAACAGGTTGACCTCGAACTGGCCGGGACCGAATTCGGCGGTCGTCGCGTCAGCCGGGAGGCCCATGTCGTCGCAGTATGCGCGCACGGTCTCGAGGAAGTCTTCCATCGCAGCCGTCGCGCGCATGTCATAGAGCTGGTAGCCTTCGACCTCGCCATTCATGACAAGCGCCTTGGGCGGCATCGGCACGCCGGTTTCGCGGAAATCAGGCTCCATGACGTAGAATTCAAGCTCGGTCGCCACGACGGGTTTCAGGCCCTTCTCCTCGAAACGCTTCATCACACCTGCTAGAATGGCGCGCGGGCAGACATAATGCGGCTCTCCATCAAGCGTATGCATGGTGGCAAGCACCTGCTTGGAGCCGGCAGGCCCCCAGGGCAGCGTCGTCAGCGAGTTCTTGTCCGGCATGCAGATGCCATCGGGATCGCCGAGCGTCAGCGAGATCTTCGTGATGTCGTCATTGTCGTCGCCCCAGATGTCGAGCGATTGGGTGGAGGCCGGCAGACGGACCGTGTTCTTCCAGACCTTGTCCTCGGCTTTCAGCGGGATCATCTTGCCGCGCAGGTCGCCATTCATCCCGACAAGCAGCACCTCGATGCGCGCGGAAGGATCGGCTGCGGTCTGATCGGCGGCCTCGGTCGGTGCTGTCATGGGGAAACTCTCGCTGGCTTTTGGGGCGGATTTGGCCGGAGGAACGCGGCAATCGGTGCCTTGCCAAACGCGTTTTGGACGGTCATGTTCGTAGCCGATAATGTTCCGCCTTTCAATGCGAGGCAAGGCAGCCGCACGGACCATGTTTGGCCGTGAAAGCAAGAGCTTCCGCCCCGGCCGAGGATCCGACCCATGAACAAGCCAGTAACCGCCGTCTCCAATCTCGGTGCCATTGATGCCGCGCATCATCTTCATCCCTTTTCGGACATGAAGAAGCTGAACGCATCAGGCACGAAGATCATCACCCGGGCAGAAGGCGTGCATATCTGGGATTCGACCGGCAAGCAGTATCTCGACGCTTTTGCGGGTCTCTGGTGCGTTAATGTCGGCTATGGCCGCAAGTCGATTGCCGATGTCGTGCATGCCCAGATGCTGGAGCTGCCCTATTACAACACCTTCTTCGGTACCACGACGCCGCCGACCACGCTGCTCGCCCAGAAGATCGCCGAAAAGACGGGCCCGAAGATCAACCGCGTCTTCTTCTCCAATTCCGGCTCGGAAGCCTCCGACACCTGGTTCCGCATGGCGCGCGTCTACTGGAAGGCGCTTGGCCACGAGACCAAGACGCAGGTGATCGCCCGCAAGAACGCCTATCATGGCTCGACGGTTGCAGGCGCCTCGCTCGGCGGTATGAAATGGATGCATGAGCAGGGCAACCTGCCGATCGAGGGCATTCACCACATCAACCAGCCCTACTGGTATGCCGAGGGCGGCGATCTCTCGCCCGAAGATTTTGGCCTGAAGGTCGCCCGCGAGCTGGAAGAGAAGATCATCGAACTCGGCGAGGAGAATGTTGCAGCCTTCGTCGCCGAGCCGATCCAGGGAGCCGGTGGCGTTATCGTGCCGCCTGCGACCTACTGGCCGGAAGTCAAGCGCATCTGCGCGAAGTACCAGATCTTGCTCGTCGCTGACGAAGTGATCTCCGGCTTTGGCCGTCTGGGCTCGTGGTTCGGCCACCAGCATTATGATTTCGAGCCGGACCTCGCCCCGATCGCCAAGGGGCTTTCCTCCGGCTATCTGCCGATCGGCGGCGTGCTGGTGTCTGACCGTGTGGCGGAAGTCATGGTCAACGAGCTCGGCGACTTCTACCACGGCTACACCTATTCCGGGCATCCTGTGGCCGCGGCGGCTGCGCTTGAGAACATCCGCATCATCGAGGAGGAAGGTCTGGTCGAGCGTGTCCGCGACGACACCGGTCCCTATCTCGCCCAAGCCTTGGCCTCGCTCACCGACCACGAGCTCGTTGGCGAAGCCGTCAGCGTTGGCCTGATGGGCGCTGTCCAGATCGCCGCTGATAAGGCCACCCGCCGCCGCTTCAAGAAGCCTGACGATACGGGGACTGCCGTGCGCAATCAGTGTGTGAATGCAGGCGTGGTACTGCGCGCCACAGGCGACCGCATGCTGTTCTCGCCGCCGCTGATCATTTCGCGCGCCGAGATCGACCAGGCGGTCGATACGCTGCGCAACGGTCTGGACTGGCTGAAGGACAACAGAGGCGAGGGGTGACGCGGCCCAACCAATGAGGCGCCGGCTAGACCGGCGCCCTTTGTCTCACGGCATGAACTGCCCGCCATTGATGTCGATCGTCTGTCCCGTGATGTAACCCGAGAGCATCGGCGAGGCGAGGAAGAGATAGGCGCCGACGCAATCCTCCGGTGTGCCGGTGCGCTTCAAGGGTACGCTGCCGGCCACCTGATCGAGCTGTCCCGGCAGTGCATATTTGTCCTGGAAAGCCGTGGTGATCACGCCCGGTGCGACCGCGTTGACGCGGATATTGTATTTGCCGAATTCCAGCGCCATGCCCTTGGTGACCGCGCCGACAAAGGCCTTCGATGAGCCGTAGACGCCGGAGCCTGCGGTGCCGCCCGTGCGGGCCGCGACCGAGGTCGTATTGATGACGAAGCCGCCCTCACGCTTGAGATGCGGCACGGCAGCCTGGGTGGTGGCGATCACCGAGCGGGCATTCACATCCATCACCTTGTCGTAATGGGCGTCCGTCATCTCTTCATAGAGAACACGGGCGATCATGCTGCCGGCATTGTTGATGACGCCATCGAGCCGGCCGAAGGTCTTGGCGACATGCGCGACCGCCTCTGCCATGGCCTCCGATGACGCCGCATCGGCTTTCACCAGAACGACGCTGCCACCGGCGGCTTCGATGTCGCGAGCGATGGCATGGGCCGCTTCCGCATTGGAATTGTAGTGCAGACCGACCAATGCGCCCTGTGCGGCGAATGCCCGGGCCAGGGCCTCGCCGATGCCGCTCGATGCGCCGGTGATCAGCACGGCCTTGCCGGCGAGATCGGGAATGGTGAGTGCGGTCATGGGCGTGTCCTCCTGTTGTCGGACAAGTTAGAGCGGCCCCGATATGATTTGGCAAGGCCGCTCTTGTCGTTAGGCGGATCGCTTCATGCCGCCTTCCAGTCGAAGGGCAGCGGTGCCTCGCGGAAGGCAAACCGGTCCAGGTGGCTGGCCACCACGCCCTGATAGGTTTCGAGCTTTTCGGGATCATCGGTCTCGATGAGCACTGTGAGCGTCGCTGCATCGGACTGCATCAATGCCGTCGCCTCCGGAAATTTGACAATCGCCTTGTGATTTTCCTCGTCAAGTTCAACCTCGAGCTTGTGCGCCCAGTGCTTGCAAAGCTGTTGCAGATATTTCCAGCCGTTTTCGGTCGGAACTGTGGTGGTGGATCTTGCCATGGTCAGAGCCTTTCGATCTTGCCGACCGCCTCGTCGAGAATGCGGGCGACTTCGAGTTGCGTCTCGCGCGTGGTTGTCTCGCGCGACAGACAGTCATGCAGGGCCTGTTTCAGGTTGTGCATGGCGCGACGCACCGGGGCTGCATCGGTTCTTTCGCTGACTTTTGCAAGCGCGGTCAGCCGCCCTATGGCAGTTGCAACCTCGTCGGCCCGCTCTGCGAGATGTGTCCGGCCGGCTTCGGTGATGGTCATCAGCTTGCGCGGGCCATCGCTCTCCAGCTCCTCTGCAAGCCCCATGTCGAGGAGCAGGGTCATGGTCGGATAGACCACGCCGGGCGAGGGGGCATAGGCACCGCCCGACAGGCTCTCGATCTCGCGGATCAGGTCATAGCCGTGACGAGGCTGGTCCTCGACCAGTTTCAAGAGGACAAGGCGCAGCTCACCGCCGTCGAACATGCGGCGGCGTTCGCCACGTCCTCTGGGGCCACCGAACGGCCCGCCCTGGGGGGCGCCACGGCGCATGGCATGCATCGCCAGGCGAAAGGCATGGAAGGGATTGCCGCATTCGCCCCGGCCGCTCTGGGAATGTCTCATGATCATCTCTCGTTCTGTTTGAATTGTATCTAAGATATATCTTAGATCGGACGATGCAAGGCCCGGCCCTAAAAATCTCTCCGGTGCCATGCTGGTCCGGCTCGGGCGCGAGGACTAAGATCAAAGGAGGAATCGCAGAGGAGAGCACCGATGAGCGAGAAGCGGCACGAATACCAGGTGACCGTGACGTGGCAGGGCAATGCCGGCACAGGCACCTCCGGCTACCGCGACTATGGACGTGATCATCTGATCTCGGCGGAAGGCAAGCCGGATATTCTCGGCTCCGCCGATCCGGCCTTTCGCGGCGATCCCAAGCGCTGGAACCCGGAAGATCTCTTTCTCGCCTCGCTGTCGGCCTGCCACAAGCTTTGGTATCTGCACTTCTGCGCCGTCTCCGGCGTCATTGTCATTGCCTATGAAGACCATGCCGAAGGTGTCATGGAGATGGATGCCAATGGTACGGGGCGCTTCACCGATGTCGTGCTCAAACCCATCGTTACGATAAAGCGCGGTACCTTTCCGGAGCTCGCACTGGACCTTCATGGCGACGCGCATGAAAAATGCTTCATCGCCAATTCGGTCAATTTCCCCGTGCGCTGCGAGGCGGAGATCGTCGAGACTTGAGCCGCACCCGACAAGATAGACGCATTCAGACGCGAAGCGCTGCGATCAGGGCACGAAGTGCCGGCGGTTGTTGGCGGCGGCTCGGGTGATAGAGATGCAGGCCGGGAAAGGGCACGCACCAGGCGTCGAGAACCTGGATCAGCCTTCCGTCGGCGATGTCCTCGGCCACTTCCTCCTCCATCACGTAGCCGAGTGCTGCGCCGGCCCGGACCGCGGCGGCCATCAGCGGGCCGTCATTGGCGATGAACTGGCCTGACGGGCGGAAGCGAAACTCTCGGCCATCTTCCTCGAAATCCCAGGCCATCACCGCGCCGGACTTCAGTCGGAAACCGACGCAGATGTGATCCTTCAAATCGGCAGGCGTCTGCGGCGGTGGATGCCTTTCGAAATAGGCGGGCGTGCCGACAACGACCGTGCGCAGCATCGGTCCGACGGGAATCGCAATCATGTCCTTGTCGACTGACATATGAAACCGGATACCGGCGTCGAAGCCTTCTGACACAATATCTGTCAGCTGATCCTCGACATTGATCTCCACTTTGATGTCGGGGTGATCGAGCAGGAAGCCCGCCAATTTCTGCATGAGCACCGTCTGCGCGGCATAGGTCGATGCCGTTACGCGAACGGTCCCGGATACGCGGTCGCGCCAATGCGCCAGTCCCGCCAACCCTTCCTCGATGCTGGCGAGCGCAGGCGATACCGTTTCGAGGAGCCGCTCGCCGGCTTCGGTTGGGGCGACGCTGCGGGTGGTTCGTGACAGGAGGCGCACATCGAGCCGCGCTTCGAGATTGCGCATGGCATGGCTGAGCGCCGAAGCCGAAATGCCGAGCTTCGCCGCCGCCCGGGTGAAGCTGCGCTCACGGGCGACAGTGGCGAAGGCGAGCAGATCGTTGAGTTCGTTGCGCTCCATTCCTGCAAACTGCTCACAAGCGCATGCCGGGCGCAAGCGCTAATCGGGGCATCGAGACCGGGCTATCTCCATGGAGTGACAGAGACCTTCCCAAGGAGACAATCAGATGAGCCTGGAAAACTACCGCACTCTTGGTCGCTCCGGCCTCGCCGTGAGCCCTTTGGCGCTCGGCACAATGACATTCGGCGCCGCCGGCTGGGGCGCGGCAGAAAGCGTCTCCCGTACACTCTTCGACACCTTCGTCGAGGCGGGGGGCAATTTTGTCGACACCGCCGACATCTATTCGGGCGGCCAGAGTGAAGAGATGCTCGGCCGGTTCATAGCCGAGCGCAAGCTGCGCGATCGCCTCGTGGTCGCAACGAAATCCGGCTTCGCGCGGGGAACCGGCAGTCCGCATGGCGGCGGCAACGGCAAGAAGAACATCCGTCAGTCGCTGGATGCTTCGCTGAAGCGCCTGAAGACGGACTATATCGACATGTACTGGATACATGTCTGGGACCGGACGACACCGGTCGAGGAAGTCCTGGAGACGCTTGCGAGCGCGGTCCGTGACGGCAAAATCCTGCACTACGGCTTCTCCAACACCCCCGCCTGGTACGTCACGCGTCTGGCGACGCTGGCGGAGGCGCACGGCCTGCCAAGGCCCATCGGCTTGCAATATGCCTATTCCCTGATCGATCGCGCCGTGGAGCTGGAGCTTCTGCCGGCCGGACAGCAGCTGGGTCTCGGCATGGTCCCCTGGAGCCCGCTTGCCGCGGGGATGCTCACGGGCAAGTACGACCGCAGCATGTTGTCAGAAGCGGACCGGATGCCGGCATTGCCGGCCGATGCGGACAACGGCGAGGGGGCACGCGAAGGGGGGCGCCTCGCCGGCGACAATCCGTTCGGCGGCATGTTGTTCACCGAGCGCAATTTTGCGATCGTCGATGCGCTGCGGGATGTCGCGGCAGATCTCGGACGACCGATGGCGGAGGTTGCTCTGGCCTGGGTCTCGACCCGACCGGGCGTGTCGTCGGTCCTGGTCGGTGCAAGCCGTCCAGAGCAGTTGCTGCAGAATTTTGCCTCGCTCTCAATTACATTGGACGGCCAGCATCGGGATCGACTGGAGGCGGCAAGTGCCTTGCCCGCCCTCAACCCCTATTTCATTTTCCAGCTTCCGCCCGAGGTCCGGTTCGGTGTGAAGACGCTCGACGCCTGGCGGGGGTGAAACGAAACCGGGCGGCCTGTGGGCCGCCCGGACTGTCTTTATTATTGAAACGCCGTCTCGAAGAAGCTTCTGAGCTTGCGGGAATGCAGCTTCTCCGTCGGCATGGCGCCGAGCTTTTCGAGCGCCCGGATGCCGATTTGCAGATGCTGGCTGACCTGGGTCTTGTAGAAGGCCGTCGCCATGCCTGGCAGTTTCAGCTCGCCATGCAGCGGCTTGTCGGAGACGCAGAGCAGCGTTCCGTAGGGCACGCGGAAGCGGAAGCCGTTGGCGGCGATGGTGGCCGATTCCATGTCGAGCGCAATCGCGCGCGCTTGGGAGAGCCGCTTCACGGGGCCACGCTGATCGCGCAGTTCCCAGTTGCGGTTGTCGATGGTCGCGACCGTGCCGGTGCGCATGATGCGCTTCAACTCGAAGCCCTCGTAGCCGGTGATCTCTTCGACCGCGTCTTCCAGGGCAAGCTGCACTTCCGACAGCGCCGGGATTGGTACCCAGACAGGCAGGTCGTCGTCGAGCACGTGGTCCTCACGCATGTAAGCATGCGCCAGAACGTAGTCGCCGAGACGCTGGCTGTTTCGCAGCCCGGCACAATGGCCGAGCATCAGCCAGGCATGCGGCCTGAGCACTGCAATATGGTCGGTGATTGTCTTGGCGTTGGAGGGACCAACACCGATATTGACGACCGTAATGCCGCCATGGCCCTTCTTCTTCAAATGATAGGCCGGCATCTGTGGCAGGCGGCCGAGCGCCACACCTTCGGCCGGTTCTGAATGGCCCGACGGTGTCAGGATGTTGCCGGGCTCGACAAAGGCCGTGTAGTCGCTGTTTCCGTCCGCCATCAGCTTGCGGGCATAGGCGCAGAACTCGTCCACATAGAATTGGTAGTTCGTGAACAGCACGAAGTTCTGGAAATGCGATGCGCTCGTCGCGGTATAATGCGACAGGCGCGCCAGCGAATAATCGATGCGCTGTGCCGTAAACGGGGCCAGCGGATGCGGTTCGCCGGGCAAGGGCTCGTATTCGCCGTTGGCGATCTCGTCATCGGTGACCGTGAGATCCGGCGTATCGAAGATGTCGCGCAGCTGCATGTCGACCAGGCCGCCGGCAGACGCTTCGACATGGGCGCCTTCGGCAAAGGCAAAATGCAGCGGAATGGGGGTAGCCGATTCAGACACCGTGATCGGCACCTGATGATTGCGCATCAAAAGCGCCAGCTGCTCCTTCAGATAATGCCTGAACAGCTGCGGCCGGGTGATCGTCGTGGTGTAGATGCCAGGCGAGGTGACGTGGCCGTAGGAGAGGCGGCTGTCGACATGGCCGAAGCTCGTCGTCTCGATGCTGACCTGCGGATAGAAGGCGCGGTAGCGTCCTTCGATCGGGCCACCCTTGGCGAGCGCCGAAAAGGCGTCGATCAGGAAATTGGTATTGCGCTCGTAAAGCGCGGTCAGCGCGTCGACGGCTGCCGTCGCATCTGTGAAGACCTGAGGCGCATAGGGCTCGGGGCTAATGGAGTTCTGGGGTGCTGGGGACAGGATTCGTGTGTTCATGGCGCATTATAGGAGACGAAATCTGACAAGCAAACGACGTCATGGGGGATGCGTCAAGATTTCTTCGGAGCCGCTTGCGCGCCTGGCTTCGATCAGAAGGTCGGGCGGCAGCTGTTGAGACCGGTCGGCGCGCAGCTTGCGACGAGACCCGAAGAAAGATGCCGCACGGACGGCTGAGTGTTGACGACGAGCTGCGCGAACATGAAGGCGAAAAGCGCCATGCTCAAAGAGATGATGGTGAGACGCCGTGCCAGCTTGGCCATGTCCTTGCTCCTTTCCGATCTGTTGAGACCGGTATAGCGGAGCGGGTCTGAATGCTGACTGAGATGTGGGTTCATCTGGCATTCAGAAGGGTTAACTGAAATGCGGGGCGTCTGGAAATGCCTCTTCCCTCGCTCTGGCTTCTCGTCATAATGGAAACCGACGGGCACCGTCCCGTCCAGCTCTCCTTACCGAATGGCCTCGCCTTTGGTGCACCGTCACCATACGCCCCGCCGTCCGGCAACAGGGTTTCACCCATGACTGAAAAACACGACGTCGCCCTCCGGTTTGGGCGCATTGCCGCGACCTTGCCCGTCAAGGACATGGAGCGGGCCCAAGCCTTCTATGTCGATCTGCTTGGATTTCGAAAGGTCTTCGAGAACGGTAGTCCCGTCGGCTTCATGATCCTGCAGCGCGACGACGCCGAACTGCATCTCACGCTTCAAAAGAACCACAAGGCTGCCGTCTTCAACATCGCCCATATGATGGTCGAGAACATCGACCGGCTTCATGACCTCGTGCAGCAGCGAGGGTTGAAAGTGGTCAAGCGTCTTCAGGACAAGGATTATGGCCTGCGGGCATTTGTCTTCGAAGACCCCGATGGTAATCGCATCGATGTGGGCCAGCCCCTGTGATCAATCCTTGAATGCAGAAGGGGCGCCGGTTGTAGCCGGCGCCCCTTTGCTATTCTCGAATGTCGATCGCTTCAGAGACGCGTCCAAGTCTGCGTCTTGCAGAGCACGGCCATGACGCACCCCTTCATCTTCAGCGAATTGCCGGAGACGGAGCCGGAGCCCGCATAGGTCTTGTCGGTTTCCGGATCGGTGATCTCGCCCTTGTAGCTGTCGCCCGAGCCGGACATCTTGCCAATCTGTTTGCCGTTATGCTTGCCGCTCTTCAGCGTCACGCAATAGGCGCCGCCGCACGGTGCGATCTGGGCCGTGGCGCCGGATGCCGTTTTCCAGTTGCCTTCGATGGGCTCGGCGGCCTGGGCTGTGAAGGCCGAAAGCGCAAGGGCTGCCGCAATGATGATGGAACGCATGGTCTGATCTCTCCTCCCGAGATGATGGTTCGCTCCCGTGGCCGGAGACGGTCCTCTCCGCAGCCGTCCAACGGTTAAGAATTATCTTACGCACACGTAAAGGTAAAATGCAATCCGCCGAAAAAAGCGAGCGGTGGAAAGGCTCAGATCGCAGCAAATCCTGCATTTCCGCGAATTGCCTTCCGAAATCATGGTGAAAAATCGGTTGATTTCTCAGCGTGAAGCTTTCGTAAATTTTGAACGGAAATCCTTGGGTTGCAGGGGAAGCGATGCTTAACGGAATCCGAAGTTTACGAAGCTTTTGTACTTTGTTTTCAGCAAATTAAGGATGCATTTTAAGCGAGTTTTGAAGACCATTTGGCATAGTGGACCCATCAAACGAGCAGGGAAAAACCCCGCCAAACCCGACCGACACGAGAATGACCGGACAAAGATCCGGCGCCGTTTCGGAAGGGCCCGCAAGGGAAAACAGGGACGACCGAGAAACTAGGCAAACAGGGACAAAACCAATGGCACGCTTTGAAATGCACAATTCCGAAAATGCCACGATGGGTGGCGAAACCCGGGCTGATGTCTTCCGCGACATGGGTCTGATGTATGCGACCGGCCGCGGTTGCCCTGTTGACCTGGTGTCGGCACACAAGTGGCTGAACATCGCCGCGATCAAGGGCTGCGACCGCGCCGCCGAGCTGCGCGCCGATCTCGCCCAGACGATGAGCAAGATCCAACTCGCCGAGGCGCTTCGTGCCGCCCGCGAATGGATGACCATGCACTGACGAATTCCGGCCGCGATCGCGGCAGGAGAATGACAAGAATAACCCTGAGTGGGGAACGTGGCGGGGACCTTTGGACGGGGCCAGGGCCAACACTTTTCAAAGACCGCGACCGGCAGGAACAAGGCCGGCGCGGTCTTTTTCATTGTGGCGAGGTCAGTTGAGCGCCTTCAAGACCTTCGGCAGTGCCGCTTCGAAAAGGTCGAGATCTTCAGGCAGGCCGGCCGAGACCCGGATGCACCGGTTGAGCGGAGCGACGCCGGGCATGCGGATGAAGACGCCGTGCTCCATCAGGCCGTCGACGATGGCCCGGGCATAGACCCCGTCGCGGCCGCAATCGATCGCGACGAAGTTGGTGGCCGAGGACAGGGGGCTAAGACCGTTCGCGGTCGCGATGCTGGCGATCCTGTCCCGTGCCGCCTTGATCCGCCCGACGACGTCATCGAGATAGGCCTGGTCTGCGAGCGCCGCCAGAGCCGCCTCGGTCGACAGCCGTGGCATGCCGAAATGATTGCGGATCTTGTCGAAGGCCGAGACCGTGCCGGGCGTGCCGATGCCATAGCCGACACGGGCGCCCGCCAGGCCATAGGCCTTGGAAAAGGTGCGCGTGCGGATCACGTTGGGAAGATCGATCAGCGCATCGGCGGCCGGGATCGAACCTTCGGGGGCCGTCTCGCTATAGGCTTCATCGAGGATAAGAAGCGTGGTGGAGGGCAGGGCACGGGCAAAGGCAACGATGCTGTCTTTATCCCACCAGCTTCCCATGGGATTGTCGGGGTTTGCGAAATAGACGAGCGGCGCATCCTCTTGCTTCACCAATGCGAGCAGCGCATCGAGATCTTCCCGGTCGTCCCGGTAGGGAGCCGTGACCAGGCGCCCACCAAACCCGTTCACATGAAAATTGAAGGTCGGATAGGCGCCGAGCGAGGTAACGACCGTCAAGCCGGGCTCGATCACCAGCCGGACGATAAGCCCGAGCAGGTCGTCGATGCCTTCGCCAATCACGAAGTTCTCCGACTTCAGCCCGAGATGCGCGGCGAGCGCCACCTTGAGAGCATGGTTTTCCGGATCATTGTATTTCCAGATCTCAGCCGATTTTTCGGCGATCCGTGCAAGCACGGAGGGCGCCGGGCCAAAGCCGCTTTCATTCGCACCGATGCGGGCACGAACCGCAAGTTCCCGCTGTCGTTCGATAGCTTCGGGACCAACAAAGGGCACGGTTGCGGGGAGCGAGGCGGCGAGGGGCGTGAAACGTGAAAAGGCGGTCATCGTGGAGCGGCATCCAGAGGTCGAGAGCGATCCGCTCACCATAAGTGCCGCCGCGGCCGAAGCAAGCCGGATCCGCGGCGATCAGACCTCATCTGCCGGGGATATGTTCTCAGCGGCCGAGGCGCGCGCCGTTGCCGTTCTGGAAAGGCTTGAGCGGCGTATTGACGGCATCGCCAAGCATGAAGTCGGCGCGGACAATCCGGTGCAACATGTGCTCGGAGATCGGTGCGATGAACTTCACGCCGACCCTGTTGCCGTTGCGATAGGCCTCGGCACATCCGATCCTGTCGGCAAGGCCGACGATCTGCAGATAATAATGAGAGGAGAGGCCAATCGCGGTCGTCAGTTCGATCGCTGCTCCGCCTTGCGAGATGTCGACCACTTCGCAGCTGCGGATCGTGATGCCGGTGAGGCCGGGGCGAACCGACATCACCTTGGCCGGCCGGCGAACATAGAAGCGCTCCCATTTGCGCTCGTACATTTCCGAGCGTACCCCAGCCAGATGCGTCGCATTTTCCATCGCCATGACCGGCTCCCCAAATTCTTCTGTCTCACACTGTGAGCACTAATATTTGCAGTAGCATCAATAAGATCGCTCAAATTTTACCAATGCTGAATATTCGGTTTCAACGGACGTCCCGGCAAGCGCAGGCCGCGCTGGCGCCCGCAAGAGGGCGCAAGCGGTGATCAGTCGGCGCGAGATCTCAGTGACTTGTTTCGAAGGAAAGCCTGACGACACGGTGCAGGAATTCGGGGTCGATCAACATGTTGAAGCCGACCGTGACCTTTTCGGCCTCGCGGCGGATCAGCGTGCAGCCGATGTCATCGTGAATGCCGAGGATCTCCAGAAAGAAGTTCGGCGGCACCTGAACATGCGGCGAGACGTCGAGATCGGCGCCGTAAAGTGAGATTGTCCGGATGAGGCAACGCTGCGACCGTGCCATGCTGAGATGGTGGCCGACAAACACGATCTTGCCGGGGCGGTCGATCTTGAATTTCTCGAAGATCTGATCCCGAGGGATGTCCGATTTTGCGTCCGGTATCCTCTGCAAGGGCATGTTACCCTCCCGCGGTGTCAAGTTAGAATGACATGCTAGCCGATGTCCGTTACCAGATCCTGCATGCAAACTGTAAAATCCAAGCGAGCTTTCAAATTGGCAAGATTTGCCAGCCACTTCGTCAGTTGGTGGTTTGTGCCGTTTTCGGGCGGAAATGCCGTAGGTAGCGCTTAGTGAGATCTGCACGTCGTTCACGATGGACGGTTTCGACCGGCGAGCACTAGGCAAACTTGACCGCAAACCGCCACAAAGCTAGGCCTTGCTGCATCGCGTCGTGGCCTGCCTTCAGGCTGCGATTCTGAGTTGGACAGCAGGCGGCAGGGAGTGCGTTAGGTGGCAAAGCGACTGGTGATTGTCGGAGCAGGGCAGGCGGGTTTTGCACTGGCCGCAAAGCTGAGGGCGCTGAAGGACGATCGGCCGATCACTCTTGTCGGCAACGAGCCGGTCCTGCCTTATCAGCGGCCTCCACTTTCCAAGAAGTATCTGCTCGGCGAGATGGACTTCGATCGACTGCTGTTCCGGCCAGAAGCCTGGTATGGCGAGAACGGGATCGACATCCGCCTGTCAACACCGGTCGAGGCGATCGATCGTGACAAGCACGTGGTCAAGCTGTTCGACGGCAGCGAGATACCTTATGAAACCCTCGCCATCGCCACCGGGGCGACGCCGCGCCGCCTGCCGGCCGCGATTGGCGGTGATCTCGATGGCGTCTATACGATGCGCGACAAGGCCGACGCCGATCGTCTGGCCGAGGCGATGAAGCCGGGCCATCGGCTTCTCATCATCGGTGGCGGTTATATCGGTCTTGAGGCCGCGGCCGTCGCCCGCAAACTCGGTCTCGACGTCACGCTGATCGAAATGGCAGACCGCATTCTTGCCCGTGTTGCCGCTTCCGATACGGCGGATGCGATCCGCGCCATTCACGAATCCGAGGGCGTCCACATCCACGAAAAGACAGGTCTGACCCGGTTGATCGGCGATGAGGGCAGAGTGAAGGCCGCCGAGCTCTCGGACGGCCGCGTCATCGACGTCGACCTCGTCATCGTCGGGATCGGTGTGATCCCAAACGATCGCCTCGCTGGTGATGCCGGGCTTGAGGTCCAAAACGGCATCGTCGTCGACAGTTTCGGTCGCACGAGTGATCCCGCCATCTTCGCCATGGGTGACTGCGCCGTTCAGGCATGGAATGGCGAGCAGGTGCGGCTCGAATCCGTGCAGAATGCAGTGGATCAGGCCGAAGCCGTCGCAGCCGTGATCGCTGGTGGATCCGAGCCCTATCGCCCGAAGCCCTGGTTCTGGTCGGACCAATATGATGTGAAGCTGCAGATCGCGGGCTTCAATCTGGGCTATGATCAGACAGTGCTGCGCCCCGGTGCCCGCGAGGGCAGCCTCTCGATCTGGTATTTCCGCAAGGGCGTTTTCATCGCCGTGGATGCGATCAACGATGCCAAGGCCTATGTGACCGGCAAGAAGCTCCTGGAAATCGGCCGGCCGGTCGATCCTGCTTCGATTGCCGATCCCGCGCTCGACCTGAAGAGCCTGATGGCCTGAGACTACATGCCCACCGTTCGACGTAGGGCAGGAGACTATAGAATATAAAGAGCAAGGGCCGGACAAAGCCGGCCCTTTTGCAATTACATGACGATATGACTCACGAAGCCGCTGCCCGTTCCAGGATCGGAACGCACATGTCGAGATCATGCGAAGCCAGATGGGCGTAACGCATGGTCATGGTGAGCGTCTGATGGCCAAGCCACATCTGCACACGACGGATATCGATCCCGCCCTGAACCAGACGGGACGCGCAGGTATGGCGCAGCACGTGCGGCACCACGTCCTTGTCGTCGGCAAAACCCACCGCATCCTTGGCATTGTGCCAGGCGATGCGGAAGCGCTGCTGATCGATCTCGGCAAACGGGCCCGAATATCGACGATCCGACGCTTCAATGGCAGCCAGCGCACGCTGGGTGAGCGGTACCGAGCGCGAACGCCCCGATTTTGTCACCCAGAAGGTCACGCGGTCTTTATGTATGTCGCCCCAGCGCAGGTTCAGACCCTCGCTCAGGCGGGCACCGGTATCGACCAGGAAGAGGCAGAACCGGTAATAGAGTTCGGAATGCGCCCGGATTTCGGAAAACAGCAGGTCTTCTTCTTCCGCGTCGAGGAAGCGAATGCGACCCGCTTTCTCTTTCTGGCGCTTGAATTCAGGCAGACTGTGAACGTCTCCCATCTTGTTCGCCTTTCGCAGCAGTTTGCTTAAGGCCGCCATCTTTCGATTGATGGTGGCATTGCTATTACCGCGTTTGCGCAACTTGCCGATCAATTGGTCGAGCATCTCCTGGGAAAAAGTCGAGAAGCTCGGAAAATCAAGGAGATCGTGAAGCTCTCCGATAAAATTGGTTACGTTATATTTGTGGCTGCCATTCATCCATAACAGGTCGCCATATTTGCCGAACAGCTCGCGCAGATTGGTCTCGCGCACCTCGTGCAGGATCGTTCCCTGTCTGTATTGATAGTTTACCGAATAATCGGGCACGCCCACAAAGACGTCAAAACCCTTACCGGCCGGCATTTCCACCTGCATGTATCCCCCAAATTTCCCTTTGGCGAGCACGCGAACGGGCTCACCGCCCGTCCCCACAGGCGCAGATATCGTTATAACTTATAAAAAGTATAGTGCAGAACCGCACAAACTTTCGTGTTAAGCCCGTATCGGACTGTCTGAATGGATCGTTCGCGCTCCTGTCTGTTGCTGGATTATGTCGACTTGGACGAGCCCAAGCCCTTGTCGGGAAACGTATTCAAGAAAACTCGAAAATGCGCGAAAGGTCCGGCTCATGATGAAGCCGGACCCAACGCATTTTTTTACTAACCGCTGTGGATTAGAACGAGCGGGTCAGGCGGACGAAGCCAGACCAGCTGTCGTCTGCCGCGGTGTCGGCGTCGTAGTAGTCGACGGTCGCCGAAGCCTTCAGGCCGGAAGCGAGCTGGTATTCGCCGAGGAGGCCTGCGCCCCATGCGTCGAGGCCGCCCTGGCCTTCCCAGTAGTTGACCGACGGGGTGATCGTCAGCTTTTCCGTTGCCTTGAAGCCGTATGCACCGCCAACGGTCCACTCGATCTCGCCGATGGTCGGAGCCGATGCGACGTAAAGGTTCGCGCCCGTGGAGTAACCAGCGTAGAGTTCGAAGGTGCCCGGACCTACAGCAGCAGCAACCTTACCAACGACGAGGCCTTCTTCAGCGTCGAAGTCGTATGCGCCCCACATCGAGACGGTGGCAACACCGAGCGTGGTCGAAGCAAAGCCCTGCAGGCCGAGGTCAGCGCCTTCAGCGAAGGCGCTGGTGTCGTCGAGACCCAGGCCGATCGAGAATGCGTCAGCAGCGTAGAGATAGGTCACGCTGTTGAAGCGAGCGTTGTCGATGAACGCATCACCTTCCGAAGCCGTACCGATGTCGTCCAGCCAGGTGAGGATCTTACCAGCGCGGAAGCCGCCGACGCTGATGTAAGCCTGCTCGACCCAGACGTCGCTGGTTGAAGCAGTGTCACCATCGTTGTTGCCGTTGTAGTCGCCCTGGAGACGAATGTACGAGCCGATCGTGCCGATTTCGGAATCGCTCTTGGTTTCGAAGGCCAGACGAGCGCGGGTGTTGGTGCCCCAGTCGGAAGCGAAGCCGCCGGCATCAGTGGTTTCATCGCGCGAAACGCCAACGGTGAAACGAACTTCGCCGCCGATCTTAAGGCAGGTTTCGGTGCCGGGGATGTAGAAGTAGCCGGTGCCGAAGGCGTCGCAAACGCGAACGTATTCCATGGGCTCGGGCTCAGCAGCGACGATTGCGTCAGCAGCCTGTGCGCCGGAAACTGCAACGAGAGCTGCAGCGGAGCCGAGAAGAAGGCTCTTGATGTTCATTATTGACCTCCAGTCAATTATAGAGGTCGTACCTGGTGATTTCAGGATTTAATGCGTATTTTCAATTGCTTGCTGGAATCGCGTCAATCTGGCCGCTAGCCCGGCGACGAGTTGCGCGTCTCAGGAGTCCTGATTTCTGACGGAGCTGTGGCTCGAAGCCGGGCGCACGAACTCGCTCAAAGGCTCGGCGTGGAGGCGATGCGGAGGGGAGATAATGGCGGAGAGGAAGGGATTCGAACCCTCGATACGCTTTTGACGTATACTCCCTTAGCAGGGGAGCGCCTTCGACCACTCGGCCACCTCTCCGGTGACGCCTGATTATTTGCTTGATTCAGCGATTGCAAGGCCTTTTCTCCGCTCTCAACATTTTAGCGAGCGGGTGCCAATGCCAGGTGGTGACCCCACAACGCATATGAAAAAGCCGAATCGTTCCCGCATCACGACATGATTCTGTCACTCAGACGGCCATCTGCTGCCGATTTTCACGCTTAAGACCTGAAACTGCCGTTGTGGAAGATGCAGCTTCGAGGCGAGCCGACATGGTTCTAAATGCAACTTTTTGCGGAATCCTGTGCCAAAATGAGAAGAACACCCGCATGGGAACACCTCCGCTATGTACCCAAGAGCCTGTGTAAGCGGCGGTTTTTTTTGGGTTTTCTTAACAAACCCTAAATGGATATGGGGTGCCGCAGCGAACTTTGTGACCTTTCAGCAACAGGCCGGGTGGAAGGGTGGCCACATTCTGTCCATTCCACTCTTTGGTGATTGCATGACCGACGGGGTTTTGTATTTTCAACCTCGGAAGCGAGGCGGTGGATCGTCCGTCTTCTGAAACCGACGGGGATGGGGCAGGGAATGCTGTCCTTCAGCCAATTAACCCAGACCCATACGAAACTTGACTGGAGGTCAATAATGAACATCAAGAGCCTTCTTCTCGGCTCCGCTGCAGCTCTCGTTGCAGTTTCCGGCGCACAGGCTGCTGACGCAATCGTCGCTGCTGAGCCCGAGCCCATGGAATACGTTCGCGTTTGCGACGCCTTCGGCACCGGCTACTTCTACATCCCCGGCACCGAAACCTGCCTCAAGATCGGCGGCGAAGTTCGTTTCGCTTACGACTGGAACACCAACGACACGACCACGATCAACACCGACGACTTCCAGACCCGCGCTCGTCTGGTTATCGAGTCGAAGAACGACTCGGAAGTTGGCACGATCGGTTCCTACATCCGTCTCGAAGGCACCTCGGACAACACCAACGTACAGCTCGATCAGGCTTACATCACCGTTGGCGGCTTCAAGGCTGGTTACTTCCTGACCTGGGCTGACGACATCGGCATCTCCGGCGAAAACGACACGTTCATCTCGAACGCCAAGTTTGACTCGGTCAGCTACACCTACTCGGCTGACGCTTTCACCATCGGTCTCGGCGTTGACGAACTGAACGGCGCTGCTGGCGCATTCGGCATCCAGGGCCTGGCTTCCACGACCCTCGGCGCCGTAACCCTGACCCTCTGGGGCGGCTACGACACCAAGGCTGACGAAGGCTACGTCGTCGGTAAGGGCGCTGCTGCTATCGGCCCTGGCACATTCGAACTCTATGCTGGTTGGGCTTCTGACCCGTCGACCTACGTCGGCACCGTTGAGTGGACCGTTGGCGCTGCTTACGGCTTCAAGGCAACCGAAAAGCTGACGATCACCCCGTCGGTCAACTTTGTTGAGCAGTTCAACAACGTCGACTACACCACCGGTGGCGTTCTGGCTTCCTACGCTGTTGCTTCGGGCCTCAAGGTCGACGCAACCGTCGACTACAACAAGTCCGACTCGAAGGACTGGACTGGCTTCGTTCGCCTGATCCGTTCGTTCTAATTCGATCTCCAGATCGAATAAGGGAAGCCCGGCCTTGTGCCGGGCTTTTCGTTTTTAAGGAGGGATTCTGACGATCGCTGGTGCGATCTGCGGCAGGGTTCACCTGCCGAGAAACGTGCCGATCACCTCCGCAAGCCCGTTGAGATGCGGCAGCGGCGCATGCCCCTGGCCCTTGGCCTCGACGACCGTGCATTGGGCATGCCGCTGAGCCATCTCGTTCGTTGTCGCGCGGGATAGAAGTCGCGAGTGTTCGCCCCGGATCACCATCACCCGCTTGTCTTCCAACAGCGCAAACTGCGCCCAGAGGTCGGGGAAGGGCTGGCTTAAGTCTGCGGCACGAAACTGCGCGGCGATGGCTTGGTCGAAATCTGCGCTGAGCTTTCCATCGATGTCGCGATAGAGCGCCTGCGCCATGCCGGCCCAGTCGTCCTGCTTCAGCGCCGGAAACTCCGCGCCATGGGTTGCCGCCAAGATCTCCGCCGCTTCGGCATAATTGTCAGGCATGCGCCGACTGCCGAGATAACCCTGGATCTGCCTCAGCCCATCCACCTCCAAGACCGGGCCGATATCGTTCAGCACCAACTTCTCGATGCGATCCAGATGCGTCATGGCCAGCACATGCAGGATCAAGCCGCCGCGCGAGGTGCCGATGAAGGCGGCGCGGTCCACGCCAATTTCGTCGAGCACGCTGATCACGTCACCCGCTTCGACCGGGATTGTGTAGCGCTCCGGCTGCGGGTCCCGATCCGACAGGCCGCGGCCGCGCGATGAAATGGCAATGATCCGCCGGTCATAGGGCGGAGCTGCCAACTTCCGCGCGAGATCTTCGAAATCGAGCACGTTACGTGTGAGCCCCGGCAGGCAAACGACGGGGATGCCGCCGTTTCCTGCGCCATGAATGCGTATATGCAGGTTCAGCCCGTCGGGAACGGTGATGAAGCGGTCGATCACGTCGGCCATGCGGTTCTCCCTCGCTGTGTCGAAAGAGAGCCTAGCGGAGCCTGCACCGCCGGTCATCAGGCAATCATTGAGAGGGCAGGGCGGTCAGCGGCCGAAGCGCAGGTCGTGCACGATATCGGTCTTCTGGCCCAGCCGGCTCTTGTAAACCTGATAATTCTCCATCACCCGCATGACGTAATTGCGCGTCTCGGGGAACGGGATCCGCTCGATCCAGTCGACGACTTCGTCGATCGATTTGCCGCGCGGATCGCCGTAGCGCTCGATCCACTCAGGCACTTTGCGCGGACCGGCATTATAAGCGATGAACGTGAGGATATAAGACCCTCCGAAGGCGTCGATCTGTTCGCCGAGATAATGGGCGCCGAGCGTGGCGTTGAAGCCCGGGTCGCGCGTCAGCTTTTCGGGTTGATAGGCAATGCCGTGGCGCGCAGCCACACCGCGTGCGGTGGACGGCAAGAGCTGCAGCAGCCCGCGCGCATCGGCTGGCGAAATGGCAGCCGGATTGAAGGCGCTTTCCTGCCGGGCGATCGCGTAAGCCAGCGCCTTGCCGGAGCCGGCGATATTGGCACTCGCCGGAATGACGCCCACGGGGAATGCAAGCGCCGGCACGTCGATGCCGCGCGCATAAGCCGTCTTGCCGATCTGCAGCGACAATTGATGTCCGCCGGACGAGTTTTCCGCCCGGGCACTGAGCAGCGCAAGCTCGCCCGGGCTGTCGAGCTGGTCAGCCAGCGCCCGGTAAAGGCTCTGCGCCCGCCAGCCATGACCGGCCGCCTCGTAGCGAGCGATCGCCTGGACGGATTCGCGCTGGCTGAATCGATTGCGGTCTGCCTGGCTTGGCCGCGGATAGGGGATCTGGATACCCGGCCGATCAATACGGGCGGCCGCGAGCTGGCCGTAGAAGGTGCTGGAATGCTGGGCGGCGCGGGCGAAATGCTCGCGCGCCTTGCCGTCCTTGGCTGCTTCCGCAGCACGGCCGAGCCAGTACCAGGCACGGCTTGCCGAAAGCGGCCGGTTCGAGACTTCGAGAATGCGGGCGAAATGCCGGCCCGCCGTCTTTGGATCGTTCAGCGCCCTCAGCGCGTACCAGCCTGCATGGAACTCGGCGTCGGCAATATCCGTCGCTTCGGTTGCCACATGGCGGGAGACGATGCGGTAGGCCTCGCGATACTGGCCGAGATCTGCAAGCCCGCGCGCGATGATCCGCTGCTCGTTCCACCAGGCGCGGCCGCTGATCAGCTTGTCGCGCTCGCGCGGCATTTGCTCCAGAAGCTTTGCGGCCTCCTCGTAGCGCTGTTGCCGGCGCAGGTTTTCGATGCGGATATAAAGGAGCGCCGGATCCTTGGCCCAGGACTTGTCCACGGCGGCAATCAGCGCATCGACATTCTTTGTGCGCGAGATCAGCCCCGCCCAGGCGCGGTAGAGTGACTGCGCTTCACCCAGCGAAGAAAACCGCTTCGCCTGCGAGGCGCGGTCGCGGTACATCAGATAATCCATGCGCGCCCGGTGATCGGCGGTGCGCAGCAGGGCGGAAAACTCCTTGAGGATCCGATCTTCCGCCGCCTCGTCCAGCGCATCGCTGCGCCAGAGATTGCGGATCAGGCTTGCCGCTTTCGCCGTGTCGCCCGAGCCGAGATGGGCGCGTGCCAAAAGCATCGTGCCTTCAGTCGTCTCCGGCGCGGTATTGCCAAAGGCGGAGAGAACGGCGGATGGCGCCGGATTTTCGCGGAAAAGCGCCTTTTCCGAATTGGCGCGGAAGGACTTGAGCCCCGGCCAGCCGGTCAGCTGCCGCTGGGCAGCAGCGATTTCGGCCGCCGGCACATCGCTCAGGCCGGACATGGCGATCGACCAGGTCAGCATTTGCCGGTCGAGCCCGGCGGGCATGCGGTCTCGGATCGCGATCGCCTGGGCGCCCTTGCGATCGGACAGAGCATCAAGGCCGGATTTCAGCTGCGGATTGGCAGCCGCCAGCCGCTCGCCGCGCGGAATGGCGCCGGTGGTCTCAAGCGACGGCGGTGCCGCCTTGCTCGGCGCAAAGCCAAGCGGCTTCATTGGCGGCACGGGCACGTCGGAAAGCGCCTGCGCACTCGTCGACGACAGGACGAGCGCAAGTCCGAGACCAAGGACAGAACCGTAAGAGAGCGACATCTTCATCCACACACCAGAACCCATGGCATCACACGAGAGAGTAGGCCGAGCACGCGGTTAACAAAAGCCTAAAGCCAGCGATCACATTCTCTCGAACGAAGCCTCGGAAAACTGTCACAAATCTCCTGCAGATGCGCTTGTCGCACCTGATGGTGCGAAGTAATGTGCCCCCGATTTAATCTGAGAATGCGGCCGAAGCGTGGATATCGGCCCCCGAGGAGTTCATTGCATGTATCAGGGATCCATTCCCGCGCTTGTCACGCCGTTCACGACAGAGGGCGCCGTCGACGAGCAAGCCTTCGCCGCCCATGTCGAATGGCAGATTTCCGAAGGCTCCTCCGGTCTCGTGCCTGTCGGCACCACGGGTGAATCGCCGACACTCTCCCACGCCGAGCACAAGCGCGTCGTTGAGCTCTGCGTCGAAGTCGCCGCCAAGCGCGTGCCCGTGATCGCCGGCGCCGGCTCCAACAACACGCTTGAGGCCATCGAGCTTGCCCAGCACGCCGAAGCCGTCGGCGCAGACGCGCTGCTGGTCGTCACCCCCTATTACAACAAGCCAACGCAGAAGGGCCTGATCGCCCATTACGAGGCGATCGCAGACGCCGTCTCGCTGCCGATCATCATCTACAACATCCCCGGCCGTTCGGTGATCGACATGTCGCCGGAGACGATGGGGGCGCTTGCGAAAGCCCACAAGAACATCGTCGGCGTCAAGGATGCGACCGGCAAGATCGAACGCGTCTCCGAACAGCGCATCACCTGCGGCGCAGATTTCGTCCAGCTCTCGGGCGAGGATGCAACGGCACTCGGCTTCAACGCCCATGGCGGCACCGGCTGCATTTCCGTCACCGCCAATGTCGCCCCGCGCCTCTGTGCCGAATTCCAGGCGGCGACACTGGCCGGCGACTACGCCAAGGCGCTCGAATACCAGGACCGCCTGATGCCGCTGCACAAGGCGATCTTCCTGGAGCCCGGCCTCTGCGGCGCGAAATACGCGCTGAACCGCACCCGCGGCATGAACCGCACCGTCCGCCTGCCGCTGATGGCAACGCTTGAGGCTTCGACCGAGGCCGCGATCGACGCAGCGCTGAAGCATGCGGGACTGGTGAATTGAGGGGATGAGGAAAGGCCGGCGGAGACGCCGGCTTTTTTTGTTTGGGGGTGCAAAAGTCTAGCTACAAAGATTGAAATCTTTGGTTTCTACTTGCGTGAAGACATCCGGTTGGCGACTGTGCCTAATGCAGCGGCGTCAGGGAACACTTGGGCCCAACCTGCGGCGAACGAGATGTCATTCGAGCTTGGGCGCTTCTCTTCAGGTAGATAGGTGAGCTTTATTCTTGCAGGAAGAGCTGCTGCTTCTCCTACAAACAGAGCTTCCCGTCGCGGCAAAGATGGTAACAATTTTATCAGGCCCGACATTGTGTCAGGCAGAAAACGCCCGACGTGTTCTTGATCGGCAGCGTTCGTCAGGCGCAAGACGAGCCAAGAATTGCACTGCGACAAGACCGTACTTTCAACATCTGACGGGCGCTGGGAAACCAGCATCAAGCCAATCCCGTATTTGCGACCCTCTCGCGCAATCCTGCGGATTGCGTCTTGGGCGGCAGCATATTGCGCTTCGCCCCGATCAGGAACGTATCGGTGAGCCTCTTCGCATACGAGCAGGACCGGATCCTTTTCGCGCTCTTCTCGTGTCTGCGTTAGCTTGTAGGAGAAAAGCAATCTGGCAATCGCTGCCGTCAACGGTCCGGCCACCTCTGTGGGGAGGCCAGATATGTCTATGATGCGAATTGATGCGTTGGGCTTTTCTGCGTCAACTCCTACGAATTGAGCAAGTATATCGGCTAGGCTAGGATCACCGTCAGCGTAATTACGCATCAGGAAATCAATTCTGGTATCAAGGCGCAATACCGAGAATTTGTCTAAAATCGACGCAAATTTCTTTTGATACTCTCCGTCCGTTTCAGGTTGCCAAGCGTTGGCCAATCGTCTGCTATTCTGGCAAACTTCGATATGCGCCTTGAATTCGTTCAGGTCAAAGGGGACTGGCCAATCTCTGTCAAACTGTGCGATTTCCTCGGGTGTAGCGTCTTGGGCGGGTCGTGGCATATCCGGGTGCACCATGGCATCCGCCTTACGCTCGGGGGCCGTTGCGCCAAGCACGAGTTTACGCATATGCATTCGGGCGTGCGACAATGCCTTGTAAACAACATTTGCTTGTGATGTTGCCTCAAACTCTCCCTTCCCGACAACCAGACGCCTAAACTCATCACTGGACATGAGCCAATAGGGCAGCTTTATCTGCCGCGCACCTGCCAGCCCGGCATCAGCATCGTTATAAGCACGATAAACGATTGCCTTGTCTCCGAATGCCGAACCGTACTCCCCATGAGGGTCGATGATGATGATTCTAGGCTTGGAAGTTGAGCCTCCATCAACGGCTTGATGGTCTAGGGTTGAGTGAAGAACGGCTGCAACTGCCGTCGATTTGCCGGAGCCTGTGGAGCCTAGAACTGCAAAATGCTGGCCGAAGAGTTTGTCCATGTCTGCATGGCAAGGGACACCTTCAGCGCCAACGTAGCCGCCGAAGCTGATGAAGCGATTAATGCCCTTGGCATCTTTCTTTTCAATCGCCGTGTAAAGACGACGAGTCTCTGATGCAGTGACAAGATATGCCGCCTGCAAGGGAAGGGGAGAGTTGCGCACCCCCCTGTCAAACAAGAGGGTCTCGTCGCTTCTTTGCCAACGAGCCTCACCGAAAAGGTCAGCCTCCAAGACGCGGCGATCCGACGCGTCCGAAGCTCCTTGAGCGGCAGCTTCCTCCTCTGTTTGTAGTCGGAGAAGCCTCACCATGGCGAACAGAATTGTCCGCCCCATGTGGAGTTTGATCAGGCTGCCGATCTGCCCGACAGAGTAAACAGTTCCTCCGTGGGTTTGTACCAGCTCAGTTAGACTGCGGCGGAGAGATATCTTAATAGTTGTTCCAGATGTTTCAAAAACGGTGCCGATTTGGAGATTGGAATCGAGGTCGAAGTCGCTCATTCGATCACCTCCGCAATATCGGTTGGCAATCCATTTTCGAGTAGGGACGTTGCACCGCCGAAACTCCACCAATCTCGTTTATTTGGGGCCGCTAAGTTAAAGAAGGGGCCCTCCTTTCCTCTATAAAGGCCATCTTCAGCTAGCACGAAGATCCTTTGGCCTGCGCTGCTTTCCCCCCACCGTTTAAGTTTGGCACCACGCGTTTTCGAGAATGCCACGAGTGTTGTCTTGCTATCGACGTGTAGTAGGTTCTGCTCAATGATTGCATCGATGTGATCATCGCCGAAGGAGTATCCGCAAACGAACAAAACCTGCTGCCGCTCCGCAGACAAAAGGGCACGAAATCGTTGAAACAGGAAGCCGAACGGATCTTCGCGCGACGCCATGTATTTCGTGGACTGGGGGTAAATTACAACATTGCCATTGGCATCTGAGCGGTCTGGGTAAGAATCATCATGACGAACCCTGAATACTCGCCCATTTTCTTGGCCACTCCTGTACCAGTCTATGGAGCCGTGAAGCTTCGTTAAAACTGCCTTGGCCGTCGAAACACCTGCTGCCAACGAGAGGGCTTGTTCATCCCACCCCGCAACTGCGCCGCCTGAAAAGCCATCAATGTATGTAATGAGCTCAAGAGCGAGCGCATCCTCAATCAGAGTGTCATAGTTGGTGGTAACGAACTGTATTGCCTCGCGTCTCTCATCAAGACCAGCTCGGTTCACTTTGTATAGCGCGCGAACAAAGCGACGATGATGCTCGATCTTGACAATGGGTTTGCCAAGCTTTCCTTCCTGCGCCGGAGATGTTTCGGAGGCAGGAATATAACCCCATCGCAGAGTATCTCTAATGTGTCGTAGGATGGTGTGATGCGCGGCTTGCAATTTCGTCTTATGAACGCGTGCGTCTGCGACATGGGCTGAATTGTCTCTCGCACGCTCGGCAAGCGCGACAAGGTCGCCCAAATGGCTGAGTACGTGCTCAATGTGCAGTTCCTTAGGAAGATCATCCCGAACTGTTTTGACCAGATCTGCGGCTTCTTTCTCAGTTGGAGTCTTCTCAAGGAGATCGAAGACGCGATCCGTCAGAGGATACATGAGAGGCAGACCTGCATCGTAGCTAATGCCGGCACCGGTGAGCCAAACCTGACGGGGTGAACGAAGGTGGCGATCCAACTGCCGCGCCGATTCAACGTCGATACTCATCATCTTGCCCTAGATGCCTTGAGTGTAACTTTTGGTTGAATTTACAGCAGGGATTGAACTTCTTTGTCAAGCAGCCACTGTGCGCGGCGGGTTGAGTTAGACAAGATCTTTGAGAGTGTCTGTCCGAATGTGAAGCGCCGCGTGCCGTTGCACCTCTCTAGGCCACCCCCACCTTTATTTCCCCCCCATCCTCCATTACATACGTCCCATACCCGCCACGCCCCGCCCGGGCGCAGGCGACACACGACAAAATCCCGGGCGAAACGGAAGATTTGACCATGGCCCCCAGAGGCTCGCAGCGCACCGTCAACAAGATCGTCGCGGAAAACCGCAAGGCGCGCTTCAATTATGAGATCGTCGACACCTACGAGGCCGGTCTGGTTCTGACCGGCACGGAGGTCAAGTCGCTGCGCGAGGGCAAGGCCAATATCGCCGAATCCTATGCCTCGGATGAGGGCGAGGAGATCTGGCTGATCAATTCGCATCTGCCGGAATATCTGCAGGCGAACCGCTTCAATCACGAGCCGCGCCGTCGCCGCAAGCTGCTTCTGTCCAAGCGCGAGATCAACCGCCTTCGCGCCTCGATCAATCGCGAGGGCATGACGCTGGTGCCCTTGAAGATCTATTTCAACGAGAAGGGCAGGGCGAAGCTGGAGCTGGCGCTCGCCAAGGGCAAGAAGCTGCATGACAAGCGCGAGACCGAGAAGGAACGCGACTGGAACCGCCAGAAGCAACGTCTGATGAAGACGGGTTGATCATGGCGCTCTCACATCTGAAAGTCACTGTCGGCCCCTTCGTCTTCGAGGCCCGGCTCGAGCGCGAAAAGGCGCCCGAGACCTGCCGCACTTTTGAGACCTTCCTGCCCTTCCGCAACCAGGCGATCCATTCGCGCTGGTCGGGCGAGGCAGTCTGGGTGCCCTTGGGTGATTTCCAGTTCGGGGCAGGATTCGAGAACCACACCGCGCATCCCTCGCGCGGCGACATCCTGCTTTATCCCGGCGGCTTCAGCGAAACGGAACTGCTCTTTGCCTATGGCTCCTCGCAATTTGCCAGCAAGATGGGCGTGCTTGCGGGAAATCATTTCCTGACGGTGACGAACGGGGCTGAGCAGCTGGAGGCCATGGGCAAAATGGTTCTCTGGCAGGGCGCGCAGGATATCGCCTTCGAGGCGATGTAGGAAAGCTACCCTGCTTAGGTCCTTCCGCGATGGCGGAGCAAGAACACCCCCCTCTGTCACTGCGTGACATCTCCCCCACACGGGGGGAGAATGGAGGCCGTGGGCGTCGCGCTCCCCACCTCCCCCTTGAGGGGGGAGGTCGCCGCGAAGCGGCGGGTGGGGGTGAACCCTGCTTCGAGTTCGACGTTTTCACGATCTCTGTAAACTTCGGGCCGTCACCCCACCCCGGATTTTCGCTCCGACCCTCCCCCTCAAGGGGAGGGTGTGGCCGCGTCGCATCCACGAGTCCTCTCACCCCTTGTCGGTGAGATGGCCGCCCTTCGACAAGCTCCGCGGGCCAGACGGGGTGTTTTCGCAATCGCAGCGGCTTTAGAGCATAAGGGGCGGCGCGCGCCCCCAAGTCCCTCAGTGGTCGTCTTCGCTTGATGTCGCCGGTTCCGGGGCGCGCGGCATGCCGCGTTCGCTCGGGTCGCGGCCGATTTCGGCCTTCAGCGTCATCAGGTCGATGAAGTGGTCGGACTGGCGGCGCAGATCATCGGCGATCATCGGAGGCTGTGTTGCCATGGTCGAGACGACCGAGACCTTGCGGCCCTTGCGCTGCAGGGCTTCGACCAGCGTGGTGAAATCGCCATCGCCGGAGAAGAGCACGAGATGGTCGACCGTTTCGGACTGTTCCATCGCGTCGATCGCAAGCTCGATATCCATGTTGCCCTTGACCTTGCGGCGGCCCATGGAGTCGGTGAATTCCTTCGCCGGCTTAGTGATCACCTTGTAGCCGTTATAATCTAGCCAGTCGATCAGCGGACGGATCGAAGAATATTCCTGATCCTCGATGAGGGCGGTGTAATAATAGGCGCGCAGCAGATAGCCGCGCTTCTGGAAGGCCTTGAGCAGCTTGCGATAGTCGATGTCGAAGCCAAGGCTCTTGGACGCGGCATAAAGATTGGCGCCGTCGATGAAGAGAGCAATTTTCTCGCGGGGATCGAACATTCCGATATCCTTAGGTCAAATATGAACAGTCTCGGCAAACGGCAATCAAAACAATACCTTGCCCCTCAAGATATGACCAATGCATTAAATTATGAAATGATCATATAAAAATCTATCTAGGGCATCACATTGTCCAATCCAAGCAGCCTGTGGTTGAATTGTGGTGTATTGAGGGCCTTTTCCGGCCTTCATTTTTGGGCTTGGCAGGGTGTCAGCACGAAAAACTTGAATTTGCCTGCCATTGCCTGTATCGCAGCCGTCAATCCCACGCATTCAAGATCGCAAAGGACAGGCAATGGCCCGTGTCACCGTTGAAGATTGCATCGACAAAGTCGAGAACCGCTTCGAGCTCGTTCTGCTCGCAAGCCACCGCGCCCGCCAGATCTCCCAGGGCGCGCCGATCACCATCGATCGCGACAAGGACAAGAACCCGGTCGTGGCTCTGCGCGAGATCGCCGACGAGACCCTCTCGCCCGACGATCTGAAGGAAGATCTGATCCATTCGCTGCAGAAGCATGTCGAAGTCGACGAGCCGGAGCAGGAGCCGAGCTCGATGCTCGCCAACACCGGCGCCGCCGGCAAGGGCGAGGAAGAGGACGAACTGCCGGAAACGCTCACCTTCGACCAGATGTCGGAAGAAGAGCTGCTGGCAGGTATCGAAGGCCTTGTTCCGCCGGAAAAGAGCGACGATTACTAATCGTCAACCTGTCGGAAATTAGTCTGCTTCTGACTGTAGGATGAGTGTGCGCCAGTCGTCTCGACTGGCGCGCTTTTTCGTTTGTGGAGACGATCGGAATGATGCGGCAATACGAGCTCGTGGAGCGGGTGCAGAAATACAAGCCCGATGCCAACGAAGCTCTGCTGAACAAGGCTTATGTCTATGCCATGCAGAAGCACGGCAAGCAGACACGCGCCAGCGGGGACCCCTATATCTCCCACCCGCTCGAAGTTGCCGCCATTCTGACGGACATGCATCTCGACGAATCGACGATCGCCGTTGCCCTGCTGCACGACACGATCGAAGACACATCGGCCACGCGCGCCGAGATCGACGAACTCTTCGGCGAGGATATCGGCCGCCTGGTCGAGGGGCTCACCAAGATCAAGAAGCTCGACCTCGTCACCAAGAAGGCCAAGCAGGCGGAAAATCTGCGCAAGCTGCTGCTCGCCATTTCCGATGACGTCCGCGTTCTCCTGGTCAAGCTCGCCGACCGCCTGCACAACATGCGCACGCTCGAGCACATGCGTGACGACAAGCGCGCCCGCATTTCCGAAGAGACGATGGAAATCTATGCGCCGCTCGCCGGCCGCATGGGTATGCAGGACATGCGCGACGAGCTGGAGGATCTCTCCTTCCGCTACATGAACCCGGAAGCCTACGAGACCGTCACCAACCGTCTGGCGGAGCTGTCCACCCGCAACGAAGGCCTGATCACCAAGATCGAGGACGAGCTGCGCGAGCTGCTGGTGGCGAACGGGCTTTTGAACACTTCGGTCAAGGGCCGGCAGAAGAAGCCCTATTCCGTCTTCCGCAAGATGCAGTCGAAATCGCTGTCCTTCGAGCAGCTTTCGGATGTCTATGGCTTCCGCATTCTGGTCGACGATATCCCCGGCTGCTACCGCGCGCTCGGGATTGTGCACACCCGCTGGCGCGTCGTGCCAGGCCGCTTCAAGGACTATATCTCGACGCCGAAGCAGAACGACTACCGTTCGATCCACACCACCATCGTCGGCCCATCCCGCCAGCGCATCGAGCTGCAGATCCGCACGCGGCGCATGCACGATATCGCCGAATACGGCATCGCCGCCCACAGCCTCTACAAGGATGGCGAAAACGGCGATCCGAGCGAGCCGCTACACCGCGAAAGCAATGCCTATTCCTGGCTGCGCCACACGATCGAGGCTTTGGCTGAGGGGGACAATCCGGAAGAGTTCCTTGAGCATACCAAGCTCGAACTCTTCCAGGATCAGGTCTTCTGCTTCACGCCGAAGGGCAAGCTGATCGCGCTGCCGCGCGGTGCGACGCCGATCGACTTTGCCTATGCCGTCCATACCAATGTCGGCGATACCTGCGTCGGCGCCAAGATCAACGGCTCGATCATGCCGCTCGTCACCCGCCTGTCGAATGGTGACGAAGTCGAGATCATCCGCTCCGGCGTGCAGGTGCCGCCCGCCGCCTGGGAAGAGATCGTCGTCACCGGCAAGGCACGCGCCGCGATCCGCCGCGCCACCCGCATGGCAATCCGCAAGCAATATGCAGGCCTCGGCCAGCGCATTCTGGAGCGCACCTTCGAGCGCGCCGGCAAGGTGTTCTCCAAGGATACGCTGAGACCCGCGCTGCATCGCCTCGGCCAGCGCGACGTGGAAGACGCGATCGCCTCTGTCGGTCGCGGCGAAACCTCTTCGCTTGATGTTCTCCGGGCCGTCTTCCCCGACTACCAGGACGAACGCGTCACTGTGAAGCCATCCTCTGACGAGGGCTGGTTCGCGATGAACAGCGCCAATGGTATGGTCTTCAAGATCCCCGGTGCGGCCCATCCGAAGGGTGATGCACCGACGGCGGGTGACGGCCCCGACCCGCTGCCGATCCGCGGTCTTTCCGGCAATGCCGAGGTGCATTTCGCACCTGCAGGTGCTGTGCCCGGTGACCGAATCGTCGGCATCATGGAAGACGGCAAGGGCATCACCATCTATCCGATCCAGGCCTCGGCTCTGCAGCGCTTCGAAAACGAGCCGGAGCGCTGGATCGATGTGCGTTGGGATCTCGATGAGGCAAACAAGTCGCGCTTCGTTGCCCGCATCCTGATCAATGCGCTCAATGAGCCGGGTACGCTGGCGACGGTTGCCCAATGCGTTGCGCGTCTGGATATCAACATCCGGGTGCTCAGCATGATCCGCATCGCCACGGATTTCACGGAAATGGGAATCGATCTCGAGGTCTGGGACCTTCGTCAGCTGAGTCAGCTGCTCGGCGAGCTCAAGGAACTCGACTGCATCTCGACGGTGAAACGCGTTTACGACTGAAGCGCTCTGCCGTTTGGCAGACATGGCCGGTGCGGATGATGTCCGCCCGGTCGCCTCTCAGCCGCCCTTGCTGCCTCACTTTTCATCACAATCCTGCCTAAATCGTAAACCTCGGCCCGTCCGTTATGCGCCTTGCGCATGGCTGGCTTCAGTTCTTGTCTCTGGTGGATTGTGCGACGCACCATTATCTTCCAGTCAACAGATGAAGAGAAAGAACTGAGGAAAAAACGATGTTTACTCCGATCCGCAAAATCGCCCGCGCCCTTCGCGTCCCGACCGTTGCAGAGCGCGAAATGAACTACCTGAACGGCGCTCGCGACCTGGTTGACCTGGAATACCGCCAGCGCGAAATCGACCGTGGCATGTTCCGCCGCGCCTGATCTCGCCACCGACCAGATCTGCTCAATGCTGTGACGCCGGTTCCTGCCGGCGTCTTTGCGTTTTGACCACCTTGTTGGCCGCTTTTCCTTGCCCAACCCGTCCGGCATCCACTACATATCCCGCATGCTGTTTCGACGCAGGCAACCGATTTCCAGACTGACAAAGCTACGCGAGCTTTTTTGGCCGCGTCGGGGCTTCATCCGGTCGTTTCAATATTTGAGCAAGCGGATCTTGCGCCTGTCGGCCACCCCTCACGCGATTGCCGCCGGCGTCGTGGCAGGCGTCGTCTCGTCTTGGACGCCATTCATCGGACTGCATTTTCTGCTCGCCTTCGCGATTGCCTATCTCATTGCCGGCAACATGGTTGCTGCAGCCATCGGGACAGCCTTCGGCAATCCGCTGACCTTCCCACTCATCTGGGCCTCGACATGGGAGGTTGGTCACCGCCTGATCGGCAAAGGGGATCCTGTCTCCAAAAGCGTGGATCTCGAGAAGAAGTTTTCCGTGTCAGGCATAGAGAGCATGTGGCATCCGATTTTGAAGCCGATGTTGGTAGGAGCGATCCCGTTGGCCGCCATCAGTGGTGTCATCATTTATTGCGTGATTTATTTCGCCGTGGCGAAATTCCAGGCCCGTCGCCGCGAACGGCTTGCCGAGCGCGCTCGCGCCCGCCTGGCCGAAGCTCTCCAGGGAACGAGCGTCTGACATGATTATCGGCATCGGCAGCGACCTCGTCGACATCAGAAGAATCGAGAAATCGATCACCCGTTTCGGCGAGAAGTTCACCGCCCGCTGCTTCACGGAGGAGGAGCAGGCGCGGGCCAATGGCCGCAAGGACAGTGCAGCCTCCTATGCCAAGCGTTTCGCGGCTAAGGAGGCCATGGCCAAAGCACTGGGGACTGGGATTGCCGAAGGCGTCTTCTGGAAGGAAATGGGTGTGGTCAATCTGCCGAACGGTAAGCCTGGCCTTGAGCTGACCGGTGGCGCGGCCAGATGCCTGGAACGCCTTCTGCCAGCCGGCCATCGTCCGGTCATCCACCTCACCATTACCGACGAATTCCCCTATGCTCAGGCATTCGTCATCGTCGAGGCCCTGCCGGAAAACCGCTGAGTTAACTGGTCGCGCTGGTCGAAGCGCCTGCGCGGTTGCCGCGCCGCCGCGAACCGACTAGAGAGAGCAGGATTTTCGCAAGAAGGAACCGATCCGCGTGAGCGAAGAAAAGAAGCAAAGTGCCCTTTGGGAAAACGTCAAGGTCATCATCCAGGCCCTGTTGTTGGCGATGGTGATCCGGACCGTGTTCTTTCAGCCCTTCACAATTCCGTCCGGCTCGATGATGCCGACGCTCCTGGTTGGCGACTACATCTTCGTCAACAAGTTCTCCTATGGCTATTCGAAGTACTCGTTGCCCTTTTCGCCGGATCTCTTCGAGGGGCGGATCTTCGAAAGCGAGCCGGAGCGCGGCGACATCGCCGTCTTCCGCTTCCCGCCGAACCCGAGCATCGACTACATCAAGCGCATCGTTGGTCTGCCCGGCGACCGCATCCAGATGATCGGTGGCGTATTGCAGGTCAATGGCCAGCCCGTACCGAAGGTGCAGGACGGCGTCTTCACCTCCGATTACCGCATGGATCCCGGCACCGATGTTCCGGTCTTCCGTGAAACGCTCGAGAATGGGGTGAGCTACGACACCCTTGATCAGGCGCAGGGCACCCGCGGCGACGACACCCGCGAATTCATCGTGCCGGAAGGCCACTACTTCGCCATGGGCGACAACCGCGACAACTCGCTCGACAGCCGCTTCGACGTCGGCTTCGTGCCAGCTGAAAACCTGATCGGCAAGGCCTCGCTGATCTTCTTCTCGCTTGGAAACGACACTTCCTTCCGCGAAGTCTGGAAGTGGCCGGCCAATATGCGCTGGGATCGCCTGTTCAAGGTGGTCGAATGACGAACAAAAGCGTGGTCGGCGAAAAGGATTGGGAGCAGCTTGAAGCTGCGATCGGCCACAAGTTCGCCGACCGCGACCGCCTGAAGCGGGCGCTGACGCATGCCAGCGCCCAGGTCTCGCGGGGCAAAAGGGGCGATTACGAGCGGCTGGAGTTCTTAGGCGATCGCGTGCTGGGCCTCTGCGTCGCCGAAATGCTGTTCACGACCTTCCGCGACGCGACCGAGGGTGAGCTCTCGGTCCGCTTCAACCAGCTGGTAAGCGCCGAGGCCTGTGCCTCCGTCGCCGACGAGATCGAGCTCTATCGGTTCATCCGCACGGGCTCCGACATCAAGAAGATCACCGCGGCGAACATGCTGAATGTCCGCGCCGACGTTGTCGAAAGCTTGATTGCCGCCATCTACCTCGAAGCAGGGTTGGAGGCCGCGCGCGGCTTCATCTTGAAATATTGGGAGGGTCGTGCTGCCCGCGCCGATGGCGCCCGCCGCGACGCCAAGACCGAATTGCAGGAATGGACGCATGCCAGATTTGGCAAGCCGCCCACATACAAGGTTGCCGATCGCTCCGGACCGGATCATGATCCCCGCTTCACGGTGATCGTCGAGATCCCGGGCCTGAAGCCGGAAGTCGGCATTGAACGTTCCAAGCGCGCCGCCGAACAGGTGGCCGCGACCAAGATACTCGAACGCGAAGGCGTCTGGGCCAAAGCCTCCGGCGCGAATTGAATGGATGATATGACCGACACCGAAACCCAAGACGGCGGCGAAGCCACCGTCGAGATCCCGACCCGATCCGGCTTCGTCGCCCTGATCGGCCCGACCAATGCCGGCAAGTCGACGCTGGTCAACCGCTTCGTCGGCGCCAAGGTGTCGATCGTCAGCCACAAGGTGCAGACGACACGTGCCGTCATGCGCGGCATCGCGATCCACAAGAACGCCCAGATCGTCTTCATGGATACGCCCGGCATCTTCAAGCCGCGCCGAAAGCTTGATCGCGCCATGGTGACGTCCGCCTGGGGCGGTGCCAAGGATGCCGATATCATCCTGCTGCTGATCGACAGCGAACGCGGCCTGCGCGGCGATGCCGAAGCGATCCTGGAGGCGCTGAAGGATGTGCCGCAGCCGAAGATCCTGGTCCTCAACAAGATCGACCGGGTGCGCCATGAAGACCTGTTCGAGCTGGCGGCCAAAGCCAACGAGACCGTCAAGTTCGACCGCACCTTCATGATTTCGGCGACGACTGGCTCGGGCTGCGACGACATCATGGATTACCTGGCCGAAACCTTCCCGGAAGGTCCCTGGTACTATCCGGAAGACCAGATCTCCGATCTGCCGATGCGCCAGCTTGCAGCCGAGATCACGCGCGAAAAGCTGTTCCTGCGCCTGCACCAGGAGCTTCCCTATTCCTCGCATGTCGAGACGGAAAAGTGGGAAGAGCGCAAGGATGGTTCCGTGCGTATCGAGCAGGTCATCTATGTCGAGCGCGACAGCCAGAAGAAGATCGTGCTCGGCAAGAACGGCGACGCGATCAAGGCGATCTCCACGGCCTCCCGCAAGGAGATGTCCGAGATCCTCGAACAGCCGGTGCACCTCTTCCTCTTTGTGAAGGTGCGTGAGAACTGGGGCAACGACCCGGAGCGCTTCCGCGAAATGGGTCTCGAATTCCCCCGCGACTAAATCCGATCAAGCGAAGGGCGCTCAGCCCTTCGCCACGCGTCTTGCGACGAAATCCGAAATCGTCGGTCCGATCAGGATGATCACGATCAGCCGCATGGTCTGCAGCGCCATGATGAAGGACATGTCGACCGGCGTCGTCGCGGCAATGATCGCGATCGAATCTAGGCCGCCGGGACTGGTCGCGAGATAGGCGGTCAGCGGGTCGATGCCATGCAGCGACCAGAGCAGGAAGGCAAGCCCGCCACTGAACGCCATCAATACCAGGATCGAGCCGACGATCTGGGGCAGGGCGCTTGCTGCGTGTCTCAGGATCCGCCGCGTGAAGGACAGGCCGATCCGCCAGCCGATTACGCCATAGCCGAGCGCCAGCAGCCATTCGGGCAGTTGCAGGGTGATGAAGCCCATCACATGCAAGACCGTCGTCGCAACCAGTGGCAGGAGCATGGTACCAGCTGGTACCCGGAACCGGGCGCCGACCATTGCTGCCGCAAGGGCAGCAGCCAGTGTTAAGGACAGATCGAGCCAGTCCGTCTCCGGAAACCAGACGACCGGATGTGCTGCGCCGCCTTCGATGTTGAAGACAAAGGCCGCCATCAGCGACGCGCCGGTCGCGACGAAGGCGACGCGCAGATACTGCATGAAGGCAACCAGCCGCGCATCTCCGCCATGGGCTTCTGCCATCAGGACCATGGCTGAGGCGGCTCCGGCAGATGTGCCCCAGATTGCTGTGGTGCCCGGCAGGATCTCGGCTTTCGCCATGAAATAGCCGAGCAGGCTGCTCGCGGCGATGATTGCGAGCACGATGGACAGAAAGACCGGCCAGTCGTCTGCCACCGTCGACAGCGTTCCGAGATCAATCGAGCGGGCGATGATGCAGCCGATCAGCGAGTGGGCGAAGATGTAAGGATAGCGGTGAACCGAAAGCCGTGCCCCGTTGGTGGCCACGAGGATGGCCGCGACCATGGGCCCGAGCAGCAGCGCGCCCGGGATATGCGCGAGGAAAAGCCCGCCGGAGATCGCAACGGACAGGGCGAGGAGGACAAGCCAGCGAAGCACGACCGGAAGCGGTGTCAGCAGGCCGGGTTGGGCTGGCGTTCCGTGCTCTTTGTCCAGGGACATGGCTGTCTCCGTCCTTCGTCTGAGAAGCCCTTGCCGGAAAGGGCTGGACGAAAGCGCGTTTTCATAAAATAAATGAGGTAGACCTCACAAACGAGTTTTATGAGCATGGCCTCGCAAAAGTCAAGTTCGGCGGCGACATCGCAGGCGTCGGCCGCGCCGACCGCCAAGGAGCCGAAACGCAAGCGCGGCATCGCCCGTGTGGCAAAGCTTCTCGATGCTGGCGCCGCCGTCTTCGCCGAGCAGGGCTACAGGGCCGCGACCATGACCGAGATCGCCGCCCGGGCCGCGGCACCCATCGGCTCACTCTACCAGTTCTTTCCCAACAAGGATGTGCTCGCCGACGCCCTCGTCGCCCGCTACGCCGAACATGTTGAGGCAGCGCTCGACCGGATCAGGTCGCAGGTGTCGGAACTCGATGGCGGCCAGCTTGCCGACCGCCTGCTCGACGTGCTGGTCGCCCATGCCGCCGAACGCAGTCTGGCGCTCAGCCTGCTCGATGCCCGCTGGGAGCAGCCGGGAGTGCGCCCGGGCGTGCTGCGCGAAAGTCTGCGCAAGAGGATCACGGAGATCCTCATGCTCTGGCGTCCGCACCTGCCCGAGGAGCAGGCCGAGGTCATGTCGGTCGTGCTCTTTCAGGCAATGAAATCGCTCGTCCAGTTGCATGAAGAAAAACGCTATCCGGGAAAGCCCGAAGCGATCGCCCATTGGCGCGGCTGGGTCCAGCGTTATCTCGCGGACGTCTGACCTCTCGCGAAATTCCTCGCGCTCGCGCGGCCTCTGGGGTAAAACCCGTGCATGCAATGGACAGATGAGGCAATCCTTCTCGGGGTGCGGCGGCATGGCGAAACAAGCGTCATCGCCGAGGTGATGACGGCCAGCCGCGGCCGGCATCTGGGCATGGTGCGCTCCGGTCGCTCACGCAACATGCAACCGGTTCTGCAGCCCGGCAATCGTCTGGAAGTCACCTGGCGTGCCCGCCTGGACGAGCATTTGGGTGAATTTCGCACAGAGCCTCTGATGCTGCGGGCTGGCCGGCTGATGGAAAGCGCGACCGCCGTCTACGGTGTGCAGGCGCTGGCGGCCCTGCTGAGGCTTTTGCCGGAGCGTGATCCTCACCCGCATCTATTTCAGGCACTGGATGTCATTCTCGATCATCTCGAGGAGCCGGCGACGGCCGGCGAACTATTCGTGCGTTTCGAGCTCGCGCTGCTGAATGATCTCGGCTTCGGGCTGGATTTGAGCGAATGTGCCGCGACGGGAACGCGTCATGATCTGGCGTATGTCTCGCCGAAGTCGGGCAGGGCGGTTAGCCGCGAGGCAGGCGCCCCCTGGGCGGACAAGATGCTGGCGCTGCCGGATTTCTTGACCCCCGGCACGAACCGGGCGGCTGATCCGGATAGCCTCGCTGCCGCCTTCCGGCTGACATCCTATTTTCTGGATCGCCATGTCTACGGGCCGCGGGGCCTAGAGCCCGGCGCGGCACGTGAGGGCTTCTGTCAGGCGGCGTTGAAAACCTTGCGCTCGCTCGATGCGACCGGCGCATTGGCTGCACCCAGGAACACGGCCTGATCTTCCGGAGCCGATTTCGCCATGTGGTCGTGGATGGCGGCCTGAAGTTCGCTGATGTTGCGATAGCTACCGCCGTCGAGGTCGATGACGGGATATTTCACGGCGATGAACTTGACCCTGTCGCCGTCGGGTATGGTGATGCCAACCGGGATTCCGGCATATTCGATGACTTGCTTCTTCATAACGATATTCCCCGCTCATGCACGTCCGGCACGGCGCTGTTTCAATAGTCGATTGTTGATGTCAGGCTTTAATCTGCGTCACATTCGACAGGAGCAGTCGCAATGGCGTTTCGCCACCACGAGGCACGGGGTCGTTTGCCAGGATCGGATGGCATCAAGAAATACAACTTGCATTTCGCTGACCTCCTTCTTTGGCTTCGGCTACCCATAACTGGAGCCGTTCATGGTTCGTCGTCAGGATCCGAACCAGCTCGCACAAGGTAGGTGCTGGCTCGGAATCCGTCAACGGGCGCCTCAAGAAAAATAAAATAATTTTCTGTGACGGTCTCGCTCGGACGAAAACACGGGAATTTTGATCCGGCACAGGCGGAATGCCGAAATATGATCTCACTTTGGGCAAAATTACGCCGCGCTCAGTGCTGGTCGTTCGACGGCTTGCTCACGGATCGGCCAATGCACCACAGCCGCGAAGATGCCGAGCGCCACACCCAACCACCAGACCTGATCATAGGTTCCGAAGTGATCGTAGAGATAGCCGCCCATCCACACGCCGAGGAACGACCCGATCTGGTGTGACAGGAAGACGAGCCCGCCGAGCAGGCCGAGGTGGCGCGTGCCGAACATGATCGCCACCAGTCCGTTTGTCGGCGGCACGGTTGAGAGCCAGAGCAGCCCCATGACAGCGGCAAAGACAACGACGGAGGCCGGCGTCTGCGGCAGAAGCAGGAAGAGCGTCACCGTGATCGAGCGGCCGATATAGATGAGGGCGAGGAAGTAGGGCTTGGAATAGCGCTGCCCGATCCAGCCGGCCGCAAGCGACCCAATGATGTTGAAGAAGCCGATCAGCGCCATCGCAATGACCGCATAGCTCGCCTCGATGCCGATATCACCGAGATAAGCCGGGAAATGCGCGGTGATGAAGGCGACCTGGAAGCCGCAGACGAAGAATCCGGTCGTCAGCAGCAGATAGCTCTTGTGCGCGAAGGCTTCCTTCAACGCCTCGGCGATCGTCTGCTGATACTGGTTGCCGGACTGCGTGCCCGACTGCGCATTGCCGCGCAGCGGAAAGGCGAGCAGCGGCACGACCAGCATCATGACAGCAATAATGACGAGGCTGTCCGACCAGCCGAAGGCCGAAATGAAACCCTGGCTCAGGGGTGCAAACAGGAACATGCCGGCAGAGCCTGCCGCCGTCCCGATGCCAAACGCCATCGACCGCTGTTCGGGTGTCACATTGCGAGCAAAGGCCGAGAGGATGACACTGAAGGAGCCGGCACCGATCGCAAGGCCGATCAGCACGCCACCGCCCATATGCAGCCAGATGGGCGCCGAAGCATTGGCCATCATCACGAGACCTGCTGCATAGAGCACGCCCGATATGACGAGAACGCGACCCGTACCATACTTGTCGGCGAGCGCCCCGAAAAAGGGCTGGCTGATACCCCAGAACAGGTTCTGGAATGCCATCGCAAGCCCGAAGGTTGAACGATCCCAGCCCCGGTCGGCCAGCATCGGCAGCTGGAAGAAGCCCATGGCCGAGCGCGGCCCAAAGGTCATCACCGCAATCAGCGATCCGGCGAGAATGATGAGCCAGGGCATGGCAGGGCGGCTGGTGGTCGTCATCGGGGGATTCTCCTCTGTCGATCACACATTAGTGCAGTCGATGGACGAGCAGAAACGCCTTTTGATGAACTGGCCATCAGGGGATTTGATGAATGTCAGGTTGGATGGCGGACGTGGAGCCCACCTCTCCCCCTTGTGGGAGAGGATACAAAATCGAAGCTTTAGGCGAGCGCAAGCCGCCTAAACTTCAGATTTTGTTGGTGAGGGGGGCGGTTCTGTTGGCACGGCGAACGATCCCCCTCGCTTGCGATTTCAGATGTTTAGCCGTGGCTCCCGCCACGACTAATTCATCGAAATCGCTTTCTCCCCCACCAAGGGGGAGAAGGGCGCCGCACGTTTGGCAGCGGTCTTCACCGCTGCTTGATCGCCCAAGCCTCGCGCGTGCCCAGCACCGTCACCGCGTCCCCGACCCGCACCAGGCCCTCACCGCGCGGCACAGCATTCCAGCCGAACAGCACGCCCGGCACGCGGCGATCGGCGGACATGCGGATGCGGCCCATGGCCGGCATAGGGCTGGCGCCCTCGCGCGATCCAGTCTGCTGGTCCTGGGTGGTCATGATGCAGCGTGGGCAGGGTTTGACGAAATCGAAGCGGATGCCGCTGATCTCGAGACCAGTCCAGGCATCTTCGGCCCAGGGTTCGTCGCAGTCGACAACAATGTTCGGGCGGAACCGATCCATGCCAACAGAACCTTCGCCATGCCGCTCCATGTCCTCGTTCAGCGCCCTGAGCGAGCCCGTCGTTGTGACGAGGATCTGATAGCCGTCGGCAAAGCCCATCGGCGAGACTTGGCCCGCCCATTCTGCGCTCGCCTCGCGACGGCTTTCCCCGTCGATGAAGGCGAGCTTCACCGGCCGGCCGAACCAGTCGGAAAGCGTGGCATTGATGCTGTCATGCGCCATCGCCGCGCTGACGGTCGAGCGCCATATGGTAACATCCATGCGATTGTCCGGCTGCGGTGGCGCGACGATCATCTCACGCCCGTCATCCAGTCGAAGCGTCAGAGACGCGGCGGACGGAAGCGCTGTGAGGCGGGCAAGGTCGGGCATCTCCCGCTGAGTGATGAACTTGCCTTCGGGATCGACCAGCATCATCCGCCGGTCGCCCAAGAGGCCCATAGCATCGATCTGCGCCTCGGGAAGCGCAATGCCGCGGCCGCTCTTGAAGGGATAGACGGAAAGCCCGGTCACTTGCATCGTTAAAGTCCTTCAGATTTCGTCGCGGAAGAGGGTCAGGAACAGATCGAGCCGCTCGTGGCGCTCCTCAGCCAGTTTTCGACCGGTCGCCGTCTGGAAACCGTCGGAGAGCTTCAGGAGCTTGGCCGGAAAGTGGTCGATGGCAAAGCTGCGATCGTCGAGCGGGCGGTCTTCGGCGCCGGGATCGCTGGGATGGTAGAGCCCCGAGCCCATGCGCCCGGCTATGTAGAAGCAGCGGGCCACGCCCACCATGCCGATCGCATCCAGCCTGTCGGCATCCTGTAACATCTTCGCTTCCAGTGTTTCCGGCGGGATGTTGGCGGAGAAGCTATGGGTGAGGATCGCATGCGCGACCGCCGCAATCTTCTCGTTGGGCCAGCCGAGCCCCGCCAGAATGCCGCTCGCCTTTTCTGCGGCGAGCCGCGAGGCCTGCGACCGGAGCGGCGAGCTTTTCTCGACGGCCACGCAATCATGCAGCAACACGGCGGCTGCGAGGATCTCCATATCGCCGCCTTCACCCGCCTGTATTTTCATGGCGTTCTTGAAGACACGGTGGATATGCGCGAGGTCGTGCGAGCCGTCGTCGCCTTCGGTCGCGTGATCAAGCAGATCGGCGGCGAGCGTTTCATGGGGGGCGAAGTCGGCGGCTGTGAGAAGGGCGGTCAAGACAGTTTCCCTATTCTGGTCGGCCCGCATCTAGCCTTGCGAGCGCCCACTGTTCAACCGCCCCCAATCAGATCCCCGTCGGCCCCTCTTCCTCGTCGTCCACATCGGTAGGTCGGCTCGACTTGCCGCTCAGGATCCTCTGGTAGAAGAGCCCGATGCCGATCAGCACGAAGCCAAGGCCGATGAAGGACAGCGCGCGCAGCACACCTTCGAGGTTGGCCATGTCGATCAGGAAGACCTTTGCGACCGTCAGCATCACGATGACGGCAGAGGCGATGCGAAGGCTTCTCGCATCGAAGCGCGAGCCGAGCGCCAGCAACCCGACGCCAATCGCGAGCCAGGCCACCGAATAGCTGTAGGTCTCCGCCTGCTCGAAACCCTTCCAGTAAGGAATGAACTCGCCCTGCCAGAAGCGCCGGACCGTGAGCGTCACCCAGGTGAAACCGAGCAGGGCACCGGACAGCGCCAGGAGGATCACATAGGGAAGGGGGCGCTTGTCGCGGGCATAGAAGGCAAGGCCTGCATAGGCGAGGCCGGGCAGGAGATAACCGATCAGCAGCAGGTTGATCAGCGGCCAATTGCCGGTGCTCTCGCCCGTGAAATAGGGGTTGAGCACTCCGAGATGCAGGCTCAGCGTCTGCAAGATGGCGATGCCGCCTGCGACCATCGAGCCGTAGCGGAAGACGGGGCTTGGTGATTTGAGATCGAGCGTCATCAGGATGCAAGAGAGGCCGACCACCAGCAGCGTGTAGATCGACTGTTCGCCAAGCGTCGGAGCGGACGTGTCCAGGATGCCGCCATTAATCGCATGGCGGACGAGGATCGCCACCGCGAGCAGGCCGAGAAGGCTGGCGAGGCCCTGCAGCGCATTGCGAACCCTGAGGCCCGGCCAGTTCCGCATCTGATAGGCTGAGAGCAGGGCGAGAAGTGCCGGAATGCCGTAGCCGGGCAGCAATTGGTTGAAGACGGGCGTCCGCGACAGGGCATCCGGCCCGACCAGCGTCGGATCCCAGAAGATGCGGACAAGCACGCCGACAAGCGCTGCCACCATCATCCAGGGCAGCCCGCTCCACGCCCGTTTACGGGTCGCCATCAGGTAGGTAAAGCCGAGGAGCGCGAGCAGGATCGTCGTCACCACGCCATCGGTGAGGCAATGCAGCATGAGCGCAAAGGCGGCGAAGCTGCCGAGAATCAGGATGTCGACCCCGCGCCGAAAAGCGGGCAGAGCGCCTTGGCGAGCAAGATACTCACAGGCCGCGAGCATCACGGCCCCGAGACCGAGCGCGAACAGGCCGTGCTGCCAGTCGCGCGCATAGGTCCCGTAGAAAACAAAGCTGATACTGGCCAGCATCACCGGCAGCACCGCCACGATCACGGCCCAGACCGTTGCGAACAACGGGTCTTCGGCAAAGCGACGGCGGTTCTGGGCAAGACCGATGAAGGCGAAGACGGCGGCGAGCCCCAGGAAGATCAGCATGACCGGACCGCCGAGGCTGACCACGGAAGTTTCGTCCCAGCCGAAGCCGAGCAGGAGGACTTGCGCCTGAGCGATCAAGCCGGATTTCACCACGGCCCCGATCAGGGCACCCACCGCCGCAAGAGCCGTTGGCCAGAAGGCGCCGTGACGGGCGCTGCCGGCAGCGGCGAGCGCTGCGACCAGGGCCGCGAAGGCAAACAGCGGCAAGGAGACCGTGGGGCCGCGATCCAGCATCACGAGGGCCGGCAAAAGCACCGCGAGAGACAGCGTGATGTCGAGCGCAAGCGGACCCCAGGCCATCCGCCGACCAAGGGCATCGAGCGACAGAGGTGTGCCGGCCTCCGCCGGATCTTCTTCGCCCTTCGCACCCGGCCAGATCAGCATCCACCCCGCGATCATGGCTATCAGGGAGAGGGCGATCGGGGTTATGTCAGCCGAATCGATGAGTGCCACGAGCGCCCAGAGCCCGAGCAGCACCTGGGCAATCGCCGGCACGATCAGCCAGCCCTTGATCCGCGAGGCGAGCGCCGTCGCGACCTGGGCGACGGTGAGATAGATGAACAGTGTCCAAAGGCTCGGCGCCGTGGTCGAGATCAGAAGCGGCGTCAGCATGGAGCCGACGAGACCGAGCCCGGCCAGCGCCTGGCCATGCAGCAGCGAGAGGCCGAGCACACCGAAGGCAGTCAGCCCCAGAAGCAGGAAGGCGAGCGTCGGGCCGATGAATTCATAGATGCCATGCGCCGCATAGATCGCGCCGAACAGCGAGACCGCGCCCGCTGCCGTGAGGATGCCAGGCACCATGGCATTGGCATAGAGGGCTTCGGCCTTCGGCAATGCCTTTCGGCGGACCAGTTCGCCGGCGGCAATCAGAAGAAGACCGAACAGCGCGGCAAGGGTCAGCCGTACGCCGGGACCGAGCAGGCCACTCTCGATCGAGTAACGCACGAGAAAGACCCCGCCGAGCGCCAGAGCCAGTCCGCCGGCCCATACGGCCCAGCGCGCGCCGAGGAGATTTTCCAGGCTTTCCGCAGGGGCGGCAGGCGCGGCTTTGCTATGAGCGGCAGTGGTGGGGAGTTCAGTGTTTTCCTCAGGCAGGGAGGCAGGCGCGCTTTGATACGGCGCGCCGTCGAGCGGCGGCTCCTCCGCCATCGCCGGATCTGCGACCGTCTGTGGCAGGGCAACGTCAGCCGGCTCTTCCGTCTTCACCGAAATGGTAGCCGGCGCTGCGGTGGCTCCACTCACCCTGAGCAGCCGCTCGCGGACCTCTCCGAGTTCTGCCTCGAGGCGATCGAGACGCTTGGCAGCACCCCGGTTGATGACAAAGAGAACGCCGATCAGAATCAGCGGCAACAGTTCGAACATTTGGCCTCGCAGAGCCTTGCCTCAAGGAGCAGCCAAACTAACGTTTTTCCCGATGAGGGAAAGCGCTTCTCGTCACGCGCTGGTCGGAGCCGAGCTCCAAGGGCCGCAGCCGGGGCTAAAACCTCCCTTGCAATCGAGGGCGAAACTTTCTACATCCGCACTACCGGCGATCGCCGGTTTTCTTTGGCGCTTGTTATGCTCACTTTGAGCATAAATAATGAAGGAGATGGCCATGGAAGCGCAGCATCTGGTGGAAGCCAACAGCGCGTCCCGCACCGCAGCCGAGCGTTTCGGCGTCTGGGAACGTCCGGATCTGACCTATTCGCCCGCGGTCGCCAAGGAGACCGAGCATCTCTATGAGCGCGTCCGCGACTTCATCCCCGCAATCGAGTGGCCGGTCTTTGCGCCGTATATCCATGCGATCAACCGGCTGAAGAAGGAACGCGGCGCCGTCATTCTCGCCCACAACTACCAGACGCCGGAGATCTTCCATTGCGTCGCCGACATCAAGGGCGATTCGCTTCAGCTCGCCCGCGATGCGGTCAGCGTCGATGCCGAGATCATTGTCCAGTGCGGCGTGCATTTCATGGCCGAGACCTCGAAACTGCTCAACCCGCAGAAGACGGTGCTGATCCCCGACGGCCGCGCCGGTTGCTCCCTGTCGGAATCGATCACCGGCGCCGATGTCCGCCTGTTGCGCGAACGCTATCCCGGCGTGCCCGTCGTCACCTATGTCAACACCTCGGCCGACGTGAAGGCCGAGACCGACATCTGCTGCACCTCGGCCAATGCCGTCGACGTGGTCAACAGCTTCGACAGCGACACCGTGCTCTGCATCCCCGACGAATATCTGGCGATGAACGTCGCCAACCAGACGACGAAGAAGATCCTCACCTGGAAAGGTCATTGCGAGGTGCATGAGCGCTTCACGGCCGACGAACTGCTCGAATACAAGAAGGCCGATCCGCGCATCGAGATTGTTGCTCACCCGGAATGCCATCCGAGCGTGCTGGCCGTCTCTGACTATGCCGGCTCGACCAAGGGCATGATCGACTACGTCAAGACCAGGCGCCCGGCCCGTGTTCTCCTGGTCACCGAATGCTCGATGGCTTCGAACATCCAGGTGGAAGTGCCCGAAGTCGATTTCGTCAAACCCTGCAATCTCTGTCCGCATATGAAGCGCATCACGCTGCCGAAGATCCTCGACAGCCTGCTCTTCATGACGGAGGAAGTCACGGTTGATCCCACGATTGCGGGGCGCGCACGGCTTGCCGTCGAGCGGATGATCAATCTGAAAAATTGAAATACCGGCCGGCCGGGGAGGGCTGAATGGCGACCAATCTTGAATCCATGCGGCCGCAATCCTGGCAGGGCATCGACGATATCGTCATCGTCGGTGGCGGCCTGGCCGGCCTCTTCTGCGCGCTGAAGCTCGCACCGCGCCCCGTCACTGTGCTTGCTGCCGCCCCGATCGGGCAGGGCGCGTCTTCGGCCTGGGCGCAGGGCGGCATCGCGGCTGCCATGAGCCCCGGCGACAGTTTCGACAAGCATCTCGCCGATACGGTCTCAGCCGGTGCCGGGCTGGTCGAGGAAAAGATGGCGCGGCTGATGATCTCCGAAGGGCCGGACCGCGTGCATGATCTGCTCGGCTATGGCGTACCCTTCGACCGCGATCTCGAAGGTCATCTGCTGCTGTCCCGCGAGGCTGCCCATTCCGAGCGACGCATCGTCCGCGTGGCCGGTGACCGGGCGGGTGGCGCGATCATGGAGGCGCTGATTTCGGCCGTTCGGCGCACGCCATCGATCCGGGTGATGGAAGGTTATGTGGTCGAGGAACTGATCGCCGAAGGCCGTTTCGTCTCCGGTGTCATTGCAAGGCCGGATGCCGGCCAGTCGAAGACCCGCGTCGCCTTTCCCGCCCGCGCCGTGGTCCTCTGCTCTGGCGGTGTCGGCCATCTCTATTCTGTGACTACCAATCCTGCCGAAGCGCGCGGCACGGGTGTCGGCATGGCGGCAAAGGCCGGCGCCATGATCGCCGATCCGGAATTCGTCCAGTTTCACCCGACCGCGATCGATATAGGCCAGGACCCGGCGCCACTCGCGACCGAAGCTCTTCGCGGTGACGGTGCTGTGCTCGTGAATGCGGCCGGCCATCGTTTCATGACCGATCTGCATGCGGACGCGGAGCTTGCACCGCGCGATATCGTTGCGCGCGGCGTCTTCGCCGAAGTGGCAGCCGGCCGCGGCGCATTTCTCGATTGCACCAAGGCGATCGGCAAAGATTTTGCCAAACGCTTCCCGACGGTCTTTGCCTCCTGCACGGCTGCCGGCATCGATCCTGTCAGTCAGCCCATTCCGGTGGTCCCGGCGGTGCATTACCACATGGGCGGCGTGCTCGTGGATGCCGATGGCCGCACCTCGCTGGACGGTCTCTGGGCAGCGGGCGAGGTAACCTCGAGCGGGGTCCACGGCGCAAACCGTCTCGCTTCCAACTCGCTTCTCGAAGCCGTCGTCTTTGCCGGTCGCATCGCCGGTTCGATCAAGGGCATGCTGCCAGAATCGGCCCTTTATGAATGGGGCACGAGTGCCGGCGAAAACGATGATCTCGTCACCGTCGAGGACAGCCCCGAGCTCAAGGATCTGCGTGGGCTGATGAGCCGCCATGCGGGCGTCATCAGAGACGAGGCGGGGCTGAAGCTGCTGATTCGTGAACTCGTGGCTCTGGAGCGCAAGCGCCCGCGCGTGCGCTTTTCGAATATCACCGCCACCGCCAAACTGATTGCCGTTGGCGCCTATCTGCGCACGGAAAGCCGTGGAGCCCATATGCGCGCCGACCATCCCAATCCGCAGGAAGCGCTGCGCCACCGCACCTATCTGACGCTGAAAGATGCCGACCGCATTGCCGCCGAACTGGCTGGCTGAGGAGACCACGCCGATGACCACGAGCCTTCGCCCGCAGCTTTCGCCCCTGATGATCGAGGACCTCGTCCGCAACGCGCTTCTGGAAGATCTCGGCCGGGCAGGAGACATCACAACTTATGCCACGATAGGGCCTGAGAAGACGGCAGTCGCCGATCTGAACAGTCGTGAACACGGCGTGGTGGCCGGATTACCCTTGGCCGAAGCAGCATTTCGTCTGATCGATCCGTCCTTGCGCTTTGAGGCCTTTGTAGCCGATGGCGACACGGTGGCGCCGGGCCAGGCCATCGCCCGCGTGTCCGGCAATGCACGATCGGTTCTGTCGGCCGAGCGCGTCGCGCTGAACTTCCTCATGCATCTCTCCGGTGTGGCGAGTTACACCGGGCGCTTTGCCGCCGAGATCAGCCATACGAAGGCGCGGGTAACCTGCACCCGCAAGACACTGCCCGGGCTGAGGGCTGTGGAGAAATACGCGGTACGGCTGGGCGGCGGCTCCAACCACCGCTTCGGCCTCGACGATGCGATCCTCATCAAGGACAACCACATTGCGGTTTCAGGCGGCGTCGACTCAGCGATTAATGCCGCGCGTGCCTATGCCGGCCACCTCGTGAAGATCGAGGTCGAGGTCGACGGTCTCGACCAGATGCGCGAAGCGCTTGGCGCTCGACCCGATGTCATCCTGCTCGACAATATGGGGCCGGATTTGCTGCGGGGAGCGGTTGAGATCAATCGCGATCATCATGGCCTGACCCCTGCCGACTACGCCTCGGATGTCCGGCGCGTGATCCTCGAAGCCTCGGGCAACGTCAACCTGCAGACCATCCGCGCGATCGCCGAGACAGGTGTCGACTATATCTCGACCTCCAAGATCACCATGGCAGCCCCGACGCTCGACATCGGCCTCGACATCTCGCTCCGCTGAACTCACGACAAAGTTTGCGGATTGTTTTGCGGTGCAGCAAGCGCCGGGATGCCGCGCGTTCCGGAAAACCCATGTCTGCCAATGTCTTGCTGATATATCAGCATTTGCTTCGCTAGTTATCACCCGTGATTCCTGGTTTTTGACCGGCAAAAACGAATCCCCTAGCCCTTTGTCATGCATACATTTTGTATCGCATTGGGGTAATGCAGACCGAACGACGACTGTGTAAGGGGCAAGTATGACGACGACACTTTTGAAGCCGGACAGCGCGCTCCAGGGCAGGGATGCCCGACATGATGCTTCGACACCTGCATCCATTACTAGAAATGATCTCGCAATCGCTTGTGACCCACGTCACTCCGACACGACATCTTCTTGCCAGGAAATTTCAGCAGTGCGGTCAACGCTTGCGACGCACAAGTCCGCGTCCTGTTCTGAACAGGTGGGGGAAGGCCCGGATGCCGAGACCACTGCGGGCATGACCGAGGACGACACTGTCAGTGTGCTGGAAGTGCTCGCCGAAATGCAGCGCATCATCGACCGGCATATCGAAAAGACCGCAGGGCAGCAGAGCGAGGGCTGAGCCCCGCTGCCTTTCATTTCAAAACCTGGGTGGCACCTGTGGCGGCAGGTAACGCTCAGGCTTCCTTCGCCTGAGCGTCGACGAAGCGCTCGGGTAGGGCGACCATTTGCGGCGAGCCGTGATAGGTCACCTGCGGGAACGGGATGGAAATCCCGTTCTCGTCGAAGGACTTCTTCACCTTCTTGATCATCTCGCGCGACGTCGGCCAGTAGTTCGAAGCTGCGGTCCAGTACCACATGGTTATGACCACCGCGCTGTCGCCCAACTGGTCGACATGGGTAGAGATCGCCGGATCCTTCAAGACCCTTTCATCCGCTTCCGCATGATCGCGCATGATCTTCTCGGCCAGGTCGATGTCGTCATTGTAATCGATGCCCACCTTCAGCTCGAAACGGCGGGTTGGAAGACGGCTGAAATTGGTGATCGGCACATTCCACAGCGTCGAATTGGGTGCGAGCCGGTACAGGCCATCAGGCGTCTTCAATTCCGTCGCAAAGAGACCGATCTCGACGATGGTTCCCGAAATCGAACCGGTATCGATATACTCACCGACGCGAAACGGACGGAGCACAAGGAGCATAATGCCGGCCGCGATGTTCTGCAGCGTGCCTTGCAACGCAAGGCCGATCGCAAGACCGGCGGCACCCAGCGCTGCGATGATCGAGGCGGTCTGGACGCCGAACTGGCCAAGCACGGTGACGAAGACGAGGATCAGGGCGCCGTAGCGCACGACATTGGCAAAGAAACGCGCCAGCGTCTCGTCGAAGCCGCGAACCCGCATCAGACCGGCATGGGTCCAGCGGCTGAGCAGGGCGGCAAGCCACCAGCCGATGCAGAGGAGAAGAAGCGCTCCGACGATCGAGAAGGAATACTGGACCGCAAGCTCGCTTGCCTGCGCCAGTGCCGCCTGTGTCGCGAGAATCGCCTCGTTCGTATCCAAGTCCATGCCGTGATTGCTCCCTGCTGTTGATATCCACGCCCTAGATGGGGCGTGGGTAGGAGAGATCAACCGCTGGTGCGGCCTCCGACCTTCAATCCCGGTGCCGGACGCTCTTCCAGCACCTGACGCCGGAAGCGGAACAGAGCCGCCGGTCGACCACCGGTGGCGGCCTGCGTAGAGCCCGTCGCTTCGACCAGTTCTGCGCCTTCGACCAGACGCCGGAAATTCTGCTTGTGCACGTGGTGCCCAGCAATTGCCTCGACCGTGCCCTGCAGTTCCGTGAGGGTGAACTCCGGCGGCATCAGTTCGAAGATAACGGGCCGATACTTGATCTTGCTGCGCAACCGGGCAAGTGCCGTCGCGGCGATGCGCCGGTGGTCATGGCGCATCGGCCGCCCCAGGATCACGGTTGTGCGGCAGCGCTCGACGCGCCCGTCTTGCACGGCCTCCTCGACCAGCCCTGCTTCGTAGAGTAGCTCGTAGCGCTCCAGCACATGTTCTTCGTCGAAAGGAAAGTCATGGAGACCAAAAGCAAGGCGCAACCGTGAGCGGCGCGACGTAGCCGCCGCCTCGTCCGCCCATTCGGTCAGCGCCGGCAGGATGACACGGTCCAGGAGGGCGGGGCGCCCCTGCCGCCAGTCTTCCCAGGGCAGATAGCCGTACCAGTCGCGCCACCGGGCCCCGGACAGTTCGAGCCGTGCGTCCCGGTCGGTGTCGAGCCTCGTCAGCGCAAGATAACCGACAGAGACCACATGCGGTCCTTGGTCCCCGGGCATCTTGTGGCGGCCACGATCACCGAAGGTATAGAGCTGCTCGATGTAGCCAAGTTCGAGCGCCGTCTGAGCTTCCACCGTGTGCCGGAGCGACATCTCCATCGTCCGGTGCCGGTTCGGATCGAAGGGGCCGAACGGCAGCGCATCGAGTGCGTTGCCTTCTTCTCCGACCACAAGCAGGCTTGGGGTCCGAGCGTTGATGGCGACGATCGCGGCATTGAGCCCGATCTCGATCTCCGCCGGTGCCATCATGACCGGACAGGCTCGCGCGCGGGAAGCGGCAACACGAACGGCGTGTTGCCGTCGGCGTCGGCACCGCGCCCAAGCGCCTTCACCGCCTTAACGAAGCGTCCACCACGACCGAGCATCTCGTCACCGATCTCCACCAGCCGCATATTGGGCGTGGCAAAGGGCGAGGCTTCCCGCAACCGTTTCGCCAGCGCATCGTCGTCATCGTCGGGAGCAACTGCTAGGCTTGCGATCATTGCCGCTGCGGGAGACCGCGACACGCCCATCCAGCAATGGACCACGAGCGGTTGAGCCTGATCCCAGGCCTTCGCGAACCCGATGATCTCCGCGACATGTGCTTCCTGTGGTGCGATCAGATCACCGGTTCCGGCAAAGCTGATGTCGTTCATCGCGAGCTTCAGATGCCGCTCGGCCTGGATCACCGCCGGCCGGTGAAAATCCTGATTGGCAGCGAGCAGGCTGATCATTTCCCGCGCCTTGTGACGCACGGCCATCTCGGCAATCAGGGCGAGCGGTGAAACGACGATGACGCTCATGCGCTGGCCCAGGTCGTCGACTGCCTGCCGGCCTCGATCTCCTCGAAGCGTTCGAGGAACTTTGCCTGTGCCTGATAGGCGGGCAGTGGTTCGATCAGGATCGTGTCGCGGGTGAAGCCCTTGGGCTGGCCGAACAGCTTGCGGGCTTCGGCCTCGGCGAAGCCGGCGAGCACGGTTGCCTCGAAATAGGCAGAGATCATGTCGGCCTTCTTGATCAGGTCCTTCAGTGCCGCTTTTGGATGGGCGGGCAGGCCGAAGCGCAGATGGATGGCAGCCTCCAGTCGCTTTTCCACGACCTTGTAGCCGCCACCGACGACGGCCTTGAACGGCGAGATCATGTCACCGATGACATATTCCGGCCCGTCATGCAGCAGCGCGACCATCAGCTCGTCGGCCGTTGCCTTCGGATTGGAGCGGCGAAAGATGTCCTCAACGATCAGGCTGTGCTGGGCAACGGAGAAGGCATGATCGCCGGAGGTCTGTCCGTTCCAGCGGGCGACACGGGCAAGCCCATGGGCGATATCGGTGATTTCGACATCGAGCGGCGAGGGGTCGAGCAGGTCGAGACGCCGACCGGAGAGCATGCGTTGCCAGGCGCGGGCGGAAGGCAGAGGGGCAGCCGAACCCATGTCAGGCCTCCTCGGCCGATGTGGGGAATGTCAGTCCCGTCCAGCCGGGAAGGGCAACCGACACCGGCACGTCACCGGCAAGGATGGGCTCGCCGGCCGCCATGGCTTCACCGGCCTTGTCGATACGGACAATCGCAAGCCCACGATCGCCTGCGACCGTGCCGAGCGCACCGATCGTCTTGCCGCCGATGGTGATCTCCGAGCCGGACGCTGGAAGCGGCGCTTCGCTCGAGACGATCACAACGCGGCGCCGCGCGGTCGAGCGATGCTGCATGCGCGACACCACTTCCTGGCCGACATAACATCCCTTGCGAAAGGAGACGCCACCCGACTTGTCGAAGAGAATATCGTGCGGAAAGGCATCCTGAAGCGCGTAGTCCTGCCCCGATTCCGGCACGCCGTGGAGAATGCGAAGCGCATCGTAAGCGCCCCGGTCGCCAGCACCATCGATCCGGCCCGGTTGGCGGCGAACCTCGGTTCCGGCGAGCGCGAATCGATGGTCGGCGGCGCCGTCGCTGGCCTCGCCCCAGATGACCGTTGCCCCCGTTTCCGGCAGCGTCTCGATCGTCACGGCAGCGCGCAGCTTGTACATCGTCATGCGCTTGACGAAGGCTTCCAACTGATCGGCGCGGATATCGATCAGGAAACCGTCATCGCTGCGGGAGATCAGGAAGTCATAGAAGATCTTGCCTTGTGGCGTCAGAAGCGCGCCCGGCCGCCACTCATCGGCCGGAAGTGCCCCGAGATCAGTGGTGATGAGGTTTTGCAGAAAGTGCTCGGCATCCGCCCCCGTAATCTGGACAAAGGCGCGATCGGGCAGGAAGGCTGAGGGCATGGGGTCCACCGGGCTGTTTCAATGCCGACTGAGTTAGGCGCTGCCAATCTAGACGACAAGCAGTTCCTATCACAGCCCACAGTTTGGCCGACAAGCTGGATCGTGGTCAGTCGCCGACGGTGAGGAACTTCCAGCGACCGTCTGGTGTGATGCCGACACGGAAGAAGTTGTAATTGCCGTATTCCTGCATTTCCGCGACGTCGCCGGCCGTCACGATTCGCAGCAGTTCGACCTTCTCCTGCGGTGTCAGCAGGCCAAGCGATTTTCCGACGAAATAGGGCCACACATAGGCCTCGTCGGCCGTACCCTTGTCGAGTTGTACGAAGCCGGTGGAGAAGATGTCGAGCAGGATCGCCAGGATCTCGACGCCGTCGCTATCGCCGGAGATCGCCTTCAGCGCCTCGATCGGATCCTGGTCAGGCGTTTGCAGCGGCACGACAGTCTGATCTGGACCCGGGTTCATTAGCGGCTTCAGCTTCGAGATGTCGCCGGTCTTTGCGGCCCCCATGATAAGTTCGCGCATGCGTCGCACGGGCTCGGGCGCCTTGTCGATGTCGTAGATGACTTCGGCCGGCGGACCGGCGGGCTCCATGTCTTCGACATCCACGGCCTCTCCCGGCTCAGGCGAGCGGATCAACGGATCCGGATCTGGGATCACCGGGATCGAATCCTCGATGACATCCAGCTCTTCGGCCGACGGCGGCTCTGACGATTCGGCGGCTGGCGGCGTGATATCCTTGATGTCGGAGAGGGCGAGGGCAGGGGACGCCGTCACCGTGGAGGCAAGCATGAGCGTCAGCGCGCTCGTCAAGCGAAGGAGCCTGACCCGCGACGAGATTGTCATTCTATTCCTCGATTGCTGTCTTACTGAAGCTGGCGTTCGGGCGAGAATTCGCCGGCAAGCAGCCGGGCTTTGAGCGCGTCGAGAACAGCCTCGGCGCCGTGTTCGCCGTGAATGCGGATGGTCTCGCGCATCGCGAGCGCAAAGGCAGCCTCGGCGATGATCTCGGGCTCGATCCCATCGGCCATGCCGTCTGCCCAGGCTTCGTTCTGGTATTCCAGCGCAGCCTGCATCTTCTCGTGAACGATCATCTCGTCGATTTCGTTGCGGCGCGGTTCCATGGGCATTCCTCGAAGCACTTACTCAGTCCTTAACGACCCTATCAGCCTTTTGCCAAAACGACACGGGGGCAGGCCAAAAGAGGTGAATTAATCGTTAATTTCCGAAACGTGCGGTAATTTCTGTGGCAAGTGTTGCCCCTTCGATACGGTAATTCTGCTCTGCACGAACTGCGGCCGGCGTGCAAGAGGTGTAAACCGAGGCGAAAGAGCGGTAGCCCCGGTTGTAGGCAGCCGTCATCCGTGCCCGGCGCTTCGGCTCGGCCCGCGTTTCGGCGTCCAGCAGACCCTGTAATGACTGCCGCCATTCCGGTTCCCCATCCGCCTTGCAGAGATTGCGCAGGTAGTGAACGGCTCCAATGATCTCCGAAAGCCTTGCAAGACGGTCGTCGTAGGGCGTCGGCTTTTCGGTGTCTGCCACAGGTGGAACCGTGGCGCCCGGATTCTCTTGTGCGTATATGGGGCCGGCCAGCGCCAGAAGCGCAGCCACGAGGCGGAGCGACGCGGTGATATGGCTCATGCTTCACCTTCGAGCGGGGCAGGCGATGAAAGGCGCAGGATGCAATCGCGCACGCTCTCGGGGACGGGAAGCCCAAGCACTTCCTCTGGCAGGAACCAGCCTGCCTCGATCGCGTCGCTTCTAGCTTCTGCTTCGCCAACACTGTCTGCCTCGACCTTGAAGACGGAAAGCAGGAAATGGCTGCCACCAACGCCGGCCTCGGGCAGAAGTTCGACCGTCTCGAACAGGCGCGGATTGCGCCCGACGATCCCGGTCTCCTCGAACAGTTCCCTGAGCGCCGTTTCTTCTGGCGTTTCGCCTGGCTCTGCGCGACCGCCAGGAAAGGCAAAGAGGTCAGCTGCGGGCGGATTGCCGCGCCGGACGAGGAGATAACGCCCGGCCCGCTCGACGATGGCGGAAGAGGCGAGGCGGGGCATGCTCATGAACAGGAAACTCCGGTCGGAAGATCGCAACGTGACGACGAAGCAGTGTGGCCCGATTATCGCGGGCTTTGCCGCCCCCTGCAAGCATCGCGTCGCGCCTTGACCCTGGCAGGTTCGACTGCCATCTACGACGTATGTGCGGACGTTTTGCCTTAACAGCGAGCCCGGAAGAAGTGGCGGAGATCCTCGGCGTGATGGAGCTCGAGGGCTTTCCGCCGCGCTACAATATCGCGCCGACGCAGCCGATCCTCGTGGCGGTGGCGTCACCACCAGCGGAACCCGGTTCGAACCGGCCCGATCGCATGGCCGTTCTGGTACGCTGGGGGCTCATCCCGTCCTGGGTCAAGGATCCCAAGGAATTCACACTGCTGATCAATGCCCGTTCCGAGACGGCAAACGAGAAGGCGTCCTTTCGCGCGGCGATGCGGCACCGGCGTATTCTGGTTCCAGCCTCCGGTTTCTACGAGTGGCACCGGCCGCCAAAGGAGAGCGGCGAAAAGCTGCAGGCCTATTGGATCCGCCCGAAGAGTGGCGGGATCGTCTGTTTCGGCGGGCTGATGGAAACCTACATGTCGAAGGACGGCTCCGAGCTCGATACGGGTTGCATCCTGACGGTCGGGGCAAACAAAACCATCGGCGAGATCCATGACCGCATGCCTGTGGTGATCCAGCCGCAGGATTTCAGCCGCTGGCTCGATTGCCGCCATGGTGAGCCGCGCGATGTGGCAGATCTTCTGCAGCCCGCGGCAGAGGATTATTTCGAGGCGATCCCGGTGTCCGACCTCGTCAACAAGGTCGCGAATGTCGGACCGGAACTGCAGTCGCCGGTGGCGCTACCGCCGAAAAAACAAAAGCCCACCGCGGACAAGTCCGGCGACGGGCAGATGAGCCTGTTCTAGGCAATTCCCGAAACGGGAAGCGAGCTTCCCATGCACAGAATTGCCGTTCTTCCCGCGAGCCTTCAGGCGACCTTCGGTGCCACTTTTGGCTTCAGCATAAGGGCTGCCGCGAGCACGGCCTTGAGGCCAAGGGGGCGGTAGTTCAGCGCCAGGTTTTCATTTGCCGGCTTCTGCTGCTCGGCTTGCTTCTCGGTCGTCATCGTCATGTTCCTTGGAGTGTTTCCTGACCAGTGTTTTTTGTTTGCGGCTCTCTCTGCGGAGATCATGACAAAAGCGTGGCCGTTGCTGTGACTCAAATCAAATTTGAAGAAAAAGAGTAGATATGGAGAGCCCCGCGCAAGCTTTTCGGCTTGGCGGGGCTTAAAAATACTTCAAGCTTGAACGAATGCGTGGCTCAGACGCCCCGATCGATCTCCGAAAGCCCCTTTTCCGCTGTTTCTTCGCCGATTGTCAGCGTGCCGTAGCGGCGATGCCAGCTGCGAGCGCCGAACGGCAGCGAGCAAAGATAGAGAAGCACACTGACGACAAGCACTTCCCAGGTGAAGCTCATCAGAAGCGCGACATAGAACACGACACCGAGAATCATCGGCAGGACGAGATCGCGGCGAACATGGCTCGTCTCCGATTTGCCCGACCAGACAGGAAGACGGCTGACGAGCAGATAGGCGATGACGACAGTGTAGGCGGTGCTCGCATAGGCGAAGATGCCGACCGGTGCCACGCCCAGAAAACCGAGATAGACCGGCAGCATGACCAGTGCAGCACCTGCTGGCGCCGGAACGCCAACGAAAAACTGCGATTGCCAGGGCGCCTTGGTCTCCCGCTCGTCCATGACGTTAAAGCGCGCCAGGCGAAGGCCCGCAGCAATCGCGTAGATCAGCGCGGCAATCCAGCCGAGCGAACGGGCCTGGTCGAGCACAAAGACATAGAGAACGAGGGCAGGTGCCACGCCGAAATTGATGATGTCGGCGAGCGAATCCATTTGCGCGCCAAATTTCGACGTCGCCTTCATCATCCGCGCGACGCGGCCGTCGATGCCGTCGAGAAAGGCGGCGGCCAATACCATGGCGACGGCCAGTTCATAGCGGTTTTCGAAAGCGAGCCGGATCCCGGTCAGACCGGCGCAGATCGCCAGAACCGTGATCAGATTGGGAATGATCAGCCGGAGGGGGATTTCGCGGAGCCTCGGCCCGCGCGCGCCCGTATCAGCCTGGGGGCTGCCGCGTAACTCGGTCGAGGGGGTCTGATCATCCATCAACATTCTCCTCAGCTGCGGCGGCTGATGACTGGTCCCTTGGCCGAGCCGAACTCGGCGATCACGGTCTCGCCGGCAATCGCGGTCTGACCGAGAGAAACGCGCGGTTCTGCACCCGCCGGCAGGAAGACATCAAGGCGCGAGCCGAAGCGGATGAGGCCGAAGCGTTCGCCGGCATCGAGCGGCTCGTTCGTGTTCGTCCAGCAGATGATCCGGCGGGCAACAAGGCCGGCAATCTGAACGACACCGATGGCACCATGCTTGCTCTCGATGACGAGGCCGTTGCGCTCGTTGTCCGTGGAAGCCTTGTCCAGTTCCGCGTTGAGGAACTGGCCTTCCTTATAGGCGATCGTCGTCACCCGCCCGCGCATCGGTGCCCGGTTCACGTGGCAGTTGAAGACGTTCATGAAAACCGTGATGCGCAGCATCGGCTCGGTGCCGAGATTGAGTTCTTGCGGCGGAACAACCATCTGGACGGAGGACACGCGACCATCGGCCGGGCTGATGACCAAGTCGTCATCCTGCGGTGTGACGCGCTCGGGATCGCGGAAGAAGTAGGCGCACCAGAGGGTAAGGATGAGGCCGACCCAGAAGAGCGGATCCCAGATCCAGCCGAGTACCAGCGATGCAACGAAGAAGGCGGCAACGAAAGGATAGCCTTCCTTGTGCACCGGCACGATCGTCTTGCGGATGGTTTCGAACAGATCCATTGGGGTCCTCGGTCTTTGAATTGTGTCGCCCGTGACTACTCTGAAAGCCGCAGATGGGCAATGCCGCCGGTCAAATCAAGCCGAGCTAAAGCACATGTGACAATCCACGCTTGGCCCAAAAAAGATCAATTGCTCACGAGCCTGGCGAGACTTTGTAAATAACTGCACCCTAAAAAAGGGGTGTTGGATTTAAGCAGGATCCGGAATGCGGTTCCGTCATCGGAGCCGTCCGGGCAAGGGATGACCGTTGCAGCTCGCCAGGCAAATTGAACCGGATACGGACACGGTAACGCTCGCCACGATATCCTGGCATTCCTCCCGCGGACTGCCGCCGCCGGCCTTGATCGCGTCCCTTTCGCCGTCTCGGATCACCGCTCCGGAGGCGCTGCGAACCTCGTCGCTTTGCTTCCTTGATTGCGCTGACAAGGCCGCAATCGTCCAGGTTGTTAGACTGCGCGAGATCTGTGGCAATGGCCTTTATCTGGTCGCGGTGACGGGGGCCGCCACGTCAGAATTTCAGGCGGAGCTCTTCGACGCCGGGGTGGACGACATTTTGATGGAAGAGGGCACCTCGCAGCTGCTGCGCTGTCTTCTGCGCGCCAAGCGTCACCTTAAGCTTATGCAGACACACCAGAAGGCACTCGACGCATTGCAGGACAAGCTCGATGCCTGGCAGGACGGCTTGGACCATCTGCCGACGCCGATCTACCTGAAAGATGTCGGCGGCCGCTATCTCGGCTGCAATAAGGCATTTAGCCATTTCGTCGGTACGGAGAGCGACCGCGTCATCGGTAACACGCTCGCAGATTTTCTCCCGCCGGATGTTGCCGAGGCGCATCGGGAATCGGATCTCGAAGTGATGCGCAGGGGAGGCGTCATCAGGGTCGAGACAGATGTCTGCGTGCCCGACACGGGCGTGCGCCATGTCATGCTGCACAAGGCCTGTGTCGCTTCGCCGGAAGGCGGCCTTCGCGGCATTGCCGGCGTGCTGATCGACATCACCGAACGCAAGGAGCTCGAGGCACGCCTGACGGCCGCTGCCGAGCGCGACCCGCTGACCAATGCTTATAACCGTCGCAAATTCTTCCAGGTGGCGGGTTCGGCGATCGAGACGGCGCAAGAAGGTGAGCAGAGTTTTGCCGTCGCCGTCATCGACATCGACCACTTCAAGTCGATCAATGACGAGCTGGGGCACGGCGAGGGAGACGTAACACTCTGTTCGATTGTCGAGACCCTGCGGTCCCATGAGGAGGATGGGGTTTTGATCGCACGTGCCGGAGGAGAGGAGTTCTTTGCCTTGTTTAGCGGCGAGAATGCGTCTCAGGCCGCTGCCATCCTCGAGCGAATGCGGGCCGATATCGCTCGCTACTGCGCGGTCCTGACCGGCATCGGCACCGCAGGCACCATCAGCATCGGCCTTGCCGATTTCGATCCGCTGCACGAGACAATAGACCACGCTCTCCGGCGGGCCGATCTTGCTCTTTACCGGGCAAAACGCGACGGCCGCAATCGGCTATGCCGGGCGGATTGACCGCTCGGTGTCGTTGACCGCCACCGTCAGACGGCTGGCGGGCGCCGGACGACGATGCCGAGTTCGTCGCTTTCACGTACCTGCCGAAGCATTTCTTCGGCCTGAGTCGCTTCGCGCTGACGGTTCCACATCGAGGCATAGAGGCCGTCCTGGGCCAGAAGCTCTGCATGGCTCCCGCGTTCGGCAATTTCCCCGCCCTTCAATACGATGATCTCGTCAGCGCCGACCACCGTGGACAGACGGTGGGCGATGACCAGCGTCGTGCGGTTTTTCGAGACGATATCGAGGGCAGACTGGATCTCGTGCTCGGTGGTCGTGTCGAGCGCCGAGGTCGCCTCATCGAGGATCAGGATCGGCGGCGCCTTGAGCACCGTACGGGCAATTGCGACACGCTGTTTCTCACCGCCTGACAGCTTCAGCCCGCGTTCACCGACCTTGGTGTCGAAGCCTTCGGGTAGATCCTTGATGAAATGCGAGATCTGCGCGACTTCCGCCGCCTGGACGATCTCGCCTTCCGTTGCGGCCGGTCGGCCATAGCGGATATTGTAGGCGATCGTATCGTTGAAGAGCACCGTGTCCTGCGGCACCATACCGATCGCGGCTCTGAGCGATTTCTGGGTGACCTCGCGCACGTCCTGGCCGTCAATCGTGATCGAGCCCTTCTGCACGTCGTAGAAGCGGTAGAGCAGGCGCGAAATGGTCGACTTGCCGGCACCCGAGGGGCCGACGACGGCAACCGTCTTGCCGGCCGGGACTTCGAACGACACGCCTTTCAGGATCGGCCGGTCCGGATCATAGTGGAAATGCACGTCCTTGAAGGCGATGGCCCCTTGAGCGATGACGAGCGGCGTCGCACCCGGCTTGTCGACAACCTCGGCTTGCACTTCAAGCAGATCGAACATCTGCTCGATATCGGTCAGCCCCTGGCGGATTTCGCGATAGACGAAACCGATGAAGTTGAGAGGGATCGACAACTGCATCAGCATCGCATTGACGAAGACGAAATCGCCGATCGTCTGCTCGCCACGCTGAACGGCGAGAGCCGACATCACCATGATGATCGCCGCGCCCACGCCGAAGATCAGGCCCTGGCCGAAGTTCAACCATCCGAGCGAGGTCCAGACCTGGGTCGCCGACCTCTCGTATTTCGCCATCGAGGCATCGAAGCGCTTGGCCTCCATTTCCTCGTTGCCGAAATACTTGACCGTCTCGAAGTTGAGAAGCGAGTCGATCGCCTTTGTATTCGCGTCGGTGTCGCTATCGTTCATCGCGCGGCGAATGCCGATTCTCCAGTCGGAGGCGCGGATGGTGAACCAGATATAGGCCCAGACGGTGAAAGCGGTGACGCCGAGATAGGAGAAGCCGTAGGTCCACCAGAAGATGGCGGCCGTCAGGATGAATTCGATCAGCGTCGGGATCGAATTGAGAATGGTGAAGCGGACGATCGTCTCGATGCCCTTCGTGCCGCGTTCGATGATGCGCGAAAGCCCGCCCGTCTTTCGCTCAAGGTGGAAGCGCAGCGACAGCTGATGCATATGCACGAAAGTCTTGTAGGCGAGCTGGCGCACCGCATGCTGACCGACGCTGGCAAACAGCGCATCGCGCAGCTGGTTGAGGCCGACCTGCAGGATCCGGGTTAGATTGTAGAAGATGACGAGCGCGACGGCCCCGAGAAGGAAAGTCGGGAGCAATCCCGCCATGTCCAGCCGCCCGTCGAGCGCATCGGTTGCCCATTTGAAGAAATAGGGGACGAGGATCAGGACGAATTTCGATATGATCAGGAAGACGGTTGCCCAGACGACCCGCATCTTGAGGTCGAAGCGGTCCGCCGGCCACATATAGGGCCAGAGGTTGACCAGGGTCTGCATAGGGTTGCCGTCGTCGGCCGATACCGTCTTCTTTTTTACGTCCGCCATCCCCGGCCCCTCTTGCTTGTCTGCAGATTGAAAAGCGGCGATCCCTTTGGAGGACCGCCGCTCTCTTTCACTTAGGTTTTCGCTCGCGCGAATACAATGACGGAACTGTGAAAGCTCAGTTCACCGCCTCGCCGCGAAGGCGCCTGCGGTGGATTTCTTCCGCATTCGGAAGCGCATCGCGCGGCACGGTAAAGATCTGGCCGGGCTCGATGATATCAGGGTTGTTGATCTGGTTTTCGTTGGCGAGATAGATCGTGGTGTAACGGACACCCTGGCCATAAACGCGCCGCGAAATCTGCCAGAGCGTATCGCCGCGCCGGATGATGACGCTGCTGTCACTCTGTTCGAGCGGCGCCTGCTGGATCGTTTTCGGCTCGCCGGAGGCAGCTGCCGTTACCGGGGCAGGCGAGTTTGCCGCAACATCGGGCTGCGGCTGCGCGGTCGGTGCTTGCGCCGCAGGAGCGGGCGCCGGATCGTTGAGCAGGTCACGGATCAGCGCGACGAGCTGCGGCAGGGCGGCACCCAATGCATCGACATTGCCGTTCGGCACCGACTGCAAGAGGTTGAGCGCCTCCCGTGCCTTTGCAGCGTGGCTGCTGAAGGCGGCGGCAAGTTCAGGACCAACATTCGGAGACGGACGGAAGCCGATGATCGACTGCAAACCGATTTCTGTTGCAGACCGCGCCGCTGCCGCCTGCTCCAGCGCCGGCTTCTGACCATTGGCGAAGAGGTTTTCGAGGATCGTCATCGCTTTGGTGAGCGAGATGCGCAGCCGCTCGAACTCCGCCTGTTCAGGGCTTGCCCCAGCAGCTGCTGCGGCCGGTGCCGTCTGGGCTACGACGGAGACCTGCTCGCCGGCGGGACGCTCGAAGGGTACCGAAGCGCGCACCACGACCTTGCCGGTCGGATCCAGCAATTCCACCTCGATAATGTGGTTGCCGACGTCGAGTTTCATCTCGCCTTCGATGACGAAATTACCATTGCCGTCACTCACAGCCTCGCCGATGGCGGTCTTGTTGGCGAAGCCGCGAACCGTGGCTCCGGCGCGTGCCTTGCCGGCGACGAAAATACGATCGCCTTCGATCTCCACGGCAGTGACTTGAACCTCTGTCGCGCCCGGAAGAGCGGCCGGTTCTTCGGCCACCGGTTCGGACGCGGATGCTGCAGCCGTGTCGGTCGTGCCGGGCATGACCGGTGCCGAGCCGGCAAGCTCGCTCGCCGCAGCAGCAGGCAGGTCGGGGAGGGCAACGTCACCGGCCTGTGCGGCAGGTGCTGCCGTCGGTGTAGTCGCCTGGCTCGCAGTTGCCGGCTGGCTTGCTGGAGTGCTTGCGGCGGGAGCAGTCTCGGAACCGGGAAGCGTGATCAGACGGCTTGCCTCGCCGGGCTTGGAGACCATGGCCAGAAGCTCACCCCGGCCGCCTTCGGGGACGGAGATCGTCGCTACCTCTTCTGAGGTGACGACCTTGCCATCGGGAGCCGTGGCGCGGATCTGCAGAGCATGGTCGCCGGGCGGCAACGGCTGGTCAAGCACGGCGGCAAAATCGCCTGTGCCGTCGACCGTCTGCGAAGAAATGACCTCATCCCCATTGAGGATCTCGACGGTGGCGCCCGGCACGGCGTTGCCGGCGATGACCGTGGAGCCATCGGGCTCGACGCGCAGCACGTCGAAGCGCGGTGCAATTTCCGCAGGTGCTCCCGCGACAGAAGCGGGGGGCGTAACCGGCTTGCCCAACAGCGCGTCCTTGATCGATGCGACAAGGCCAGCGGCCTTTGCCGGATCGGCCGGCAGTTGCTGAACCATCTCCAGAGCCCTGGCGGCATCGGCCTGTACGGTCTTGATCCCATCCATGATCGTTGCATCGAGGCCTTCCGGTATCTCGATGGACGAAAGTGCCTGCAGGGCACCCTGAGCCAGGGTCTTGGCAGCAGTATAGGCTTCGATGCCCGGAGTGCGGCCCTCGGCGAAAAGCGCGGAGATGCCGTCGACGGCCTTTTCCGCCTCTGCTTTCAGGCGATCCATCTTCTGGCTGGCTGCGCTGGCGACATCTTGCACGACGCCTTCGGCTGTCGCCTGAGCCTCATCGGCTGCAGACTTCGCCGCGTCGGCGGCAGCGTTGACGGTCGGCAGATCACCTACAGGCGGGTTGAGCCGTGGCATGATGACGAAAACCATCAGCAGGCTGACGATGGCAAGGACGATCAGGACCACCCAGAGGGCACGGTTCTTCATTTCTCAAGTCTCCCGGCGGATGAGCCGCCATTCCCTTGGAATTGCTAGCCTCAACCCGATGAATCGACAAGCGGCGATGGATCAATCCACCCTGCCTGACAAGGGTTTTCAGCCAAATTTGTTGACCTGCAGCGGCCTAGCCTGTTTTTTGCCCCGCATGAGCGAACAGAAAACCCCGATTCGATCCGTCTGCGTCTATTGCGGCTCCCAGCCCGGACGCGATCCCGCCTTCATGGAAACCGGCCGCAGATTCGGCCGTGCTCTGGCAGAAAACAATCTCCGCCTGGTCTATGGCGGCGGCACCAAGGGCATCATGGGCGCGGTGGCCTCAGGCGTGCTCTCGGCCGGCGGCCACGTGACGGGGATCATACCCGAATTCCTGGTCGATATGGAAGCGACGCGCCATTCGCTCGGCCAGTTGAACGAGCTGATCATCACCAAGGACATGCACGAGCGCAAACACGCGATGTTCGAGCGCTCGGATGCCTTTGTCACCTTGCCCGGTGGCATCGGTACGCTGGAGGAGATCGTCGAGGTGATGACCTGGGGCCAGCTCGGCCGTCACGCCAAGCCGATGGTCTTTGCGAATGTGAATGATTTCTGGAAGCCGATGCTCGAGCTGATCGATCATATGTCGGCCTCCGGCTTCATCCACACGGCCCATCTGGTGCGGCCGCTGGTCATCGACCGGATCGAGGATATCGTCCCGGCGATTAAGACACGCTGGGCTGAGGCCGAGACGCCTGAAGGCGACCCGGAGACAATCTCCAAGCTCTGAGGCGAGGCGAACTCATCAGCGCTGCCGGAGCATCGGCAGGGTGTAGATCACGAGAGCCGACCAGATCAATGGGAAGGCGACGGCCTTGGCGGCGCTGAAGGGTTCGTTGAAGACGAACACGGCGGTGATGAAGATCATCGACGGGGCGATGTACTGCATGATGCCGATCGTCGAGAGACGCAAGAGCTTGGCGCCGTTCGCATAAAGAATGAGCGGCACCGCTGTCACCAGACCTGCTGAGGCGAGCAGCACCGTATCGGTCGTGTTGCCCATCATGAAATGCCCGCCGCCCTGAAGGTTGAGATAGACGAGATAGCCGAGCGCGATAGGCGACAGCAGCAGCACCTCCAGCAGGAAGCCCTGGTTCGGTCCGATCGGCAATGTCTTGCGAAAAAAGGCGTAGAAGCCCCAGGAGAAGGTCAGCGCCAGCGCCACCACCGGCAGGCGACCTGCCTCGACGGTCAGGATGACGACGGCGATGACGACGAGCGACAGGGCCGCAATCTGTGTCTTTTTCAGCTTTTCCTTGAGAATGACAGCGCCGAGCAGGATCGAAAACAGCGGGTTGATGAAATAGCCGAGCGCCGTGTCCAGCGCGTGTCCCGTCCCGATCGCCCAGACATAGATGCCCCAGTTGACGCTGATCAGCGTCGCGGTGACGGCGGCCATGCCGAGCATCTTCGGGTTCCTGATCGCCTTCTTCAAATCCTCGGTGCGCTTGAGGATGATCAAGAGCAGGCCGGCGACCGGGATCGACCAGAGGATACGATGCGCGATCACCTCCGCCGGCGAGATATGGGCGAGCGCCTTCATGTAGAGCGGCAGGAAGCCCCACAGCAGATAGGCCGAGAGCGCAAAGAGAAAGCCGTTCAGGCTGTCCCGGTTCTCGGCGGGAGCGGAGACGTCGGCCATGGTATTTCCTGACTTTTGTTATGCTTGGAAACGGGATTACGCCTGCAAGGTTGCAGGCGCCAATTCATTTCTGTGAAGCATCGTTCAGGCAGACCGATCGTTTGGACGCGGCCGATCTCACTCCGCCGCGATCTGTCCCGCCAGTTCCCGGTTCTTCATCAGCTTGTAGACGATACTGTCCATCAGCGCCTGGAAGGAGGCGTCGATGATGTTTTCGGAAACCCCGACCGTCCACCAGCGGGCGCCGGTGGCGTCGGTGGACTCGATGAGAACACGTGTGATGGCCTCGGTGCCGCCATTGAGGATACGAACCTTGTAGTCGGCGAGTTCCAGATCGAGGATTTCGGCCTGATACTTGCCGAGATCCTTGCGCAGCGCGATGTCGAGCGCATTCACGGGACCATCACCTTCCGCGACGGACATGACTGTCTCGCCGTCGACGAGAACCTTGACCACGGCCTCGGAGACGGTTTTGAGCCGACCATGGCTGTCGAAACGACGCTCTACCATGACCCGGAAACTCTCGACCACGAAGAAGTCCGGCACGGTGCCGAGCGTCTTCAGCGCCAGAAGCTCGAAACTCGCATCCGCGCCCTCATAGGCATATCCCGAGGCCTCACGTTCCTTGACGACCGAGATCAACGTATCGAGCTTCGGATCGTCCTTGGCGACCCGGATGCCGCGGCGCTTCAGCTCGTTGAGGAAATTCGCCTTGCCGCCCTGATCGGACACCATGACCTTGCGGAAATTGCCGACACTTTCCGGCTCGACATGCTCGTAGGTCTTGGGGTCCTTGAGGAGCGCCGACGCATGGATGCCGGCCTTGGTGGCAAAGGCAGAGCCGCCGACGTACGGGCTCTGGTGGTTCGGGGAGCGATTGAGCAACTCGTCGAAAGCGCGCGACAGGCGGGTCAGGCCAACGAGCTTGTCCCGGTCGATCGACGTCTCGAAGCGCGAGGCATAGGTTTCCTTCAGACAGAGCGTCGGGATGATCGTGACGAGATCGGCATTGCCGCAGCGCTCGCCGATACCGTTCAGCGTGCCCTGGATCTGCCGCACGCCGGCTTCGACAGCGGCGAGCGAATTGGCGACCGCCTGACCGGTGTCGTTATGCGCATGGATGCCGAGCGAGGCACCGGGAATGCCGGAAGCAATCACGGCCTGGACGATCTCGCGGATCTCCGGCGGCTGCGTGCCGCCATTGGTGTCGCAAAGCACCACCCAGCGGGCGCCGGCGTCGTAAGCTTCCTTGGCGCAGGCAAGGGCATAGTCCGGATTGGCCTTGTAGCCGTCGAAGAAGTGTTCGCAGTCGACCATGGAAAGCTTGCCGGAAGCCACCACGGCCTGAACGCTGTCGCGGATGCTTTCGAGGTTTTCCTCGTTGCTGCAGCCAAGCGCCACCTTCACATGATAATCCCAGCTCTTCGCCACCAGACAGACGGCATCCGCCTTCGACTGGATGAGCTGGCTGAGGCCCGGATCGTTGGACGCGGAAATGCCGGCACGCTTGGTCATGCCAAAGGCGACGAAACCGGCCTTTTGCGTGCGCTTCCTGGAAAAGAACGTCGTGTCCGTCGGGTTCGCGCCTGGATAGCCGCCCTCGACATAGTCGAAGCCGAATTCGTCCAGCATGGTGGCGATCGCGATCTTGTCCTCGACGGAAAAATCAATCCCCGGCGTCTGCTGGCCATCGCGGAGCGTCGTATCGAACAGGGTGATCTTTTCGCGTGTCATGCTGTTGTCCTTACGAAAACTGTCGCTGCGGGGGAATTACCCCCCTCTGTCACTGCGTGACATCTCCCCCACAAGGGCGGAGAGTGGTGGCCGTCTCCACCTCCCCCTTGAGGGGGGAGGTCGCCGCGGAGCGGCGGGTGGGGGTGAAGCAAGCGGCGAGTTCGACGTTGCGTGATCTCTGTCACCTTCAGCCCGTCACCCCACCCCGGAGCTTTGCTCCGACCCTCCCCCTCAATGGGAGGGTGGGCCCGTGCAGTAGCCCCAAGCCGCACTCCCCCCTTGTGGGGTAGATGGCCGGCAAGCCAGAGGGGGGTAACCACGGGCGCGAGCATGATCTAGTTCTTCCCCGCAAACCGATCCGTCGCACGGATCAGCTGGTCGAGGATACCAGGCTCGAGATAGGCATGACCCGCCCCCTCGATCAGATGGAAATCCGCCTTCGGCCAGGCCTTGTGCAAAGCCCAAGCATATTTCGCCGGGCAGGGCATGTCATAGCGCCCGTGGATGATCACGCCGGGGATGTCCTTGAGCTTGTAGGCATCGCGCAAGAGCTGACCTTCCTCCAGCCAGCCGGCATGGACGAAGAAGTGGTTTTCGATGCGGGCGAAGGCGAGCGCGAAGTCGGGTTCATAGAAGCGGCCCGTGTAATCCGGGTTCGGCAGGAGCGTGATGGTCTCTCCCTCCCAGGAACTCCAGGCCACCGCGCAACGCTGCTGTTCTTCGCGATCGGTGCCGGTGAGCCGGCGGCGATAGGCGGCCATCATCTCGTGGCGCTCATTTTCCGGAATGGGTGCGCAAAAACGCTCCCACTTGTCCGGAAACATCTCGGAGACGCCGAACTGGTAGTACCAGTCGAGCTCGGCTTTGGTCAGCGTGTAGATCCCGCGCAGCACCAGTTCGGAGACGCGCTCCGGATGGGTTTCGGCATAGGCCAGCGCCAGCGTCGAGCCCCAGGAACCGCCGAAGACGAGCCAGGTCTCGACACCCATCAATTCGCGCAGCCGCTCGATATCGGCGACCAGGTGCCAGGTGGTGTTGGCTTCGATCGAGGCATGCGGTGTGGACTTGCCGCAGCCGCGCTGGTCGAACATCATCACGTCGTAGAGAGCGGGATCGAAGAGCCGGCGATTGCCGGGGCCCGTGGCACCGCCGGGACCCCCATGCAGGAAGACGGCCGGCTTGGCACCCCTGGTGCCGAAGCGCTCCCAATAGATCTGATGCCCGTCACCGACATCGAGCATGCCGGTCTCGAAGGGCTCGATTTCAGGATAAACGCTGCGCAATTCATTGGTCATGTCATGTCCTTTTCGGTGGCCAGGCCACCGTATCGTGGTCGGGATGCTGCCGTGATGTGGCGGCGATCCCGGCATTGCCCGCCGGAAGATCCGAGCGGTCGGTCTGCTTTTCCGGCAGGCCGAAGAGTTTGTCGAAGTAAGGCAGTCTGCTTTCGATCCCGTCCTGCGAGATCGGTTCGGCCATGTCAGGCCTGTCGAGGCTGCCGATCGTCACGCTGATATACGGAGAACCCTTGGTGCGGAAGAAAAGCGGCGAGCCGCAGTCCTTGCAGAAGCCGCGCCCGCACGGGTCCGACGACTGGAACCAGCTCGGCTCGCCGCGCATCAGGAGAAAATCTTCCTGACGCGAACCGGCAAGCGCCATGAAGAAATTGCCGCTCGCCTTTTGGCACATGCGGCAGTGGCAGATATGCGGATAGCCGAGTTCGCCCGCGATCTTGTAACGGATCGCGCCGCACTGGCAGCCGCCCGAATGCACCTGACGGGTCATTGATCATCCTCCGGCGGCCACTGGGCCGTGTCGTGGTCCGGGTGCTGGAAGCTCTCGACCGAGGCAAAGAACGCCTCCATCTCAGGGCTGGAATAGGCTGGCTTTTCGAAGAGATGATCGATCCAGGGCAGCCGCTGGTGATGGTTCACCTGAACCTGAGGCTCGAAGCGCTCCGGATGGTCGAAGGCGCCGATCGCCAGTTCCACACCATCAGGGTGGTGATAGGAGAGCGGCGTGCCGCATTTGGCGCAGAAGCCACGCTTCACTTTCGCAGACGAGCGAAAGAGCATCGGCTGGCCGCGCGTCCAGGTCAGATGCGCCTGATCGGCGGTGACGAAGGCGCCGAAGAAGGAGCCGAATTGTTTCTGGCACATGCGGCAATGGCAGATCGATGGCCGCCCCAGCTTCGACGCCTGGAACCGGACAGCACCGCACTGACAGCCACCGCTTTCGATTTCACTCATCTCGCCATCCTCATTACATCGTCACATAGACGGTGACGCCGATGATCACGGCTGCGACCAGAACGCCCTTGGCGATCAGCCCGTAAAGCAGCCATTTCGGCATCTTCGTATTCGGGTTCGGCTGGGTCACGATTTCGCCTCCGGCCATTGTTCCGTGTCCCGGTCCGGATGCTGGTAGGACACGACGTCTGTGAGGAAGGGCGCATCTGCGAGATCATCCAGCGTCGCGCGTTCCTGCAGGGCAGGGATGGCGTCGACAAAGGCGAGCTTGCACTCGACCCCGAACTGCACCGTCGGCGGCAGCCGCGACGGATCATCGAAGGCGCCCGCCGCGAGCGACAGCCCGTCGGGTGCCTCGTAGGTGAGCGGCGTGCCGCAATTTTCGCAGAAGCCGCGCTTGACGAAATTGGACGAGGAGAACCGCTTCGGCTCCCCCCTCGTCCAGTTCACTTCTGCATCGCCGACCGCGACGAGGGGTGCGTAGTACGCTCCGAAAGCCTTTTGGCACATGCGGCAATGACAGACGGAAACGTCCTTCGGCAGGCCGTCCATGCGGAACCGCACGGCGCCACACTGGCAGCCGCCGCTCAGCACGTAGAGTTCTGCCGAAGGTGCAGACATTACCGCTTCACCTCCCAGGTCGTCACCCGCTCGCCAGTCTCCTTGTCCTTGCCATCCTTGAGCTGGATGCCCTTGGCGGCAAGGTCGTCCCGGATCTTGTCTGCTTCGGCAAAATTCTTCGACTTCAGCATTTCGAGCCGCATGTCGACGAGGGCCTGGACAGCGGCGGAGAGATCGTCGCTGACTTCCGCCTTCTTCGGCGCGACTCCGAGCAGGGCGGCGGAGGCTGCGAACAACGGCAGTCTCGACGGGTCTGCATTAGCCGCCTGGGCCAGTGCATGGACCGCCTGGACGGCCGCGACCGTGTTCAGGTCGTCGGAGAGGGCTTCGAGAATGGATGCATCCGGGGCCACGTCGCCGGCATCGCCCGCCGGCCACTTTGCCAACAGACGTTCTGCCTCCTCCAGCCGCTTCACCGAAAAATCAATCGGCTCGCGGTAATGCGTCATCAGCATCGCAAGCCGCAGCACTTCGCCCGGCCACTGGCGACCGCCGAACTTCTCCGTCGCAAGCAACTCGTTGATCGTGACGAAATTACCCTCCGACTTCGACATCTTGCGGCCCTCGACCTGCAGGAAGCCGTTATGCATCCAAACGCTTGCCATCAGGTCGTTGTCGAAGGCGCAGCAGGACTGGGCGATCTCGTTTTCGTGGTGCGGGAAGATCAGGTCCAGCCCGCCGCCATGGATGTCGAACTGGTGCGGCTTGGCCTTTGCTTTGGGGGACAAGCGATCCTTGATCTCTTCCCAGAGATAGCGGTCGGACATAGCAGAGCATTCGATATGCCAGCCGGGTCGGCCGTAGATCGGGTAGACGGTCTTTTCGAACGTGAAGCTCGCCGGCCAGCCCGGCTCGGTATCTTCAGACTGCTTCCACAGAACGAAATCGGCCGGGTTCATCTTGTGGCTTTCGACGGCCACGCGCGCACCCGCCTGCTGGTCTTCCAGCTTGCGCTTCGACAGCATGCCGTAATCCGCCATGGACGCGGTCGAAAACAGCACTTCGTGCCCCTCGGATCCGTGCGCGACATAGGCATGACCCATGTCCAGCAGCCGCTGGATGATCGTGATCATCTGGGGAATGTTGTCGGTTGCCCGCGGCTCGACGGTCGGCTTCAGGCAGCCCAGTGCGGCCACGTCCTCGTGAAACTGGCTCTCGGTCTTGCCGGTCACCGCGCGGATCGCGTCGTTGAGGCTCATCGAGCCATCGGCGATCTGGCTGCCGAAATCGCGCAATGCGCGTGCGTTGATCTTGTCGTCGACGTCGGTGATGTTGCGCACATAGGTGACCTTGTCTGCACCATAGGCGTGGCGCAGCAGGCGGTAGAGCACGTCGAAGACGATGACGGGGCGCGCATTGCCAATATGGGCAAAGTCATAGACCGTCGGGCCGCAGACATACAGGCGCACATTGTCGGGGTCGATCGGCTCGAAGTCGACCTTCTCGCGTGTGAGCGTGTTGTAAAGCTTGAGGCCGCCGGCCATGTGAAACTCCCAGAATGATTGACCCGGCTGGACCGGGTCGTTTGTCATCTGGGGCTATGCAGGAGACGAAAACGGCCAGGCCAGCGAATACGCTAGCGAATAATGATCCCGCAAATGGTGCAGAGGCTCGTCTTCATGCTGGGTGTTATGGCGCGGGTCGCGATTTTGGTCAAGGGCGCTTGCGGCGACCCGAAAAGGGACATGTTTCGGCCCGTCGTTGTGGATAGCTGCTCTTCGGCTTAAGTCTTTTTCAAGATTACTCCCCCAATTCTAGCGTGGTATTCCCCCGCCCTCGGAGATGATCTTCGGTATGGACCACAGCCTGCATCTGCCAACAGTGATGATCGTCCACGCGCTGACCACACTGATATCGACGGTCGTGACGATTTACATGTGGCTGCGAAACCGGGACAGCCGGATCCTGCCTCTCCTCGTTGCAGCAGGGTTCGCTGGCTGCACAGCTATGTTCCTGCATTCGGCGCGCGGTTCCTTGCCGCTGTTCTTGTCGTCGGGCGTCGGTCTCGGGCTCGGCGTGTTTGCCGTCGGCCTCTACTGGCAGGCGGTAGTCGTGTTCGAAGGTGGCAAGGTTTCTCTGGTCAAGGCCTCGATCGGGCTCATTGTCTGGACGGCGCTCTGGCTGTTGCCGGTCGTCTATCAATCGATAGAGCTGAGAACCACAATCCTCGGCCTGCTGATTGCCGGCTACTGCTTCCTCACGGCGCGCGATATCTTGCGGAAAGCAAAGGTGGAGCCGCTGCCGTCCAGATCGATTGCTGCAGTGGCGAACCTCATTCGCGGTGCGATCTGGTTGGCGCCGGTGCCGCTTTCTGGTCTCGTGGGCCCGGCCTACGCGGCCGATGGTACGACCGCATCTTGGTTTGCCTATATCGTGCTGGCAAACTCCATGATGATCATCCTGACGCTCGTCGCTCTGCTGATGCTTGCGAAGGAGCGCGACGAACTTCGTTATCGGCTGGCATCGGAACGGGATCCGCTGACCAATCTCGCCAATCGTCGCACCTTCGTGACAAGTGCCTGCAAGATGCTGCAGGAGCAGGAGGGCGCCAGCCTGCTCTTGCTTGATATCGACCACTTCAAGGTCGTCAACGATACGCACGGCCATGCGGCAGGAGACCAGGTTCTGCTAGCCTTCTCCCGTACCATCGAGCAGCGGATGCCCAAGGGCTGGCTTTTTGCGCGCATCGGCGGCGAAGAGTTTGCCTGTCTGATGCCCCGGATGAGTGCCCAAAAGGCCGTCGCCGTAGCGGAAAACCTGCGGCTTGCCGTGGCCGACATGCTTTTGCCGGCCTCTTCCCCGCTGCGGGTCACGGTCAGCATCGGCGTCAGTGAAGCGAAGGAGCGGGGTGCCGATCTGGACGAGCTTCTCGCCACCGCAGATGCTGCGCTCTACCGAGCGAAGGCCGATGGTCGAAACTGTGTCCGTCTCTATGAACCGGTGGCCTTGCTCACTGAGACCGGCAACACGCTGGCACTGGCTGTCGAACAGCCTCGCCGGCGTTTGGCGCGCATCCGGCGACGGGCGGGCTGATCAGGCCACCCGACGCGGCGTCCTCACGATCCCGAGTACGAGCGCGCATCCGACGATGATCACGGCGCCACCCATCAGTTGCAGCACCGTCAGCGGTTCGTCGAGTATCAAAGCCCCAACCAGCACGGCCACGACTGTCACGACGAACTCGACACTGATCGCGGCCGTCGCACCGATGCTTTTGACCAGACCGAAATAGAGCACGTAGGTCAGCGCACTCATCAGGGCTGCCAGCGCCACAAGATAGAGGTAGTCGATCGCAGCAGGCGTCGTGGGAACCGGAACGAACCACAGAAGCGGCAGCGTCAGGATACCACCGGCGATGAAGGAGCCGATCGTCACCTCCCAGGGGCCGGTGCCGGAAAGATATCGGCTCGCATAATTGCTGCCAAAGGCGGCCGAGAAGGTTGAGCCGACCATGGCGGCACAGCCGAGCAGGAAGGCGCCGGTCATGGGAACTGCGGGAAATCCCACCAGCATGATGATGCCGATCGTGCCCAGCGCAAGGCCGAGCACCCGCGCCTGTGTGATCCGCTCCAGTCCCCACAGCTGCGCGATGACCATGGAGAAAAGCGGGATGGATGCGACGAAAATCGCGGCCATCGCCGTACCGATCAGCGGCGTCGCGTAGGAGAGGCCCACAAGCTGCCCGGCCACAGTGGTTGCACCAACGATCGTGAAAGGCAGCCAGCCTGCACGGAAGTCGAGCCGGCGTCGCATGACCCTCGCAATCAGGTAAAGCAGGGCGCCGGCAATGAAGCAGCGAAATGTCACCGCGCCGATCCAGCCGAAGGCATCCACCACGTGCAGAAGCAGGACGAACGAAAGCCCCCAGGCCAGAGACAGATAGGCGTAAGCGGCAAAATCTCTGGGCGACATGGATGATCCTGATATGGAATGGCTGCCGCTAGGTAGGAGATCCTGCTCCTACTCCGGCATCCGGTAGTCGACCATCTTGCCTTCGCGAACGATGAACAGCTTGCCCGTTTCCGTCTGCTCCGGGCCGACAAGCGGCAGGAGCTTGGCGGCGACTTCGGAAGGATGCGGCAATGTCTCGGGATCTTCACCCGGCATGGCCTGGGCACGCATGGCGGTGCGTGTAGCACCCGGATCGACGGAGAGGATGCGCAGAGGCAGGCGCTGCGTTTCGGCAGCCCAGGTGCGAGCGAGCGCTTCGACGGCAGCCTTGGAGGCGGAATAGGGGCCCCAGAAGGGCTTGCACTTGTGCGCGGCACTCGACGACAGGATCAGCGCGCGGCCTTGGTCCGACTTCACGAGCAACGGCTCCAGGGAGCGGATCAGGCGCCAGGTTGCCGACACATTGATCGTCATGACCTTGTCGAAAACCTTGGCTTCGACATGGCCGATCGGCGAGATGACACCGAGCACCCCGGCATTGAGGACGGCGATGTCGAGCTTGCCCCAGCGCTCGAAAATATGTCCGCCGAGCTGGTCGATCGCGGCCATGTCCGCGAGATCGAAGGGGACCAGCGTGGCGGAGCCGCCGACGGCCTTGATGGCATCATCTAGCTCTTCCAGTCCGCCGACGGTGCGCGCGCAGGCAATCACATGGGCCCCGGCCTTGGCGAGTTCGATCGCGGTGAAATAGCCGATGCCGCGCGAGGCACCCGTGACGAGCGCAAGCCGTCCCTTGAGGTCGATGGTCATGGTCTGTCCTGTATCCCCAGAGCATGTCCGGCCTAAGCCGGATCACATGCTCTATCTCCTTGTTTTAACGCAGTCCGGACGCAAAACCGCTGGCGCACTCTTGCCGGACTTGCTCTGGAGCTCAGCCGTTGGCGGCGAGCATGCTTTCCTTGCGGCCCGGCTTCTCGCTCTCCTTGTCGACGAGGCGCGTCGGATAGTCGCCGGTGAAATAGTGGTCGGTGAATTGCGGGTTGGCAGGATCGCGCGGAGCGCCGCCAACTGCGGTGTAGAGACCGTCGATCGACAGGAAGGCAAGCGAGTCCGCACCAATATACTTCGCCATCGCCTCGTCGCCGGCATATTGGTTGGCCAGCAGCTTGTCGCGATCCGGCGTATCAATGCCGTAGAAATCCGGATGGAAGATCATCGGCGAGGCGACGCGGATATGCACTTCCTTGGCGCCGGCATCGCGGATCATCTGCACGATCTTCAGCGAGGTGGTGCCACGCACGATGGAATCGTCGACCAGCACCACGCGCTTGCCCTCGATCATCGCCCGGTTTGCCGAATGCTTGAGCTTGACCCCAAAGGCGCGGATCTGCTGCGTCGGTTCGATGAAGGTACGGCCGACATAATGGTTGCGGATGATGCCGTATTCGAAGGGAATGCCGCTCTGCTGGGCATAACCGAGAGCCGCCGGCGTGCCGCCATCCGGGACCGGCACCACGACATCGGCCTCAACAGGCGCTTCCTTGGCCAGGTTCATGCCGGCGTTCTTGCGGGTCGTGTAGACGTTGCGGCCGGCAACGACCGAATCCGGACGCGCGAAATAGACATATTCGAAGAGGCAGACGCGTTCCGGCAGGGGGCGGGCCGGCATGCGGGATTCGATCGTCACGGAGCCGTCGGCCTGGGTTTCGCAGATGATGACTTCGCCGTTCTTGACGTCGCGCACGAATTTGGCGCCGATGATGTCGAGCGCGCAGGTCTCCGAACAGAAGATCGGCTTGCCGTCGAGTTCACCCATGACCAGCGGACGAATGCCGATCGGGTCGCGGGCAGCAATCAGCTTGGTGCGGGTGAGCGCGATCATCGCATAGCCGCCTTCCATTTGCCTGATAGCATCGATGAAACGGTCGGTAGTGGAGGCATGGCGCGACCGAGCGATCAGATGCAGCACCACTTCGGTATCGGAGGTCGACTGGCAGATCGCGCCGGTCGCGATGATCTGGCGGCGCAGCGTCAGACCGTTGGTGAAATTGCCGTTATGGGCAATGGCGATGCCGCCTTCTTCCAGTTCGGCAAACAGCGGCTGGACGTTGCGCAGCGCAACTTCCCCTGTCGTCGAGTAACGCGTGTGGCCGATCGCCTGCGGACCGGGCAGCTTCGCGAGTGTCGCGGGATTGGTGTAGTGGTCACCGACGAGGCCCATATGCTTTTCGGTGTAGAACTGGCGCCCGTCGAAGGAGACGATGCCGGCTGCCTCCTGACCGCGATGCTGGAGCGCGTGCAGGCCGAGCGCGGTCAGGGTTGCAGCATCCGGATGACCGAGAATGCCGAACACGCCGCATTCCTCGTGGAACTTGTCGTCCTGGCTGCCATAGACGACGTAAGAAGGGCTGATCTGCTTCATGGCGAGGGCCTTTGCTCCGGGGACAGACGCTGGGATGCTGCGCTTTGAACAGGGAAGCCGCCGGTCTGTCCCGATCCGGCGGCATCTGTGTCTTGTCTCATGTCGCGCGGCCGAAGCCGCGAGAGGATCAGTTGTTCTGGGCCGGAGCCTGTTCGGGCGCCTGCTCGGCGGGAGCCGTTTCGCCGGCCGCACCGGTTTCCGGCTCGTCGCGGCCGAGGATGCGCTCGCGGATCTGCGGCTCGATATCTTCCGGTAGGACGGCCTCGAGCTTCTGCACCAGCGAGTCGAGGAAAGGCTTGGACTTGGAGTTGTTAACCCAGTCCGGCCGCTGCGGCTCGTTGATCAACCAGTTCCAGAAGGCCACCGCAACGACGAGCAGCAGCAGGCCACGGGCCGCGCCAAAGAGAAATCCGAGCGTGCGGTCCAGGGCGCCAATGCGGCTGTCGATGATGAAATCGGCAATGCGCGAGGTGATGAAGGAAATCACGATCAGCGCAATGAGGAAGATGATGCCGGCAGATCCTGCCATCGCGATCCGCGGATCATCGGTATAGCTCATCAGGAAGGGAACGAGCAGGGGATAGAGATAGTAGGCGGCAGCGACCGAACCCGCCCAGCTCGCGATGGACAGCACTTCACGCGAGAAGCCGCGTACCATCGCCAGCACCGCTGAAAAAAGCACGACGCCGATGACGATACCGTCGAAAATTGTGATGGGCATAAATACCAACTCCAAGGCTGCCGGAAAAGACCGGCATTGATGTCACCGCGATTCCGCCGGAACGCGTGAAACCACGCGTCGGACCGGATCAACCGTCCTCCTGATCCGTGGGGGCTTTCAGCCGGGAACCGGCGATCCGCGCCACGAGATCGGGAAGGCTGTCCACTTCCCTCCATTTGCCTGCCGAGCCCTTTGGAAGGTCCGGGGAGGCAGCCGGCAAGACCGCAGCGGAGAAACCGAGCTTTTCCGCCTCTTTCAGCCTCTGGGCCGTGTGGGCCACCGGCCTCACTGCCCCTGACAGGCTGACTTCGCCGAAATAGACGCAATCCGCCGGAAGGGCAAGACCGGCCAGCGACGAAACCAGTGCCGAAGCAATCGCCATGTCGGCCGCCGGTTCACTGATCCGGTAGCCGCCGGCAACGTTCAGATAGACGTCGTGCTGACCGAGCCTGACCCCGCAATGCGCCTCCAAAACCGCCAAAATCATGGCGAGCCGGGACGAATCCCAGCCGACGACGGCGCGGCGGGGCGTGCCGAGCGACGTGGCCGCTACCAGTGCCTGCACCTCGACCAGCACCGGGCGGGTGCCCTCCATGCCCGCGAAGACAGCAGCACCCGGGGCTTTCTCATTGCGTTCGCCGAGGAAAAGTTCGGATGGATTGGCAACCTCGCGCAGCCCCTTGTCCGACATTTCGAAGACGCCGATCTCGTCGGTCGGTCCGAAGCGGTTCTTGACCGTGCGCAGGATGCGATAGTGATGGCCGCGATCACCCTCGAAATAGAGGACTGCATCGACCATGTGCTCGACGACGCGGGGACCGGCGATCTGGCCCTCCTTGGTGACATGGCCGACCAGCACCATGGTCGCGCCGGTCTGTTTGGCAAAGCGGATCATCGCCTGGACGCCGGTGCGCACCTGGGTGACGGTCCCCGGCGCGCTATCGGCGGTATCGCTCCACAGCGTCTGGATCGAATCGATGATCACGAGATCCGGCCGCTTGCCTTCGGAGATGGTGGCGAGGATATCCTCAACATTTGTTTCGGCGGCGAGCAGCACATCCGTATCGGCAGCCCCCAGGCGCTGTGCCCGTAGCCTAACCTGCGCGACCGCCTCTTCGCCCGAGACATAGATGACCCGATGACCGCGCCGCGCCAGCGCCGCCGCCGCCTGCATCAGAAGCGTCGACTTGCCGATGCCCGGGTCCCCGCCGATCAGCACCGCCGAACCACGCACAAAACCGCCACCGGTGGCGCGATCGAGTTCGCCCATGCCGGTTGGAATGCGTGGCGCTTCCTCGATCTCGCCGGACAGCGAGGTAAGGGTGACGGGACGGCCCTTCTTCGGCGCCTTGCCGGGGCCCGACCCGATCCCGCCCATCGGATCTTCCTCAACGATGGTGTTCCACTCGCCGCAGCCATCGCATTTGCCCGCCCAGCGGGAATGCACGGTGCCGCAGTTCTGGCAGACGAATTGGGTCTTGGCTTTGGCCATTCAATCTTCACTCTCGGAGAAATTATCGGCGAAAACGTCTTGCCGCCCATGGACGATGCGAAGAACGACAAGAGTGTCCTCGACGAAGCGGAAGTAAATGCATCGACGTCGGTAGGGAAACGCGCGCAAGCCTGGCTTCAACCAGTCGCGGGACACGCCCGGGTTCCTGGATCCGGCGAGCTCAGCGATTTTTTGTTCGATATCCTGAGTAAATCGCTCGGCCGCAATCGTGTTGCGCTCTTCTAGATAACTGTAAATCTGGATGAGATCCTCGATAGCCTGCGGTGACAGTCTGTAGGAACGACCAAGACGTCCATTCACTTTCGTGCTTTCGCTTCGGCCATGATGAAGGTAGTGAGGTCACCGTCACCAGTAAATTGTTTGAAGTTGCCCGCCTCAACGGACCCGTCCGCCTCATCGATCATCAAGCGCAACGCAGCAACCCGCTGCTGATGTTCGTTTTTGGCCAGAAGCCGAAGGCCGGCGCGCAGAATGTCCGTGGCAGACGCATAAGCACCACTCTCGACCTGCCGTTGGATGAAGGCAGTGTCTTCGGGCTCTAGGTCTACCTGCACGGAGGTATGCGGCGAATGTTCTTCAGTCATTGGCTACTCCAGTTCTGGAACAATAGCAGAACAAACCCGCCCACGCCAGACCTCAGTCTTCTCCCTCCAGATAGAGCCGCTCATAGCGCAGCCCAAGTCCGGTGAGCATCTCATAGCCGATTGTCCCGGCCGCGCGCGCGACATCGTCGAGTGGCATGGAGGGGCCGAGGAGCTCGATGTAGTCACCACTGCGCACGGCACCGGCGGGGAGTTCGGTGATGTCGAAGATGGTGAGATCCATGGTGACCCGCCCGACGACCGGCACGCGCCGACCGGCGATCACGCCTTGAGCACCGGCAATTCCCGTGCCCCGCAAGGCAATGCCCGAGCCGGACAGATTGCGCAGGTAACCATCCGCGTAACCGACACTTGCGACCGCAAGGCGGCTGTCGCGGGAAAGCACATGCGTCGCGCCGTAGGAGACGCTTTCGCCAGCTCTGGCATCTCGGATCTGCAGAACGCGCGCCTCGGCCTTGACCGCCGGCTGCATCGGGTTCTTCGTGCCGTTGACTGCCTCGCCACCGTAAAGGGCGATGCCCGGGCGGGTCAGGTCGAAGTGGTAATCGGAACCGAGGAAGATGCCGGCCGATGCCGATAGACTGGAATCAACACCTTCGAAAGCCGCGCTAACTTCCCGGAATTTTTCAAGTTGCTGGCGGTTCATCGGTGAGGACGGGTCGTCGCCGCAGGCAAGGTGGCTCATGACCAGCACTGGATCGAGGCTTGCCGGACGCGAGACATCGTCGGTCAGCGCCAGCGCGTCGGCCATCGGCAGGCCGAGCCGGTTGAAGCCGGTATCGACATGCAGGGCGCAAGGGTGGGGGCCACGCTCGGTGAGCACGGCCATCCAGAAGGCCAGTTGCTCCTCGGACGCGACGACCGGGACCAGGTCGTTCTCGAAGAAGATCTCTTCCTGGCCGGGCCAGATGCCCGAGAGAACGAAGATCCGCGCTTCCGGCGCATAGGGACGGAGTGTCGCTCCTTCCGCCGGCACCGCGACGAAGTAGTCGCGGGCGCCGGCGTGATAGAGAACCTGGCCGACATCCTCGATGCCGAGACCATAGGCGTCCGCCTTGACGACGGCGGCCGTCCGGGCCTTGCCGGAGCGGCGTGCCATTTCCCGCCAGTTATCAGCGATCGCCGAGAGGTCGATGGTGATGCGCAGCGGTGCCGATAGAAACTCCTCCGGCGCATCGAGGATGGTGAAACGGTCTGTCATGAAGGCTTCGGGTCAGTTGATCGGTGCGCCGACCCTAGCACTTTTCTTCAAGACGAAAATGCGGAGGCCCGATATTATGCTGCTATGCACAGCTTGTCCGGTAGTGGCTTCCGCTCCGTCGACCACGATGCGTAAAGAGCGCCTCTGGGGCGCCCTCCGATCTCACGGTTCTTCGTATTGAATGAAGCTCGGTTCGGCCAGATCCGCAAAGCGGGTGAATTCCGACTGGAAGGCGAGCTTGACGGTGCCGGTCGGTCCGTGACGCTGCTTGGCGATGATCACGTCGGCCGTACCCTTGACCTTCTCCATATGCGCTTCCCATTCCGGATACTTCGGATCGGCGATGTCGCGAGGCTCGAGGTTCTTCACGTAGTATTCCTCGCGGAACACGAAGAGCACGACGTCGGCGTCCTGCTCGATCGAGCCTGATTCGCGAAGGTCGGAGAGCTGCGGGCGCTTGTCTTCGCGGTTTTCAACCTGACGGGAGAGCTGTGAGAGCGCAACGATCGGCACGTTCAGTTCCTTGCCCAGCGATTTCAGGCCCGTGGTGATCTGCGTGATTTCCTGCACGCGGTTTTCGCCCGATTTGCCCGAGCCGGTCATCAGCTGGATATAGTCGATGACCAGGAAGTCGAGGCCGCGCTGACGCTTCAGGCGACGGGCACGGGCAGCGAGCTGGGCAATCGAGATACCACCGGTCTGGTCGATGAACAGCGGCACCTTCTGCATGGTCTGGGAAAAGCCCACAAGCTTTTCGAATTCGTGCTCGGTGATGTCACCGCGACGGATCTTCGAAGAGGAGACTTCCGTCTGTTCGGACATGATACGGGTGGCAAGCTGTTCGGCGGACATTTCGAGCGAGTAGAAGCCGACCACGCCGCCGTTCTTCGCCTTGAAGGAGCCGTCGGGCAGGACTTCCGGCTCGTAGGCGGCCGCGATGTTCCAGGCGATGTTGGTGGCAAGCGAAGTCTTACCCATACCCGGACGACCGGCCAGCACGATCAAGTCGGAGCGCTGCAGACCACCCATCTTGGCATCGAGCGACATGATGCCGGTCGAGATGCCCGAGAGGTTTCCGTCGCGCTCAAAGGCAGCCCCCGCCATGTCGACAGCTTGGGCGACGGCGTCCGAGAAGGACTGGAAGCCGCCATCGTAACGACCGTTTTCGGCCAGCGCAAAGAGACGGCGTTCGGTGTCTTCGATCTGCGCCTGCGGCGGCATGTCGAGCGGCGCGTCATAGGCGATGTTGACGACGTCCTCGCCGATCTGGATCAGCGAGCGGCGAAGCGCCAAGTCATAGATAGCGCGACCATAGTCCTCCGCATTGATGATGGTGACGGCTTCGGAAGCTAGACGCGCGAGATACTGCGCGACAGTCAGGTCGCCGACCTTCTGGTCGGCCGGCAGGAAGGTCTTGATCGTGACCGGGTTTGCCGTCTTGCCCATCCTGATGATCTCGGAGGCCACCTCGAAGATCTTCCGATGCAGGGGCTCATAGAGATGCTCGGGCTTCAGAAAGTCCGAAACGCGATAGAAGGCATCGTTGTTGACGAGAATGGCGCCAAGCAGGGCCTGTTCGGCTTCGATATTGTTCGGAGCCTCCCGATAGAGCGGCTCAGCCGCTTGGACCGGGCTCAGTTTGCGCGCAGCATCATTCATTCGTTCGTATCCGTTCAGTGTGTCGGCGGTGGCTGCACCATAGCGATAACCTGGGCCAGCGGAATGGCACGCGCAGCAACTCACATTGATTCACAGGCGTCCCAACGCAACTTTAGAAAAAGCCGAGCAATCCGATCTTTTCGGTTGACTGTGACATCAGGCGAATCGGCCTCGGGAGCTCTCATTCTAGCAGAGCGGCACGTTGGATTATCGCGAAAATGCATCACCGGGCGGATCGGCGCGTGGCCAGATCGGATCTCGTTCGTTCGCCGACACTTCCTGGGCTGCAGACTTGATCCATGCTCAAGCCGCATGGCTGCCATATCACGCACACACTTGTTTTTCGACGCACGAAAATTAATTAGGGTCAATATAGATAGCAACCTAATTAATAGGAGGCGTTGCAGATGTCGCGGCAGTCCCAGAACGAGCAGCTCTTTGACGAAATGTCGGCCTTCAACCGCAAGCTCCGGGCCTTCTTCGACGCCGCTGTGCGCGAGGAGGGGCTGACGCTTGCTCGGGCTCGCGCGCTTTTTGCCATCGCCCGCCGCGGTCCGATGACGCAGAAGGAACTGGCCGAGGAACTCGAAATCGAGACGCCGACGCTGGTGCGTGTACTCGACGGCATGGCGCGCCAGGATCTTATCGTCCGAACAGAGGACGCAAACGACCGCCGTGCCAAGCGCATCGCCATGACCGAAGCTGGCAAACTGGCCTTTGACCGGATGCATGTTCTGGCCGCCGGTTTGCGTGAAGAGATCGCCGATGAAATCTCCGAAGCCGACATCGAAATTGCCCTATCCGTCGTCCGGCGGCTGACCCGTAATCTGCAGCACCTCGACCAGAAAAAGGTGCGGCCATGAGCACCGTTGTCGAAACCGCCAAGCCGGTCCTGGCGGATGAAACGAGAGCGCCTGCGCCGGCAACAGCTGCCGAGCCGACCGCACCCGCCATGCCTGCGGCCAAGCCGCTCTGGCTCGGTGCCATCTATGTGGCTTCCGGCCTCTTGCTGTTCATCACCCAGGGGCTGGGAATGAACATCGTCAATGCCAATCTCTTCCAGCTGCAGAGCGAATTCTCTGCGACTGCAATCGAGGCGGCCTGGCTTTCCGCTGCCTACATGGCGCCCTATGCGACACTCTCGATCGCGCTCTTCAAGGTGCGGACCCAATATGGTCTTCGACCATTTGCGGAGTGGAGCATCCTGCTCTTCGTCCTGGCCTCTGCGCTCAACCTGTTCGTCGATGACCTGCATTCCGCTCTTGTCGTGCGCTTCATCAGCGGCTGTGCCGCGGCTCCGATCTCGACACTGGGATTCATGTATGTGCTGGAGGCTTTTCCGCTGCAGCGGAAGCTCACGCATGGGCTCACTATTGCCTTGACGGGCACATTGCTCGCTGCACCGCTGGCGCGGATGATTTCACCCGGTCTGCTTCAAGTCGAAGGCTGGCAGGCGCTTTACTCCCTGGAGGTCGGTCTGGCGCTGATTTCCATGGCCATCATATTCGCACTGCCACTCACCCCACCGCCACGGGCGAAGGTCATCGAACGGATCGACATCCTTTCCTACCTGTTGCTGGCCGCTGGCATCGGCTGTCTCGCCGTCTTCCTGACGCTCGGTCGCCTGTACTGGTGGTTCGAAACCTGGTGGCTTGGGGCGCTGCTTGCTGCATCGATCCTTTTCGTTGCCGCAACGGCACTGATCGAGGCGCACCGGACCAATCCGATGCTCGACTTCCGCTGGATCTTCTCGCGCGACAACCTGCACATGGCTGCCGTACTTCTGATCTTTCGCGCTGTGTCTTCGGAGCAGTCATCCACCGCCGTCAGCTTCTTCCAGCAGCTTGGTCTGCTTAACGACCAGCAATTCGCGCTCTGGGGCTTCGTCCTGATCGCCTCGATCGCCGGCGGGCTCTTCTGCATGGTCCTGATGTCATCGAGGTTCGTTGCGGCAGCGCATGTGATCGCTCTCGTTCTGATCGCTGGCGGCGCCTATCTCGACAGTCAGGCCACCAGCCTGACCCGCCCCGAGCAGTTCTATCTCAGCCAGAGCATGATCGCATTCGGTGCCGCCATGTTCCTGCCACCCGTCATGGCCAAGGGCTTCATGGGAGCCCTGCAAAAGGGCCCGACCTATATCGTCAACTTCATCGTGATCTTCCTCTTCACACAGATCACCGGAGCCCTTTTGACGACGTCGCTGCTTGGCACCTTCGTCACCATTCGCGAGAAGTTCCATTCGGCCCATCTGGTCGAGAGCATTCTCCTGACCCGGCCGGAAGTCGCGCAGCGTGTCAGCCAGTTGTCGAGTGCCTATGGCAAGGTCATCGCCGACCCCACCATTCTCAAGGCAGAGGGTCTCGTCCTTCTGTCGCAGCAGGTGACACGTGAGGCTTACGTCCTCGCCTACACCGATACCTTCCTGCTGATTTCACTCGTGACGACCGCAGCGCTTGCCGTGCTCGTCATCCATCTCGCCTGGAATGGTTTGCGCAAAATGCGAGCCGCGCCGGTCGAGCAAGCCACCCAATCCTGATGTTTCGAAAAAAGAGTCCGCCGCCATGTTGAAGAAAATGTTCACCCCCGTCACCATCCTGATCATCATCGGAACGTTGCTCGGCACGTCGCTGGTGCTCTACGCCTGGCGCCTGCCGCCCTTTACGAGCTCGGTCGAAATCACCGACAATGCCTATGTTCGGGGTTATGTCACCACCTTGAGCCCGCAGGTCAGCGGTTATGTCGTCGACGTGCCGGTGCAGGATTATCAGCCCGTCGAGAAGGGGCAGATCCTCGCTCGCATTGACGACCGCATTTATCGCCAGAAGCTCGCACAGGCAGAGGCTGCCCTTGCCACACAGAAAGCCGCACTCGATAATTCGCACCAGCAGGAGGTCGCGGCCCAGGCGAGGATCGCCTCCAGCGAAGCTGCTGTGGACTCGGCCAATGCTGACCTCGAACAGGCGCAAAGTCAGTCGGACCGTCAGGACAGCCTGATCCGCAGTGGCGTTGCGACCACCAGCGCCCAGGAACAGGCTCATGCCGCACTCGACCGGGCCCGAGCCGGAATGGCTCAGGCAAAGGCTGCTGTCGAGGTCTCGCGCCAGGACCTGCAGACCATCATCGTCAACCGTGGCTCGCTTGAAGCGGCTGTCGCAAATGCGCAGGCCGCAGTGGAACTGGCCAAGATCGATCTATCCAACACCGAAATTCGCGCTCCACGCGAAGGCAGGCTTGGCGAGGTTGGCGTGCGCATCGGTCAATACGTGGCTGCAGGCACCCAATTGATGGTGGTTGTGCCGCAGGATGTCTGGATTATCGCCAACTTCAAGGAGACCCAGCTTGCCGGCATGGCCGTCGGTCAGCCCGTTGACATCCAGGTGGACGCACTCAGTCGCAAGGCGTTGCGGGGTCGGATCGAGCGCTTCTCGCCTGCCACGGGCTCGGAATTCTCGGTGATCAAGGCTGACAATGCCAGTGGCAACTTCGTCAAGATCGCGCAGCGCATGGGGGTCCGGATTGCAATCGACGACCCACAGGATACCGCATCGCTCCTGACGCCGGGCATGTCGGTCGTCGTGCGCATCGACAAGAGCGCCGAGCCTGGCTGAGGGATCCCCCGAACGACAACAAAAAAGCCCGGCCTTGCGAACGCGGGGCCGGGCTTTTTTGCAATGCTACACCCGAAGGTGTGAGCGATTAGCGGTCTTCGTCACCGTCCATGTCGGCGTCCGGATCAAAGAAGTCTTCCGGACGAAGGGCGTCTTCGTCAACGCCATAGATGGCGTCGGCCGAAGTCAGGCTTTCGCCCTTGGCCTGGCGCTCGGCTTCTTCAGCCGAGCGAGCAACGTTGAGCTCGACGGTCAGTTCGACTTCAGCATGCAGGTGCAGGGTGACCTGGTGGATGCCGATGGCCTTGATCGGGGTGTTCAGTTCAACCTGGTTGCGGCCGATGTTGAAGCCTTCTGCGCCCAGGATTTCAACGACGTCACGAGCCGCGACCGAACCGTAGAGCTGGCCGGTTTCGCCAGCCGAGCGGACGACGATGAAGGACTTGCCGGACAGAGCGTCGGCAACCGTCTGGGCTTCCGACTTGCGCTCGAGGTTGCGGGCTTCGAGCGTGGCGCGCTCGGCATCGAAACGCTTCTTGTTGGCTTCATTGGCGCGCAGCGCCTTGCCCTGCGGCAGCAGGTAGTTACGAGCGAAGCCGTCACGAACCTTTACGGTTTCGCCCATCTGGCCGAGCTTTGCGATGCGTTCTAGGAGAATGACCTGCATTGTCGTGTTCCTTTCAGTGTCAATCAGTTTCGGAATGGTCTTTGTCGGCCTTGGCGGCCGGCGTCAGGGCAACGGTCCGACGGGTGTCCGAGAGGCCGATGATGAGGGGGATCATGAGCGGCAAGAGCATGATCGAAGAGAGATAGGCGAGGATGAGGGCCGGCAGGCGCCAGTCCTTGCCGCGTGTCTTGAGATGCATGGAGGCAAAGCCCGCCATCAGAAAGCCAGCGCCGAAGGTGCCGCAGACAACGGCGCCGATCATCGCAGGCACACCACCCAGGAAGCAGGCGATGATACCGGCAAGGAAGACGAAGACCGTGTTGCGGTTCATCCGGAGCGCTGAGGGAAAGTCCTCGCGCGGACGCTTGTTGCGGCCGGAAGCCGTCACGATGCGCATGGCGATGTAATACATCATCGTCAGCAGCAGAACCCAGGTGCCGCCCTGGATGATCGGCAGCAGGATGACCATTGTCCGCTTCAACTGCTCGAGCGCCACGGCATCGGGCAGCATGGCCGGGTCTTGCGTGCTCATCGCCTGGGTCATCGCATCCACCAGCTGGCCGGTAAATTCGGGGCCGAAGCCGATGATCACACCAAGGACGACGACAGCGATGGTCACGAAAGCGCAGAGCTGCAGAAGAATGTCGGAAAGCGGGTACCAGGCCATCAGGTGGTCGGGGCCGCCGATTTCGGACGCGGGACGTGCCAGGCTCGACAGATGCGCGAGCCAGCCGGCCGGCGCCAGCGTGAAGATGGCCATGCCGAAGGCGAACATCGGCGAGACGCTGACCATGCCGAGCAAGGCAGCCGTCACGATCGCCGTGATGGCAGCAGCATTGCCCCAGCCGAGGCCGACGATCAGGACGGGAAGCGCGGAAGCCGCATAGAGAATGGAGGCAAGCGTCGGCTGTGCCGCAGCGCCCAGAACGAGCAGGGCGGCGGTAATGCCGGCAACAAAGCCGGTCGTCAGCGATTTCGCATCCAGTTTGTTCAACGTCGCTGTCCTGCTGTTCTAGCAGTTAGGGGAGGGGCTCAAGCGATCTCGCAAAAGCATCCCCAACATGGGATTTCGCCTGATGTCGCGGCATCGCGCCATCCGGCAGTCGGTTCCGATCCGCGCCCAACGCGGAAGGGATGAAGCCCGCCGGTAAAGGCCGGCGGGCTTCGGATCAAATTACGCTACGACGTAAGGCAGCAGGCCGAGGAAACGGGCGCGCTTGATGGCCTGGGCCAGTTCGCGCTGCTTCTTCTGGGAAACTGCGGTGATACGCGAAGGAACGATCTTGCCGCGCTCGGAAATGTAGCGCTGCAGAAGACGGACGTCCTTGTAGTCGATGCGCGGAGCATTTGCGCCCGAGAAGGGGCAGGTCTTGCGACGACGATGGAAAGGACGGCGGGCCTGAGAAGAGGATGCATCAGCCATTGTGTGTTCTCCTATTGCTCAGATTACGCGCGGTCTTCGCGCGGACGACGCTCGAAGCCACCTTCACGGGGGCCACGGTCCGGACGCGGACCACGATCGCCGAAGTCGCGGCGCGGGCCACGATCGTCGCCGTCACGACGCGGACGGTCGTCACGGTCGCGCTTCTGCATCATCGCAGACGGGCCTTCTTCATGGGCTTCGACAGCGATGGTCATGTAACGAAGAACGTCTTCGTTGATGCGCATCTGGCGCTCCATTTCATGGACGGCAGCTGCCGGAGCATCGATGTCCATGAGGGCGTAGTGAGCCTTGCGGTTCTTCTTGATGCGGTAGGTCAGGGACTTGAGGCCCCAGTTTTCTACGCGCCCGACCTTGCCGCCGTTAGCTTCGAGGACACCCTTGTACTGTTCGACGAGGGCATCAACCTGCTGAGCGGACATATCCTGCCGGGCAAGGAATACGTGTTCGTAAAGAGCCATGTAAGCTTTGCCTTTTCTTGCGGTTGTCGTCACCCGGATCCGGCGCTAAGCCTCACAGACTGCTCCTGAGCGGCGTGCGCCGCGGCAAGAAAAGTAGTGTGTTCGAGACGGTCGAGAGCGGAGACACGGGAGACCGGAAACCCTTCTGGTTCCTGCTGCAGACCTTGCGAGCCTGCCAGCCCTCCGTTCAGCCACCAGCCAGAGGACCGGGTGTTGTGAACGGCGCGCTTATACGCGTATTCCCGCAAAAGGCAAGGGCCGCGCGGCATTTTCTGCCGGCGGCCCTTGTGAGGGTTTGCTCTGGGTGCTGCTATCTCAGACCTGAACCAGTGCCAGCGTATATCCGACATAAGCGACGAGCATCGCACCAGCGGTCAGTCTGCGGACGCCAAGATGGGCAAGAAGCAGGAACGAGAAGCCAAGTGTGATGCCGAGCATGACTGGTACGTCGAAGCTGCCGAATCGTGGAGCGACGGAGATCGGCTGTATGACGGAGGTGACACCGAGAATGAACAGGATGTTGAAGATATTCGAGCCGACGATGTTGCCGATCATGATGTCCGAATGTTTGCGCAGAGCAGACATGATGCCGGTGGCGAGTTCCGGCAGCGAGGTACCGACAGCAACGACCGTCAAGCCGATGACCGCTTCGGACACGCCGAAGTCACGCGCAAGGTTGGTCGCGCCGCGCACCAGCAGTTCCGCACCAACAAACAGCGTTGCCAGGCCGCCAACAATCAGCAGGCTCATGAAGCCGGTGCTGAGAGCCTCGTGCTTGACCTCCTCGTTCGCCAGTTCCTCGATCGTGCCCTTGCCCTGGAAATAGGCGTAGAGAATGTAGCCGATCAGGACCGCAACCATGGCCAGTCCGGCGAGTCGCCCGATAGCCTCGAACTGCACGAGGCCAAGCAGCAGGACAGCGGCACCGATCATCACATAGGTGTCGCGCTTCACGCCCTTGTCCCACTGGGTGATGGGGAAGATCATCGCGCAGGCACCGACGATCAGCAGGATGTTTGCCGTATTCGAGCCGACTACATTGCCGAGTGCGATGTCGGACGAGCCAGTCAACGCAGCACGGACGGACACGAGCAGCTCCGGCATCGACGTGCCGAAGCCGACGATGACCAGCGAGACGATCAGCGTCGGAATGGCGAGTTTCTGCGCCACGCCGATGGCGCCGCGAAGGAGCCACTCGGCACCGAAGTAAAGACCGACCAGGCCCCCGGCCACGAACAGATAATCCAAGACAATCCCCCATAAATCATGGCCCGCAGGCCGGCGTAAAGTCGCAGTCGCAAATGGTGATGAGCCGCGACATTGTGTAGGCCCGGCTCACTGATTTTTTTGCATGCCGGGCGGCGCTGCGCAGTCTGTGTTGTCAGATCGGCATCGGATACAGGCGATGGATCTTGGCGATCTCCTGCATTACCTCATCCGAGAGCGTCAGTTCTGCGGCGCCGATATTGGTCTTCAACTGCTCCATCGTCGTCGCACCAATGATGACTGATGCCATGAACGGGCGCGTCAGGCAGAAGGCGAGCGCCATGGCGGAGGGGTCGAGGTCATGGGCTTTGGCGAGCTCCACATAGGCGCGCGTTGCCGCTTCCTGATGCGGTACGAGCCGGCCGCCGATATCGCCGTTGATCGAGCCGCGCGAGCCGGCCGGCTTGTTTCCGTCGAGATATTTGCCCGAGAGAATACCACCCGCGAGCGGGGAATAGGCAAGCAGGCCAACGTCTTCGTGATGAGAAAGCTCAGCCAGATCGAGATCGTAGTGGCGGTAGAGCAGGTTGTATTCGTTCTGGATCGTGGCGACGCGCGGAAGCCCCTTAGCTTCGGCAAGCGTCAGATACTTCTGCGTGCCCCAGGTGGTCTCGTTGGACAGTCCGACGGCCCGAAGCTTGCCGGCCTTCACACAGTCTCCCAAGGCATCCAGGATTTCCGCGATGTCGGCAGAGGCCGTCGTCTTGTCCTGTTTGTAAGGATTGTAGTTCCAGGCGCCACGGAAGTGGAAGTGGCCGCGGTTCGGCCAGTGGATCTGAAAGAGGTCGACATAATCGGTCTTCAGCCGTGTGAGGCTGGCGTCCAGCGCTTGCTTGACGACGGCGCCGGTGATCGGCTTGCCCTCGCGGATGTAAGGGCGGCCGGGGCCGGCGACCTTGGTTGCCAGAACCATCTTGTCGCGATTGCCGGTCTTTTCAAACCAGTCGCCGATCAGGCGTTCGGTGTCGGCATAGGTCTCCGCCGACAGTGGCGTCGTCGGATAAAGCTCGGCCGTGTCAAAGAAATTGACACCGTGGTCGAGCGCGTAATCCATCTGCTGATAGGCTTCCTCGCGCCTGTTCTGCGAGCCCCAGGTCATGGTGCCCAGGCAGATTTCGGAAACAAGGATATCGGTTCGGCCGAGCCGGTTCATCTTCATCGGGGAGCCTTTGATGTGGAGGAATTGCCTTGGGAGGCGGGATGAGTTCAGGAGCAATCTAGTCAGAAATTGATGCATCGCAAGATGTCGATAGCTGTGGAACAGCCTTGTCCTGAGGTCGTTTCGAGGGGCAGCCAAAGGGGTGCAAGACTTGACTCGCAAGGGCCAACTGTGAATTGACAGGAAAAAACCAAGGGAGAAACGCCCATGTCAGTCGCATTCACCTTTCCGGGTCAGGGCAGCCAGGCCGTCGGAATGGGCAAGGACCTTGCCGACAATTTTGCCGAAGCTCGTGCCGTTTTCGAAGAAGTCGACGAAGCGCTCGGCCAGAAGCTGTCCGACATCATGTGGAACGGCCCGGAAGAAACGCTGACGCTGACGGCCAATGCCCAGCCGGCGCTTATGGCGGTTTCCATGGCCGTTATCCGCGTGCTGGAAGCCAAGGGTCTCGACCTCAAGTCGAAGGTTGCTTACGTCGCCGGCCATTCGCTCGGCGAATATTCCGCACTCTCCGCTGCCGGCACCTTCTCGATCGGCGATACCGCGCGTCTCCTGCGTATTCGTGGCAATGCCATGCAGGCAGCCGTCCCGGTAGGTGAGGGCGCCATGGCCGCCGTCATCGGCCTCGAGCATGGCGACGTGCAGGCGATCTGCGCGGAAGCCTCCGCAATCGGTCCCTGCCAGATCGCCAACGACAATGGCGGCGGACAGCTGGTCATCTCCGGCGATAAGGCCGCCGTCGAGAAGGCCGCAGCACTCGCCACCGAGAAGGGCGCCAAGCGCGCCATCATGCTGCCGGTTTCTGCGCCTTTCCATTCCGCCTTGATGGGCCCCGCGGCAGACGCCATGCGCGAAGCGCTTGCCAAGGTCGAGAAAAAAGACCCCATCGTGCCGCTGATCGCCAATGTGCGTGCAGCCCCTGTCACGTCGGCGTCCGAAATCGCCGATCTACTCGTCGAGCAGGTGACCGGTCAGGTCCGCTGGCGCGAGACGGTGGAGTGGTTTGGCGCCAATGGCGTGACCACGCTTTATGAAGTGGGTGCCGGCAAGGTCCTGACGGGTCTCGCCCGTCGCATCGACAAGAACATCATCGGCGTGGCCGTCAATGGCCCGGCCGATATCGACGCAGTGATCGCCGCCCTCAACGGCTAAGATGAACGGCTGATCGCCTCAACGAACAACAAGGAACCCGACCATGTTCGATCTGACCGGCCGCAAGGCCCTCGTGACTGGCGCCACCGGTGGCATCGGCGAAGAAATTGCCCGCCAGCTGCATGGCCAGGGCGCGATCGTCGGCCTGCACGGCACACGCGTCGAAAAGCTGGAAGCACTGGCCGCCGATCTCGGCGATCGCGTCAAGATCTTCCCGGCCAACTTGTCCGACCGTGATGAAGTCAAGGCGCTCGGCGAAAAGGCCGAAGCCGAACTCGAAGGCGTCGACATCCTGGTCAACAATGCCGGCATCACCAAGGACGGCCTGTTCGTTCGCATGTCGGATGCCGACTGGGATGCGGTTCTCGAAGTCAACCTGACCGCCGTCTTCCGCCTGACGCGCGAACTGACCCATCCGATGATGCGCCGCCGCTTCGGCCGCATCATCAACATCACCTCCGTCGTCGGCGTCACCGGCAATCCCGGCCAGGCCAACTACTGCGCCTCCAAGGCCGGCATGATCGGCTTCACCAAATCGCTCGGCCAGGAAATCGCCACCCGCAACGTCACCGTCAACTGCGTTGCCCCTGGCTTCATCGAAAGCGCCATGACCGGCAAGCTGAACGACAAGCAGAAGGAAGCAATCATGGGTGCCATCCCCATGAAGCGCATGGGCACGGGCGCCGAAGTCGCCTCCGCCGTCGTGTACCTCGCCTCCAACGAGGCAGCCTACATGACCGGGCAGACACTGCACGTGAATGGCGGCATGGCGATGATCTGATCTCATTGCCGGAAACAGCCCCTGCGCAATAGGATGTTGAGCAAGGCAAAGGGGCGAATTTCTGGCTTTGCGGCGCGCTTAAACCGTGTTAAGCGGGCCATGACTGTGAGCAGTCGCTCCGTCTCATGAGCCGAAGTTTATGCTTTTGTTTGCATAAACCGCTCTGGGTCAGGGCCGAACAGGTTTGCTGGTGGGACGAAAGCGTCACTGGCTGAATGCAGGGTAGGGATGCCATTAAGGCTCCCTCTGAATTTTAGAAGGTCGAGGATACCGACATGAGCGATATCGCAGAACGCGTGAAGAAAATTGTAGTTGATCATCTCGGCGTTGACGCTGAAAAGGTCGTCGAAGGCGCGAGCTTCATCGACGATCTGGGCGCTGACTCGCTCGACACCGTCGAACTCGTCATGGCCTTCGAAGAAGAATTCGGCGTTGAGATCCCGGACGATGCAGCTGACTCGATCCTGACGGTTGGCGACGCCGTCAAGTTCATCGAGAAGGCTCAGGCCTGATCGATCAAACTGCTGCGGAAGGCGGGCGCGAGCCCGTCCTGTCCGCTTGGGCCCGCGATGAGCGGGCCTTGTTGTATCTGGACCTTTGTTTACAATGACTTCGGTCAAATAAATTGGGTGGGCTTCGCACGATGAGACGTGTCGTCATCACCGGTACCGGCATGGTATCGCCTCTTGGATGTGGAACGGAACTGACATGGCAGCGGCTACTGGCCGGCCAGAGCGGTGCCCGCCTGGTCACGGAATTCGAGGTCGAAGATTTGCCGGCCAAGATCGCCTGCCGCATCCCGACCGAGGGCGAGGGCGCGTGGAACCCCGACGACTGGATGGAGCCGAAGGACCAGCGCAAGGTCGACGCCTTCATCATCTATGCCCTAGCGGCCGCCGACATGGCATTGAAGGATGCCGGCTGGGAGCCCAAAAACTATGAAGAAGAGTGCGCCACCGGCGTCCTGATCGGCTCCGGCATCGGCGGCCTCGAAGGGATCGTCGAGGCGGGCCATATCCTGCGCGACAAGGGTCCGCGTCGCCTCTCGCCCTTCTTCATCCCGGGCCGCCTGATCAACCTCGCCTCTGGCCAGGTTTCGATCCGCCACAAGCTGCGCGGCCCGAACCATTCCGTCGTGACGGCCTGCTCGACCGGCGCCCATGCGATCGGCGATGCTGCCCGTCTGGTCGCACTTGGCGATGCCGATGTCATGGTGGCCGGCGGTACCGAATCGCCGATCAGCCGCATCTCGCTTGCCGGCTTTGCCGCCTGCAAGGCGCTTTCGACCGCCCGTAATGATGACCCGACCGCTGCCTCGCGTCCCTACGACAAGGACCGTGACGGCTTCGTCATGGGCGAGGGCGCCGGCATTGTCATCCTGGAAGAACTGGAACATGCGAAGGCCCGCGGCGCCAAGATCTATGCCGAAGTTGTCGGCTACGGTCTCTCGGGCGACGCCTTCCACATCACCGCGCCTTCCGAAGATGGTGACGGTGCATTCCGCTGCATGACCATGGCGCTAAAGCGCGCCGGCCTGACGCCGTCCGATATCGACTACATCAACGCTCATGGCACATCGACCATGGCCGATACGATCGAGCTGGGTGCCGTCGAGCGTCTGCTCGGTGATCACGCCGAAAATGTCTCTATGTCGTCGACCAAGTCGGCGATCGGGCACCTGCTGGGTGCGGCCGGTGCGGTCGAAGCGATCTTCTCGACGCTTGCCATCCGCGACAACGTCGCACCGCCGACGCTCAACCTCGACAATCCCGATGTCGAGACCAAGATCGATCTCGTGCCGCACAAGGCGAGAAAGCGCGAAATCAATGTCGCTCTGTCGAATTCCTTCGGCTTTGGCGGGACGAATGCCTCGCTGGTGCTGAAGCGCTACGAGGCCTGATCGCATGGCGCGGCCGGTCGTGGATCAGCCGCCCGCGATTGCACTGGATGACGGCCGGGCGCTCTTGCCCGCCACCACTTTTAGCGAGTAGAAATCATGCCAACGCCCGGCGCATCTGTGCCGGACGATGACCCGGATTTTTGCCGCATTGCTGGATAAAACAGCCGCGAGTGCGAAACTAAGAAGGATTGCCGGTGACCGACAACAGCCAGAACGGCGGTAGCCAGAACAACGGTGTCTCCTTCGGCCGCGATGCCGATACCCAGCCGGGCAAGGGACCCTTCATTCCGAAGTCGCCGAACGAGGCCCTGCGCCCCGAGCGCGTGCCGCAGCCGCCGCGCCGCTCTCGAAAGGCGCGCAGCCAGCTGGTGATCTTTCTGAACTTCCTGATGACCATGGTGGTCTTCGTCAGCGTCGTCGCTGTCGCCGGCTTCTTCTATGTGATGGACAGCTACCAGAAGCCCGGCCCGCTCGTCGCCAACACCAATTTCGTCGTCCGTAGCGGTGCCGGTCTCGCCGAGATCGCCAACAATTTGGAACGCAACGGGATCGTTACGGACGCCCGCATCTATCGCTATGTGACGACCACCTATCTCACGGACGGTCAGACGCTGAAGGCCGGCGAATATGAGATCAAGGCCGGCTCTTCGATGAAGGAGATCACGGCGCTGCTCGAATCCGGACGGTCGATTCTCTATTCCGTGTCGTTGCCCGAAGGTCTGACCGTCAAGCAGATGTTCCAGCGGCTTGCCGCCGATCCCGTGCTTGAAGGCGACCTGCCTGCCGAGCTTCCGCCGGAAGGCAGCCTGCGTCCGGACACCTACAAGTTCACGCGCGGCACCAACCGTGCCGAGATCGTTGCCCAGATGCGGGCCGCTCAGGAACGCTTGATCGACCAGATCTGGGAAAAGCGCGATCCCGACCTGCCGGTCGAGACGAAGGAAGAATTCGTCACGCTGGCCTCGATCGTCGAAAAGGAAACCGGGAAGGACGACGAGCGCGCCCATGTCGCCTCGGTCTTCATCAACCGCCTGAACAAGGGCATGCGCCTGCAGTCGGACCCGACGATCATCTATGGTCTGTTCGGTGGTGACGGCAAACCAGCGGATCGTCCGATCTTCCAGTCCGACATCCGCAAGGAAACGCCTTACAACACCTATGTGATCAGGGGGCTGCCGCCCGGCCCGATCGCCAATCCGGGCCGTGCCGCTCTCGAAGCGGTTGCCCATCCGTGGAAGACGGATGACCTGTATTTCGTCGCCGACGGCACCGGTGGTCACGCCTTTGCCAAGACGCTCGACGAGCACAATGCGAATGTGCGTCGCTGGCGCAAGATTGAGGCCGAGCGTGCTCAAACGCCGCCAGCCACACTGGATGTCGATCCGGAAGTCGATCCGTCGGCCAATAACTGAGACCGGCGGTAAGGGGCGGGGACATGACACTGCAATCCATGACGGGCTTCGCCCGGGTCGAGGGTTCGTCCGGCCGGTACCGCTGGGCCTGGGAACTGCGTTCGGTGAACGGCAAGGGGCTCGATCTGCGCACCCGCCTGCCGCAGGGCCACGAGGCGCTGGAAACCGATATACGCCGGCTCGCCGGCGAGCGCCTGACACGCGGAAATCTGCAGATTGGCCTCAATGTGGCGGTCAGCGAAAACCGTGTCGAGGCGGTGCTCAATCATGATGCACTGGCGGCCGTTCTCGCCTTGCGAAACGAACTTGGTCCCGAGGTGTTGGACCCGGCACCGCTCAGGCTGGACACTCTGCTGTCTATCCGGGGGCTTGTCGATATGCGCGAGGCGACCGATGACGCCGAGGCGATCGCCGCGCGTGATGCCGACATTCTCGCTGGCCTCGAACGTTCTATCTCCGCACTGGTAGACATGCGCACGACCGAGGGGGCGGCGCTGCGCCGGATCCTCGAAGAGCATATCGCCAGGATCGAAGAACTCGCCCTGCAGATCGAGGCCGATCCATCGCGTTCGCCTGAGGAGATCGCACGCAGGCTTGAAGCCCAGCTTGCGAGCCTGATGGACGGGACGAGCGGCCTCGACCGCGACCGCCTGCATCAGGAAATCGCTCTGATTGCCACCAAGGCGGATCTGCGTGAGGAAATCGATCGTCTGAAGGCCCATGTGGCGGCGGCCCGGGAACTCTTGTCCGTTGGTGGTCCCGTCGGCCGCAAGCTCGATTTCCTGGCGCAGGAATTTAACCGAGAATCAAATACTATCTGTTCCAAGTCCAATGCCGTCGCAGTCACTGCCGCCGGCATCGAATTGAAGGTCGTCATCGACCAGTTCCGCGAACAGGTTCAGAATCTGGAGTAGTCCATGGCCGCTGCCGCCCCCACCTCCGTCAAGATCGCAAGGCGCGGCCTGATGCTCGTCATCTCCTCGCCCTCGGGCGCCGGCAAGTCGACCATCGCCCGTACCTTGATGGATCGCGACCAGCAGATCAGCCTCTCGGTCAGCGTCACCACGCGCCAGCGTCGCCAGAGCGAGATCGAAGGCGTGCATTACCACTTCGTCTCGCAGCGCGAATTCGAACGGCTCCGCGATAGCGACTCGCTGCTGGAATGGGCGCAGGTTCACGGCAATTACTACGGCACGCCGCGCGAAGCTGTGGAAACGGCCATGGGTGAGGGGCGTGACATGCTCTTCGATATCGATTGGCAAGGCGCCCAGCAGCTGCAGGAAAAGATGTCGGCCGATGTCGTCTCGATCTTCATCCTGCCGCCGACCATGGCGGAACTCCAGTCGCGCCTTCATCGACGTGCAGAGGACTCTGAGGAGGTCATCCAGACCCGCCTCAACAATTCCCGCGCCGAGATCAAGCACTGGCGCGAATATGACTACGTCATCGTCAACGACGATCTGAATTCGGCTTTCGATGCCGTCCAGTCTATCGTCAAGGCCGAGCGCTTGCGCCGCGATCGTCGTCACGGCCTCTTCGATTTTGTTGAAGGCCTGATCGCTTGAGATTATCTCTGATCCATTGAAAAGGGCGGCCGATTATCTCGGCCGCCCTTCTTGTTTGGATCATTCGCCTCTTGGGAAGCGCTGACTTTCCTCGAGGATGTTAAGGTCCATATGGTTGCGCATATAGCGTTCCGAGGCTTTCTGCAGCGGCTGGTAGTCCCAGGGGAAATAGGCCCCATTGCGCAACGCGGTATAGACGATGTGGCGCCGCGCCTGGCTTTCCCGGACAGCGGCATCGAAGCGTGACAGGTCCCAACGTTGGGCTGCTTCCTCGGACAAGGCGTTGAACACGCTTGCCGCCGTCGGATCGTCAGCGAGGTTGGCCATCTCATAGGGATCGGCTTCGAGATCGGTCAGGATCGGCGGATCCGCTGCACAGAGTGTCAGCTTGTAACGTTCGTTGCGTAGCCCGATCATCGGGCTCACCGTGCCCTCGGCGGCATATTCCATCGGCACGATGCCACGGCCACCGGTGCCGGTCGCAAGCGGCATCAGGTCCTCGCCATCGGTCCAGTCGGAAATCGTCGAAATGTCGATGCCGGCGAGACCGGCAAGCGTCGGAGTGACGTCTAGCGTCGAGACCGGCGTCGTCACCAGCCGTCCATCGATTCCCGGGACCGCCATCATCATCGGCACGCGCGCCGAGCCCTCGAAGAAGTTCATCTTGAACCAGAGGCCTCGCTCTCCAAGCATGTCGCCATGGTCGGAGACGAAGAGAATGATCGTGTTCTCCGCCATCCGGGTGCGCTCGAGTACGTCGAGGATCTCGCCGATCTTGTCGTCGACATAGGAGATATTGGCGAAGTAGCCCTGGCGGGCACGCGCGACGTTCTCGTCGGTGATGTCGAAGGCGAGGTGGTCACAGGCATCCATGAGGCGGCGCGAATGGGGATCCTGCTCGTCGTAGGGGATTGCCGGCACGCTCGGCTGAAGGGCCTCGCAACCTTCGTAGAGATCCCAGTATTTCCGCCGCGCCACATAGGGGTCATGCGGATGGGTGAAGCTCACCGTCAGGCACCAAGGCCGCTCGTCATGGCCGCGCGACAGGTCGTAGAGCCGCCGCGTGGCGTTGTAGGCCACCTCGTCGTCATACTCCATCTGGTTGGTGATCTCTGCGACCCCGGCACCCGTGACGGAGCCGAGATTGTGATACCACCAGTCGATACGCTCGCCCGGCTTGCGATAGTCCGGGGTCCAGCCGAAATCGGCGGGATAGATGTCGGTCGTCAGCCGCTCCTCAAAACCATGCAGCTGGTCCGGCCCGACGAAATGCATCTTGCCGGAAAGGCTGGTCTGGTAGCCGGCAGCCCTCAAGTGATGCGCATAGGTCGGAATGTCGGAGGCGAATTCTGCGGCGTTGTCGTAGACGCGCGTGCGGCTCGGCAATTGCCCGGACATGAAGGAGGCGCGTGCCGGTGCGCAGAGCGGGCTTGCCGTGTAGGTGTTGGCGAAGCGCACGGAGCGCTTCGCCAGAGACTTGAGATGCGGGGCATGCAGGAAATCAGCGGGACCGTCGGGAAAGAAGGTCCCGTTGAACTGATCCACCATCAGGATCAGGATATTGGGGCGCGATGTCACGGGATGCGACCTCAAAGACCGAGAGCCGATTTGACCGCCGCGTCACCCGGCTGGCCGTCCAAGGTCGTTACACCTTTCAGCCAGGCATCCATGACAGCAGGGTTGGCCTTCAGCCACTCGGTTGCGGCTTCCTTCGAATCCTTGCCGCCGAGGATCTCGCCCATCAAGACGTTTTCCATCGAGACGTCGAAGGTCATCTGCTTGAAGAGGGTTGCGGCATTGGGGCAGCTGCCGCTCCAGCCGGTGCGGGCCAGCGTATAGACTTCCGCGCCGCCGTAGTTGGCGCCGAAATAGGCGTCGCCACCCGACAGATAGGTGAGGTCGAAGCGTTCGTTCATCGGATGCGGTGCCCAGGCGAGGAAGACCACGCCCTTGCCTTCCTTCGTCGCCCGCTCGACCTGGGCGAGCATGGCCTGTTCCCCGGATTCGACGAGTTCCCAGCCCTTCAGGCCGAATTCGCCGGCATCGATCATCTTCTGGATGTTGGCATTGGCCGGCGCGCCAGGCTCGATGCCGTAGATCTTGCTTTCGAATTCGTCCGGGTTTTTGCCGAGATCGGCGAAATCCTTGATGCCCTTGTCTGCCACTGCGGTCGGAACGGCAAGCGTGAACTTTGCCCCTTCCAGGTTCTTGGCCAGAACCTCGATCGCCTGCGCAGAGTTCAGGTCGTCGATGAAAGCCTGCTGAGCCGGCATCCAGTTGCCGAGAAACACATCGATCTCGCCGTTCTTCATCGACTGATAGCCGATCGGCACGGAAAGCGTTTTCACGTCAGGCTCATAGCCGAGCGCCTCAAGGACGACTGCGGCGACGCCATTGGTCGCTGTGATGTCGGTCCAGCCCGGATCGGACAGCCGGACGACTTTGCAGCTTTCGGCATCTGCAGCGGCCGCCGTGGTGGTGACGAGCAGCATTGCCAGAGTGGCTAGCCCGCCAAGGCGGGTGACGGACGTGAGTGTCTTGCGCATGATGGTTCCCTCTTGTTGTGATATTGGTTACCCTTATTCAAGAGGTGCGCCATTCACCTGTGAAGCGGGAGAATTTTGATGTTTCGCATAGAGAGTATTTATGTCTGAAGCGCTGCTCGATCTCGCCTGGATGCGCCTTCTGGTCGAGATCGACCGGAAAGGCTCCCTGTCGGCCGCTGCCGAAGCCCTTGGCCTGACACAGCCGGCTGTGAGTTATCAGATCCGCCTTCTGGAGCAGCGATTTGGTCAGCCTGTGCTGCATCGCCTGCACAGGGGCGTAAGGTATACCGAGGAAGGGCGGCGGCTGCTCGCAATTGCAGAGCGAACGGTGTCGGAGGTCGATGCCCTACAGCGCAGCGTGCGGGCGGCGCGCAGAAGGCCTGCGGTGCGGCTCGCGACAGATTACGCCTTCTCGAGCCTTTGGCTTATTCCGCGCATGCACGCCTTTCGACAAAGCCATCCGGAAATCGATTTGCAGATCGTCGCTACCCAGCGCCTCAGCCATCATTGGCGCGAGGATGCGGATCTCGCCGTCGCCTTCGGCTCTGGCAGCGAGTTCGGCGCCGATGCCCGCTTGCTGATGCCCGAACGGGTGGTGCCAGTCTGCACGCCCAGCCTGGCGCGCAACCTGACGGATGGACCGGACCTGGTCCTCCAACAATGTCCTCTAATCCATCTCGAAGCCGAGCAACTGTCGCCTTGGCTCGACTGGCCCGCCTACATGTCACGGCAGCGACTAGGCGAGAGCCTGCGGGACAGTCCGGGTGACCTTCGCTTGAACACCTATGCACTCGTCGTTCAGGCCGCTATGGCAGGGCAGGGCGTGGCTCTTGGCTGGCTGGGTATTGTTGATCACCTCCTCGACGCCAACCTACTGGTCATGGCCGGTGACATGGTCTCCGTTGCGGGACGTGGTTACTGGCTCGTACCGGGCAGCGACAGCGAAGCCGTGACTTTGCTTGCCGCATGGCTGATCGATGAGGCTGGTGGCGCAGTTGCCGGACGGATCCTGAACTGAACGACCAAAGAAATCGCGTCATCGCTCAATTTGCCCAATTCAACTATGACTAATGTTTAACCATTGCATTGCATCATCACCCTGACGCTATGGTTGTGAAACCTTAGCGAATACTCATTTAGTGCTGGGGATCGAGATGCGACTGACAGATGTTTCAGTGACTTGGCGCCTCGCGGTGGCGCTTGCCATACCGCTCGTGGCTCTGGCCGGTCTGGCCTATGTCGAAATCAATACGACGTTTACTGCCTATCAGCACGCTCGCCATCTGAACATCGTCAGCGCCGATCTCGGCGTGATCGGTGATCTCGTGCATGCGCTCCAGGGGGAGCGCGCCGAAGCCGTGGGCCTGCTCGCCTCCAAGGGACGCGAGCACCGCGCAGAACTCGAGGCAGCCCGATCCGGCGGTGCGCCTGCGCTCGACAAGATGGATCAGGTGCTCGCCGACCTGAAGGCCGAGGGCGATCCGACGCTGATGCGCCACGGACAGGAGCTCGAGGCCGTGCTGGCGAAGCTTCCACAGATCCGGGCCTCGACAGCCAATCTGGCCTTGGAGCCCACGGAGGTCTTCGTCTACTACACCGATCTCGTTCACCGGCTGATGAATGTCTCGCGCGAGTTCTCACTCGCGGCAGGCGCCAGGGGCGTGGTCGGCAAGATGATGGCCTACAGTCTTCTGATGAATGCCAAGGAAGTCGCAGGCCAGGAGCGCAATCTGGGTCACGCCTTCATCTCGGAAGGCAAGTTCGACGAGGCACATTATCTCGATTTCGTCGGCATGTTCGGCTCGCAGAAGTCGCTGATCGATCAGTATCTCGAACTGCTGCCGGACGAGGATCGGGAGCACTACCGCGAATCGCTGCATACGCCGGATGCGGACGCGGTCGAAGCTATCCGCTCGAAGATGATGGTGGGTGGCCTGTCCGCCGACCTCTCTGCGATCGACAGCGGCGAGTGGCTGGAGCGTTCGGCGCGCCGTATCGAGCGGCTGAAGGAACTCGAAAACGAGACGCTGGCGACCATCGTCGTGGATGCAGAGGCGATGGCTGATGAAGAATACCATCACCTTCTGCGCGTGGCCGGTATCACGAGCACGGTGCTCACCTTTGCCTGCTTCTTCGCCGTTTCGCTGTCTCTGACGGTCGTGCGTCCGCTGCGTCGCCTGACGAAGACGATGAATGATCTGGAAGCCGGCAATGTCGAAGTCGACCTGATCCGTTCCGAGAGCAAGGACGAGATCGGCCAGATGGGGCGCGCCGTCACCGAGTATATCGCGCTTGCCAAGGCCCGCATGGTCAAGGAGCGCGAAGAGCAGGAGGCAGCCGAACGGATCAAGCGTGCCGCCGAACTGGAGGCTGAACGCGAACGGGCCGAGCGTGCTGCGGAGATCGCTTTTGCGGTCGAACAACTGGGCAGTGGCCTGGATGCCCTCTCATCGGGTGAAATCGGCTACCGCCTGCCCAACCCCTTCGCGCCCTCTCTCGATCCGCTTCGCATGAGCTTCAACGGCTCGATGGAGCGGCTCTGTGGCGTAATGTCGACCATCCGCGAGAGCACCGGACAGCTGCATGGCGGCTCGCAGGAACTGCAGCTGGCAGCCGACGATCTTGCTCGCCGCACCGAACGCCAGGCTGCGGCCCTGGAAGAGGCTGCGGCCTCGATCACCCAGATCACCGCAACCATGACGAGCTCGGCGCAACGCGCGGAAGAGGCCGGTCATCTGGTGCGCGAAGCAAGCCTGACCGCCAAGAAATCCGGTGCCGTCGTATCGGATACGGTAAAGGCGATGCAGCATATCGAACAGTCCTCCGGGCAGATCAGTCAGATCATCTCGGTCATCGATGAAATCGCCTTCCAGACCAACCTTCTGGCGCTGAATGCCGGCGTCGAGGCCGCCCGTGCAGGGGAGGCCGGAAAGGGCTTTGCCGTCGTGGCCCAGGAGGTCCGCGAACTTGCTCAGCGGTCTGCCAGCGCCGCCCGCGAGATCAAGGCTCTGATCAATCGTTCGGCGCAGGAGGTGGAGGCCGGGGTCCGGCTGGTCAACGAAACCGGCGATACGCTGAAGGGCATCGAAGATCACGTGATGAAGATCAATGAACGCGTCACGGCCATCGTTTCTGCCGCGAAGGAGCAATCGGCTGCCCTCAATGAGATCAGCCAGGCCGTCAGCCAGATGGATCAGGTGACCCAGCAGAATGCGGCGATGGTCGAGGAAGCGAGTGCAGCGACGTCGAGCGTGGCGACCGAAGCTGACCGGCTCAACGGTCAGATCGCCATGTTCAAATTGCCTGGAAACCAGAATCGTCAGCGCGGCCGCGAGGCCGCCTGACGAGAGCCGGGTACTCAGAGCAGATTGGCGATCCTACAAAATTCCTCGACGCTGAGCGTTTCCGCCCGGCGTTGAGGATCGATCTCGGCACGGGCGAGCAATGCTTCGCCGCCGATCGGTTTGAGGCTCTGGCGCAGCATCTTGCGGCGCTGGCCGAAAGCAACCTGGGTTACCTTCTCAAGCTTGTCCGGATCACAGGGCAGGGGCTTTTCGATCGGCACCAGATGAACCACGGTTGAGGTCACCTTGGGTGGCGGCGTGAAGGCTTGCGGTGGTATGTCGAAGGCCATGTGCGCCTCCGTTCGCCAGCCGCAGAGCACGCCGAGCCTGCCATAATGGTTGTCGTTCTCACGTGCCACGATCCGCTGCCCGACTTCCTTCTGGAACATCAGCGTGAGGGACTGCCAGAAGGGCGGCCATTGGCCCGGCAACAGCCAGTTCACCAGCAACTGCGTGCCGACATTGTAAGGCAGATTCGCGATGATTTTGACCGGCTCGCCTGGAGCGAGGCTCGCAAAATCGGTCTTCAGCGCATCGCCCTCGATCACCTCGAGACGACCGGGATAATGGTCGGCAATCTCCTGTAGAGCCGGCAGGCAACGCGGATCACGCTCGATGGCAACGACCTTTTTCGCGCCTAAGGCCAGGATCGCTCGGGTCAGGCCGCCCGGACCCGGTCCGACTTCGATCACGGTCACGCCCTCGAGCGAACCGGCATTACGGGCCACCTTCTGGGTCAGGTTCAGATCGAGCAGGAAGTTCTGCCCGAGGGCCTTCTTGGCATCCAGTCCGTGACGCGCGATCACGTCGCGCAGCGGCGGCAGTCCGTCGAGCGCGGCCATCAGCGGGATGTATCCTTGTCATGCGCCATGCGATCGGCCATCCGCAAGGCTGCGACGAGGCTGGTTTCCTTGGCAAAACCGCTGCCCGCAAGGCCAAAGGCCGTGCCATGGTCAGGCGAGGTGCGGATGAAGGGGAGGCCAAGGGTCACGTTGACGCTGTCGTCGAAGCCAAGTGCCTTGGCGGGAATCAGTGCCTGATCGTGATACATGCAGATTGCCACGTCGTATCGTTCACGCGCATCGTCGTGAAACATGGTGTCGGCGGGCAGGGGGCCGAAGGCATCAATGCCATCGTCGCGCAGCCTGCGGATTGCCGGATGGATGATGTCGTTGTCCTCATGGCCGATCGCGCCATTCTCGCCCGCATGCGGATTGAGGCCGGCAACCGCTAGCCGCGGGGATGCGATCCCGAACCGATTGGAGAGATCCTTCGCGACGATCCGGCAGGTGTCGACGATCAGGTCTTCTGTCAGCGCGTCCGGAACATCCTTCAGCGGAATATGGATGGTCACCGGCACGGCCTTGAGCTTCGGGCCGGCAAGCATCATGACCGGCATGGCGGCGCTGCCCTGTGCTTTCGCTGCCAGATCGGCGAGAAACTCGGTATGCCCGGGAAACCCAAAGCCGGCTTCGTACAGAACGGATTTTGCAATCGGATTGGTGACGACCGCGCGGACAGCACCTGAAAGGCACAGGGCGACGGCTGTTTCGATGGCAGAGATCGTGCCGCGGGCGTTCGCCACATGCGGCTTGCCGGCCAAGACATCGACGCCGGTCGGAACGGGAAGAACCGGAAGTGCTCGGTCAAAGACGTCGTTCGCATGCGCAGCGTCAGTCTCTTCGACGGCGACGTCGATTTCCAACTGGCGGGCGCGAACCTTCAGCACCTCGGGATCGCCGACATAAATAAACGGCGGGAGCGCCAGTTCATCCCGTTTCAGCCACGCCTGAAGAGCGATATCCGGCCCGATACCGGCCGGATCGCCCTGGCTGAGCGCCAGCGGAAGGACGCCATTGGTCATGGATCGGCCTTTCGAGGCTTATTGCATTACGATCTGGGCCTTCGAGCGCAGTTCTTCCAGATATTTGTCGGAATTCGGGTTCTCGCCCTGCTGTTCCTTGCCGATATCCTCGGCGCGGAAGACGACCTCTGCCGCCACATCGTCGGAAACCTGACGCTGGTTGCAGATGGCGAGATACTCGACGCCGCGATCGGTCACACGGGTTGCCGTCGTGCCACCCTTTGCCTTCTCCACGAGCGGCTTCCACTCCGGCGGCATTTCAGGCTCGAGAACGCGGCCGAGATTGCGGATCGAGACGTCGAGATAGTTCTTTGCGAATTCCATGGCCTGGTCGCAGCCGGGGAAGGAGGCGCGCGACTTTTCGGCTTCCGCCTTGCGCTTGCCAACGATACCCTTCTTGGAGGCAGGCACCACGAAGATCACCTGCTTGAGGAAGTATTCCGTCGTTACCGGCTTCTCTTTGTTTTCGAGCAGACGGGTCACGAGATCCTGGTTGGACAAACGGCCACGTGCGCCCGCCCCATAGCGTGCATTGACGAGGCGCGGCCAGCTCATGGAGACGGCGATGAAGGATTTGAAGTGCGCGGCACCGACGCCGGCCTGATCGAGCACGGAATTGAGTTGCGACACCGACATCTTGTTCGACGACGCAAAGCGTTCGAACGAGGCATCGACATCTGCCACGCTGACAGACATGCCGACGCGCGCGATCTCCTCGCGCTTCAGGGCCTCGTTCACGAGTTCGTCCCGAGCGATCTGCTGGAGATTGCCTGTACGACGCTGCAGCCTGAGAAAGGCCACCCGACGTGCGACGTCAGCACTCGTGATTGCGGTCTTATTGACAACGGCGGCCACCGATGTTGCCGCCTGAGCCGGCGCGAAGATTGGTGTCGGGCTGACGCTCAAGGACAGCGCGATGACGCCGGCAAGCAGCAGACCGGTGCCTTTTTTTGCATGAGCCATCTGTCATCCTTTCTCCGAACTGCAGAAGCCTGCTCCGGATTTTTAGATCATCTAACGGATTTTAGAACCGCCGCACGGATTGCACAATCCATGCGGCGAAACAATGACCTGCATCTCAGCGGCTTGGCCTCACTCGAACGAGGTGTCGCTGAGATTGATCTCTCCGAGGGTGCGGAACACCAGCTTTCCACCGATCGTCCAGTCGTTCGCGGTCTCGGCATTCGGATCGTACTTGTCCGAATAGGTGATCGAGAAGACGGTGCATTCGTCGGCATAGGAAAGCCCAACGCTGCGACGATTGAACTTGTCGGCGTCGATATCGTAGTTCACCGAGCCAAACACCGACCAGTTCTCAGTGACCTTCAAGGTCGTCGAGCTGGTGACGGTCTGGTTGTCGTTGTTGAACGAGTAGCCCGGACGCGCGTCGACCTGGGTAAACGTCAGACTCGTCTCGAACCGGTCCTGAGAGTAGGTCGCATTGATGTCGGTACGGCGAACATCGAGGGATTTCTCATCCAGTCGCACGCCGGCGCTCAGCGAAAGCCCGATCGGCAGTTCGAAGCCGGCCGATGCGACATAGTCGGAGACATCAGTCTCAAGGCCGGAATTGGACCCCACGGCAAGCAGGTCCTGTGTCGCATAGGAATTCAGGCCCGCCAGATGGTAGGACTGGCCGATGACAGCACGAACACCGATCCCGTTGTCGAAGCTGCCAGTGTAGCGCATGCCGACATTGGCGCGGGTGCCGCCCTCGACACGATCAAACCCGGAAAACTTGTTGCGCGAGAAGAGGTTGCTCGCATCGAACACCAGGCTCTGCGCATCTTCGTTCGGCAACTGGCCAGCATAGCCCTCATTGTTGCGGGCATAGATCTGCGCGATCGGCTCGATGATATGCGAGCTGTTCGCAGTCGTGATCAGCCAAGGATAACGAGCCTCGATGCCGGCGGTCAGCATGTAGCGACCAAGGGCATCGTTGCTTGTGTAGCCACCAGTGTAATTGCCGGGCGCGTCCATGGCGAGGCCATAAACATCGCCGCGCGCAGCCAGAAGCGGCGTGATCTGCAAACCGCCCGGACCGTCGTAGGTGCGTTCCCATTCGAGCTCGCCCGTCAGGCGGTTCATGTTGCCCTTGAGGCCGCGATAAACATCGAACGCGCCGTCCCTGTTGGTGTCGGCGAACTCACTTGAGAAGCGCGACAGGGAGGTGAAGTTCAATGTGCCCGACAATTGGCCGCCGGCGACCAGTTCGGGGGCGTAGTAGCTGTAGTCGATGACCGGCAGGACGGTCGCCTGCTTCTTTTCAGCCGTATTGTTCAGGTCGGCGTCCTGAACGTCGAAGTAATAGCCGCGCATGTCGAAGAAATTGCGCTCGCCGATGCCGGTCAGATAGACGACATTGGTGTTGGTGGACGCATTGAGTCCATCGATGCCATAGGTGCGTGCGAAGTTGTTGTCGCTCTGCACCATGACATCCCAGCCGAATGCCCAGCGCGGATTGATCTTGAACTCGCCCTTGGATGCGATGAGGCCGCGTGTGTCACGCTCGGCGTCACTCGTACCGGCGGTGAATTCGTCGGTATTCATCTGGCTGATGCCGGCGATCCGGATGTTGGCCTGCCCCTTCTCGAATCGCTGGCGAACCTCTGCTTCGAGCAGCACGCCCTGCGAGCTGAAGCCTGTCGTGGTGATCGTCGCGTCGCGGTCCGGAGCGATGGCGATGTAGTAGGGCACAGCAATGCCGAAGCCGACATTTTCGCCGGAGCGGAACTGCGGGAACAGGAAGCCCGTCTTCCGCTTGACGGTATTGTCAGGCACTTCGATGAACGGCAGCGTTACAAGCGACTTGCCGAAGAGTTCGAACCGGGCTCTTTCGAGTCGCACGGTCTTCTTGGTGCCGTCCTGAACAACGCGTTCGGCCTTCACCTGCCAGAGCGGCGGACGAGAGGGGTTTTCCGCGCAGGGAAGACATGCCGTGTAAACACCCTTGTGCAGGATCATCTGCGTGCCGCCGACGCGCTGAGCGCTTTCGGCAACAAGGCGGGTGTTGTCGGTGCTCTCCACGCGCAAGGCACGCAGGAAGCCGTCGGAGAAATTGTCGGTGACATCGAGCGAATCCGCATAGATGCGGTTTCCGGTCGGCTCGACCAGCTCGATATTGCCCGCCGCTGTGACGCGGCCCGTTTTCTGGTCGTAAACGACCTGACGGGCCACCATCTGGTAGCCGGCATAATTGATCTGCACCGCACCGTTCGCGACTACGCGCTCGGCATCACGGTCATAAACGAGTTCATTGGCTGCCAGAAGCAGCTTCGCGTCATCAGGGACGTTACCTGCCATCGACGCGGAGTCGGACAGGCTCTGCGCATGCACGAGAGGCGCGGCGGGCGACATAGCGCACACAGCGACACTGGTCAGCAGGGCTACTGAGAGCCTCCTGATATTCCCGCGGTCTTTTACCGCCACTAACCATCCTCCTTGTGAAGCAGAATCGTTGCCCCCAGTGCCATGGCTACGACAACTGGGACCCAGGCCGCAACATATGGCGGCATGACGCCGCTGCTTCCGAATGCTCTGACGAGCACAGAGACAACATAAAGCACGAAGCCTGACAATATTCCACCGAGAATCACCGTTCTCGATTGGTTGATACGGCTAAATTTCAGCGAAACGGTTGCAGCAATCAGCGTCATTGCAATCATCAGGAACGGCAGCGAAAGCAGCGAATGAAACTGCGTTTCCAGCGCATGAGGTGCGATCCCGAAGGATCGGGCAACTTCAATTTTCTGAAAAAGATCATAAAAAGCAACGCTTTCCGGTCGGGCAAGGCGCTGCTGAACGAATTCCTCGTTGAGATTGGTCGCAACCCGCGCCTCGGCGAGTCGCGTCTGGATTTCTCCCGGACGTGTCTCGAGAACGTCGGTAAGCATCCAGTAACCATCTTTCAAAGAAGCCGTGCGTGCATCCTGACGCAGCACAATGCGTCCGTCCTGGTCGAAATGCAGCAGAACGGCATCGACGAGCAGCGTGCCATCCTCAAGGACGGCGCGCGCACCGAGCGCCACGTCGTTGTCGCCGCTCGACTGGCGCAGCCACGGAATCGGCGCCGGTTTCGCGCTGCCGGCCGTCTCACGCCACTTCGTTTCGATTTCGGTGCCCTGGCGTTCGCCCCAGGCGGCGAGGGGATTGATCACCAGCGTCGTCGTCAGGCCGATCAGGGTGGCGCCGATCAGGAAGGGCGCCATGAATTGCCAGACGGAAATCCCGGCCGCCCGCGCGACGACCAGTTCGGACTTGCGGTTGAGGCTGATCAAGGTTGCCATGCCGACAAAGAGGCCGATGAATGGCACCGTCTGCTGCAGGATCAGCGGCAGCCGCAACGCAGTGAGGTAAAGCACGCCGGTCACGGAATAGCCCGGCAGGTTGTCGTAGCGCCCGGAGGTTTCCGTGAAGTCGATGAGATAAGTGATCGAGATGACGCCGAGGAAGAACCAAAGCGACGTCATCATGTAGCGACGGAAGAAATAAAGCCCGAGGGTCCAGATCATGCCGCGCCCCCGGTGCTTGCGCCCAGACGCTTCTGCGTCAGCGTGATCGCCTTGCTCACGAGCGTGGATATCGCACGCGGCAATCGCGGACTGCGATTCGTCGCCAGCATGAAGGCAGCGACCGCGCCGCTGCCAAGCGGCACCAGATATTGCAGGGGCACGAAGGCTGCGGATGTTTCCACAAGCGAGGTGACGTAATTCGACGCCCAGAAGATGGTGAGCGACATCAAGAGCGCCGAGGCCATGGGATGCAATCGCGCCTCACGGTGGGACCGCGCATCGCCGCAGATCATCAGACTGATCAAGGCAAAGACCAGCGGGAAGAAGGCCGCGCTGATGCGGCGGTGGAGCTCGGCGGTGAAGTCGTTGGGGTTGCTGACATAGCGCTCGTCAAGCGGATCGGGATCCATCAGATAGGACAGGTCGCGATCCTTGGCGCCGAAGCGGGCCTGACCGCGTTCCTCGGAGAGATCCGAAAGATCGAAGGCATAGCGGTCGAAGCGGATGACGGTCACGTCGCCGTTCGGCGCTTTGCGCTGCACTTCGCCATCCTGCATGACAAGCGCTTTGCCGGTCTCTTCGACCGCACCTTCACGGGCATAGTAGATGAGCTCGGACGCGGGATCGCGGGAGTCGGCAACCAGCAGACCCTTCATCTGGCGGCCAGCCTGCCGCTCCGAGATCTGCACGTAAAGGCCGGGCTCGATCTGACGGAAGGTCTTTTCCTCGATCACCGAAGACAGCAGATCGGCATAAGCAGTGGCGATCATGCTTCGCACATTGACGCGCATCGCCGGCTCAACGAAGCCGAGCATCACGAGCGAGAAAATGCTGAGGCCGCCCGCCAGCATCAGGAGCGGACGCTGGATCGTTCGTCTCGGTGCTCCGGCGGCATCGATGACCGCGAGCTCCGAATCGTTGTTCATCGTGGTTAGCGTATGGGTGATGCCGATGACCAGCGCGAAGGGCAAGACGGTCGCTATGATGGTCGGCAGGATCATCGTCGCCAGAAGCATGAAAGACCCGACCGACTGGCCACTATCGGTGACGAGGTTGATACGTCGCAATACCTGCGTCGTCCAGATGATCGCCAGCACCGGCAAAAGCGCTGTCGTGAACATCAGGACGACCCGCCGCAGGATGTATTGTTCGAGTATCTTCATAGGGTTCCCTTGCAGGCGCGACACGCAGACGTCGCGCCGAGGATTGGCGTTCTCTACAATGCTTGCGGCATTTTGGCGACCGACGGATGTCAATTTCCCCGGCTTCGTGATCCTGTTTTTTTCTCTACCGCGATAAATCGGACACGCTGGCGCGACCTTGGCCGCAATCGGGGGATTGGATGAGGAATGCCCGGTCAAACTCTTGCCATCGTTCGCGAAAAGACCATGATCCTCATAAGTCTTCTCATCACGTATCCAGGATGCCCTTCATGTCGCTGAAACTCGCCGTCTCTTTCGCCAAGTCCCAAGCCGCAACGGAAGGCCTTGCCATTCTGTTGGCGACATCAGGCGCCGACAAGCCGGCTGGGGCTGCTGAAGCGGATCCGGCGGGCGTCTATGCCCGTGCGGCGAAGTCCGGCAAGTTCACCGGCAAGTCCCTCTCCACCCTCGATATCGTCGCCCCGCACGGCTCGACACTCGACCGTCTGGTCGTTCTCGGTCTAGGCAAGGGCGACAGCCTGTCCGCGCATGACTGGCTGAAGGCAGGCGGTGTGGCCACGGCGGCGGTGAAAGGGGCTGACACCGTAACCGTCTACGTCGATGTCCCTGGACTTGAGGTTTCTCCGAAGGCCGTCGCCGATTTCGCGCTCGGAATGCTGCTTCGCGCCTACAAGTTCGACACCTACAAGACCAAGAAGAAGTCGGACGACGAGGAGGACAAGGCTGAAAAGACGGTAAAGGTGACGATCGTCACCGCTGAGGCCTCGGCCGCCAAGAAGGCCTTTGCCGAAACGGAAGCGATTGCCGACGGCGTGATCCTTGCCCGCAACCTCGTCAATGAGCCTGCCAACGTGCTCGGACCGCTTGAGTTCGCCGCCAAGGCGAAGGAGCTCGAAAAGCTCGGCGTCGAGGTCGAGATCCTGACGGAAAAAGAGATGAAGAAGCTCGGCATGGGTGCGCTTCTCGGCGTTGCCCAAGGTTCCGTGCGTCCGCCGCGCCTTGTCGTGATGCAGTGGAAGGGCGGCAAGTCGAAGGACAAGCCGATCGCCTTTGTCGGCAAGGGCGTGGTTTTCGATACTGGCGGCATCTCGATCAAGCCGGCTGGCGGCATGGAGGACATGAAGGGTGATATGGGCGGTGCAGCTGCCGTGGCGGGCTTGATGCATGTGCTTGCCGCCCGTAAGGCGAAGGTCAATGCCATCGGCATCCTCGGCCTCGTCGAAAACATGCCCGACGGCAATGCCCAGCGCCCGGGCGATATCGTGACATCGATGTCGGGCCAGACGATCGAGGTGATCAACACGGATGCGGAAGGCCGCCTCGTGCTTTGCGACTCCCTCTGGTATTGCAATGATCGTTTCCAGCCAGCCTTCATGATCAACCTGGCGACGCTGACCGGGGCCATCGGCGTAGCCCTTGGCAGTGTGCATGCGGGCCTGTTCTCCAACGACGACGAACTGTCTGAGAAGCTTCTCGCTGCTGGCCTGACAACCAACGAGCGCCTGTGGCGCATGCCGCTCGGCAAGGAGTATGACAAGCTGATCGACTCCAAGTTCGCTGACATGAAGAACACCGGCGGTCGTCAGGCAGGCTCGATCACGGCCGCTCAGTTCCTGAAGCGCTTCGTCAAGGACACGCCCTGGGCGCATCTCGACATTGCCAGCACGGCTATGGGGTCACCCAACGACGAGATCAACCAGTCCTGGGGTTCGGGCTATGGCGTTCGCCTGCTCGATGAACTCGTTCGCGCGCATTACGAATCCTGATGGCGGTGACTGCCTCCGTGGCCGATGTGCTCTTCTACCATCTGACGGAATCGAAGCTGGAAGACGCGCTCCCGCCGCTCCTGGAAAAGAGCGTCGAGCGCGGCTGGCGCGTGGCCGTCCAGACGCGTGAGCCCGAACGGCGCGATGCGCTCGATGCGCATCTCTGGACCTATCGGGACGAGAGTTTTCTGCCACATGGCACCGAGGACGGCGCCTCTCCGGATCGCCAGCCGGTGCTGCTGACGACGGGTACCGAAAACATCAACCAGGCGAGCGTGCGCTTCCTGGTCGATGGCGCCGAGCCGCCGGATGAACTCCCCTACGACCGTGTCGTCTTCGTCTTCGACGGCTACGACACGGAACAGTTGGAGGGGGCGCGCTCGCAATGGAAACGTCTGAAGGGCCAGGGGCACACGCTGACCTACTGGCAACAGAGCCCAGAGGGGCGCTGGGAGAAAAAGGCCTGATTGGGGCGCGCCGGTTCAGGCGCCCTTCCTCGGTATCAGGCTTTCATGATCGTCTTGCGCAAGAAGCTGTAGCCCATAGCGGTCCGTCGCGCCATTTCCGCCGAATTGCCGGCCCCGCCATGGCCACCGGAACCGTATTCATGGAAGAGGGGCAAGTGTCCGGCCTCTTCCAGCCGCATCGCAAAGCGCCGCGCATGCGACGGATGCACCCGGTCGTCATTGCTGGAGCTTTCGATATAGACGGGCGGATAGGCTTGGTCCGATGCCGGCTTAACCTGATGTAGGGGTGAGTAGCCGAGGAGATAGGCGCGGTCGTTCTCGTCGTCGGGGTTGCCGTATTCGTCCATCCAGGCCCGCCCGGCCGGGAAGAGATGGAAGCGGGTCATGTCGAGCACAGGAACCCGGCACCAGATGGCGCCGAAATCATCAGGATAACGCGTCAGCATGACCCCGGTGAGCAGGCCACCATTACTGCCGCCTGTGCAGGCGATCCGCGATGGATTGGTATAGCCACGCTTCACCAGATCACGGGCGATCGCGACAAAGTCTTCGTAAGCTTTGTGGCGACCTTTACGCTTCACGGGTGTGTGCCACTCCGGCCCGAGTTCTGAGCCGCCGCGGATATAGGCCTGCACATAGGCGCCACCCTGTTCCAGAAACCGGCCGGTGGTCCCGGAATAATGCGGCGCAAGCGGAACGGCGAAGCCGCCATAGCCATAGATCAAAACCGGAAGCTCGCCCTTCGTCCAGGCCTTCGGCAGCACCAGATGGTAAGGCACCTTGGTGCCATCCTCCGAGGTGGCTTCTAGAAGTTCGCTGCTCATGCCCTCGGCATCGAAAAAGGCCGGCGAGGTTTCCTGCGGCACCAGGGCAAGCGGTTCCTTGGTGGGGTTGCGGCCCCGATCGGTGAGGGCGAGCGTGTAGCGGGTCGGCGGCACCAGGAAGCCGGAGCCAATCACGTGAAGTGTATCGTCTCCCAGACGCAGGTCGGCATGCAGCGGCGTGAAATAGAGGGCCTCGATGCCGTCTGGAAGGTCGATCCGCTGAGGCACGGCGTCCTCTTGCGTCAGATCGAGTGCATAGAGTTCCGGCGAGAGGCGATCGTGGACCGTGTAGACCGCCCAGTGGCGGAGCAGGGTGAAGTGATGCACGGCGCGACCCGGTGAAGGCTCCACCAGAACCCGCCGCTTCGACGCCAGAGGTTCAGAATCGAACGGTGTCAGCGCCTGCAGGACGAGGCTGCCGGACGCCACCTGCTCGTCGCTCTTCGCGAGCCAGAGGATGTGGCTGTGATTGATGTCGAAGCCGATGTCCCGTGGCAGCGGCAGCCGGCGCGCAACGCCATCGGCGTCTTCGACATGAAGGCTGAGCTTGCCGATCTCGTGGTTCGCCATGAACACCCGGATCTGTCGCGTGTCGGGGCCCGTGTGGCCGCCGAGTTCAGGATCGATGATGAAGCCATAGCCGGTGACGTCGCTCGGTGCGGCTTCGAACAGGATCTCCGCCTCTGCCGGCTCTTCGCCCCGACGCAATCGCCGTCCGACCCTTGGCCAGCCGGATTGCGTCGCGGAGAAAGCGTCGATCGATCCGAAATAGGCGATCTCGTCGGCGCTGAGCCATGACGCCTGCGCTCGGACCGCCGGGGTGTCGAAACCGCCGTCCACCACTCGTTTGGTTTCGAGATCGAACTCGAGAAAACGCGTGAGATCGGAGCCGCCGTCGGACAGGCGCAACAGAACGCGCGTCGGTTCGAAGGGGCAAGTGACACAGCCGCCGAAGATCCAGCGTTTCCCCTCTCGGGCACAGAAAGCATCGACATCGAAGACCGTCTCCCATGCGGCATCGGCGCGGGGCGCATCCGTCGCCGGCAGTCTGCGCAAAACGCCGAGCGGATTGTCCCGGGAACGATTGAAGTCGAACAGCCAGTCGCCGCGCCGCGTGGGCACGATCAGCCTGTCCTGGCGCTCCATCATCGACCGCAGCGCTTCGGCGTCGGCCTCCATTTCAGGTGTTGCTAGTGCCTCGTCAGAACGCGCGTTCCGTGCAGAAACGAAGGCCAGCGTCTGCGGATCGTCGTCCTTTTCGAGAAAGAGATCCATGGCGCTGCTCCTTGGCATTTTCGTTATTTCATTCGATCAGGCGAGGTCGGTGCGACGGAAGTCCTCGCCCACATAGAGAAGGGGCGCACCGGAAGCCTTGACGCCTGCATAGGAAAAGCAGTCGCCGAAATTGAGGCGGGCCGGATGGCGTCCCTTGCCGTAACGCGAAAAGGCGTCGATGGCGGCAAGCGCTGTCTCGCGGGTGGCGGGAAGGATTTCGGCGTCAAGCTCGGCAAGAAATTCCTCGACGAAATCGAGGGTTTCTTCGACCGTCTTGTGCGTCCGGGAAGAGATCACCACGGTTGTTTCGTAAATGACGGTCGCTGACGTCGAAAAAGGGGTTCGCGAGATTGCCAGGCGATCGAGAAGTTCCTCACGGCGGGGTGCGTCCGTTAGGATTTCCACCAGCGCTGAGCTATCTATGAACATCGCTGTCGCCCCACATCTCATCGAGGAAAGCCTTCTCGTCGAATGGCTTCAGGCTCTCGTAAGCAGGCATGTTGTATTTCGCCCGGATCTTCTCCAGCCGCTCGGCGAGCGGCGGCCGCTGCTCTTCCGCTTGGACCACGCGCTCGAGCGCCTGGCGGATGGCATCCGTCTTGGTCGGGGCTTTCAGTATTTTCTGCGCCTGTTCGGCAAGCTGGTTCACTCGTTCATCACGCACATAGAGTGGCATGGCTTCACCTCGTGAATATACACTCTCAAGATAGTGTATATTCAAAGATTCAACAAGGAATGTCGGGCTTCAGCCGGCCATGCCCTCTTCGTATTCTGCGGACAGTTCCAGCCACTGCTCTTCCGCAGCGGAAAGCTTGGCAGCTGCTTCCCCCCGCTGCTTGGCCTTTTCAGCGGCCTTGGCTGGCGCTTTCTCGTAAAGAGCCGGATCGGCCAAGTCCTTGTCGAGCGCCTGAATCAAAGTCTCCAGCTTCTTCGTCAAGGCCTCGACTTCGTTGATCTTTTTCTTCAGCGGCGCAAGGCTCGCGCGCCTATCGGCAGCCGCCTTGCGCTGTTCCGCCTTGTTGACGGTATCAGCGCCGCTGTCGCCTCTGTCCTTCTCCACCGGCTTTTTGCCCGACGCGATGATCAGCGAGCGATACTCTTCCATGTCGCCATCGAAGCTGGTGACCGTGCCGTTGTTCACAAGCCAGAGCCTGTCGACAGTCGCTTCGATCAGGTGTCGATCGTGGGAGATCAGGATGACGGCGCCCTCATAGTCGTTGAGCGCCTCGATCAACGCCTTGCGGCTGTCGATGTCGAGGTGGTTCGTCGGCTCGTCGAGGATCAAGAGGTTCGGGGCATGAAAGGCGGCAAGCCCCATCAGCAGGCGCGCCTTCTCGCCGCCTGAGAGATCCTTGGCGGCCGTCTCCATCTTTTCCGTCGCAAGCCCCATCTGCGCGACGCGGGCACGCACCTTAGCTTCCGGCTCGAGCGGCATCAGCCGGCGCACATGGGCCACCGGGCTCTCATTCGGGATGAGGTCGTCAAGCTGATGCTGGGCGAAAAAGCCGATCTTCAGGCTTGATGCCATCTTCAGCTGGCCGCCCTGGGCTTCCAGTCGGCCGGAGATGAATTTGGCGAAGGTCGACTTGCCGTTACCGTTCGAGCCCAGCAGGGCAATGCGGTCGTCATTGTCGATGCGAAGGTTGAGGTTCTTCAGGATCGCTTTGCCCGGCTCGTAGCCGACTACGCCGCCAGAGATTGCAACGATCGGGGAGGCCGGCTGCTTTTCGGGCTTCGGGAAGGTGATCGGATGGACATGGTCCTCGATCACGGCCGCAACCGTGCCCATGCGCTCCAGCGCCTTGATGCGGCTCTGTGCCTGCTTGGCCTTGGTCGCCTTGGCGCGGAAGCGGTCGATGAAGCTCTGCAGATGTTTGCGCGCGGCGTCGTTTTTCGCCTTGGCCTTCATCTGCAATTCGTCATTCTCGGCCTTCTGCCGCTCGAAGCTGTCATAACCGCCGCGATAGAAGGTCAGCTTCTTCTGATCGAGATGGATGATCGAATTGACGGCGGTGTTCAGGAGATCCCGGTCGTGGCTGATGATGATGACCGTATGCGGATAGCGCCGCACGTAATCCTCGAGCCAGAGCGTGCCTTCAAGGTCGAGATAGTTGGTAGGTTCGTCCAGCAGCAGCAGATCGGGCTCGGCGAAGAGCACCGAGGCGAGCGCCACGCGCATGCGCCAGCCGCCGGAGAAGGACGAGGCCGGGCGCAACTGCGCCTCGTGATCGAAACCGAGGCCCGAGAGAATGGTCGCCGCACGGGCTTCTGCCGAATGCGCGCCGATATCGGCAAGCCGTGTCTGGATCTCGGCGATGCGATGCGGATCCGTCGCCGTCTCGGCCTCGGCGAGCAGGGCCGATCGCTCCTTGTCTGCGGCAAGCACGATGGAGATCAGCGAGTCTTCGGTCCCCGGCGCTTCCTGCGCGACCTGGCCGATGCGCGCATTCTTCGGGATCGAGATATTGCCGCTTTCAGAGGCCAGATCGCCCGTGATGATGCGGAAGAGCGTCGATTTTCCCGCACCATTCTTGCCGACCAGCCCAGCCTTGGTGCCGGCAGGCAGCGCGACACTGGCATGGTCGATGAGCAAACGGCCGGCGATGCGGGCGGAGATGTCGTTAATCGTGATCATGGTTCTGGCTTTTGGCCGATGTCACGGCCAAAGGCAAGCGGGCGAGGGCGCCCGGCCGGGCCCGTCAGGCAATCCCGTCAGGCGACCTGGCGCTGCCCCGGCTTGTAGCCGATGATCGGCTGGCGCGGGTTTTGTCGCGCCAGTATCGTGGCGGTTTTGGCAATGGCGAGCCAGCTCGTCGGATCGGCGGCTTTGTGTGCCATGGCGTGGCCGATCGCAAGTGGCAGGCCGCCGGAACCCGGCGAGGTTTCGGAAGCGAAGACGAGATTGTTGTCCGCCGTCGTGAACAGCCGTTCGGCGATGATGTGTGCCTCGTCGGCATTGATCCCCTGGAAGACGAAGGCGAAGATGTCGGCCTCGATGCGGGCGATGAAGTCGTGCTTCTTGATCGCCTTTCGGAAGATCGTCGCCAGACCACGGATGAGCTTGCTGACCGCTTCATCGCCATACTGGTGCTGCAGTCCGGGAAGATCGAGAACTTCGATCAGCACGAGCGCGCTCGGCTTGGCCGCCGAGGCCGCCGCATGGGCGTCCTCCAACGTCTGGATGAAGCTGATCCGGTTGGCGAGGCCTGTCAGTTGATCCCGCTTCATTGCAGCCTGCGCTGCACGAATGGCCCGGTCTGCGGCATTCAAAGTGTCCAGTCCCTCGGCCACATCTGAGGCCAGCGCGGTTTCCGCCCTGATCATGTCCCCGGCAATCGAGGAGAGCAGATCCAGTTCGCCGAGCAACTGGTCGATACCGACAGTGACATCCTCGCGGATCGAGCGGATGACGCCTTCCACCGAGTTCTTAAAAGCCCGCTTTTGCGTCAGACCGAGGGACAGTTGGTCGCTGAGCCGCGTCAGCGTTTTGAGCGTTTCGTCCTGCAAGCGTTCGGCCGAGACGCCGCAATGGGCGGAAAGCCTGTGCTTGAGGCCGAGTTGGTCGAGCGCCGATTGCGTCGGACGGGATCCAAGGGCTGAAAGCTCACGCGCAAGATCCGATTTGCCACCCGAAAAGGCTTCATGAACCAGTTCGAAGTTGCGGGGGATCCCGGCGATCTGATGTTTCAGCATGAAGACCGTGATTTTCTGGAGATCTTCTGAAAGTCCGCTCATCAATACCGTCCTGATCATCCGATGAGTTGCGCTTTATCATCCGCAGCAGGCCAGAGCTATTCCCGCAGACTTCAGGTCTGGTAACACGCCATCACATACGAAACGGTTAAGGCAAAGGCGTGCGTCACAGAGGGCATTCCTTCGCTTTTCTGTCTATTTGGAATTACCCCGCAAAATTAGGGGGTTCCGCCCTTAAGTTAATTATATTTTAGAGATGCATACGGTTTAGCTTGTGTTCTGAGACATGCTGCGGAGAGCGCTTCCTTAACGCTCGACCGGCGAACCTACGTAGGCACCATGAAGTCACTCATTCCCACTGTCTACTTCTCGCTCGCGGTCGCCGTTGTTGCCGTCATAGCGGCAAGGCCGTCCGGCCCCTTCGTCCTCGTCGTAACCTCACCTGCAGCACATGCGGCGGGTTCGATGGCCGTCATCGACCGGGCTGACGGTGCTTTCGTATGGGCCGGAAGAGTGCCCTGGATGTCGGTCGCCTATTCGCAAGCCCCCGACTTCTCTGAGCGGCTTCTCGATGCGGGCGCTTTGCTCGTCATCAATCATGATCTGGCTCTTGGTTGCCTGCAAGGAATGAACACATGAATGAACTTAAGAAGCTCAGAGACAGGGTCTCCTACGGCATCGTCGGACTGCTCTGGATCAACTTTGCCCTGATCATCGTCCGCAATCTCGTTCGCGAGGAGGGGACCGACTGGACCATGATCTTGGCCACTCTCGCCCTGTTGGTGCCGGCCACACTCTTGTGGACAAGGGATCGCACCGGCGCGACCACCCGCATGGTGACCTCAATGGCGAATGCGGCGACAGTCGCCATCCTTGTCTTCGCCTTTCAGGGGTCCCCGCTCCAGATCGACATCCACATGTATTTCTTCGCGAGTCTGGCGATCTGTGCCGCCTGGATCGATTGGAGGGCGATTATCGGCTACGCCGCGCTCGTCGCTGTCCACCATCTGCTTCTGTATGTTGCGATGCCGCTTGCGGTCTTCCCGGGTGATTCAGACTTCTCCCGTGTCGTCCTGCATGCGGTGGTGCTGATCGTCCAGAGCGTCGTCCTGATTGCTCTGACCTCGGCTGTCGTCAAGGCATTCGATGTGTCCGACCAGGCTGTCGCCGACGCGGTTGCCGCCGAGCGCGAGGCCGTGGAGATGGCCGATCACGTCAAGCGAACCGATGCCGCTGCAGAGGCCGACCGCCGCAAGCGGGAAGCGGAAAAGGCGCGCGAAGCCGAGGAAGTGGACTACGCCGTTTCCGAATTGGCCAAATCGCTGCAGAAGCTGGCAGAGGGGGACCTCTCTTGCCGGATCGACAGCGCCTTCTCAGGCCCGCTTGATGAATTGCGCACGTCCTTCAACACGTCAGTGCAGAAGCTCGAAGGCGTCGTTTCTCAGGTTGGTCAGGTGGCCTCAGTTCTGCGCAACGGTACGGGCCAGATCGGCCAGGCCAACAACGACCTCTCTGCTCGCAGCGAGCGTCAGGCCGCGTCGGTCGAGGAAACCGCAAGCGCACTGTCCAGCGTGATGGCCACTGTAAAGGAAACCGCGTCTGTCGCGGATTCGGTCGGCAAGTTGGTCAACCAGGCAAGGACGGGTGCTGAGCGTTCCGGCACGATCGTAACAGACGCGGTCTCTGCCATGAGCCGTATCGAGCAATCGTCGCAGTCCATTTCAAACATCATCGGCGTCATCGACGAGATTGCCTTCCAGACCAATCTTCTGGCGCTGAACGCCGGCGTCGAAGCCGCACGTGCCGGTGAGGCCGGAAAGGGCTTTGCCGTCGTCGCACAGGAGGTCCGCGAACTTGCTCAGCGCTCCGCCAATGCAGCGAAGGAGATCAAGACGCTCATCAACGCGTCCGGGGAAGAAGTGCGCAATGGCGTGTCGCTGGTCGATCAGGCTGGCGAGGCTTTGAGCACGATCGCGACAGAGGTTCAGGCGATCAGCCGCGAGATCTGCAAGATTATCGACGGTGCCAAGAGCCAGGCTCAGGGCCTTGCCGAGATCGATCAGGCCGTCGGGCACATCGACAAGAACACACAGCGGAATGCTGCGATGGTTGAGGAGTCAAGCGCAGCGATCCAGCAGCTGGTGCAGGAGGCCACCACGCTGGATGACCTGATGGCGCAGTTCAAGACCGGATCGAAGATGGGTTCCGGAACCCGTCGCGCGGCTTGACCGAAAGCGAAGCCAGGGTCCGCACGAAAGACTTGGGGTCACGATCGTCGTGGCCCCATTTTCGTTTCAGGGTTTCGTCTCGCCTCTGACGTCACTTACAGCCACTGCTGGCCCTCGCTGCGGACGAAATAGATCAGGTCGAGGCTGAGGCTCGGCTTGCCCAGGCCCGTCAATCCGGCATGGACCTGACCGCGATGATGGGTCTGGTGGTTGAAGAAATGGGTGAGAGCGGGCCATAGCTTGTGGCTCACGCGTTCCGGCGATGTGACCGGCCTATAGCTGAAGTCGCTGTCAAGCCGCTCCGCGGTCAGGCTCTGCGCAAAGCGGATGATCCTCGTGTCTTCTTCCAGCCGAGCCGCGTGCAGATCCTCGAGGTTTGGGTATGGGCGCTCATCAAGGGATCGGGGCAAGGGGCCTTCGCCGGTGAACCGGTTCAGCCAGATGCGGTCCGCCGTCAGAATGTGACTGAGCGTGGCGAAGATCGATCCGAAGAAGGCGCCGGTATCGCGGTGGAGTTCTTCGGTCGAGAGGTCCGCGACGGCAGAATAAAGCAACCTGTTGGCCCAGGCGTTATACTCCGCAAGCATTTGATAGTTGTGCATGGTGTGCTCCCTGATTTGGCCGGTATCCAATCTAGCGGCCTTTGACGCAAATGTGGGTGATGGGTTCGATGAAAAATGCTGATTTGCATGTCGCACCCGGATGGGTTTGTTTGACGCGAACCAGGAGAATCCGATGACGATCACGCTTTATTCGCTCTGCGGCGCCGACGCTGCCCGACCTTTCTCGCCACACTGCTGGAAGGTGGTGATGGCACTGCACCACAAAGGTCTTGCCTTCGAGGAGCGGCCGCTCGCCTTTACTTCGATCCCGACGATCGAGAACGGCTTCTCGAAGACGGTGCCGTTTTTGCGCGATGGGCAAGAGCTTATCTCGGACAGCTTCCGCATAGCGCAGTATCTGGAAGACAACTATCCGGAAGAGCCGAGCCTGTTTGGCGGGCAGGGCGGTATTGCAGCCGCGCGGTTCGTTGAGGGCTATTCGCAGCACATGGTTCACGGTGTTGTATCGAAGATCGCGCTCACCGACATCCATGCCATGCTGGCTCCGGCCGACCAGGACTACTTCCGCAAGAGTCGGGAGGAGAGGCTGGGGCGTACATTGGAGGAAATCGCTGCCGGTCGCGATGCCGCCATTGCTGCTTTGCCTGCAGCCCTCCAGCCGTTGCGCCACATGCTGGGCCACCAGCCATTCATCGGCGGAGCGACGCCGCTCTTTGCCGATTACATCGTCTTTGGTGCCTTGCAGTGGCTGAAGATCACCACGGGCTCGATTCATCTTCCGTCGGATGATCCGGTGAGCCGCTGGTTCGACCGATGCCTCGATCTCTATGAGGGCGTGGGCCGTGCGGTCGCCTGACCGTCCGAAAGCGTGTGATTGTGACGTCGTCGTGAAATTGTCGAACCCCTCTTGTCTTCGTGATTCGGGGCGGGTAGATACCGCCCACTTTCCCTGACAGACAAAAGGATGAGACAGATGGCGATTGAACGCACCTTCTCGATGATCAAGCCCGACGCCACCAAGCGCAACCTGACCGGCGCCATCACCAAGGTCTTCGAAGACAACGGCCTGCGCGTTGTCGCTTCGAAGCGCGTTTGGATGAGCAAGCGGGAAGCCGAAGGCTTCTACGCCGTTCACAAGGAACGCCCCTTCTTCGGCGAACTGGTTGAAGGCATGACCTCGGGCCCGACCGTTGTTCAGGTTCTCGAAGGCGAAAACGCCATCCTGAAGAACCGCGAGATCATGGGCGCCACCAACCCGGCCAATGCCGACGAAGGCACGATCCGCAAGATGTTCGCCCTCTCCATCGGCGAAAACTCGGTTCACGGTTCGGACGCTCCGGAAACCGCTGCCCAGGAAATCAAGTACTGGTTCGCCGACACCGAAATCGTCGGCTGAATCAGGTCATGAGGCTAAAGCCTCAAGACGCTGGAAGTATTGAAGAACCGGGGCCGGAAGGCTCCGGTTTTTTTATGCTGGCCGGCTATCGGCTCCAGCGATCCCGTGCCGTATCGTCAGCATCCTTGGCCGCGACCCAATCGCCGCTGGTGCCATCTTCCGCGTGTTCCTTCTTCCAGAACGGCGCTGAGGTCTTGAGGAAATCCATGACGAAGTTGGCGCCGTCGAAGGCAGCCTGGCGATGCGGGGCGGCGGCAATGACGAGCACGATCTGCTCTCCCGCCTCAATCCGTCCAAAGCGATGGATGGCAGTGAGCCCCAGCAGCGAGAAACGCTCGATCGCAAGTTCCGCAATCCGGGTCATCTCTGTTTCCGCCATGCCCGGATAATGTTCCAGTTCGAGTGCCGAAAGCGTGCCCGCCTCGTCGCGGCAAAGGCCGACAAAGGAAACGAGCGCTCCAATGTCCTTGCGCCCGGCTGACAGAGCCTGCGACTCCGCTGCCGGATCGAAATCCTCGTGCTGGACGCGGATGGTGGGGGCGGGCCTGGCCGTCACGACTTGTCCTCCAGCGGGATGCCTCTCAGCCGCCGGTCATCGGCGGAAAGATCCCGATCTCACGGGCGCCAGCAATCAGTTCGTTATGCTCGACGTGTTCCTGGTTGACGGCGACCCGGATCGCCTTGGGAAAGCGCAGCGCCTCCTCATAGCCTTCGCCGAGGGTCGCAAGCCAGGATACCAGCTCGCCGGCCGTCTTGACCTCAGCGGGAATCTCCAGCTCTTCTTCACCCTTGCCAATCCGCTCGCGAACCCAGGCGAAGTAGACAATTCTGACCATCTCAATCCACCATATGCTTCGCGCCAGCGCGGAAATAGTCGTAGCCGGTGTAAATGGTCAGGATCGCGGCGATCCAGAGAAGCGCAATGCCGATATGGGTGGCGAGGCCGAACTCGACATAAGGCAGAATTTTATCCCCCGCCGGTCCTGCCAGCAGGAAGGCGAGTGCGAACATCTGTGCGGTGGTCTTCCACTTGGCGATCTGGGTGACCGGCACCGACACTTTGAGAGCCGCCAGATATTCACGCAGGCCGGATACCAGGATCTCGCGGCACAGAATGGTGATGGCCGCCCAGAGCGACCAGCCCGCGATCGTGCCATCCGCCGCCATCAGGAGCAGCACGGAGGCGATCAGCAGCTTGTCGGCAATCGGGTCCAGCATCTTTCCGATATTCGAAGTCTGGTTCCAGATGCGTGCCAGATAGCCGTCGAGATAGTCGGTGATCGAGGCGACAACAAAGATCGTCAGCGCCGTCCAGCGTGCGAAGTCGGAACTCTGAAGCCGGCCTTCGAGGAAGAAGCACACGACGATCAACGGCACGGCGAGAATGCGGGCGTAGGTCAGGAGATTGGGGATGTTGTATGCGCGCGAAGCCATGATGCCCTGTCTTTGAAGTCTGGTGCTCTAAGTGATGTGAAGGGTTTCCGTCGGGGCCGTCAACATAAGAATTCTGAATGGTCTATTCGATCCCCTCGACCCCGGATACGTCGTTTCCGTGTCAATCGCCGCTACTTTCGTGAAAATGATTGTAGATGAGTCGCGCCACGGCTTCCGAAATGCCCTCGACCGCCATCAGATCGCTGACCGCCGCTCGGGACACGGCCTTGGCTGTGCCGAAGTGTTGAAGCAGTGCCCGTTTGCGCGTCGGTCCGATGCCGGCGATCTCGTCGAGCGGATTCTTGACCATTTCCTTCTTGCGCCGCGCCCGATGTGAGCCGATCGCAAAGCGGTGCGCCTCGTCGCGCATCCGCTGGATGAAGTAGAGCACCGGGTCGCGCGGCGGGAGCGTGAAGTCGGGCTTGCCCTCGACGAAGAAGCGCTCACGTCCCGCATCGCGGTCCACACCCTTCGCAACGCCGATCGCAATCACGCTCTCGGTTATGTCGAGATCGGCGAGGATCTTACGCACGGCACTCATCTGGCCCTGTCCACCGTCGATCAGAATGACATCAGGCCAGGCGGGGAAAGGGGTGTCAGCAGTGTCTTCCGCAGCAGCGCTGCGGTCCGGCTTGCCCTCTTCCTTCAGCAGGCGCGAGAAACGCCGGGTCATCACCTCGCGCATCATGCCGAAGTCGTCGCCCGGCGTGATGTCGGTCGATTTGATGTTGAACTTGCGGTATTGCCCCTTCACGAAGCCTTCCGGCCCTGCGACCACCATGCCGCCGACGGCATTGGTGCCCATGATATGGGAGTTGTCGTAGATCTCGATTCGGCGTGGCACATAAGGCAGCTGAAAGGTCTCGGCGAGACCGGCCAGCAGACGCGACTGCGACGCAGTTTCGGCAAGCTTCCGCCCATGTGCCTCGCGGGCGTTGGCATTCACGTGATCGACGAGATCCTTCTTCTCACCACGTTGTGGCACGCTGATCGACACCTTGTGGCCGGCCTTCTCGGAAAGCGCAGTCGCCAGCAGATCCTGCTCCTCGACCTCTTCCGAAAGAAGTATGAGCCGCGGCACCGGCTTGTCGTCGTAAAACTGAGCGAGGAAGGAGTTGAGCACTTCGGCGGCACAGAGCTGCGGATCGGCCTTCGGGAAATAGGCCTGGTTGCCCCAGTTCTGGCTGGCGCGGAAGAAGAACACCTGAATGCAGGACAGTCCGCCCTCGTGATGGATGGCAAAGACATCGGCTTCATCCACACCGGCCGGATTGATGCCCTGGTGGCTCTGGACATGGGAGAGGCCGGCAAGACGATCGCGGAAGACGGCGGCCCGCTCGAAATCGAGATCCTCTGCGGCCTCGTTCATGGCGCGCGCCATGGCTTCCTTGACGTTCTGGCTCTTCCCCGACAGGAAGTCCTTTGCTTCGCGCACCAGGCCCGCATAATCCTGATCACTGATTTCATGCGTGCAGGGGCCGGAGCAGCGCTTGATTTGGTAGAGCAGGCAGGGTCGCGTGCGGCTTTCAAAGACACTGTCGGTGCAGGTGCGCAAGAGAAAAGCGCGCTGCAGCGAGTTGATCGTGCGGCCGACGGCACTCGCCGAAGCAAAGGGGCCGAAATAGTCACCCTTGCGGGCCCTCGCTCCGCGATGTTTGTAGATCGCGGGTGACCGGGTATCTCCGGTGATCAGGATATAGGGAAAGCTCTTGTCGTCGCGCAGAAGCACGTTGAAACGCGGACGCAGGCGCTTGATCAGGTTGGCTTCAAGCAGCAGCGCCTCGACCTCGGTGCGGGTCGTGACGAATTCCATATGCACGGTATCGCGCACCATGCGCGACAGGCGGTTCGAATGCACCCGGCCTTGCGCATAATTGCTGACGCGCTTCTTCAGGCTGCGCGCCTTGCCGACATACATGACCTCGCCGTCCTTGTTCAGCATGCGGTAGACGCCGGGTGCGTTCGGCAGGCGCTTGACGAATTCGGCGATCAGGTCAGCGCCGGTGAGCCCCGTTTCGTGGAGGCCGTCGACATGCCAGTCGATTTCGACGCCGGGGCGGGAGGCTTCCACCTCGACCGCAACGTCGTCGTCATCGTCTTCCGTGCCATCATAGAGAATGCCGCCGTCGGGCAGCTTTCCTCCATTCATTCATTGATCTCCGTGCCGTGCCAAATCAGATGCTGGCCCCCATCCAAGGCGATCATTTGGCCGGTGATCGACGGCGTGTCAAAAAGAAAGCGGATGGTCCGGCCGAATTCGTCGAGTGACGGGCCGCGTTTCAGCGGAAGGCTGTCCACCTGCGCCTGAAAATCTTCCGGCCGCTGCCGCTCCGAAATCAAAGTGGGCCCGGGACCGATCGCGTTCACCCGCACCCGGGGTGAAAAGGCCTGGGCGAGCGTCTGGGTGGCTGTCCAGAGCGTCGCCTTGGACAGCGTATAGGAGAAGAAGGTCGGCTTCAGCGCCAGCACCCGCTGATCAATGATGTTGACGATGAGGCCGGAGCGATCCTCGGGGAGGCCTTTGACCAGCGCGCCGCTCAGGATCGCCGGTGCCCGGACATGCAAATTGAAGTGGCGGTCGAAGATTTCAGGATCGAAATCGACGGCAGAGTCGTCTTCGAAGATAGAGGCATTGTTGACGAGCAGTCCGACGGGCCCAAATTCGGCCTCGACCCGCGAGATCAGCGATCCGGTCTCGGAAATGTTACCGAGATCGGCTTTGAGCGCGATTGCCCGTTTTCCCTCCGACCGTAACGCGTGGGCCACGGCCTCCGCCACATCCAGCGAGCCGTTGGCATGCAATGCCACGGCAAAACCATGGGCGGCCAAGTCTTCGGCGATGGCCCGACCAAGTCGTTTTCCGGATCCGGTGACCAAAGCCACCTTCGGGATGCCGTTTTGCATGTGTCTTACCTTGTGCTGTCCGTGGTGTTGCGCTGCATATATGGCGCGGGCGCAATATTTAAACGGGGTAATCCTGAAACTTTGCGCGGCGGTTGCTTGGTGGTGATTGCGTATAGCGTAAGTATAATTTTAGAAAATCTTCAGTAGATCGCGTAAACCATTTGTTATGGTTAACGAATGGTTTGTGTCTTTTAAGCAACGTCCCGATTTGGTCATGGCTGCGCCACAATGAATTCACATTTCCGCTCTTTCATTTCCTCAATTTCTATTCATCTAGACAGTCGGAACGGACAGATTACCCACTAACGTTCAGGCCGCCGTTGGTTCTTAGTGAAGAGCGGCCGAGAACCGAAAGGAGACTAACATGCGTACCCTCAAGATCATGCTTCTGGCATCCGCCACTTCCGTCGCAGCTTTCGCCGCCCAGGCAGCCGACGCCATCTACCAGGCACCGGAAGCCCCTGTCGCAACCGAATCCTACTCTGCACCGGCCGGCAACTGGTCGGGTGCCTATGTCGGTGGTGGTCTGACCTACGACTTCGGCAAGTTCACCGGCTCGAACAATGGCCGTGACGCCAAGGACCTCGGCGGCACCCTGTACGGTGGTTACAACATGCAGAACGGTTCGATCGTTTACGGTGCTGAAGCCGACATCAGCTACAACGGCGAAGACGGCTCTGCCGGCAGCCAGGCTCCGGTCGGTTCGCTGAAGGGCACCCAGGGCGTCAACGGCTCGATCCGCGGTCGCGTCGGTTACGACCTGAACCCCTTCATGGTCTACGGTACGGCTGGTCTGGCTGTTGCCAACCACGAGCTGGAAGGCGGCGGCACCAACGACGAGAAGCTGGCAGCTGGTTACACGGTTGGCGCCGGTGTTGAAACCTTCGTCACCGACAACATCACGGCTCGCGTCGAATATCGCTACAGCGACTACCAGAAGCGCGACTTCAACCTCGGTGGTTCGACCATTTCCCGCGGCTTCGACGACCACTCGGTCAAGGTCGGCATGGGCGTGAAGTTCTGATCCAAGCGATCGAGAATAAAAGAAAAGCCGGGGCATCGTCCCGGCTTTTCTGATTCTGGCTGCGAGCTTAGGGCGATCAGGCCTTCGGGCGCAGGGCCGGGTAGGGCTCGAAAGCCTTCGCGAACTTTGCCGGCCATTCCGTGAGCGCGGCCCGACCGTTTTCCCATTCGCCGGGGAAGCGCAGCATCAGGTAGCCGAGCGTGGATGCCAGCGCAAAGTGGCCGCCATGCAGCTTCTTGCCAATCTTCGGCAGGTGCTTGTCGAGATGATCAAGGCTGCGATTGATCTTGGCCCATTGCCGGTCGATCACATCCTGGCTCACAAGTTCCGGCGGCCGGAAGCGCTTTTCGTAGACGATGGCGAGCAGGCAGTCGGCGATGCCGTCTGCCAGGGCTTCGAGCACATCGGCTTCGGTCCGCTTTTCATCCTTCTTTGGATAGAGACGCTTGTCGGACAGGCGGTGCAGATACTGCATGATCGCCCGGCTGTCGAAGATGGCGGTGCCATCGTCGGTGATGAGCGTCGGTATCTTGCCGAGTGGATTGGCGTCGACGAGTTCCGGCGGGTTCTCCGCCGTGTTGACCCTGACCTCTTCCAGTTCGATGCCGAGATGGCGGGCGGCCATGCGGACCTTGGACGAATAGGGAGAGGCGGGCGCGAAGAGCAGCTTCATGATGGTTTCCTGTGGCTCTCGTGGCGAATTTAACGCGTTGGCGGGACGATGATCTCGGAGCGGCGGCAGGATCGACTGTCGACCTCAGGGCAGGCGCGAAAGCCAAGCGACCGGTCGAGGCAGATCCTCACTTCGTCGACTCTCTCCCTATCACAGGTCACGGCGACTGCCGAGCGGGTGAGCCCCGGATTGCTGCGGATGAAGGCAGCCTCTATCGCTTCCGGCGAGGTGCGGCTTTGCCGGTCAACATCGGCGAGTTCGTCAGGAATGCGAATTTTATCATAGGCTTGGCGCACTAGCTTGAAGTAGTCGCTCATGCCAAGCCCCGAACAGGAGCCGTGCTTGCGCCATTGGTGACCGATCAGCCCCATGCTCGGCATGATGTAGATCACGGTCCGTCCGATCCGCTCGGGCACACGGCTGCCCTCCGGTGTCGGGCAATTTTCCGGCCAGCCCGTTTCATTCTGCGGCCAAAGCCCGTGCACCACCCATCCAAAATCCTTGTCCGGGCCGCATTGCTCCCGGTTGCGGCCGGCGGCTTCGCCGTCACAGAAGGTCGGCGACCAGGAAAGGGAGAGCACGTAGAAATCGAAGCCACTGCCTTGCGGGACCTTGCTCGCGGCGGATGTGCCCAATTCCTTCGCTTCGTCGCGCGAAGTCGAAGGCATTTCTGCTTGCGGAGAGGTTGGTGGCGAAGCCCGCTCGATCGGCGCATCCGCTGGCAGGAAGCTGTAGACGGCTGCCGCCGTAATCATGAGGCCGAGGGCGATGAAGCCGGTATAGCGTCCCATGCGCTGCTCGGCTCCCGCTCAGTCTTCGCCGCGCAGCCAGAAGCAGCGATGCGATGCGTAACGATCCTGCGCCATCAGCCGCTTCAGTTCCGGCAGCGCCAGATGCATCTCGTCCTTCAGCGTGTAGGGCGGATTGACGATGATGAGGCCGGTGCCGGAAAGCCCCGTCTGGTCCCGGTCGCTTTTCACATGCAGTTCGGCGCAGAGCGTCTTGGGGATATCAAGCGCCTGCAGCGCTTCGTGGAATTCCTTGATCGGCGCGCCCTTCTTGATCGGATACCAGAGGCAGTAGACGCCGTTGGCAAAGCGGCGATGGGCCTTGGCAAGGCCATCCACCAGTCGCTCGTATTCGCCTTCGATCTCGAATGGCGGATCGACCAGCACGATGCCGCGCTTTTCCTTCGGCGGCAGATGCGCATTCAGCGTCAGCCAACCGTCGAGTTCGGTCACGCGCACCTGAAAATCGCCTTCGAACAGGCGCGACAAGGCCCGTGAATCGTCGGGATGCAGTTCCATCGCCGAGAGCCGGTCTTGCGGGCGGAAGAGGTCTCGGGCAAGCTTCGGAGAACCTGGATACTTCTGCAAAGACCCGCCGGTCTCGCGGCCCGGATTGAGCGCGTTCACCGCGTCCAGATAGGGCGCCATGATCTCGGCGACCTTTTCCGGCAGTTCCGCATCGATGATCTTGCCGATCCCCTCCAGCCATTCGCCCGTCTTTTGCGCTTCGTCCGACGAGAGGTCGTAGAGCCCTATGCCGGCATGGGTGTCGAGCACGCGAAACGCCTTGTCCTTCTGCTGCAGGTAGACGATCAGCCGCGAGAGCACGAGATGCTTTAGGACATCGGCAAAATTGCCCGCGTGGTAGATGTGGCGATAATTCATGAAGGCTTCCGATGGCAGTGATGATTTCTTTGAATGGGGCTTTTGAGCGTTCCGGCCATGGCCTATAACGGCCCCATGAACATCCAGAGCCCCATCCGAAACCGGTCGCTTGGTCATACGGCCTGTCCGCATGACTGTCCATCCACCTGCGCGCTTGACGTCGAACTGACCGAGGACGGTCGTATCGGTCGGATGCGCGGGGCAACGGAGAACAGCTATACGGCGGGCGTCATCTGCGCCAAGGTCGCGCGTTATGCCGAGCGGCTCTATCATCCCGACCGGCTGATGAAGCCCGTGCGCAGGGCAGGGGCCAAGGGTGCGGGCCCGTGGCAGGATGTCACCTGGGAAGCTGCCCTCGACGAGATCGCCGACGCCTTCGTCAAGGCCGAGCAGCGCCATGGCTCAGAAGCCGTCTGGCCTTACTTCTACGCTGGCACCATGGGCCTCGTGCAACGCGATTCCATCGAGCGCCTGCGCCACGCGAAGAAGTACTCGGGCTTCTTCGGCACGATCTGCACCAACATGGCCTGGACCGGCTATGTCATGGGCACCGGCACGCTGCGCGGTCCTGATCCGCGCGAAATGGCAGTCTCCGACGGTGTCGTCATCTGGGGCACCAATGCGGTCGCCACCCAGGTCAATGTCATGACCCATGCCATCAAGGCGCGGAAAGAACGTGGCGCCAAGATCGTCGTTATCGACATCTACGACAATCCGACGATGAAACAGGCCGACATGGCCTTGATCCTGAAGCCCGGCACGGATGCGGCACTCGCCTGTGCGGCCATGCATGTCGCCTTCCGTGACGGCTATGCTGACCGCGAATACATGGCGAAATTCGCCGACGATCCGGCAGGTCTCGAAGCGCATCTGAAGGACAAGACGCCGGAATGGGCCTCTGATATCACGGGCCTATCGGTCGACGAGATTGAGGCTTTTGCGCGCCTTGTCGGCCAGACGCAGAAAACCTTCTTCCGCCTCGGCTACGGCTTCACTCGCAGCCGCAACGGTGCTGTGTCCATGCACGCAGCTCTCTCGCTCGCAACCGTGCTCGGCTCCTGGCAATATGAGGGCGGCGGCGCTTTTCACTCGAACAGCGACATCTTCCAGCTCAACAAGGCCGAGCTCATGGGCACGGCCATGGTCGACCCCGAGATCCGCATGCTCGACCAGTCGCAGATCGGCCGTGTACTGACCGGCGACGCCGAGGCGCTGCGCCATCGCGGCCCGGTCGATGCATTGCTCATCCAGAACACCAATCCGGTGAATGTCGCCCCTGAACAGCGGCTGGTGAAACAGGGCTTCCTGCGCAACGACCTTTTCGTCGCCGTGCACGAACAGTTCATGACCGAGACGGCAGAGCTTGCCGATATCGTCCTGCCCGCCACCATGTTCGTCGAACATGACGACATCTATCGCGGTGGCGGCCAGAGCCATATCCTGCTCGGGCCGAAGCTCGTCGATGCGCCGCCCTTGGTGCGCACCAATCTCTTCGTTATCGAGGAGCTGGCGAAACGCCTCGGCGTCGCCGATCGCCCGGGCTTCGGCAAGACCGAGCGCGAGCATATCGAGCGCATGCTCTATGTCAGCGGCAAGCCGGATTTCGACACGCTGCTCGAGGACAAGTGGCTCGACTGCCAGCCGGCCTTCGACGACGCGCATTACCTGAACGGCTTTGCCCATCCGGACGGCAAGTTCCGCTTCAAGCCGGATTGGGAGGGAACGCCGGCTCCGAACAAGCCGCCGGAAAGGCTCGGCTCGCTGGGGCCCGTGAAGCAATTGCCTGTCTATCCCGATCAGGTCGATCTGATCGAAGTGGCCGATGCCGAACATCCTTTCCGGCTCGCGACCTCGCCGGCGCGCAACTTCTTGAACTCTACCTTCGCCGAGACCAAGACCTCGCGCGACAAGGAAGGCCGCCCAGAGGTCATGGTGAACCCCGCCGATGCCGTGAGCCTCGGTCTTGCCGATGGCGATGTCGTCCAGCTCGGGAATGTCAGGGGCGAGCTGCGCATCCATGCGAAGATCACCGATGCCGTGAAGCCGGGCGTGCTGGTGGCCGAGGGCCTCTGGCCGAACAGGAGCCATCTCGACGGTGAAGGGATCAACGTGCTGACCGGTGCCGATCCGGCGGCTCCGCATGGTGGCGCCGCCTTCCACGACAACAAGGTCTGGATGAGAAAAGCTTGAGCATGAGCATTTTCGAAAAGGCCCGGATCGCGATCCTGGAAGACAAGACGCTGTGGAAGGGCTGGAGCCACTTGCGCGGCATCACCTTCGATTTCTTCCGCGAGGGCAGGGCACCGCATCGGCTCTCATGGGAAGTCTTCGAACGCCGCAATGCTTCGGCCATCCTCCTGCACAATGTCGAACGCGACACTGTCACTCTGGTCCGCCAACTGCGCATCGCCGCCCATTTAAGCGGCGACTATCCCTATCTGCTCGAAGCCCCGGCCGGCTTCATCGACGACGGCGAAACGGCGCTGCAGGCAGCGCTCCGCGAAGCGCTGGAAGAAGCCGGCTTCAAGATCGCAACGGCCACCCCGGCCTTTGCCGCCTTCATGTCGCCGGGCTCCGTCACCGAAAAGCTGCACGGCTTCTACGCCACTGTCACCGATGCTGATCGCATTGCAGCCGGTGGCGGTCTCGACGACGAGCAAGAAGACCTCGAAGTGACCGATCTATCGTTCTCCGAAGCCATGGAGATGGTCGAAGCCGGCGAGATCGTCGACGCCAAGACGATCATGCTGTTGCAATGGGCAGCCCTTCGGCGGAGCGACCAGCCAGGCTAGAAGCTACCCTTTACGCCTGCCGAAAGCGTGATCGACTGGAAGTCGGCCGCTGCACCATCCTCAAAGCTGCCGCTGGCACCGGTCACAGTGTGGCGGACATGGGCGTCGCCTCGCGTCTTGAAGATCTTCTGGAAGTCGCCGCCGACGTAAATCGACGCCGACTGCAGGATCTGGTAGTCGGCCGTGACCGTCGCTCCGACCATCGGCGCCGGGTCAAGCGTGTCGGTGAAGCGCAGATTTCTGAGCCAGTGGTCATCGACGCCTTTGTAGCTGATCGCCGCACCGCCGCGCAGAACGCCCGAGAGTGTCAAGGCGCCGATCCGCTGCTCGGCATCGGCGCTCAGGAACACTGTCGGAATGCGCTGTTCGTACGTAATGCCCTTCAACCCGTCGGCGAAATTGCCGACCGTGTCATGCAGTGTCGTATTAGTATAAATGTAGCTGCCGCCGCGGGCAGTCCATTTGACATTGGTGTAGCCGATACCCCCGCCGAGGCCGAGGCGGGTGGCACCCGTATCGACGAGCGCCTTTTCGGCTTCAAGGAGCACGTTGATGTAGCGATCCAGCTCGGTATCGGGATGCAGGGACTGGTGTGTCCAGCCTGAATAGGAAGTGCTCAGCCAGTCGCGGTCTTCCATGTAGCCGTTCCCGCCGAGGCCCACGTCAAGCCGGCCCTTGAGCTTCCAGGCATAGCCGATATCAACCTCGCCACCGAGAGTGCCGGTCACGACGCCCTTGCTCTCCCAGTCGAGCTGGCTGATCTTGCGGTCGCCGCTATAAACATATTCGCCGGCCTTGATATTGGCCATCCCAACGCCGGCATAGTAGAGTACCGAGCCGGCGGTCGTTCCCCTGTGCGCATCCTGGCCGAATGCCGGTGTGGCGAGCAAAAGCGCTCCTCCGAGAAGGAAAGCGGGATTGATCTGGGACTTGAACATGAGCTGACCGTATCGATTGAATGATCGTCACGGTTGCATGGTTATGGTTAAGGGATCGCTACCTTGTGCCAACTTCCTCGTCGGTAGCGGATGTCAGGCGCTGATCAGTCTCGCCGTGGGATCTGTGTCGGACGAGAGCCGCTCGACGCTGCCATCGGCGCACATGGTGACGCCCCCTGATGCGACCAGCCTGAGCGCGGCGGCATAGGTCTGGTGCTCGACAGTCAGCACCCGGGCCGCAAGCGTCTCTGCCGTATCATCGATCATCACAGGCACCACGGACTGAGCGATCACGGGGCCTTCGTCCATGCCTTCGGTAACAAAATGCACGGTGCAACCCGCGACCTTCATGCCCGCGTCGATGGCCCGCTGATGCGTGTTGAGGCCCGGGAAAAGTGGCAGAAGCGACGGGTGGATGTTGAGGATCCGGCCTTCATGCGGGCGAATGAAGTCAGCCGACAGCAGGCGCATATAGCCGGCAAGGCAGATCAGGTCGGGGCCGATCTCGGCAAGTGCGGCGAGGATTGCCGCCTCATGCTCGGCCTTGGAGCCATAGGCCTTGCGCTCGAACACGCGTGTCGGAATGCCGAGAGCTTGCGCTTTCGCAAGCCCACCGGCCTCAGGCTTGTCGGAAAATACCGCGACGATTTCGGCCGGATAATCCGCCGCTTCGCAGGCTTTCGCCAGCGCCAGCATGTTCGATCCGCCGCCGGAAATGAAGGCGACGACGCGTTGGCGCCGGGCGCTCATAGGGCGAGCGTACCCTTGTAGGTCACGCCATGCGCACCCTCTTCGCGGGCAATCATGCGACCCAGACGGGCGACGGTTTCACCTTCGGTTTCCAGCACCTTGGTGACCTCGTCCACCTTTTCGGCGGAGACGACGACGATCATGCCGATGCCGCAGTTGAAGGTGCGCAGCATCTCGTTCTGGGCAACACCACCGGTCTTGGCGAGCCAAGAGAAGACGGCCGGAACCTGGAAGGAGGAGAGATCGATCTCGGCGGCCAGATGCTTCGGCAGCACGCGCGGGATGTTTTCCGGGAAGCCGCCGCCGGTGATATGGGCGAGCGCCTTCAGCGCCTTGGTTTCCTTGATCGCCTTCAGAAGCGGCTTCACATAGATGCGGGTCGGCGTCAGCAGGGCGGCGCCCAGCGACTTGCCCTCGGCGAAGGGGGCCGGTGCATCCCAGGCAAGGCCCGAGAGCTCGACGATCTTGCGCACCAGCGAGAAGCCGTTGGAATGCACGCCCGAGGAGGAGAGGCCGAGGATCACGTCGCCTTCGGCAATGTCGCCCGCAGGTAGCAGTTCGCCGCGCTCGGCAGCCCCGACGGCAAAGCCGGCGAGGTCATAATCGCCCTTGGAATACATGCCCGGCATTTCGGCGGTCTCGCCGCCGATCAGCGCACAGCCTGCCTCGCGACAGCCGGCAGCGATGCCCTGGACGATCGCCGCACCCTGGTCCGGGTCGAGCTTGCCGGTGGCGAAATAGTCGAGGAAGAGGAGGGGTTCAGCGCCCTGAACGACGAGGTCGTTGACGCACATGGCGACGAGGTCGATGCCGACGGTGTCGTGGATATCGGCGTCGATGGCGATCTTCAGCTTGGTGCCGACGCCGTCGTTTGCAGCCACCAGGATTGGGTCCTTGAAGCCTGCAGCCTTGAGGTCGAACAACCCGCCGAAACCGCCGATCTCGCCATCCGCGCCCGGACGGCGTGTCGACTTCACGGCCGGCTTGATCTTCTCGACCATCAGGTTGCCCGCATCGATATCGACGCCCGCATCGCTATAGGTCAACCCGTTCTTGCCAGCCTGGCTCATGCCTGCCTCCGATCCTGCGAGAATTTCGGCTGGCCATGGCATGAAGAGCCCTCAGATGCAAGCTGCGAGCCGCAGAAGCCCACGATTTCCCGGGCATTCTGGTCCTCTATTGCATCTTGTCACTGCCGATCGGGTGGGAGTTCTTGACCAAGGCTTCTGCGGTAACCTATCTCCTTCTCTGGCACCGCAGCATGCGATGCGCGACCGCGCGCGGCTGGATTGGTGAGAATGGAGACGGATATGGCTCGCAACATCAGTGCAATCGGCCTTCGCCGCCAGGTCTTCTTCTGGCTGGTAACGCTGGCGATCTTCATCGCCTTCCTGATGCTCTTCTCGTCCATCCTCCTGCCGTTCATCGCCGGCATGGCGCTCGCCTACTTCCTTGATCCGGTCGCCGACCGGCTGGAGCGGATCGGTTTGAGCCGGCTGATGGCGACAGTGGTCATCCTGATCTCCTTCGTCGTCGTTTTCGTCCTCTCCCTGATGATCATCATTCCTGTGCTTGCCAGTCAGCTGAACGAGTTCATCCAGCGCGTACCTGGCTACGTCACGCAGCTGCAGACATTCATTGCGACATCGAATGCCTCCTGGCTGCCGGACTGGGTCGATGGTCAGATGGGCACAATTCGCGAAAACTTCTCCCGCTATCTGAGCGAGGGGGTCGGTTTCCTGGGAACTTTGGTCGAGCAGATCTGGAATTCCGGCAAAGCGCTTCTCGACATCGCCTCGCTTCTGGTGGTCACGCCGGTCGTTGCCTTCTACCTGTTGCTCGACTGGGATCGTATGATCGAGAAGGTCGATAGCTGGGTACCGCGCAACCAGCTCGGTACGGTGCGCCAACTCGCCACCGAACTCGACAACACGATTGCTGGCTTTGTGCGAGGGCAAGGGTCTCTTTGCCTGATCCTCGGTATTTTCTATGCCATTGCGCTCTCTGCCGCCGGCCTCAATTTTGGTCTGCTGATCGGTTTCTTCACTGGCATGATCAGCTTCATCCCCTATGTCGGATCGACCGTCGGCCTGCTCCTGTCGCTCGGTGTCGCGCTCGTGCAGTTCTGGCCTGATTTCATCTGGATCGGCGTGATCGCCGGTATCTTCTTCCTTGGCCAGTTCATCGAGGGCAACATCCTGCAGCCAAAACTCGTCGGCAAGAGCGTCGGCCTGCACCCAGTCTGGCTGATGTTCGCTCTCTTTGCCTTCGGCGCGCTCTTCGGTTTCGTCGGTGTTCTCGTGGCCGTGCCGGCGGCCGCAGCCGTCGGAGTGCTTGTCCGTTTTGCGATCTCGCGTTATCTTGACAGCGATCTCTATTACGGAACCTCGGTCGTCATAGCGCCGCCTTCCCAGCCTGTTGGCGAGATCGCATCCCCCAGCTCCAGAGACGTGCCCGAGGCATGAATGACTGACGCCAAGATGGCTCCCGAAAGAAAAGGGGGCGCCGAACAATTGCCGCTCGCCTTCGAGCATGGCTCGGCGACCGGCCGTGACGATCTTCTCGTCTCCGAACGCATGGCCGCTGCCGTGTCGATCGTCGATGCCTGGCCGAACTGGCCATCGCCGGTGGTGATCCTGACCGGGCCGGAAGGCTCGGGAAAATCGCACCTCGCCCAGATTTTCCGCGACACCAGCGGTGCGACGGATATCGTACTGCAAACCGGGCAGGGCGCGTCGCAGGTAGCAGCCGCAGGTCCGGTACTGTTCGAGGATGCCGACCGAAGGGGCTTCGACGAGGTCGAGCTCTTCCATGTCATCAATGCGGTCCGCCAGCACGGCACGACACTGCTGATCACATCGCGCAGCTTTCCTCCGTCGTGGAACGTCGCATTGCCGGATCTCAACTCGCGCCTGAAGGCGGCCACGGTCGTCGAGATCGGCGCGCCGGATGAACACCTGCTCGGCCAGCTGATCACCAAGCTGTTCGCAGACCGGCAGCTTTACATCGATGACAAGATTGTCGGTTACATCGTCAGCCGCATGGAGCGTTCCTTTTCGGCAGCCCAGGTTGTCGTCGATCGCATGGACAAGTTGGCGCTCGCCCGCCGCTCCAAGATCAGCCGTAGCCTGGCTGCGGAGGTGCTCGAAACGCTGGAGGCAGCAAACAGTCGCGAGTAGCCGTCACAGAAGTGTCTTCAAACTGTTATAATCGGCAGCAACGAAAACGAGGGGGCGAATCATGGACAGCGCAGTACACGGCACGGACGGCGAAACCGGTCTGGAGGCTCTGCCTGCCGAGGACCTGCTGACCAGCCCGCTGCGCTTCATCAATCGCGAATTCTCCTGGCTGCAGTTCAACCGGCGTGTCCTTGAGGAAACCCTCAACACCGCCCATCCGCTGCTGGAACGTATTCGCTTCCTGTCGATCTCGGCGGCCAACCTGGACGAGTTCTTCATGGTCCGCGTCGCCGGTCTCGAAGGGCAGGTGCGGCAGGGCATCGTCGTCAAGAGTCCCGACGGTAAGACGCCGGCCGAGCAGCTCGACGACATCCTGAAGGAAATCGACAACCTGCAGATGGAGCAGCAGGCTTCGTTGGCAGTCCTGCAGCAGTATCTCGCTCAGGAGGAAATCCTCATTGTCCGCCCGGCGGCGCTATCCGAGGCTGACAGGGGCTGGCTCGAAACGACTTTCGAGGAAGCGATCTTCCCAGTTCTCACCCCGCTTTCGATCGATCCGGCCCATCCATTCCCGTTTATCCCGAACCTCGGCTTCTCCATGGGGCTGCAGCTCTGCTCGAGCCGCACCGGCGAGCCGATGACGGCCTTGTTGCGTTTGCCGCCGACGCTCGACCGCTTCATCCGCCTGCCGGACGAGGGTGTCACGATCCGCTACATTACGTTGGAAGACGTGGTCGGGCTCTTCATCAACCGGCTTTACCCGGGCTATGAAGTCAAAGGCTACGGCACATTCCGCATCATCAGAGACAGCGATATCGAAGTCGAGGAAGAAGCCGAAGATCTCGTGCGCTTCTTCGAGACGGCGCTGAAGCGTCGCCGCCGAGGCTCTGTCATCCGCATCGAGGTCGACTCGGAGATGCCGATCGCCCTGCGCCAGTTTGTCGTTCACGAACTCGGTGTCGCCGACAATCGCGTCGCCGTCCTCCCAGGTCTACTTGCGCTCAACACGATCTCGGAAATCACCAAGGCACCGCGCGACGATCTGCGCTTCGAGCAGTACAATGCCCGTTTCCCCGAGCGGGTTCGCGAACATGCTGGCGACTGCCTGGCGGCGATCCGCGAGAAGGACATGATCGTCCATCATCCCTATGAGAGCTTCGATGTCGTCGTGCAGTTCCTGCTGCAGGCCGCGCGCGACCCCGATGTTCTCGCGATCAAGCAGACCCTCTACCGCACCTCGAACGACAGTCCGATCGTCCGCGCACTGATCGATGCCGCCGACGCGGGCAAGTCCGTAACTGCACTCGTCGAACTCAAGGCGCGTTTCGACGAGGAAGCGAATATCCGCTGGGCTCGGGACCTCGAACGCGCCGGCGTCCAGGTCGTCTTCGGTTTCATCGAACTCAAGACCCACGCCAAGATGTCGATGGTGGTGCGTCGTGAAGACGGAAAGCTTCGGACCTACTGCCATCTGGGCACGGGCAACTATCACCCGGTGACGGCGAAGATCTACACTGACCTCTCTTTCTTCACCTGCAATCCGAAGATCGCCCATGACATGGCGAATGTCTTCAACTTCATCACCGGTTATGGCGAGCCGGAAGAGGGCATGAAGCTTGCTGTCTCGCCCTACACACTGCGTCCGCGCATTCTCAAGCATATCCACGAGGAAATCGCGCACGCAAAGGCCGGTCGTCCGGCCCAGATCTGGATGAAGATGAACTCGCTCGTCGACCCCGAGATCATCGATGCGCTTTATGCGGCAAGTGGCGCTGGGGTCGAGATCGATCTGGTCATCCGTGGCATCTGCTGCCTGCGGCCGCGCGTGCCGGGTCTTTCCGACAATATCCGGGTCAAGTCGATCGTCGGTCGCTTCCTCGAGCACAGCCGCATCTTCTGCTTCGGCAACGGTCATCGTCTGCCGTCGGAAAAGGCGCTCGTCTATATCGGCTCGGCGGATATGATGCCGCGCAATCTCGACCGCCGCGTCGAGACCCTGGTGCCGCTCATCAACCCCACTGTGCATGAGCAGGTGCTGTCCCAGATCATGCTGGGCAACCTGATTGACAATCAACAGAGCTACGAGATATTGCCCGACGGCACGTCTCGCCGCATTGAAGTGCGGCAGGGTGAGGAACCTTTCAACGCGCAGCACTATTTCATGACCAATCCGAGCCTGTCTGGCCGCGGGGAAGCATTGAAATCAAGCGCACCGAAACTGATCGCCGGCCTGATATCCGGCAGGAAACGATAACTCTGGTACCTCATGACAAGATCTGAAGCGCAGGGGCGTCTTCCCGGTATCGCCCCTGTCTCCGTCGTCGACATCGGCTCCAACTCGATCCGCCTGGTGATCTATGAGGGGCTTTCGCGCGCGCCGACGGTCCTCTTCAACGAAAAGGTTCTCTGCGGCCTCGGCAAGGGTGTCGCTACGACCGGCCGGATGGACGAGGACGGCGTGGAGCGGGCGCTCGTGGCGCTCCGCCGCTTCCGAGCGCTGTCCAATCAGGCTCAGGCCACGCGCATGTATGTGCTGGCGACGGCAGCCGCACGCGAAGCCTCCAACGGACCGGACTTCATCCGTCGGGCCGAAGAGATCCTTGGCCACGAGATCCAGGTGCTGACCGGCGAGGAAGAGGCAAAATACTCCGCACTCGGTGTCGTCAGCGGCTTTCACGATGCCGACGGCATAGCCGGTGACCTCGGCGGCGGATCGCTCGAACTCATCGATATCAAGGGCAAGAGCTTCGGCAAGGGCGTCACGCTGCCGCTCGGCGGTTTGCGCCTGTCGGAAAGTGTCGAAGGCTCGCTGCCCAAGGCCCGGGCGCTGGCGAAAAAACTGGTAGGTGACGTATCGCTGCTCAAGAAGGGGCAGGGGCGCACATTTTATGCCGTGGGTGGCACCTGGCGCAACATCGCCAAGCTGCACATGGAAATCCGCAAGTACCCGCTGCACATGATGCAGGGCTACGAATTGCCCTGCGACGAGATCACCTTCTTCCTCGAGGAGATCATCTCGGGCGCCAACAGCCGAGACCCTGCCTGGTCGACCATCTCCAAGAGCCGCCGCAACCTGATCCCTTTCGGCGCCGTCGCGATGCGGGAAGTGATCGAGATCATGCAGCCGAAAAGCGTCTGCTTCTCGGCACAAGGCGTGCGTGAGGGCTACCTCTATTCGCTGTTGCTCGATGAAGAACAGGCGCTCGATCCGCTGATCGAGGCTGCCGATGAACTGGCCATCCTTCGTGCCCGCTCACCGGAACATGCCCGAGAACTCGCCGACTGGACGGGTCGAATGATGCCCTTCTTCGATATCGAGGAAACCGAAGAGGAAAGCCGCTATCGCCAGGCCGCCTGCCTGCTTGCCGATATCAGCTGGCGCGCCCATCCCGATTATCGTGGGTTGCAGGCGCTGAACGTAATTGCCCATTCCTCCTTCGTCGGCATCACCCATCCGGGTCGCGCCTTCATTGCACTCACCAACTACTACCGCTTCGAAGGTCTGCATGACGACGGCCAGACCGGCCCTCTGGCGGCGATCGCTACCGAACGCCTGCTCGACCGGGCCAAGCTCGTCGGCGGCATGTTGCGCGTCGTCTACCTGTTCTCGGCCTCGATGCCCGGCGTCGTGCACAACCTGACATTCCGGCGTTCGGACAGCCCTGAGCTCGACCTCGAATTCGTCGTACCGAAGTCTTACGAGGAGTTCGCCGGTGAGCGGCTGGACGGCCGCCTGATGCAGCTCTCCAAGCTGACGGGCAAGCGCCTGGCGTTTGTATATGAGTAACGAGACAAGCCAGCCATAAAAACGAAAAGAGAGCGGGCCGAAACCCGCTCTCTCCGTTTCAGATGGCGCGCTTACTTCGCCGCAAGAAAATCGCCCACTTCGAGCAGAACGAACTCGTTGTCATCTGCCTTGTCGAGCGCACGACCGGCCGAGAAGGGCAGGTTGTTATCGTTGCCGACGATGATGTGGGTCGGATCGACTACGTCGACATTCTCGATGGTGACGAAGGGCATGTCGTAAAAGCCTTCGCCGCCGCCTTGACGCTTCTTGTTGCCAGGGTCTGCGATCTTCATCAGGTCGATGTAACCGATCTTGCGCACGGCCTTGCCGGCATTCTCGTCCGTCATCTCGATCTTGTAGATGCGCTTGTGCTTGGCCGGAACGGCGAAGCAATCGGCAGCCGGCGCCTTCGGATCGGCGCAGGCCTTCTCAACCACACCCGCACCGTTGTCGCGCTCGATGACGAGGGCTGTCGTCTCGTCGACCATGTTGAAGTCGCCGATCGCTTCGCCGCCTTCCGACAGCGGATAGAGCCAGGTCTTGCCGGTCCAGGCCTTGGAGGCGGCATCGAGTTCGATGATCCGCAGCGCGGTGAGGCCATCAGCCTTCTCGACCGAGCCGTCTTCCATGAAGAGCGGGCCTTCGAGCATGCCATAGAGCTTCGTGCCGTCCTTCGACATGGCCAAGCCCTCATAGCCGCCGGAGCGCTTCAGGTTGAAAACGGGCATCTTGGCTGCCGGATTGGCAGGAACGACCAGCGTCGGATTGTCGGGCGACTTCACCTCGGTCTCACCGGCCTTCGTGGCGATGACATCGGTCAGCACGCCCTCGGTCGAAAACTTCAGCATATAGGGGCCAAATTCTTCGCCGACCCAGAAACCGTCAGCCACCGGCTGGATGGATTCGACATCGAAATCGGCACCCGTCAGGTAACGCTTGTCCGAGCCTTCCATGACGATCGGGAAGGGGGCCTTCTTGTCGGGATCGGTGAGGAACAGCGTCTTTTCGACGTTGACGGTGCCTGCATCCCAGTCGAAGGTCAGGTGATGCAGCATCAGCATGGCATCGGAAGAGTTGGCTTTGGAGCCGAAGCCATTGTCGGAGAGGCTCCAGAACGTGCCATCTTCCATGGCCTTGATGCCGGAGAAGCCCTGCAGCGGCTGACCATCGAACGGAAGCGAAAGGCCTGTCAGGCGCACGCCGTCCTTGCCGGGTACGCTTCCGAGAGCGTCTGCGCGCTTGCGATCGGCTGTCGTGAACTTGCCGGAGGTCTTCAGATAGTCGGGAGCATCTTCCGGTGCAGGAATGATGGTATTGGCCGGCAGGATGGCGTGGTTCACCAGCTTGGCCGGGAAGACCTTCTCCTCGGCCGAGGCCTGGGAGGCGAAGAGAACGAAGAGGGCGGCAGAAGTCAAAAGGGTTTTGGTCATAGCGTCACCTTGTTGGAAGGGAGGAAACGCCGCTGTCCTTAAGGAGCCTTCATGTCGCAGCTGTTGCCGTTGGGTGAAGTTTCGATGACGTCACCCGTTACCCACAGACTAGCCGAGCCAAGCGGGTAGGTGGCCCCGGTCTTCCCCGGTCACGGCCGCCTCCACACAGGCGGCGAGACTGCCGAAGCGCATGGTCCGCCCGGTGAGGCCTGGGCCGTAATGGGCATACTTGCCGGAATTGGTGATGATCGTCCGGGCATCCACAGGGATGATCGGCTCTGTGACCATGCACCAGCAGGTATCGTTGACGAGCGTGACGCCGAACGCCGTGAGCACGGCGACATCGCCCGCCACCTCGGCTTTGGCCATCTCGCCGCGTCCACAGGTGACAACGATGGACACCTGAGGATGACGCATCTTCCCGCGACAGAGGGCGGCGAGCGCGGCGAGTTCGGTGGCGGAAAAATGCGGATTGCCGAGCGATACAAGCTGTACCGGGCCGGCTTCAGCGCCGTTCAGTTCGCCCCAGGCCCGCAGTAGGTCCTGGTGGGTGAGCGAAATCGCCGGCACGTTGAGGGCTGCAAGGGCCTTGGGGTCGAGGGCCTCCGGCGTGACACCGGCGATGTGGAACATCGGCGCGGCCGAGGTGGTGGCGAAAGCAGCCCCAAAAGCCTTGAGGGCATCCGTGTCGGGACGATGCCTGGACAGCCCCTCGACCAGCGGGGTGGCGTCTGGCGAAACGGTCCCGATCAGATAGCCGAGGAGCGGCCATAGGCTGTCATCGACACCTTCCAGAGGTGCCACGGTGACCCGGACTTGCGGCGCCCGTCCTTCCGGCCGATGACAGCCCGCCTTGGGTGCCCGACCCGTCAGCGCGATCGCGATGTCGAGATAGTCAGGGTATTTCATCGTCCGGGCGCCGAGCACGCTGTTGGCATAGACAACGGCATTCGATTCCGCCCAGACGATCTGCTCGTCGCGCGCGGGCCGATCATCCAGCAAGTAGGGCGCGCAGGTAAAGGTCGGTTGAGCCCCCATCGCCACATAGGCGTCTGCCACAGCCGCTGCCGGACGCCCAAGGTCTTCAGAAACACCCTGCGCCTGCCAGCGCCGGTGATCGACCGAAATCGCATTCAGCGTCGTCGGCACCACGACGCGGCCGCCGAGATCACGCAACTTCTCGGCAAAGGCGAGGCCGCCAGGACCGGTATAGATGCAGCCGTCGATATGGGCGCGGGTGATGTCGATGAGTTGCGTCGCACCTTCGAGCGCCGCCATCCGAAGCACGATCCGCATGGCGACCGCTGCCGCTTCGCCCCGCTCGCCGGCGAGAATGGCCTGGTCCCGATCCGTGAGCGCGATGTCCGAACCGATGCCTGCAACGGCATTGCTGATCCGGATACGCCTGGCTGTCTTCAATGCGGCAAACTTCTCCTTGCCGACCGCAACAACCGGAATGGACCGCCCGAACACTTCCTCCGCGACGATGACGCCGAGCGTGATGATCGCTTCTGGATGTTCGAGCACGATCGCGGCGGGACCTTGTCCGTTGAGGATCAGTTCGAGGATCACGCCGCTGCCGGTGCAGGAGCCACGGCTTGTCGGCAAGGCGAGAACCCGGCCCGTCAGCCGCTCGCCGCTCAACGGGTGATGCCGGTCGATGATCTCGCCGGTCACGGCGTCCGCACCGCCCCAAAAGCTGAGCGCGGTATCGGTGAACAATACCTCGCCATCGGCGGAGCCTGAAACGAGCACGCGGCCCGAGATGTCGACGGTGTCATGGAGGCTGCTCATCATTCCGTCTCCGTCAGGGCCAGGACCGCAAAACTCGCCAGCCAGTGTTCGCCCATATAGTCGCCAGCCACATGCGCGATCCCGGCTTCGAGATGCCCATGCGCGGCCTCGATCATCACAGGTCGGCGCGGGTCCGTCTCCGGCAGGGTGCCCGCCAGAGAGGCCCAGCACCAGGCGCGGCTGAGGCTCAGGCCATCGAGATGGGCGATCTTGCCATCCGAGCGATCGGAAACAGAGGCGGGGGCAAACAGCGTGCGCGGCTGGCCGGCTGCGATGTCAGGCAGGAAAGCGTCGAACCAGCGGGCGAATTCGGTGGCGGGCAGAAGCCGGCGCATGCATTCCGCCTCGATCAGCGCTGGCGAGAGGAAGTCGTCACCGGAGGGCTCGCCCCAGGCGGGGCAGGCGGTGTCAGTGCCGAACCAGCGCAGGGCCGTTGCGCGCAGCATATCGAGCAGGGGCCCGTCTCCGACGTTGTCGGCGTAATCGGCGGCGAGCCTCAGCGCAAAGGCCGTGTTGTAATGCGTGCCCACCCGCACCGGATAGGTCGCAAGCGGCAGGAAGTCGCGGAAACGCCGGACAATCCGCCCCGTCAGCGGCGACAACGCCTCTGCCCAAGCAGGATCCTCGTGACCGTGCAACTCGGCGGCAAGCTTCAGCAACCAGCCCCAGCCATAGGGACGCTCGTAACCCCGCGCCATCGGGCGGTCGAAATAGGCGCATTCGCCGACGATCTTCTCTGGTACCAGCATCGTTGAGAAGAGATCGCGGATCGCCTGCGCTTCCGGCATTTCGGGATGGAGCCGCAGCAGTCGCGCCAGCATCCAGTAGCCATGCACGCAGGAATGCCAGTCGTAGCTGCCGTAAAAGACCGGATGAAGCTCGGAAGGAGTTCTTGCATCCTCAGGCCCTTCGAGCCCATGCAGGATGTGATTGGGATATTCGCGGGTGACATGGCCGAGCGCGATCGCCGCAAAGCGTGAGGCAAGCTCCGATGTCAGCCGTGTCGTCATCTCTTGTCTCCCAAATCCAGCCGATCGCCCCAATCGGCCCGGCGGATCTCCTTGAAGGCCTCGCCATCGCGTTTGCTGAGCGTCAGCTCTGCAGCCGTGCCATCGGTGCGACAGAGTTTGACCCGCCCGACACCGCCATTGACGCGTGGCGGAGACAGCACCCGGTCGCCGCTGATCGTGACAGGCGCGCGCGAAGCGGCGATGAAGATGTATTTCTCGTCCTCCCACGGCACCTCGGCGCCCTTGGCCAGCCGATGCACCCGCGAGCGTGCCACACGGCGGGAGAAGTGGCACCAGTCCGGTGCCACGATCGGACAGTCGTCCGCATGCATGCAAGGCGCCACGAGATGCGCCCCGAAAGATCGCAGCCTGTCACGAACGGCAAGAATGCGCTGCCAGCCGGCCGGCGTGCCAGGCTCGATGACGACGAGCATGCCCTTGGTTAGAGCCCAGAGTTTTTCCGTGACGGTTCCGATGGTTGCCGGTGGCAGTTCGTCCAGCACATAGGCCAGCGTCACGAGGTTGGCTGGCCCAAGCGCTGGGATCTTGGCAGTGACGTCACCCGCCTGCCAGTGGCTTTTCACGCTGCCGGAGGCGGCGAGTTTCTCGCCGACGCTGCGGATCGCAGCGCTCGCTTCCACCATTTCGGCGGAGCTGAGACTGCCCCAAGTATCGGCGGCGGCCCAGAGTGCGGTGCCGGGACCGCAGCCGAGATCAATCAGGGTCTCCGGTTGAAAACCCGGTGCCGCATCCTCGACCATGGCGAGCGCCGCACGAACGGCGGCAAAGGTGGCGGGCAGGCGGGTGGCGAGATAGGCCTTGGCGGCCAGTGCATCATCGATATGAAAGCGACCGTCGCGCACCTCGCGCCGATAGCGATCCGAGAGAATGGCGCTGGCCTTGGCGAGCTTTTCCAAAGGCTCGCCCTGGAGCATCTGGTCTATGGCTGAGCGGAGGGGGGCTGGAAGTTCCATGCTATGCCCTCAGCCGCGCCGCGCGGCCCATTCGGGGCGAAGGATGGACATGAGAAAGAAATCTGAGCGGCTGCCGTCGGGCAGAAGCGCTGCCTCGCGCAGCACGCCTTCCTGGATGAAGCCAATTTTGCGGTAGACCGCCTGCGCCCGCGCGTTGCCGCTCACGAGATCGAGCCAGAGGCGATGCGCATTGGTTTCGAGAAAAGCAAAGTCGACGGCACCGGCGAGCAGCGGTGTGCCCACGCCCTTTTCCGGGCTGGAAACCGCGATGCGCTTGACGCAGGCATTGCCGTCGCGCCGGCCGAGATCCATCAGGATGACGAAGCCGAGCGATTGGCCATCGTCATCCTCGCCGATCAGATAGGCAAACGCGGGGTTGGCCAGCTGCGCCACGTGTTCGTCCAGACTGTAGCGTCCGATGAACTGGTCATAGCCCGGCTTGCGCTCGGTCTCCATGATGAACGGGATATCGGCCTCCGTTGCACGGCGCAGGACAAGCGCCGGCACGGATCAGAACTCCACCGCTTCGACGCGCTTGTCGACGAAGCGCAGGCCGACCCCGCCGGAAATCAGCTTCAGCGCGAGATCGCCAAACAGCTCCTTGCGCCAGCCCTGAAGGGCTGCGACTTCGGCCTTCTCGCCTTCCGCCGCGATCTTCTCCAGATCGTCGCTGTTGGCGATGACCTTAGAGGCAACCCCATGCTTTTCCGAGGTGAGGCGCAGTAGCACCTTCAAAAGCTCGACCGCCGACTGTGTGCCTTCGGGTGCATGGGCGTGACGCTGCAGATGCGGCATTTCGGACTTTGGCAGCGCAAGGGCCGTATTCACCTGCTCGATGATGGCAGCGCCTGAAGACGAGCGTTCCCAGCCCTTCGGAATGGTGCGCAGACGTCCGAGCGCCTCCACGTCTTTCGGCTGCTGCTGGGCGATCTCGTAAATGGCGTCATCTTTCAGCACACGCGAACGGGGCACGTTGCGCGAGCGGGCTTCGCGCTCACGCCAGGCAGCAACATATTGCATGACGGCAAGTTCGGTCGGCTTGCGCAGCCGCATTTTCAGGCGCTGCCAGGCCTGTTCCGGCGGCAGATCATAGGTCTCGCGGGATTCGAGGATCGCCATTTCCTCGGTCAGCCACTCGGCGCGGCCCTCGGCCTCCAGCTGGCCCTTCAGCTTCAGATAGACGTCGCGCAGATGGGTGACATCGGCCAGCGCATAATCGAGCTGCTTCTCGGACAGCGGACGGCGGCTCCAGTCGGTGAAGCGCGAGGTCTTGTCGATATGGACGTTCTTCACCTTCTGCACGAGCTGGTCATAGGAGACCGAGTCGCCGAAGCCGCAGACCATCGCCGCGACCTGCGTGTCGAAGATCGGATGCGGGATCAGATCGCCGAGATGGAAGATGATTTCGATGTCCTGGCGGGCCGCATGGAAGACCTTGGTGACGGCCGGATTGGCCATCAGCTCGAAGAAGGGCTTCAGGTCGAGGCCCTTGGCCATGGGATCGACGATATACTCATGCTCCGGGCTCGCCATCTGGATCAGGCAGAGTTCCGGCCAGAAGGTCGTTTCGCGGAGAAATTCCGTGTCGATCGTGATGAAATCGGATTGAGCGAGGAGGCGGCAGGCCTCTTCGAGCGCAGCAGTTGTATCGATCATTTCGGCTCGGTCATGGAAACTAAAGGATCAACCTTAGTTTCCCTTCTGGCCTTCCTTGTCAATATGAACGGCCCGGAAAGCAGGGCCGCGAGGCCATTGGAAGGCCCAAAGCGCCTTATTCGTCAGCCTCTCCGGTCTTCAAGGCGGCGATGTTCTGACTGTGGACGGCCTCATAGGGCGCGAAATAGGTGAGCGTCCCCGCAGCCAGTTCCGGAGCGATGAAGTTTTCAAGGCTCTCGGTCTCAAGCGTGGGATCATCCAGGCGGGCGAGCAGCCGCGTGAGATAATCGCGCGTGGCGGTCACCAGCGATGGCGGATAGCCGCCCGCAGCGATGACCGTCTCGTCACCGTGATTGGGCAGGATCCTGACGAAATCGAGCGTCGCCAGTCGGTCGAGTTCGGCAATGTGCCGCGTCGTGTTTCCCGGCTCCGAGATGTAAGTGACGCTGTCCTCTAGTGTGTCGCCGGCCAGCAGAACGCCGAGATGCGGCAGCAGTAGAACGGTGCCATCGGCGCTGTGAATGTCGAACTGGATCAGCCTGACGGTGATGTCGCCGACTTGAAGCTCCGTCTCGCCTTCGAACGTCTCCGTCGGCATGACGACCGGATTGATCGGCGGATCCTTCTCGGCAAGCACCTTGCGCTTCTCGATCAGCGTGTTGCGCGTCAGCTTGTTCGACAGGATCGGGCAGTCGATGAAGCCAGCATTTCCGGCGATATGATCGGTATGCCAGTGGCTGAGCACAACCCGGATGTTTCTGACGCCGAGACCGTAGAGATGGCTGCGTATGGCGCGCGCGTGCTCGAAGGAAATATGCGTGTCGTAGACGAGCGCTTCCGCGCCAGAGACGATTGCATAACTCGCAACGCCGAGACTGTAGGCGCCATCGTCGAGCCAGTTCGGCTTGGCCGAATGCAGCCGCTTCCCTTCGATCCGCCCGTCATAATAGGCGAAGACCCCAGGATAGGGCTCGTGAATGCGCAGCGTCACGGCAAGGCTCATGCTCAGGTCACCCGGAAATAGCCGGTCATGCCGGTCTTCTGGTGTTCGATGATGTGGCAATGGAAGACCCAATCCCCCGGATTGTCGGCGACCAGCGCAAGCTGGACCTTTTCATCCGGCAGCACAAGGTAGGTGTCCGAGACAAGCGGCTGGACTTCTCGCTTGCTCGAAGAGATGGCCTTGAAGTTCATGCCATGCAGATGGATCGGATGGGCATGTGGCGTGACGTTCTCGACATTGAGCAGATAGGCGCGACCGAGTTTCAGCTCCGCGATCGGCGCGGTCGGATCGGCCGTGTCGCCGGGATAGGGCACCTTGTTGATCGCCCAGAAGGAATAGCCGAGCGACCCGCAGATCGAATCGCGCGCAGCCGTTTCGGCGGTAGCGCTGAGCAGCAGCGGGATTTCGGTCGCGCTGGAGAGGTCCGCCTCGACACCGGCGTTTTCCGCAAGCGGGCCGAGATCACCAAGGTTACGCTTGAGCGATGAGCCGACGGCGCGGAACCTGGCGACCACCTTCGGCGTCGAGGGCCTCACATCTTCGAGTACCATCTCCACGCCTTCGCTGTCGGCGACGCGCACCGCGAGATCCAGCCGCTGGCCGGGCGAGACGACGGCCATGTCGAGCGCCAAGCGCTCCGGCACCGGATGCCCGTCGATGGCGATGATCTGAGCCTCCGCCCCAATGAGGCGCAGATTGTAGATACGGGTGACATCGGCCGCGAGGATGCGGACACGCACGAGGCTGCCGGCCGGAACGTCATAGACCGGCTCCGGCTTCCAGTTGGCGGTTCTGAGCGTGCCGAAGGTCCCGGTCTTCGCCGCATCGCGCGGCTTGAACTGCTCGATGAACTGGCTGTCTCCTCCGAGCCGGAAATCTCGGAGGTTCAGCACCACCTCGCCATCGAAGACGGGATCGCGGTCGTCTTCGACCACCAGCACGCCAGCAAGCCCACGCCCCATCTGCGTCAGCGTATTGCAATGCGGGTGATACCAAAAGGTGCCGGCATCGGGTGGCGAGAAGCCATAATCGAAGCGGTCGCCCGTATAGACGTAAGGCTGGGTGACGAAGGGCACGCCGTCCTGGTCGTTCGGTAGGCGGATGCCGTGCCAGTGGATCGTCGTCGGCTCGTCCAGCCGGTTGATGAGCCGCGCCTTGAAGGCTTCGCCGCGCTTGGTGCGCAGGATCGGCGGGGAGGGATCGGGAGACGTCTGCCCGGCAAGCGCATAGCGCATCACCCCGCGCGTCGCCTGCTTGCCGTCGAGCATGACATCGCCGGTCAGCGCCTCGATCTCGATGGGGTCGGTGGCGGCCAACGCCTGGCTCAGCCGTGGCATCACCGCATGGCCCACGCCATAGGCGCCGAGCACGGCGGCGGATTTAAGAAGGGTGCGGCGGGAAATGAATGTCACGATGGTAACTCTCGCTGGACACCCTGTTTTTAAAGTTGAGGCGGCCGATCAGCAATAGCCCCGTCAGGCCATGCTGTCGCAGGACTGACGACGATCAACTCAGCCGCCATCCTTCTCGTTCGGCGGTGTCGCAAGCTTGCTGAAGAAGGTCGAGGTGCGCAGCAGGCTGCGGAAGCGCATGCGCCGCTTTTCAGTCGGCACGGCATCGCGCGCCCGGATGCGGGCGAGCGTATAGGCGGCAAAGAACGTCAATACCACGATGACGTAAGCGAAAAGCGCATGCGGCCCGAAAGCCTCCATCAGGAAGGAGGCAATCAGCGGCCCGACGACCGCGCCGATCGACCAGAAGAACAGCGTGCCCGCCGAAACCAGCGCATGCTGGCCCGGTGCCGCATGGTCATTGGCATGCGCCGAACACAGCGAATAGAGCGGCAGCGCAAAGGCGCCGAAGGCGAAGATGCCGATGAAGTTGGCAAGCTCCCCATCACCCGCCAGAAAGGCGAGGAAGATCGAGGCGAGCAGCGCCCCGATGGTCGAAACGAGGATGATGACGCGGCGGTCCAGCTTGTCCGAATAATGGCCGAGCGGATACTGCAGCACGATGCCGGCAAAGATGCCGATGCTCATGAAGGTGGCGATCGCGGTGACCGACAGGCCGATGCCATCGGCATAGATCGGCCCGAGCGAGCGGAAGCTGGAATTGGTGAGCCCGATCACGATGCAGCCGACGGTCGCGAGCGGCGAGACCGACCAGAGAACCTTGATGTCGAATTTCACGTCCTGCGGCGGCTCGGGGCTCGACTTGTCGGCAAAGGAGATCGGCACGAGCGATAGCGAAAGCGCCATGGCGATGATGGCGAAGAGGTCGAAGCCGGAGACGCCGAAGAGCGGGATCATGTATTGCGCCGCCGTCACCGAACCAAGATCGACGAAACGATAGACGGAGAGGGTGCGCGCTCGCGTGGCGTTCGTGACGCGGGCGTTGAGCCAGCTTTCGACGACGGCAAACAGGCCGGCAAAACAGATGCCCTGCACAAGGCGCATGAGGAACCAGGAGATCGGGTCGATCACCAGCACCATCATGATCGAGGCGGCGGATGCGATTGCGGCGAGCGCCGAAAAGGCGCGGATATGTCCGATCGCCCGCATGATCTTCGTGACATAGACACAGCCGATCACGAAGCCGAGGAAATAGCCCGTACCGACCATGCCGATGACGGAAGTGCTGAACCCTTCCTCGATGCCGCGCAGCGAGATGAAGGTGCCCTGCAGGCCGTTGCCGCCGATGAGGATGCCGGCAGTGATGAGGAGGGGAATGAGAGGGCGGATATCATGCATGAGCGGGCCTGCGGGCCACGGCGGAGCGTTTGATCTGTGAGTCGGTGCCGTGGCAGGTCCGAATTCCTAGACCTGTTTGGCGGATGGCGACAGGCCAAAATCGCGGCCTTCTCGCCTTCCGCCCGGATTTGACCGTCAGAGGAAGGGCCGCCCCTGGACGGCCTGGACGAAGGTGCCGACGACCACGGCAATCGAGAGGACGGCGCCGAGTGCAATGCCGGGTCTGGCGAAACGGGGGGCAAAACGGTCGAGGCCGAGGCCCAAGATCGGGAGGGCCTGCATGATATGGGTGGCAAAGAAATGCGGCACGCGCAGATCGCCGCCAGTGCGCGACCAGCCGAACAGCGGCAACCCGCCGATGTCAGTCTTGATGCCGCCGACCCAATGGCCGGGACCGTCGATCTGGCCACCGCCGAGCGCAAAGGCGGTCATCAACGTGGCCACGCTGCCAAGGATCAATCCCCAGCCGCCGCCGAGCCGCAGGCCGGCCGGCGCATCGGGGCGTGGACGCAGCAGGATGTAAACGCCGATCACCAGGCTCGACAGCACGAGCAGCGCCGCACCCACACCCATCAGGTTATAGGCCAGAGCTTCGGAGGTCGTGCTGTCGTTGAAATGCGAGGCACGGCCCCGGGCGGCCTGGAGCGTGAGGTAGAGAATCTCGCCGCTTGCCGTGATCACGGCCATGAGGCTAGCGAGCCAGACGCCGCGTCCCGCCCGCGTTCTCTGCTCGATGAGCGGCAGCAGCAAAAGCAGCGTGACCAGCATCAGGGTGAGCGAAGCTTGGAATTTGAGCGGCTTGCTCCAGACGCTGATGTCGTTGAGCAGGCGCTCGTCGATGAAAAGGGCGATCAGGCTGGGAAGCGCAAGCGCCACCTGCAACCCGATGCCGACAATCAGCAGGCGGCGCGTCCTGTCTTCCGAAGCCTGGAAGTCCTGCGAAGAGGTGGGCGAGATGCTGTCATTGAAGAGCATGGTCATCGGTCAGGCCTTTCGGGGCTCAAGCGCGGTTTCCGTCGCGCGGGTGAGATAAAACAACAGCAGGCCCAGCGGCCCGAACATGAAGGTCGCAACGAGGATCGGCGCCTGCAGCAGCCGGTTCCAGCCGCGCTTGTCGGCCTCGAGGGCGATCCAGGTGCCGATGAAGAGATCGAAGGCGAGGTAATGCACCCAGCCGGCGACAAGCACGGGATCGCTGGTGAACAGCGCCCGGACTTCCGCAATCGAGCCGAAACCGCCGCCCTCGACGCGGAAGAAATTGACGAAGACCAGAACGGCGTAAGTCAGCGACAGCGCCCCGATCAGGCCGAAGCGGATGAAGGCGATCAAGGATCCCCAGCGGGGTGCCAGAATGAGCAGCAGCCAGCCCACCATGGCGGTGGTGCTGGCAAGCGAGAATACTGTTGCGGCGGACATGCAGACCTCATCTTGACGGTGACAAGATAAGCATGGGCCAAAACTTGGCAATGTCAAGATTGATTTTGACGGCATGGATTCGAGCGGTTATGAAGGGGCATGGCAAGACAGAAATCCTATCACCATGGCGACCTGCGCCAGGCCCTGATCGACAACGGCCTTGATATGCTGGAGGAGCATGGCCTTGAAGGCCTGACGCTGCGCAAGCTCGCTGCCCGCGTCGGCGTCTCCCATGCCGCCCCCGAACATCATTTTCCGACGCTCAGGCACCTTCTGACCGCCTTTGCCGCCGAGGGCTTCAGGCTGTTCGCCGCCTCGATGCGCTCCGCCATGGCGCAAGCCCCTGATGATCCGGCAGACCAGCTGCGCGCCGCCGCCCGCGGCTACCTCGCCTTTGCGAGCACGCGCTCGCATCTCTTCCGCCTGATGTTCACCGCCAACCGCCTCGACTGGGACGACCCGGCGCTCGGGCCCCCGTCACACGCGGCGCATGCCGTGCTTGAGGAAATCTCGTTGCCGGTGGCGAAACGCCTGAAGCGCGACACGCCGGAGGGCAGGGCGGCCGTCGAACAGCTCGTCTGGTCGCAGATCCACGGCCATGCCCATCTGATGATCGACGGCAAGCTGCAGCGGGAGGATGGGACCGGTTGTGAACCGTTTGCGCCGCCGCTGGATCTGGCGAGTGTGCTTTTGCCGGAGTGAGGGAGGCGCCTTCATGCACTACGTGGCAGTGATACTTGCAAATGCCGAAAAGCAGACCCTGGCCGCATTTTGAAGAAAGCTAAACGCAACATACGCTTGAACTGAAACAGGACAATGCAAGCCCGGTCACGCATAGACACATTAAGCGCAACAGGATGGGCGTTTCAAGTCGACCGCTCAATTCAAAAAGAGTTAACGCCAGGCTACCATTCCTACGGCTCAGTCTCTACTAGAAAAGGCTGTTCTGCTCGCCTGCACCTTCGCTGGCGCTTTGTGCGCCAAATCGATCATAGTGCTTAATGAACCACTCCTCATCATGAGATGTATGAAATCGAATTGTTATGCCTTTTTCCATTTCATTATTGTAGCGCAACAAAAGCAAGCCAAGGTCTATGGCCCAGCCCAATACCGCAATGTCGTCTGCGGGAGAGATGCGAAAGAAAGATGACATGCCAGCTGGCTGTGACCGGCCAAGTTGCTCCATTTTGCGATCGCGTTGTCGAAGGGCTTTCTTCAGAGCTTCAACGATCGTGCGGATTTGCCGGGCATACTCATCGGCACCAATTTTCTCTTCGAACATTTCGAGATTTGATACTGTTTGTTTCATATACTTATTGTGAGCTTCTTTGACTGCTGGAGCGCTAAATCCGCTGCTTCTCTCCAAAATGCTCAGTAAGGTCAGGACGCGACGAGGGTTTTCTGCCGATGCATATTCTGCTAGCGCGTCGATGTCGGGCTTAAGGTCCATTACGTGGGGAACTCTTGAAGCCATTACTTCACTGATCAGTTTCTTGGCAACGAGGTGGTCTTGGTGAGCCGCCTCTGTCAATGCGATGATCTGATAATCTTGACCGGGCAGAGGAGTATGCGCGGACGTCCGACCGAACAGGTTTGCCGAGCCCAACCCGTGTGTTGTCGAAGCGACTATACTGGAAGGAGACAATCGGAAGAGTTCACTTAAGAGAACGGTGTTCTGAAATTCCTGCGGCCAATCGATTCCATCGGCGAACAGGTGGATGTCATCTATAAGTACAGTCACCTCTCCGGCCATTAGCTGCTCGGCGACTTCATGAAGCGATTGGCGCAATTCCTTTAAGTCATGCTCTTGCAGCCTATGTTTTGTGTGAGAATGCATATGCGCTTTTGCGCGAAGGTTAGCGTAATTGCCAGATTCTCGAGCGTGCGAGAGGGCGAGCGATACCGCGAGAGGCACATGCGACGCGCGTGCGTCGACCCAGAGCGTCTGAAGGCCCGCGGCCTCGAGCCTTTGCTGGAGAAGTTTTAAGACCAGTGTTTTCCCAGTACCTCGCGCACCAGAAAGCAGAAAGTTGCTGCGGTGACTGGAAAGCTTCTCTAAGGCGCGAGCCGGGCTAGGAAAAAGTACGGGCGCCGTGCCTACTCTACCAACAAGAGCCTCGGATCGTGCGTTCCAATCAAATGACTTGGCCCGCGGGGGCGTGCTCACATGCCTCCGAAGAGCTTCGATCGCGATGTCAAGTAGCCTGTCATCTTTTAACGCGGTTGCGATGGATTTTTGTAGGTGCGGGTGCGCATGCAACTCCTTGAATTCGTTCCGGAGAACCGGCGCTAGCCGATCCATTGTTTCAACGCTAATATTACCACTGAGATCCCGGAACGCGTAGTAAGGGTGATCTCCTATTCGGCGCTCAAGTGAGGAGTTGATGCCGATTGCTCGATCGGCCGCTTCTTCCGGCGCGGGGCGAAAGCCGACGACTTCCTGCATGTCTCGGATATCTTGATAGAAGAGGCTGTTAGATTGCTCGCTTGCGAACAGTGGTGTTAGGAAGCCCGGTCCGCTAGAGATCGGGACTCCGGCAGTCACGAGATAAGCTGGCTGTATGCTCACAGCAGACCCTCCGCTTTGTAGAAATCACGCACTTCCTTCATGATAAGTGCCATATCCTCCCTTGGCGATGCATGAATACAGAAATAGCCAACACCTTTGGCCGAAAGCTCCAGCTCGATGAATTCGCGAACTTCTCGCCGGTCCAGCATCTGCTCGGGCACAACAACTGCTAGGATTTTAGCTGACCGGATGTCGATCGGATCAAGCGACTGAAGTTCGATCGACGATCGACGGGTGTCGGTGGCGGAAGCCGAACTTGAACCCACAAGCGAATGATAGGAGCGTACCGACATTGGCGCGTTATCGCTTTCGAAATCTCTGCGAACGCGCCCCATGTAATAGTTTATATTCGATCCGTAGATGCGCTCGATCAACTTCGCAGCTATGTCCATACGCGTACCGAGTGCGAAATCGCCGAGTTCCATCTTAGGGTGCAAGTGCTCTTTGTAGCGTTCAGTCACAAAGGCCCCAGTGTCGAAGGGGAAGATGTTACGAACGTTGGTTACTGCACTACCATCAATCACAAAACAGATTGAATGGAAGGCTTCCTGATCGGTGCTTTCGACATTCGCGTTGACGCGATACGTTGGGCGTCCATAAAAGAGATAGAGAATCTCGTCCCCGAGAAACGTGCATTTTGTCGGAGCAAGCGATTCCTTTTTGCTTATAAGCTTCTCCTCGAATACCCAACCATCTGTGGTATGGGTGAGGGGCAGTGTAGGTAGCTTGGTCGTTGTCTTCTCAAGAAATTCACGGAACCTCGAATTTTTCATAACTGCAATTTGCCCTCCGATGCAGCGACTGCGCAGCCAAGTGTAAAAAACAATGAATTGCATTTTTTGGTTGTGTTTGCCAGTGCAAAATTGCAGCAGAGAATACATTCCACGATTACTAATCTAGAGCAGCATATTCAAAGTCTGGATCTGTTCTATGTCGAGCTTTTTCGTGGCTTGGCGTTTGGTGTAAATGCTTACGCGCTTCTTAACCTCAATGCACAAGACCCAGACAGGCGATCAGTTCCCAAGCAAGATGGCTTTAGGATTCAATCGCTATTTGGCCAAAAGAACGCCCGCAAACTCTCGGCCAAAAAAGATATGGAGATTTTGGTGCTTCCGAAGGCAACAATGTCCGTAGAGGAACTGGAGGCGGACACCTCCTCTGAGGCCGTTTATGACGTGCTGCAGTAAGCAAATGTCAGCTTTCCCAGTCTATATGACAAAAGTCTCCATTCAGCTCTCGGCCCCATAACGGCCATCTACGGAATTAAGCATTTGGCATCCATTTCCCCCTTTGCGGAAAAATTGCATTCAATGCGCCGTCGCACCGTCGAATGTGCCGGGCCCTCCACCTAAGCTGAGACATTGCCTCGGCTCTGCCCGCCCCAGACCACGCAGCCTTGACAAATCAGCCACACCATGCGCTTTTCCGCCCGATTTTCTATCGGTCGCGCGCCGCGTCTCATGGTGCCTTTTCGACCGTCACATTCGGGATACCTGATCATGCATCGTTACCGCAGCCACACCTGTGCCGCTCTTCGCAAGTCCGACGTCGGGTCGACCGTTCGCCTCTCGGGCTGGGTCCATCGCGTTCGCGACCATGGCGGCGTGCTCTTCATCGATCTGCGCGATCACTATGGCATCACCCAGGTCGTGGCCGATCCGGATAGCCCGGCCTTCAAGGCGGCCGAAACCGTGCGTGGCGAATGGGTCATCCGCATCGACGGCTTGGTCAAGGCCCGCACCGACGACACCGTCAACAAGAACATGCCGACCGGTGAGATCGAGCTTTACGCTCAGGAAATCGAGGTTCTCTCGGCTGCCAAGGAACTGCCGCTGCCGGTCTTCGGCGAGCCCGATTACCCGGAAGACGTGCGCCTGAAGTACCGCTTCCTCGACCTGCGCCGCGAAACCCTGCACAAGAACATCGTCAAGCGCACGCAGATCATCTCCGCCATGCGCAACGGCATGGCCGCTGCCGGCTTTGCCGAATATTCGACACCGATCCTGACGGCCTCGTCGCCGGAAGGTGCGCGCGACTTCCTCGTGCCGAGCCGTATCCACGAAGGCAAGTTCTTTGCGCTGCCCCAGGCCCCGCAGCAGTACAAGCAGCTGCTGATGGTCGCCGGTTTCGACCGCTATTTCCAGATCGCACCTTGCTTCCGTGATGAAGATCCGCGCGCCGACCGCCTGCCGGGCGAATTCTACCAGCTCGACGTCGAGATGAGCTTCGTCACCCAGGAAGACATCTGGGCGACGATGGAGCCGATGATGACTGATGTCTTCGAACAGTTCGCCGAAGGCAAGCCGGTCACCAAGGAATGGCCGCGCATCCCTTACGATGTCGCGATCCGCAAATATGGCTCCGACAAGCCTGATCTGCGCAACCCGATCGTCATGGAAGGCGTCACCGACCACTTCCGCGATTCCGGCTTCAAGGTCTTCGCCGGTATGATCGCTTCGAACCCGAAGGTCGAGATCTGGGCAATCCCCGCCAAGACCGGTGGGTCCAGAGCATTCTGCGACCGCATGAACGCCTGGGCGCAGTCGACCGGCCAGCCGGGCCTCGGCTACATCTTCTGGAAGGAAGAGGACGGCAAGATCGCCGGCTCCGGCCCGCTCGCCAAGAACATCGGCGAAGAGCGCACGGAAGCCATCCGTCAGCAGCTCGGCCTCGAAGCAGGCGATGCTGCCTTCTTCGTCGCTGGCGATCCGGCCAAGTTCTACAAGTTTGCCGGCGAAGCCCGCACGCGCGCCGGCGAGGAACTGAACCTCGTCGATCGCGACCGCTTCGAAATGTGCTGGATCGTCGACTTCCCGTTCTACGAATACAATGAAGACGAAAAGAAGATCGACTTCGCCCACAACCCCTTCTCGATGCCGCAGGGTGGACTGGAAGCGCTGGAAAGCCAGGATCCGCTGTCGCTCAAGGCCTATCAGTATGACGCCGTCTGCAACGGCTTCGAAATCGCCTCGGGTTCGATCCGTAACCAGTCGCCGGAACTGATGGTCAAGGCCTTCGAGAAGGTCGGCCTGTCGAAGGATGACGTCGAGGAACGCTTTGGCGGCATGTACCGTGCCTTCCAGTACGGCGCTCCTCCGCATGGCGGCTGCGCCTTCGGTATCGACCGCGTGGTCATGCTGCTCGTCGGTGCGAAGAACCTGCGCGAAATCTCGCTCTTCCCGATGAACCAGCAGGCCCAGGACTTGCTGATGAACGCCCCGTCGCCGGCGACGCCCGCTCAGCTGCGCGATCTGTCGCTGCGCGTCGTGCCGCAGCCGAAGAAGGACTGATCCGCGAAAGGGATCTGAACTGTCGAAGGCCGGGAGCGATCCCGGCCTTTTATTTTGTCCAGCCTTGTGATTGGGCTGCTGTCAAAGAGGTTAAAGCCGCATGAAATCCTATGTGATGGAGCTTCGAACGCTGATCGGCGATCGCCTCTTGTTAGTGCCGTCTGTGGCTGCCGTTATCCACGATGATGCGGGCCGGTTGCTTCTTCAGGAGAAGTCATCGGGTGAGGGATGGAGTTTGCCCGCAGGAGCCATTGAGCCAGGTGAAACTCCGCAAGAGGCGGTCGCGAGAGAAGTCAGGGAGGAGGCCGGCCTGCATTTGATAAAGGCCACTATTCTGGATGTCTTTGGCGGGGCCGATTTCCGGTACACCTATCCCAACGGCCATCGGGTTGAATATGTGGTGACGCTGTTTTCGTGCAAAACCGTTTCGGAAGGCAGGCACTGGCAAGATCAGGAAACCAAGTCCTTGAAATACTTCGCCGAGGAGGAGCTTCCTATGTTGTCCCTTCCATATCCGCGTTCGCTACTCTATCACCCGGAACTTCACTGACTGGTTTCTTCTGGGCGCAAAAAACCCGGCTGCTTTCGCAGGCCGGGCTTCCGTGTCGATCGATAACGATCAGTCGTTGGCGGTGACCTTGAGGCCGATCAGGCCCGGAATGGTTTCCGGCGCGCCCATGGCGGCACCCATGATCATCGGGAAGGCGACCGGGTTGGCAGGCGCTGCAGCGATGGTGAGCGCCTTCGGGTCGTCGATATAGGTGTTCACCGCTGCCGAGATTTCGTTCTGGATCGCGCCGAGCTTGGCCTGGGCGAGCAGGATCGGCAGCATGCCCTTGACCATCTGTGCCATCTGGGCGCCGTCGGCACCGTTGCTCTTACCGGCATAATCGAGGCCGCGTTTGGTGATGCCGGCATCCTCGAAGCGGATCTGGGCGTCAACCAGCGACAGCTGCTGCACAAGGCCGAGCATGGCAAGGCCAGCGGCCTGCTGGGCCTGCTCGTTCTGCGGCTGCGCCTGCATCATGCGGGCCTGTTCCTGCATCTGCTTGACGAGATCGAGCGTGTAGCCGGACATCGAGAAGGCGAGGGAGAGCTTGCCGACATTGGCGAAATCGATCGAGTAATCATCGATGTCGATCGTACCGCTTTCGACCTCCCAGCTGCCGGACATGTTCATGCTGCCGTCGAGCGTGGTGAGACCCAGCGCTTCGATCTGTGCCTTGGCCTGCGGGTCTTCGACGGTGCTGAGATCGGCCTTTACACCGGTCACGGAGCCTTCGAAGGTGATCGTGGTCTCATCGTCCGACAGACCCATCGTGCCGACGGCTTCCGCCATCGAGAAGACCGACTTGCCATCGACGGTGACATCGACCGGACCGCTATGGGCCTCTTCGTAGAACATCAGCGAATCAATGCCCTCGGCATTGGCGTCGCCTGGGACATAAACGCCGGCAAGATAGAGATCCTGAACCTTGAAGCTCGACTTGTCCTCAGTGACGTTCACCTCCGGAAATTCGACACGCTCGATATAATAGGCGCCGCCTTCTTCCTCGCTCACGCCTTCCAGCGTCAGTTCTTCAAGCATTAGGGGCTTTTCGGCCGTGGCGCCTTCAACCCCGAGCTTCAGGCCCTTGAAGACCACGTTCGATCCATCGACCTCGACATTCTCGGCCGTGATGTTGCTGCCGCCCGTTGCGAAGGCTGCATTGATCTTCTTCAACAAATCCTGTCCGTCCAGCGCGAGCGCCGGGCCTGTGAACGCGCAAAGCGCCGCGCCCGCGAGCAGAATTCTGGTGGAACGGTACAAGGTCATGGTGAGGTCCTCTGTTGCTGTTGGCCGCCGGAAGCGGACCCAAAAGGTCGGAAATATTTATAAGTGGGATTGGAAAAACGTCCACCGGTTTTCGCCATAGACTGGTGCGGGTCGAATGTGGCGTGATCACGGTCACAGGCTCTTAATCCACAGGCAGAACGCCCGGATTCCTTGCCGTTACGGGTCTTCTCCGATAGGGGAAACCCATGGGGACAAATCAGCTTCCGCCCGAAGAGGGTGGCGATCACATTCTTCCGGTTGACCTGAAGGCGGCGCTCGAAGAGCGTTATCTCGCCTATGCCTTGTCGACGATCATGCATCGCGCCCTGCCGGACGTCCGCGACGGTCTGAAGCCGGTGCATCGCCGCATCATCCACGCGATGAGCGAAATGGGCATCCGCCCGAACTCGGCCTTCAAGAAATGCGCCCGTATCGTCGGTGACGTCATCGGTAAGTTCCACCCGCATGGCGACCAGTCTGTCTATGATGCGCTGGTGCGTCTCGCGCAGGACTTCTCCCAGCGTTATCCTGTTGTCGACGGGCAGGGCAACTTCGGCAATATCGACGGCGATAGTGCAGCTGCCTATCGTTACACCGAAGCCCGCATGACCGATGTCGCGGCTCTGCTGCTCGAAGGCATCGACCAGGATGCTGTCGATTTCCGCCCGACCTATAACGAGGAAGACGACGAACCGACGGTTCTGCCCGGTGCCTTCCCGAACCTGCTGGCGAACGGCGCGTCAGGCATCGCGGTCGGCATGGCGACGTCCATTCCGCCGCACAATGCCCATGAGCTCTGCGACGCGGCGCTGTATCTGATCAAGAACCCCGGCGCGCCCGTCGAGGAACTGCTGGCAGATCCCGCCCATCCGGAACGCGGCGGCATTGAGGGACCGGACTTCCCGACCGGCGGCGTGATCGTCGAAAGCCGCGCCTCGATGCTCGAGACCTACCGCACCGGTCGCGGTGGTTTCCGGGTGCGTGCCAAGTGGGAGACCGAGGATCTCGGCCGCGGCGGCTACCAGATCATCGTCACCCAGATCCCGTTCCAGGTGCAGAAGTCGCGTCTGATCGAGAAGATCGCTGAATTGCTGATCGCCCGCCGCCTGCCGCTCCTGGAAGACGTGCGCGACGAGAGCGCCGAAGACGTGCGCCTCGTTCTCGTGCCGAAGAGCCGCACGGTCGATGCGACCCTGCTGATGGAATCGCTCTTCAAGCTCACCGAGCTCGAAAGCCGCATTCCACTCAACATGAACGTGCTCTCGCAGGGCAAGGTGCCGAAGGTCATGGCCCTCAACGAGGTGCTGACCGAATGGCTTGACCACCGCAAGGACGTCCTCGTCCGTCGTTCGAAGTTCCGCCTTGCAGCCATCGACCGGCGCCTGGAAATCCTCGGCGGCCTGCTGATCGCCTATCTCAACCTCGACGAGGTGATCCGCATCATCCGCGAGGAAGACGAGCCAAAGCCTGTCCTGATCGCCAAATGGGATCTGACCGACAACCAGGCCGAAGCCATCCTCAACATGCGGCTGCGCAACCTTCGCAAGCTCGAAGAGTTCGAGATCCGCAAGGAGCACGAGGCGCTCTCGGCCGAGAAGGCGGAAATCGAATCCCTGCTCGCTTCCGATGACAAGCAGTGGCAGACCGTCGCCTGGGAAATCGGCGAGGTGAAGAAGAAATACGCGAAGGCGACCGAGCTCGGCCGCCGCCGCACTGTCTTCTCCGACGCTCCGAGTGCCGATGTCGAGGCAATCCAGCAAGCGATGATCGAAAAGGAACCGATCACCGTCGTCATCTCCGAAAAGGGCTGGATCCGCGCGCTGAAGGGTCACATCTCCGACACGTCTGCGCTGACCTTCAAGGAAGGCGACGGGTTGAAGGTGGCTTTCCCCGCTCAGACGACGGACAAGATCCTGCTGGTGACCACGGGGGGCAAGGTCTACACGCTCGGCGGCGACAAGCTGCCCGGTGGCCGTGGCCATGGCGAACCGCTGCGCATCATGGTCGACATGGAAAACGATCAGGACGTGCTGACCGCCTTTGTTCATGACGCGACTCGCAAGCTGATCTTTGTCTCGACCGCCGGCAACGGCTTCATCGTGCCGGAAGGTGAAGTCGTCGCAAACACCCGCAAGGGCAAGCAGATCATGAATGTCGGCATGCCCGACGAGGCAAAGCTGGTGGTCGCCGTCAGCGGCGATCATCTGGCGGTCGTCGGCGAAAACCGCAAGCTGCTGGTTTTCCCGCTGACCCAGATCCCGGAAATGACCCGCGGCAAGGGCGTGCGCCTGCAGCGCTACAAGGATGGCGGCATCTCCGACGTCAAGTTCTTCGCGATGGCAGACGGTCTGACCTGGGCCGACAGCGCCGGCCGCACCTTTACCAAGACCAAGGAAGAGCTGGTCGAATGGCAGGGCGATCGCGCCTCTGCCGGCCGCCTTGTGCCGAAGGGTTTCCCGCGCAGCGGTAAATTCTCGGGCTGATCTCAAGGTCTCGACAGACAAAAGTCGGTCGCCTTGCGGCCGGCTTTTCTGTGTCAGCCACGCTCCCAGATCGACCAGACCCCCATCAGCGTCGCGGCATTGCCCAGGATGAAATGCGAGACGATGGGGCCGGCGAGGTTGCGATACTTCAGGTGCAGCCAGCCCCAGACGATGCCGGAGACGAGGGCGACCACGGCGAGCGACTGGGAATAGTGCAGATGCAGAGTGGAGAAGATCAGCGAGGTGATCACGATCGCCGACATCGGGCGGGTCTTGCCCGGCATCAGATCGGCAATTGCCGTCAGCAGCACCCCGCGGCAGATCCACTCCTGGAGCGGTGCGACGATGATGTAGGTGTAGACGGTGATCGTCACCAGCTTCGGGTCGATCACAGGCGTTCCCTGAAGCTCGGGATAGAGAAGGGTGCGGAAATAGGCCATGGCGGCCAGAGCGACGGCGCTGATGGTCAGTCCCATGCCAATCGACCTCCAGATATTCTCCATCCGGATGCCCATGTCGTGTCGCGTCAGACCGCAGCGCACGGTCAGTCCCCAGATGACGAAGGCGCCCCAGACTTCCATCACGCGTGAGGTCCAGAACATCACCTGCGACTGATGGGTCACCTTGAGATTGGTCAGGATGAGGCTGTTGACCAAGGCATAGATGTTGATCATCAGAACCATGGTGACGAAGAGGAAGGCGAGCGCGTGATAGCGCCGGTCGGCCTCTTCGAGCGCCACGAACTGCTGCCTGAGCTTGCCGTAACTCGCCGACAGCTGGGCATAGATCTTGCGGAAGAAGAGAGTCGCCAATTCTGGTCGATCGCTGAGGAACTCGCGATACTGCGCGCGGTCGATTGTCCAGCCACGCAGCCGTGTCAGCGTTCTGGCCGACGCGCTACGCGGATCGCCGCTGATCAGCCCGAGCTCGCCGATGAGCGAGCCTTCGCCGGCGATGGCAAGAACATTGCCGCTCTCTTCATCGTAGACCTCGATCTCGCCCTCGGCGATCAGGATGGCAAAGTGGCTGTCGTCGCCTTTTCGGAACAGGATCGTGCCGGCTTCATGATGCACCGGATCGACATGGCTGCGGAAGGCGTCGAGATAGCCGTCGCTCACCCTGATGGAGGTGTCTTTCAGAAGCTTCTCGGCAAAATCAGGCTGTCCGGCCAGTTGCGTTGCGTCGACCGTGCTCATGCGCGTATCCGTCCAGATTGGAATTTGGCCGGATACTACTGATTTCGTTCAGGAAACGCAGAGGTGCCGATCGTCCAATTCTGGGATCAATCAGCACTCTCCCTCAAAGACCGGAAACGCTCGCCAGACGCGGGAAGGACTTGATCTTGACTTCGTCGATTGGAACAGGACGACCCAGATAATAGCCCTGACCGAGCTCGATGCCGAGCTCGTGCATCAGTTCCACATGGTCGGCCGTCTCCAGGCCTTCGATCAGGATCTTCAGGCCGCGATTCCGGATGAGGCGAATGATGTCCTCGAGCATGGCGCGCCCCGCCGGACGGCGGGCATCCTGCAGGAAGGAGCGGTCGATCTTGACCGTGTCGAAGGGGAACAGGCGGAGCCAGGAGAGGCCGGCAAAGCCCGTGCCGAAGTCGTCGAGCCAGATGCGAATCCCGAGCGCCTGCAGATCGGTGATGCAGCGGATGACATCCGACTGCCCCTCCATGTCGATGCCTTCGGTGATTTCGAAGGCAAGCTGCGAACCGGAGACGCCTGTTTCTTCAAGAATCGTCGAGACGGCCAGAGCAAAACCGCGGGACTTGAGCTGAATGGCAGAGACGTTGACGCTCGCCATCGGCGCAATGCCGGTTGCGAGCACTTCCGTGCAGGCCCGGCGGATTGCCCAGAGGCCGAGATCGAGGATCGCGCCGGTGCGTTCGGCGACCGGGATAAACTGTGCCGGCGACAGTGGCGTGCCGTCGACCATCTTCATGCGCATCAGCGACTCGACCGCCTCGACGCGGCCGGTGCGCAGGTTCTGGATCGGCTGGTAGACCAGATGCACGAGGTCGTTCTTGACCGCCATCCGGAGCGTCGCCGCTATGTTCTCGTTGTCGTCGCTGGTCAGCGGATCGTTCGGGTTGAACAGCCGGATGCAGTTTCTGCCATTCGCCTTGGCCGAATAGAGCGCCCGGTCCGCCTCGTTGATGATACGTTCGAGCTTGGGGCCGCTCTGCGGACGCGTATAGGAGGCGCCGACACTGACAGTCACCACCGCCTGGCCATCGCGCCGCTGGTCGTGGACGAGATGCAGTCCCTCGACGGCGCTGCGGATGATCTCGCAGAGCGCCATGACCTGATCACGACCCGTCACGCGGGACAGCACGATGAACTCTTCGCCACCATAGCGGCCGACCGAAGCGTTGAGTGGCTTCAGCGTGTCGTTGAGCACGTTCGCGACCAGGATCAGGCAGCGGTCACCGGCCTGATGGCCGTAAAAATCGTTGTATTTCTTGAAGAAGTCGACATCGACCAGGATCGCCGCAAAGGCCTTTCCTTCGCTCTGCCAGTCGTTCCAATAGTCGCGGAGCCGCTTGTCCACAGCGCGGCGGTTTTCCATGCCGGTGAGGTAGTCGGTGTTGGATAAGCGCTCGAGAGCTTCCCCACGTTTTTCAGCCTCACTGTGCTGATGAGCCGCTTCCACAGCATTGAGAAAGACGTTGTAGCGTTCCTCGTTGAGCTTCCAGTTCACGTAGGACGTGAATAGGAAGCAGGATGCGTAGAACAGGATGACGACTACGGTCTGCTCCAACGACAGCGCAGGCGCATGCAGCATACTGTAGAGGAAGATGACGAGGATCGTTGCCGACGTCATGACCGACAGGCGGAAGACGAGATTGAAGAACAGGTTCGCACTCATCATGAAGATGGTGCCGAACAGCATGTAATACCGGAATGCATCCTCAGCTGTGGTGTGGCTCGCCGGAATGAGCCAGGCAACATATCCGACGACAACAGTTGCGGCGCAACTGAGATCGACCCAATGGAGGCCGACCCGCCGCGCCACGCAGACCTCCATGACCGAGATGGCGAGGATCGCCGCGATCAGTCGCGCCGTGACAGTCTGGACTGCCACATCAGGCAACAGGAAGGCGTCCGCAACGCCGAACAGAAGGTAGACGAGCGCGGCAAGCCATAGACCCTGGCGGGTCTGGCGCAACTGCGTGAAGCTGCGATGCGTCTGGTATAGCGCGTTCAGGGCGGGGAGGGTGATGGTCTTGGCATCGATTGCAGGAGGGCTGTAGTTCGAACCGTCGCTCCATGCGGAGTCAGTTCCAGACCCGCTGTGCATGTGCGGGTTTGTGTCGCGATTTCCGCGCACTGGGTTCTTGATGACCCGATCCATCACGACTCCATCGTCACCGCGCACGTTACGCGCTCGTCTACACTAGCTCGCCCACGTGTTAACTATGTTTTAAAGTCTGCCTAAAATCGGAGTGCACTTATTGCCGTCCGCGATTATGGTTTACAAAGAATTAATGTGAGTTTTGACTAAATAAGGAGTGAAGTGTGAGTGATGTAAAGATTGCATTCGACGGCCAGAGCCTCATCACGCCGGACTCTATTGCGGCGACGGTGTTTTCGACTTCGGTCGATGCCACCGATAAGGATCTGGCTCTGGCACGTGCCGAAATGGCACTTCACCTCCGTGTTGCGGAGCAGCAGTTCGAGCAGAAAACTGCCGTCGGCCAGATCATGCTTCGCCTGCTGACCGGCCTCCACGAGATCCGCAACCGATTTTCTCCGAAGGTCTGGGAGCAACTCATCCCGGTGGCCCAGAACCATGCCATCGCCAGGCATTTCCATGAGGATCCATTCACCCGCTGGTCATTCGAAAAGCCGCGCGGTTACTCGGGTGACGCGGGTCTTCTCGACTTCATCTATGGCCATCCGTCGGTCCAGCCGATGCTGGATGCAGCAAGCCCGATGGGTAAGGAGGTTCATGCCTTCACCAGCCAGTCGCCGGCATGCGTCGCGGTCCGGGAACGCCGGGATCTGCTGGCCCAGTTCGTCGACGATGTCGCGTCTTCGCGCGGCGGCGAGGCGGAAATCCTGACCATCGCAGCTGGTCATCTGCGTGAAGGCAGCATGTCGCAGGCCCTGAAGGACAAGACGATCAAGCGGTGGATCGCGCTCGATCAGGATCCGATGAGCGTTGGCGCCGTCGCCAGCGAATTCGCGGGAACCGCGGTCGAAGCCGTGAACGGCTCGGTCCGCACCGTGCTGACCCGTGCGCAGACCCTCGGTACCTTCGACTTCGTCTATGCAGCCGGTCTCTACGACTATCTCGCCGACGAAGTGGCCATCAAGCTCTCGCAGCGCTGCCTGCAGATGCTGAAGCCGAACGGTACTTTCCTGTTTGCGAACTTCTCGCAGGAAGTCCCCGATGACGGCTACATGGAAACCTTCATGAACTGGGCGTTGTTGCTGCGTTCGGAAGAAGACATGTGGCGGATCATGCGCGCGACGACCGAAGGTCTCGACGTCGAATGCTCGCTCCGCTTTGGCCAGAACAAGAACATCGTCTACGGCATCATCCGTAAACTGTCCTGAAATGAAACAGCCCTTCGCAGCGTTTGATCTGCGAAGGGCTGGCCTGTCCTAAAATGGGACTTTTCTTCCGCAACTTTTTCTGGCTTCACCCCTCGGGTTCGAGGGGGAAACGCGTCCAACCCTGATGCATCAGGTGTTCCTGCGGCTGGAAACGTGTCTTGTATCCCATTTTCTTCGAGCCCTGCACCCAGTATCCGAGGTACACATGCGGCAGGCCGAGCGCCTTCGCGCGGCGAATGTGGTCGAGCACCATCATCGTGCCGAGTGACCGCTTTTCCATTTCCGGATTGTAGAACGAATAGACCATCGACAGCCCGTCGCTCATCAGGTCGGACAGCGCAACCGCGATCAGTTCTCCCCGCGGCTGGGCCGAGATGCCGTCGCCCGGTGAGCGCAGCCGGTATTCGATGACGCGCGTCTGCACATGGCTGTCCTCGACCATGATCGCATAGTCGAGCGCCGACATGTCAGACATGCCGCCGTTCTGGTGCCGATGATCGAGATAGTGGCGGAAGAGAGAGAACTGCTCGGTTGAAGGCTGGGCCGGAAAGACGGTGGAGACAAGATCTGCATTGGTGGCCTCGACGCGCCTGAAGCCGCGGCTCAGTTCGAACTCGTTGACCAGCACCCGGACCGACACGCAGGCGCGGCAGGATTCGCAGGCCGGGCGATAGGCGATATTCTGAGACCGACGAAAGCCCCCTTGCGTCAAAAGATCGTTCATCTCGGTCGCCCGCTGACCGACAAGATGGGTGAACACCTTCCGCTCCATCTCTCCCGAGAGATACGGGCACGGCGCAGGCGCCGTCAGATAGAATTGCGGGGAGGGGCTGGTCTGCGTGTTCATATGCGGATGAAGAGAATCCTTTGGCGTGACCTGTCAGAGGTAGGATGGCGCAAGAATGGAAAAGGTCAACACTCCGGCGAGACGCCGGAGTGCATTGTCTCGGATAGCGTGCCGAACCAGATCAGTAAGTCCTGACCGCAGCCGTGCCGAGCAGCAGGTCATGCACCAAGCGCGAACGCTCGATGAACAGGCCGGCGAGCAGCACGAGCGGTGTCAGCACGGAGTTGAGGATCCAGAACAGCGCCAGATGGGCGACCGCCGTGACGAAGTCGATCTTGCGACCATCAAGGCGGACCATGGCAATGCCCATCATCCGCATGCCCGGCGTGGCCTGGGACGGACCCGCAAGCGACATGCCGAAATAGAGGCCGGCGACGACGAAGAACAGGATCGGATAGAGAAGCCAGCCGAGACCGAGCGTCAGGATACCAAGGAAGAACACCACCACGGCCGCCGGAATCCAGAGAAGGCCGATGAAGAGATAGTCGACGAGGAATGCAAAGACGCGCCGCGATAGCACGCCGCTATAGGCGCGCCAGTCTTCGGGGGCGGCATAGGACGAATTGCTGTCGAGGCTCATATCGGGCTCCTTTACGGTTGTGTCTCAGATATGGGGAGCCCGATCCCGAATACAATAATCCGTGAGGGTCACCGCGCCGGGTGAACCTCAGCCCTGTTTCGCCAGCAGGCGTGCAACCTCGGGCGCGAAATAGGTGAGGATCCCGTCGCAGCCGGCGCGCTTGAAGCAGAGCAAGGTTTCGAGCATGGCGCGCTCGCCGTCTATCCAGCCATTGGCGGCAGCAGCCTTGATCTGGCTGTATTCGCCGGAGACCTGATAGGCGAAGACCGGAAGGCCGAAGCTCTCCTTGAGGCGCCAGCAGATGTCGAGATAGGGAAGACCAGGCTTGACCATCAGCATGTCGGCGCCTTCCTCGACGTCGAGCGCTGCATCGCGTACCGCCTCGGTGCCGTTGGCCGGATCGATGTAATAGGTCTTCTTGTCGCCCTTCAGGAGGCCGCTGGTCGAGATCGCCTCGCGGTACGGGCCATAATAGCAGGAGGCGAACTTGGTGGCATAGGACATGATGCCGACGCTCTGATGACCGGCGGCATCCAGCCCTCGGCGGATCGCGCCAATACGTCCGTCCATCATGTCGGAGGGCGCGATGATGTCGGACCCGGCATCGGCTTGCGCGATAGCGGCGCGCACCAGCTGGTCGACCGTCTCGTCGTTGACGATCTCGCCATCCCGCAGAATGCCGTCATGGCCGTGACTGGTGAAGGGATCGAGCGCCACATCGGTAATCACGCCGATATTGGGAACCGCCTTCTTGATCGCAGCGGTCACCTGATTGAGAAGATTGTTGCTCTTCAACACTTCGGAGCCTGTCTGGTCGCGCAGCTCCATTTCCACATTCGGGAAAGTCGCAAGGGCCGGAATGCCGAGGTCGGCCGCTTCTCTGGCTGCCTCGACCGCCTTGTCGACGCTCATCCTGAACACACCCGGCATCGCCGCGATCGGCTCCATGATGCCGGAGCCCGGCACGACGAAGATCGGCCAGATCAGATCATCGACGGTCAACCGGTTTTCCAGAACCATGCGGCGCTGCCAGTCGGCCTTGCGCAGGCGGCGCATGCGCCGGTGGCCGGTGACGTGGTCTACCTGATGTGTCTTGTCCGTCATGATCGTGATCCTTGGTCTATCTTCGGCTGCTGATTAGCACGCCGACCGGGGCTTGCAAAACGGAAGCCTGACGGAGGCGAACTGTCTCTTATCGGGATTGGCTCGACATGGATGATGCGATCAGTAGGGGAGGGGGCGGCGGCCGTGCTGGCGGAGGGGTTGTCCCCAGCCTATCCTCCTATCCATGGAAGCTGATTCGTCGCAGACACCTATCCGCAGTCTCACCGAGACTATCTTCGTGCTCTTCCTGCGCGTGGTTGCGCTGTCCTGTCTGTGGTTCGGTCTGCAATATTGGGCGCTCCTCGTCGGCTACAGCCAGGAGGGGCTCGGCCGCTTCGATCTCCTCTCGACACCCTGGCGGGTGGCGGCCACGGGGCTTGCGGTCGTGTTTCCGGTCGCAGCGCTCGGCCTCTGGCTTGCCGGCTCGTGGGGCCCGGTCATGTGGCTGCTCGCGGCAGGCGGCCAGATGCTGATGTTCACCGTCTGGCCGGAGATCTTCGGCCGCAACACGCTGGCCGTCACCATGCATTCCGCAGTCTTCGTCGTCTTTGTTCTTTTCCGCCTGGCGTTGTGGCTCGAAGGGAGACACAAGCAGGAGCGTATAACGGTTGATTTACCCTGATAGCAGGCTGGGCTTTAGTAAGCCTCTGTTAAGCCTGCGTTTTAAATAGAATTTTATGCGCATTGGATACGGTCCTCACCAAGGCGGGAGAAAAAACCAACACCGCCAAACAAAACAGTGAGGCAGACCGATATGAACACCAAGCTCAAGCCGCAGCCGGCCACTCTCGACCCGCAGGAAGAAGCGATCCGTTCGCTCTACCTCGAATCCCTCCACCTCGTCGAGCGTCTTCATCGCCGCCTTCTCGACGTCATCAAGGACGAGTTCGACCGCAAGGGTCGCTCCGACATCAACGCCGTCCAGGCACTCCTGCTCTTCAACATCGGCAATTCGGAACTGACCGCCGGTGAACTGCGCTCGCGTGGTTACTACCTGGGCTCGAACGTTTCCTACAACGTCAAGAAGCTCGTCGATCTCGGCTTCATCAACCACGCCCGCTCGCGTGTCGACCGTCGCTCGGTCCGCATCAGCCTGACCGAAGCCGGCCAGGAAATAGCCGAAACCGTTGCCAAGCTCTATGAGCGCCACATCGGCTCGATCCAGAAGGTCGGCGGCATCGGCACCGACGAGTTCACGCAGATGAACAAGCTTCTGCAGCGCCTCGACCGGTTCTGGAACGACTCGATCATGTACCGCCTCTGATCCACCGGAGGTTACGCGACACCCACGCATTTCCTCCAGTCATGCGGTGGCATTGAGAAGGCGCTAGGTCGCGGGTTCAGCCTGCACCGTAGCGCCTGGTCTCGTTTTGCGTTCGTTCCAGGTTTCTCGACCGCAGTTCCGTAATCAGAAACGCTGTCGGCGCCACCGTGTAGCCGCGTTCGGCGAGGAAACGTCTGACCCGTTTTAGGTACTTGGGTTCTGGAACCTTATTGTATCGCCCCGCGACCTCTGTGACTTCACGGCCCACAAGCAAAATGTTGGCTCTCGGTTCGTTGAGCGAGTTGCGGAGGGAATATATGGTGTGAGGCCCGTCATAAAACATTCCGACGCAATTACCCATCAAACCGCCTTCGCGCTGATAGTCGAATTTGGTCAGTAACTCGATGATGCGCCACCCATCCTCAAAGCTGAAAACCACCACACTGTCATCGAGCTCTTCCATCAAAGCCCCCCGCAAATCACCGCTCGCATCTGAGTGAATCAGCGAACCCGGGCGCGAGCAAGCAGCCTGAACCATGTCTGGACGACGATCTTTGGGCGTGACTACCTGAGCCCGATAGCCCCGGATTCGATCTACACACTCCCGTGACGCAACCCTTGGTGACACGAATTGGCCATATTGATATGGGACCGCCGAGACTAGGAACGGAGGTGCGTCGATAGCCTCCGATCGACCCCGAAATGCATGTCCCTGCCTGTCTGGCGGCGCTTTGTTAACCATGGCGCGGTATGCGTTTGGGACAGGTTCAGGATGAAACGGTAGGAAATATGTCCAAGACGTCTGGAATTGTTGCTCTCTCGCGCCGCTCCCTGCTGCGTGGTGCCGCTGCTGCCGGTGCTGCGGCATTCACCGGGCAGGCCTTGGCGCAGGATGCGGTCAATGACTTGATCAATGCACCGCGTCGCGGCAACTGGGACGATCAGTTTGACGCCCAGGCGTCGCGCACCGTTGCCGCCGTCACGTCGAACACCCCGATGCTGAGCGCCAGCAACCTCGTCAACATGCAGCAGGCGATCGGCCAGTACCAGATGATCGTCTCGAACGGCGGCTGGCCCACGATTAACCCACCCTCGGCACTGCGGATCGGCGCCACGGACCCCTCCGTGCAGAGCCTGCGCCAGCGCCTGATGATCGCAGGCGACCTGCCGCAGGAAGCCGGTATGTCCAACTCCTACGATTCCTACGTCGAAGGTGCGGTCAAGCGCTTCCAGGCTCGTCACGGCCTGCCGGAAGACGGTGTTCTTGGCGAATTCACCGTCAAGGCGCTGAATGTCAGCGCCGATGTTCGCCTGAACCAGCTCAACACCAATCTGGTGCGCCTGCAGTCGATGTCCGGCGATCTCGGCCGTCGTTATGTGACGGTCAACGTTCCCGGCGCCTCCGTCGAAGCCGTCGAGAACGACCGCGTCGCACTGCGCAACACCGCAGTCGTCGGCCGCATCGACCGCCCGACCCACATGATCAACTCGAAGATCTATGAGGTCATCCTCAACCCGTACTGGACGGCGCCGCGCTCGATCATCGAGAAGGACATTGTCCCGTTGATGCGCAAGGATCCCACCTATCTGACGCGCAACAGCATCCGTCTGTTCGACGGCAACGGCAATGAGGTCGCGCCGGAAACGGTCGACTGGAATGCCGCCAAGGCGCCGAACCTGATGTTCCGTCAGGATCCGGGCAAGATCAACGCCATGGCATCGACCAAGATCAATTTCCACAATCCGCATAACGAATACATGCACGACACGCCCCAGCAGGGCCTGTTCAACAAGCTCATGCGGTTTGAATCCTCAGGCTGCATCCGCGTGCAGAACGTCCGTGACCTCGTCACATGGCTGCTGCGCGACACGCCCGGCTGGTCGCGCCAGGAAATCGAGCGCGTCATCACGACCCGCCAGAACAACCCGATCAAACTGGCCGAAGAAGTGCCGGTTTACATCGTCTACATCAGCGCCTGGTCGACACGTGACAACATCGTCCAGTTCCGCGACGACATCTATCAGAAGGACGGCGATGCGCAGCTCGCGCTGCAGGCCAATATCGGCGTCGAGCAGTTTGCAGGCTCCGTGGAAGAAGATTTCGTTCCGCTGCAATAAGGGCCTCTGCCGAACTCGAAAGATCCCAAGCCGCGCCTCGTGCGCGGCTTTTCTTTTTTTGGGCTGCGGCCATTCGCCCCCGCGCGTCAATTGATCTGCAAATGTCGCTCTCCGTATTGCTCTCGTGACTGCGGAAGTTTAAGACCCCACAGCATCAAACGCTTTTGAGGAGCCAGCGATCATGTCGAACAACGATGCCTTCTTTTCTCGTTCTCTCGCCGATACCGACCCGGAGATTTTCGGTGCGATCGAGAAGGAACTCGGTCGTCAACGTCACGAGATCGAGCTGATCGCCTCTGAGAACATCGTCTCCCGCGCCGTGCTCGAAGCCCAGGGCTCGATCATGACGAATAAGTACGCCGAGGGCTACCCGGGCAAGCGCTATTACGGCGGCTGCCAATTCGTCGATATCGCAGAAGAACTCGCGATCGAGCGCGCCAAGAAGCTCTTCGGCGTCAACTTCGCCAACGTCCAGCCGAATTCCGGTAGCCAGATGAACCAGGCCGTCTTCCTGGCGCTCCTGCAGCCCGGCGACACCTTCATGGGCCTCGATCTGAACTCGGGCGGTCACCTGACCCACGGTTCGCCGGTCAACATGTCCGGCAAGTGGTTCAACGTCGTCTCCTATGGCGTGCGTGAAGACGACCACCAGCTCGACATGGAAGACGTGGCTAAGAAGGCCGAGCAGCACAAGCCGAAGCTGATCATCGCCGGCGGCACCGCCTATTCCCGCACTTGGGACTGGAAGCGCTTCCGCGAAATCGCAGACTCGGTCGGTGCATACCTCATGGTCGATATGGCCCACATCGCCGGTCTCGTTGCAGGTGGCCAGCATCCGTCGCCGTTCCCGCATTGCCATGTCGCGACCTCCACGACCCACAAGTCGCTCCGTGGTCCGCGCGGCGGCATGATCCTCACCAACGACGAGGATCTGGCGAAGAAGTTCAACTCGGCCGTCTTCCCAGGTCTCCAGGGTGGTCCGCTGATGCATGTCATCGCCGCGAAGGCCGTTGCCTTCGGCGAAGCGCTGCAGCCGGAATTCAAGGACTATGCAGCCCAGGTGGTGAAGAACGCCAAGGCGCTGGCCGAAACGCTGATCAAGCAGAACCTCGACATCGTCTCCGGCGGCACCGACAACCACCTGATGCTGGTTGACCTGCGCAAGAAGAATGCCACCGGCAAGCGGGCGGAAGCGGGCCTTGGCCGCGCCTACATCACCTGCAACAAGAACGGCATTCCCTTCGACCCGGAAAAGCCCTTCGTCACCTCGGGTATCCGTCTCGGCACGCCGGCCGGTACGACCCGCGGCTTCAAGGAAGCGGAATTCACCGAGATCGGCAATCTGATCGTCGAGGTTCTCGACGGCCTGAAGGTCGCCAATTCGGATGAAGGCAATGCCGCCGTCGAAGGTGCCGTTCGCGAGAAGGTCGTGGCTCTCACCGACCGTTTCCCGATGTACCCCTACATGTAAGGCACAAGGCTGATGCGCTGCCCCTTCTGCGGATCGGATGAAACCCAGGTCAAGGACTCGCGACCGGCGGAGGACAACACCTCCATCCGCCGGCGGCGCATCTGTCCGGATTGCGGGGGGCGCTTCACCACCTTCGAACGGGTGCAGCTACGTGAGCTGATGGTCTTGAAGAAGACCGGCCGCAAGGCACCCTTCGCGCGCGACAAGCTGGTGCGGTCCTTCCAGATCGCACTGCGCAAGCGTCCTGTTGACGCTGACCGCATTGAGCGCGCCGTTTCGGGCATCGTGCGCCGCCTTGAAAGCTCCGGCGAGACCGAGATCTCCTCGGAAGAAATCGGTCTGCAGGTGCTCGAAGCGCTGAAGACCCTCGATGACGTGGCCTTCGTGCGTTACGCTTCCGTCTATCGCGACTTCAGCCATGCCGAGGATTTCGAGAACGTCATTGCCGAGATCAACGCCAAGATCTCTAGAGACAGCACGGCGGATTGACGGCGTGTCCATCACCGCCCGCGACGAACGGCATATGCGGGAGGCGATCGAGCTCTCTCTGAAGCATGTCGGTCGCACCGGCCCCAATCCTTCCGTCGGATGCGTGATCGTCAAGGATGGCGAGGTCGTCGGTCGCGGCGTGACCGCGCTCGGTGGGCGCCCCCATGCCGAACCCCAGGCGCTTGCCGAAGCCGGCGAAAAGGCGAGGGGGGCAACGGCCTATGTCACGCTCGAACCCTGCTCGCATCATGGCAAGACGCCGCCTTGTGCCAATGCCATCGTCGCCGCCGGCATCGCCCGCGTCGTAGTCGCTGTCGCCGATCCCGATCCACGCGTTTCCGGCCGGGGGCTGAAGATCCTGGCCGATGCCGATATCGAGGTGACCATCGGCATCCTGCAGAAAGAGGCGCGCCGGGGGATGGCGGGTTATCTCACACGGCAGACCAAGGGGCGTCCGCAAGTGATTCTGAAACTTGCCGTTTCATCCGATGGAATGCTGGGGCGCGTTGGCGCAGGCCAGGTGGGAATTACGGGTGCCGAAGCACGCGAAGCCGTGCATCGCCTGCGGGCCCAGAGTGATGCGATCCTAGTCGGCATCGGCACCGCGCTCGCCGATGATCCTGAACTGACGGTCCGCTTGCCGGATCTCGAAAGCGCCTCCCCACTGAGGATCGTGCTCGATCGTAAGGCGGAGCTGCCGGCGACATCCAAGCTTGCCAAGACGGCTCAGGACGTGCCCGTCCTCGTCGCCGTGGCACCTGGCGCTAAGGGCAATCGTGCCGAGCTGACCAGCATGGGGGTCGAGGTGCTGGAGGTCCCAGGTGTCGAGGAGTTGCTCGGCGCGCTCGCACAGCGCGGTGTCTCGTCACTGATGGTGGAAGGCGGTGCGCGTGTCGCGACCGACATGCTGGCGCGAGGAATAGTCGACCGGATCGAGCTATATGACTCCCAGATGGCGATCGGGGAAGGTGGTATTCCTTCGCCGATTTCAGCCGGCCGCCTGCCTGCGGGTTTCGTCAAGATCGACGAAAGACAGGTCGGGAGCGACCGACTGCAGATCTTTGAGAGACTGCCTGCGTCTGCCTGGGTTTAACGGAAGAACAGCAGGAAGAGAATGATCAGGGGGATCGGTACGCCGATCAGCCAGAGAAGAATGCCGCGACCCATGGGGCGCCTCCGTCTTTCGTGTTGTGAGGCAACCTCCTCCGGGCGCCTTTCATCCCCGGAAACACGTGGGCGCCATCAAAGGTTCCATCCTCCCCGAAAAGCCCCGTGTCCGAGGACACGGGGGTCAAGTTGGGGGCATGGAGGGGAGGCGGAGGGCAATCAGCGGACGTAGAAGGTCATGCCGCCATTGGCAGCCCGCTCGGCGCCCACAATATTGGTGAGCTCGACCTTCTGGCCCTGAAGCTTCTGGGAGAGCGAGCGGTTCGCGATGACTGCGGCCTGCACCTGTCGCGCTTCGGGCGAACTGGGAGAGACCGCGGCGAAACGTTCATGTGCCGTGTCGTGGGTTTTCAACGAATCGACGCGGACAACGTTGAAGTCCTTGGACGACATTGTCTGGATGGTGCTTTCGATCCTGCTGTCGGGCGTGCCGGCTGCAGAAGGCATGGCGGCATAGCTCTCGGCGCCGAAGGCGATGGCCGACAATGCGGAGGCACTTAGAGCGGTTGCAAAGCGATTCATGGTCCTGTTCCTTTCGAGGATGTTTGCGATGGCGGGGGATTCCGTCGCTCGCTTGCAGGACTGAAGGTGGTGTCGGTTTGTGGCGAAATACTGGCTCTAAGCCACTGAATTCCATTAAACATTTGTCATGATGGTTGCCCGATTTCCGCCTGCTTTAGCGAGGGTGGAACAGTTAATCCTGGGACGCGATCAGCCTGACGCAGTAAGCCGTGCCGGGAGCGCAGGTCCGGCCCTCAGCAAAAACACTTGCCTTCCGGGAAATGGCGTGGTTTGACCGCGTCTCTGTTCGGCCAGGGGCCGCAATCATATTCAAGATCGGATCAGACCCATGGGAAACAAGACGGCATCGCCGCATTTGCTGATCGTCGAGGCACGCTTCTATGACGACATGTCGGACGCTCTCCTGGATGGCGCCAAGCACGCCTTGACGGAAGCCGGCGCAACCTTCGACGTCATCACCGTGCCAGGTGCGCTCGAAATCCCGCCGGCGATCGCCATGGCGCTTGATGCCATGGACGAAGAAGGCACGCAGTATGACGGCTTCGTCGCGCTCGGCATGGTCATTCGCGGCGAGACCTATCATTTCGACATCGTTGCCAACGAATCCTCGCGCGCGCTGATGGATCTCGCTGTCTCGGAATCGCTGCCGATCGGCAACGGCATTATGACCGTCGAGAACGAAGAGCAGGCCTGGGCGCGGGTCAAGCGCAGCGAAAAGGACAAGGGCGGCTTTGCTGCGCGCGCAGCGCTGTCCATGATCGAACTGAAGAAGAAGCTGGGTGGCTGAGTGATGACGGGCGAAGGCAAGCATCCGGTAAAGCCGGCAAACCAGCGCGGCGCAGCTCGTTTGGCAGCTGTGCAGGCGCTCTATCAGATGGATATCGCCGGCTCCGGCGTTCTCGAAGTGGTGGCTGAATATGAAGCCCATCGCCTCGGCCAGGAAGTCGACGGTGATACCTATCTGAAGGCGGACGCCTCCTGGTTCCGCTCGATCGTCGCTGGTGTCGTGCGCGACCAGACGAAGATCGATCCCCTAATCCGTGGCGCCCTGCAGGACGACTGGTCACTGTCGCGCATGGATAGCACCGTGCGGGCCATTCTGCGTTCAGGCACCTTCGAATTGATCGAGCGCAAGGATGTGCCCATCGCTGTTATTGTAACGGAGTATGTCGAGATCGCGCAGGCCTTCTTCACCGAAGACGAGCCGAAGCTGGTCAACGCCGTTCTCGACCGCATTGCAAAGCAAGTTCGCGCTCCGGCGCAGAAGTAGGAATTGGCAGATGGACGCGACGACGGGAGCAGGGCTGGACGGACAATTCTCGACAGCCAAGCGTAACGTCGGTCTTCTTGCTGTGGCCCAGGCGATCCTCGGCTCCGCACCGCCGCTCGCCTTTGCCGTCGGTGGTCTCGCCGGTTTCCAGATGCTGGGAGCTGACAAGTCTTTGTCGACCGCGCCACTGACGGGTTTCAACATCGGCGTGGCCGTCGGCGCGATCGTGGTGGCAGCGGCCTCCCGTGTTCTTGGCCGCCGCGAAAGCTTCATGGTCGGCGCACTGATGGGTGCGCTCGGCAGCGCACTGGCCGCCTTCGCGCTCATCCAGTCGAACTTCTGGCTCTTCGCCTTCGCTCTACTGCTTATGGGCATATCCGGGGGCTTTACCCAGAAGATCCGCTTCGCGGCCGCCGACGCATCGCCGAGCTTCTACAAGGGCAAGGCCATCTCCTGGATCCTCGCAGCAGGTATCATCTCCGCCATAGCCGGACCGCAGATCGCTATCTGGTTCAAGGACGCGCTCGCGCCTGTAACCTTTGCCGGCGCCTTCCTTGGCATGGTACCTCTGCTGCTCTGCGCGATCGGTGTTCTGTTCTTCCTGAAGCTGCCAAGCCTTGCCGACAAGAAGGCGGAAGCATCAGGCCCGGTGCGTCCGCTGCGGGAAATTGTCATGACCCAGCGCTTCCTCACCGGAATGATCTGCGGCATCAGTTCCTATGCCCTAATGACCTTCATGATGACCGGTGCTCCGCTCGCAATGGTCATCGGTTGCGGGTTCTCGACCGACCTGGCGACGCTCGGCATTCAATGGCACGTCATCGCCATGTTTGCGCCGAGCTTCTTCACCGGCATGTTGATCACCCGCTTCGGTGCCGAAAAGGTGGTTGCGGGCGGCCTGCTGATCCTCATGGCCTGCGCAGTCGTCGCCCATATGGGCATCGAGCTCTGGAATTTCTGGGCCGCGCTCGTACTCCTGGGCATCGGCTGGAACTTCGGCTTCATCGGCGCGACCGCGATCGTTGCTTCGAGCTATCGTCCGGCCGAGGCCGACAAGGTGCAGGGCTTCCACGACATCATTCTGTTCTCGACGGTAGCACTTTCATCCTTTTCCTCGGGCAAGGTGTTCACCGCCTTCGGATGGTCGGTCATGAATCTGGTTATCTGGCCGATCACGATCGCCTGCCTCCTGCTCGTTGTTCTCCAGCTTCGCGCGGCGGCCCGCAAAGCCGCCTGAGTTCCCTCGAAACCGTAAAATATGCGTACTTGACGCCGCCAAAAGCGCGACGCAATCTCGCCACGCGTTGACGAGGTCTCGGAGGAGGGGGCCTGAGTCTACGAGTCACGGCCCGCGATGAGTGAGGCGCGGGCAATACGGGAGGGTATTGCGAATGACGGTTCTTCTAGGCGTAATTTTATGCGGGTTGCTGTCGGTGGTCTATGCGGTCTGGGCGACACGCTCGGTACTCGCGTCTGATCAGGGCAATGCCCGGATGCAGGAAATTGCAGGCTATATTCGCGAGGGTGCTCAGGCTTACCTCACTCGGCAATACCTGAACATCGCGATCGTCGGCGCCGTCGTTTTCATCGGCACCTGGCTTCTTCTCTCCGCTACAGCTGCCATCGGATTCCTGATCGGCGCGGTCCTCTCCGGCGCCGCCGGCTTCATCGGCATGCATGTCTCGGTCCGCGCCAACGTGCGCACGGCCCAGGCCGCATCCCATAGCCTTGCCGCCGGTCTCGATATTGCCTTCAAGTCCGGCGCGATCACCGGCATGCTGGTTGCAGGCCTCGCTCTGCTCGGCGTCTCAATCTATTTCTACATCCTGACCGCCATCCTGGGACACGAAAGCGGCTCGCGTGCCGTTATCGATGCGCTGGTCGCGCTCGGCTTCGGAGCCTCTCTGATCTCGATCTTCGCCCGTCTCGGCGGCGGTATTTTCACCAAGGGGGCCGACGTCGGTGGGGACCTCGTCGGCAAGGTGGAAGCCGGCATTCCAGAAGACGATCCGCGCAACCCGGCCACCATCGCCGACAACGTCGGCGACAATGTCGGCGACTGCGCCGGCATGGCCGCCGACCTGTTCGAGACCTATGCGGTCTCTGTCGTCGCCACCATGGTGCTTGCCGCGATCTTCTTTGCCGGTTCGGCCATGCTCGATATCGCGATGATCTACCCGCTCGCCATCTGCGGCGCCTGCATCATCACCTCGATCGTCGGCACCTTCTTCGTCAAGCTCGGCACCAGCGGCTCGATCATGGGCGCGCTCTACAAGGGCCTGATCGTCACCGGGCTCTTGTCGGTGGCCGGACTCGCCATTGCCACGTCGTTGACCATTGGCTGGGGTTCGATCGGTACCGTTGGCGGTATGGACATTACCGGCGTCAACCTCTTTATCTGCGGCATTCTCGGCCTCGTGGTGACCGCGCTGATCGTTGTGATCACCGAATACTACACCGGCACCAACAAGCGCCCGGTCAACTCGATTGCCCAAGCTTCGGTCACCGGTCACGGCACCAACGTCATCCAGGGTCTTGCCGTTTCGCTGGAATCGACCGCACTGCCAGCCATCGTCATCGTTGGCGGCATCATCGCGACCTTCCAGCTTGCCGGTCTTTTCGGCACGGCGATCGCTGTCACCACCATGCTCGGCCTTGCCGGCATGATCGTCGCCCTCGACGCCTTCGGCCCGGTCACCGACAATGCCGGCGGCATCGCTGAAATGTCCCATCTGCCGCCGGAAGTGCGCAAGTCGACGGATGCGCTCGACGCGGTCGGCAACACCACAAAGGCGGTTACCAAGGGCTATGCCATCGGCTCTGCCGGTCTCGGCGCGCTCGTGCTCTTTGCGGCTTATTCCAACGACCTGGCGTATTTTGCTGCAAACAGCACCCAGTACCCGTATTTCGCGGATATGGGCCCGATCTCCTTTGATCTCTCCAACCCCTATGTCGTCACTGGCCTGATCTTCGGCGGCCTCATCCCGTACCTGTTCGGCGGGATCGCCATGACGGCCGTCGGTCGCGCAGCCGGCTCGATCGTTGAGGAGGTCCGCCGGCAGTTCCGCGAGAAGCCGGGTATCATGCAGGGGACTGAAAAGCCTGACTATGGCCGGGCTGTCGACATCCTGACCCGCGCCGCCATCAAGGAAATGATCATCCCCTCGCTGCTGCCGGTTCTGGCGCCGCTCGTCGTCTATTTCGGCGTACTGCTGATTTCCGGCTCCAAGGCTTCCGCCTTTGCCGCGCTAGGCGCCTCGCTGCTCGGTGTCATCGTCAACGGGCTCTTCGTTGCCATCTCCATGACCTCGGGTGGTGGCGCCTGGGACAACGCGAAGAAGAGCTTCGAGGACGGCTTCATCGACAAGGATGGCGTGAAGCACCTGAAAGGTTCGGACGCCCACAAGGCCTCCGTCACCGGGGATACCGTCGGCGATCCCTATAAGGATACCGCAGGTCCTGCCGTCAATCCGGCGATCAAGATCACCAACATCGTGGCACTTCTGCTGCTCGCCGTTCTCGCGGGTTAAGCCATCAACCATAGAAAAAGACCGCGGAAGCAAACTTCTGCGGTCTTTTTCGTGTCTCTATGGGCCGAGGGTATCGCTCCCTCGGCGGATAGACTTAGTAATTGCTCAGGATATTGCGGACGCTGTTGGCTGCGCCGCCGCCACCAGCCAGCAGCTGCTGCAGGAAGGTGAGGTCGCGACCGCCGGTCGGCGTCGTGCGGGAAATCGTGTCGAACACCTTGCCGTCCTGCAGGGTGTAGTTCGCGCGCTGTGAAACGACGCCGTCCTTGTCGAAGTAGATTGCAAGGATCTGCTGGTCGACGAGGCGCTGCTTCATGAAGGCGACCGGGCGGGTACGCTTCTGGGAAATGTAGTAGAAGACCTCGCCGTCGAAGGTCGCCGTGGTCGACGGCGTGCCGAGCGAGAGAAGGACCTGTTCGCGGCTGGAACCGACCGGCACCAGATCCAGCGCCGCCTGATCAACGACATAACCGTTGTGGAAGACCTCGGATGTCTGGCAGGCGGAGAGGCCGATGGTGACGGCAAGAGCAAGTGCGGTCGTGCTCAGGAGCTTCCTGTCCGACTTGAAAATCCTGATATTCACGCAAACGTCTCCCATGACTGTCGATGGCACCTCGCGGAGCCTGATCGCTTCTGCGCATAGCATTGTGGCCTTTCCGGGGAAAGCCGCCGCAACGCTTGCGCTGCCAATTTGCCGGTCAATCTACCGCGAGAGGCGGCATCCGTGCCGGATATCGGCATTGCAATTCACGCCTGCTTCGGTAAACCAGCTTTCGCAATCATGCAACACGACCACGTCCGGGCTCACCACTTCGGCCGGCTCTTTTTGGTGAATTGGATGGTATTCGGCTTCTTTCGGCAGAAAAGAAACAATCAGGTGATCGTCGAGCGCCAGTATGGTGCACTGACGGCCGCGGCGCGCACGCCCGCCTTCTATCTCGATATGAATGTTCCGGACACCGTTATTGGCCGGTTCGAGATGCTGACGATCATGCTGATTCTCTATTTTCGCCGCACGGCGAAATCCCCGCGCAGCGGCCAGGAGATCGCCCAGAACATCATCGACGCTTTCTTCGAGGATGTCGACCACTCCATACGCGAGCTGGGTGTTGGCGATCCCGGCGTGCCGAAGCGCATGAAGAAGCTCGCCGGTATGTATTATGGGCGACTGGAGTCCTATGCGGCAGCATTGGACAAGAACGACCGCGAAGCGCTTGCGGCAGCGCTGAAGCGCAACATTCATCCCGAAGAAGCAGAGGCCGCGCCTTCCATGCAGGCGCTGGCCGACTGGATGTTTGCAGCCGAGCAGGCGCTCGCGGCGCTGGATGAAAACGAAATCGAGACGGGCATGGTCCGACTTGCCGTTCCGGGAAGCTGAGCAGCGGCAAGCGCTTAAAGCGCAGGGGTCGCGCCGGACGGTAGAACAAGGATTGACGACATGACAGGCAGCAATGCAAGGGACCCTCGCGAGTTCACCTATCTGGTGAAGGTCGCCCATATCTCCGCCAACCCGGTCCAGGTCCATGTGGAAGCCGACGAGCGTGAGCGGCAGGGCCTCGCGGGACTGTGGCAGGTGGAGGCGGTCAATCGCCTGTCCGCCGACCTGCAGATCGCCCGCTGGAAAAAGGACGGTGTCCGCATCAAGGGCCAAGTCACGGGCGAACTCGTGCAAGCCTGTGTCGTCACCCTGGAGCCGGTCGTCTCGACGATCGACCAGGAGATCGACCAGATCTTCGTTCCAGAAGGCTCCAAACTCGCGCGCATCGTGCTCGATGGAGCCGGCGAAATGGTGCTCGATCCCGAAGGCCCCGATCTTCCCGAGACCTTCACGGGCGATACCATTGATGCAGGCGCGCTGGTCGCCGAATTCGCCGCTCTCGACATCGATCCCTATCCGAAAAAGGAAGGCGTTGCCTTCTCCGGGCACATCGAAAGCAAGGTCGAAGAAGACAAGAAGCCTTCGCCCTTTGCAGTCCTGAAAGACTGGAAAAAGGACTGATCATCCCCCATCTGCACCTGCGGGTGGGTTGTGTGCCGAGTGAAAAGCGCTATTTTGGCCGAAAATATCGCTGACCAGCGATGAAGAAGGGTCAGGTCTAAGTGATCAGAATTTCTGTCGACGTCATGGGTGGAGACTTCGGTCCCGAGGTCGTCATCCCCGGAGCCGCCAAGGCGCTTGAGCGTCATCCCGATGTAACCTTCCTTCTTTTTGGCCAGCAGGAACGCTGCCTGCCGATCCTCGCGCAGTTTCCGAAGCTGAAGGAAAAGTCGACTTTCCATCACTGCGACATCTCCGTCACCATGGATGAGAAGCCGAGCCAGGCGCTTCGCCGCGGCCGCTACGTCTCCAGCATGTGGCGTTCGATCGAGGCGGTAAAGTCCGGCCAGGCCGATGTCGTGGTCTCGGCCGGCAATACCGGCGCGCTGATGGCCATGTCGAAGTTCTGCCTGCGCACCATGGCGACCATTGAGCGCCCGGCAATCGCCGCCATCTGGCCGACGCTGTCGGGGGAAAGCATCGTGCTCGACGTCGGTGCCGGTATTGGCGCGGATGCCCAGCAACTGCTCGACTTTGCCGTCATGGGCGGGGCCATGGCGCGTGCTTTGTTCGAAATCGAGAAGCCGATGGTCGGCCTTCTCAATGTCGGCGTGGAAGAAATCAAGGGCCAGGAAGAGGTCAAGGAAGCCGGGCGCCTCATTCGCGAGGCCGGCCTCGATACGATCGACTATTATGGCTTCGTCGAAGGCGATGACCTCGGCAAGGGCACGGTGGACGTCGTCGTTACCGAAGGCTTCACCGGCAACATCGCCCTCAAGACCGCAGAAGGCACGGCCAAGCAGATCGCTGAATATTTGCGTTCGGCCATGTCCCGCACTTGGATGGCCAAGCTCGGCTACATCCTGGCAAAGGGCGCCTTCGATCGTCTTCGCGAAAAGATGGACCCGCGCAAGGTCAATGGCGGTGTCTTCCTCGGCTTGAACGGCATCGTCATCAAGAGCCATGGCGGCACTGATGCCGAAGGCTTTGCGGCAGCACTCGATGTGGGCTATGACATGGCCCGAAACGGTCTCACCCAGAAGATCGAAAACGACTTGAAAAAATATCACGCGCGGCACCCGTCTCCGGCCGGCCCCGAAGCGGCGTGAAAGGTAGGAAACTCCAATGATCCGTTCTGTAGTTCGCGGTTTCGGAGCATCGCTCCCGAAACGGGTTATGACCAATGCTGATCTCGAAAGCCTGGTCGAAACCTCCGACGAGTGGATTGTTCAGCGTACCGGCATCAAGCAGCGCTACATCGCTGGCGAAGGCGAGACGACGGCATCGCTGGGTGCGGCGGCAGCGCAGGAAGCGCTAGATCGCGCAGGTCTGACGGCTGCCGACATCGACCTGATCATCTGCGCGACCTCGACGCCCGACAACACTTTCCCGGCGACGGCCGTCAACATCCAGAACCGTCTCGGCATGCATCACGGCTTCGCCTTCGACGTTCAGGCCGTCTGTTCCGGATTCGTCTATGCCATGGCGACCGCTGATCTCTATATCCGCGGCGGCATGGCCAAGCGCGTGCTGGTCATCGGCGCCGAGACCTTCTCGCGCATCCTCGACTGGACCGACCGCACGACCTGCGTTCTCTTCGGCGACGGTGCCGGCGCGCTGGTACTCGAGGCGGCTGAAGGCGAGGGGACGGTTACGGATCGCGGCATTCTGACGTCGAATCTGCGTTCCGACGGCACGCACCGTGAAAAGCTCTATGTTGACGGAGGCCCCTCGACGACCGGCACGGTCGGTCATCTGCGCATGGAAGGCCGCGAAGTCTTCAAGCATGCCGTCGGCATGATCACCGACGTCATAGAGGCGGCCTTCACGGCGACCGGCACGACGGCTGACGATATCGACTGGCTGGTCCCGCATCAGGCCAACAAGCGCATCATCGACGGCTCGGCGAAGAAGCTCGGCATCCCCGACGAGAAGGTCGTGATCACCGTCGACAAGCACGGCAACACGTCCGCGGCATCCATTCCGCTGGCACTTGCGACGGCGGCCGGCGACGGCCGGATCAAAGAGGGTGATCTGGTGATGCTCGAGGCCATGGGTGGTGGCTTCACCTGGGGCGCCGTGCTGGTGCGCTGGTAGCATTCGAAACCCCAAAAATTGCGCATCGACAAGCACTTGACCGTTGCGGCCAAGGGCAATAGTCTCTGCCCAATTCAACAAGATCATTGATTTAGGCGGGCGAGAACAATGGCCGGAAAGACAGTGACACGTGCGGATTTGGCAGAATCAGTCTTTCGCAAGGTCGGTCTCTCCCGGACGGAATCCGCCGAACTCGTGGAAACGGTCATCGACGAGATTTGCAATGCCATCGTGCGTGGTGAATCCGTGAAGCTCTCGTCCTTCGCCACCTTTCAGGTTCGCAGCAAGAACGAGCGGATCGGCCGCAATCCGAAGACCGGCGAGGAAGTGCCGATCTCGCCGCGTCGTGTCATGACCTTCAAGGCGTCGAATGTGCTGAAACAGCGCATCCTGCGGGCTCACATCGCCCGTAAGGCCAAGCAGAAGCCGGTCAATCCTGCTGCCTGAGGAAAGACCAAAATCGGTGGAGCATCGTGCCGCCGGTCATCGAGCGCTTGAAAACCAGCCCTCACCCCGTTGAAATGTGATCCGAGTCGCGCCGCCGCGCGATCTTCGAGGAGCGCTGTGATGCAGTTGGACAAGAGCCCGGATGCTTTCCGCACGATCAGTGAAGTCGCTGATGACCTCGACCTGCCGCAGCACGTCCTGCGCTTCTGGGAAACCCGCTTTCCGCAGATCAAGCCGCTGAAGCGCGGCGGCGGTCGGCGCTATTACCGTCCTGATGATGTCGAACTGCTGAAGGGCATCCGGCATCTGCTCTACGATCAGGGCTATACGATCAAGGGCGTGCAGAAGTTGCTGAAAACCAACGGCAACAAATTCGTCATGGCAGTTGCCACCGGCGATGTCGCGACCATGGAAGCCCTTGTCGCCGCCAACGCCTCGAAGAGTGACGAGCCGAAGGTCAATCTCGACGAGGACCAGGTGGTCGGCAGACCCAAGCTGCGCACCAGTGGTCGCTTCTTCGGCTTCGGTGGCGGTGCCAACGATGACGTACCGGAAATCTCGGTCGGCAAGGGCTCCGTCGGCAAGGAAGATCGTGCGCTCCTGCAGGAGGCACTCTTCGACTTGCTCGAATGCAAGCGGCTGCTCGATCAGGTGCGCTGACTGACGCTCGTTCCTATGAACGGAACACCGTCAGACCTTGAGACGTTGAAGGACCGACACGCAACCCGCGCGAGGCTCCATGAAACGGCTCTTTATCACACTTCCAGTTCTTTCCTTGCTCGTCGCCGCCCCGGCGCTTGCTCAACAGGCATCTCCTTCCTCGGCCTCCACCGAGGCCCGACCGGCGACCGTCGAGGATGCCTGCATCTTCGTGGCGAAGAACATGCTGATGGTCAAAGATCTGAAGGTCGGCGTTGTCCAGGCCTTTCCGGAGCTTGATCCCCCAGGAGCAAGGCTCACCTATTCCACCCGGTTGGACAGCGAACCCCAGGACATTTCCGACGAGATCGAGTGCCAATTCGAACGTGGTGCCGAGCCGCTTCAGGTCACGCGCTTCTGCATGGACCTGACTTGCTACGCCGCTAACAGCGAAGAACCCGAGGAGCGCCGGCGCTTCGAAGAGATCAGGGCGCTAATGCAGCGGCTGGATTGATCTGCGCTCATTTTTTCGTCCACGCTGGAGTTTCCCCTTGCGCAGAAATGGCTGACTGTCTAAAGGGAACTTGCTGTCGAGCGGGTCAGATGTGACCTAAAAGCTCGACTGGCAGATGACGGAATGTAGCGCAGCCCGGTAGCGCACTTGACTGGGGGTCAAGGGGTCGTGGGTTCGAATCCCGCCATTCCGACCATTTTATGCTCAGGGATCAATCACTTGATGTCTACGCATGGTTAGAGAGACCGGGTACCGCAAGGTACCCGGTTTTTTCGTGCTCCCTGTCAGGCCGCAGTTGAATTGGCGCCAGACAAGAGACTCGGCTTCTTTTGGTTTCTGTCCTATGTTTGCTGCAATGCAGCATTATATGGGGCGGAGGTTCGAAGGGAGCCGAAATCCGATGCGCTTCAAGTTCTCCATGTCACCTCTCTCCGCGCTGCGTCGTAGCCAGAAACGTCTGCAGCGCAGGCTGGAGAAGGCGATGCCCAAGTTCAGGGTGTCAGAGCCGCCGAAAGTTTCTAAGCCCCGTGCGCCGCGTTCCGGCCTAGTGCAGGTGCATGCCTTCGGCAGCAATCCCGGACGACTGCGGATGTTTGAATATGTGCCCTCCGCCCGCCGGGACCCGGCTACACTCGTTGTGGTGCTGCATGGCTGTCTACAGACAGCGAGGCAGTTCGACCGTGGCAGTGGCTGGAGCAGCATGGCGCGGCAAAAGGGTTTCGTGCTGCTCTATCCGGAGCAGACCAAGGAGAACAACCACAATCTCTGCTTTAACTGGTTCCGCCCGAGCATGGTGGCGCGCGATCGCGGTGAGCTGATGTCGATCCGTCAGATGATCGAGCATGCAATGGAACGCCACGGGATCGCCGAGGACAGAGTGTTCATCCAGGGCCTGTCGGCGGGCGGTGCCATGGCCAATGCGCTTCTCGTGACATATCCGCATCTCTTCGCCGCCGGTCAGGTGGTGGGTGGCCTCGCCTTTGGCGCGGCCCGTGACGCGATGTCGGCTCTTTCAGTAATGAAATCAGGTCCTCGCCGCAGCCGACGGGAATGGGGTGATCTGGCACGGAGTGCGGCAGGAGAGGTGTCCAGCCGCAAACCGGCCGTGGCGATCTGGCAGGGCAGGGCGGATCGGGTGGTGTCGCCGGGCAATGCCGAAGCGCTGCTCGCCCAATGGCTCGATTTCCATGGACTGAACGAACTTGCCGGAGAGAGTGAGGCCCGGCCGGAGGGCTCGGTGATCGTATGGAAGGATGGCAATGGCAGACGGCTGGTGGAGTATCGCCTGCTCGACGCCCTGGACCATGGCCTGCCGGTCATCGCGCGCCGCGCCAGCTCCGCGCGCCAGGCTTACATGCTTGAGGGCGCCATCGGCGCCCCCCAGCAGTTCTACGAAGCATTCATCCGGCCGGGCCGAATGTGAGCTTTCTGAAACGATGGCTCAGTTTTCCTCGATCGACACACCGCTCTCGCCGATTCGCAGTTCCACGCCATCCGGCTTCTGTTCTTCCTGGTAAACATAGATGCCAAGGCCGATGACGGCGACCACGAGAGCGCCGATGATGAGGTAGAGGCCATTGTTCCGGCTCATGAAATTCTCCTGTCTGGTGATGTCGGACAGGGAAAGCCTGGGCGCCGGTTATTGTTCCATCGCCATATTGGAAAAACTCAATCGTCGTTGGCGGCGGTCAGTTCCTCGGGGCGCAGACCGTCGTCACTGACGCGTGCGGCAAGACGAAGTCCTTCCGCCCCCTGGCCGCCTTCGCCTGCTTCCAGAAAGACGATGCCCATGTCCGTGAGCGCGGCCTTGAGCGCCGTGTAATTCTGGGGCGTGGCGTCATAGCCCTTGCCGGCCTCGATCTGCAGGATCAGAAGGGCGGGCACACCGCTCTCCTGGGAGAGGCGATCGATGGTGACGTCGAGCATGGCGCGCGCGGCGCGTATTTGAGCTGGTGTGATCATAAATAAAGTATGGGGTGCGCCGGCCAAAAATCAATGCACGGGCCCAGAACGCACGTGTGAACAATCAGCGCCGCAAGGCACGCTGATGACGCCATTCGGCCGCCCCGCAGCCCCAGACGATGCCGAGCACCAGATAGAAGTGCCGCCAATGGTCGGTATCGATGACGTTGCCGATCAGGATATGGCCGATGAGGACAATCCAGGCGACCATTAGATAGGGTTGCCAGGGTCTGTCGCGCAGCAAATAGCGGAAGCCCATCGACACGGTCCAGATCATCAGGGTCACATACGAGACGAAACCGATCCAGCCATAGGCCATGAGCGATTTCAGCCAGATATTGTGTTCGTCTTCCGGGAATATCCGACCAAACATCATCGGCCCTATCCCGAGCGGCCTCTCCATGGCCAGTTCAAAGCCAAGGCGGTGGCGGGCGAAGCGCCCCAGGTGGCCGCCGTCATATTCCTGCACCAGCTGGGTCCGGGTCTCGAACAGTGCTTGCACCTTCTCGAACTGCAGTGCGACCGAGAGCGCCAAGACCATGGCGACAACCGCCGCAAGCGACAGGACCAGGATCTTCAGGCGGAAAGCATTGGTACGCTCCTTGAGGAGCATGACGAAGACCAGGGCGACGGTGCAGAAGAGAAACAGTCCCCAGGCGGCGCGCGAGAAGGACAGAAAAACTGCCAAGGAAAGGATCAGAATACCGACGATCCGCAGCGGTGATTCCAGGAGCCTGCCTTTCAGCATCCCATGCATGAGGTAAAGCGTCGGCGCGACGAGGAACGGGCCGAAGACATTGGGGTCCTGGAAGGCCCCCATTGCGCGATCATAGCGCGTGAAGACTTCTGCTCCGGGGAACGCGTGGAAATAGCCGAGGATCCCGAGCATGCCTGTGATGATGGCGGCAGCCACCCACGCCTGGAAGATCAGTTTCAGCCGCTGCGGCCTGTCCTCGATGACCGCAGCGTAAAACACGGCCGTGAGCGCCAGAAAGATCGACACCGCGACATAGAGCACCTGTTCCGTCAGGATGGTCCGTAGCATGGTCAGTGCCAAAAGCCCTCCGACGTTGAAGATCAACAACAGCGCGAGCAGGGGCGCGACGACGCGCGAGATCTTCAGGCCGAAAAGGAACCAGAGCGCGACCTGGCCGACCATCAGAAGTTCATATGGGGCAGGCTCGGATATGACGAAGCCCGAAAGGAAAACGCCGAAGGCCATGATCCAGGAGATCATCAGCTGAACGGCAGCTGCCTGCGGATTGAAAGGCCTGGCTTGGTTGACGACGGCACTCAATAGGCGTTCTCGGTGTTGAACAGCCTGAGCGGCGTCAGGCATAGGATCTTCAGATCGAACCAGAGAGACCAGTTCTCGATATAGTATAGGTCATAGGCCGTGCGGAACTTGATCTTGTCGTCGGTGTCGATTTCGCCGCGCCAGCCATTGATCTGCGCCCAACCGGTGACGCCGGGCTTGACCCGGTGCCGGGCGAAGTAGCCCTCGACGATTTCGCCGAATGTCTTGTCGCGGGTCTGGCCGAGGATGGCATGGGGACGCGGGCCGACCAGCGAGAGATCGCCGCGCAGCACGTTGAAGATCTGCGGCAGCTCATCGATCGACGTCTTGCGGATGAAGCGGCCAACCGGGGTCACGCGCGGGTCGTTCTTCGTAACCGCATTCTTCGCTGACGGGTCGCTCATCTCCGTATACATCGACCGGAATTTCAGAACGTTGATCACCTCGTTGTTGAAGCCATGACGCTTCTGCACGAAGAAGACCGGTCCCTTGGATGTCATCTTGACGGCAATCGCCGTGGCGATGAATACGGGCCAGAGCAGGATAAGCGAGAGAACGCTGAAGAAGATGTCGAAGGCGCGCTTGGCAACCGAATCCCAGTCGCGGATCGGCTTGTCGAGAATGTCGAGAAGCGGGACCGCACCGACATGCGAATAGGCGCGCGGGCGGAAACGCAGATTGTTGGAATGGGCGGCCAGGCGGATATCGACCGGCAGAACCCAGAGCATCTTCAGGAGCTGCATGATGCGGGCTTCTGCGCTGAGCGGTAGCGAGATGATCAGCATGTCGATATGGGCGAGACGCGCAAATTCGACGAGTTCCGCCACGGTCCCGAGCTTCGGGTAACCGGCAACCACGTCCGGAGAGCGTGCAGAGTTGCGATCGTCGAAGATACCGCAGATCCGGATATCGTTTTCCGGCTGCTGTTCCAGCGCACGGATAAGATCCTTGGCAGGCTTGCCGCCGCCGACGATCACCGCGCGGCGCTCCATGACGCCGTTGCGTCCCCAGCGGCGAAAGCCAAACCCGATCAGATTGCGCTCGATTAGGAGATAGATCGCGCCGAGCACGAACCAAGCGGCGAGTATGCTGCGGTAATTGGGGTCATGGTCGATGAACAGGAAGTTCGTCAGAGCGACAAGACCGAGGGCAGCCATCCAGCTTCCGAGCACCCGCGCCATGGAGCCCATCGGCGATCGCAGAATCGAGACATGGTAGCAATCGCTGGCCTGCATGAAGAGCAATGCCAGCAGTGCGCCGACAAAGGCACTGACGCTCGTGTCGAGGAAGTGTGCACCCGGGTCGGCGGCTATGAAGAAGTTGGCGCCGAGGGCAATCCCGAACAGACTGAAGAACTCGAGAAACCGAAGTTGGCCAATCACGATCGACGGCGAATAGTTGGCCACCGCATATTGAGATGCGATCTGGCGCGCCAATGCGCTGATTTCGGCCTTGCGCTGCCCGTCCACCTTGTGCAGGGGCTCGTCGTTGGTCGTCTGACCGCGACGCAATGCGTCAAGATCGAATGCCTCGGGTTTGTCGACCTTGTTCATGTCTGGATCTCGCACGTGTGTGCGGGAAGACTACGGCGAAGGTCCTAAGAAACGCTTTAGGATCCCCTCAGAAATGGCGTGATCTGTGCCGTTACGGCGCAGGCCGCGGTCAAATGCGCGCGAGTTGCGCCCGATAAAGCGCTTCGATGTCCTTGGCCATCACGGTTGCCGAAAAGCGGGAGCGGAAACTGTCGGGACTCGGCATGGTTCGCCTCGACCAGTCCGGAACGGTCAGCGCCTTGGCCATCACCGCACCGAAGAGATCGGCGCGGCCGGCCTCGACCAGGGCCTCGCTGTCATTGCCGAGGATCTCGGGAATGCCGCCGACCCGTGAGGCGATGATGGTCTTTTCGGCGGCCAGCGCCTCCAGGACGATATAGGGCATGGCCTCGGCGCGCGAGGGAACGACTATGATGTCGGAGAGCGCAAAGGCCTCGGAGATGGGCATGGCGGGTCTGAAAACGATCCGGCGGCTAAGGCCCTTTTGTTCGACCATTCGACGATAGCGATCGAGGTCGGGGCCGTCTCCGACGATCACCCCGCTCAACGGTCGACCAACCAGTCGTTCAGCTTCGGCGAAGGCATTGATGAAGACATCGGGCCCCTTGAGGTCGCGCAGCATCCCGATATAGGCGAAATCCACCCCCTCGGCTTCGACCGGTATACGCCCGAAGTCCCTCTCGCTGATGCCGTTATAGACCCGCGTCGCCTGGCAATGGGGTTTGCCGATCTTCGTCTCGTAGGTCTGACGCTCGTAGTCGCAGACGAAGGAGATCGATTCCGTCATGCGCTCCAGAATGCGCTCGGCCATGAAGACGGCCTGTCCTGACGGCTTTGCCCGCGAGAAATGCAGGCTGCCGCCGTGCGGTGAATAGAGGCGGGCGACGCGATACCTTCGAACCCGCAGCAGTGAGCCGATCAACCTCGCGATCACGCCGCCCTTGGCGCCATGACCATGCAGGATATCCGGCTGCAATTCCTTGATGAGTTTATAAGCTTCGGCGAGCGCCGCCATGTCCTTCAAGCCGACCGAACGTCGGATCGGGAAGCGTGTGACGCCAAGCGCAAGATGCGGCATGATCTGATCGAAGAGCCGATCCTCATGGGCACCGCCCGTCGAGCTGTCGCAGAGGATGCCGACTTCATGCCCGGCCGCGCTGTGCAACTCTGCCAGATCGCGGACATGGCGGAAGATCCCGCCAATCGGCGACCGAAAGCAATGCACGATGCGCAGGGACTGGGCTTCGACCATTGATCAGAACAGCCGTTCGCGCACGTAGACGGTGTCTCCGGCAAGAATCGGGTCGGTGATCGGCACGCGACCGGTGATGATCTGTCCGTTGATCTTGCGGGTGACGTCCACATCCCGCTGATTGGCCCGGCTGTTGAAGCCGCCGGAAACGGCGACGGCGTTGAGGATCGTCATGCCCGGCACATAGGCATATTGCCCCGGCTGGCCGACCTGGCCCATGACGAAGATGGACCGGTAGCGATCGACTTCGATCGAGACGTCGGGATCTCGCAGGTATCCTTGCTTGAGCTTCTGGGCGATCGCGCCTTCGAGCTGGGTGAGGGTCGCACCGCGAGCTGCGACCTGACCGACGAGCGGGAAGGCGATGTAGCCGGCCTGGTCAACAGTATAGGTGTTGGTGAGGCTTGGTTGTTCAAATACGGTGACGCGCAGACGGTCGCCGCTATCGAGCCTATACGGTTGGATCGTGGCCTCGTGAAAGACCTTCGGGGCAGGGCGATAACTCGCGCAACCCGAAACGCCGATCGACAGGACCACGCTTGCGACCAGAACCATCGCCTGTTTGCCGACCATCGCCATGCGCTGCTGCGCTCCCACTGAACCCATATTCGTTGGCCTGTTATCGAATGGTTAGGGTTAATGCCGGGTAAACGTCTGGTGGCGGATTGCCTCATTCAGGCGCCAAAACTGGGAGCATCACGGTTAACCCTTGAGTTACCATGATCCTTTACTTTCGCGGGCAAGATGTTCCGGGAGTCTGTGATGCCGAGTGTGGACCGCGATCAACATGATGTCGATATCGACCTGGCCCAGCTCTTTCGCGCCGTGTGGGAGCGAAAGGGGAGGATACTTGCTGCGACGGCCCTTGTCGGGGTGCTGGCTTTCGTTGGCGCCAATGCGATCTCGCCAACTTACAAAGGCGACGCAAAACTTCTGATCGAGCCCCGCGAGCCGAACTTCTCGGCATCGGGAACCGCGCCCTCGACCGCGGAGCCCTTGCCGGACGAGCTGAATATCGCAAGCCAGGTTCAGCTGCTCCAGTCCGTCGATCTGATCAAGCAGGTGGCCCGCGACCTCAAGCTGCATGAGCGCACCGAGTTCGACCCGGATTCCAGCCCTTCCGTCGTCACCGACTTCCTCGTGCTCTTTGGACTGAAGAACAATCCGCTGGAACTTCCGCCCGAAGAGCGCGTCATCAACGCCTTCAAGGAAAAGCTGGCCGTCTATCAGGTCGACAAGTCGCGGGTGATCGGGATCGAGTTTACGTCGCAGGATCCGAAGCTCGCAGCGGCTGTCCCGAACACGATGATGGACGTCTATCGCTCCCTGCAAAGCGGTGCCAAGCTCGACAGCAATTCCGACGCCGTCCGTTGGCTTGAAACGGAGATTGCCAACCTGCGAGAAAAGGTCCGTGAGGCCGAGCAGAAGGTCGCCGAGTATCGCTCATCGGCAGGTTTGATGTCGCTTGGCTCCGATCAGAGTTCGTTCAGCAGCAAGCAGCTCTCCGACATCTCGACAGAACTTGCCCGCGTCCGCGGCGAACGCGCGAATGCCGAAGCAACCGCCGAGAACCTGCGTGCCAGCATCAAGGCTGGAAGATCGACCGAAACGCTGGATGCGGTTGCCCGCTCGGAATCGATCCAGCGCCTGAGGGCAACCGAATCGCAGCTGCGCGCCCAGATATCCGATCTCTCCACGCGCCTCCTTGACGGTCATCCCCAGATGAAGGCCCTGCGCGCCCAGCTTTCGGGTATCCGCGAGCAGGTGCAGGCAGAATCCCTGAAGGTCGCGGCCGGCCTCGAAAATGAAGCCGCCGTTGCTCGTGAGCGCGAAACACAGCTGCTTGCCCAGCTGAATACCTTGAAGGCTGACACGGCCCGTGCCGGCGAAGACGAAGTCGGCTTGAAGTCACTGGAACGCGAGGCGACCGCCCAGCGTCAGCTGCTCGAAACCTATCTGGCCCGCTACCGCGAGGCGTCGTCACGCCTCGACAAGGATTCGAGCCCTGCTGATGCGCGTGTGATTTCCACTGCGATCGAGCCACAGGAGCCGAACTTCCCAAAGGTTCTGCCGATTACGATCGTCGCCACGCTATCGACCATGATTCTCGCGGCCGTCGCCGTGATGCTTGCCGAACTTTTCAGCGGTCGTGCCTTGCGTCCCACGGGGGCGGTGGCTCCCGTTGCCGTCCGCAGGGAGGAAGAGGAGCAGCCGCGTCAGGAAGCCGCTCCCGATCCGGGCAAGCCCGAGCGTTCGGCCGATACGCCCGCGAGCCTATTGAACGTTGCCCCGGACGAAGATCTGGTCGAGGAGATGGAGCAGGTCGTCACGGCCGAGATCCCCGCGGCCGAGACTGTCGAGGAGCATGACGAATTCTCTATCGCATCCGTGGCCAATTTTCTCGTCGACCAGCAAACGCGGATCGCTTTTGCGATTTCGCCATCGGGCGACGATGGCTCGCTTGGTACGGTCGCTCTCGCCCGCGAGCTGGCCGATCGCGGCAAGCGCATGGTGCTCGTCGACATGACGGGATCGGCCTGCCCGACGCGTCTGATGGCGTCCTGGCGCGATCTTCCCGGAATCACGGATCTGTTGACCGGCGAAGCCGCTTTTGCCGATTGCATCCATCCGGATCGTTCCTCGACAGCCGATATCGTCCCGCAGGGCAATGCGGATATCCGCCAGGCCATGCGCGGCGCCGATCGTCTCTCCATGATCGTCGATGCACTCGCTGACGTCTACGATCTGGTTCTGGTTGAATGCGGTCCCGCGAATGCACAAAGCGTTGCGCGTCTCAGCCGAAACGGTCGCCACGAGATCATCCTCTCGGCTCCCGATCCCAGAGCGGACGAACTTGCCGAGATCATGGTGACCTTTGAGGATGTAGGCTATTCGGATCTCGTTCTGCTTTCGGTGAAGACGCCGCCGAGCCGCCACGCGCGAGACGCAGCCTGATATCGGCCGTTCCCGGGCCGGGAACGATCAATCCTCTGGTTTGGCGGCCGGCGCAGCCGTGCCTTGGGCTCGCATCCGTTGGATGAGCGCATAGAGATGCGGATTTCTCTTGATGAAGGTTTTCGTCCGGGTGAGGCTGCGATGCGTCATTGCCGCGAGGTGACCTGCAGGGCGCAGTGGCAGCAAGATATCATGGTGGACGGTTTGCACGGAGCACCAGCGACGCTTGTAGTCCTGATCGCCAATACCGAAGTCGAACAGGGCAGCACCGTTCAGGGCGCTGCGCTCGATGACCAACCAGAAAAGCAGTTCGCCGGGGCTTGCTTCCGCCATCAGACTGTCGTCGATCGAGCCGAACTGACAGATGACGTGGTCGCCTTTGCGCGAGAGACCGGTAATGGCGGCGATCTTGCCGTCATGCTCGCCCTTCAAGCGGATGGCATGCAGTTCAAGCGGCACGTCGTTTCCGCCACGATCCAATTCGAGAAGCATCCGAAAGAAGGCTTGCGTTTCTGCGGGCTGGAAGACGTTGGGTAGGCCGCCTGAGGCAAACCGGGCGGCCTTCTGCTGAAAGAAGCGTTCGAGAAGAGCTTGCTGCTCGGCAAGCTTGGTCGGACGGATATGATCGAATCCGCCTGCGGCTTCCAGCTTACGGACCTGCGCGCGATACTTCTTGCGGCGGCTCTTGGCATTCAGCGCCGCAATCGTCTCGTCCATCGTCGCACACAGCGGCAGTTGGAAGGAGGCGTTCTGGTTGAGGATATGCGGCAGAGCCGATAGCGGGTGCTGCTCGCCACGCCAGTCGAAGGGGATGTTCGTCAAGCTGAGCAGGTCGGCGTGATCACGTAACGCTTCGATCAGCAGTGTTTCGAGCGCGGGGCCTGGAAGCGTCGATGCTATCGATCGAAAGTCGGCGCTGAACAGGCCGCTGTTGAAGTTCGTGAAGGCGGAACCGATGAAACGGGCATTGCGCACGAGATAGTGCCGTTCGATTTCGAGCGGCAGCAGGAATGCGATCTCGTTGTTCAGCCGTCCTTCGACGATGGCAAGCGGATGGCCATGGGTCTCGACCCAGGCGCGGCACCAGTCATAGCTTTGATGCAGGGAGTTCCAGGGGTCGGCCTCAAGCTGCCGCCAGGCCCGTTCGAGCGGCGCCATGCTGGAATGAATCTTCAGCGAGAGCCGTCCAGCGGGGCTGTCCAGGGTCGCTTGACCGCGTGCGACGGTGGCGCCGTCATGTGGCAGATCTTCGGCAAATGCCATCGCATCATGGCTTGTCTGGGCCCGCATATACCCTATCCCGTCCGGTTTCGCTGACGCCGGAGAGCTTAGGTAGACACTGCGAACAAACTGTTATCGGTTTCGGATATGCTCAACCTGGCATCGTGCCAAGGTAAAGGCCGCGTTAATCAGCGTCCTTCTTCTTGAAGGGGCCTGCCATCCACTTGATCACGAGCATGGCAGGAATGACCCAGAGCAGGCCGGTCAGGAGGAAATAGAGCAGATGCGCCCACCAGGGTGCGGTCGCGAGCGTTGCGGTCGCGATCGTCGTCGCCAGCAGCGCATAGACCGACACGATCAGGATGATCAGGATCGTGCCGATGAAGGATCTCAGTTTCGGGCGCCTTGTCATGCCTTATTCCTACTCGACGTCGCCGTCTTCAGCGACGCGACCGCTTGCCGCAAACCGGCGGGCTTGTTTTGCACGGCTGACTGATGCAAATCAACGGTCGAAAAGAGGATTGACGAATGACAGCAGTACTGACCGGAACCGAGATACGGGTGCGCAAGGAAATCGCTCGCGTGGATGCTGACCGAAAGGCGGTCCGCATCTGGCTCGGCGTGGTGATTTTTGCGATTTTCTGTCTCGTGCTGGTCGGCGGGGCCACGCGCCTGACTGATTCCGGTCTGTCGATCACGGAGTGGAAACCGATCCACGGTGTTATACCGCCGCTGACCACGCAAGAGTGGGAAGAAGAGCTCGAACTCTATCGTCAGATCCCCGAATACCAGCAGATTAACAAGGGCATGAGCCTTGACGAGTTCAAATTCATCTTCTGGTGGGAATGGGCACATCGCCTGCTCGCGCGCCTGATCGGCGTGCTCTTCGCCGTGCCGCTCGCCTATTTCTGGCTGCGTGGCAAGATCGAGCCGAGCCTGCGTGCGCCGCTGGTTGGGCTTCTCGCGCTCGGAGGCCTGCAGGGCTTCATCGGCTGGTGGATGGTGTCTTCGGGTCTCAGCGAGCGCGTTGACGTCAGCCAGTATCGTCTGGCGGTTCACCTGATGATGGCCTGTTTCATCTTTGCGAGCTGTGTCTGGATTTTCCGCAGCCTCTACCCGCATACGGAAGACGCAGCGCCGACGGAAAAGAGCCGTCTCTTTGCCGGTGTTCTGCTGATCATGACATTCGTGCAGATCTATCTCGGCGCGCTCGTCGCGGGCTTGGATGCCGGCTTCAGCTATAACACCTGGCCGCTGATGGATGGTGCCTGGATCCCGCAGGGTCTTTTCGTGCAGGCGCCTGCCTGGATCAACCTCTTTGAAAACCCGAAGACGGTTCAGTATATCCACCGCATCGGCGCCTATATCCTCTGGGCGGCCGCACTCCTCCACATGATCCAGAGCCTGCGGGCAGCTCCGCAGACGACCCATGCCCGCCGCAGCGTGGTGCTTTTTGCGTTCGTCAGCATTCAGGCGGTGATTGGTGTCGCGACACTTGTGATGCAGGTCCCGCTGGCTGCAGGCGTCATCCATCAGGGCATGGCGCTCGTCGTGCTCGCCTTCGCGGTTGCGCATCTGCGCGCCTTCTACGGCGAGCGTTCGAAGCCGGTTCTCGTCGAGGTCCGTGGCTGATCTAGCCGAAGCGATAGGCGGAATAGGGCTTTCCGAGGAACTCGCCCCGGAACACCTGCCGCCCGCCGTCGCTGCCGGCAGCACCCGATGCCACGAAGAGTGGCACGAGATGGTCGTGATCAGGCACATGGCAGGCCAGCGCATCCGGGTTTTGGTCCCAGGTTGAAAGCACCGTCGCCCGCGCATCGCTGTCCGGATCTGCGACCGCTTTGCTCAGCCAGTCGTCGAAACGGATCGCCTGCTGCACATGGCTGGGCTCCGCCTGCCGGAACATCCGCATATTGTGATAGCTCATGCCTGAAGCGATGATCAGCACATCCTCGTCGCGCAGCGGCGCCAGCGCCTTGCCGATCGCCACATGGCTTTCGACGTCGAGCGTATTCTTCAGCGAAATCATCGTCAGCGGCACATCCGCATCCGGATAGAGCAGCATGAATGGAATGAACACGCCGTGGTCGAAACCGCGCGTGGCATCCTCGGCGCTCTCGATCCCGGCCTCTGCCAGTAGCGCTCGCGCGCGGGCCGCAAGGTCCGGCGAGCCCGGGGCAGGGTAGGAGAGTTCGTAGGTGTGCGGCGGGAAATTGTAATAGTCGAAGAGCATGCCAGGCTTCGCAGCCGTGCTCACAGTCGGCACCGCCTCCTTCTCCCAATGGCCTGAAACCACGAGCACAGCTTTCGGCCGCCGCCCGATTTCCGCATCGAGGCCTTCGAGGAAGGCCCGCAGATCGTCCCAAGGCGCCTTGCCTTCGGCATCGCGCGGGAACTCCATGAACGGCCAGGGGCCGCCACCATGGGGAATGAAGTAGACGGGGAAACGGTTGCTCATAGTGTGGCCTCGCTTTCGCAAGGACACTAGCACCACTGATCATCGCCCAATATCAGGCAGATGAACGACATTTCGTTCGCTGATTGTGAACGCCGGCAATGCAAGGTCGATGCATCGACCTTGCATGCTGCCACAACGGCATCACGCCGACAGCATAAGATCCATGTTCTGCACAGCCGCCCCCGACGCACCCTTGCCGAGATTGTCGAGCAGCGCCACGAGATTGACATGTGCGCCACCGGGCGTGCCGAAGACGAAGAGCTTCATCGTGTCCTGACCGACCAGTTCTTCCGCATCGACGCGCGGCAGTTTGGCGCTTTCGGCAAGCGAAACGACGCTGACGATGTCCTGGCCGGCATAATGGGCGGTGAGCGCGTCGAAGATGCTCTCGACTGTCGCCCCGCCACCGAGATCCTCCAGGAAGAGCGGCACCTGAACGATCATGCCTTGCGGGAAGCGCCCGACGGAAGGAGCAAAGAGCGGCGCGCGGTCGAGTAGGCCATGCGTCTGCATCTCCGGCACATGCTTATGCTTCATGGTCAGGCCGTAGAGGAAGTTGTTTGCGGCCAGATGCTCGGGATGACCAGCGTCTTCCATCTGCGCAATGAGCTGCTTGCCGCCGCCGGTATAGCCGGAGACCGCATTGACCGACACCGGATAGCCGTCCGGCAGGATGCCGGCTGAGCGCAGCGGCCGGATGAGGCCGATGGCGCCGGTCGGATAGCAGCCCGGATTGGACACATAGCGCGCGCTCTGGATCTTCGCCTTCTGCGCCTTGTCCATTTCGGCAAAACCATACGCCCAGTCCGGATGCACGCGGAACGCGGTGGAGGCGTCGAGCAGGCGGACATTGTTGTTCGCGGCCGTCATCTCATAAGCCTGCTTCGACGCGTCGTCGGGCAGGCAGAGGATGGCGATATCGGCGCTGTTGAGCATGTCCTCGCGCATCTTCTCGTTCCGCCGCTCTGCTTCCGGGATCGACAGCAGTTCGAGATCGCGGCGGTCGGCCAGGCGCGTGCGGATCTGCAGACCCGTTGTGCCGTGTTCGCCGTCGATGAAGATCTTCGCTACCATTTGTCTAATCCTGTCAGAGGTTTGGATGAGAATGCGGAATCTGATTATGAGTGTGTTGAATCAATGTGTCAGGCGCGTGTCGCGAGTTTCTCGGCGCGCAGGCCCAGCATATACATGGCAACCGTCGCACCGGCAATTGCGGTGATATCGGCATGATCATAGGCCGGCGCCACCTCGACAATATCGGAGCCCCGGATGTCGAGGGCTCCGAGCTTGCGCAGGACCGAGAGCATCTTGGCCGAGGAGGGACCGCCGGCGACCGGTGTGCCCGTACCCGGAGCATAGGCCGGGTCGAGGCAGTCGATGTCGAAGGTCATATAGGTTGGGGCCGTTCCAACATGCGCGAGGATAGCGTCTGCGATCGCCTGCGCGCTCATGTCCTCGACCTCATAACCAGGGATGATCTTGATGCCAAAATCCTCGGGCGCCTCCGTGCGGATACCGATCTGGATCGACTTCGTCGGGTCGATCACGCCTTCGCGCACCGCACGACAGACGAAGGAACCATGGTCGATGCGCTCACCGTCATCGTCCCAGGTGTCCTGATGCGCGTCGAAATGCACGAGCGCCAGGGGGCCGTGCTTCGCTGCATGGGCTTTCAGCAGTGGCCAGGTGACAAAGTGGTCGCCGCCAAGACCGAGCAGATAGGCGCCGGAGGCGATGATCTCGGCTGCCTGCTGCTCGATGAGGGCAGGGGTCTTCTGGTGATTGCCATAGTCGAGGAGAACATCGCCGTAATCGATGACCGCCATCTGCTCGAAAAGATCACGGGCGAAGGGGTATTGCGGATCATTGTCGAAGATCGCCGAGGCGCGGCGGATAGCCTGCGGCCCGAAGCGGGCGCCGGGCCGGTTTGAGACGGCGGCGTCGAAGGGAATGCCAAGCACGACGGCATCGACGTCGCTGAGATCCTTGGAATATTTCCTCCGCATGAAAGAGAGCACGCCCGCATAGGTCGGATCGGTCGCAGCGCCACGCAGCGTCTTTGCGGTAAACGCGTTGTCGATCGTTTTGCTGGCCATGATACTCTTCTCCCCTAATAATTTGATCAAGTTAGACGGTCGGCCTGCTCGGTCAAGCCAAGATCTCGAGCAGAAAAGGCGCGCCACCAAGCAAACGAAAAAAAAAGGCGGAGCCGAAGCCCCGCCTTGATTTCCGTTTCCGGCAATCCAGCGCGATTAACGCTTGGAGAACTGGAACGAACGACGGGCCTTGGCCTTGCCGTACTTCTTACGCTCGACAACGCGGCTGTCGCGGGTCAGGAAGCCACCCTTCTTCAGAACAGAGCGCAGGCCCGGTTCGAAGTAGGTGAGGGCCTTCGAGAGACCGTGACGAACTGCACCGGCCTGGCCGGAGAGGCCGCCGCCGTGAACGGTTGCGATGATGTCGAACTGGCCGTCACGAGCCACTGCGACGATCGGCTGCTGCAGGATCATCTGCAGAACCGGGCGTGCGAAGTACGCGGAGAACTCGCGGCCGTTGATGGTGATCTTGCCGGTGCCCGGCTTGACCCATACGCGGGCAACGGCGTTCTTACGCTTGCCGGTGGCGTAGGAGCGACCCAGCGAGTCGACCTTGCGGACGTGAGCCGGAGCTGCGTCCTGTGCCGGGGCAAGGTCCTTCAGGGAAGAAAGATCGGCCATACTTAGGCGCTCCTTGTGTTCTTGGCGTTCAGCTTGGCAACGTCGAGAGCGACGGGCTGCTGAGCTTCATGCGGGTGGTTCGTGCCGGCGTAAACGCGCAGGTTCTTCATCTGGCGACGACCGAGCGGGCCACGCGGGATCATGCGCTCGACGGCCTTCTCGAGAACGCGCTCCGGGAAGCGGCCTTCGATGATCTGGCGAGCCGTACGCTCCTTGATGCCGCCCGGATAACCGGTGTGCCAGTAGTACTTCTTGTCGGCATACTTCTTGCCGGTGAAGACGACCTTTTCGGCATTGATGACGATGACGTTGTCGCCGTCGTCAACATGGGGGGTATAGGTGGCCTTGTGCTTGCCACGCAGGTGCATGGCGATGATGGTGGCGAGGCGGCCGACAACGAGCCCTTCGGCGTCGATGAGGATCCACTTCTTCTCCACCTCTGCAGGCTTCTGAACGAAGGTAGACATTGAGGTCTCTTTCAGTGTGATCCCGTCTTTCCCAGGCGAGGGTCTGACAGGCGTTTCTTGTTGCTTGTCTCGCGCCGTTTTCGACGCAAAAAAGAAAGCGGTTCCGAAGAGCCGCATTCCGGGCCGGGTATAGTTCCGGCGCCTCAAAAGGTCAATATACCCACTTAGTGCGGCTTCGTCCAAGAAGGCAGCAAAAACAGGGGCTTAGAAATGAGGTAATATTTTACCACACCTCCCGAGCGTCTGCGGCGGCAGAATTCACGTCCGAGAGCTGCGAGATGTGGCAAAGGATAGAAATATTCCAATGTGTCATTGAAATGGAACAAAGGTGTCGTGCGCGCGCATCTCAACCTATGAGATTGCTAATATTCGCATGAACATAATGAAAACATAAACCGAACGTATCGGCGGACTTCCTCACACGGAGAACGCCATGTCGCTCGAACGCCGAATTTCGCTCATCACGCTCGGCGTTGCCGACGTCGCTCGCAGCACCGAATTCTATGCGAGGCTGGGTTGGACAAAATCCTCCGCATCCAATGATCAGGTAACCTTCATCCAGCTGAAGGGCACGGCCCTCGGGCTGTTTTCGCGAGCCAGCCTGGCGGAAGATGCGCATGTCGAAGACACGCCCCCGGGCTTTTCCGGCGTCACGCTCGCCTACAATGTCTCGAGCGAGATCGGCGTCGATGCCGTCGTGAAGTTTGCCGTGTCCTGCGGGGCAAGGCTGGTCAAGTCGCCGGCGAAAGTCTTCTGGGGTGGTTACTCCGGTTACGTCGCCGATCCCGATGGTCATTTGTGGGAGATCGCCTTCAACCCGTTCTTCCCGCAGGATGAACACGGACATGTTGTCCTTCCGGAATGATCGCTCGCATTTGACCGATATGGATACGCGCTCGTTAAGCGGTCCGCGCTAGAGTGAGATTGGGACAAGATGGACGGGTAAACCAAAGGCCTATGCAGGCCGGGAGGAACGTCCATGAACCACGACACCTACCTCAACAGCTACCTTGCCGATATCCTTGCGACGGCCAAGACCGTGGCCGTCGTCGGCGCCTCGCCGGATGACAAGCGCCCCAGTCATTGGATCTCCGGCTTTCTGCTTGGCAAGGGCTACCACGTCTTCCCCGTCAATCCGCTGCATCGCGGCGAGCGCATCCTCGGGCAGCAGGTCTACGGATCGCTGGCGGAGATCCCGGAACCGGTTCATCTCGTCGATGTCTTCCGCCGCACGGAATGCCTGGCGGATATCGTCGACGAGGTCCTGGCAATGTCGCCCCGGCCCTTCGCGATCTGGTGTCAGCTCGGGATCCGGGATGATGCGGCGGCCGAAAAGGCTGAGGCAGCAGGCATCAGCATGGTCATGAACCGTGCGCTGGTCTCCGAATACCCGCTTGTCTACGAGCGGCTGCATCCGGGCTCGGCGCAAGGTCATGCAGCCTGATACGCTCAGGCGATTCAGAAGCGGACGATCGGTTTTCCGAAGCCGAAACGACGCGTCTCCGGATCGTAGTCCTGGCAGTTGAGCACCGGACACCGGGCGGCATCGCGTGTCGGCACATAGGCGCGCTCGGCATATTCATGCGGATCGCACATGGCACTGCGAGTGACATAGCGGTCGTATAGCGTCATGCCTTTCACGCGCGTCGACGGGTAGCGCAGAATGACCGCGCCCTCGCTCAAGACGCGCTGCCGGACCTGGTCGCAGGTAAGCGCAGTGGAATTGTAGCGCGAGATCGCGAGTGCCGGCTGGGCAAGCAGCAGTGTTGCGATGGTCGTGATGGCAAGCTGTGTCGGGCGCATGGCGGTCCTCCTTGAGACGCCGGATCAACGTGTGGCCGGGCAGGGCGGTTCCGCCTTGTTGTCGACGGCGGCCACACCATTTAATCCTTATCTAGCGAGATGAGGAGACAGACATGGCCGATCACGATCACTACAGTGCAGAGGACCTGCGGGACATCCTCGGAAACGTCCGAACGATCGCGTTGCTCGGCGCATCTCCGAAACCGGACCGCCCGAGTTTCGGCGTGATGCGTTTCCTTCTGTCGAAAGGATATACGGTCTATCCGGTCAATCCGGGGCAGGCCGGCAAGGAAATTCTCGGCCAGACCGTCTATGCAACCATGGCCGACATTCCAGGGCCGGTCGACATGGTCGATGTCTTCAGGGCACCGGAATACCTGGGCGAGGTCGTCGCTGAAGCGCTTGCCTTGCCGAACCGTCCCAAGGTCATCTGGGGTCAGCTGACCGTGCGCGATGATGAAGCCGTAAAGCCGGCCGAGGCGGCTGGGATCCGCGTCGTCATGGACCGTTGCCCGGCCATCGAGATCCCGCGACTCGGCCTGTGACTTTGATCGTTAAGCTTCGAGGAGTACGTCGGGATTGGCCCTGAGCGCGTTCAACGTATCGGCATTGCCGCAATAGTCGACAAAGGTTTGCTCGGCCTTGCCCTGTTGCAGGTGATTGCGGCAGGTATCCTTCGACGAACACTGCGCGCAGGTGACCTGCATGTCGCGGAAGACGCGGCGCATGCGGTATTCCACCTCTGCCGGATCGATGTTCAATGCCCGCATCATGGCCGGCATCTCGTCGGCGGCATGCGGGCCGGCCTTGACCAGAGCCAGCAACTGATGCGCGCTGATCCCGCAATCCTCTGCGAGTGCCTCGACTTCGGCATCGGAAAGACCGGCGAGCATGTCGCTCTCGGTGGCATGTTCGAACCCCTGGGCGAACCAGGAGAGGATGTGCTGCACGGTATGGCGGACCGGATCGGCGATCGTCAGTGTCATGGGGGCTCTCCTTCGACTGACGTCAAGAATGCCACGGCGTCATCCGGCCGCATTGACCTCGATCAAGCAGGAATTTCCCCAATCGGCCCTTCTCTTGGACAAATCCGGGGCTGACATCGGACGGCGACTGATTATGATCCGGCCCGACGTCATCAAGGGAGGACCAGACAATGTCGGAGAATAATCCGGGTTTCGCCACGCTCGCCATCCATGCCGGTGCCCAGCCAGACCCAACCACGGGCGCGCGCATCACGCCGATCTACCAGACCACGGCCTATGTCTTCAACGATAGCGACCACGCCGCAAATCTCTTTGCCCTCAAGGAGTTCGGCAATATCTACACCCGCATCATGAACCCCACCCAGGGTGTTCTGGAAGAGCGGATCGCAGCCCTCGAAGGCGGCACGGCAGCGCTTGCAGTTGCCTCCGGTCACGCTGCCCAGCTACTCATTTTCCACTCGCTGATGCAGCCAGGTGACAACTTCGTTGCGGCGAAGAAGCTTTATGGCGGCTCGATCAACCAGTTTGGCCATGCCTTCAAGAATTTCGGCTGGCAGGTCCGCTGGGCCGATCCTGCCGATCCGGAGAGCTTCGCAGCGCAGATCGATGACAAGACTAAGGCCGTCTACATCGAGAGCCTCGCAAATCCCGGCGGCACCTTCGTCGACATCGCAGCCATCGCCGAAGTCGCCCATCGCCACGGTCTGCCGCTGATCGTCGACAACACCATGGCGAGCCCGTACCTTATCCGCCCGCTGGAGCACGGCGCCGACATCATCGTCCATTCCGTCACCAAGTTCCTTGGCGGTCACGGCAACTCGATGGGCGGCGTGATTGTCGATGGCGGCACCTTCGACTGGTCGGCCAAGCCGGGCAAGTATCCGATGCTGTCCGAGCCGCGCCCTGAATATAACGGTGTCGTGTTGCACCAGACCTTCGGCAACTTCGCCTTCGCCATCGCCTGCCGCGTCCTCGGCCTGCGTGACCTCGGGCCTGCGATTGCGCCGATGAACGCCTTCCTGCTGCTGACCGGCATCGAAACTCTGCCGCTTCGCATGCAGCGCCACTGCGACAACGCCATGAAGGTTGCCACCTGGCTGAAGAGCCACCCAAAGGTTTCCTGGGTCAACTATGCCGGCCTGCCTGATGATCCCAACAATGCGCTCCAGAAGCGCTACTCGCCGAAGGGCGCCGGATCCGTGTTCACCTTCGGCATCAAGGGTGGGCTAGAAGCCGGCAAGGCGCTGGTCGGTGGGCTGAAGCTCTTCTCGCACCTTGCGAACATCGGCGACACCCGCTCGCTGATCATCCATCCGGCGTCGACGACCCATGCGCAGCTGTCCGAAGAGCAGCAAATCGCAGCCGGCGCGGGACCCGATGTCGTGCGTCTGTCCATCGGTATCGAAGACGCAGAAGATATCATCGCGGATCTCGAACAGGCGCTGTCGCTCGCCTAACAACGTCTTGCCTCGATTGGCTCGGCCGTGGCTCCGCGGAACCACGGCCGGGCTTGGCTGTTGGACTTCTCTCATCCCCAAAGAAGGAGATTTCCAATGAAGCTGAAGGCCATTGCCTTAAACGCCACGCTGAAGGGCAGCACTGGCGAGCCATCCTCCACCGACCGCATGTTGAGCCTGATTGCCGCTGCCATGGGCAAGGAGGACGTGGAGACCGAAACCATCCGGCTTGCCGATCACGACATTCGCCCAGGCGTGACGTCAGACGAGGGCCCCGGCGACGCATGGCCGGCCATCCGCGAAAAGATCCTTGCCGCCGACATTCTCGTGCTGGGTACGCCTATCTGGCTCGGCCAGCCGTCGAGCGTTTGCAAACGCGCGCTCGAGCGGATGGACGCCTTTCTGTCCGAGACCGACGATCAGGGGCGCATGGTCTCCTATGGAAAGGTCGCTGCCGTCGCGGTCGTTGGCAATGAAGACGGCGCCCATCATGTCTCAGCTGAGCTCTATCAGGCCCTGAACGACGTCGGCTTCACCATTGCCTCGAATGCGGTCGCCTACTGGGTTGGAGAAGCCATGGGCAGCACCGACTTCAAGGATCTTGATCCGGTGCCGGATAAAGTGACGACAACCGTCGGCATGGTGGCCCGAAACACGGTGCACATGGCCCGCCTGCTGGCAGACAACCCCTATCCGCCGCAGAAATAAGGAAGGCCGCGTGGATTTTGCGCGCGGCTTGAGGCAAGACTGACGGGCCGGCATCCGAGGATGCCCGGCCCGTTGCTGCATTTGTCTTCGCTCAGGAGCCCGCCATGTCTGCCGCCCTCGCTTTCGATCCGTCGACCGTCACCCCGGAAGAGGGCGCGCCCGCACCGGACCGCCTCATCTCCGGCGATCCGCGTTTCACCACCTGGAACCTGGAAGAGGCAGAAGGCGGCGTCTATGCCGGCATCTGGCAGTCGACGCCGGGCAAGTGGCGGATCGTCTATGACGAATGGGAGTATTTCCACATTCTCGAAGGCCACTCTGTCGTCACCGAAGATAGCGGTGACCCGATCCATCTGAAGGCCGGCGACCGCCTGATCCTCAGACCCGGCTTCAAGGGAACCTGGGAAGTCCTTGAAACGACTCGCAAGGACTACGTCATCCGGCTTTAGTCTGCGGGGCGTCACCTGCCTCGGATGTGCGGCAGATCACTGACGGTCCGCCACCGATCAGGCTAGGACGCCGCCCTGACTTTGCAGTGCCGGATTACCTGAATGCCCATTGTTCGCTTCGCCCTCATCGTCATCGTCGCGCTGTTTGCTGTCGTCGGTAGCCGCTGGTACGCCTATGTCAGCAATACCAGCAGCCCCTATGACGAAGTGGGAATCGAGATCAACAGCCGTCTTCCGCAATTTCTCCGGAAATGGGGATGCGATCGGCTGCAACAGTCTTTTCCGGACAGTGTTCCGCCCTACGGCTGCGGCGCCTCGGATAGCCGGAGTTGGATCTGAGCAACTACGCCGGACGATTAGGTCATCAGCCCGTTTTGAGACGGGCCGCTGCCGCCTCATGCTCGGCGACCATCGTCGCATCCTCGGCCGAGACTTTCTGGATGCTCGCGCGGCTGCCGATGCGGTCCATATAGGCATGGAAAGCAGGGCGAGCCTCGACCAGGCCGAACATCGTCGTCCAGCGCAGGGCAATGCCCCACAGAAGGTCGGCCGCTGTGAAACGCTCGCCGAGCAGATAGGGGCCCGTCTTCAGCGTTTCTTCAAGCAGGTCGATGAGCGACTCATAGCTCGCATAGGGCGTCTCGTTCATCGAGCCGGGATCGCGCTTCAGATAGCGGTCCACCACGGCCGGCTCGAAGCAGCTGCCATAGATGAAGAGCCAGCGCAGATAGGCGCCCCGGTCGGGATCGGTCAGGGCAGGGGCAAGGCCTGCCTCGGGAAAGAGATCCGCCAGATAGAGATAGATTGCGCCCTGTTCGGTCACCAGTGTTTCTCCGACGCGCACCGCGGGCACCTTGCCGAGCGGATTGATCGCCAGATAGGCCGGCTGGCGCTGCTCGTTTGTCTTCATGTTCAGCACATGCAGATCATAGGGCACCTTGAGCTCTTCCAGCAGCACGCGCGCCCCGGTGGCGCGGGTCTGGGGCGAGTAGAAGAGGGTGATCTGATGGTCTTTGCTCATTGGAAGTCTCCCATTTTCAAATTGGACGCGCCGAAAAGCGACAAAGGGAGAATGCGCCGCCATACCTGTCAGTTTCTGTCAGGTTGGTTTAGCATGATGGGCGACAAGGAGATTTTCCGATGCGGGCGAGCCGGCTGATCAACATCCTGACGACCCTGCAGGCCAAGGGGCTGGTGACGGCCGAGGCACTGGCCGACGAGAACGACGTTTCGGTCCGCACCATCTATCGCGACATCGATGCGCTGTCGCTTTCGGGCATCCCCGTCTACAGCGAACGCGGCTCCGATGGTGGCTACCGGCTGCTGGATGGCTATCGTGTGCGCCTGAATGGTCTCACCCCCGCCGAGGCAGAGGCTATGTTCCTATCCGGCATTCCCGGTGCCGCTGCCGATCTCGGCCTGGGATCGCTGATGGCCGGCGCCCAGAAGAAGCTGACAGCCGCCCTGCCGGAAGACCTGCGCGAAAGTGCGCGGCGCATGCAGCAGAAATTCCATCTCGACGCGCCGACCTGGCTCGCGGAGGGGGAGCAGCCTGTCTATCTGCAGGCCATTGCCGATGCTGTCTGGAATTCGAAGCGCATCCGCATGCGCTACCGTTCGTGGAAGGCGGAGAAGAACCGGCTCGCCGACCCGCTCGGCATCGTGATGAAGGGTGGGGCCTGGTATCTGGTTGCCCGGGTCGATGGCGCGCCGCGCACCTATCGCATCTCGCGTGTCCTGGACCTGATCGTGACCGAGGAGCACTTCGACTGGCCGCGTGACTTCGACCTTGCCGCTTACTGGAGCGAAAACACGCGTCGGCTCGAGCTGGAGCTTTATCCGAACCGGACGACGATACGCCTTTCTCCTTGGGGGCTGAAGGAGATCGAACACATGGCGCCGCCCTATGTCCGCGCCAATCTCGAACTGCTCGGGGAGCCTGACGCTCTCGGCTGGCACACGGCAAGGCTTCCCGTGGCGCATGAGCGCATGGCGGTGTCCGAGTTTCTGAAGCTCGGCACCGAGGTCGAGGTTCTCGATCCGCCGGAACTGAGAGAGGCCATGCGCCGTGCCGCGCACGCGCTGACGGAGCGCTACGCCGAGCCGGCTGACCTCACCAAGTGAGATCCAGCCGTTCCAACCCATGGAAGTGATAGACGTCCTTCACTCTGGGCGTCTCTGCAATCTTCAGCCCCGGCAGGCGCTGGAAGAGCAGGGGCAGGACGATCTTGAGCTCGAGCCGGGCGAGCGGTGCCCCGATGCAGAAGTGAATGCCGGCGCCGAAGGACAGATTGGCCCCTTCATCCCGCGAGGGCTTGAAGGCCAGCGGTTCGGGAAACTTCTGCGGATCGAGATTGGCGGCCGCAAGAATGAGGCTCAGCTTGTCGCCACGCTTGAAAGACACACCGTCGATTTCGCAGGGTTCCAGGCACCAGCGCTGGAAGATATGCACCGGCGCGCAAATCCGAAGCGTCTCCTCAACGGTCCGTTCGGTCGTCTTCTCGTCGGAAAACAGCGTCGAGGGGTCTATGCCGCTGTCGAGGATCGCGCGAACCGAGTTGCCGATCTGATGCACGGTCGCTTCGTGCCCTGCATTGAGCAGCACGATGGTCGTCGAGATTAGCTCGTCTTCGGTGAGGAACTGGCCCTTGTGCTCGGTATGGATCATGTGGCTCAGGAGATCGTCGCGCGGATTGGTGCGGCGTTCTGCAATCACCGTACGCACATAGTCAGCGAATTCCTTTGCCGAGCGATCCGCAGCCTCTTCGTCGGCCCGGGTCCGCTTGAACATATACATGCCGACATAGTCGTGGCTCCACTTGAGAAGCTGCGGACCCATGTCCTCGGGAATTCCGATCATCCGGGCGATCATGGTGACGGGAATGATGTCCGCGAATGTCGACAGGAGCTCTGTCTTTCCATCCTTCTCGAAATCGTCGATCAACCGGTTCGCGAGCTCTGCGATCTCCCCCGTCATCTTCTCGACATGGCGCGAGACGAAGGCGCGATTCACCAGCGTGCGAAGCCGGGTGTGCTCCGGCGGCTCGATTTCGAGCAGCGAATGTTCCTCGGCCTTGTCGAAGTGGCAGGTATGCGCCGTAGGCTCCGGCATGCCGAGTTCTTCGCGCGTTGCTATATGCAGGATTTGCCGGCCGAAGCGGCGATCGCGCAGAAGCGCATTTACATGATCATAGCCGGTGAAGAACCATTGCCTCTGTTCCTCCCAGTAGAAGGTCGGACAGCTGGCGTGCAGGGCCGCATAGGTTCTGTTCGGATCGCTGTAGAAGGCGGGGTCGCGAGCATCGAGGGAGACCCGGCGGGTGGCCGGGTCAATGGAAAGGAAGGATGTCTGTGTCATGCGTTCTGTTTATCCTTTGCATCCCCGCGCGCAAGGGGAGGCGGATGGGCTCAGTCGTCCAGCTTGTGGGCAACGGCGGAGATGCGTTTGAGAATGGCCACCTGGCGATCCGCCTGGCGGTCGACCTCCTCTTGCGGGGTGTCCTCGCGGGTCGGAGGTACGGTCACCGTCCGGTCACCGGAGCGCAGCGAGGTCCGGTTACGCCCTTGCGCCTTTGCCGTGTAGAGCGCGATATCGGCTTCCGACAGGAGTTGCTCGAGATCGGCCCTGTGTCGGGGGCTGACCGAGATGCCGACACTCGTCGTCACCGAGATCATCTCCTCGCCAGTTGAAATGGTGCGGTCTGCGAGCGCAAGGCGCACTGTCTCGGCGAAGAGCGCCGCATCCCTCGGCTCCGATATCGCCAGCACGGCTGCGAACTCCTCACCGCCGGTGCGGGCAAAGACCGCCCGTTGCGGCAAAAGCGATCGGCACACATCAGCAAATTCCTGCAGGACCCGATCCCCGATGGAATGCCCGTGCCGGTCGTTGATCTGCTTGAAATGGTCGAGGTCGAAGATTAGCACCCCGAGTGCATCAAGCGGTGAACTCTCGACCAGCCCCTGATAGGCCTCTGCAAAACCGCGCCGGTTGAGCACTCCCGTTAGCGGATCGGTCCTGACAAGCGTCTGTAGCTGCTCTTGCGAACGGTCCATGGTGATCTTGGCGAGAATGATGACCGAGGTGATGAAGCCGATGACGGCAATCGTACCCATCCACACGCCGAAGAGATTGTCGGCAAAGCTCGCCGGGCCCTGGAAGAGGACAAAGATGCCATAGGCCAATCCGGCGCAGGCCTGGCTGCCCCAGGTCACGGTCAGGAAGGTGCGATACCGGCCAGTGCTGAAGCGCGCATGCGCTGCGATCATCGCGAGTATGGCAAAGCCGATCGACGCGCCGACATGATAGAGCGAGACCCGCAGGGCGAATTCGTCGCGGATGACCGGAACGAGGATGCCGACGATCCACACCAGCGGCGGCAACCAGACCAGGCGAGGGGCAGGGCGGTGGTCGAGCGCTGCAAGTCCCTTTGCCCACAGGCTGAAGCCCAGAAGCGAGATGGCGTTTGCCATCTGAATCGAAAGGGCGTCGGGGATCTGATCGCGTAACCCGACAAGGCCGAGCCCGCTTGCATGCAGCAGAAACCCGAGGCCGAACCAGAGGAAATGTTTCTGCTCGCGACCATGCAGCCAGATGGCCAGAAGCAGAATCGCAAGCGTGTTGGCCTGGATGACCCACAGCAAAAACGCGGTCTTCACGTCGATCACGATACAATTCCTGAAATGAATTCGGCAAACAATCGCCCAAGAATGGCGCAAGCCGGTTAAACAGTCACTATGAAAACCCACAGTATCTGAGGGTCGCTCCGGCGCGACCGGTTGCGAGACTTACCGAAATTTCACCATGTTAGCTATTTCTTGTGCATCGATGCGACATGGTCGGTCTCCAGCGGAACGTCGTCTTCCGGAAACGCAGGTTCTTCAGCGCGGAGCGCGTCGCGACCATTAAGGATATCCCGTCCTCGTGTCTTGAATGTCGGGGTGCGGACACTCTATGTAGGGATTGACAAAGATTACGTGATTCCCGCCGCCGGATGTGCCGGGGAGAGGCTTAAAAAGGACCGACATGAAAAATCCCGTTGATACCGCTCTCGCTCTGGTGCCGATGGTCGTCGAACAGACCAATCGTGGCGAGCGCTCCTACGACATCTTCTCCCGATTGCTGAAGGAACGGATCATCTTCCTCACGGGCCCGGTCGAAGACACCATGGCTTCGCTCGTTTGCGCCCAGCTTCTCTTCCTCGAGGCTGAGAACCCGAAGAAGGAAATCGCCATCTACATCAATTCGCCGGGCGGTGTCGTGACCTCCGGCATGGCGATCTACGACACGATGCAGTTTATTCGTCCGGCCGTGTCGACGCTCTGCATCGGCCAGGCTGCGTCGATGGGATCGCTCCTCCTTGCTGCCGGCGAGAAGGGCATGCGCTTTGCCACGCCGAACTCGCGGATCATGGTTCACCAGCCATCCGGCGGCTTTCAGGGCCAGGCCTCGGACATTGAGCGCCATGCTCGTGACATCATTAAGATGAAGCGTCGCCTGAACGAGGTCTATGTCAAGCACACGGGCCGTACCTATGACGAAGTGGAAAACACGCTCGATCGTGACCACTTCATGGAATCGAGCGAAGCCAAGGAATGGGGTCTGATCGACCGCATCCTTACCTCGCGCGCCGAAATCGAAGGCGTGGCACCGTCGGCCTGACCCTCGTTGCGGATGCCGACATCGGACCGATGCCGGCAGACGTGATGGCAAGTAGGGTTTAAAGTCGGCGCAAAAGCGCTAATAGTAGGATTAAGGCTATGTTGAATCTTTGTGACATAGTCTGCCGAGAACGGGAGTTTTCGTTGCCGCCGCTCCGACAAGGTCGGGTCGGCTAGTAGCTCCGGATCGGAAGAGGTTTTCACCAAAGGCGGCGGTGAAAGCTGAACAGTGTGAGTGACCGCCCTGCCGTGACTGCGGTGGCGCGGCGTGCTGGAAGGATAAAGACATGAGCAAAGTCAGCGGAAGCAACGGCGGTGACTCCAAGAATACCCTTTATTGTTCCTTCTGCGGCAAGAGCCAGCACGAGGTCCGCAAGCTGATTGCCGGACCGACTGTGTTCATCTGCGATGAATGCGTCGAACTCTGCATGGATATCATCCGCGAAGAGAACAAGTCTTCGATGGTCAAGTCTCGCGACGGCGTTCCCACGCCGCAGGACATCATCAAGATCCTCGACGAATACGTGATCGGCCAGAAGCAGGCGAAGAAGATCCTGGCAGTGGCTGTGCACAACCACTACAAGCGTCTCTCGCATGCCTCCAAGGGCGGCGAAGTCGAACTGGCGAAGTCGAACATCATGCTCGTCGGCCCGACGGGCTGCGGCAAGACCTATCTTGCCCAGACTCTCGCCCGCATCATCGACGTTCCCTTCACCATGGCGGATGCCACGACCCTGACCGAAGCGGGTTACGTCGGTGAAGACGTCGAAAACATCATCCTGAAGCTGCTCCAGGCTGCTGACTACAATGTCGAGCGCGCCCAGCGTGGCATCGTCTACATCGACGAAGTCGATAAGATCTCCCGCAAGTCGGACAACCCCTCGATTACCCGCGACGTGTCGGGCGAGGGCGTCCAGCAGGCGCTTCTGAAGATCATGGAAGGCACGGTTGCCTCCGTCCCTCCGCAGGGGGGGCGCAAGCATCCGCAGCAGGAATTCCTGCAGGTCGATACGACGAACATCCTGTTCATCTGCGGTGGCGCTTTTGCCGGCCTCGACAAGATCATCTCTGCCCGTGGCGAGAAGACGTCGATCGGCTTCGGTGCAACCGTCAAGGCAGAAGACGATCGCCGCGTGGGCGAAGTCCTGCGCGAACTGGAGCCGGAAGATCTGGTCAAGTTCGGCCTGATCCCGGAATTCATCGGTCGTCTGCCGGTTCTGGCAACGCTCGAGGACCTGGACGAGGACGCACTGATCCAGATCCTGTCGGAGCCGAAGAACGCGCTCGTCAAGCAGTACCAGCGCCTGTTCGAGATGGAAGACGTCGAACTGACCTTCCACGAGGATGCGCTTCGCGAGATTGCCCGCAAGGCGATCACTCGCAAGACAGGTGCACGTGGTCTGCGCTCGATCATGGAAAAGATCCTGCTCGACACGATGTTCGAGCTGCCGGAACTGGAAGGCGTTCGCGAAGTCGTCATCTCCGACGACGTCGTCAACGGCAATTCCCGTCCGCTATACATCTATGCCGATCGCCAGGAAGAGAAGGCCAACGCCTCCGCCTGACCTGTTCGGATCGACGACTGCGAAGAGCCCGCCCTTGTGGCGGGCTTTTCCGTTTCAGGCGATCTTTTTTGGTGCTGCCTGTGGTTATCTCCGAAGCCCTTGTCCATTTACGGTATTACGCTGTTGTCAGGCCCGTCGATTGGGCTAGAACAGGGGCGAGTGAACGCTTGAGTTCTGCGTCGCCATTACCGCGTATCCGCGTCCCCGATCATCCATGCGACAACCGGCTGCCTTCGAGGCGACGAAGTGACGCGCATGGTTCGCATCAGGTCCGCAATGTAGTGTGAAAGCGGACAGGTTCTGTCATGCTGACGTCACAGATTCGGCGCGGGCATCGGCGGTAGGCTTGAATTGGCGGGAGCGCCACTCCACTTGTTGGAGGATTGAAAAATATGCCTGACGCCTCTTTTGGGTCGGCATGGAGTCCCGGTTTGTCCGGGACGTTTGAAAGGAAGTGAAATGACGAATACGTCAGCTGCAAACGAGGTGAACACCTATCCGGTGCTTCCTCTGCGCGACATCGTGGTGTTTCCGCACATGATCGTTCCGCTGTTCGTCGGTCGTGAAAAGTCCATTCGCGCTCTGGAAGAGGTGATGGGTTCCGACAAGCAGATCATGCTGGCCACGCAGATCAATGCGAGCGATGACGATCCTGCTCCGGATGCCATCTACGAGGTCGGCACCGTAGCAAATGTCCTCCAGCTTCTGAAACTGCCCGACGGCACTGTGAAGGTGCTGATCGAAGGCCGTGCGCGCGCCAAGGTCGAAAGCTATACCGGCCGCGAAGATTATTACGAAGCCAAGGCCAGCATTCTGGCCGAGCCGGCGGAAGACGCCGTCGAGATCGAGGCTCTGTCCCGCTCGGTGGTCTCCGAGTTTGAAAACTACGTCAAGCTGAACAAGAAGATCTCTCCCGAGGTCGTCGGTGCAGCGAGCCAGATCGAGGATTACTCGAAGCTCGCCGATACCGTCGCCTCGCACCTGTCCATCAAGATCACCGAAAAGCAGGAAATGCTGGAAACGGTGAGCGTCAAGACGCGCCTGGAAAAGGCGCTTGGCTTCATGGAAGGCGAGATCTCGGTTCTCCAGGTCGAAAAGCGCATCCGCTCGCGCGTCAAGCGCCAGATGGAGAAGACCCAGCGCGAGTACTACCTTAACGAACAGATGAAGGCGATCCAGAAGGAACTCGGCGACGGTGAAGACGGCCGTGACGAGATGGCCGAACTGGAAGAGCGCATCGCCAAGACCAAGCTTTCCAAGGAAGCCAAGGAAAAGGCAGATGCGGAGCTGAAGAAGCTGCGTCATATGAGCCCGATGTCGGCGGAAGCCACCGTCGTGCGCAACTATCTCGACTGGCTGCTGGGGCTTCCCTGGGGCAAGAAGTCCAAGGTCAAGATCGACCTGAACGCGGCGGAGAAGGTTCTCGACGAAGATCATTTCGGCCTCGACAAGGTCAAGGAACGCATCGTCGAATATCTCGCCGTCCAGGCGCGTGCGACGAAGCTGAAAGGCCCGATCCTCTGCCTCGTTGGCCCTCCGGGCGTGGGTAAGACCTCGCTTGCCAAGTCGATCGCGAAAGCGACCGGCCGCGAATATGTGCGCATGGCCTTGGGTGGCGTGCGTGACGAAGCGGAAATCCGCGGTCACCGCCGCACCTATATCGGCTCCATGCCGGGCAAGATCGTACAGTCGATGAAGAAGGCCAAGAAGTCCAACCCGCTCTTCCTGCTCGATGAAATCGACAAGATGGGCATGGATTTCCGTGGTGACCCGTCTTCGGCTCTGCTTGAGGTGCTGGATCCGGAACAGAACTCGACCTTCATGGACCACTATCTCGAAGTGGAATATGACCTGTCGAACGTCATGTTCGTGACGACAGCCAATACGCTGAACATCCCAGGTCCGCTGATGGACCGCATGGAGATCATCCGCATTGCCGGCTACACCGAGGATGAGAAGCTCGAGATCGCCAAGCGGCACCTGCTGCCGAAGGCGATCAAGGAACATGCCCTGCGGCCGGAGGAGTTCTCCGTTTCCGACAAGGCGATCCTGGCGGTCATCCAGCAGTACACCCGCGAAGCTGGTGTTCGCTCCTTCGAACGCGAGTTGATGAAGCTCGCCCGTAAGGCCGTGACCGAGATCATCAAGGGCAAGGTCAAATCGGTCGAAGTGACGGAGAAGAACATCTCCGACTATCTCGGCATCCCGCGTTTCCGCCATGGCGAAGCGGAGGGCGAGGATCAGGTCGGCGTCGTCACGGGTCTGGCCTGGACGGAAGTCGGTGGCGAGCTCCTGACGATCGAAGGCGTCATGATGCCTGGCAAGGGCCGCATGACGGTGACCGGTAACCTGAAGGATGTGATGAAAGAATCGATTTCCGCAGCGGCATCTTATGTTCGCTCGCGCGCCGTCGATTTCGGCGTCGAGCCCCCGCGCTTCGACAAGTCCGACATCCACGTACACGTGCCGGAAGGTGCAACCCCTAAGGATGGTCCGTCCGCAGGTATTGCCATGGCAACCGCCATCGTCTCCATCATGACCGGCATCCCGGTTTCCAAGGATGTCGCGATGACGGGAGAAATCACGCTTCGTGGCCGCGTCCTGCCGATCGGTGGCCTCAAGGAAAAGCTGCTTGCAGCACTCCGTGGTGGCATCAAGAAGGTTCTGATCCCGGAAGAGAATGCCAAGGACCTGGCTGATATTCCGGACAACGTGAAGAACAACATGGAGATCATCCCTGTGTCCCGCATGGGCGAGGTGATCCGTCATGCGCTGGTTCGTGTGCCTGAGCCGATTGAATGGGACGGCACCGTTGAAACCCCGGCCATTGCGGCGGTCGATGGAACCGACGAAACCGGTGCAACGGTCGCTCACTGAGGCAAAACTGCCATAAGTGAGCCACAAAGCCCCAAAACCGACAAAAAGGCTGGCATTTTTGCCAGCCTTTTTTGTGAACAGCCGCTCAAAAGGCTTGTTTTCCGGGGCTTTCGGGTGCTTTTGAGTTGCGAAGGGCAGAAGCTTTCGTATTCTCCGCCCGACTTAATCTTTTGAGTCGTTTCATACCAATCAGAAAGGGTGGAAACATGAACAAGAACGAACTCGTATCCGCGGTCGCCGAAAAGGCTGGCCTCACCAAGGCTGACGCTGCCTCTGCCGTCGATGCCGTTTTTGAAACGGTCCAGGCTGAACTGAAGAACGGCGGCGACATTCGTCTCGCTGGCTTCGGCGCCTTCACCGTCGCCCGTCGCGAAGCCTCCAAGGGCCGCAACCCGTCCACCGGCGCTGAAGTCGATATCCCGGCTCGTAACGTGCCGAAGTTCACGGCCGGCAAGGGCCTGAAGGACGCTGTCAACAGCTGATCCGTCGTGACCGTCGCCACCCTTCGGTGCCGATGGTCAGCTGACACCCTGGTTAGCCCGGCCTCTGTGCCGGGCTTTCTGTTTGCGCTCTTGCGTTGCAGCATGGGCTGTCATATTTCTGTTGCGCCGGATTGTCCGGCATTCGTTCTCAGGGCGGGGTGAAATTCCCCACCGGCGGTAAGGAGGAAACTCCAAGCCCGCGAGCGCCTGATCTTCCGAAGGGGAGGGCAGGGTCAGCAGATCCGGTGTAACTCCGGAGCCGACGGTTAAAGTCCGGATGAAAGAGAATGAGGTCAGGCTACGCTTCTGTCCGTTAACACGGATTGAGGTCGTGGCTGCGCAGTGCCGTCTCCGTCCTGGAGCGGCTTTTCGTCGTCCTCATCTGTCCTGATTTGTGTTGGTCCTTTGGACAAGGAAACATGACATGAATCAGAGCTCCGTTTCTGTTCTGCGCTCCCGGGCCGTTGTTGGTGCCGGATTCATGGTGTTGGCCGGTATCGCCTTCGCCGTACTCAATGTCGTCACCCAATGGCTCGCCATGACGCTCGGCTTCCCGCCGGCATCGACCGCCTTCTGGCAATATGGCTTTGCCCTCATCCTCTCGCTTCCACTGCTCTTCCGGCTTGGCCTCCGCGCCATGAAGACCGCCTATCCGGTCCGCCACATCCTGCGCGTCCTGCTCGCCGCCTTCGGCGTCCAGGCGTGGGTGACCGGCCTTGCAACCGTTCCAATCTGGCAGGCGATCGCGCTTGTCATGACCTCGCCCTTCTTCATCATCATCGGCGCGCGCCTCTTCCTCGGCGAAACTGTCGGCCGCGACCGGTGGCTGGCGACCCTTACAGGCTTCATTGGCGCGATGATTATCCTGCAGCCCTGGTCCGACAGCTTCACGCTTGCGGCCCTGCTGCCGGTGCTCTCGGCGCTGCTGTGGGGTGGCTCGTCGCTGATCATGAAGAACCTCACGCACTATGAAGCACCCGAAACCGTCACCGTCTGGCTTCTTGTGCTGCTGACACCGATCAACTTCGGCCTTGCCGCAGCCTCGGGCTTTGCGGTTCCCGAAGGTCTGGCGCTCTGGCTGCTTCTCGCAGCAGGCCTCCTGACAGCCATCGGCCAGTATCTGCTGACGCTCGCCTACAATGCGGCGGACGCGGCCTATGTTCAGCCCTTCGACGACCTGAAATTGCCGCTCAATGTTTTTGCCGGCTGGCTCGTCTTTGGCTATGCGCCCAGCGGTTATCTCTGGCTCGGCGCTCTTCTCATCCTCGGCGCATCGCTCTTCCTGATGCTGCGCGAGGCTGGCAAGGAAAACTCGCCTCAAACCTGAACCGGTGAAAATTGGGTTCATTCCCGCCTTGTCATTCGACTGTCATCGGACTGGCTCAGAAACCCCAATGTTCCATTTCTGGATACTGGAGGTTTCCCTATGACCCATGGTCTCTCTCGCGTCGCCCTGACGGCGGCGCTTTTTGCATCCGTGGCCCTGCCGGCCACAGCTGAGCAGGTCTTCAACCGTATTGCTGCTTTCCCGGTCGCCACCAATCTACCCGCTGACAAGGACAAGCTTTCGACCACCTCGGCCGAGATCATCACGGCCTCGGAAGATGGCAATACCCTGATCTATTCCGACAGCCCGCTCGGCGGTATCGGCTTCATCGACATCACGGACGCCAAGGCGCCGAAGGCGGCCGGTGTGTTGATGATGGATGGCGAACCGACATCTGTTTCGGTTGCCGGTGGCAAGGTTCTCGTCGGCGTCAACACGTCCGAGAGCTTCACCAACCCGTCGGGCAATCTGGCCGTCGTCGATCTGGAATCCAAGGCTGTCGAGGCGACCTGCGATATCGGCGGTCAGCCCGATTCTATCGCCGTGTCGCCGGACAAGAGCTTTGTCGCAATCGCCATCGAAAACGAGCGTGACGAAGACGCCAACGATGGCGCCCTGCCGCAGATGCCGGCCGGCGATCTCGTCATCATCTCGCTGAAGGAGGGCGTTGCAGATTGCGGCACTATGAAGCGCGTCGCGCTCACCGGTCTTGCCGAGATTGCGCCTGAAGATCCGGAGCCGGAATTCGTTGCGATCAACAGCCTCGGCGAAATTGCCGTGACGCTGCAGGAAAACAACCACATCGCCATCGTCGACGGTAAGACAGGCGAAGTGAAGAACCACTTCTCGGCGGGTACGGTCAATCTTGAAGGAATCGAAACCAAGTCCGATGGCGCGCTGAAGTTCACCGGCACCAAGGAAGGTGTTCCGCGCGAACCCGACGCCGTGAAGTGGCTCGACAACGATAGGCTGGTCATCGCCAACGAGGGCGACTGGAACGGCGGCTCCCGCGGTTTCACCATCTTCGACAAGACCGGCAAGATGGCCTACGAATCGGGCGCTTCTTTTGAAATGGCGATCGCTCAGATCGGCCACTTCCCGGACAAGCGCGCCCGTTCCAAGGGTGTTGAGCCCGAAGGCCTGGAAGCTGCCACCTTCGGCGATCAAAACTACTTCTTCGTTCTCGCTGAGCGTTCTTCGATTGTTGGCGTCTACAAGGACACCGGCGCCGAGCCTGAACTCACCCAGCTTCTGCCATCTGGCGTCTCACCGGAAGGCGCCATTGCCATTCCCTCGCGCAACCTTCTGGCAACCGCCAACGAGGTCGACCTCGGCGAAGACGGCGGCCCCCGCTCGCATGTCATGCTCTACGAACTGGCTGAGGGCACGCCGGCCTATCCGATGATCCAGTCGGCTATGGTCGATGGCGCACCGATCGGTTGGGGCGCGCTCTCTGGCCTCGTCGGCGATGCCGAGAAAGCCGGCACCCTCTATGCCGTCAACGACAGCTTCTATGCCATGCAGCCGACGATCTTCACGATCAACGCGACGCAGAAGCCGGCCGTCATCACCACGGCGCTGCCGATCACTCGTGGCGGTGCCGCAGCTCAGCAGCTCGACCTCGAAGGCATTACGCTGGACGGCACGGGCGGCTTCTGGCTCGCCTCGGAAGGCGATGCGGCAAAGCTCGTCGGTCACGGCCTCTACAATGTCGATGCCAAGGGCGAGATCAAGGCTGAAATTGGCTTCCCCGTCGAACTCCTCGCCGGCCAGACCCGCTTCGGTCTCGAAGGCATCACCAGTGTCGGCACCGGTGACGACATGACGCTCTGGATGGCGGTTCAGCGCGAATGGGGTGACGACGAGAAGGGCTCGGTGAAACTCCTCTCCTACAACCCGAAGTCCAAGGAATGGGGTGCCGTTCGTTATCCGCTCGAAAAGGCGGATGCCGGCTGGGTCGGTCTGTCCGAAATCACCGCCCATGGCGACCATGTCTACATCGTCGAACGCGACAATCAGGTGGGTGACAACGCCAAGCTCAAGAAGCTCTACCGCGTTGCCATCGCCGATCTGAAGCCCGCCAAACTCGGTGAAGAGCTCCCGACGATCGTCAAGGAAGAAGTCCACGACTTCATCCCGGACCTGAAGGCCGCCACAAACGGCTACGTCGTCGACAAGCTCGAAGGCTTTGCCTTCGACGCATCGGGCAAGGCCTTTGCCGTGACCGACAATGACGGCGTGGATGATAGCTCCGGCGAGACCCTGTTCTGGGAAGTGAACCTGCAGGGCACCAACTGATCGCAAGATCAGGATGCCTCAAACAAGAGAGGCCGGGTGATCGTTCACCCGGCCTTTTCGTCTTTGAACCCGCTCCGTGAGATTAACCAGTCTCACCCATCACCGATTGATTGTGCCAAGGCAAGCTCTACAATCCGGGCAGTTAGTATGGAGATTGTGATGATCACCCGAATTGTAAACGTCTTAAGACCTGTCTGCGTGGTGGCGACGATTGCTCTCGCGACTCTCTTCGCCCTGTGCTTCTGGGGTATCGAATTGGTGACGACCGCCACACTCTGGAAGCTCTTCCTGACCTATCTTGCCCTGATGATTGGCTCGACCCTGGTTTGCTACATCGACGATCCTCGCCGCATCACGGGGCGCTGAGCATCAAAAAAGGGCGCCGATTTGGCGCCCTTTCGCTGCATCCTACCAACGCTGATGAACATGCGGTGCGATCAGCCGCTCATAGACCTCGCGCGATGCCGCCATGACATCGGCAGACAGGGCCGACAGATCCGAGGCCGCCGCATTGGCCTTGGCCTGCTCGCCATTGCGGGCGCCGGGGATGACGACCGTGACGGCCTCGTGCATCAGGATCCAGCGCAGCGCGAACTGCGCCATGGAGGCCCCTTCCGGCACAAGCTTGCGCACTTCCTCGACGGCGGCGAGCCCCGTCTCGAAGGGAACGCCGGCAAAGGTCTCGCCGACATCGAAGGCCTCGCCATTGCGGTTGAAGTTGCGGTGATCTTCGGCGGCAAACTGGGTGGCAGCCGTGATCTTGCCCGAAAGCAGACCGCTTGCCAGCGGCACACGCGCGATGACCGCGACGTTGCGGCGCTTGGCTTCCTGGAAGAAGAGGGCAGCCGGGCGCTGCCGGAACATGTTGAAGATGATCTGCACCGAGACGACACCCGGATATTCGATCGCCTTCAGCGCTTCCTCGACCTTTTCGACCGACACACCATAATGCTTGATCTTGCCGGCCTTGCGGATCTCTTCCAGCCCCTCGAACATCTCCTGACGATAGTAGACATCGGTCGGCGGGCAGTGCAGCTGCACGAGATCGAGGCTGTCGATCTCGAGGTTCTTCAAGGAACGGTCGATGAAAGCCTCGATATTGGCCTTGGTATAGCCGTCGGCCACATGCGGGTCGAGCCTCCGGCCGGCCTTTGACGCCACCATCGGCCGCGCTCCGCCGCGCGCCTTCAGGACCTCGGCGATGATCTTTTCCGAGCGACCGTCGCCATAGACGTCTGCCGTGTCGATGAAGGTCATGCCGGCGTCAAGCGCTGCGTTCAACGCCGCCCGACCGTCGGCCTCTGATACTTCGCCCCAGGATCCGCCGATCTGCCAGGCGCCGAAGCCGATATCGCTGACGGTGAATTCCGTCCGGCCGAATTTATGTTCTCGCATCGTGATGTCTCTCCCGTGATTGCGGTTTCGAGCTAGCAAGTGGGGCAGGGGGTGGCAAGCTTCAACTGCCTTGCCGCCTCGAAGTGATCCACGGTCACCGCCCATGCGAAGTGGGAGGTGAAATCAGCCAAGAGCCCCCGCATGCCCAAGATGATCCGCAAGGGCGATCTGCCCGAGAAGACCTGTCCCGTCTGCCGCAAACCCTTTGCCTGGCGCAAGAAGTGGGAGCGGGACTGGGACAATGTCATCTACTGTTCGGAGCGCTGCCGTCGCACGGGCAAAACCGCTGACGCCGAGAAGGCGTAGTGCTTTCCAGAGAATTCAGTGATCGGATCCCCATGACAGACCAGGCCCCGTCGTCGAAGCGCCTTGCCTTCTACGCGCTTCCCGCAATCCCGATGGCCGCCATTGCGCTGCCTTTCTACATCGTCGTGCCGACCTTCTATGCTGATCACTTCGCCCTGTCGCTTGCGACCATCGGCACGCTTCTGCTCGCCATCCGGCTGATCGACGCGGTCACCGATCCCCTGTTTGGCTGGCTGTCTGACCGTGTGCGCTCGCGCTATGGCCGCCGCCGTTTCTTCTTCGTCATCTCCACGCCGCTGACGGCGCTCGCCGCCTTCATGCTCTTCTGGCCGCCGGCAGATGCCGGTGTCGGTTATCTCGCCTTCTGGGGCGTGGCACTCTCGATCGGCGCCACGTGGTCGCTTCTGCCTTATACCGCTTGGGGGGCGGAGCTTGCGACCGGTTATCAAGCGCGGGTGAAGCTGTCGGCCTGGCGCGAGGGCGCCACCCTGATCGGCTCGCTGATCGCCATCACTCTGCCATTCGTCGGCGGCTTGGACACGGCAGCCGGCTTTCACGGCCTTGCCTGGGTTGCCGTCTTCATTGCCGTCGCGCTACCGCTCGCGGGCTTGCTGGCGGTAGCCGTGGTGCCGGAACCGGTCGATCTCTCGCAACGCAAGCTCTCTCTGCGGGAAGGCTTCCGTCATCTGCGTGCCAACGGTCCCTTCCTCCGACTGGTCAGCGCCTTCCTGCTCAACAGCTTTGCGAATGCGATCCCTGCCTCGCTCTTCATCTATTTCGTCGGCCAGCGTCTCGATGCGCCGGCCATGCAGGGGCCGCTGCTCTTCACCTATTTCCTCTGCGCCATCGCAGGCGTGCCGCTGGCGGTCGCCACCGCCAGGCGCCTCGGCAAGCATCGCGCCTGGTGCTTTGCCATGATGCTCGCCTGCGCCGTGTTCTCGGTGGCCGGTTTTCTGGGCGAGGGCGATGTACTTGCCTTCACAGTGGTCTGCGTCGTGACCGGTCTGTTGCTCGGTTTCGATCTGACGCTGCCACCGGCGATCCAGGCCGACGTGATCGACAACGACACGGTTTCATCCGGTGAGCAGCGCTCCGGCCTTTATTTCGCCGCCTGGAGCTTCACGACAAAGCTTGCAGTGGCACTCTCTGCAGGCGTCGTCTTCCCACTCCTCGATCTCGCCGGCTTCATCGGCAGCCAGACGGCCAGCCAGTCCCCGGAGGCGCTGACGGCGCTCTCCGCCCTTTACGCCTTCCTGCCGATCCTCCCCAAGCTCGCAGCCATCGCGCTCATGTGGAATTTCTCCCTCGACGAGGCGGCCCATCGGAAATTGCGTGCAAGCCTCGGCGCCTGAAGCAAGACGGTTCGCAACGCCTACGAAGTCGCAGAAGGGGCGGATGCCATCGTTCTCGTCACCGAATGGGATCAGTTCAGGGCGCTCGATCTGCCGCGTCTGAAAGATCTGATGAAATCGCCTGTCGTCGTCGATCTGCGCTATGTCTTCGACGAAGACGAGATGATCTGCCATGGCTTCCAGCTCGTGCCGCTCGGCAAGCGTCCACGCTCTGCCTATCCGGCGCGCACCCTTTTCCATGCCGTTCCGCCCGAACTGGCCTGGAGCCCGCTGCTTTGGGGCGACGAGACACTGACGGGCCAGCTCGCCTGACATTTGACCGACCTTCGAGGTTTTCCGGCCGGACTTGACTTTGCCCGCCGTTCGTCGCTGTGCTGGCCTGCAACCGAGGCAGCATACAGGTCGATGCATGGGCATGAACGAGACGGACGGCATGGATGCCGACAATGGCAAGGGCGAGGGGACGCGCGCCCGCGGCTCTGGTTCGGAATCGGTCTACAAGGCGCTGCGCCACGAAATCCTGACGATGGAGCGCGCGCCCGGCAGTCCGCTGGATGAAACGCGTCTCTCCGAACATTTCGGCATGTCGCGCACTCCGATTCGCGAGGCCCTGCTGCGGCTGACCTCGGACGGTCTGGTGACCAGCCTGCCCAACCGCAACACGATCGTCGCGGTCATCGATTTCTCCAGCCTGCCCACCTATTTCGAGGCGCTCTGCCTGATGTATCGCGTGACGACCCGTGGCGCAGCAAAGCGTTCCGGCGATGCCTGGATGGCTGAGATCATAAGGCAGCAACAGGCCTTTGCCCGCGCCGTCGAAGCCCAGGACGCCTTCGCCATGATCGAGGCTAACCGGGAATTCCACGTCGCGATCGCCGAGCGCGCCGGCAATCCCTATTACACGACCTTCTTCGCCCGGCTGCTGGACGAGGGGCGGCGCATTCTCCGGCTCTATTATCAGACCTTCGACGACCGCCTGCCGCGCCGCTATGTCGAGGAGCACGAGAAGATCATCGAGGCGATCCGTTCGGGCGATGTCGAGGAGGCCGACCGGCTGTCGGTCGCCCATGCCGACCAGATCGTCCGCCAGATCCAGGATTATGTGGCGCGCAACATCACTGCTGCCGCCGAACTTCCCGACATCTGAAGTCCTGCGACCCCATTTCAGCGGTCTCTGAAACACGTGTCTTGATTTTGTCGACAAACTGTATACTGTGATTTCATCACATCAACAGGAGCATCCCATGACCACCGGCTGGCACGGCGTTTTTCCCGCCGCAACGACTCAATTCCATGAAGATTTCTCGGTCGACATCGACGCCACCCAGCGCGTGCTTGACGCCCTCGTCAACGACGGCGTCAACGGCCTGATCGTCATGGGCACCTGCGGCGAGAACAACTCGCTCGATCCGGAAGAAAAGCGCACCATCCTGAAGGCCGCCGTCGAGGTGGTGAATGGCCGCGTGCCTGTTGTCACCGGCGTGTCGGAATTCGACACCCGCCGCGCGAGCGCCTACGCCCGCGATGCCGAAAAGATTGGTGCCGATGGGCTTATGGTCCTGCCGGCCATGGTCTATGTGCCGAAGCCGCATGAACTGGTCGCCCATTTCAAGTCGGTGGCCGAGGCGACCGGCCTGCCGATCATGCTCTACAACAACCCGCCAGCCTACCGCGTCAATATCGGCGCGGAAGTGCTCGAAGCGCTCGACGGCGTGAAGAACATCAAGGCCGTCAAGGAAAGCGCGCCGGATCCGCGCCGCTTCACTGACCTGATCAACGCGTTTGGTGACCGCTACGACATCTTCGCCGGCCTCGACGACGTGGCGCTCGAAGGCCTGATGCTCGGCGCCAAGGGCTGGGTCTCCGGCCTCACCAGCGCCTTCCCGGCCGAATCGGTGGCCCTGGTCGCTGCCGCCGACCGTGGCGACTGGATGGAAGCCCGCCGCATCTACCGCTGGTTCATGCCGCTTCTGCATCTCGATGCCGAACACGATCTCGTCCAGTCGATCAAGCTCGCCGAGCAGATCATGGGCCGCGGCTCCGAGCGCGTCCGCATGCCGCGCATGCCGCTTGAGGGCGCCCGCCGCGCCGAGGTCACGGCGATGGTTGAAAAGGCTGCGGCGACAAGGCCTGTTGGCGGGAAGTAAGCTGCAGAGACATTGATGCAAGGAAGGCCCGTCGGAGCGATCCGGCGGGTCTCTTGCTATTTGACGTTGTCGCACTTGCCATTGGGAAGCAAGTCTTCGAGGCTGCAGTCAAAGAGCAGCTTCAGCTCTGGTTGCAATGGGGAGACTTGAAATGGCACCGAACGATCGTTTGAAGCGTCTCGCCGTTTTGATTGATGCGGACAATACATCAAGCAAGATCGCCGATGGGTTATTCGAGGAAATTGCTCGCCTTGGAGAGGCGAGTGTCAGACGGATCTATGGCGATTTCGCCAGTCCCAGATCGAAAGGGTGGATCGAAACGCTGACGCGCCACGCAATCATACCTCAGCAGCAGTTTGCCTACACGACCGGCAAGAATGCCTCTGACATTACGCTCGTCATTGATGCGATGGATCTCCTGCTGAGCGGGCGATTTGATGGTTTCTGCCTCGTGTCGTCGGATAGTGATTTCACCCGACTCGCCTCCCGCATTCGTGAGCAGGGTGTCGATGTTTTCGGCTTTGGGGAGCAGAAAACGCCCGAGAGTTTCCGTCAGGCTTGCCGGCGCTTCATCTACACGGAAAACATTGGGGTCCAGGCATCGCCGGATGGTGACGCGAAGGCAGTGCCGCCACTCAAAACGCCGAGCGCTGCCGTCCCGATCATCAAACGTGTCTTGTCCGACATCGACAGCGAGGATGGCTGGGTCGCACTTTCTGCGTTGGGGACGCAGCTCTCCAACCTCAAGTCAGATTTCGATTCGCGAACTTATGGATGTTCAAAATTGAGCGATCTGATCCGAAAGACGGGTGCCTTCGACGTCGACCAGACAGACGGAAAGGCGATGCGCATCAAGCTGCGAAAGAAAAGCTAAACAACGGAGGAAAAATGGTGGGCGATGAGAGACTCGAACTCCCGACATCTTCGGTGTAAACGAAGCGCTCTACCAACTGAGCTAATCGCCCGTACGCTTGGCGGATCATGTCTGCCGCGTCGGTGGCCGTGATCTATGCGGATCGCGGAAAATCCGCAAGAGTGTTTGTGCAGTTTTTTTGTTTTTTTGTCATGCGGCCGATCGGGCCATGTGGAAAAGTCAGCAGAATCCTTGTTTTGCGCCTGCGGCGCGTTGTCGCGAGCAGGGAGCTTCCGGCAAGCTCAGGGGAGGGGCAGGGGAAAAAATCGGGCGGTCACGGTTTTGTCTTGAAACCTGCTTGACACCTCCAGATGAACCCCGTAGAGAGCCGCTCATCGAACGGCAAGCCGCTCGACGGGGATCGCCTTGAACCCCGATTTGGAAATGCGCGGGTGTAGCTCAGTCGGTTAGAGTGCCGGCCTGTCACGCCGGAGGTCGCGGGTTCGAGCCCCGTCACTCGCGCCATTCCAAAGCTTTCAGGGCATGCTGCTGAAGGCAGCGAAGACATGGGGCAAGCCTCATGAAATGCGCGGGTGTAGCTCAGTCGGTTAGAGTGCCGGCCTGTCACGCCGGAGGTCGCGGGTTCGAGCCCCGTCACTCGCGCCAATTCTTCTCACACTCCTTGACTTCTCAGATATGGCGCGCCCAGTCGGCGTCGTGATTGCCGTGGGTTTTTGCACTGCACGCGCGATTGCGCGAGACAGGAATTTTACCCGCTGGTAAGGTGCTCTCGGTATCGGGTGAAAAGGCTTTGGTTGGACTTGCGCTAGCTGGCTGCCTGCGCTAACCACGGCGCGTTGCAACTCTCTTTACGGCTTGTCGACTCCGCCCTAGATGCCTCATGGCATGCGAGACAAGCAGGGTGATATGATGACTGAACTGCTCGGTTCTTACCTTCCGATCGCCATCTTCATCGGCATATCCTTGATCATCGGTATTGCGCTCCTGGTGGCGCCCTTTGCCGTTGCCTACAAGGCGCCTGATTCGGAGAAGCTGTCGGCCTACGAGTGCGGCTTCAATGCGTTCGACGATGCCCGCATGAAGTTCGACATCCGGTTCTATCTGGTGTCGATCCTCTTCATCATCTTCGACCTCGAAGTCGCCTTCCTGTTCCCCTGGGCAGTTTCGTTCGGTGAGATCGGCTGGTTCGGCTTCTGGTCGATGATGGTTTTCCTCGGTGTTCTCACCGTCGGCTTTATCTATGAATGGAAGAAGGGGGCGCTCGAATGGGAGTGATCCAGTCCGATACGACGATGATCGCGCCGCAGGCGAAGGGTATCATCGATCCCAACACCGGCAAGCCTGTTGGCGCCGATGACCGCTTCTTCGGCGAGATCAACAATGAGCTCGCCGACAAAGGCTTTCTCGTCACCTCTACCGACGAGCTGATCAATTGGGCCCGTACGGGTTCCTTGATGTGGATGACCTTCGGTCTCGCCTGCTGCGCCGTTGAAATGATGCAGCTGTCGATGCCGCGTTACGACGCAGAGCGCTTCGGCTTTGCGCCGCGCGCTTCACCGCGTCAGTCCGACGTCATGATCGTTGCCGGCACGCTGACCAACAAGATGGCGCCCGCGCTCCGCAAGGTCTATGACCAGATGCCGGAGCCGCGTTACGTGATCTCGATGGGGTCCTGCGCCAATGGCGGCGGCTATTACCACTATTCTTATTCCGTCGTGCGCGGCTGCGATCGCGTCGTGCCGGTCGATATCTATGTGCCAGGCTGTCCCCCCACGGCAGAAGCTCTGCTTTACGGTGTGATGCTCCTGCAGAAGAAGATCCGGCGCACGGGCACGATCGAGCGGTAAGGCGAAGGGACTGAAAACATGAGTGAAGCCCTGAACGAGCTCGCTTCCTATCTCGCAGAGGTCCGTGGTGCGCTGATTTCGTCGAGCGAGATCCGCTTCGGCGAACTGACGCTGACCGCGAAGTCGGAAAACCTGATTCCGCTCCTGACCTTCCTGCGTGACGACGTCCAGTGTGGCTTCGTCAACCTGATCGACATCTGCGGCGTCGACTACCCGAAGCGCGAAGACCGCTTCGACGTGGTGTACCACCTCCTGTCGCCGCGCCAGAACCTGCGCATCCGCATCAAGGTCGCGACCGGCGAGTTCAAGCCGGTGCCGTCGGCCTGCCAGGTTTTCCCCGGTGCCGACTGGTTCGAGCGCGAAGCCTGGGACATGTACGGCATCCTGTTCACCGATCACCCGGACCTGCGCCGTATTCTAACGGACTATGGCTTCGAGGGTCATCCGCTGCGCAAGGACTTCCCCACGACCGGTTTTGTCGAGGTTCGCTACGACGACTCGGCCAAGCGCGTTGTCTATGAGCCCGTTGAACTGAAGCAGGAATTCCGCAATTTCGACTTCCTCTCGCCCTGGGAAGGCACGGATTACGTGCTGCCTGGCGATGAAAAAGCGAAACAGTGAAGAAGCGAATAGCGAGTAGTGAATAGCGAATAGAGAAGGAGCGACAGACGATAAACTCTTACCGAGATTTGAAGGTCTGGCAGGCGGCGATTGAGCTCGCTGTGGAATGCTACACAATGACCGGCAGATTTCCGAAGGAAGAGGTTTATGGCCTGACGTCCCAGATCCGGAGAGCGGCGACTTCGATTGCTGCAAACATTGCGGAAGGGCATGGTCGAGAGCTGACCGGAAGCTTCCTGCAGATTCTTAGGATTTCTCAGGGTTCGTTGAAAGAATTGGAAACGCATATGCTCATAGCGCAGCGAATCGGCTTGATTGGTGAGCATGAGTTCGGGCAGATGGCCGTAAGGTGTGACGAGATCGGACGAATGATCAGGGCACTCATTCGGTCTCTCCAGGAGAAGCAATGAAACGGAACGCAACTATTCGCTATTCGCTATTCGCTATTCGCTGTGATGGCCGAGCGTTTGGTCTGGAGCACCGAGCATGAACGAACACAACGTCCGCAACTTCAACATCAACTTCGGCCCGCAGCACCCGGCGGCGCACGGCGTTCTTCGCCTTGTTCTGGAATTGGACGGCGAAATCGTTGAGCGCGTCGATCCGCACATCGGCCTGCTTCATCGCGGCACCGAAAAGCTGATCGAGACCAAGACCTATCTGCAGGCGCTGCCCTATTTCGATCGTCTCGACTATGTCGCGCCGATGAACCAGGAACATGCCTATTCGCTGGCAGTCGAAAAGCTCCTCGACATTCAGATTCCGATCCGTGGTCAGCTGATCCGCGTTCTCTATTCGGAAATCGGTCGTATCCTCTCGCACCTCCTCAACGTCACCACGCAGGCCATGGACGTCGGCGCGCTGACGCCGCCGCTCTGGGGCTTCGAAGAGCGCGAAAAGCTGATGGTGTTCTATGAGCGCGCCTCAGGCGCCCGCATGCACGCGGCTTATGTCCGGCCCGGTGGCGTGCACCAGGATCTACCGCATCAGCTGGTCGAGGATATCGGCAAGTGGTGCGACCAGTTCCCGGAAAAGCTCGATGACATCGACGACCTCCTGACCGGCAACCGCATCTTCAAGCAGCGCAACGTCGACATCGGCGTCGTCAGCCTCGATGATTGCTGGGCCTGGGGCTTCTCGGGCGTCATGGTCCGCGGTTCGGGCGCTGCCTGGGACCTGCGCAAGTCGCAGCCTTACGAGTGCTACTCCGATCTCGACTTCGACATCATGGTCGGCAAGAACGGTGACTGCTATGACCGTTACCTGATCCGCATGTTCGAAATGCGCGAGTCGGTGAAGATCATGAAACAGTGCGTCAACCGCCTGCTGGGTGATGCGAAGACCGGTCCGGTCTCGTCGCTGGACGGCAAGGTCGTTCCGCCGAAGCGTGGCGAGATGAAGCGTTCGATGGAAGGCTTGATCCACCACTTCAAGCTCTACACCGAAGGCTATCACGTGCCGGCCGGTGAGGTTTACGCGGCCGTCGAAGCCCCGAAGGGCGAATTCGGCGTCTTCCTCGTTTCCGACGGCACGAACAAGCCCTATCGCTGCAAGATCCGCGCCCCGGGTTATGCGCATCTGCAGGCCATGGATTTCCTGTGCCGCGGCCACCAGTTGGCTGACGTCTCGGCGATCCTTGGCTCGCTCGACATCGTGTTCGGGGAAGTAGACCGCTGATGCTGAAGACCCTCGCGGCATTGCTGATCTGTCTCGGAGCCACCCAGGCGGTGGCCCAGGAGAACAGTTCTGTATCGTCGAGGGAAACAGTGTCGATGGCCAAGCTGATCCGGGATGGGTACGAGATCAAGAGCTCAAGCTGGACCGGCTCCAAGCTCTTCGTATTCCTTCAGAAAGACAATTCGGCCTATGCCTGCGAATTCGCCAATGTGACGAATACGCGGTGTGGTTCCATAAACTGAGACAAGGCGTGAGGAAGTATGTCCGTTCGTCGACTAGCCGAAGAGCAATTCCAGCCCGAAGCATTCGCATTCAATTCGGAGAATGCCAGCTGGGCTGAGGCCACGATTCGCAAGTATCCGGCGGGGCGCCAGCAATCGGCCGTCATTCCGCTTCTGATGCGCGCACAGGAACAGGAAGGCTGGGTCACCAAGGCTGCGATCGAGTATGTCGCTGAAAAGCTCGACATGGCCTATATCCGCGTCCTGGAAGTGGCGACCTTCTACACCCAGTTTCAGCTGAAGCCGGTTGGCACGCGTGCTCATATCCAGGTCTGCGGGACGACGCCCTGCATGCTGCGCGGCGCGGAAGACCTCATCCACGTCTGCAAGTCGAAGATCCATCCGGAGCCCTTCGAGCGCAACGAAGACGGCACCTTGTCCTGGGAAGAGGTCGAGTGTCAGGGCGCCTGCGTCAATGCGCCGATGGTGATGATCTTCAAGGATGCCTATGAAGACCTCACGGCAACCCAGCTTGAGCACATCATCGATCGTTTCGCCGCCGGCAAGGGTTCCGACGTGAAGCCTGGCCCGCAGGTCGATCGCATCTTCTCCGCGCCTGTCGGTGGTCCGACGACCTTGACCGACGACATCGAGCCGATCCGCTTCAACGACACGGCCCCGGCAAAGACCGAGGAAGTGTCCGTGCCGCCGGCGAACGCTGCGAAACCGGTGACGGATGCGCCCGAAACGGACACGAAGCTGAAGACCCCGGCAACTGCCAAGAAGGCGGCTGCCGAAAACGTCAAGCAGAAGGGCGACAGCGCCGATACGGCCCGTCCGGTTGAGAAGGAAGCCGCGCCGGCTCCTGCTTCGGTCATGGACGAAAAGAATCGTCCTGCAGGCATCGACCGTCCGGAAACGCCTGACGATCTGAAGATGATTTCGGGCGTCGGCCCGAAGATCGAGGCGACACTGAACGGACTCGGCATCTACAGGTTTGAGCAGATCGCCAAGTGGAAGAAGGCGGAGCGCGAGTGGGTCGACACCTATCTCAAGTTCTCCGGCCGCATCGAGCGGGACGACTGGGTCAAGCAGGCCAAGGCGCTCGCCAAGGGCGGCGAAGCGGAATACATCAAGGTCTTCGGCAAGAAGCCGCGCTGAGAGGTTAGGGTATGTTGAGAGATCAGGATCGAATCTTTACCAATATCTACGGCCTCAAGGACAAGTCCCTGAAGGGCGCGATGTCCCGCGGCCACTGGGACGGCACCAAGCAAATCCTCGAAAAGGGCCGTGACTGGATCATCAACGAGATGAAGGCCTCCGGTCTTCGTGGTCGCGGCGGCGCAGGCTTCCCGACCGGTCTCAAATGGTCCTTCATGCCGAAGGAATCGGATGGCCGTCCGCACTACCTCGTCGTCAATGCGGATGAGTCGGAGCCCGGCACCTGCAAGGACCGCGAGATCATGCGCCATGATCCGCACACTTTGATCGAAGGCTGCGTCATCGCGTCCTTCGCCATGGGCGCGCATCATGCCTTCATCTATGTCCGCGGCGAGTTCATGCGCGAGCGTGAAGCCCTGCAGGCAGCGATCGACGAGTGCTACGACTACGGTCTGCTCGGCAAGAACAACAAGCTCGGCTACGACATCGACATCATCGTGCACCACGGCGCAGGCGCTTACATCTGCGGCGAAGAAACTGCACTTCTTGAAAGCCTTGAGGGCAAGAAGGGCCAGCCGCGCCTGAAGCCGCCGTTCCCGGCCAACATGGGTCTCTACGGCTGCCCGACCACGGTCAACAACGTCGAGTCGATTGCCGTCGCCCCGACCATTCTGCGCCGTGGTGCGTCCTGGTATTCGAGCTTCGGTCGTCCGAACAATGCCGGTACCAAGCTGTTTTCGATTTCCGGCCACGTCAACAAGCCGTGCACGGTCGAAGAAGCCATGTCGATCACCTTCCAGGAGCTGATCGAAAAGCACTGTGGCGGCATCCGCGGCGGTTGGGACAACCTGCTCGCCGTCATCCCGGGCGGCTCCTCGGTACCTTGCGTACCGGGCGCCCAGATGAAGGACGCCATTATGGACTATGACGGTCTGCGCGAGCTGGGCTCCGGCCTCGGCACCGCCGCGGTCATCGTCATGGACAAGTCGACCGACATCGTGAAGGCCATCTGGCGCCTCTCGGCATTCTACAAGCACGAGAGCTGCGGCCAGTGCACGCCGTGCCGCGAAGGCACGGGCTGGATGATGCGCGTCATGGAACGTATGGTGAAGGGCAACGCCCAGAAGCGTGAAATCGACATGCTCTTCCAGGTGACGAAGCAGGTCGAAGGCCACACCATCTGTGCGCTTGGCGACGCGGCTGCTTGGCCGATCCAGGGCCTGATCAAGCATTTCCGTCCGGAGATGGAAAAGCGCATCGACCAATACACACGCAACGCGATCGCCCATGGGGTGGTCATGGAAGCGGCAGAGTAAGGGACGACGGGGATGACAGGCTCTTCGGACAAGGGCGGGAAGAAGGGGCCGGACGAGAAGGCTTCGGATGCTCGTGCCCCCGAAGGCCTCGAGGACCTGATGACCAACCCGGCGGCCGCCATGGCCGCCGCAACCGCCTTCGGCTTCGGCGTGGCGGCGCAGATGAGCAAGCTCTTCCTCGGCTCCATCCAGGGCGCAATGGAAGTGAGCGGCCAGATCGCCCGGCAGCTGGAAGAAGAGCGCAAGGCGGCGGAAGCGAAGGCTGCAGCCGAACCCGAGGTCAAGGCCGAGGCGCCGGTCGTGAAGGTTGAACCCGCGCCGACCCCGGCGAAGGTCAAGGCGGAAAAGCCGGCGACGCCCAAAGTCAGGGCCAAGGCTGCGCCCCCGGCAAAACAGGTGGTTGCCAAGGCTGAAAAGCCGAAGCCGGTACCGAAGGCCAAGGCGGTGGGAAAGCCGGCGGTGGCCCCGAAGGTGAAGGCGAAGCTTGAACCCAAGGCCGAGGTCGCCGCTCCGGCACCGAAGCCGAAGAAGGCAGGCGGCAAGGCCGACGATCTGAAGAAGATCGACGGCATCGGCCCAAAGGTCGAGCAGGTCCTGAAGGGCAGGGGAGTTACCCGCCTGAAGGACCTCGCTGAGATGGATGAGAAGGCGCTTGTCGCGCTGGATAAGGAATTGGGTCTCGACGGCCGCGTGCTGCGAGACGACTGGGCAGGCCAGGCGCGCCGGTTGGCGGGCGGCAAGGCTCGGTCAGGCAGTTGAGATTAAGGTTCGGCCGCGCGGGGGCGATGCGCCGGACTTGAGGGATAAAACCGGCAGTTTTCATCCGGCGCGGACGAAGACTGTGAGCCGCGGCAGCAATGCCCCGGCAGGATGCGCGGAAGCGTTAGGCAGGAAGGCGAATATGACTAAGCTGAAGATCGACGGAAAAGAGATCGAGGTTCCGGATCATTTCACGCTGTTGCAGGCGTGCGAGGAAGCTGGTGCCGAGGTTCCGCGCTTTTGTTTCCATGAGCGGCTGTCGGTCGCCGGCAATTGCCGCATGTGCCTTGTCGAGGTGAAGGGTGGCCCGCCGAAGCCGGCAGCCTCCTGCGCCATGGGCGTGCGCGACATCCGTGGCGGACCGAACGGCGAACTGCCGGAAGTCTTCACCAACACGCCGATGGTCAAAAAGGCCCGCGAAGGCGTGATGGAATTCCTGCTGATCAACCACCCGCTGGATTGCCCGATCTGCGACCAGGGTGGCGAATGCGACCTCCAGGACCAGGCCATGGCGTTTGGTATCGATAGCTCGCGCTATACCGAGAACAAGCGCGCCGTCGAAGACAAGTATATCGGACCGCTGGTCAAGACCGTGATGAACCGCTGCATTCACTGCACGCGCTGCGTCCGCTTCACGACCGAAGTCGCCGGCATTGCCGAACTCGGCCTGATCGGCCGTGGCGAAGACGCTGAAATCACGACCTATCTCGAGCAGGCGATGACGTCGGAGCTGCAGGGCAATGTCGTCGACCTCTGCCCAGTCGGCGCACTGACCTCCAAGCCCTTCGCCTTTACCGCTCGTCCATGGGAACTCAACAAGACCGAATCGGTCGACGTCATGGACGCGCTCGGCTCTGCGATCCGCGTCGATACCCGCGGCCGCGAAGTCATGCGCATCATGCCGCGCGTCAACGAGCAGATCAACGAAGAGTGGATCTCCGACAAGAGCCGCTTCGTCTGGGATGGTCTGAAGACCCAGCGTCTCGACCGCCCCTATGTCAAGAAGGACGGCCGCCTGCAGCCAGCCACTTGGGGCGAAGCCTTCGCAACGATCAAGGCGGCTGTGGCTTCGACCTCCGCCGACAAGATCGGTGCTGTCGCCGGTGACCTCGCTTCGGTTGAAGAAATCTTCGCGCTGAAGTCGCTGGTCAACGCACTGGGATCGTCGAATACCGACTGTCGCCAGGATGGGACGGCACTTGATCCGTCGCTCGGTCGCTCGACCTATCTCTTCAACGCCGGCATCGAAGGCATTGAAGCCGCTGACGCCATCCTGATCGTCGGCGCCAACCCCCGCTACGAAGCAGCTGTGCTCAACGCCCGCATCCGCAAGCGCTGGCGCCGTGGCGGCCTGCCGATCGGCGTGATCGGCGAAGGCGGCGAGCTGCGTTACCCTTACGAATATCTCGGTGCAGGCACGGAGACCCTGTCCGACCTCGTCTCTGGCAAGAACAACTTCGCTGAAACGCTGAAGGCCGCGAAGAACCCGCTTGTTATCATCGGTCAGGGCGCGCTCTCGGGCGCCGACGGTAAGGCGGTTCTCGCAAACGCCGCAAAGCTCGCAGCCGATGTCGGCGCCATCACCGATGAGTGGAACGGCTTCTGCGTGCTGCACACCGCAGCTTCCCGCGTTGGCGCTCTCGACCTCGGCTTCGTGCCGGGCGAAGGTGCGGTTGCCGCCGCTGATATGCTGTCGTCGCTCGACGTCGTGTTCCTTCTCGGCGCCGATGAACTCGACTTCTCCGCCAAGACCGCCAAGTGCGTGGTTTATATCGGCAGCCATGGCGACAACGGCGCGCATCATGCCGACGTCATCCTGCCGGGCGCGACCTATACCGAGAAGTCGGGCACTTGGGTCAACACCGAAGGCCGCGTCCAGATGGGCAACCGCGCGGGCTTCGCGCCGGGTGAGGCCCGCGAAGACTGGGCGATCCTGCGTGCACTTTCCGACGTGCTCGGCAAGAAGCTGCCGTTTGATTCGCTCTCGCAGCTGCGTGGTCAGCTCTATGAGGCCTACCCGCATTTCGCCGAGATCGACGAGATCGCAGCCGGCTCTTCGGCCGATATTGCTGCACTGGCGAAAAAACCCGGGAAGATGGGCAAGTCTCTGTTTGCGTCGCCGGTCAAAGACTTCTATTTGACGAACCCGATCGCACGCGCTTCGGCCGTCATGGCAGAGTGCTCGGCATTGGCCCGCAACAATTTCAAGGCCGCGGCAGAGTAAGGGCAGGGGACCATGGATAATTTCGTTTCCACCTATGTGTGGCCGGCGGCCATCATGATCGGGCAGTCACTTCTGCTGCTCGTCTGCCTGCTCGTCTTCATCGCCTATATCCTGCTCGCAGACCGCAAGATTTGGGCGGCCGTCCAGCTGCGTCGTGGCCCGAACGTCGTCGGCCCCTGGGGTCTCTTCCAGTCCTTCGCCGACCTTTTGAAATTCGTCTTCAAGGAGCCGGTCATTCCGGCCGGCGCCAACAAGGGCGTCTTCCTGCTCGCCCCGCTCGTCGCCGTGACGCTGGCGCTTGCGACCTGGGCAGTCATCCCGGTCAACGCCGGATGGGTGATCGCCAACATCAATGTCGGCATCCTCTTCGTCTTCGCGGTCTCGTCCCTCGAAGTCTATGGCATCATCATGGGTGGCTGGGCGTCGAACTCGAAGTATCCGTTCCTCGGCGCGCTCCGCTCGGCAGCCCAGATGGTCTCTTACGAAGTCTCTATGGGCTTCGTCATCGTCACCGTCCTGCTCTGCGTCGGGTCGCTGAACCTCACCGACATCGTTCTTGCCCAGAACACCGGCCTCGGTACGATGATGGGCCTGCCTGCCTCTTTCCTCGACTGGCACTGGCTGGCGCTCTTCCCGATGTTCGTGATCTTCTTCATCTCGGCACTGGCAGAAACCAACCGTCCACCCTTCGACCTTCCTGAAGCCGAATCCGAACTCGTCGCCGGCTTCATGGTCGAATACGGCTCCACCCCCTACATGATGTTCATGCTCGGTGAATATGCAGCCATCGTGCTCATGTGCTCGCTGACCACGATCCTCTTCCTCGGGGGATGGCTGCCGCCGGTTGACGTCTGGTTCCTGAACTGGGTTCCTGGCATAATCTGGTTCGTGCTGAAGGCATCGATGGTCTTCTTCATGTTCGCCATGGTGAAGGCATTCGTTCCGCGTTACCGCTATGACCAGCTGATGCGTCTCGGCTGGAAGGTCTTCCTTCCGATCTCGCTCGCCATGGTCATCATCACGGCATTCGTGCTGAAGCTGATGGGTTGGGCATAATGACGCCCGGCCGCAACCTCAGCTGCATTGGAGAATAAGATGGCAATTGCACAGGCTATCAATTCGGTCTTCCTGAAGGAGTTCGTCGGCGCTTTCTTTCTGTCGATGCGCTACTTTTTCAAGCAGAAGGCAACGGTCAACTACCCGTTCGAAAAGGGTCCGGTCTCGGCACGCTTCCGCGGCGAGCATGCACTGCGCCGCTATCCGAACGGCGAAGAGCGCTGCATCGCCTGCAAGCTCTGCGAGGCGATCTGTCCTGCTCAGGCCATCACCATCGAGGCCGGGCCGCGCCGCAATGACGGCACTCGCCGCACGGTGCGTTACGACATTGACATGGTGAAGTGCATCTATTGCGGTTTCTGCCAGGAAGCCTGTCCGGTCGACGCGATCGTCGAGGGACCGAACTTCGAGTTCGCCACCGAGACCCGCGAAGAACTTTATTTCGACAAGGCGCGCCTGCTCGACAACGGCGACCGCTGGGAACGTGAAATCGCGCGCAACATCGCGATCGACGCTCCCTACCGCTGATCCCTCCGGGGTCTATCGCCTGAGGCGGAGCGCGGGGCTTCGCCGAGGCACATGATGTAATTTGTAACGGGCGTGCCGATGGGGATATCGGTCACGCCTAATCGGGCGGCGGGGCAGGGCCCTCGTCCGGGGGAAGATGAAAAGGCACCAACATGGGTCTTCAGGCTCTCTTTTTCTATCTCTTCGCCTTTGTCGCGGTGGCTTCGGCCTTCATGGTGATATCGGCTCGGAACCCGGTCCATTCGGTCCTGTTCCTCATTCTGACCTTCATCAACGCGGCGGGTCTTCTGCTCCTCACGGGAGCTGAATTCCTGGCGATGATCCTGCTGGTCGTCTATGTCGGCGCAGTCGCGGTTCTCTTCCTCTTCGTCGTGATGATGCTCGACATCGACTTCACGGAACTGAGGGCAGGAGCGGCTAAATACGCCCCGATCGGCGTGCTCATCGGCCTGATCGTTGCGGTCGAACTTGTCGTGGTCATCGGCGGAACTGCGATCAGCCCGGAAGCACTGAACGCGATCACCCAGCCGATCCCGGCCGTGGCTGAACGCCAGAACACGCAGGCGCTCGGCGACGTGCTCTATACGGACTACGTCTTCTTCTTCCAGATCGCCGGTCTCGTCCTGTTCGTCGCCATGATCGGCGCGATCGTGCTGACGCTGCGCCACCGCACCAACATCAAGCGCCAGGACATCTCCGCCCAGGTCGCCCGCACGCCGGAAACTGCCGTCAAGGTGGTCAAGGTCAAGCCGGGCCAGGGCGTCTGAGCCGAGCAAGAGGTCAAGGAACAGAATTATGGAAATCGGGCTTTCCCACTACCTCACGGTTAGTGCCATCCTCTTTACCCTCGGGGTCTTCGGCATCTTTCTCAACCGCAAGAACGTCATCGTCATTCTGATGTCGGTCGAACTGATCCTGCTCGCGGTCAACATCAACATGGTGGCCTTCTCGAGCTTTCTCGGCGACCTCGTCGGCCAGGTGTTCGCGCTGTTCATCCTGACGGTTGCGGCCGCCGAAGCGGCCATTGGTCTCGCGATCCTGGTAGTATTCTACCGTAATCGCGGCTCCATCGCCGTCGAAGACGTCAACATGATGAAGGGCTGATCGGGTCATGATCTACAAGGCTATCGTCTTTCTCCCCCTGATCGGCTTCCTGATCGCCGGCTTGCTTGGCCGCCAGATCGGCGCCAAGGCTTCGGAATACATCACCACCGGTCTGATGATCATCGTCGCGGTCCTCTCCTGGATCGTGTTCTTCAACGTCGCCATGAGCCACGAGGCCCACGAGGTCATCAAGGTTCCGGTGCTGCGCTGGATCCAGTCCGGCGGTATCGATGTCGAATGGGCCTTCCGCGTCGACACGCTGACCGCCGTCATGTTCGTGGTCGTCAATTCGGTATCGTGCCTCGTGCACCTCTACTCGATCGGCTACATGCATCACGATCCGCATCGGCCGCGCTTCTTTGCCTATCTGTCGCTCTTCACCTTCGCGATGCTGATGCTGATCACGTCGGACAACCTGCTGCAGATGTTCTTCGGTTGGGAAGGCGTGGGCCTCGCGTCCTATCTGCTGATCGGTTTCTGGTACAAGAAGCCTTCGGCGTCTGCCGCCGCCATGAAGGCCTTCATCGTCAACCGCGTCGGCGACTTCGGCTTCATCCTCGGCATTTCGGCGCTTTTCGTGATGTTCGGGTCGATCAATTTCGAAACGATCTTCGCTTCCGCCCAGTCCTACCTGCCAGCCGATCCCGCCGCGTCGCCTGAAGTGGTCCTCAACCTCTTCGGCCTCGAGCTCGACCGCAGCCATGCGCTGACCGGCGCCTGCCTGCTGCTGTTCATGGGTGCCATGGGTAAATCGGCGCAGTTCCTGCTGCACACCTGGCTGCCGGACGCCATGGAAGGCCCGACCCCGGTTTCGGCCCTCATTCACGCGGCAACCATGGTCACCGCCGGCGTCTTCCTCGTCGCCCGCATGTCGCCGGTCTTTGAACTGTCGCCCGATGCCTTGACCGTTGTCACCATCATTGGTGCGATCACCGCCTTCTTCGCCGCGACCGTCGGCCTTGTGCAGAACGATATCAAGCGCGTCATCGCCTATTCGACCTGCTCGCAGCTCGGTTACATGTTTGTGGCGCTCGGCGTCGGCGCCTATGGCGCAGCCGTCTTCCACCTCTTCACGCACGCCTTCTTCAAGGCACTCCTGTTCTTGGGCGCGGGCTCCGTGATCCATGCCGTCGATGGCGAGCAGGACATGCGCTACATGGGTGGTTTGCGCAAGCACATCCCCGTGACCTTCTGGGCCATGACGATCGGCACGATCGCCCTGACCGGCGTCGGCATCCCGGGAACCCTGATCGGTACGGCCGGCTTCTTCTCGAAGGATTACATCATCGAGTCTGCCTTCGCTTCCAGCTCGGCCGTCGGTGGTTTTGCCTTCACAATGCTGGTGATTGCGGCTCTGTTCACGAGCTTCTATTCGTGGCGCCTCGCTTTCCTTACCTTCTTCGGCAAGCCGCGTGCGTCTGCCGACGTCATGCACCACGTGCATGAAAGCCCGCAGGTCATGCTGATCCCGTTCTATCTGCTCGGTTTCGGCGCCCTCTTCGCCGGCTTCATCTTCCACGACTACTTCTTCGGCCATCACTACGCCGAGTTCTGGAAGGGCGCGCTCTTCACGCTTCCGACCAACACGGTACTGGAAGAGTTCCATGATGTTCCGAAGTGGGTCAAGTGGAGCCCGTTCATTGCCATGACGCTTGGCTTCGTCACCGCCTGGTACATGTATATCAAGAACCCGTCGGCACCGAAGAAGCTCGCTGAACAGCAGTGGATGCTCTACCAGTTCCTGCTCAACAAGTGGTACTTCGACGAGCTCTACGACTTCCTCTTTGTTCGGTCCTCCAAGGCGCTCGGCCGCTTCCTCTGGAAGAAGGGTGACGTCGCCACCATCGACGCCTATGGCCCGAACGGAGTTGCTTCGGCCGTTGGCGGCCTGACCCAGAAGGTCGTCCGCCTGCAGTCGGGTTACCTCTATCACTATGCCTTCGCGATGCTCATCGGCATTGCGGCACTTGTTACCTGGATGATGCTCGGGAGCTCCCTCTGATGACCGATTGGCCCATTCTCTCGACGGTCACCTTCCTTCCCCTGGTCGGCGTGGCCCTGCTTCTGCTGACCCGTGGTGACACTTCTCTCGGCCGCCGCAACATCCTGAACGTCTCGCTGCTGACGACGGTCTTCACCTTCGTCGTGTCGCTCTTCATCTGGATCAACTTCGACAATTCGAACACCGGCTTCCAGATGGTGGAGAAGCATGCCTGGCTCGGTACCGGCATCTCCTACCATGTCGGCGTCGACGGCATCTCGATGCTGTTCGTCATCCTGACAACGCTGCTCATGCCCTTCTGCATTCTTGCGAGCTGGACCTCGGTTGAGAAGCGGCTGAAGGAATACATGATCGCCTTCCTGGTCCTCGAGACCCTGATGATCGGCGTCTTCGTGTCGCTCGACATCGTGCTCTTCTACGTCTTCTTCGAGGCCGGCCTCATCCCGATGTTCATCATCATCGGCGTCTGGGGTGGCAAGGATCGCGTCTACGCGTCCTATAAGTTCTTCCTCTACACGCTGCTCGGCTCGGTGCTGATGCTGCTCGCCATCATGGCAATGTATTGGGATGCCGGCACGACCGATATCGCAGCCCTCCTGCAGCACGACTTCCCGCCGCAGATGCAGACATGGCTATGGCTCGCTTTCTTCGCTTCCTTCGCGGTGAAGATGCCGATGTGGCCGGTGCATACCTGGCTGCCGGATGCGCACGTTCAGGCGCCGACGGCGGGTTCCGTGATCCTCGCTGGCATCCTCTTGAAGCTTGGCGGCTATGGCTTCCTGCGCTTCTCGCTGCCGATGTTCCCGCTGGCGTCGGACTTCTTTGCTCCCTTCGTCTTCACGCTGTCCGTCATCGCCATCGTCTACACGTCGCTGGTCGCCCTGATGCAGGACGACATGAAGAAGCTGATCGCCTATTCCTCTGTTGCGCACATGGGTTACGTCACCATGGGTATCTTTGCTGCCAACCAGCAGGGCGTTCAGGGTGCGATCTTCCAGATGATCAGCCACGGCTTCGTTTCCGGCGCGCTCTTCCTCTGCGTCGGCGTGATCTACGACCGTCTCCATACCCGCGAGATCGCGGCCTATGGCGGCCTGGTCAACAACATGCCGAAGTATGCGCTCGCCTTTATGGTCTTCACCATGGCCAATGTCGGCCTGCCGGGCACCTCGGGCTTTGTCGGCGAGTTTCTGACCTTGATCGGCGTCTTCCGCGTCAATACCTGGGTTGCGCTCTTTGCCGCCACGGGCGTCATCCTGTCGGCAGCCTATGCGCTCTGGCTTTATCGCCGGGTCGTCTTCGGCGCGCTCGAAAAGGAGAGCCTGAAGAGCATGCTCGACCTTTCCACACGCGAAAAGCTGACCCTTTATCCGCTGATCGCCCTCACCATCTTCTTCGGCGTCTATCCGGCTCCCATCCTCGATGCGACCGCCGCCTCCGTCGACAATCTGGTGAACAACTACTCCGCAGCATTGCAAGCAGCCCAGTCTCTGGCGCTGGTTGCGAACTGACGACAGGATCCTTTGGACATGACCGTTGAAACTCTCATTGCTAGCCTGCATCTGGTCACGCCGGAATTGATCCTGGCTGTGGGCGCCATGGTGCTGCTCATGGTCGGCGTGTTTTCCGGGGAGAAGTCGAACAGCGTCGTCACGGGCCTCGCGATCGCGCTGCTGATCTTCTCAGGCGCCTGGCTGGTATTCTCCGGCGCGGAAGGAGAGGCCTTCAATGGCGCCTACCTCGCCGACGGCTACGCGCAGTTCATGAAGATCCTCGCGCTCATCGGCTCGGTGACGGCGATGATCATGGCTGTCGGGCACGCCCGCTATGACCATCTCGACAAGTTCGAGTTTCCGGTCCTGCTGGTGCTTGCGACCCTCGGCGTCATGCTGCTGATCTCTGCCAATGACCTCATCGCCCTTTATCTCGGCCTCGAACTGATGTCGCTTGCCCTCTACGTCGTGGCAGCCATCAACCGCGACAGCCTCCGCTCGACGGAAGCCGGCCTCAAGTACTTCGTCCTTGGCGCGCTGTCCTCGGGCATGCTGCTTTACGGCATGTCGCTGGTCTACGGCTTCACCGGCAACACCGGCTTTGATGAAATCGCCGCTGTTCTGTCGCAGGGCGAACCGTCGCTTGGCCTGATCTTTGGCCTCGTCTTCGTACTGGCTGGTCTGGCGTTCAAGATCTCCGCCGTTCCGTTCCATATGTGGACGCCCGACGTCTACGAAGGCGCGCCGACCCCAGTCACCGCCTTCCTGGCGGCTGCCCCGAAGATCGGCGCCATGGCGATCTTCGTCCGCATCGTCATCGAAGCCTTCCAGCCGATCTTCGCCGAATGGCAGCAGATTGTCGTCTTCATTGCGATTGCCTCGATGGTGCTCGGTTCGGTTGCCGCAATCGGCCAGAAGAACATCAAGCGACTGATGGCCTATTCGTCCATTGGTCACATGGGTTATGCGCTGGTCGGCCTCGCCGCCGGCAACGACACCGGCGTCGCCGGCGTCCTGCTCTATATGATGATCTACTTGGTGATGACGCTTGGTACCTTCGCCTGCATCATGGCCATGCGCCAGAAGGAAGGCGGCAATGTCGAGAACATTGACGATCTCGCCGGCTTGTCGACGACGCGCCCCTTTATGGCTTTCGTGCTGACCGCGCTGATGTTCTCGCTCGCCGGCATTCCGCCGCTCGCCGGCTTCTTCGCCAAGTACTTCGTCTTCGTGGCGGCCATCGAAGCCAAGCTCTATGCGCTCGCCATCATTGGTGTTCTGGCCTCGGTCATCGGCGCGTATTATTACCTGCGCATCATCAAGGTCATGTGGTTCGACGAAGCGAAGGGTGAATTCGCCCGCACGTCGATCGAACTTCGCCTCGTCTTCGGTCTCTCCGGTCTCTTCGTGGTCGGCTATGTCCTCGTCGGCGGCCCGCTCGGTACCGCTGCTGAAGCTGCGGCAAAGACGTTGTTTAATTGACCAGCCTCGGTAGACCGCGCCGGATTTCGCTCGACGATTTCCGGCACGAAGCCCTCGACGAAGTTTCGTCCACCAATACGGAAGCATTCGCCCGCGCTCGCGCGGGCGATTCCGGTTTTTTATGGCTGACGGCTGAGCGCCAGACCGGTGGTCGTGGCCGCCGCGGCCGTCCCTGGGTGTCCGAGCGTGGCAATCTCTATTCGACCCTTCTGCTGATGGATCCAGCACCGGCCGAACAGCTGGGCTCGCTGCCGCTTGCCGTGGCGCTGGCCGTCCATGCATCCGTGCAATCGGTGATGCCGCCGGGCGCCGAGCCAGTCGAAATAAAATGGCCGAACGATGTACTGATCGGCCGGAAGAAGACCTCAGGAATATTGCTTGAGGCGGAACGGATTGCCGATGGCCGTCTGGCACTTGCCATCGGGATCGGGATCAATATCGCCCACCGCCCAGATTTGACGCTTTATCCAGTGACCTCGCTTGCCGATCAGGGCGTGTTGATCTCGCCGCCGGAGTTCTTCGCCCATCTGTTCGCCGAGATGGCCGAAGTGCTTGGGGTCTGGGACGAGGGCAGGGGTATTGCCGAGATCGTCCGGCGCTGGCGTTCCGTCGCCTGCGGCATCGGCGAGAAAATAACTGTGAACCTCCCGGACCGCTCGATTTCCGGTATCTTTTCCGGAATCGATGATAAGGGAATTTTGTTGCTCGACCGGGGCTCCGACGGAATGATGTCGGTTGCCGCCGGAGATGTGTTTTTCGGGTAGACTGGATCGGAACTGAGAATGGCCAATAACGACGAACTGGTTTTCCTGCCGCTGGGCGGCGTGGGAGAAATCGGCATGAACCTCGCCTTGTACGGTTATGGCCCGCCGTCCAATCGCCAGTGGATCATGGTCGACTGCGGCGTGACTTTCGCCGGTCCGGACCTGCCGGGCGTTGATCTCGTGCTGCCCGATATCAGCTTCATCAAGAAGCAGAAGAAGAACCTCAAGGGCATCATCATCACCCATGCCCATGAAGATCATTATGGTGCGCTAAATGACCTGTGGCCGGGCCTCAACGTCCCCGTCTACGCCTCGCGCTTCACCGCCGGCATGCTGGAAGCCAAGCGCGACTATGAAGGTTCGCGCGCCGAGATTCCGATCACGCCGTTCAAGCAGGGCGACCGGATCAATGTCGGCCCGTTCGAGATCGAGGCGATTGGCGTCAACCACTCGATCCCTGAGCCGATGTCGCTCGTCATCCGCACGCCCCTCGGCAATCTCATCCATACGGGTGACTGGAAGATCGACCACAATCCCTCACTCGGCCCGTTGACCGACGAAGAGCGCTTCCGTGCCGTCGGCGACGAGGGCGTACTGGCGATGTTCTGCGATTCGACCAATGCCATGCGTGACGGCGTCTCGCCTTCCGAAGAGGAAGTCTCTGCAGGCTTGCAGAAGATCATTGAAGCGGCGGAAGGCCGTGTGGCGATCACCACCTTCTCCTCGAATGTCGGGCGTATCCGTTCGATTGCCCAGGCAGCGGAAGCGGCCGGGCGCGAAGTCCTGCTGCTTGGCAGTTCGCTGAAGCGCGTCACGAACGTTGCTCAGGACATCGGCATCATGGAGGGCATAAAGCCCTTCCTCGCCGAAGACGAATTCGGCTTCATACCGCGTGACAAGGTCGTCATCATCCTGACTGGCAGCCAGGGCGAAGCGCGTGCAGCGCTCGCCAAGCTCTCGCGGGACGAGATGCGCAATGTGGCGCTGACGAAGGGCGACACGGTCGTCTTTTCCTCGCGTGCCATCCCGGGCAACGAGAAGGCGATCCTCGAGATCAAGAACGGCCTCATCGAGCAGGGCGTCCACATCATCACCGACAACGACGCGCTGGTCCACGTATCGGGGCATCCGCGCCGCAACGAACTCCTCAAGATGTACGAGTGGGTCCGTCCGCAGATCCTTGTGCCGGTGCATGGTGAGGCCGCCCATCTGGTCGCCCAGAAGGAACTGGCGCTTCAGGCCGGCATCCCCACCGTTCCGCGTGTCCGCAACGGCGACATGCTGCGTGTCGCGCCGGGCCCAGCCGAAGTTATCGATCAGGCACCCTTCGGCCGCGTCTACAAAGACGGCAGGCTCATTGGCGACCTCGAAGAAATGGGCATCGCCGACCGCAAGAAGCTCTCCTATGTCGGCCATGTCGCTGTCAGCGTGCTGCTAGACAGCCGCTTCGATTTCCTCGGCGACCCCGATGTCGTCGCCTTCGGTTTGCCCGAAGTCGACCACGAGGGCGAACTCATGGAGGACACGCTTTACGACGCCGTCCTCGGCGCCGTCGAGAGCATACCGCGCAGCCGTCGTAAGGATCTCGACACTGTTCGTGAGTCCGTTCGCCGCGCGGTCCGCTCGACTGCCAACGAAGTCTGGGGCAAGAAGCCGATCGTCACGGTGTTCCTGACCAAAGTCTGAGGGACGACGCGGGCAGGGATCACCTAATCTTTGCCCGCAACGACTGGAGGAAGACATGCTCGGCCGCGTCAATCACATTGCCATCGCCGTTCCGGATCTCGCGGCCGCGACCGCATGCTATCGCGATACGCTCGGCGCCAAGGTGTCCCAGGCGCAGGCGCTTCCCGAACATGGTGTGACCGTCGTCTTCGTTGAACTCGAAAACACCAAGGTCGAACTTCTCGAGCCGCTTGGCGACAATTCGCCGATTGCCGCCTTCCTGGAGAAGGCTCCTTCGGGCGGCATGCACCACATTTGCTACGAGGTCGCCGATATCCTTGCCGCCCGCGACCAGCTCTCAGCGTCTGGGGCTCGCGTTCTCGGCGGTGGCGAGCCGAAGATCGGCGCCCATGGCAAGCCGGTCCTGTTTCTGCATCCCAAGGATTTCTTCGGCACCCTGATCGAGCTTGAACAGGTCTGAGGCCCATTCACGAACCGATGAAGTCTTGTTGATCGCGGCTCGAACAGGCCTGCGACGCTTTTGTCTTTGTGCCGGGCCGTTTACGCGATTATAGGGGAAGAAACAGCGGCGCAGACGTGACGTTTTGCGCCATCTCATGTCTGGAGCGAAACAACATGGCTATCCTGTCGGGACTGGCGGTCTATTTTGTGATCTGGTGGCTGGTGCTGTTTGCTGTCCTGCCGATTGGCCTTCGCACCCAGGATGAGGATCAGAATGTCGTGCCGGGCACAGTCGCCAGTGCTCCCACCCGCTTCCGCGCGGCGCGCATCTTCCTGACAACGTCCATCGTCTCGGCACTGATCTATGGCGCCTGGTATGTCGCCGGCACTTATTTCGGCATCAGCTTCAACGATCTGCCCGTCATCATGCCAGGCGTTGAGCCGCAAGGCTGATCGGCGCTTCTCGACACGCCCCTTCAATCGACAAGGCAAAAAAAAACAAGGTCAAAAGACCTTGTTCGAAGCTTCGCGTGATCCTTCACCAATTAAGGGGCTGCGAACATGCGCGCCTAGATCTGATCCTCCCAAGACTTGACCGCGAGTGTGGCAAAGATTTGTACTCCCTGCCTCTTTTATGGGCTGAACCTAGCCCAATCAGTGAGCCTTGTCACCCCTGAATCTTGCATATTTGTTACACCCATCCAAAAAAAATTTCCCCCGCCTCTTTGTCGCATATTGGTCATGCAATGACCTGATTTGCGGGTTCTGACGTCGCAATCACGCGACCCTGGATGGTGCGGCGGCGTCGTTTAGCTGCAGGCTGTGGGCGAGGCGAACGAACGGCGCTTCCGGGTTTTCTTCTCCAGTTCAACCGGCTATGAACGCTTCCTGACATCCCGTTTCAATCGCTGATTCCGCCTCATCTGGCGGCATCGACAACCATCTGGAATTCGTTATGCGTCTGTCGCGCTACTTCATGCCGATCCTGAAGGAAAATCCCAAGGAAGCCGAGATCGTTTCCCACCGCCTGATGCTGCGGACGGGTATGATCCGCCAGCAGAGCCAGGGTATCTATTCCTGGCTGCCGCTCGGCAAGCGCGTGCTCGACAAGGTCAACGCCATTATTCGCGAAGAGCAGAACCGCGCGGGCGCCATCGAGCTGTCCATGCCGACCCTGCAGTCTGCCGAGCTTTGGCAGGAGAGTGGCCGCTACGAGGACTATGGCAAGGAAATGCTGCGCATCCGCGACCGGCAGGACCGTCCCATGCTCTATGGTCCGACCAATGAAGAGATGATCACCGACATCTTCCGCTCTTCGGTCAAGTCGTACAAGAGCCTGCCCCTCAACCTCTACCACATCCAGCTGAAGTTCCGTGACGAGATCCGTCCGCGCTTCGGCACCATGCGTTCGCGCGAATTCCTGATGAAGGATGCCTATTCCTTCGACCTGACCCAGGCCGACGCGATCCATTCCTACAACAAGATGTTCGTCGCTTACCTGCGCACCTTCGATCGCCTCGGCCTGCGCGCCATTCCGATGCGTGCCGACACCGGCCCGATCGGCGGCAATCACAGCCATGAATTCATCATTCTCGCCGACACCGGTGAGTCGGAAGTCTTTTGCCATAAGAGCTTCGTCGATTTCGATATTCCGGCAGCCGACACCGATTTCGACAGCGTAGACGGCCTGCAGTCGATCTTCGACAAGTGGACCTCGGTCTATGCCGCAACCTCGGAAATGCACGATGAGGCCGCCTTCGACGCGATTCCGGATGGCGACCGTCTCTCGGCGCGCGGCATCGAAGTTGGCCACATCTTCTATTTCGGCACGAAATATTCCGAGCCGATGGGCGCCAAGGTGCAAGGGCCTGACGGCAAGGAGCATCTTGTTCACATGGGTTCCTACGGTATCGGCCCGACGCGCCTTGTTCCGGCCATCATCGAAGCCTCGCATGACGAGAACGGAATCATCTGGCCGGCTTCGGTCGCGCCTTTCGACGCCGTTGTGATCAATATGAAGCCGGGTGACGAGGGCTGCGACACGACCTGCGACCGCCTCTACACCGCCCTGCAGAATGCCGGCAAGGACGTGCTCTACGACGATACCGACGATCGTGCCGGAACGAAGTTCGCGACCGCCGATCTGATCGGCGTGCCGGTCCAGGTCATTGCGGGCCCGCGTGCCGTGGCTGCTGGTGAAGTCGAGCTCAAGGACCGCAAGACCGGTGCGCGTGAGACGCTGACGATCGAAGCGGCGATCAACAAGCTGACGGCCTAAGGCAAAAGCCTTACGCCGAACCAAGGTCGGGTCTTGAGATCTGATCCCGAGGCAAGGAGAAACCATGGCGACGACGGCCGTTGGCAACGAGACGGTGGACACGGACAAGGCCGCATCAGCGCGTGCCTTCTCCGGCTTTGAGCGCATGGTGGCCTGGCGCTATCTGCGTGCGCGGCGCAAGGAAGCCTTCATTTCCGTCATTGCCGGCTTCTCCTTCATCGGCATCATGCTTGGCGTGGCGACGCTGATCATCGTCATGGCCGTGATGAACGGCTTCCGCACCGAACTCGTCTCGCGCATTCTCGGCATCAATGGCCACATGATCGTCCAGGCCGTGGATCAGCCGCTGAGCGACTATGCCGGCTTGGCCGAGCGTTTCGCCGCCGTTCCGGGTGTGACCATGGCACTGCCGCTGGTCGAGGGGCAGACGCTTGCTTCAGGCCGCGAGGGTGCCGGCACAGGCGCCCTGGTCCGCGGCATCCGTCCGGATGATTTGACCAAGCTCACCGTGGTCTCTTCCAATATCCGCCAGGGCGATATGGTTGGTTTTGCCACAGGGCAGGGCGTCTTGATCGGTTCGCGTATGGCGGCCCAACTCGGGCTCTCGGCCGGTGACACGATTACACTGGTCTCGCCAGAAGGCGACATCACACCGCTCGGCGTCAATCCGCGCGTAAAATCTTATCCCGTTGCGGCGATCTTCGAGATCGGCATGTCCGAATATGATGCATCGATCATCTATATGCCGCTCGAGGAAGCGCAGCTCTATTTCAACGTCGAGGGCATCGTTCAGTCGATTGAGCTTTTCATCGCCGATCCCGATGCCGTTGATGAGCTTCGCCCGCAGATCGAAGAAGCTGCCGGTCGTCAGATCTTCCTCACCGATTGGCGCCAGCGTAATCAGACCTTCTTCTCGGCGCTCCAGGTCGAACGCAACGTGATGTTCATGATCCTGACGCTGATCGTGCTCGTCGCGGCGCTGAACATCATTTCCGGCCTGATCATGCTGGTGAAGGACAAGGCGAGCGATATCGCCATCCTGCGCACCATGGGCGCGACATCGGGCGCCATTATGCGTATCTTCTTCATGACGGGTGCCGCGATCGGCACGGCAGGCACTCTGGCAGGTGTCGTGCTCGGCGTGATCGTCTGTCTCAATATCGAAAGCATCCGCCAGTTCTTCTCCTGGGTATCCGGAACGATGCTCTTCGATCCCGAGCTGTATTTCCTGAGCCAGCTGCCCGCGGACATGAACGCCAGTGAGACCATCTCGGTGATCATCATGGCGCTCAGCCTGTCCTTCATGGCCACCATCTTCCCGGCCTGGCGGGCCTCGCGCCTGGATCCCGTCCAGGCTCTGCGTTACGAATGAGGATGCCGAAATCAATGGCAAAAGACGTTGTTCTCTCGCTTGCCGGCATCGATCGCCACTATGGCCAGGGCGAAACCGTACTCTCGATCTTGAAAGGCGCGGACTTCACCTTGCGCACGGGCGAGACCGTGGCACTGGTCGCCCCGTCCGGTACGGGCAAGTCGACGCTTCTGCATGTTGCCGGACTTCTGGAGCATCCCGATGGCGGCGAAGTGACCGTTGGCGGCGTTGCCTGTCAAGAGCTGGGCGACGAGCAGCGCACGGCAATCCGCCGGAAGTCGATCGGCTTCGTCTACCAGTTCCATCATCTGCTGCCGGAATTCTCCGCGCTGGAAAACGTGATGATGCCGCAGCTGATCGCCGGGCTCACCAAGCCGGAGGCCGCCGAACGCGCCAAGCAGCTTCTCGACTATATGCGCGTCGGTCACCGCGCCGATCACCGCCCGGCCGAACTCTCCGGCGGCGAACAGCAGCGCGTAGCGATTGCCCGCGCGGTCGCCAACGCCCCGTTGGTGCTGCTTGCCGACGAACCGACCGGCAACCTCGATCCCGAGACGGCAAGCTATGTGTTCTCGGCGCTCGAAGCGCTCGTCCGCCAGTCCGGTCTCTCGGCCATGATCGCCACCCACAATCACGACATTGCCCGCCGGATGGACCGCTGCGTCACCTTGGTCGACGGCAAGGTCGTCGACCTCGTCGTCTGATCTCAGCCCGCATTTCCCTCCTTTTTCCTGACGCCCCTGTGCCTCGGTGGAATTTGTTCCGCCGAGGCTGCGGTTTTTTTGGGTTGACATTGGAACAAGAGAAGAACAAAATAAAAACATAAAGGGACAAGGAGACAGAAATGACCGAAATTCTTCGTGACGTTGCTGCATTTGCCTCGATGGCGGTTTTCGTATCCAGCATGGCTTTGCTGATGATGGCGCTCTGAAATTTTGGGGCGGCAAAGCTGGTGACCAAGGCCTTGCCGCCCGACTTACTTCTGGACTTCGTGAGCCTGAAAGCCGAAAATCCCGACCGATTCAGAAATCAGGGAATGTAGCGGTATGGGCGAGGACAGCGTCGACAGACAGGCGTCCGGTGGATTGGGTGACGGTCCGGGTTTCGTGCATTTGCGCGTGCATTCGGCCTATTCGCTGCTTGAGGGTGCTCTGCCGCTGAAAAAGATCCTCGGCAAGGCCGTCGCGGACGACCAGCCGGCGATCGCGATCACTGATACCAACAATCTTTTCGTCGCGCTCGAGTTCTCACAAAAGGCGCTCGGTGATGGCATCCAGCCGATCATCGGCTGCCAGCTGTCGATCGATATGGAAGATTCCACCGGCGAAAAGCGCGGCGGGAACGGCCATATGCCGGATCTGCCATCTGTCGTGGTCCTGGCCTCCGATGCTGACGGCTATGAGCGTCTCGTCGATCTCGTCAGCCGTGCCTATCTTGGCGGCGATGCGGGGCAGCCGACCCATGTGAAGTTCTCGTGGCTCGAAGAGAGTGGCACCGAAGGCCTGATCCTGCTGACCGGCGCCGGTGGTGGGCCAGTCGATCGTATCCTGAAGGATGGTCACAAGGCCCAGGCCGAAAACCGTCTGCTTGCCTTGAAGCACCTGTTCGGCGATCGCCTCTATGTCGAATTGCAGCGGCATGGCGAGTATGATCGCACACATGAGCGGCGCATGGTGCAGCTTGCCTATGAGCATGATCTGCCGCTGGTTGCGACCAACGAGGCCTTCTTCCCGGCCCGCGACGATTACGATGCCCATGACGCTCTGATGGCTGTGGCCCACAATGCCATCGTCTCGAACGACGACCGCTTCCGCCTGACCCCGGACCACTATCTGAAGAGCCGGGCGGACATGATGAAGCTCTTCGCCGACCTGCCGGAGGCGCTTCAGAATTCCGTCGAGATCGCCCGCCGCTGCTCTTTCGTGCTCGATACTCGAAAGCCCATCCTGCCGCGCTTCACCGGTGGCAGCGACGATCCGGAGGAAGCCGAACGGGAAGAAGCGCTCGAACTGCGCCGCCAGGCGGAGGAGGGGCTCGATCAGCGTCTGGCAGCCCTCGGAATGGCGCCAGGCTACGAGGAAAAGGAGTACCGCGACCGGCTGGAGTTCGAGCTTTCGGTCATCGAACGCATGAAGTTCCCCGGCTACTTCCTGATCGTTTCGGACTTCATCAAGTGGGCGAAGCAGCATGACATCCCGGTCGGTCCGGGCCGTGGTTCGGGTGCGGGTTCCCTCGTCGCCTATGCGCTGACCATCACCGACGTGGATCCCTTGCGCTTCTCGCTGCTCTTCGAACGCTTCCTCAATCCTGAACGCGTCTCGATGCCCGACTTCGACATCGACTTCTGTCAGGAGCGCCGCGAAGAGGTCATCCGCTACGTGCAGCGCAAATATGGTCGCGAGCAGGTGGGCCAGATCATCACCTTCGGATCGCTGCAGGCGCGTGCCGCGCTACGCGACGTTGGCCGCGTGCTGGAAATGCCCTATGGCCAGGTCGACAAGATCTGCAAGCTGGTCCCGAACAATCCGGCCAATCCGACGCCGCTCTCCAAGGCGATCGAGGAGGAGCCCAAGCTCCAGGAGGCCGCTGAAGAAGAGCCTGTCGTGGCGCGCCTTCTGGAGATCGCCCAGAAGATCGAAGGCCTTTACCGCCACGCCTCGACGCATGCCGCCGGTATCGTCATCGGTGACCGCCCGCTGTCGAAGCTGGTGCCGATGTATCGCGATCCACGCTCCGACATGCCGGTCACCCAGTTCAACATGAAATGGGTCGAACAGGCCGGTCTGGTGAAGTTCGACTTTCTCGGCCTGAAGACGCTGACGGTTCTGAAGACGGCTGTCGACTTCGTCGAAGAACAGCGCGGTATCAAGGTCGATCTCGCCGCGATCCCGCTGGACGACACCTTGACCTACGAGATGCTCTCGCGTGGTGAAACGGTCGGCGTCTTCCAGGTGGAAAGTGCCGGCATGCGCAAGGCCCTCATCGGCATGCGCCCCGACTGCATCGAGGACATCATCGCGCTCGTGGCCCTTTATCGTCCGGGTCCGATGGAAAATATCCCTGTCTACAATGCCCGCAAGCATGGCGAGGAAGAGATCGCCTCGATTCATCCGAAGATCGACTACCTTTTGAAGGAAACCCAGGGCGTTATTGTCTACCAGGAACAGGTCATGCAGATCGCGCAGGTGCTGTCGGGCTACTCGCTCGGCGAAGCAGACCTTCTGCGCCGCGCCATGGGTAAGAAGATCAAGGCGGAAATGGACCAGCAGTCGGTCCGTTTCGTCGACGGCGCGATGAAAAATGGCGTCTCCAAGCCACAGGCCAACAACATCTTCGAACTGCTGGCAAAATTCGCCAACTACGGCTTCAACAAGTCGCACGCCGCAGCCTACGCCATCGTCTCTTATCAGACGGCCTATATGAAGGCGCATTATCCGGTCGAGTTCCTCGCCGCATCGATGACGCTCGATATGTCGAACACCGAGAAGCTGGTCGACTTCCGTCAGGATGCCGGCCGCCTAGGCATCGAAGTCGTTCCGCCCTCGGTCCAGACCTCCTACCGTCACTTCCAGACCGGCCCGAATCGCATCTATTACGCGCTCGCCGCCCTCAAGGGTGTCGGTGAAGGTGCCGTCGATCACATCGTTGAGGTGCGCGGCGACAAGCCCTTCGACAGCATCGAGGATTTCTGCCTCAGGATCGACCCGAAGCAGATCAATCGCCGTGTTTTCGAAAGCCTGATCGCCGCCGGCGCCTTCGACTGCTTCGGTCGCGACCGCGCCGAGCTCGTTGGCAGCATCGACCGCATCATGGGTTATGCCCAGCGCGCGCAAGAAAATGCCGTCAGCGGCCAATCCGACATGTTCGGCTCCGGCGGCGCAAGCGGCCCCGAGCGCATCGCCTTCGCGCCCTACACCCCCTGGCTTTCCTCGGAAAAGCTGATGCGCGAGTTCCAGGTACTCGGCTTCTATTTGTCCGCCCACCCGCTCGACGCCTACAGAGACCTGCTCGACAAGCTGCGTGTCCAGAATTTCGCGGATTTCTCGGTGGCCGTGAAACAGGGCGCTTCTGCCGGCCGCTTGGCAGGCACCGTTATCTCGCGCCAGGAGCGTAAGACCCGCACAGGCAACAAGATGGGCATTGTCACCTTTTCGGATGCCTCCGGCCAGTATGAAGCGGTTCTGTTCTCGGAAGGTCTCAATCAGTATCGCGACCTGCTCGAGGCCGGCAAGTCACTGGTCCTGACCGTTCAGGCGGAAGAGCGACCGGAAGGCATCGGCCTGCGCATCCAAACGGCCCAGTCGCTCGAAGAACAGTCAATCCGCATGCAAAAGGCGATGCGCGTCTTCGTCCGCGATTCCGGTCCGCTCCGCGCTGTCGCCGCCCATCTCAACGCAAGGGGCGACGGGCTTGTCTCGTTCATCGTGATCAAGGACGAAGGCCAGCGCGAAATTGAGGTGGAATTGACCGAGCGCTTCCGCATCTCGCCCGAAATTGCCGCTGCCATGCGCTCAACCCCCGGCGTCCTCGACGTCGAACTGGTTTGAGGTAAGGCTGGTTTGAATACTCGAAATTTACCTTTCAGGTTAAGTTAACTGAAACTGGGATGCAGCTATAGATTGAGCCTCTTGCTGGAGGTTGCTGTATGTCATTTTCGTCTCGGATGCTGGAAAGTTTCAAAAGTCAGGCAGTTCGAGCCATTCTGTGGGCAGCCATTTTCGCCTGGGCGGTGACGTCAATCATCGATGTCAGCGTTGAGCTGATGCCTTCTTGGCGTCCCATGCTGTTTACCGGGATCTTCTTGTTCCTGTATGTCTTCTCGAAGGTGTATCCCGAGAAGCAACGTGTAACACTGCGTTGGACCTATGCTGCGACGCTGCTTCTCGCTGTCTGGTATATCTTGTACTCGCTGTTCGGCGCCGTCGACGTGCAGGCCATTCTATTTCACCTGAACTACGACGTCGGGTCGGAAGCCGTTCAAGATCAGGCTTTCGAGCAGTCCATGGTCGCAATCATCCCCTTTGTGTTGGTCATGATCAGTTGGTGGCAACTGGCCAGCATATCGCGCGGCATGGCCTTTCTCAACCGGTGCCTTCCAGTCGTCCTGCTTGCGCTCAATCCGCTCACATGGCTCGGTGCTGCCGGCGCCTTGGCCTCTGCCGGGCCGCCGCCTATGGACTTGAGCTCGGCCTTCAAGGACCCGGAGAAGGACGTTGTAGCTTCTGGCACGACGAAAAACCTACTGCACATATTCGTTGAGAGTGCGGAACTCACCTTGTGGGACGAAGAACGTTTCGGAGATGTGGCTCGACCGTTGAAAAACCTTTCTGCCAAAGCTTGGTCCGCTGACAACGTCGAGCAAGTCGAGCTGACAGGTTGGACACTTGCGGGACATGTGGCATCGACCTGCGGCGTGCCCCTGCTGTCGTTGGGAGTCATACACCGCAATTCATTCGACCTCGTGGATGAGATACTGCCGGGAGCAGAGTGCCTGGGCGATATTCTCGAACGCAACGGTTACACGAATGTCTTCCTAAAGGGAGCGAGCCTCGATTTCGCCGGCACGCGCGGTTTCGCGGCCAACCACGGCTATGAACGCCTGCTTGGGTTCGATGAACTTCATGACCGTTTTCCCGGCCGCGTGAATCTTTGGGGACTGCATGATGAGGACATGCTTCAAGTTGCATACGAGCAGGTCTTGGAACTCGGAAAGCAAAGTACGCCGTACAGTCTGATGCTGACGACGCTGGGCGGCCATGCGCCAACAGGTCTTATTTCTCCGTCCTGCGAGGCGCTTCCGTTCGTATCCCGCCAACCCAATGATACCCTGAAGGCCTTCGCCTGCACCAATTGGCTCGTCGAACGCTTTGTCGATCGCCTAGAGCGTGATGGCCTGCTGGAAAACACGGTGGTGGTTATTCAGAGTGACCATCTCGCCATGCGAAACGAGGTCTATGGAGACCTGCAAGCTTCCGATCGCCGCAACATGTTCATGGTTCTGGGCACAGAACACCGCGACACAGTCAGCAAGCCCGCAAGCACGATTGATCTGTTTCCGACAATTCTTGCGGCCATGGGTTTCTCCATACCGGATGGCCGGGCGGGACTTGGGGTGGACCTGCGCTCAAACATGCCGACGCTTATCGAAAAGCTGGGCACGGACGATATGAACCGCGCGATTGCAAAAGCAGATGGCTTGCGCGACCGGGTTTGGGCACTTGATCGCCAGCTTCACTAGCTGGTCGTCAGGCCCGCGGCTTGGAACGTGTTACGGTGATGAAATCCGTCCCGTTGCCAGTTTCCGGGCCGATGCCGGTATCCGAGATGGTGATCGAGGATCCTTCGCTCAGCATGGTTTCGATGCGGGCGCGAAGCTCGTCCGGGATAACGATACGCGACAAAGCCGCCTCGGCAGAGAAGATCGATCTGTCGTCGGCCGGGATCGTGATCCCGAGACGCTTCTGTGCCGATGCCGGAAGATGGTCGTCGAGCGTTGCGCCACGCCATTCGGCCCTGCGTTTGTAGCGATCGATGTCGGTTGCTTCGAGGAAATGCGTGCCGAGCGCCTTTTCAGGCTCCCGGATATCGACAGGCGCCGAAAAGAGAGGTGCGAATTTCTGCCGGATCATCAGTTGGCCGGTCGGCGGGTGATCCTCACCGGCTTGCTTGTAGAGTGCCGCAAGAAACGCCTCGGACAGGATATGGGCGTCCTTTTCGATGCCGTTCTTGTCCTTGAAGGCCTTGATCGCCGCAATCGTCCGGCTGCCGAGCAGGCCATCGGAAATGCCCGCGTCGAAGCCCAGCGTACCGAGGAGACGCTGGACGTCTGATACCGCGTCTCGTTGGGTACGGCGGGTGATCAGGATGCGCAGCGGAGGCGGCTCCGCAAGCGTCACCTTTGTTTCGGCACCGCTTCGCGGTGGGACCGCGTTCATGGCCACTTCGACAGGTTCCAGACCCGCCTCGACTCGGCTAGGCCTTAGCTCCACGTCCGATAGTAACCCACCATCGTCAACCGGCAGGCGCGGCGTGAACAGATTGGCGTGAGTGATTGACTTCGGCGTGACGGGATCGTCGGTGATGATCACATGCGCGCCACGCTCCGTCATGGAAAAGAGCGTCTTGGCAAAGCCGTTCGGCAGACGCACGCAGCCATGCGAGGCCGGATAGCCGGGCAGCTTGCCTTCGTGCAGGGCAATGCCCGACCATGTCAGGCGCTGCATGAAGGGCATCGGCGCGTTCGAATAGAGGTTGGATTCGTGATACTTGCGCTTTTCCAGGATCGAGAAGATCCCCGATGGCGTCGTGTGTCCGGGCTTGCCGGTCGAGACCTTCGTCGTCGCAACAACCTCGTCTCCGTCATAAACGGTCAGCGTCTGTTCCGCCTTTGAGATATAGATCTGCAGGGGTCCATCGGCAGCAAGCGCCGTGCTGGAGAGCAATGATAGGCTGATGGCGAGGGCGAAACGCTGAAACATGATTGACCATTCGAAACGCAATACACAACCGGTCGCAGTCTAAGCGACGATGTTTAAGAAAAGTTTCGCGAAAAGACCTGGATGTGCCACTCACGCCGCTGTGATCCGCTGTCCACAGATCCCAAGAGCAGGTTTTTTCACGGGGCGGCTGTCTGCTGCGGTCTCAGTTGCGGCGAGGCCACGGCCAGCAGTACGGCGGCCAGCGGCAGGGAAAAGGCATGGCCAATATGCTTGAAGCCGAGCGCGCCGACGAGCCCGCCGATGAAGAACATGCCGACGATGGGCAGCAGGATGCCGAGCTTGCGGCTATCGGTTGAAAGCGGTGGAGGGTCGAGGGACCGCACAATCCGGCCATAGGCGAGCTTGCCCAACTCGATGCCGACATCGGTGATCATGCCGGTCAAATGGGTGGTGCGGATCCGGGCGCCGGAAATCTTGGTGATCGCCGCGTTCTGAAGTCCCATTACGAAACAGAGGAGTAAGGCGGTGACCGGCGCGGCCGAAGCCGCTGGCAGGACCGCACCGATCCCGGCAAAGGCGATCAGCAGGCCGGACTCGAGCGCCAGCGGATAGGCATATTGCTGTCGCCGCGCATGGCGCCGAGCCCAGTTGATGAGAATGGCCGAGCAAGCGGCGCCCACGGTGAAGCTGACGAGAAGGGCCATGCCGCCCCCGACGAGCCCGAAAAGACCGAGCGCCAGATTGTCGGCGATTGCAGAGGCGATGCCGGTCATGTGCGATGTATAGTGGCCGATGGCAAGAAAGCCGCCGGCATTCATCGCGCCAGCGACGAAGGCGAGGATGGCGCCCAGCATGAGGTCGTTGCGGCGCGTGCGGCGATGGGCAGCGGCAATGCGCAGGAGCCGCATCTGTGCACCCGGGCCGCCCGTGCGCCGACTTTGACCCTTGATGATGGAGGGTAGATGCGTCACGGGATCGCCTATCGTTTGGACGGGAATGTATAACCCGTCTGAACCGTACCCTTGCCGAACTTATCGCGCAACTTGTCCATCGCGGCCTCTGCCGCTGCCCGCCGTGCAGCCTGGACATCGACAAGGTCAGGCGGATCGGCAAGCGCCGGATCCTGCAGATCGCTGACACCTATCCCGATCAGCCGGAAGCGCGTTCCATCAGCCTCTCTCTCCAAAAGCGACATGCCGGTGCGGAAGATCCGGTCGGCCAACTGGGTGGGGTCATCGAGCCGTCGGTTGCGTGTCCTCAGCTTGAAATCAGCCGTCTTGAGTTTCAGGACAACGGTCTGCCCGGCGATCTCGTGTCGCTTCAGTCGCCAGGCGACCTTCTCGGACAGGGCTCTGAGATGCACCACGAGATCGTCGAGCCGGTGGATGTCGTCGAAGAAGGTCGTTTCGGCCGAGACGCTTTTGGCCGGGTCGTTTGGGTGTACCGTCCGCTCGTCAATTCCACGGGACAAGCGCGCGAGTCGCTGCCCCATTGAGCCATAGCGGCGCATGAGATCGCTCTCGTCCATCACCTGAAGCTGGCCGATGGTCCGGATGCCGTCGGCCTGTAGCGTCGTGGCAAAGGCCTTTCCGACGCCCCAGATCATCGTGACCGGCTTGTCGGCGAGGAAGGTCAGCGCCTCGGCCTCGCCGATCACGGAGAAACCGCGTGGCTTCTGCAGGTCGGAGGCGACCTTGGCGAGGAACTTGCAGTAGGACAGCCCGACGGAGACGGTAATGCCGATCTCCTGCTCGATGCGTCGGGCAAGCCTCGCGAGCACCCGCGCCGGCGGATCATGATGCAGCAGTTCGGTGCCTCGCAAATCGAGAAAGGCCTCGTCGATCGAGATCGGCTGCACGAGCGGCGTCAGTTCCTCCATCATCGCCCTGATTTCGCGACCGACACGGGAATACTTCTCCATGTCGGGCTTGATGACCACCGCCTGCGGGCAGGCTTCCAACGCCTTGAACATCGGCATTGCCGAGCGCACGCCGTGTATGCGTGCCACGTAGCAGGCGGTCGAGACGACCCCGCGTTTGCCGCCGCCGATGATGACCGGCTTGTCGATGAGCTCTGGATTGTCGCGCTTTTCCACCGAGGCATAGAAGGCGTCGCAATCGATATGGGCGATCGACAGGTCGTAGAGCTCGGAATGATAGACGAGCCTCGGGCTGCCGCAAGAACGACAACGTCGCGCACCCTCTGCCTGCCTGGTCAGGCAGTCACGACAAAAGCCGGAATGATCAGGAGCAGCGCGCGTCATGGCCAGAACAAAGGTTGAACAAGGCGACCATAGGCCGCCCTTTGAACGCAGGCAAGAGCGCTGATGCCGGGAAGGGGGCTCGCCGCCAGATTAGCCAGCGAAATGCGATCGGATCAGCTCTGATGCCTCTGGCCAGGTGCCGACACGCCGGACGTTTTCGGGCGGCTCGGGTGCGAAGCGAAAGATCTCGAGCGGTGGCGGAAGGTAGATCAGCAGGCAGTCAGGCACGTGCTGGCCGACCGAGTGGAGATTGTGCACCATGTCGTCGACGAAGGCGACGGGCAGGGGCCTTTCCCCTTGCAATGCCGCTACCATCGGCCCCTTGGCCTCTTCTGTTGCAATCATGGGAAAGGTCAGCGTCAGCTGGTCGAGCAGCCGTCGACGCACTTCGGCGTGGCGAGGCGGCATGGCAGTGAGGAACACCAGATCCGCATCCTGGCCGAGCGCATGAAGGCTGTCGACTGCATTGGCAAACGGCGTCTGCCAACGCTCCTGCTCAACGAAGAAGTCATCGATCAGCGCCTTGACGGCGGGCGCTTCGATCACGCTTTCGCCGGTGACGATGTTTCCGGTCAGCTTGAAGGAGCGCGGTAACAGCCTGTGGCCGCGGCTCTGCAGGAACGCCTCGAACGGTGCGGCGAACTGCAGGACGACATCATCGACATCGCAGACGATCAAGGGCCTGTCCGTCAGGCGGATGTGGTCCAGATCCGTCAGCATCAGAAATCGGCCGAATCGAAGCTCGGACCGGCGTAGCGGTGATAGGCCTCGACCACCGTTTCGGGCTTGGTCTCTGTTGCAGTGCAGAACTCCATCAGCGTCGGTTCATGCTGCATCAGGAACTCAAGCATTCCGGCGAGAAAGGCCGGATCGCCGACCGCTTGGCGCAACTGTGTCGGTTGCACCCCAGACAGTGCGAGGAAGCGCGACAGCATCTCCGGTTCATTTGCCAGCCAGCCAAGCACGGCTACCGCAGTGGCTTCGGCATCGGCAGGTATATCTCTGTTTTTCATAAAGTCTTTTCCTCTTGCCCTGGCAAATTACCGATTTCGAAACCAAATAGCACTAGCATGCTCGATGACGGAAGACGCTACTCGCGCAGGATCCGGTGTTCCGGACTGACTGTACGCGCGAGACAAAGGACCGGGTGAATGCCGAAAAAAGTGATGATTGTCGAAGACAACGAGCTCAACATGAAGCTCTTCCGCGATCTGATCGAGGCATCCGGCTATGAGACTGTCCAGACCCGCAATGGCATGGAAGCCATGGATCTCGCCCGGCGCCACCGCCCCGATCTGATCCTGATGGACATCCAACTGCCGGAGGTCTCGGGGCTCGAAGTCACCAAATGGCTGAAGGACGATCCCGATCTCCACGTCATTCCGGTGATAGCCGTGACGGCTTTCGCCATGAAGGGCGACGAGGAACGGATCCGCCAGGGTGGCTGTGAAGCCTATGTATCGAAACCCATCTCGGTCCCCAAGTTTATCGAGACTATAAAGACCTATCTCGGAGATGCGTGAGGACTGAAAGCCATGACTGCGCGTATTCTGGTCGTCGATGATATTCCTGCCAACGTGAAGCTGCTCGAAGCGCGGTTGATGGCGGAGTATTTCGACGTGCTGACGGCAAGCAATGGCCGCGATGCGCTCGACATTTGCGATCGCACCCAGGTCGACGTCATCCTGCTGGACATCATGATGCCGGAAATGGACGGCTTTGAGGTCTGTGAGCGGCTGAAGTCCAATCCGCGTACGGCGCATATCCCGGTGGTGATGGTGACTGCGCTCGACCAGCCCTCCGATCGCGTCCGTGGTCTGCAGGCCGGTGCCGATGATTTCCTGACGAAACCGGTCAATGACCTGCAACTTATCTCGCGGGTGAAGAGTCTCGTGCGATTGAAGACGCTGACGGACGAGTTGCGCATCCGCCATGACACGACCCGCGAGGCCGGCATCGGTGATATCTTGAGGCTGCACGACGGGCGCCTCGAAGAGCAGGCGCAGGTCCTGCTGGTAGACAGCCGCGGTGCCTCCCAGGAGCGTATCATCAAAGCGCTGAAGCCGATTGCCGAAGTCAGCGCCATGTCTGACCCACAGGCTGCGGTGTTCGAGGCGGCTGAAAATACTTTCGATCTGATCATCGTCAACAGCAATCTCGAAGACTACGACCCCTTGCGCCTCTGCTCGCAGATCCGGTCGCTGGAACGCACCCGCTTCATCCCGATTCTCCTGATCACCGAGCAGGGGGATGAGCAGATGATCATCCGGGCGCTTGATCTCGGCGTGAACGACTACATTGTCCGCCCGCTCGATCCCAATGAGATGATTGCCCGCACGCTGACCCAAGTCCGCCGCAAGCGCTTTAACGACCGCCTGCGCAACAGTGTGCGCCAGACGATCGAGCTTGCAGTCACCGATGGGCTGACGGGGCTGCACAATCGCCGCTATCTCGACACGCATCTGCGCACCCTGTTTGCCCGCGCCAAGGTGCGTGGCCGGCCGCTGACGCTTTGCATCACCGACATCGACCGTTTCAAGCAGGTCAATGATGTCTATGGCCATGATGCCGGCGATGAAGTGCTGAAGGAGTTTGCCGGCCGCATTCGCTCGACCGTGCGCGGTGCCGATCTTGCCTGCCGTTTCGGCGGTGAGGAGTTCGTGGTCGTCATGCCGGATACGCCAGCGGAAGTCGCAGCAACCGTTGCCGAGCGGCTACGTGGTATGATCGAAGCGCGTCCCTTCCAGCTTCGCTCCGGTGAGAGCCCGCTGATGCTGACGGCATCCATGGGTATTGCTACGATCGGTCCAGGGGTTGAAACGCCCGAGCAGCTTCTGAAGCAGGCCGACCGCGCCCTCTATGAAGCCAAGAACTCCGGTCGCAACCGCGTTGTGGCCGCTGCCGCCTGACCGAAAGGGCCAGCGGATGGCGTTAAAAGCTCGAGTTCTTCAGGCTATCAGAAAGATTTTCACAGCTTTTTCAATTGCCGCCATCTATGGCATGTCGGGTAAATCTTGCTGACTTTTTGAGCAGTTACAAAACGACTTATTTTTACCAGATCGAATAGTATTGAGGCTGATTGTGCCAGCGGCATTCGATCAGACTCGGAATGTGCTTACTCGAGTTTGTATTTAATTGAATATTAGGTTCCGCTGCCGCTGCCTGATCTCACTTGCTCAAGTCAGCCTCTGTGATCCATGCAAACTAAACTTGAGAAGATTTGAAATGTCTCTGCGGTAATCTCAAGTTTCAATGTGTGTAGAACTGACTATCGCCTGAGAATCGTAAGTTCATCCGAGCCTAATTTAACCATAAAGCAGTGAGGTTCGGCTAAGCGGTTAATAAAATGTTGATTTTTGTCTCTACTTGAGAGAACTTGCAGCCATCGGACAAGACCTCTTCGGGGGTCATCAATACCCCATGATGCTCAGGTCCGCCGCATCTCCTGGGTCGTGGGGTCGGTCGGTTGGTATGCAACATCAAAAACGGTTCCTCGTGCCGTGTTGTGTGCCGGCCGACCCCCTAATCAGACACCGGTTTCCGCAAGGAAGCCGGTGTTTTTCGTTTGGCGTCAGTGTGCGAGCAGGCGGGGATCGCTGCAAAAGAAAAAGGCGCGTCGCCGGAAGCGACACGCCTTTTTGAGAAGCCCTCGATCAAGTCTTACTTGATCTTGGTTTCCTTGAACTCGACATGCTTCTTAGCAACCGGGTCGTACTTGGTCTTCGTCATCTTTTCCGTCATGGTGCGGCTGTTCTTCGTGGTTACGTAGAAGAAACCCGTGTCAGCCGTCGACAGAAGCTTGATCTTGATGGTTGTAGCCTTGGCCATGGTCGTCCTGCCTCTAATAAACGAAGCCGTGGACGACCGAACGAGGCCCACGGCAAATCTGGCGCGAAACTACAAATCGCGCCCGAAAAGTCAAGTGCGTTTCGGCTTAAAAAGCAGGCGTCCCAGGGAAAGCACCACATAGAGCGCGAAGAAGCCCGCAATTGCCCAGGCAAATCCGTCATTGCCTGTGAGGTCGATGGCAGCTCCGATGGCCTGCGGACCCGCGACAGTGCCGACTGCATAGCAGAAAATGAAGGCGGCATTGGCCGCCGCGAGGTCGGCGCCGGTGAGTCGCGATCCGAGATGGCTCAAGCCCACAGTGTAGAGGCCGGAGACACAGCCGCCCCAGAACAGGAGAACCACCGCCATCAGCTGCCAATGGCCTGACAGCCAGGGCAAGGTGAGCGAACCGGCAAGTCCGACAAGGGCGAGTATCGACAGAAGCAGGCGCCGGTCACGCATACGGTCGGAGAGCAGGCCCAGCGGGATCTGGAAGATCATGTTGCCGATGCCCATGACGGTCAGGAGAAGCGCTGCCTGCGTCTCCGTGAAGCCGCTGCGGGTGGCATAAATCGGGAAAAGCGATAGGCCGCCGGCTTCCACCGCCCCGAAGACGAAAACGGCCACCGTCGCCGTCGGTACCAGGAAGATGTAGCGGAAGAAATGCATCTCCGGCTTTTCGCCGAGCACTGGGCTTTCGTTGCGAGCGATGTAGATCGGGATGGCAGCTGCGAGGATCGCGATCGCGCCGACCGCAAACGGCAGGAGCCCGTCGCTTCCAAGCACGGAGAAGAGCAGCGGACCACAGGCAAACCCGACGGCCAGCATCGTCGCGTAGATGCCCATCACCAGACCGCGCTTGCGCGAAGGCGCTGCCGCATTGATCCAGAATTCGGAAAGGATGAACAGTGTCGTGGTCGCGCCGTGAAACACAATACGCAGCGGAAACCACATCCAGAACTGTTCGGCATAATAGAAGCCAACCGCGCTCACTGCCGAAAGGACAACGGCCCAGAGCATGGTCGGCACGACACCGAGCTTGTGGGCAAGTTTGGTGGTCACCGGAGCCGCCGCCATGGCGGCAATGCCAGCCATCGCCGAATTGAGGCCGATCAGCGTCGAGGAGATGCCGCGCTTCTCAAGAATGATGCTGAGCAGCGGCAGGCCGAGGCCTATTGCGATACCCACAGCCGAGATGGCCGAAATCGCTGCGAAGAGCGAGGGCCAGTGGATGTCCTCGCGGTCGCCGTTCAGGCCGCCATGGGTCTTAGACATCGGACACCCGGTCGCTCAATTCGTATTGGTGCCCGGGGCATGACCGCAGGCGCGCAGGTGTCGAAATCTGTGATGGCATCGGCGCGTACCGGCTCCCGGGCATAGTCAATCGGCGGGGCATGTTCAGACTGGAAACCGCGCGCCTGTCAAGCGCTTCTGATCTCTCTGTTCGAATCAAGACTGCGCCTCTGGGCGACGTTTAACGACAAACCGCCACAGTCACGTGACGGGTCTATGACTTAATCGCGGCGGTCGCCAAAGGCATCCGGCTCGTCATCATGCCCCCCGAACCCGTGCATGCGCAGTGCCCATTGCAGCCCGACCACGCCGCCCTTGATCGGCTGCAGGCACAGGAGGGAGGTGACGACGCCGATCGGTGCCCAGATGGCAAAATGCACCCAGGCCGGCAACACGAAGACCAGATCGGTCGCCATGAAGCCGCCGACGAGAATGTGGCCGAGGATGAGAATGACAAGATAGGCCGGTAGGTCGTCTGCCCGATGATGGTGATAGTCTTCGCCACAGGCAGCGCAATTGTCCACCACCTTCAGGTAACTGCGGAAGAGCTTGCCTGAGCCGCACGAGGGGCATTGATTGAGCATGCCGCGCTTGATCGAGCGACCGAGCGGGCGATAGGCTTTCTCGCCGCCGCCGTATTGGATCGTTGCCTGGGTCTGGTTGCCGCTCATGTCATGCCTCCGGGGCGAAAGTGTCAACGTCGCGAGCGCGGTGGACGTGTGCCGGGCTGCTTGCGCCCATTGCGTCGTCCGGCCTTGTGGAAGGAACGCGTCGCCACCGGCATCTTGCGTCCCTCGCTCAGCATCTCGAAGCGTAGCGCGCCGGCCAGCGGCACCGCTTCCACAAGCTTAACCTCGACGACGTCGCCGAGCTGATAGCCGAGCCCGGACTTCTCGCCCGTCAGGGCCTGATGCGCTTCGTCGTAGATATAGTAGTCCCGGCCCAGTGTTGAAACCGGGATAAAGCCATCTGCGCCAAATTGCGGCAGGGCGACGAACAGGCCGGACTTGGTCACGCCGCGGATCTGCCCCTCGAACTCATCGCCGATGCGCCCGGCAAGATGATGCGCGATCAGGCGGTTGACCGTGTCGCGCTCGGCCGCCATCGCGCGGCGCTCGAAGGTCGAGATTTCAGCCGCGATATCCTCGAGGCTCGCTTCCTCGTCCGGCGTAATCCCACCTTCGCCCAGACCGAGCGAACCCACCAGTGCCCGGTGAACGATGAGGTCGGCGTAACGGCGGATTGGCGAGGTGAAGTGGGCATACTTCATCAGGTTGAGGCCGAAATGGCCGATATTGTCAGGGCTGTAGATCGCCTGACTCTGGCTGCGCAACACCATCTCGTTGACGATGACCTGATGCGGCGTGTCCTCGGCTTTCGCCAGAATGCCGTTGAACGAATTGGAGCGCATGTTGCCGCCCTTGACCAGCGACATGCCGAGCGTTGCGAGGAATTCCCGCAACACTTCCTGTTTGGCGAGCGTCGGTGCGTCATGGATGCGGTAGATCAGCGGCTGGCGCTTCTTCTCCAGCGTCTCGGCAGCCGCGACATTCGCCTGGATCATCATTTCTTCGATCAGCTTGTGGGCGTCGAGCCGCTCGGGCACATGCACCCGATCGACCGTGCCGTCCTCCTTGAGGATGATCTTACGCTCCGGCATGTCGAGCTCGAGCGGCTGGCGACGGTCCCGCCCGCGCTTCATCACCGCATAGGCATGCCACAGGGGCTTCAGGATCGGCTCCAGCAACGGGCCCGTCTTGTCGTCGGGCTTGCCGTCGATCGCAGCCTGCGCCTGCTGGTATGAGAGCTTGGCGGCGCTCTTCATCATGATGCGGTGGAAGGTGTGGCTCGCTTTGCGGCCTTCATGCGAGAAAACCATGCGCACGGCAAGCGCGGGACGGTCGACGCCTTCGCGCAGCGAGCAGAGATCGTTGGAGATCCGCTCGGGAAGCATCGGCACGACGCGGTCCGGGAAGTAGACGGAATTGCCGCGCTTCAACGCTTCGCGATCGAGTGCCGATTTCGGCCGGATATAATAGGAGACGTCGGCAATCGCGACGGTGACGATTACGCCATCCGGATTGTCGGGGGAGGTGTCGAGCTCGGCATAGACGGCGTCGTCATGGTCCTTGGCGTCATGCGGGTCGATGGTGATGAGCGGCAGATCACGCCAGTCCTCGCGATGTGACATGGACGCGGGCTTGGCGTCTTCGGCCTCGGAGATCACCGACTGCGGGAAGATATGCGGAATGCCATGCGCATGGATGGCGATCATCGAGATCGCCTTTTCCGAGGCGACCGATCCGACGACGTTGAGCACCTTGGCCCGCGCCAGGCCGAAACGAGCTGAACGACCGACCTCCACCTCGACGAGGTCGCCATCCTTGGCCTCGCCGATATCGGTGGCATCGATCTGCATTTCCTCGCCACGCCGGTCGATCGGCATCAGGCGTGCGCCACCGTCAGGCATCATCCTGACAACGCCCATGACGGCGCCGACATGGCGATCGAGGATCTTGATCACGCGGGCGGTATAGGCCGGGCCGGAGCGGTCCTTGTTAGCGAAGATCTTGGCGAGCACACGGTCGCCAAGGCCGCCGACGGCCGCCTTGCCCTTGGAGCGGTCGGAACTCGACTGGCGGATCAGAACGGCCGGCGCCGCGCCCGCCTCTTCCGGCCACTCCGCCGGACGGCCGATCAACTCGCCGTCCTTGTCGCGCGTGGTGATGTCGAGAACTGTGACCGGGGGTAGGGCGCCGGGTCGCGTCAGGGACTTGCGGCTCTTTTGCACGAGGCCGTCTTCTTCGAGATCCTTCAGCGCCTGCTTCAACTCGACGCGCTGCTCGCCCTTGAGCCCGAAAGCCTTGGCGATCTCGCGCTTCGACGCGCGATCCGGATTGTCGGTGATGAATTGCATCAGCACGTCCCGCGGCGGTACCTCGCCGTGGATCAGTGCGGCCGGATTGCCGGCCTTCGCCTTGGCCGCGCCTTCCGCCCGCCGGCTCTTGCGGTTGCCGGAGCCGGGTGTCTCGGAGGGGTCGCGGTGTCTCTTGCTCAAGTCGCACTCTTCTTCGTTGTCTTTGCTTTCGTCGCGGTCTTTGCCGGCGCCTTCTTGGCGGCAGCGGCCTTCGACTTCGCGGCCGTCTTCTTCGGCTTTGCCGCCGCACCGTCTTCCGACTTTGCCTTGGCTGCCTTGGCTGGGGCCTTCTTGACCTTGCCCTTGCCGCCGCCATCCTTGGCGGCGCGCTCGGCGATCAGCACAAGGGCTTCCTCGACGGTGACGCTTTGCGGATCCTTGCCCTTCGGCAGGGTGGCATTGACCTTGCCCCAATTGACGTAGGGACCGAAACGACCTTCGCGGACCGTCATCGCGCCACCGTCAGGATGCTCTCCGAGTTCTTTCAGCGCAACTGCCGCCGTGCGTCCTCGGCCACCTGGATTGGCCTTCTTTTCCGCAAGCACCGTCACGGCGCGGTTGAGGCCGATCGACAGCACGTCCTCGATACCCTCGAGATTGGCATAGGTGCCGTCATGCAGCACGAAAGGCCCGTAGCGTCCGAGACCTGCCGTAATCATCTTGCCGGTTTCCGGATGTGCGCCCACGTCGCGCGGCAGCGACAGAAGCGACAGCGCCTTTTCGAAATCGATATCCGCTGGCGCCCAGCCCTTCGGAAGCGAGGAGCGCTTGGCTTCCTTGCCCTCGCCGCGCTGGACGTAAGGCCCGAAACGGCCCGAACGCAGGGTGATCTCTTCCTCTGTCACCGGATCCTTGCCAAGTGCCCGCGGCTCATTGCCGCCGGCTTCGGCTTCGGCGCCGCCGTCGCTAGTCAACTGCCGGGTGAAGTTGCATTCCGGATAGTTCGAACAGCCGACGAAAGCGCCGTATTTGCCGAGCTTCAGCGAGAGATTACCGGTACCACACACCTGACAGATGCGCGGATCGGACCCGTCCTCGCGTTTCGGGAAGACGAGCGGCGCCAGCGCCTCGTTCAGCGCGTCGAGCACGTTGGTGACGCGCAGTTCCTTCGTGTCTTCGATCTGGGCGAAGAAGTCCTGCCAGAAGGCGCGCAGCACGTCCTTCCAGTTGAGTTCCCCAGCCGAGATCTTGTCGAGCTTCTCTTCGAGATCGGCCGTGAAGTCGTATTCGACATACTTCGTGAAGAAGTTTTCGAGGAAGGCCGTGACCAGTCGTCCCTTGGAGTGGGGGATCAGCTTTCGCTTGTCCATCACCACATATTCGCGGTCGCTCAGCGTCTTCAGCGTCGCGGCATAGGTCGAAGGACGGCCGATGCCGAGCTCTTCCATCTTCTTGATCAGCGATGCTTCCGAGTAACGCGGCGGCGGCTCGGTGAAATGCTGGCTGGCATTCACTTTCTGCTTGGCCAATGCCTCGCGCGCATTGATCTCGGGCAGGCGACCATCCTCGTCGTCACCGTCCTCGGCAGGTTCGCCGTCCTCGCGCTGGTCGGTATAGGCGGCAATGAAACCGTCGAAGCGAATGACGGAACCGACGGCGCGAAGGCCTGCCTTCTCGCCCTTGTTGTCAGCCAGGATCTCGACGGTGGTGCGCTCGATTTCGGCAGACGCCATCTGGCTCGCGATCCCGCGCTTCCAGATCAGGTCGTAGAGCCGCATCTGGTCGCTGTCGAGGAAGCGGCGCAGCTTGTCGGGCGAGCGGTTGAAATCGGTCGGACGAATGGCTTCGTGGGCTTCCTGGGCGTTCTTCGCCTTGGTCGAATAGAGGCGCGCCTTCTCGGGCACATAGCGCGGGCCGAACTGGTCGAGCACGGCTGCACGCGCTGCCTCGATCGCCTCGGGCGCCATTTGTACGCCATCGGTACGCATATAGGTAATGAGACCAACGGTTTCGCCGCCGATGTCGATGCCTTCATAGAGCTTCTGGGCGATCTGCATGGTGCGCGATGCCGAGAAACCGAGCTTCGAGGATGCGGCCTGCTGCAAGGTGGATGTGGTGAAGGGCGGTCCCGGATTGCGCTTGACCGGCTTTGCCTCGACGCTGTCAACGGCGAAGGCTGCACCCTCGAGCAAGGCCTTGATGCCGGCTGCCTGGTCGCCATTGGTCACCGAGTTGCGCTGCATGCGCTTGCCCTGATGCGAAACGAGCCTCGCTTCGAACTCGTCGCCTCGCGGCGTCTTTAATAGCGCCGAGATGTTCCAGTATTCCTCGGCGACAAAACGTTCGATCTCGGTTTCGCGGTCGCAGACGAGGCGCAGCGCCACCGACTGCACGCGACCGGCTGAGCGCGCACCCGGCAGCTTGCGCCAGAGAACCGGCGAGAGATTGAAGCCGACGAGATAGTCGAGGGCGCGGCGGGCGAGATAGGCGTCGACCAACGGTGTGTCGATATCACGCGGATTGGCCATGGCATCGAGCACGGCCTTCTTGGTGATCGCGTTGAAGACGACGCGCTTCACAGGCTTGTCGCCGATCACCTTCTTCTTTTTCAGAAGGTCGAGCACGTGCCACGAAATCGCTTCCCCCTCGCGATCAGGGTCGGTTGCGAGAAACAGGCCGTCGGAGGACTTCACCGCATCGGCGATGTCCTTCATGCGCTTCTGCGAGGCCGTGTCGACCTCCCAGAACATCTCGAAATCCTGGTCTGGCAGAACGGAGCCATCCTTGGCCGGCAGATCGCGCACATGGCCGAACGAGGCGAGCACCTTGTATCCGGAACCCAGATACTTGTTGATCGTCTTGGCTTTGGCAGGGGATTCTACGACTACGACGTTCATTGGATAGCTGTACCTTCAACGCATCCGATCAGTGGCACCGCACCACAGTCTTCGGAACACGGTTTTCCGACATGGAGGGCGAAACGGCTGCGGTCAAGAGGTGAGGCCTATTTTCCAGCTTGCGAATATATGCAACCGGAGGGAGATCGCGGGTAGATTGCAATCTTAGATAAATGAACTATTGTATCACACAAGGGATGGCGAGGCTGGGTTGTGATGGCCTCCGGTGAGACGGACAAAAGCGATGGCACGAGACACAGCCGACATGAACGGTCGCGGAACCCGCACAATGGAAAACATCGCCTACATCCGCCAGATGCTCGCCGAGTTGCGGCTGGTCGCCGAAAATGAAGGCGCCGAGATGCTGTGTTACCTGATCGAGATGGCCTATGTCGAAGCTGGCGATGTCCAGTCCGGGCGCCGTGCGCTCTCAATCCATCATACTCAGCGAGACAAACCCTCCCGCATGCCGCTCTAGCCGTCCGGCAATATCGAGCTCCAGCAGGACCAAATAGACCGAGGACGCCGGCAAGGCCGTGTGGCGGATGATATCGTCGATCTCGACGGGTGTCGGCCCGAGCGCTTGTACGATGACGAGCCGTTCATCATCATTCGGCGGAGGCGCGAGCGGTCGATCTCCCGCCTCGTCGGCAGGCTCGTCTGCCTCGTTCGGACTGAACAGATCGAGTTCGGAGACCGGCGCCAGCGCCTGCAGCACATCCTGTGGTCTGGTGGTGACGGTCGCCCCGTCCTTGAGCAAGCCGTTTGTACCCTCGCAGCGCGGATCGAGGGGGGAGCCGGGAACCGCAAACACCTGGCGACCGAATTCTCCGGCGAGCCTTGCGGTGATCAGCGAACCGGAGCGCGCTGCCGCCTCAATGACCACCACGCCGAGAGCCACACCAGCGATCAACCGGTTGCGCCTTGGAAAATCGCGCGCCCGCGGTTCCCAGCCGAAGGGCATCTCGGAAATTGCGAGGCCGCGACCTTTGCAGATCTGGTCCAGAAGATCGATATTCTCGGGCGGGTAGGGCTGGTCGAGCCCGCCGGCCATGGCCGCAATGGTACCGGTGTCGAGGCTGGCCCGATGGGCTGAGGCATCAATGCCGCGGGCAAGGCCTGACACAATCGTGTAGCCGGCACGCCCGATCTCCCCGGCCATCATGGCTGCAAACTTGGCGCCGCTGATCGAGGCGTTGCGCGATCCGACAATGCCGACGGCCGGGAGGCTCGCGACCTCAAGGTCGCCCTTGGCGGCAATCAGGGGAGGGGCGGCATCGATCTGTCTAAGTGCGGCCGGATAGTCGGGCTCGCCGATTCCGATGAAGCGGGCGCCGAAGCGAGTGGCCGTGTCGATTTCGCGCTCGGCCTCACCAACGGTTGCGATGCGAATGCTGCGGGTCGATCCACCCCGCCTCGAAAGCTCGGGAAGAGCCTCGATTGCCGTCTCGGCCGAGCCGAAGTGGTTGATCAGGTCCCGGAAAGTGGCGGGCCCGACATTGTCGCTGCGGATCAGCCTTAGCCAGGCGATCCTCTGGCGGTCCGTCAGCGCAATCCCCTTTCGTCTTGCGCTGCCTGATCCCATGGCGCTCCTCTAGCCCTTTTTGCCGATCTTGCTTTCCGTTCCCGCGATCAGCCGCCCGATATTCTCTTTGTGACGCCAGTAGGTGATGACGGTCATGACCGCCGTCACGATCGCAGCCTCTTCAACCCCAAGTATCCACAATGCAACCGGAATGACAAGTGTGGCGATGAGCGCGGACAACGAAGAGTAGCGGGTGATAAACGCGACCGCGAGCCACACGATGGCGAAGACGAGTACCATGAGGGGCGCAACGCCGAGCAGCGTGCCGATATAGGTCGCGACCCCCTTGCCGCCCTTGAAGCCGAGCCAGATGGGGAAGAGGTGACCGATAAAGGCGGCGAAGCCACCGAAGAGAGCAGCGTTCTGTCCGAAGACCGCATGCGTAATCAGGGCTGCAGCCGTGGCCTTCAGTGCGTCGAGGAGGAGGGTTGCGGCCGCGAGCTTCTTGTTGCCGGTGCGCAGCACGTTTGTCGCGCCGATATTGCCCGAGCCGATCGAGCGCAGGTCGCCGAGGCCAGCCATCTTGGTCAGCACCAGCCCGAAGGGGATGGAGCCGAGCAGGTAACCGAACAGGAGGACGATGGCGAGGTTGCCCCAGCCGAGGGCGGAAATGTCGATCATGGGTATCCCTGTCCCCTTGAGTCTAGAGCGAGTGGACACACTGGCCTGCAACATAGGTTGCAACGGCCCGGCCCGAGAAGCGTGCATCTTCGAAAGGCGTGTTCTTCGAGCGTGCAAGAAGACTGTCGCGCGACACGAGCCACGGCTCGTCGAGATCGACAAGCGCGATGTCGCCGTGAGCACCCGGCTTCAGCGTGCCACCGGGAAGGCCGAAGATCTCGGCGGGCCTCGTCGACATGGCATCGATCAGCCGCATCAGCGGCACTTGGCCGGCATGGTGCAGGCGAAGGGCTGCCGAGAGCATGGTCTCCATGCCGATTGCGCCATCGGCGGCCTCGCCGAAAGGCAGGCGCTTGGTGTCTACGTCCTGCGGATCGTGCGACGAAACGATGATGTCTATCTGGCCCTTGGCCAGCGCATCGACCATCGCCATGCGATCGTCTTCCGAGCGCAGCGGCGGATAGAGCTTGAAGAAGGTCCTGTAGTCGCCGATGTCGTTTTCGTTGAGGCTCAGGTGATTAATCGAGATGCCGCAGGTGACCTTGGCGCCGCGCTTGCGCCCGAGCTCGATCGCCTCCACCGATTCGGGAATGGAGATCTGCGAGGCGTGATACTTGGCCCGCGTCAGCGCCGCGATCCTGAGGTCGCGCTCCAGCGGAATGAGTTCGGTCTCGCGCGGAATACCGCCGAGCCCGAGCCAGCTTGCGAGCAGTCCCTCGTTCATGACGCCATTCGCCGCGAGATACTTTTCCCGCGTTTCGAGCGCGATCACGGCGCCGAATTCGCGGGCGTAGGTCATCGCACGCCGCAGGACCTGCGTGTCGTTCAGCCCGTGGCGGCCATTGGTAAAGGCGACAGCTCCAGCCTGCTGCAGGAGACCCATCTCTGTCATCTCGGCGCTGGTCATGCCCTTGGTCAGAGCCGCTGCCGGATAGACGCGGACATCGGCCGTATCGCGGGCCGTCTTCTTGACGAACTCGACGAGCGCGATGTCGTCGATAACAGGATCCGTTTCCGGCATCATGATGAAGGACGTGATGCCACCGGCCGCTGCCGCCTTGCTGGCCGAGGCGATGGTTTCGCGGTGTTCTGCACCGGGTTCGCCGACGAAGACACGCGCATCCACGAGACCGGGAATGGCGGTGAGGCCTCTGCAGTCACGGATTTCGGCGCCATCAGGAGCACCCTGGTTTTGCGCATCGGCGCCAGACGCGAGAATCTTGCCGTCGGCACCGACGATGATGGTCCCGACTTCGTCCAGCTTGCGGGAGGGATCGAGGATCCGGACATTCTTGAGAACAAGCGGCTTTCTCATGCGCCCATTCCCTCCGAACGCGATCCCTGGTTCTGCGACACCAGCAACGTTTCCATGACGGCCATGCGAACCGCGACCCCCATCTCGACCTGGCTCTCGATCACGCTCTGCGGACCGTCTGCGACCTCGGAGGCGATCTCGACGCCGCGGTTCATCGGACCCGGATGCATCACCAGCGCATCTTCCTTCGCAGCCTTCAGCTTCTCGGCATCAAGGCCGTAGAAGTGGAAGTATTCGCGCACCGACGGCACGAAGGAGCCGGACATGCGCTCGCGTTGCAGGCGCAGCATCATCACAACATCGGCGTCTTTGAGCCCTTCCTTCATGTCGTGGAAGACCTCGCAGCCCATGTCGGCGATCCCGGCGGGCAGCAGCGTCGCAGGCGCCACGACGCGGACGCGGGCGCCCATGGCGTTGAGCAGCAGGATGTTGGAGCGCGCCACACGCGAATGCAGCACGTCACCGCAGATCGCGACGATGATGCGCGACAGCTTGCCCTTGGCACGGCGAATGGTGAGCGCATCGAGCAGCGCCTGGGTCGGGTGCTCGTGCTGTCCATCGCCGGCATTGACCACCGAGCAGGCGACCTTTTGCGAAAGAAGCGCGGCAGCGCCCGCCGAAGAATGGCGCACCACGAGCACATCAGGCCGCATGGCGTTCAGCGTCATGGCCGTGTCGATCAGCGTCTCACCCTTTTTGACGGATGAATTGCCGACCGACATATTCATCACGTCGGCGCCGAGGCGCTTGCCCGCCAGCTCGAACGAGGCTTGCGTCCGCGTGGAGGCTTCGAAAAAGAGGTTGATCTGGGTGAGGCCCCTCAGCGTGGAAGTCTTCTTCTCCCGCTGGCGGCTGATTTTGACGGCTTCGTCTGCCTTGTCCAACAGGAACGTGATGTCCTGCTCGGTAAGGCCTTTGATGCCGATGAGATGGCGATGGGGAAAGAAGACCATGGACGTCCTCCTGAGATGTCACGCGGTCTATAAAGTGTGGGATCGGGCCGGGCAAGCACATGCTAGGTGGATTGACGCACGGTCCCCATGTAATAGGAGCGAATGCACGGTAGGGAACATCGGCGGTTTCGCCCTGGATGCTCCAACCGTAATGGATGACGAAGACGAAGCGTTGGCGAGCCAGCGCATGTCTCCTCTCAAGATCGGCAGGATTGATGAACCGGACTGAAGAAAAACTCGCAGCGCTGAACCAGCCCAAGCCCTGGTCCGGCATCAATGCCTACCGCGCCGATCCGCTCCTTGTCGATCTGACCTCGTCGCTGTCACGCCCCCTGCGCGATGAATACGACGTCATTGGCAAATACGTGACTTCGCCGGAAGCACAGGAGCTGGCGCGCATGGCGAATGCCAGCCCGCCGCAGCTGAGAACTCATGGCGTGCGCGGCGAACGCCTCGACGTCGTCGAATTCCACCCCGCCTGGCATGCCCTGATGCGCCGCTCGATGGCGTCGGGCCTGCATTCTTCCGTCTGGGAAAATGCGCCGGAAGCCCGTGGCCATGAACACAAGGCCCGTGCCGTCCGCTTCTTCCTGACGGCCCAGCTCGAATCGGGCCATCTTTGCCCACTCACCATGACCAGCGCTTCGGTCGCAGCCCTCGTCGCTTCGCCGGCTGTCCAGAAGGAATGGACACCACGTATCCTGTCGCGCAAATACGACAGCAGCAACAAGCCGCCGATGCAGAAGAGTGCCGTCACCATCGGCATGGGCATGACCGAAAAGCAGGGCGGAACGGATGTCCGCGCAAACACCACCATGGGCGAACGGGTAGGCGAGGGGATCTACCGCCTCGCAGGCCACAAGTGGTTCATGTCAGCCCCGATGAGCGACGCTTTCGTCATGCTCGCCCAGACCAAGGACGGCATGGGCTGTTTCCTCGTGCCGCGCCTGCTCGAAGACGGTTCTGCGAACGGCCTTGAATTCCAGCGCCTGAAGGACAAGCTCGGCAATCGCTCCAACGCTTCTTCCGAAGTCGAGTTCTCCGAAACCTTCGGCTTCCTTCTCGGCACGCCCGGTGATGGCGTGCGCACCATCCTCGACATGGTGACGCTGACGCGCCTCGACTGCGCGCTCTCATCCGCCGGCATGATGCGCGCTTCGATGGCCGAGGCCGTCCATCACGTGCGCGGCCGCATGGTTTTCGGCAAGAACCTCATTGACCAGCCGATGATGACCCGCGTGCTCGCCGACATGGCGCTCGATGTCGCGGCGGCCACTGCACTCGCTTTCCGCCTCGCCGACAGTTTCGACAAGGCGCGCGAAAGCCCTGTTGACGCGGCCTATGCCCGTGTCATGACCCCGGTTGCCAAATACTGGGTCTGCAAGATCGCCCCGTCCCTCATCTATGAGGCGATGGAATGCATCGGCGGCAGCGGTTACGTCGAGGAGCGCCCGATTGCCCGACACTACCGAGAAGCCCCGGTCAACGCGATCTGGGAAGGCTCCGGCAATGTCATGGCGCTGGATGTCCTGCGCGTCTTGAGCCGTGGCAAGGACCTCTTCGAGACGCTGTTTGCCGGGCTTGAGCGGGACCTCGGCCCCTCCGGCAAGAAGACCGTCGAAGTCCTCCGCGCGGCGACGGCGCTTGCGGAACGCGACGAAGCCGCCGGTCGCCTGCTCATCGAGCAGCTGGCGCTCGCGGCCGGTGCCGCCGAGCTGTACCGGCTGGGTGCCGGCAAGATCGCCGATGCCTTCCTCGAATCACGCCTCGCGGGTGGCTGGCGCCATACCTATGGCGTGCTGGATGCCCGCTTCGATTCGCGCTACGTGCTCGATCTCCTTTATCCACCGGCTGCCTGAGCGGCGAGGTAGAGCACGACGGGGATCGTGAAGAAGGCTGCGACCGTCTGCACGGTGGCCGCTGCCGCATAGAGATCGGCGTCGCCACCCATCTGCTTGGCGAGCACATAACCGTTCATCGCGGTCGGAACTGCTGCACCCAGCGCAATCATCACCAGGATCTCGCCCGAGAGTCCGAAGACAAGAGCGAGCAGCACCGCGACAGCCGGGAAGACGAGGAGCTTCAGCACGACCGTCATAAGCACGCTCGGCTGCGGCTTCAGGGCATCCGCGACCCGCAGACCTGCGCCGACGGTCACGAGACCCAGGCCGAGCGAAGCGCTGGCAATCAGGTCGACCGCGGTCATGACGGGCGCATAGATCGAAATCCCCGCGAAGTTCACGAGCACACCCAGCAATGCCCCGATAATGATCGGATTTGTGACGATCCGGACGACGAAGGTCTTCAAGCCGCGACTCTCGCCGGAGAACCAGACCATCACGCCGACATTGATGAGATTGAGTGGTATGATGATCGACGCCATAATGATTGCGATGACGGAGAGGCCCGTCTGTCCCGTCAGCTTCTCGGCGATCGCAAGCGCCATGAAGCCGTTCCAGCGCGTCGATGTCTGGAAGACGGAGGTGAACGAAGGCCCGCCCATTCCGCGCGCCTTGAGCAGCGGCCAGATCGCAAGAACGAGTGCGGTCATCACCCCGACCGCGAGCAGCGACACAAGTCCGACGCTGCCACTGTCGAGTGCCGAGAAGTCCGTGGTCGATAGCGTCTCGAAGAGCAGCGCCGGAAACAGAACGAAGTAGCCGAATTGCTCAAGCCCGCTCCAGAAGCTCTCGTTGATGAGCGTGCTGCGTTTTAACACGACGCCGAGAATCACGAGCAGGAAGATCGGCAGAATGCTTTCGAAGATGATGAGCATGGCGGCTCCAGTATGGCGGGAAGCGAGGGGTAGACCCGGCAACCCCTGCTTTCAATTGAAAATCGTGTTCCGACGACATTTTTTACCAAGGCCCTGAAAATGCTCGTCCACAGGCGACGTTAACCTTAACAAAGGGTTTACGTTGCGCGTTCGTGCCGAACAGGCCACCTTTCGCACGGGACAGACGTTAAAGGGTAGAGTGGTGACGGACGCGCTTGTCGCACGACCGGTGGCAACCATCATGATGATGGTATTTTTCTCGGGGCTGGCGCTCGATATCGCCTTCCCGGCCGCCGTGCTGACCGTCATGGCTTCCCTGAAATGGCTGGTGGAGAACTGGCCGGCGACAAATGATTTGTCGTTTGATCAAAAGGCGGAAACGGCATGAAGACACTTCTGCTCTTGTGGGCATTGCCCATCACGATCTTGGGCGCCTGGTACGGTCTGTCCTACTACGACATGAGCTTCGGCATTTTCATGCTGACGCGGGACGCCCATGATCTCGTCTTCCAGATCTATGGCAACGTCCTCGGCATTGCGCCCGAGACGATCCCGCCTCTGGTCGCGCGGGCGATCGTCGTTGACAGCCTGATCCTGTTTGCGATCATCGGCTTTCGCCGTCGCAAACAGATCAAGGCTTGGTGGGCCGCGCGTCAGGCGAAGTCGGCGGAATTGTCCGAAGTGCGGACAAGGCCGGACAGCCTGTCGAGCGCTCCCTGAAGAATAAAGCTCGCAGCGGCGGAATCGATCCGCTCGCTGCGCTTGGCTCTGGAGACGTCCATTTCCAGAAGCGCTCGTTCGGCAGCGACCGTCGACAGCCGCTCGTCCCAGTAGATGAAGGGTATGTCGGTTTTCTCCGACATTGAGCGAACAAAGGCGCGTGTCGCCTGGACGCGAGGGCCCGACGAGCCATCCATGTTCATCGGCAGACCGATGACGAAGGCGGCAATCTTCTCCTTCGCCGCAAAGGCGAGCAGAACCTCCGCATCCTGCGTGAATTTAATCCGCTTGATAACGGGGCGAGGGGTGGCAAAGCGCCGGCCGAGATCGGATGCCGAAAGACCGATCGTCTTTGTGCCCAGATCGAGCCCGGCAATCGCCTCGCCGGGTTTCAACCGTTCAGCCAGTTCCTCGATCGTTAGCGTCGCCATGTGATGTTTGCTCCGTTGTGGTTCAGCGCTTGCGCACGAATTCGGTTCGAAGCACCAGCCCCTTGATGGCATCGTGGCGGCAGTCGATATGCTCCGGATCATCGGTGAGGCGGATCGAACGAATGACGGTGCCCTGCTTCAGCGTCTGGCCTGCACCCTTCACCTTGAGATCCTTGATCAGCACCACCGAATCTCCGTCGGCAAGTTCAGTGCCGGACGCGTCCCGAGCGACGGGCTTGGCTGCGGCTGCTGCTGCAACTTCGGACGCCGGACGCCATTCACCTGTCGCCTCGTCATACACGTAGTCGTCATCGGCCATGGTCGATCCTTTCTTGCACTCAGCGCTACGGCTGTCATGCTCGTCGCTTAAACCGTCCGGACCGGCGAGGCAACTCGACGCCCCGTTGCCGACGGAGCCCCTCGCCATATATTGCAGACGATATTCAAGGACCGGAGACTCAACGCATGAAAATCACCTGGCTCGGCCACGCCGCCTTCCGTCTCGATTCTGCCAAGGCATCGATCCTTATCGATCCCTTTCTGACCCACAATCCGGGCTTTGCCGGTCTCGACCGCAAGGAAATGACCAAGGGGATCACGCATATTCTGCTCACCCACGGTCACGGCGATCATGTCGGCGACACGGTCCAACTCGCGCAGGAAACCGGCGCGACGGTGCTTGCCAATGCCGATCTCGCCGCCTGGCTCGGATCCAAGGGTGTAGACAAGCTGGAAATGGGCAATACCGGCGGCACCATCCATTTCGAGGGCTTCACGGTGACCTTCACCAACGCCCTGCATTCCTCCGCTCAGATCACCGAAGACGGCGTGTCGCACGCGCTTGGCAACGCCAACGGCCTGATGCTGCATTTCGACGACGAAGCCTCGGTGCTGCATATGGGCGACACGGACATCTTCTCCGACATGAAGCTGATCCATGAGTTGCATCAGCCCGATGTCGGCATCGTGCCGATCGGCGACCGTTTCACCATGGGCGGCGCGGTGGCAGCACTGGCCTGCCAGCGCTTCTTTGACTTCAAGACAGCGATCCCCTGCCACTACGGCTCCTTCCCGATCATCGACCAGACGCCGGAGAAATTCGTCGCCGGCATGGATGGAACGCGCACCCGTGTGGCGACCCCGCAGGCCGGAACGGCCATCGAGGTCTGACAAACCCCGTTGCTTCGGCGCTTGACGGCCATTATAGCGAAGAAAACAGCTTATCCGGAGAATGCCATGTCTGTTGACCTCGCCACCGTCAAGCGCGTCGCGCGCCTTGCCCGCATCGCTGTCAGCGAGGAGGATGCGGCCCGCATGACCGGAGAATTGAATGGCATTCTCGGTTTTGTCGAGCAACTGAACGAAGTGGACGTGACCGGTGTCGAACCGATGACCTCGGTCACCCCCATGGCTATGAAGAAGCGCGAAGACGTTGTCACCGACGGCAACAAGGCCGACGACATCGTCGCCAATGCGCCAGCCACCGATCGCAATTTCTTCCAGGTGCCGAAGGTTGTCGAATAAAGACGCCGTCCGGATTCTGAGCGCCTCCCGTTTATCAGGGCCTGCCGGCCCGCCGACAGTTTGAAGTGAACCTGCCATGAGCGAATTGATCAGCCTCACCATCGCCGAAGCCCGCGCGAAACTCGCCGCCAAGGAGATCAAGGCCGTCGAACTGACGGACGCCTATCTCGCCGCGATCGAGGGTGCGAACAACGATCTGAACGCCTATGTCGCCGTGACCCCGGATGTCGCCCGCGAGATGGCCAAGGCATCCGACGCCCGCATCGCAGACGGCAAGGCCGGCGTGCTCGAAGGCATTCCGCTCGGCGTCAAGGATCTCTACGCCACCCGCGACGTGCATACCCAAGCCTGCAGCCATATCCTCGACGGCTTCAAGCCGAAGTATGAATCGACGGTGACCCAGAACCTCTGGGATGCCGGCGCCGTCATGCTCGGCAAGCTCAACATGGACGAATTCGCCATGGGCTCGTCCAACGAGAGCTCCTATTACGGTCCTGCGGTCAACCCATGGAAGGCCAAGGGCTCCGATGAGACTCTGGTTCCCGGCGGCTCTTCTGGTGGCTCGGCCGCAGCCGTTGCCGCGCATCTCTGCGCCGGTGCCACGGCAACCGACACCGGCGGCTCGATCCGCCAGCCGGCTGCTCTCACCGGCACCGTCGGCATCAAGCCGACCTATGGCCGTTGCTCGCGCTTCGGCATTGTCGCCTTTGCCTCGTCACTCGATCAGGCAGGTCCCATCGCGCGCGACGTCCGCGATGCGGCCATTCTGTTGAAGTCCATGGCCAGCGTTGATCCGAAGGACACGACGTCTGTCGATCTGCCGGTTCCGGATTATGAAAAGGCCATCGGCGGCTCGGTGAAGGGCATGAAGATCGGCATTCCCAGGGAATACCATATCGAAGGCATGTCTGAAGAGGTCCTCGCCCTCTGGCAACAGGGCATTGCCTGGCTCAAGGAGGCCGGCGCCGAGATCGTCGACATTTCCCTGCCGCACACGAAATACGCGCTGCCTGCCTATTACATCGTGGCACCCGCCGAAGCCTCGTCGAACCTCGCCCGCTATGACGGCGTTCGTTACGGTCTGCGCGTCGACGGCAAGGACATCGTCGACATGTATGAGAAGACCCGTGCCGCCGGCTTCGGCAAGGAAGTTCAGCGCCGCATCATGATCGGCACCTATGTGCTGTCCGCCGGCTACTACGACGCCTACTATCTCAAGGCCCAGAAGGTCCGCACGCTGATCAAGCGCGACTTCGAACTCGCCTTCGAAGCCGGCGTCGACGCAATCATGACGCCGATCACGCCGTCGTCTGCCTTTGCGATCGGCGACAAGGAACTGGCTGCCGATCCGGTCAAGATGTACCAGCAGGATGTCTTCAGCATCACGCTCAACATGGCCGGTCTGCCAGGCATCTCGGTACCCGCTGGCCTTGATGCCAAGGGCCTGCCACTCGGTCTTCAAGTCATCGGGAAGCCCTTCGAGGAAGAAACCCTCTTCAAGACGGCCCATGTCATCGAACAGGCTGCCGGCAAGTTCACGCCAGCCAAGTGGTGGTAAAGGACTTCGTCATCCGTGACATGACAGCGGCCGATGCGGACAGCGTCGGCCGCGTCGGTTTCGATGCCTGGGCCGCCAACCCCGTGCTGAATGCCTTCGGCGTCGACATGATGGTCCGTATTCGCCTAAGCTTCCGCCGTTTCGCCCAGGAACAGTTCAGCCTGATCACCGTCGGCGAGCTCGGCGACGAAATTGCGGGCTGGATCGCCCGTGACGGCGCGCGCGACTACATCTCCGATCTCTGGGTGAGCCCCGCCCATCAGGGTCTCGGCATCGGCTCGGCGCTCGTCTCGAGGCTGCTGCGCGAGATGCGCGCCGAAGGCTTGAAACGCGCACGGATCGACACGCACGCCGCCAACGAAGCTGCGATCCGGCTCTACAAGGATCTCGGCTTCACCATCGTCTGGCGCGGGATGCAGCATTCGCCGTCCATGGGAATGGCGGTCGACAAGGTGAAGATGCAGCTGGTGTTTTGAAAGCTCTCTAAGCTGGACTGTGGCTCATTCCTCCGACGGCGGATAGAGCCGGCGCTGATGAAGAATGGTCACGATGTCGAGTTCTCCTGTGGAGACGACCCGATAGACGACGGTGTACGGGAGGCCAGGGACTGCAAACTCCCGGGTTTCCGAGATCGCACCCGGTCTCCCGAGCGTCGGGAAATGACCTAGAGTGTCTGTCACCTGCCGAAGCCGCGACAGGATCCTTGCTGCGGCCAAAGCGTCTTGGTCGGCGATATACGCATGAATGGCGATAAGATCTGCTTTAGCTTGTGGTGAGAACTTAACGTTCAAAGCCAAAGCTCTCCCAAACCTCAGCAGCCGGGATCATGGCCTCACGATCCTCGCACTGTTTGAGCGCCTTGGTGACTTTCTGGAGTTTCCAGGCTTCATATTCCTTCGCAGATGCGTCCGCAGACGCGGGCGCGAAGTCTAATTCATCCGAAGGTTTCGATCTTGGGCCAGCCATCTCCGCAGCATAGCGCATGTTTGCACCCGGGCCAACTGAGTGAAAGAGAAGCCAGCACCGCAACAAGCAGTGCTGGCGACTAAGCTCACCGGTTATCCAGTTCCGCCCTGACGAGCCTCAAGCCCCGTTCGGTTATCCGATAGGGTTTGCCCTGTTTCGAGCTGATCGCCTTCAGGCGTTTCAGCCTTCGGAAGAGCTCGACGTCGAAGCCGGGATAGAGCCAGCCGTCGCGGGAGAAGCACAAGGCCTTCTCGATCTTGCGTCGGTCGTCGCGGTGGAGTTCGATCCAGCCGCCCTGGGCCATGAGATGAAGGATACGCTGATCCGTGCGTGAAATGTCCATGAGAGTGTGTCCGGAGAAGCGCGCTTGAAAACACGCATGAAAACGGGTCCGGCGCCTGAAGGCGTCGGGGCTTCGTTTTCTGGCCCTGGCCGATCGCTCCCTCGAAGGGGCGCCGGCAGGGCCTTTACCGGGTCTCGGACAAACCGAACATCAAAACTCCTGTAGACTGCATCTTGATATCACGATGCGCTTTGCGGCGTCCATGACCGCAATGTCACACGCTCTGGCCAAGAATCATCACAGATGTTTTACTATTCTCAACGACGAGGTGAGGATGGTCACGATCCGCAAGGCACGACAGGACGATGCAAGGATGCTCACGGAGATCGGCATGCGCGCCTGGCGCAAGGCCATGGCATCCGTCGGCGAAGCGGAGGAAATGGCGGCCAATGCACGGGACGCTTTTGCGCGCTTCACGGAAGACGGCTGGATCACCATCACGGTCGTCGAAGTCTCCGGCGTTCCCGCCGGTTGGGCGGCGCGCGAAGACATGGATGAAAACATCACCGATTTCTGGATCGAGCCGGATCTGGAGGGGCAGGGGCTCGGCACCGCCTTGCTCAAGGCTGTCGAGGAGGGCCTGAGGGCACAAGGCATCCCGCTCGCCCGTCTTCAGACCCATGCGATGAACAGCGATGCGCTGAAGTTCTTCGAAAGAAAGGGCTATCAGGTGAACTGGCTGACCGTCAGCTACAATCCCAAGCTCGATCGCGATGTGCAGTCCGTTGGCCTCTCCAAGTCGCTGTCGGAAGCCGGCGGCAGCGGCTATGGCCAGGAATTCTAAATCAGCCCGTTAAGAAGCAGAGCAGCCTCGTCCACCACCTGAAGGAGTGCATCTGGAACGAGCGCGATCAGCAGGACGATGGTGAGGTGCAGCCCCGCCATAAGCGGCAGCAGGACAGGAAAAGGGCCCTTCCGCGTCTTGTGCCGCAGGAGCCGCTGACACGCAAATGCGCCCACGCCGCCACCGAAAACCGCAAGCAGGATGAGGGCGTCTTCCCGCACGCGCCAAGCCCCTTGCGTGGCCGCTATCTTGTCGAACGCATAGACGCAGAACACGATCCCGTTCCAAAGGGCAAAGATCGCAAGCAGGGTGAGGATGGAGTCGGGTATCATTGCGACAATAATCTAGGCAAGCTTTGTGCGTTTTCCGTCAACGGCGGGTCGCGTTGCGAACATCCCACAAGTCTTGCACCTTCGGCCCAATTGCTCTACCTCACGAGACAACACGTCCACGCATGACACGAGCATCCGATGACCCTGGTAGACACCCGCACGCCTGATCCGAAACGCTTCATTCCCGGTGACACCGGCGATTGGGAAGTCATCATCGGCATGGAGGTCCATGCCCAGGTGCTGTCGAATTCCAAGCTGTTCTCCGGCGCCTCGACGGTCTTCGGCAATGCGCCGAATTCCAACGTTTCGCTCGTCGATGCCGCCATGCCCGGCATGCTGCCCGTGATCAACGAGGAATGCGTGGCCCAGGCCGTGCGTACAGGTCTCGGCCTGAAGGCTCAAATCAACAAGCGCTCGATCTTCGACCGCAAGAACTATTTCTATCCCGACCTGCCGCAGGGCTATCAGATCTCGCAGTTCAAGGACCCGATAGTCGGCGAGGGCAAGATCATCATCTCGCTCGGCCCGGATCGTCAGGGCAATTTCGAGGACATCGAGATCGGCATCGAGCGCCTGCACCTGGAACAGGATGCCGGCAAGTCGATGCATGACCAGCATCCGACAATGTCCTATGTCGACCTCAACCGCTCGGGCGTCGCGCTCATGGAAATCGTGTCGAAGCCCGACATGCGCTCATCCGATGAAGCCAAGGCCTACATGACCAAACTTCGCTCGATCGTGCGTTACCTCGGCACCTGTGACGGCAACATGGATGAAGGTTCGATGCGCGCCGACGTGAACGTCTCCGTGCGCAAGCCCGGCGGCGAATTCGGCACGCGCTGTGAAATCAAGAACGTCAACTCGATTCGCTTCATCGGACAGGCCATCGAATACGAAGCCCGTCGCCAGATCGCGATCATTGAGGATGGCGGGACGATCGACCAGGAAACCCGTCTTTTCGATCCGGGCAAGGGCGAGACGCGCTCCATGCGCTCCAAGGAAGACGCGCATGATTATCGCTACTTCCCCGACCCGGACTTGCTGCCGCTCGAATTCGACGATGCTTACATCGAGAACCTGAAGAAGGACCTGCCGGAACTGCCCGATGACAAGAAGGCCCGTTTCGTGTCGGAACTCGGCCTCTCCGTCTACGACGCCTCCGTGCTGGTTTCGGAAAAGTCGATTGCCGACTATTTCGAAGCTGTGGCCGAAGGCCGCGACGGCAAGACGGCCGCGAACTGGGTCATCAACGACTTGCTGGGCGCCTTGAACAAAGCCGGCAAAGGCATTGAAGAGACTCCGGTTTCGCCCGCCCAGCTCGGCGGCATCATCGACCTGATCAAAGCCGAAACCATCTCCGGCAAGATTGCCAAAGACCTCTTCGAGATCGTCTGGAACGAAGGCGGCGACCCCGCCGAAATCGTCGAAGCGCGCGGCATGAAGCAAGTGACCGACACCGGCGCCATCGAAAAGGCTGTCGACGAGATCATCGCCGCCAACCCGGACCAGGTCGCCAAGGTACTGGCCAAGCCGACGCTCGCCGGCTGGTTTGTCGGCCAGGTGATGAAGGCAACCGGCGGCAAGGCCAATCCCCAGGCCGTTCAGGCACTGGTCAAGGCCAAGCTTGGCCTGCCAGAGGAGTAAGCACCGGTGTTCTTCGTCCGTACGGCCAACGATCGGGATGTCGAACCGCTCCGCGCCCTGCTGACGCAGAGTTTCCATGCGACCTATGACCGGTTCTACGGGCCGGCCAAGGTTGCCGAGCTGATTGCCGCCTGGCATTCGCCGGCCGAGATCAAACGGCGTATTCACGTCAAAGGCGGCGAATATCTCGTCGCCGACGACGGCAAGCGGATCGGAGGGATGGCTTTTGCAGCCATCTCCGAGAAGCTGACCAAGACAGCGATCCTGCATCAGCTCTATGTCCACCCGGACCATCAGCGCCAAGGCATCGGCCGCGATCTCTTCGCTGAGATCGAGACCTGTTTCCCTGATGCCGAGATCCTGCGGCTGGAAGTCGAACCGCAGAATATCGGCGCCATTGCCTTCTATGAGGCGCATGATTTCGTCGAGGTCGACAGGACGAAGAATTGCGGCGGTCCCGGTAGCGGGATCGAAGCTGTGATCATGGAAAAGCCGCTCAAGTGAGCGGCTTTTTTGTTGCTGGCGCAAGCGTCAGTTGAACGGCGGTTCGGTCACCGTGCCGTCCTCGTCGATCAGCTGCACGGCTGTGCACTCGATCAATCCGCTCCCCTGTGCATTGCTGCAGGCAAGCTCGGCCGCCTTCAATGCCAATTCCTTCGACTGCCAGCCGCAGGAAAACTGGTGCCAGTGTGGCCCGCCATCCGCCATCATGAAGATATCGACGCTCCAGTTGGCCGGATAGCAGACGGCATTCACCTCGCAGGCCTCTACCGTCCCGCCGCCCTCGATGCACTGTTTGACGGCGCAGTCGATGGCGCTGGCCGCATCCTTCGCCGCGCAGAGCCCCGAGCTCATCTCTGGTGCCTGCACATAGGCGATTGCCTTTCGTCCGCCATCCTGAGCTTGAGCGGCCACAGTCGAAAGCGTTACGCACAGAATTGTTAGAAATCGTCGCATGCCTGTCATCAAGAAGTCCCCCGGGATCGCTATGGAGGGCAAGACTAGCGCAACAGCGGGGGCAGCATGCAAGCGCATTCGACACGGATCCGGGAAGCCACCGAGAATGATCTGGAGGCGATCGTCTCCCTCTTCGCCGATGACCCCTTAGGCGGCCATGGCGACACGACCGATCCTGAGGCCTTGCCCTGTTATCGCGCTGCATTCCAAAAGATCGCCGTCTCGCCAAACGAGACGCTCTATGTCGCCGAGCTTGAGGGCGAAGTGGTCGGCACCTTCCAGACGATGGTCACCACGACCATGACGGCGCGCGGCTCTTCCTCGCTGATCATCGAAGCGGTTCAGACCCGCGCCGACATGCGGGGCAGGGGCATTGGTGCCGCCATGATCGGTTTCGCCATCGAGAAATCCCGCAAGGACGGCATGCGCCTCGTTCAGCTGACGTCGAATGCCGTGCGCAAGGATGCCCATCGCTTCTATGAGCGGCTCGGCTTCACACCTTCCCATATCGGCTTCAAGTTGAAGCTGAAATGACAGGGGTGCGACGGGGAATCACTGGACAAGCCGAGAGTGAGGCGGCATAAGCGACGAAGGATCGACAAGGCCGTTCTGCGGCCTGCGGTAATTGCCCAAGGATAAGACATGAAGCAGCTTCTCTTGCAGATCTTCACCTGGTGGAACGGTCAGACCATGGGGACCCGCTTCTTTACCTGGCGTCATGGCAAGCGCGTCGGCGAAGACGAGTTCGGCAATGTCTATTACGAAGGCACCATGACGAGCTGGGGCCAGCCGAAGCGTTGGGTAATCTACAACGGTTACGCCGAAGCCTCGAAGATTTCTGCCGGGTGGCATGGCTGGATGCATTACCGCACCGACACGCCGCCGTCGAAGGAAGACTACAAGCCGCGTGAATGGGAAAAGGCGCATCGCCCGAACCAGACCGGCACGGCCGCCGCCTATCGCCCGCAGGGCTCGATCTCCGCCACCGGCGAGCGTCCGCGCGTCACCGGCGACTACGATGCCTGGACGCCGGGTAGCTGATACCCGATTTGGCCATAATCCGGCATTAGGGCCTCTATCGTGAGGCCCTTCTTGTATCTGGCATCCGGTCGAGACGGGCAAGAGGATCGATGAAAGCGAGCGGGATGATGAAGTTGAGTGCATGGGCATGGGCCATTCCGGTAGTCGGGTTCGCCGCCGCCGCTTCGCTTGGTCTGGCCGGCAAAGCCGATGCCGCTCGCCTCGAAAATCCCGTCGCCGAATTCGCCGGCATCGACAAGATCACCGGCCGCATCACGACCTTCGACGTCTATGTCAACGAAACGGTCCAGTTCGGCGCCCTGCAGGTGACTCCGAAGGTCTGTTATTCGCGCGACGAGACCGAGGCCCAGAAGATCGACGCCTTTATCGAAGTTGACGAGATCACGCTCGACCGCAAGATCCGCCGCATCTTTTCCGGCTGGATGTTCGCCGACAGCCCGGCGCTGAATGCCGTCGAGCACCCGATTTACGACGTCTGGCTGACAGGCTGCAAGGTCGAGTCCGAGGTTCCGCCACCGCCGGGTGTCGAGGCCGTCGCCAAGGTCGCACCGGAACCGGCGAAGCCTGCCAATGCCGCAACGCCGGCACCGACCGCAGCCTCCGCACAGCCGGGTGGCGCAGTCACGGATCCGTCTCAGGGCACGGTGCCAGACGTTGATCTCAATCAGACCGTCGTTCCGCCGCTCGACGCACCGGTGGAAGTCCCCAACGAGACCTTCGGAGGCGCGCTGCCGGAGCAGGACGGTCTGCAGCAGGATGACCTCATTCCAGACGGGCAGCCGCTGCCGCCACCGACCCAGGTGACACCGCCCCCGGGCGTCGGCCTCTTCTGACGCTCTTCCAAGGCATGCCTGCTCGCTCTATCCGGGAAGGGACCTCGCGGCTTGCAGTCCCTCGTTGCGGTGGTGCCGCAGTGCAATCCGCGCATCACGATTGAAAAGCCGTTCAAGATCATTGACATCCTGGCTTGTGAGAACAATAAGAGAACAAACAGGAGTTCCCTTATGTCGCTCGCCGAAAAATTCATTGTCCTGCCGTTCAAGAAGAACCGAGGCAACATCGTGCCCGGCGAAATGCGGCAGGCCTCCAGCGTCGCCTCGGCTGAAAAGATCGCCGCCGCCATGTCCGCCCGACACCTCGGCGTCGCCGCCTATTCCATCCAGGTCGACGAGGAGAGCGGCGATATGACCAGTCCCAGGCTGATCATCGCCTTCGGCGAGACAGCCGATCTGACGGTGAACTGACAGAGCCCTCACGGGCCCCAGCATGACGTTTCCGGGTTGCCACCTGTCGTTATTGATAGCAAGGATTCCGCAGGATATTTTCTTTTCGAATTGGACCGATATATCAGATGACTGACCCTGTGATTCAGTCCAAGACCACGGTTTCTGCCGTTGACAGCATGGTAGGCGAACTGAGGGCGGCGGATCCGCTGCTGGTCGGCAATGACGCCTTTCTGGCTGCGGTCCTCAGTGGCTCCGGTGATTGCATCAAGGTGCTCGACCTCGAGGGCCGCCTGCAATTCATGAGCGAAGGCGGCAAGCGGGTCATGGAAGTTGACGATTTTGCGCCGCTCAAGGGCTGCCCCTGGCCGGATTTCTGGAGTGGCGACGGCAACACCGCCGCCAGACAGGCCGTAGAGGCGGCGATTGCCGGCAAACCGTCCCGCTTCTTCGGCGAAGCGAACACCGTCAAGGGCAACAGCCGCTTCTGGGAAGTTCAGGTGGCACCGATATTCAAGGCCGACGGCAGCCCCTCCCACATCCTGTCGATATCCAAGGACATCTCGGACGTTACCGACGCCCGGCAGCGGCTGGAGCTCTTGAACGGTGAACTGCAACACCGCATCAAGAACACGCTCGCCATCGTTACCGCTATCGCGCGCCAAACACTGAAGGGCGACGACATCCGTGATCGCCGCGATGCCTTTACGGGTCGATTACAGGCTCTGGCCGAAGCCAATGACATGATTTCGAAAAAGGCGCTGCAAAATGCGCCGATCCGCGCCGTCGTGGAGAATGCGCTGCGTCCGCATGTGCAGAATGAGCAGCGTGTCTCGATTTCCGGCCATGATCTCGATCTGACCGCCAAACATGCCCTGACGGTGGCACTCATCATCCACGAGCTTGCCACCAACGCGACGAAATACGGGGCTCTCTCGAATGGCGATGGCAAGGTCGACATTCGTTGGCAGGTCGATCGCAAGGCGGAAAATCCGGATGAAGGTTTCCAATTCTTCTGGCAGGAAAGCCTTGGGCCTCATGTGCAAGAGCCCAGAGCGCAAGGCTTTGGCTCGAAGCTCATTTCGCGCATCTTCGCCGCCGATTTCAGCGGACAGGTCAGCGTCGAATACCACCCGACCGGCCTTGTCTGCACGATGAGAGCGCCTATCCCGCAATAAGCGGGATCAGGGCAACCCTGAACCAGCCAGCGGCCGCTCTATGACTGCGCAGGATTGCCGCGGCCACCGGCAACGGCAGAGTGGGCGTCTGAAGCGATGAGGGAACAGAGCAAGATCGTGACGGCTAGCTCGGCTGAGGCGTGGCTTTAGCACAAGGTTAGCCACATTACCCCGCCATAGGTGATCACTGTCGCCACAAGGGCAGCCGCCTGCAGCATTCCGGCGATCTTGTGCAGCAGCCGCACCTCATCGGTTTGTGGCTCGGTGAGTGCCCTGGTCGCAAACCAGTGCAGCCCACCGATCAGCGCCAGCACCAGGACGAGCATCACCGCGAGCAACAGCCGCAGCGCCGAGACCGGGCCGACATCGATCTGATGCCAGCCGAGATGGCATCCGGTCGCCTGCACCCCATAGAGAAGCAGGAAGGCACCTGACCAGATCACGAAGCCTGTCAGCAGCAGGATGAACGGGGACACCTTCATCTCATCGCCCTCCGATCCCGGTCAGGCTCTGTAGCACGAAGGGGAAAGCGAGGCCGATCAGGCCGGCAACGGCCGTGTAGTTGTGCCACAACTGCCCGATGCGCAGATCGAGCACGCGTGACGGCCCTATATACCCGCTGTTCCAGCGCCATAGCCCGTAGATCGCCAGCACCGCGCCGATCGCCGCATGCAGCCCGACGTAGACGGCGACCGCGAAAGCCGCCGCCGAGGCCGCATGCCCCGTCGGCGCCGGGATGGACATCAGCAGCACCGCGACCGCGCCGACGCTGATGATATGCGCCGCAAGCGTTACCGCCAGGCTCGAAACCGTCCGTCCGACCTGACCATCGGCGAAGCGTCCGGCAATTGTAGCCGTGACGAGCGCGCCAGCACCGACTAGCGACGGCAGGACAAAGGTAAAGTCGAGATCCGGCGGCGGCCAGTTGGGGGCGGAAAGCCAGAGGAAGAAGGCACCGAACACCAGCGAGGTATAAAGCGTTGCATTGGCGGCCAGCGCAAAGACCACAGCCCACCAGGAGGGCGGCTGCGCAACTTCCTGGTGGTGCAATGCCCGTTCGCCGCGCCCAACCTCCAGCAGGCCAACATCCTGCTTCAACCCCGTCGCCGGCGTCCAGAGGAAGAACAGGACGACGACCGCCACAAAGGCGACTGGTGTGAACCAGTAAATCTTGGCGAGCAGACTGGCGAAGAACGCCGCCGTGGCCATTGCCGTCCAGAGAGGCAGATAGGTTGGCCGGGGAAGTACGACCACATGGTCGAGGCGGCCGCTCACCATGTCGACTGCCAGCGTTTCCATCCAGCCATTGCGCATGAAGCCGAGATAGCCACGGCCCGCTGCGAGCTCCGGGCCGAGTTGGCGCGGCACCAGCGCATCAGCGCGGGTCTCGATATGTGGCAGCGAACCGAAATTATAGGACGGCGGCGGTGTGGGCGTCGCCCATTCCAGCGTACCGGCTTCCCAGGGGTCGCGACGGAAGGGCCGGCCATGACGAATGAGCATGATCAGGTCGAGGGCAACCAGGGCGAAGCCGATCGTCATCACGAAGCTGCCGACCGAGGAAATGAAGTTCAAGACCTCCCAGCCGGCGGCCTGCGGGTATTCGAACACTCGGCGTGGCATGCCGCGCAGGCCCGTCAGGTGCATGATGAAGAACGTGACGTTGAAGCCGATGAAGACAAGCCAGAAGGCGGGCTTCGACAGGTGCTGCACGGGCTGGCGCCCTGTAATGTGCGGCAGCCAGTAATAGGCGGCCGCCATCATCGGAAAGACGAAGCCGCCGACCAGCACGTAGTGCAGATGCGCCACGACGAAGTGTGTGTCATGCGCCTGCCAGTCGAAGGGCACCATGGCCAGCATCACGCCGGTCAGTCCGCCGGCTACGAACACGAAGAAGAATCCGAAGACATGCAGCATGGGGATGGAATAGCGGGGCCTGCCATGCGCTATGGTCGCCAGCCAGGCGAAGATCTGGATGCCGGTGGGGATGGCGACAAGCGCGCTCGCCGCCGAGAAGAAGGAGAGCGCCACATGCGGAATGCCCACCGTATACATGTGGTGGACCCACAGCCCAAAGGAGAGAAAGGCCATGGCGACGATGGCGGCGACGATCAGACCGTAACCTTCCAGACGCGTACGACACAGGACCGGAATGATGGTCGACAGCGCGCCGGCGGCAGGCAGGAAAATGATGTAGACCTCTGGATGCCCGAACAGCCAGAACAGGTGCTGCCAGAGCAGCGGATCGCCACCGCGGGTCGGATCGAAGAAGGGCAGGTCGAAAGCGCGCTCCACCTCCAGCAAGATGGAGCCAAGGATCAGCGGCGGGAAGCCGATGATCATCATCGCCGCCACCACCAGCATGTACCAGGCGAAGATCGGCATGCGGGTGAGCGACATGCCCGGTGAACGCAGCTTGAGGATCGTCACCATGATCTCGATGGCCGCTGACAGCGCCGAGATCTCGACAAAGGTGATGCCGAGCAGCCAGACATCGGCATTGATACCGGGCGAATAGGGACGCGAAGAAAGCGGCGTATACATGAACCAGCCGCCATCGGGAGCAATACCGAAGACGAGGGCCGCCACCAGGAAGGAACCGCCAAACAGATAACACCAGTACCCATAGGCAGACATGCGCGGGAAGGCGAGATCGCGGGCGCCGAGCATCTTCGGCAGGAGATAGATCGCCAGACCCTCGAAGAAGGGGATAGCGAACAGGAACATCATGATGACGCCATGCATGGTGAAGACCTGGGCATATTGGGCGGCATCGAGGAAAGCGCTGTTGGTCGAGGCGAGCTGTGCCCGGATCAGCATGGCCAGCACGCCGCCGATCGCGAAGAACACGAGTGCCGTCACCATGAAGCGCTTGCCGACAACGGTGTGGTTGACCGCCGACAGCCGCTCCAGTCCACGGCCTGAGCCCCAGACGGCGTCGAGCTCATGATGCAGCCGGATCGCCGTTTCCGGTGTCTGATAGCCCGTCTCGGGTCTGGCGTCGTTCATGGTGCGGACACTCCTGCGGAAAGTGCGGTCAGACGTTGGCGATAGGTTTCGGGCGGATGCGCCTCGACGGTAAAGCGCATGCCGGCATGGCCGGTGCCGCAATACTCGGCGCAGATGCCGCCATAGCGGCCGGGCACATCGGCCCGGATGCGCACGGTCGTCTCATGTCCGGGCACGGCATCGATCTTGCCGGCGAGCCTCGGGATCCAGAAACTGTGCACGACATCGGCACTGGTGACCCGCACCTCCACTACGCCGCCAGCTGGAATATGCAGGGTGCCGTCGGTTGTCACGTCACCCCCGAGATCCGGATAGCGGAAACCCCAATGCCACATGGCCCCATGTGCCTCGACACGGGCGATCACCGGTTCGTTCTGCCAGGCGCCGATCAGATATTCCCCCTGCGCCATGCCATAGGTCATCAACGCGATCAGCACGGGAACAGGCAGAAACAACCCGCCGGCGATCATCCAGCCCTTGGGCGAAAGGCTGCGACCGAACCCCGGTTTGAAGAAGACGAGGGCAAGTAGGACGAGCACGAGCCCCAGAATGAGACCGGAGCCGATGAGCATGATCCACCAGAGATTGGCGATTGCTCCGGCATAGGGGCCGGCTGGGTCCAGCGTTGACAGATCGCCTGAACAGGCAGTCAGTGTAAGGGCGACCGCGCCAAGCGAAGTGATGCGGTGGAACATTCCAGCCCGCATCGGGCTTTCCCCCGCAAAAGGAGGGCTCCTATGGCCAATATGTCTGAGACCGAAGAACCGAACCCCGTCATTGAGCAGCTTGAGGAAAAAGACAAGACGTCCGCCGTCGCGGTTGCCGGCCATCCGCTGCATGCCATGAGCGTGCATTTTCCGATCGCGCTGGTATTCGGCACGCTTGCGGTCGATGTCTTCTACTGGTTCAGCGCCGATCCCTTCTGGCTGCGCGTCGGCCTTTGGACCTCGGGAACAGCCTTCCTCGCGGGCGTGGCGGCCGGGCTTGTCGGAACCGCCGAGCTTCTGTTGGTCCCCGGTATTCGCGCCCGTGCCGCAAGCTGGGCCCATGCGATCGCGGCGATTACCCTGATCTCGGTTGCCGGCGCCAACTGGGGCTTGCGGCTCATCGATCCCAATGTCGTTCTGCCGCATGGCATGCTGCTTTCGGTTCTGGCGGCCGTTCTGACCGGAGTTGCTGGCTGGCACGGTGGCAAGCTGATCTTTGATCACGGAATCGGCCTCATGGTGTCGCCCAAGGATTGAAGGGTTCGAGAAGGCGCTTCAGGCCACCCGGTTCGGACATGACGGCCGGCAGGGTGAACTGGGGCGCTTCCTTGGCGAGCACGAGGATGAGGATCGCCAGTACCACGGCGCAGCAGCTCGCTGTCGCCAAGACAAAGCGCCAGGCCGGATAGACTTCGCCTTCCTTGAACAGCCGGATGACCACAAGCCCGGAGAACACGTGAAAAATGGCCAGCACGCCGACAAAGGCGAGCTTCCACGAAAACCAGGGCGCAAAGACTTCCCGCATGAAACTCAATGCAATCCCGCTCGCGACCGCGATAAAGGCCGCCGGTGAGATCAGCGCGACGAAGGCGAAGCGCGTCATTCGTTGCATGCGGTAGAGCGCATCGTCGTTTTCGACATGCGCCCGCTGCACGTAAAGGCTCGGCAGGCTGATCAGCCCCGCAGTCCAGATGGCGATGGCGGCGATATGGACGAATTTCAGTATGGCAATCATCAGCGCGGTGCCTCGCTGTCGAAGCTGCGCCCGGCAAAGAGGCTGCGCAGCTTGAGAAGAGCGGCGAAGAGATAGGGCAGGGCCGCCGGCACCCACATCAGAAGGCCTGAAAGCTGCTGGTCGGCGAGCGGTGAGAGGCCGAAGGGATGCGTCGTGTCCATATGGGCGGCAAACAGCGGCTCGCGGGAGAAGGTCAGCAGAGCCCCCAGCATGCCCATCTGGATCGTTGTACCGAGCAGGAGCGCCACCGAAGGCCCGACCGTCCGCCGCGGCGACAGGATGTCATGCCACAGCCAGACCGCCGACCCGATCAGCGTCAGTTCCATCAGCCAGTAAGCCGCAGGCGAGGAGAGGGCGAAGAGATAGGGCTCCGGGGCATGCCAGGCCCACATCAGGATCGTGTGTACGAGGAAGGAGAGCTGCGCCGGCAGTGGCTGGCGCTCTCGCGCCTTGGGCGGGATGGAAAGGACGATGAGCGGGGCCAGAAACGTGACGAGCAGGATGTGATGCAGCACACGGGCCGAAAACAGCGCGGAAGCGAGCGCACAGAGTGGAGAGACAAAGGCGAGCAGCATGACGAGAAGTGCGGCGCCAGCTGCCATCCGTTGCCGCGGGTTGCTGGCCGTGGTCATCAGCAGCACGAAAACGGCGCCGATTGCCGCAACCAGCGGCGGGTCGAAATTCCAGTCGCGCCAGAGCATCTCCGGTGTTGGCGCCGGGCCGCAATATATATCGAGGTTCATGATGTCAGTCCCGAATCGCCGTCAAAATCGGTCATTGCCCCACGCACGCGCACCCTCCGCTTGGCCGCTGCCCTGCGAGGGCAACACGCGTCGTGCAACATTGTTCCATGCCGATTGTTCCAACGGCTCAGAAGCCTGGGAAAAAGCCTGACGGAATGACCTCAGCTGCCCCGCTCGATCCGCACCGGGACAGACTTGTAGGCCGGGGTTTTCGAGGCGCGGTCGTGATGCGCGAGCGGCACGAGAGGGTTGAGCTCGGGATAGTAGCCGCCGACGCAGCCATCCGGCAGGTCGAAGGGCAGGACCTCGAGCCCGCCGACGCGACGGTCGATCCCATCCTCGGCATCGCTGACCAGCGTCACCCGTTCGCCGGCGGTCAGCCCATGCCGCTCGATCTCGGCGGGGCTGATCAGCAGAACGTCGCGCTTGCCCTCGATGCCGCGCAGGCGGTCGCTATAGCCGTAGACCGTGGTGTTGAACTGGTCGTTGCTGCGCAAGGTCACCAGGCTCATCCGGCCCGGTGCCGGCTGAAAGCCGGTGGCCGAGAGCATCTCGGGCGTGACGAACTCGGCTTTTCCGCTCTCCGTCTTCCACTGCCGCTCGCGGGCGGAGTTGCCGCGATAGAAGCCGCCGGGCGTAAAGATCCGGGCATTGAAATCGCGGAATTCCTCCGGATAGGTCTTCTCGATCAGATCGCGAACGGAGGCCGTATCGCGCGACCAGTGGCCCCACGGCATCCTCGGGTTCCGCGGCAGGGTCGCCTCGGCGAGCCGGCTGACGATCTCGATCTCGGATTTCAGGTGTTCGCTCGCTGGCGTGCGCTTGCCGACGGATCCGTGAACGCAGCTGAGGCTGTCTTCCATCGACACCACCTGCGGATGGCCGGTCAATGGATCCATCTCGCTGCGCCCGAGACAGGGCAGGAGATAGGCGATCTCTCCGTTGAACAGATGGCCGCGATTGAGCTTCGTGGCGATCTGTACGGTCAGCCGCTGCCGCGGCCAGGCCTCTTCCATCGCCTTCTGTTCGGGGATCGCGCGCAGGAAATTGCCGCCGAGCGCGATGAAGGCCGAGACCTCTCCCTTGAGAATGGCTTCGCAGGCCTCCACCGTGTTCATGCCCTTCTCGCGCGGCGGCGAGAAGTCGAACATCTCGGCCAGTCGGTCGAGCGGCACGAGCTCCGGCTTCTCGGCAATGCCGACGGTGCGCTGCCCCTGAACGTTCGAATGGCCACGCACCGGTGAAATGCCGGCACCCTTGCGGCCGATATTGCCCTTCATCAAGAGCAGGTTGACATAGGTCGAAATGTTCTCGAAGCCATGCACATGCTGGGTGAGCCCCATGCCATAGATGCCGATGGTGTTTTCGGCTTCGACATAGACGGTCCCCGCAGCCTCGATCGCTGCACGCGTGAGCCCGGAGACTTCCTCGATCTCGGCCCAGTCGAGCGCCCTCAGCCGTGCCTCGAACTCTTCGAAGCCAACGGTATGCTCGGCGATGAAGGTGCGGTCGATGATCTGACGGTTGTCGGCTTGCGCAACATCATCAGAGGCGAGCACATGCTTGCAGAGCCCCAGCAGCACGGCAATGTCGCCGCCCGGTTTCACCTGGTGATACTGACAGGACAGCGCCGTCTCGCTACCCGTCACCATTGCCGTCGGCTCCTGCGGATTGATCATTTTCTCCAGCCCCCGCTCGCGCACGGGATTGAACGTCACGATTCGACAGCCGCGCCGGACCGCCGCCTGCAGCACGTGCAGGAAACGCGGACTGTTCGAGCCGGTATTCTGACCAAAGAAGAAGATCGCATCGCAATGCTTGAAATCGTCGAGCACGACGGTCCCGACCGGCGAACCGATCACCTTTTTCAACGTCACCGACGTCGTCTCGTGACACATGTTGGAGCTGTCGGGCAGATTGTTGTGGCCATAGGCGCGGGCAAACAGCGCCCAGCAATAGGAGGTTTCTAGGCTGGCACGGCCGGAGGTGTAGAAGACAGTCTTCTTCGGATCCATAGCCTTCAATTCTCGCCCGATCTCGGCAAATGCTTCATCCCAGGAGCAGGGCACGTAATAGTCGCTCGCCCGGTCGTAGCGCATCGGATGGGTCAACCGCCCCAGCTGCTCCAGATCGTAATCGCTGAAAGACTTGAGTTCGGTCACGCTGTGCCGGGCAAAGACGTCAGGTGTCGCTGCTCTGCTAGTGAGCTCCCAGAGTGTTGCCTTGGCACCGTTTTCGCAGAATTCGACGGGATGGTGATCGGCGGGCTTCGTCCAGGCGCAGGAGACACAGGCGAAGCCACCCGGCTTGTTCTGCTCCAGAAGTGTCGCGATCGCCCCGGCGCTGATGCCTTCGTCACCGGCGATCCGGGCAATGCCCCGAAGCGAACCCCAACCGCCTGCCGGCCCGTCATACGTCACCGTCGCATCATCCTTCGCCATTATCCGCTCCCTTGGAATGAGTTTCGAAGGGGGAACGACTGGGCCGGCGAATGGTTGCGCCGGACAAGGAACAACAGCCTGCGCGTGGCACACAATCGGGTGAGGCCCCATATTGAGTGCGAAATGCACCGGGCATTCTTCACCCCTGCCGCTTGCAAGCCGGACCGCGGCCACTACCCTTAAGGCTGGACCTGACGCGCTGGTTACGCTAGCCGAGTGTTGCGACCCCGTGTCTGGAGTAAATGATGGCGCCTCCCACCCTTTTTTCGCCTTCCCGGAACAGCTGGCGTATCGAGAAAGCTGACGACTTCTCGATCCTGATCGATGCCAATGACTATTTCGCCTCGATCCGTGCCTCGATGATGGCGGCGAAGCGGGTGATCTACTTTGTCGGCTGGGACTTCGATGCCGCAATCACCCTTGGCCATCCCGGGATCGATGATGGCGCCCCGCCTAAGGTCGGGGATTTTCTTCTCTGGCTGGCCCGCCGCACGCCGGGCCTCGAAATCAAGATCCTCTTGTGGAGCCCGGCTCCGCTGGCCAGCTGGGCGAGGCTGTCAAACCTTCCCTATCTCTTCCGCTGGAAATGGAATCGGCAGATCACCGTTCGTCTGGACGGCAAACATCCGATGGGCAGTTCGCATCATCAGAAGATGCTGGTGATTGACGATGCTATCGCCTATTGCGGCGGCATCGACGTGACCCTCGACCGCTGGGACACGCGCGAGCATCTCGACGAAAACTCCGACAGGCGCCGCCCTAATGGCAAGCCCTACGGCCCATGGCACGACATCTCGAGCCGTTTCACCGGTCCTGCCGCACAGGCGCTCGGCGAACTCTGCCGTCATCGCTGGACGCGTGCCGGCGGAAAGGACGTGGCCCCGGTGACGTCCGAGCCGGCTCAAGCGGAGGTTGCGCCGAACTTCTCCTTCGGCAGCGTCAATCTCGCCATCGCCCGCACGAGTCCTGCCTATCAGAACGAAACCGCCGTCACCGAGATCGAGCAGCTCTATCTCGACATGATCAACGCGGCGCGTCACACCGTTTATGCCGAAAGCCAGTATTTTGCCTCGCGCGCCATCGCCCAGGCCATCGCGCGACGGCTTGCCGAACCGGACGGCCCGGAATTCGTGCTTATCAACCCTGTGATCTCGGACAACTGGCTGGGCACGATCGCCATGGACACGGCCCGCGCCCGGCTCGCCGAATCACTCCACCGACATGACGACTACGGACGCTTCAAGATCTATCACCCGGTGACAGCCAAGGGCCAGCCGATCTATGTCCATGCCAAGCTGATGATCGTCGACGACCAGTATCTCCGCGTCGGCTCGTCCAACATCAACAACCGCTCGATGCGCTTCGACCAGGAATGCGATGTGGCGCTCGAGGCGGGCGGTTCTGAAGACCTGTCGGCGAAGATCACAAGCTTCCGCAACGACCTGCTGGCCGAGCACTTAGGGGTAACAACAGACGCCATCGACCGGGCCATCGCCCAAGGCGGCTCGCTGATTTCAGCCATCGAGACGCTGAGGGCAGAAAACGAGGCTGCAGGGGGCGAAACGCTGAAGCCCTACGAGACGCCGGCGATCTCGGACCTCGAAGAATGGCTCGCCGACCACGAGATCCTCGACCCGGAAGGCTCGGATGCAGTGTTCGAGCCTATCGAGAAGCGGGGGCTGTTTCGGGGCATGCTGAAGCGGCCGAGGCGGCGGAAGGTGAGAGGGTAGAAGACAGGCGTCACATCACCCGACGGAAGATTATTCCATCGAATCGCCCGTCTGTCGCCAGCGAAAAGCTCCATTCCTGGCATCCCTTCTCAAAGCTCACATCGTAGACGTCCCAGCCGTCATCCGTCACGCCCTTGAACGTGATATCTTTCAACGCTCCAAGCCGCTGCAGCTCGCCCCGGATGATCTCGGCCTGTTCCCGCGCGATCGCGGCAAGCGGCGGCGTCATCTTGGCATAATCGGGTTCCCCCTTCTGATGTTGGTGCACGAGCTCTTGTAAAAGAAGCCGGCTGTTCTCAACCGGACGCTTCTCCATGATCCTCTCGGCCAGTGTCGCCTCCAACGTTGCGGCCTAGCCTGTCTCCACCCGCTGGGCGGTCTCTTCGTGTCCGTTCTGATGCAGCGTCAAGGCCGTGACCATCCCCTCCGCATTCCGTATGAAGCTGATCTGTGCCGGCACCACCTTGTAGAAAAACCGGTCGACCTCTTCGGCAAAAAGCTCGAGTTCGACCTGTCCGGTGACACGGGCAAAGAGCCTCTGACCCTCGTGGCGAATGGTGAAGACGACAGTGTCGAGCCGATAATGCCCCGCGTAGTCAGCATAGAGCCTACCGTCGATCGCCTGCTCCGTGCGAGGCCGCATCTGTTCATAACGCCGCCAGGCGATGGTTTCGGAGGTTGTTTCGGTCATCGAATGATCCTTTGCGAGTGCGAGCAGGTCGTCCGTGGACAGGATCTCCCCGGTTGCCATCTTCGTTTGCATGTTATCGATGAGGGTGAGGCTCTGCTGGACGCGCACGATCTGTTCCCTAAGCGCACCGGCCTGGACGGACAGGACACGCTCAAGATCGGTTGCTTGCCCGGCCAGCAGCCTACTGATCTGCTCCAGCGTCAGGCCGAGCCGCTTCAGCGTCAGGATTTCAGTGAGGCGTGCAAGATCCTGCGCCCCATAAAGCCGCCAGTTCTTTCCCGTGCGGCGTGGGGCGAGAAGCCCCGCCGCCTCATAGATCCTGAGCGCCCGCACGGTCAGCCCCGTGCGCTTGGCGCATTGCGCTGCCGTCAGCCAGATCCCGTTTGTTCTGTGGTCTGTCATGTCGCCTCCGTCATCGGATGGGACGGTTGTAGGCTATGACCTTGGGTCCGGCTCAAGAGGAAATTGGGAAACGGCAACTGATAATTCGCCGACACGGCTTGCGTTAGCCGCTAAAAACTAGGTCCTGACAAGCCAAGCGTCGAAATTTTGGTCTTCACTCAGGTCGCCACGCGTCGCTGCCCACTGCAAGTCAGTTGTGCGCGGGCCTCAGGCGGTTACGAAATCGCCTTAATCCCTTTGCGGCGAATGATGTTCAGAAGCGCCAGGGCTGAACCGGTCGGCCGCTTTGTCCCTCGCTCAAGCTGCGAAACATAGCCCGGGGTCAAATTGAGATAGCGGGCAAATACCGCCTGACTCAGATGGGCGTCCTCCCGTAGCTTGCGGATTCCTTCAGGAGAAATTTCCTCGTGCAAAGGCTCCTCATTGCGCCCGAGGTGCCGAAGAGTGATCTTTTCGTGTGCTTCGGAACTTAAAATCCCACTTCTGTTCATATCCGCAGCGGTTTCGAGTAACGCCTCAGTTAAGCGGCTAACCTGCTTGCTGTTGGTCATCCATCAACCTCTTGGACAGTTCCATCACTCAGTGCTTTCGCCAACATCGCATCATCCGCTGCAAGCCAAGCTGCCCCGATCTCCCGCAATGTCAGCAATTCGTCCGGATCAATATTCTCCTGCTCGCTCTTGGCGAAACCATAGAGAAACACGGCCCGATCACCTTCTCTGTAGGCAACGATCATGCGGTAGCCGCCAGAGCGTCCCTGACCGCTGCGTGCCACCCGCTGCTTGATGAGGCCACCTCCCAAGTCAGCATCCACTAAGCCGCACTCGGCTCGGTCAATCGCTTCACGCAGGCTGAATTCTGCTATCCGTTGCTTGCGGGCAAATCGCACCATCCATTTCGTTGCGAAGATACGCATGCAAGCGCCCTAGTTCAGTGAACTATAGTGCAAAGAGCGATAATCTGCAATTGCTGCGGCGCGACGTTCAAAATGGGGTGGCACAAAAGGTAAGCTGCAGCGCCCCATCGACACCACCCTCTAAAACCTCAACGTCTCACTCTCCATCGCCTTATCCAGCAACACGCCATACTCCGCCTTCGGAATATCCACCGCCCCAAACGTCTTCAGATGCTCCGTGGTGAACTGCGTGTCGAGCAGCGTAAACCCGCGCTCCCGCAATCGCTCCACCAGATGCACGAGGCAGATCTTCGAGGCGTTGGTGCGGCGGGAGAACATGCTCTCGCCGAAATAGGCGGAGCCGAGGGTGACGCCGTAGAGGCCGCCGACCAGTTCGTCGCCTTCGAAGGCCTCGACGCTATGGGCGTGGCCGAGGCGGTGCAGCGCGCCGTAGAGGTCCTTGATCTGTTGGTTGATCCAGGTGCTCGGCCGGTCTTCGGCGGCTTCGGCGCATTTTTCCACCACCTGGTCGAAGGCCGTGTCGAAGCGGATGTCGAAAGGGGCTTTGCGGATGGCCTTCTGCAGGCTTTTCGAGACGTGGAAACCGTCAAGCGGGATGATCCCGCGAATATCGGGTTCGACCCAGAAGAGTTCGGGGTCATCGGCCGATTCCGACATGGGGAACATGCCGATGGAATAGGCACGCAGCAGGAGTTCCGGCGTAATGCTTCGGTCCCTGCTGCGTCGCCCAGCCATGGTGATCAGGCCGACGTTTCGGCCAGATATTTCTCCAGCCAGTGGATGTCGTAGTCGCCGTTGGCGATGTCCTGATTGGCCACGAGATCCTGGAACAGCGGCAGCGTCGTCTTGATGCCGTCGACGACGAATTCGTCGAGCACGCGGCGCAGCCGCATCATGCATTCGACGCGGGTGCGTCCATGCACGATCAGCTTGCCGATCAGGCTGTCATAGTAAGGCGGGATCTTGTAGCCGGCATAGACGCCCGAATCGACGCGAACGCCGAGGCCGCCCGGTGCATGGAAATGCGTGATCGTGCCGGGGGACGGCACGAAGGTGCGCGGGTCCTCGGCATTGATGCGGCATTCGATGGCATGGCCCGAAAACACCACCTGATCCTGCGTGACCGAGAGGCCGGCGCCGGAAGCGACACGGATCTGCTCATGCACGAGGTCGATGCCGGTGATCGCTTCGGTAATCGGATGCTCCACCTGCAGGCGGGTGTTCATTTCGATGAAATAGAACTCGCCGTTTTCGTAGAGGAATTCGATCGTGCCGGCGCCCCGGTACTTCATCTTCTTCATGGCGTCAGCGCAGATCTGACCGATCTTCATCCGCTGCTCGACGTTGAGGGCAGGGGAGTTTGCCTCTTCCCAGACCTTCTGGTGGCGGCGCTGCAAGGAGCAGTCGCGTTCACCGAGATGGATGGCGTTGCCCGCACCGTCACCAACAACCTGCACTTCGATATGGCGCGGCTTGCCGAGATATTTTTCCATGTAGACGGCGTCGTTGCCGAAGGCGGCAAGGGCTTCGGAACGGGCCGTTGAAACGGCCTCTTCCAGCTCTTCCTCGGTCTTCGCCACCTTCATGCCGCGGCCACCGCCGCCGGCAGTTGCCTTGATCAGGACCGGGAAGCCGATCTGCCGAGCGATTTCGAGCGCGTTTTCCGGCTTCACTTCGCCGTCCGAGCCGGGAACCACGGGAATGCCGAGTTCGACAGCAGTCTTCTTCGCCGTGATCTTGTCGCCCATCAGGCGGATATGCTCCGCCGTCGGTCCGATGAAGGTAATGCCATGGGCGTCGAGAATATCGGCGAATTTGGCGTTCTCTGACAGGAAGCCATAGCCCGGATGCACGGCGTCAGCGCCGGTAATCTCGCAGGCGGCCACGATCTGGTGGATGTTGAGATAGCTGTCACGCGACGGCGGCGGGCCGATGCATACACTTTCGTCGGCAAGCCGCACATGCATGGCATTGGCATCGGCAGTGGAGTGAACCGCCACCGTCTGAATGCCAAGCTCCTTGCAGGCGCGCAGAACGCGCAGCGCGATTTCGCCTCGGTTGGCGATGAGGATCTTCGAGATACCGCTCATCGGATCACTCGATGATCACGAGAGGCTCGCCGTATTCGACCGGGCTTGCATCGTCGATGATGATCTCGACGACCTTGCCGGACTTGGGCGAGGGGATCTGGTTCATGGTCTTCATGGCTTCGATGATCAGCAGCGTCTGGCCTTCCTTGACCGTCGAGCCGACTTCCACGAAGGGCCGTGCGCCGGGTGCCGGCGACAGGTAGACCGTGCCAACCATCGGTGCGGTCACGGCGTTGGAGAGGTCGCGGCCGGCAGGGGCTGCGGGTGCAGCAGCTGCAGCAGGGGCGGCGGCCGGAGCCGGAGCGGCGGGCGCCTGATAATTATAGGCCGGCATCTGCATCGGAACAGGCGTGCCGTTGCGCGAAACGCGGATGCGCAGGTCGTCCTGCTCCACTTCGATCTCAGTGAGATCTGTGTCGTTGAGGATGTTTGCGAGATCGCGGATCAGCGCCTGATCGATGCCCGATTTCTTGTCAGCCATGGGTGGATGTCCTGTATTCTTGTTATTGCGTGATGGTTTTGAGCGCCTGAAGCGCCAGGATGTAGCTATGAGGTCCGAAGCCGCAGATCACGCCCTTGCACGCGGGCGCTATCACCGATTTGTGGCGGAATTCCTCGCGCGCATGCACGTTGGAAATATGCACCTCGATCACCGGAAGCGGAGATACGGCCTTGATCGCGTCATGCAGGGCAATCGACGTGTGCGTATAGGCCCCGGCATTGATTGCGACGCCGACCGACTTCTCGCCCGCCTCGTGCAACCAGCTCACGAGGTCACCCTCGTGATTGGACTGGCGGAAGTCGATGGTCAGCCCGAGCTCGGCGCCGGCGGCCTTGCAGTCTGCCTCGATATCGGCGAGCGTCTTGCCGCCATAGATCCCCGGTTCCCGCTTTCCCAGCATGTTGAGATTGGGGCCGTTCAGCACGAAAATGGTTTTGCTCATCTACGCTTCCGTCGACTTTCAACCGCCTCCTATAGACCGAGAGCCCCTGTAGGGAAAGCCCTTTGCCGTGATCGCGCCAAACCGTCCCCGGAAAACCGGGCATCGGGCAGGCGCGGGAAGGGGAAAAGAGTGATTTTGCCTTCGGCAGGGCGCCCCTTAGCAGGTGGCCTTGCCGCAGGCGCGCACATTGCCGACCTTGGCGACGATCGCGTCCTTGCCTACGGCGCCCGGAACGGTTTCGTTGCCGATCACGTAAGAAGGCGTGCCGGTGATGCCGAGGCTGGTCGCCAGCTGGTAGGCTTCCTGCACCTGTTCGGCATTCGGGCTTTCCGCCATCTTGGCCCGGATCGCATCTTCGGTAATGCCGAGTTCGCTGGCAATCGCAATCGCGCTCTCTTCCGAGGCCCGGCCGTCCTGGGTCATCATGGCGCGGAAGAAGGCGCCGTAATTGTCAGGCGACAGCTTGCGCACGGCATCCGACACCTTGTGCGCGGCTTCACTATCGGGGCCTAGGATCGGGAATTCCTTCAGGACGTAGCGGACATTCTTGTCCTCGGCGATGACGGCTTCCATGTCGGCATGGGCACGACGGCAATAGCCGCAGTTGTAGTCGAAGAACTCAACCACGGTGACATCGCCTTGAGGATTGCCGATGGCCAGATCATAGGCCGAATTGAAGATCGCGTCCTTGTTGGTCGAAAGTGCTTCCGCTGATCGCTGCGAGCGGATCTCTTCCTGCTTCTTCTGCAGGGCATCCTGCACTTCGAGCATGATTTCGGGGTTCTCGATGAGGTACTCGCGGATGAATTCGCCGAATTCCTTCTTCTGTGCATCGTCGAGAGCCACGGCGGGAAGCGGCATCAGGGCGGGAAGGAGTGCCACGCTTGCGCTGGCGATCATCTTGAAGTTCAGGGCCATGTCGTTCCTCGTCCTTGCCGTCTTCATTCTCGGTGCCCGGCGCGATATCGGGTCGTCTTCACCGGCTGGCATCAAGCCTAAAGGCTCATGCTTTCAAGCGAAATGGCTTTTTTGCACTGCCTTGTCCAGCCTCTCCATTGTGATGACGCGCGCTTTGCGGCAAATGTCGGGCATCTGATCGAGGAGCCAAGCATTGATTTCGATTTCCCGCCGCAGCGCCGTCGAACCCTTTCACGCCATGGACATCCTGGCCGAAGCCACCCGCAGACGGCAGGAGGGACGCCCGGTCATTTCCATGGCCGTCGGTCAGCCCGGCCATCCGGCACCCCAGGCAGCGCTTGAAGCCGCCCGCCAGGCGCTCGAAGGCGGCCGCATCGGCTACACGGATGCGCTCGGGTTGACGGGCCTGCGGCAGGCGCTCGCCGAGGAATACCGGCGCCGACACAATGTCTCCGTCGACTGGAACCGCATCGTCGTCACCACAGGCTCGTCCGCCGGCTTCAACCTTGCCTTCCTCTCGCTCTTCGATGTCGGCGATGCCGTTGCGATCGCAAGGCCCGGCTACCCCGCCTATCGCAGCATTCTGGCAGCACTTGGTCTGAAGGTCGTCGAGGTGGCAGTCGGTCCGGACACCGGCTTCACCCTGACACCGGAAAGCCTGGAGCGTGCGCAAGCCGAGGCAGGCGTGCGGCTCAAGGGCGTGCTGCTTGCCAGCCCCGCCAACCCGACCGGCACGGTCACGACCAAGGCGCAGCTGAAGGCCGTCTACGATTATTGCCAGGGGCATGGGATCACCCTGATCTCCGACGAGATCTATCACGGCCTGACCTACGGCGCGGAAGAGGCGACAGCGCTCGAGATCGGCGACGATGCCGTCATCATCAACTCCTTCTCCAAATACTATTGTATGACCGGCTGGCGCATCGGCTGGATGGTCTTGCCGCAAGAGCTGGTTCGCCCGGTCGAGTGTGTCGCCCAGAGCCTCTATATCTCCGCCCCCGAACTTTCGCAGATCGCGGCGCTCGCCGCCTTGAGTGCCACCGATGAGCTGGAGCACTACAAGGCCGCCTGCCAGGCTAACAGAGACTTCCTGTTGGCGCGCCTACCGGCACTCGGCTTGCCGCTGCTCTCGCCGATGGACGGCGCATTCTACGCGTATGTCGATGCGAGCAGCTTCACCAACGACAGCATGAGTTTCGCAAGGCGCGTGCTCGCCGAGACCGACGTCGCCGTCACCCCGGGTCGGGACTTCGATCCGATCGACGGCCATCTGGCGCTGCGCCTGTCCTATGCCGGCACCATGGCAGAGATGATCGAGGCAACCGATCGGCTGGAGGCGTGGCTGCCGAAGATTGGTTAGGCATTGAGCGAAATGGATTCGCGATCAATGGCTTCTGGCCCTTTGCTGAATCGGATCGAGAGCCTGCTGAATCAGTTTATGAAGTCGACGGATCGATGGAATGGGGAGGGGATGGCATGACACCGATACGGATCAGCCAACTGGTGAGCGCCCCTGATATTCTCACCGAGCGCACGCATATACGCGCCCATCGGCTCGAGGATTTCGAAGCGATGCTGGCCATGTGGCAGGACGATGCCGTCGTCCGCCACATCACGGGTCGTCCCTCGACCTCGAACGAAACCTGGTCGCGGCTCCTTCGCTATATCGGCCATTGGCACGCCCTCGGCTTCGGCTACTGGGTAATCGAAGACCGGGAGACAGGGCTCTATCTCGGAGAAGCAGGCTTTGCCGATTTTCACCGCGACATGGATCCACCGCTCGGCTCCGCGCCGGAAGCCGGATGGGCGATCGTTTCGGCAAGCCAAGGACGCGGTCTTGCAACCGAAGTCATGCAGGCAGCCCATGCGTGGATCGACGCACATAATCCCCATGGCCATACGGCCTGCATCCTTGATCCTGGGCATCATGCATCGGTCAGGGTCGCCGCGAAATGCGGATACCGGCTCGAATATGAGACAAGTTTTCAAGGAGGCGCGACAGCCGTGATGAAGCGGCCTTCGAAGTAGTCCTCCTAGACTGAAATCAACCGACAAAAGAAAAAGGGCCCCGTCGAGGGCCCTTTTTGCATTCACTCAGGAAGCGGCCGGTCTCAGAAGAAACCGCGCTTCTGCCACCAGCCGCCCTTCTTGGGTTTGGCCGCGTCTGCACCATCTTCCGATGCCTTGACCGAGGTCACGACCGGCTCGGACGACGCCACGTTGGATTCGCGGTTGGCGCGGGCAGGCTTCGCCTCTTCGGCGGCAGGTGCAGGCGTCGGCTCCACGACAGCAGCCGGGGCCTCTTCGACCACGGTTTCAGCCACAGGAGCAACCGGCTCAGCGGCAACAGGGGCAGGAGCCGCCTCGGCCACAGCTTCAGGCTCGGCGACCGTCTTTGCCTTGCGGGTGCGTCGCGGCTTCGGCTTGTCGGCTGCCGTAGCATCGGCGACAACTTCGGCTGCAACGCTTTCGGCGGCTACGGCCGCGACCGTCTCACCGGACTGCTCGTCCGCATCGTCGCCGTCACCATTGTCGTCGTTCTCGTCGGATGCTTCCATCGAGCCTTCTTCGCCTGGACGGTTGCGGCGGCCACCACGCTTGCCGCGACGGCGGCGCTTGCGCTTCTGAGCGTCGTCGCCATTGCCGTCACCATCGACTTCGGTTGCGCGGATTTCGCCATTGCTCTCGCCGGCATCATCCTCGCCCTCGTCACCATCCTCGTCATCAAGGTCGGCACCGTTGTCACCATTCTGGGCATCGGCATGGGTGCCGTTGCCATTCTGGCCATTCTTGCCGCGGCGACGGCGGCGACGCTTGCGCTTACGGTTGCCCTGATCGTCACCCTCGGCGCGTGCCTGCTGTGGCGCGCTTTCCGTCTTGGCGGCGACGACGATTTCTTCCTCGTCTTCGTCCTCAGGTTCAGGAACGTAGTCGTCCTCTTCCTCGATCTCGGGCAGAAGCGACAGCAGGCTTTCAATCTTCACCGGGTTCTCGACGGCTTCGCCGCGCTCGATGGTGAAGTGCTGCGACCCGCCATGCTGGGCCGGCATGCCGCCATCGATGACGATGGACACGCCGAATCGGCCTTCATAATCGACGATCGTGTCGCGCTTCTGGTTGAGCAGGTAAAGCGCCGTCTCCGGCGTTGTGTGCACGATGATGTCGTGCGTCGTCGCCTTGAGCAGGAACTCTTCGATGCCGCGCAGGACATGCAGGGCAACGGAAGACTGTGAGCGGATGAGGCCGGTACCGGCGCAATGCGGGCAGACCTGCGTCGTCGATTCCAGCACCGAGGCGCGGATGCGCTGGCGCGACATTTCCAGAAGGCCGAAATGCGAGATGCGGCCGACCTGGATACGCGCGCGGTCGTTCTTCAGGCAATCCTTCAGCTTCTTCTCGACAGCGCGGTTGTTGCGCTTTTCTTCCATGTCGATGAAGTCGATGACGATAAGGCCGGCGAGGTCACGCAGGCGCAGCTGGCGCGCCACTTCTTCGGCAGCTTCCAGGTTGGTCTGGAGAGCCGTGTCCTCGATCGAATACTCGCGGGTCGAGCGACCGGAGTTGACGTCGATCGATACGAGCGCTTCCGTCTGGTTGATGATGATGTAGCCGCCGGACTTCAGCGTCACCTGCGGCTGCATCATCTTGTCGAGCTGGCCCTCGATGCCCGAGCGCGAAAAGATCGGGTGCAGGTCGCGATACGGCTGAACCACCTTGGCGTGGCTCGGCATCAGCATCTTCATGAAGTCTTTCGCTTCACGATAGCCTTCTTCGCCCGAAACGATGATCTCGGAAATGTCCTTGTTGTAGAGGTCGCGGATCGAGCGCTTGATCAGCGATCCCTCTTCATAAACCAGGCATGGCGCGGTCGAGGCGAGCGTCAGCGTGCGGACATTCTCCCACAAACGCATCAGATACTCGAAGTCGCGCTTGATCTCGACCTTGGTGCGGTTGGCACCGGCTGTACGCAGGATCACGCCCATGCCCTGCGGCACGTCGAGGCCGCGGGCGATTTCCTTCAGGCGCTTGCGGTCTGTCGGCTGGGTAATTTTGCGGGAAATGCCGCCGCCACGTGCCGTGTTCGGCATCAGAACCGAGTAGCGGCCGGCGAGCGAAAGATAGGTTGTCAGGGCCGCGCCCTTGTTGCCGCGTTCTTCCTTGGCAACCTGCACCAGAAGGATCTGCCGGCGCTTGATCACTTCCTGGATGCGGTACTGCTTGCGCGGCTTGCGCGAGACGCGATCCGGAACCTCTTCCATGGCGTCTTCCGCGCCGACGGATTCGATCTCTTCCTTTTCCTCGACGTGATCATCGTCATCGTCGTCGCCGTCATCATCGTCGCGACGGCCGCCACGGCGTCCACCGGCTTCTTCGGAAATCTCGTCCATGTCGACCATGGCTGCGATCGTGCCACCTTCGACATCGTCGGAGCCTTCGCTGCCCTCTTCGGCAGGGGTCTCCTCGGCGGCGGCCTTCTTGGCGCGCGGCTTGCGAACCCGCTTCGGCTTGGCCTTCGCAACGGGCTCCTCGGCTGCGGCTTCGGTCTCGCCTTCCACTGCGGCTGCTGCGGCGACATCCGCATCGGCTTCAGCTGCCAGTTCGGCCGCAACGTCGTCGACGATGGCGGAAGCAACAGGGGAGGCGGCTGGGATGCCGATGTCGGGCTGATCCTGCTGGGCGGGGTCGTTAAAGACCTCGTCGCCTTCGACGTCGTTTTCCTTGCGGTGCTCTTCGGCTTCAGCACGAAGCAGAGCCTGACGGTCGGCGAGGGGGATCTGGTAATAGTCGGGGTGAATTTCCGCAAAGGCCAGGAAGCCGTGGCGGTTGCCGCCGTAATCGACGAATGCTGCCTGTAGCGAGGGCTCGACCCTCGTTACCTTCGCCAGATAGATATTGCCACGGATCTGTTTCTTATGTTGGGATTCGAAGTCGAACTCTTCAATGCGATTACCACGAACGACGACAACGCGCGTCTCTTCCTCGTGAGACGCGTCGATAAGCATTTTGTCTGCCATTTAAGCTGTGCTCCTCGGCGCCCTCGGTCGGTGGTCCACCCGCGCGCTGAACTTTAAAGCGGCTGGAACCTAGCGGACTGTGCGCCGGATATAGATGTGGACGCACGGAGGACCGGGTCTGCAACATACGGACGGACAGCGGGACGCTTTCTGATCCCGATCCGTTCCTGGTTGTGTAAACCTGTTGCAAAGACATCAAAAACCGTACGTCAACGACAATGATATGAACCCCTCGGGGCCCGATGAATGCTCGGTAAAGAGCTGATGGTGGAGAGCCACCGATGATGTGCCGACCTTGTCGGCGTGTTGAACCAGTTTCAGGAAAAAATGCGGCGACGGCAGATGAATGTCCGGTTGAACAGGCGCCAATTCCATTGTCTGAGGTTGGCAGCCGTAGGCGGAATTCTATCCCGTTTGCACTTTTATCCCTCGTGTGCCTTGTATGTTTTCTACGTCACAATAGCAAGAGCAAACGGATTTATGCCATAATGGCAGTGAATTAGAGACATTGCCTCTGTGCGCGTGATTCCGAGGGTGAAAGTGGTTCCGAACCGCAATTTCGACGCTCATCGGGCCAGCAGGACGAGGCATGCGGCGGACAATTGCAGAAAATGGCGAGGCGGGCGGCTTGTGATTTGTATCACAGTTGTGACGTTGCCGTGACGGGGGCAGGATTTGACAAGAGCATTGGTGGTGCCGGCGGGGCGTAAACCTGCGCTTTGGGCCCGAATCGGTCTGGCGGCGCTTGTCTGGCTGGCGCCGATTGCGCCTGTTGTCGGCACGGCCCGGGCCGTGACGGCGGAGGCGCCTGCCGAGCGTTTCGTAGCCTATGGCGCGCGCATCGCTGGTGACGAGGCGCGGACTCGCATCGTTCTCGATTTCGATCGCGCGCCGACGATCGCCACCCGCTACATCGCCAACCCCGACCGGATTGTCGTCGATCTTCCGGCCACGGCCTTTGCCTTCGCGGAAGACGACTTGAAGGCGACCGGACTGTTCAGCGACATCCGTTATGGCTCAATGGATGCCACCTCCGCCCGTCTGGTCCTGACGGCGGCACGTCCGGCACGGCTCGCAACCGCAACCGTGATGCCGAACGAGACCGAAGGCGGCTATCGGCTGGTGCTCGATGCCGAACTGGTTCCCGCCCAGGACTTCGCAGCCCTCGTGTCGGGGCAGGCCTGGAGTGAACCGCAAGAAACAGCGTCGTCCACGAGCGTGCTGCCGGTTGCGGCAGCCGCGACCGAAGACTTCGTCATTGCGATCGACGCTGGCCATGGCGGGATCGATGCCGGCGCTACAGGGGCATCCACCAAGACGGCAGAGAAGGACATTACGCTCGCCTTTGCCAAGATCTTGAATGAAAAGCTCAAAGGGCAGCCCGGCATCCGCGCCGTCATGACGCGCGACGCCGACAAGTTCCTGTCGCTCTCCGAGCGCGTGCTGATTGCGCGGCAGAAGGGCGCCGATCTCTTGATCTCGCTGCATGCCGACACCCTGCGCCAGGCCGACATCCGAGGCGCTACGGTTTACACGATTTCGGACAAGGCCTCCGACCATATGGCGGCCCAGCTGGCTGAACGTGAAAACTTTTCCGACACCATCGGCGGGGTGCAGCTGCCGACGGAAACCGAGGCGGAGGTCGGCGACATCTTGCTGGATCTGACCCGTCGGGAAACACAGGCCTTCTCGATCGCCATGGCGCAGGCGGTGGTTGGTTCCTTCGAGGGGCAGATCTCCCTGATCAACAATCCTCACCGTCATGCCGGCTTCCGGGTGCTGCAGGCGCCCGATGTTCCCTCCATTCTTCTTGAGCTCGGTTTCCTGTCGAACAAGGAAGACGAGAAGCTTCTTCTCGACCCGATCTGGCGCGACAGGGTGGCAGATCTTCTGGTCGAAGCAATCAAGCGATATAGAGAGCCGCAGTTCGCCAATGGCGGATAGGCAACATCGTGAAACGGAAGCTGTGGTGGAGGCGGGCTTCTGCCGCTAACGGCCCTATTTTCCTCACATTGTCTCCGTTACTCCGATGTAGGTTACGCAAAGGTGAGCGATCGCGAATCGCGCGGCCTTACACGTGAAGTCCGCATGTCTTGCCATCCACCGCATGACGTGCAAAACGCCACAGGGTATGCGAAGCTCTAAAGAAGTGCGCGCGAACCTGAAGCAGAGCCGGTAGCGGAAACATGATCAGACTGATTGGATATCTCTTCGGATTGGCGTCCGTGCTTGCGCTCGGCGTCGCGGCTGTCGTTGCCGTCTATCTGATGGGTGTGACCAAGGACCTGCCGGACTATGAGGTTCTCGCCAGCTATTCGCCGCCGGTGACGACCCGCATTCATGCAGGCAACGGCGCGCTTGTGGCGGAATATGCGCGCGAGCGCCGGCTGTTCCTGCCGATCCAGGCGATCCCGGACCGCGTCAAGGCGGCTTTCCTTTCCGCTGAAGACAAGAATTTCTACAACCATCCGGGCGTCGACATCACCGGCCTCGGCCGCGCGATCCTGGTGAACGTCCAGAACCTCGGCTCGGGCCGTCGCCCAGTGGGCGCTTCGACGATCACCCAGCAGGTGGCCAAGAACTTTCTCCTATCGTCGGACCAGACGATGGACCGCAAGATCAAGGAAGCGATCCTCTCCTTCCGCATCGAGCAGGCCTATTCGAAGGACAAGATTCTCGAACTCTATCTGAACGAGATTTTCTTCGGCCTGAACGCCTATGGCATCGCCGGCGCAGCGCTGACCTATTTCGACAAGTCGGTGACGGAACTCACCATCGCTGAGACAGCCTATCTCGCAGCGCTGCCGAAGGGACCGAACAACTACCATCCGTTCCGCCGTACCGAGGCTGCGATTGAGCGCCGCAACTGGGTCATCGACCGCATGGTCGAAAATGGCTTCGTTGTGCGGGAAGAGGGTGAAGAGGCCAAAAAGGAGCCGCTCGGCGTCAACCTGCGTCGCACCGGCTCCTCGCTTTTCGCATCCGACTATTACGCCGAGGAAGTCCGCCGCCAAATCATCGAGAAATATGGCGACAAGGCCCTTTACGAAGGTGGCCTCTCGGTTCGCACATCGCTCGATCCGAAGATGCAGGTTGCGGCTCGCAAGGCGCTGCAGTCGGCGCTCCTGACATATGATCAGCGTCGCGGCTTCCGCGAACCGATCAAGACCATTTCGCTGGAAGGCGATTGGGGCGTTCCGCTCGCCGAAATCCCCGCGCTTGCCGATGTGCCGGAATGGAAAGTCGCCGTTGTGCTCGACGTTGCCGCCGATGGCGTCGATATCGGCCTGCAGCCAGCCAAGGAAGCCGGCGGCAAGGTCGTCGCCGAGCGTGTCCGCGGCCGGATTGCACCTGGCGACATGGAATGGGCCCTCCGCTCGGCGAGCGCCGATCGCAAGTCGAGCAAATCCCCCGTCGGTGTCCTCAATCCGGGTGACGTCGTCTATGTCGAAGCCAAGGAAGAGGGTTCCAGCGCCTACCGCCTCCGCCAGTTGCCCAAGGTCCAGGGCGGCCTCGTCGCCATGGATCCGCATACCGGCCGCGTGCTGGCTCTCGCCGGTGGCTTCTCCTATGCGCAGTCGGAATTCAACCGCGCAACCCAAGCGATGCGTCAGCCGGGTTCGTCCTTCAAGCCCTTTGTCTACGCTGCCGCCCTCGACACCGGTTACACGCCGGCGTCGGTCATCATGGACGCGCCCGTCGAATTCGTCTCCGGCGGCCAGGTCTGGCGCCCGCAGAACTACGGCGGCGGTTCGGCTGGTCCGCAGACGCTGCGCCTCGGCATCGAGAAGTCGCGTAACCTGATGACGGTACGCCTTGCCAACGACATGGGCATGAATCTTGTTGCCGAATATGCCGAACGCTTCGGCATCTACAACAAGATGAATCCTGTTCTCGCCATGTCGCTCGGCTCCGGTGAGACCACCGTCATGCGTATGGTCTCTGCCTATGCCGTCTTCGCCAACGGCGGCAAGCAGATCAAGCCGACACTGATCGACCGTATCCAGGACCGTCACGGCAAGACCATCTTCCGCCATGAGGATCGCATCTGCGAGGCCTGCAACGCTGAGCGCTTTACCGGTCAGGAAGAGCCAACTGTCGTCGACAATCGCGAGCAGGTTCTCGATCCGATGACCGCCTATCAGATCACCTCGATGATGGAAGGTGTGGTCACCCGCGGCACGGCCGCCGGGAAGATCAAGCTTGATCGTCCTGTCGCCGGCAAGACGGGCACATCGAATGATGAGAAAGATGCCTGGTTCGTCGGCTATACGCCCGACTTGGTGGCTGGCGTATATATCGGTTTTGACCAGCCGGCGCCCATGGGGCGTGGTTCGACAGGTGGTTCGCTAGCAGCCCCCGTCTTCAATGACTTCATGCAGATGGCGACGGCAGACACCACGCCCGGGCAGTTCTTCGTCCCCGCCGGCATGAGCTTCATTCCGGTCAACCGCACCAACGGTATGTTCGCCTATGAAGGCGAGCCGGATACGATCATCGAGGCTTTCAAGCCCGGTACCGGGCCGGCCGATACGTTGTCGATCATCGGCATGGACGGCTACGCGCCGCCGGAAGAAATCCTGCGCGACTCGCCGCAGGCCAATCAGGCCGTGACCTCGGGTTCCGGCGGCCTCTTCTAATCCTCATTCGACCATCAGTCGCGACCCGGCCCTTTACATCAAGGCCGGGCGCAACTATGCGAAAGACCAGATTTTCACCAGTTTTAGAGGTTGAGAACCGAACGCATGCGTAATGAAATCGAGAATGTCGTCGACGAAATCAAGCAGGCCATAAGCCTGCTGAGGAGGCATCTTTGACTGGGATCAGGCGATAAGACGACTGGACTGGTTGAATAACAAGGCCGAGGATCCGAACCTCTGGAACGATGCCCAGGAAGCCCAGAAGCTGATGCGCGAGCGCCAGCAGCTGGATGACAGCATTGCCGGCGTAAAGCGGCTCGAACAGGCGATGAACGATAACATCGAGCTGATCGAAATGGGCGAAGAAGAGGGCGACGAAAGCGTCGTCAAGGACGCCGAAGACCAGCTGAAGGCGCTGAAGACCGAAGCTGCACGGCGTCAGGTCGAAGCCATGCTGTCTGGCGAAGCCGATAGCAACGATACCTATGTCGAAGTCCATTCCGGCGCCGGCGGCACGGAAAGCCAGGACTGGGCGAACATGCTTCTGCGCATGTATACCCGCTGGGCTGAACGCTCGGGCTTCAAGGTCGAAGTGCTGGAAGTGCATGATGGCGAAGAAGCTGGCATCAAGTCTGCGACCATTTTGGTCAAGGGCCACAATGCCTATGGCTGGATGAAGACCGAATCGGGCGTGCATCGTCTGGTCCGCATTTCGCCCTACGATTCGAACGCCCGTCGACACACGTCCTTCTCGTCGATCTGGGTCTATCCCGTTGTCGACGATTCGATCCAGATCGAGGTCAACGAGAGTGATTGCCGCATCGATACCTATCGATCTTCAGGCGCCGGCGGCCAGCACGTCAACACGACCGACTCGGCCGTGCGCATCACGCATATCCCGACCGGCATCGCGGTTGCCTGCCAGCAGGAACGCTCGCAGCACAAGAACCGCGCCAAGGCCTGGGACATGCTGCGTGCACGCCTCTACGAGGTGGAGCTGAAAAAGCGTGAAGAAGCCGCCAACGCGGAGGCCGCCTCCAAGACGGATATCGGCTGGGGTCACCAGATCCGCTCCTACGTCCTTCAGCCCTACCAGTTGGTCAAGGACCTGCGCACAGGCGTCGAAAGCACCGATCCGGATAGCGTCCTGAACGGCGAAATCAACGAGTTCATGGAGGCCGCCTTGGCCCATCGTATCAGTGGCAAGGCATCTGAAGTTTCCGACATCGACTGATCGGATAGGTCTACGGACACGAAAAAGGCGGGGCACCAGTTGCTCCGCCTTTTTTCATGCCAATATCTTGCTCGTCACACTTTGCGAATCCACGGCCTGAGCACCCGTCGCAGCGTGGCGTATTGCGGTGAAGGACTTCGCAAATCCGAGGAATGTCTCCGTGCAGATTGAGGCGTCCGGGAACAGGTGTTGCATCTGGCGCCGATCCAGCAGGCTTGCGTCCTCCAACGCGCCCATTGCCTCATCGAGGTTGGTCGCTTTCGGATAAAACCCGGTTCGCATCATCAAATGGGTCCGATATCGCATCGGGTTGGGAAGCCAGTGAATGAAGGGCAGTCTCGCATGCGGCTCGATCGGGAACGAAAAACTCGGTGTCTGGATCGCGTAGGATGGCGCAAGCCGTCTGACTTCAGCGGAGAAGGCCCGCTTCCTCGCCCATGATCCCACATGTTCGATGACCGAGTTGGAGAAGACGATATCGAAGGCATTGTCTTTGAACATAGGAAGCGAGCAGGCATCGCCGACCGTGGTTCTCACGCCTGGCAGAGAGCCGTGCCGATTCTCGGACTGGTCCGTAAGGTTGATGCATTCGACCGAGGTGTGCGTCAGATCGAGCTGGTATTGCCATGTCTGCCAGAACTCGGCAGTGCCACCGAGATCGACGATGCGGCAGGTGCCTGTCATCCGAACGACATCGTCGATCATCCGCCCAAGCTGTTCGATGCGCCTGCGACGGAACCGATTGCCCGAAGAAGTCGGGGAAATGTTGAGCATGAAGGGTTCCTGACGCGATCCTAGAAGGAAACCCATAGGCAATTCATGATGTGCTTGTAAATATGATGCTTAATGCTTGGTTAATGCGGCATCAGTTGCTCGCCCGTTCCACCTTGATGTCCCCGAGTTCGTCGATCAGCACGGTCCATTCCTCGACACGATCGGTCTCCGGCGAGGTCTTGAGATAGACGGTGGCAAAGAAGCCGGGCGTTGCGGCAACTCCGGTCATGCTTTCGGGACGAATGCCCGTGACATAGGGCTTGATGGCTGTGAACTCTTCGAGTTCGACACTCTCGATAAGCCTGAGTCCGGCTTCGCCTGAGGCGATCATCTGCAAATGGATGCGGGCGGTTCGGTCCTGCTGGCGGATGGCGACCAGTTTGTAATAGCCGCGCTCACCGGCTGTAACCGGGATCTCGACACCGGCCACGCCTTCTGCCCCTGATTCCCAATAGCCGCCGCTGATCACGAAAGTCGCCGTCACCGGCATTTCGTTGATCTCGTCCGCCATGACCGGCGCGGATAACAACAGCGAGACCAAAAGGGCGGAGCGGGTGAGAACCTTCATCGGGAACCTCAATCGGAAAACTGTTCGGCTATGATCCGGTCCGACCAAGAGCGGTCGGGATCCGACAGGATGCGCGCTGTCGTGTCTTCCGACTGTGCGATCTCTACCCGAAGAACCGATTTGACCTCGGTGTGATCGGCCACCGCATTGACCGGCCGCTTTTCCGGCTCCAGGACCTCCAGGACCACGGTCACCTTGTCAGGGAGAAGCGCTCCGCGCCAGCGCCGTGGCCGGAAGGCGCTGACAGGTGTGAGCGCCAGAAGCGGTGCCTCGAGCGGCAGGATCGGCCCATGGGCGGAGAGATTGTAGGCGGTTGACCCCACCGGTGTGGCCACCAACAGGCCGTCGCAGATCAGTTCTTCGAGCCGGACCTGTCCGTCGATCATGACCCGGAGCTTGGCTGCCTGGTAGGATTGCCGGAGCACCGAGACTTCGTTGATCGCCAATGCGAAGGAGACCGACCCGTCAGAATTGCTGGTGGTCATCTTCAGCGGATGAAAATTATTCTCGACGGCGGCCGAGATCCGCTCTGGAAGATTGTCGGTCGAATAGTCGTTCATCAGGAAGCCGACAGAGCCGCGGTTCATGCCGTAGATCAGCTTCCCGGTGTTCATCGTGTCGTGCAGCGTCTGCAGCATGAAGCCGTCGCCGCCGAGGGCCACGATTACGTCGGCCTCGGCTGGCTCGGTATGACCGTAGCGACGAATCAGTTCATTGCGCGAAGCCTGGGCTTCGTCCGTATTGGAGGCGATGAAGGCGAGCGACCGGAACGTGCGAGACATGGCGAGCCCTGATGAAATGTCGCCAAGTGGTACATGACATCTACCTGTAACCACAAGCCGTTTTGCCCCGGAATCGGTTCGGCACGCCGGTGGGCCAAGCATTTGGCCTCCGGTCGCTTATTCACCATTTCCGCTAACCCTCAGCCGATTTTTTGCTTTACCGCAAATCGATTTCCGCCTAAACACCCCGCACTGCCCTTGTAGCTCAGTTGGTAGAGCACCTGATTTGTAATCAGGGGGTCGCGGGTTCGAACCCTGCCGGGGGCACCACTTCTCACCTCATATTTTCGTTTTTCCCATTGTCCTGACAGGCACTTGTTTGGCATGGTCTCGGTCGACTGCGATGGAGATCCGATGCGCAAAACATTTCATGCCGGCCTGGCTTTGGCCGCGACTGCCTTGTTTCTGCTGCCGGCTAAGAGCCGGGCTGCCGACATCAAATATGCATGTGAAGACGGCACCGCGCTCACCGTTGCCTTCAACGATGCGCAGGCCGAGGTGACAATCCCTGACGGCACGAAGATTGCGCTGCCACAGCAGCAGGCGGCGAGCGGCTTCTGGTATTCGAATGGCCGCTACGAACTGCGCGGCAAGGGCGAGGAGTTCCGGTTTTCCATCGGCCGCATGGCGCCGGTCACGTGCCGTAATGCGGGCGAGGCGACGGGTCAGTTTGATCGTGCCACGCGCGCCGAGGTCGAACTCGCCGAGCAAGACACCGGCTTCGACATGAAGGGTAAGCTCACCTGCCTGCGCTATCCCAACTTCGCCTTGAAAGAACTCGATCTCGGCGAAAAGGGCGCAGCAGGGATCTACATCGCTTCGTCCGAAGGCCCCTGCCAGCTCAATCCGACCCTCGACCGCAAGATTGAAGACGACACGGCCGCTTATCTCTGGGGGGCTGTCGGTCCTTACGCCTTCTTCCGCGGTGCCGATGGCTTGAATGGCGGCCTGCCATTCGTGGTCTACGACGCCCGCACCGGTGCGAGACTGCTTGAGGATCTGATTGCCGGGGAGTTTGCGCTCTCCCTGGTCGGAGAGGAGCTTACCCTGCGCTATCGCCGCACCTATGCCGCCTCCTGTTCCCTGCTAGCAGCTCCGGAGAGCTGTGCTGCGGCCATCCGCCAGGAGCTTGGTCTTGCTGCCGATCGTCCCATGCCCGATTGCCGCCCCGCCTATCAGCCGGCGATCAATGCCGATCCCGACGCAGCCAAGGAGATAGAAGCCTGGCCGAGCGTCATCGACTATCCTGTCGAGCGCACGCTTTCCACATCCGAGACGTCCTTTGTCGCGGTCGATGGCGACCTTACCTGCCGTCCTTCCATGTGAAATCAAGGCCCGCCGTTTCGCGTTTAATCTTCTGCATCGAGGCGCACGGCATCCTGTATGTCGCGCAGCAGATCCGGCAGGGCGGCCTGGACGCGGTTCCAGCTCGGCATGAAGGGCGTGGCATTCGGATTGTCGAGGTAGACTTGTCCCGCCTCGATCAAATTCGCCGCAAAGAGCTCCACGGCCTGTTCCTCGCGATGTCGGTCGGTGGTAAGCCCGTTCATGCGAGCATCGTGATAATAGGTTTCCACCAGATCGAGGGCCGTCCTGTAATAGGTGGCCTTCAGCGTCCGGAAGGCGTCATTGCCAAATACGACGCCGTCGGTGGCAAGCTTGCGGTAAAGCGCCTTGGTGATGTCGATCGACATGCGTGACAGGCCCTTGGCAGCATCCTCGGGTGAGAGTGGCTGGTGCTTGTGGTCATAGGCATCGGCAATATCGACCTGGCAGATCGACTGGGTGGAATAGTTGCGCCACATCTCCGAGAGAACGCCGATTTCTAGTCCCCAATCCGAGGGTATGCGGATATCTGAGAGGATCTGGGTCTGCATGGCGAACTCGCCGGCGAGGGGATAACGGAACGCCTTGAGGAAGTCGATATAGGGGTGATGCCCGATCACCTTTTCAAGGCTGAGCAGCAGCGGCGTCACAAGCAGCCGGGTCACGCGGCCGTTGAGCGATCGGTCGGCGATGCGCGGATAATAGCCCTTGGAGAAGACGTAAGGGAAACGTGGATTGGCGACGGGATAGACGAGCCGTGCCAGCATGTCGCGCGAATAGGTGACGATATCGCAGTCGTGCAAGGCAACGACGCCGGCCTGCCGGGCGGCCAGCACATAACCCATGCAGAACCAGACATTGCGGCCCTTGCCGGGCTGGTCAGGTGAAAGGGCCTCGGCCTTGAGCTTGTCGTCGACGGCACGTAGCCGCGGGCCGTCATGCCAGAGAATCGTGTGCTTCTGCGGCAGCCGCGAGAAATATTGCTTTGCGTGGCGAAACTGCTCCTGATCGGCCTGGTCGAGACCGATGACGATCTCCGAAATATAGGGCGCCTGCGACAGTTCGGAGACGATGTGTTCGAGGGCAGGGGCCTCAAGTTCGGAATAGAGGGAGGGGAGGATCAGCGTGATCGGTCGCGAGGCGGAAAAGACGGTCAGCTCTTTCTCCATCCGCTCCAGCGATCGTTCCCTGAGATTGTGCAGGGTGGCAACCACGCCGTTCTGGTGAAAATCCGCCATGTCTAATCCTTTCGTGATGAAGCCGGTTGCGGCCGACTCAGAGAAACCCCGTGGCAACGAGTTGGTGGATCATGATGTTCCAGCCCGCCGGGCCGGTTTGTTCCGAGCGCAGGATAAAGCCCTGCTTCTCCCGCTCCGTGACGGGCAGGGGCTTGTGTGCTGGATTGGCGATGATGATGCCGCAATCGGCGGCTTCCAGCATCGCAAGATCGTTCGGCGCATCGCCCAGCGCGACTGTGTGGGTCATCTCGCCGCCGCTCAAGCGCTGATAATGGGCTACAACCTCGGCCATTCGCTCGGCCTTGGAAGTCTTGGGCATCAGCGTGAAGAAGCGCCCGCCCTGGACGGCGGTAAATCCTCGCGTGTCAAGCAGCGCGATGAACGCCTCCTTTTGCATCTCGCTGCCGGTAAAGCGTCCGGGCTCGGAAAAGTGTCGCTGACGAGCAAGTTCGGCTGCCGGCAATGGTAGCCCTGTCTCAGCGGCGACCCGCGCACCATCCCAGTCGCCAAAGCCTTCGAAGCAGGCGGCGAGCTCCTTAGGTAATTCCCTAAGAAAAGAACGTAGGTCGCTGTAAGGACTCTGTAAATGTCCCTTCGGAAAGGCTGTTTCCATTTCGAGACCGACGACGCCCGCGCCGTTTTCGACGATCATCGGATAGGCAATACCGATTGCATCGGCGATCGGCCGCATCTCTGCCTCTGTCTTGCTGCTGGCGAGAATGACGGGAATGCCGCGTGACGCCAGAAGGTCAAGCGCCGGCCGCGCCGCCTCGAAGGAATAGCTGTCGTGATCGAGCAGCGTTCCGTCGAGATCGGTGAAGATGAGCTTCATCAGGCCTTCGCCGCGAGATGCTGGCGTGAGGCGTAAAGCGCAATCGCCGCGGCATTTGAGACGTTCAGCGACTTGATCGCGCCGGGCATGTCGAGGCGGGCGAGAGCGGATACCGTTTCACGCGTCTTTTGACGCAACCCCTTGCCTTCGGAACCAAGCACCAGAGCGATCCGATCGCCGGTCAGCGTCTGCTCCATCGGCGCCGGTCCTTCCGAATCCAGACCGACGGAGAAGAAGCCGAGCTTGTGCAGCTCACCCAGCGCATCCGCGAGATTGGTCACCTGGATATAGGGGATGAGTTCCAGTGCACCGGAGGCCGACTTCGCCAGCACGCCCGATTCCGTCGGGCTGTGCCGCTGTGTGGTGATGACGGCACCAGCATTGAAGGCGACCGCCGAGCGCATGATCGCGCCGACATTGTGCGGGTCGGTCACCTGGTCCAGCACAAGGATCAGCGGGCTGTCCTTCAGTGCTTCCAGTCGTCTCGGCGGGAGTGGGCGGGTTTCCAGCATGACCCCCTGATGGATCGCTTCGGGACCGAGGATTTTATCGAGGTCCTGAGGCGTCACCGTCTCGAAGGGAATGCCCAGGTTTTCCACAGAGGAGATCTCGAGTCTGACGAGAGCATTCTGAGTCGCCGAAAGCTTGATCAGCTTGCGCTCGGGATTGTCGAGGGCTGCGCGCACGGTATGCAGTCCGTAGAGCAGGACCTGTTCGGGTGCGAGCTTCGGCGGCGTCCAGTCGGCATTGCTCTTGCGCGGCTTTTGCGGCCCAGGCGTCGGGATTTCCCCCCGTTCACGCTTGGCATCGCGCACCTGGCGGCGCAGCGTAGCATAATGGGTGTCGCGGGCGGTTTTTTCGGTTTTCGGATCTTTGGCCATGCGCTCTTATAGCGGCGGGCTGGGGGCGGGCATAGACCCAGGTAGAAAATCCCCTGTGCGTCTGGGCATGTGTCTGGCCTCTGAAACTTTTCGGAATTTTTCGTCAAACTTCGTGTTGACATGAGCCGGTTGGGCCGTCATATACCCGCCGCAGATCAGGGGGCGACGCACTCTGGTCTGGACTAGAAAGCTTGGTCGCCAGATCCGGACGAAAGAATGGAGAGATGCCCGAGTGGTTAAAGGGGACGGACTGTAAATCCGTTGGCTCAGCCTACGTTGGTTCAAATCCAACTCTCTCCACCATTCGTCCTCGGATCTGAAAATGCGGGTATAGCTCAATGGTAGAGCAGCAGCCTTCCAAGCTGAATACACGGGTTCGATTCCCGTTACCCGCTCCAGACACCTTCCGATCGTAACATGCGAATTTCACACGGTTTTCCGATGTTGCCTCGCCTAGCGTGAAGTGCTTTGCGCTGCTGCAGGATTACGCTGTGGAAACCGTGCGTTTCGGCCTCCGGAAGGCTTGTCATTTAACGCTTGCGCATTGCGCATGAAAGCCTTAAACGGCGGGACCAAACCGGTTCGCCGGGGCAACCCCGTTTCGTTCACAGGAAGCATTCAAATGGCAAAGAGTAAGTTTGAGCGCAACAAGCCGCACGTCAACATCGGCACGATCGGCCACGTCGACCACGGCAAGACGTCTCTGACGGCAGCGATCACCAAGTATTTCGGTGAGTTCAAGGCCTATGACCAGATCGACGCCGCTCCGGAAGAAAAGGCGCGCGGCATCACCATCTCGACGGCGCACGTCGAGTATGAGACGCCGAACCGCCACTACGCGCACGTCGACTGCCCCGGCCACGCCGACTACGTCAAGAACATGATCACCGGTGCAGCGCAGATGGACGGCGCGATCCTGGTTTGCTCGGCAGCCGACGGCCCGATGCCGCAGACCCGCGAGCACATCCTGCTTGCCCGTCAGGTTGGCGTTCCCGCGATCGTCGTCTTCCTCAACAAGGTTGACCAGGTCGATGACGCCGAGCTTCTCGAGCTCGTCGAACTCGAAGTTCGCGAACTTCTGTCGTCCTACGACTTCCCCGGCGACGACATCCCTGTCGTCAAGGGTTCGGCTCTGGCCGCTCTGGAAGACTCGAACAAGGAAATCGGCGAGAACGCCATCCGCAAGCTGATGGAAGAAGTCGACGCCTACATCCCGACGCCTGAGCGTCCGATCGACCAGCCGTTCCTGATGCCGATCGAAGACGTGTTCTCGATCTCTGGCCGTGGTACGGTTGTGACGGGTCGCGTTGAGCGCGGTATTGTCAAGGTCGGCGAAGAAATCGAAATCGTCGGTATCCGTCCGACGACGAAGACGACCTGCACGGGCGTTGAAATGTTCCGCAAGCTGCTCGACCAGGGCCAGGCGGGCGACAACATCGGTGCGCTTCTGCGCGGTGTGAACCGTGACGGCGTCGAGCGTGGTCAGATCCTGTGCAAGCCGGGTTCGGTCAAGCCGCACAAGAAGTTCATGGCTGAAGCCTACATCCTGACGAAGGAAGAGGGCGGCCGTCATACGCCGTTCTTCACCAACTATCGTCCGCAGTTCTACTTCCGCACGACGGACGTGACCGGCATCGTGTCGCTTCCAGAAGGCACGGAAATGGTTATGCCTGGCGACAACGTCACGGTTGAAGTCGAGCTGATCGTTCCGATCGCGATGGAAGAAAAGCTGCGCTTCGCGATCCGCGAAGGCGGCCGCACCGTCGGCGCCGGCATCGTCGCTTCGATCATCGAGTAATCGGTGATCTGATCGACAAGATCAAAAAGGGCCTCGCTGGAAACAGCGGGGCCTTTTCCGTTATGTATTACCTTATGCTCGTCACGCCTCAGCAGACCGATGTGATCCGAAGCTTCCGGCACGAGATGAGGCTGGCGGGATGCTAGGGTGCGTGTTTCGAGGTCGCTTGCTTTATCGAACACCTGTTTGGCTGGCGCCGCATTGATGGTGTGTATGAGTTGCCCGACGGACGCCCGATCTTTCTGCACTCATGGAACATCATGTCGGACGGCACTCTGGTGGATGGTACCGCGGATCAATTCGGGGAGGGCCGTGACGTCGCGGTCCATCCGTGCGGCAGCACTGAACACTTGCGATATAGAGATAGATACACCGCGGCTCACAACCCCTTGAAAACGCCCTGGCTCGCTACGCAGCCCTATATCGGTGTACCCGATCAGACTTTCTGGGGTGTCGAGGAAGCCCGCACAGCTCTGGCTCCAGGGTGGTGGCTATCGGAGCCTCAGCCCTACGTCGCATAGTTCAAGAGTGGCGCGACCATGTATCCGATGTTCAGGACAATGCGAGAGCGCTACCGCCAGCGTGGCTATGAAACTGCGAGTCTGGAATGAGGGGTATCAAGCCCGCTGCAGCAACTGCTCTTCGGCAAGCCGTAGAAGATCCGTCACCAGATAGCCGTTGATCGTAAGGCCCGTGAGATCGCATTCGGCGATCGACGTGCCGGCGAGGCTGGCGAATCGGATGGTGCTGCCGTTGAGGTCGACATGGGTGAGGTTTGCTGCGTGCATCACCACATTTTCCATAACCGCGGCATTCATCGCCACGTTGCGGATCACCATCTGCTCGGCATTGGCATCGGTGATCAGGCTCCGTCCAAGGTCCACATTGCTGAACACGGCTTCCTTGAGCGAGACATCGCTGAAGCGGGCTTCCGACAGATCGGCATCGTCGAACTCGGAACCGGGCAGGGCGGCATTGCTGATACGGATCATGGCTGTCCTCCGCGAGGGCTTAAGCGCAAGTATCAGCGAAAGCCGAGAACATGGCAAGCGGGCGCCCGGCGCGCCAGCTTGGGCCGCTAATGTCGGGAATCCCCTGACATTCTCCCTGCATGGCTTCCATGCACGTCAGCTACTTCTCGGCTTATTCTCGCTCGGTTAGTTCTGAAGCCATTGTGATTCGCCCCGGCCTGCCTTTGGTTGCGCCCCAAATTTCGGACGAACTGCCGATGGCTCGCTCACCTTTTGCTACCTGGTTGCTGCTTGCGCTGCCGCTCTGGTCCTGGACGGCTGCAGCCGAGGAAGGCCCATTTCTATGGAATGCCACGGGCTCTGCCGATGATCTTGGTATCCGCACCGGTATCGCCCTCGATATGCCCGGGCGACCTCGGCTCGGGGCCGAATCGAATCTCCGCCGCGCCACTCCCAGCAATTCGGGCACGTCTCATCCGCCCATGCGACTTTGGGGCGAGGTTGATCTGCGCAAGACTGCGGCAAGCCCGGCTTCGGTCGGCCTGACGGTCGATCTCGTGAGCGGTGCAGCTCGCGCAGCGCTCCGCCAGTCCCGCGCTCTCGTCGGCGAGGGCCCGGCGACGCTCTCGCTCGACCGCGCACTGGAGGCGGGACGCCGCCGTGATGGCGACGCGGCGTTTGTCGCGCGCCAGAATCTCCGGATTTTTCTCAGCGGGATAGACACCACCGTGACCGGTGGTGTGGTGATGGACAGCGCAGCACCCTCTCATGCCGAACTGGCTGTCGAGAAGCGCCTGCCGCCCGGCATCAAGCTGCGCGCCGTCATTTCCGATATCGCGCACCAACCTGCAGCACGGTTCAACGCGCGGTTTGAGCGGCAGTGGTGAGCGATGCCATTGACCGCAATGTGAAAAGCAGAAAAAGGCACTTGCCAATCCGGCGCGCCCGCCTTAAAGGGTGCTCCATGCCTCGGGCGGGAGCGTTCCGGTCCGATGTAAGGCTTAGGGGTATAGCTCAGTTGGTAGAGCGGCGGTCTCCAAAACCGCAGGTCGTCGGTTCAAGCCCGGCTGCCCCTGCCAAGTCGCACGGCGCGCATCATGCTGCGACGAGCATAAGGATCTGGCAAAGCCGAAAGAGTGCTGGAGACAATTTCCTCTTGTGAAAAGGGGATTCGGTCTCTATGTAGGGTTCAAACAGACACGCGGTGCGTGGGGCTGACGAAGGTCGGCTTTACGCGCCGTAAATGCGTGGGCAATAAATGGCATCCAAGGGTAATCCATTCGCGTTTCTGCAGCAGGTTCGCTCCGAGACGTCCAAGGTGACGTGGCCCTCGCGTCGCGAGACCACGATTTCTACGCTCATGGTCCTGGCGATGGTGTTTTTCGCTGCGCTGTTTTTCTTCGGCGCGGACCAGCTGATCAGCTGGTTGCTCGGCCTTGTGCTGAGCGTCGGCAATTAATCGGGCGGAGACGAACATGGCGGCACGTTGGTACATCGTCCACGCGTATTCTAATTTTGAGAAGAAGGTCGCGGAAGACATCGAGAACAAGGCCAAGCAGAAGGGTCTTGATCATCTCTTCGAAAAGATCCTCGTTCCGACCGAAAAGGTCGTCGAGGTTCGTCGCGGCCGCAAGGTGGATAGCGAGCGCAAGTTCTTCCCGGGCTACGTCATGGTGCGGGCGAACCTGACCGACGAAGCCTACCACCTGATCAAGAATACCCCGAAGGTCACGGGTTTCCTCGGTTCCGACAACAAGCCTGTTCCGATCCCGGATTTCGAGGCTGAGCGCATCCTGGGTCAGGTCCAGGAAGGCGTCGAGCGTCCGAAGTCCTCCGTGTCCTTCGAAATCGGCGAACAGGTTCGCGTCTCCGACGGTCCTTTCGCCTCCTTCAACGGGATCGTCCAGGACGTGGACGAAGAGCGCTCGCGCCTCAAGGTCGAGGTCTCGATCTTCGGTCGCGCGACCCCCGTCGAACTCGAATACGGTCAGGTCGAAAAGGTCTGATCGGAGTAGGGGAGGTAACGCCCCGACCCGCGTGGGAGGATGGCGGTCTCTTAAGCCGGGCCGTCCAGACGCACCACGCAACCGCAGCCGCCGACTTAAAGTTGGCAAAATGGATCGGGAAACCGGTCTGAAATGAAAGGCAGAGAGTAATGGCTAAGAAAGTTGCAGGCCAGCTCAAGCTCCAGGTCAAGGCAGGATCGGCGAACCCGTCCCCGCCGATCGGCCCGGCCCTTGGTCAGCGTGGCATTAACATCATGGAATTCTGCAAGGCGTTCAATGCCGCCACGCAGGAAATGGAAAAGGGTATGCCGATCCCGGTCGTCATCACCTATTACCAGGACAAGTCCTTCACCTTCGCAATGAAGCAGCCGCCGGTTACCTACTGGCTGAAGAAGGAAGCAAAGATCACCTCTGGCTCGAAGACTCCGGGCAAGGGTGCGAAGGTCGGTACGATTACCAAGGCGCAGGTCCGCGCAATTGCCGAAGGCAAGATGAAGGATCTGAACGCCGCCGACATCGAAGGCGCAATGCTGATGGTTGAGGGCTCTGCCCGCTCCATGGGCCTGGAAGTGGTAGGTTGATCATGGCCAAGGTAGCAAAGCGTATTCAGAAGATCCGCGAAGGCGTTGACCCGACCAAGCTGGTCGCATTGTCTGATGCCATCTCGATGGTCAAGGAACGTGCCGTCGCCAAGTTCGACGAAACGATCGAAATCGCCATGAACCTCGGCGTCGACCCGCGCCACGCAGACCAGATGGTCCGCGGCGTGGTCAATCTGCCGAACGGTACCGGCCGTGACGTTCGCGTTGCCGTCTTCGCACGTGGCGCCAAGGCTGATGAAGCCAAGGCCGCTGGTGCCGACATCGTCGGCGCCGAAGACCTGCTCGAAATCGTCCAGGGTGGCAAGATCGACTTCGATCGCTGCATCGCGACCCCGGACATGATGCCGCTCGTCGGCCGTCTCGGTAAGGTTCTTGGGCCCCGTGGCATGATGCCGAACCCGAAGGTCGGTACGGTGACCATGGACGTCGCTGGTGCCGTTAAGGCTTCCAAGGGCGGTGCCGTTGAGTTCCGCGTCGAAAAGGCTGGTATCGTCCATGCCGGCATCGGCAAGGCTTCCTTCGACGCCAAGGCGCTCGAAGAAAACATCAAGGCCTTCGCTGACGCCGTCGTCAAGGCTAAGCCGGCTGGCGCGAAGGGCAACTATGTCAAGCGCGTAGCGATCTCCTCGACCATGGGTCCGGGCGTCAAGATCGATCCGTCGACGGTTTCGGTCTGATTTTGAATTCGGCCGGGGCGTCAGGCTTCGGTCCACCAAGTTTCCGGCCTTTCGGGGCCGGAAATGTCTGGTTCTAAAGACCAGACACTCCTGTCCGAGATTGTGGGTGGCCAACAGGCCTTAATGATTGCCCTCATGAGACGGGTAAGATCCGTATTTAAACGTCTGATGACGTCTTGAAGTTCGGTTCGAGCCTTATTCGCCTTGTGCCTGGAGCGTGCTCCAAGCAGAGGGGACAGGATCCTCAAGCGTCGCTCGGGGTCCGACATGTTTGGACCCCTTGAGGCAAAGGCAAACCCGGTGGGGCCTGCAGGATTGCGGTCCCATCAACTGGAGACAGACAGTGGAAAGAGCGGAAAAACGCGAATTCGTCACAGAACTGAACGAAGTCTTCAAGGCTTCCGGTTCGGTTGTTGTGGCCCACTATGCTGGTGTCACGGTTGCGCAGATGAACGATTTTCGTTCGAAGATGCGCGCTGCTGGCGGCACCGTCAAAGTCGCGAAGAACCGCCTGGCCAAGATCGCTCTTCAGGGCACGGAAGCCGAAGGGATGACAAATCTCTTCAAGGGTCAGACGCTGATTGCATACAGCACTGATCCGATCGTGGCTCCCAAGGTCGTCGTGGATTTCGCCAAGACCAACGACAAGATCGTTGTTCTGGGCGGCGCCATGGGCACGACCACGCTGAACGCCGAAGCAGTCAAGTCGCTCGCGACCCTGCCTTCGCTCGACGAACTGCGCGCAAAGCTGCTGGGTATGATTCAGACCCCGGCAACTCGTATCGCAGGCGTCGTACAGGCCCCGGCTTCGCAGCTGGCGCGCGTTTTTGCGGCCTACGCAAAGAAGGACGAAGCCGCGTAAGGCGGTTTTTCGCTGTTCATACCCTAACCCGTTCGCTTCGAACCGAACATCTATTAAGGAACTACTACAATGGCTGATCTCGCAAAGATCGTTGAAGACCTCTCCTCGCTGACCGTCCTGGAAGCTGCAGAGCTTTCCAAGATGCTCGAAGAAAAGTGGGGCGTTTCTGCTGCTGCTCCCGTAGCTGTTGCTGCTGCTGGCGGTGGCGCTGCTCCGGCTGCTGCTGAAGAAGAAAAGACCGAGTTCGACGTTATCCTGGTTGACGCTGGCGCCAACAAGATCAACGTCATCAAGGAAGTCCGCGGCATCACCGGCCTCGGCCTCAAGGAAGCTAAGGACCTCGTCGAAGGCGCTCCGAAGCCGGTCAAGGAAGCCGTTTCGAAGGCTGAAGCTGCCGACCTCAAGAAGAAGCTTGAAGACGCCGGCGCTAAGGTCGACGTTAAGTAATATCGGAATGCGGCGGGGGAAGTTTCTTCTCCCGCCCGTTTCCTCCGAACATATTACCCAGGAACCGTATGAAAACGGTTCCTGGGTAATGGGTTCTCAAGAGGATGGTCTTGACCCGCGCGCCCGGCAAACCGGCCGGCCGTCCGGATCTCGAGACGAGATTGAGCGATCCATTTTTTGACGGAGCCGCCTGGCCAGCGGTCACCGTCTGTTGCAGGCCCGGGTGCAAACTGACAAGGAGCGACGATGGCTCAGACCCTTACCTTTAACGGTCGCAGGCGCGTACGCAAGTTTTTCGGAAAAATTCCAGAAGTCGCAGAAATGCCGAACCTCATCGAGGTTCAGAAGGCATCTTATGACCAGTTCCTCATGGTTGACGAGCCCAAGGGTGGCCGTCCCGACGAGGGGCTCAATGCCGTTTTCAAGTCCGTATTCCCGATCACCGATTTCTCCGGTGCATCGATGCTGGAATTCGTCTCCTACGAATTCGAGCCGCCGAAGTTCGACGTTGATGAATGCCGTCAGCGCGACCTGACCTATGCCGCACCGCTGAAAGTCACGCTTCGCCTGATCGTGTTCGATATTGACGAGGATACGGGCGCACGCTCGATCAAGGACATCAAGGAGCAGTCCGTCTACATGGGCGACATGCCGCTCATGACGAACAACGGTACCTTCATCGTCAACGGTACTGAGCGCGTCATCGTCTCCCAGATGCACCGTTCGCCGGGCGTGTTCTTTGACCATGACAAGGGCAAGTCCCACTCGTCTGGCAAGCTGTTGTTTGCTGCGCGTGTCATTCCCTATCGTGGTTCCTGGCTCGACATCGAATTCGACGCCAAGGACATCGTCCACGCCCGTATCGACCGTCGCCGCAAGATCCCCGTGACCTCGCTGCTCATGGCGCTTGGCATGGACGGCGAAGAAATCCTGTCGACCTTCTACTCGAAGTCTGTCTACGAGCGTGACGGCAAGGGCTGGCGTTTCCCGTTCAATCCTGAAACCCTCAAGGGTGCGAAGGCGCTCTCCGACCTCGTCGACGCCGACAGCGGCGAAGTCGTCGTCGAAGGCGGCAAGAAGCTTACCCCGCGTCTTCTGCGTCAGTTGACAGACAAGGGCGTGAAGTTCCTGAAGGCTTCGGACGAAGACCTGTTCGGCAACTACCTGGCCGAAGATCTGGTCAACATGTCGACCGGTGAAATCTACATGGAAGCCGGCGCGGAGATCGACGAGAAGACTCTCCCGCAGATCCTCGAGTCTGGTTTCGAAGAAATCCCGGTTCTCGGCATCGACCACATCAATGTCGGCGCCTACATCCGCAATACGCTGGCCGCTGACAAGAACGAGAACCGTCAGGACGCTCTCTTCGACATCTACCGCGTCATGCGCCCGGGCGAGCCGCCGACCATGGACTCGGCAGAAGCCATGTTCCAGTCGCTGTTCTTCGACGCCGAGCGTTACGACCTGTCGGCCGTCGGTCGCGTCAAGATGAACATGCGTCTCGACCTCGACTGCCCGGATACCGTCCGCGTTCTGCGCAAGGACGACATCCTTGCCGTGGTCAAGATGCTGGTCGAGCTGCGTGACGGCAAGGGCGAGATCGACGACATCGACAACCTCGGTAACCGTCGCGTTCGTTCCGTCGGCGAACTGATGGAAAACCAGTACCGTCTTGGCCTGCTCCGCATGGAGCGCGCGATCAAGGAACGCATGTCGTCGATCGAAATCGACACCGTCATGCCGCAGGACCTGATCAACGCCAAGCCGGCTGCCGCTGCTGTTCGCGAATTCTTCGGCTCCTCGCAGCTGTCGCAGTTCATGGACCAGGTGAACCCGCTTTCGGAAATCACCCACAAGCGCCGTCTTTCGGCTCTTGGACCGGGTGGTCTGACCCGCGAGCGCGCAGGCTTCGAAGTCCGCGACGTTCACCCGACCCATTATGGCCGTATCTGCCCGATTGAAACACCTGAGGGACCGAACATCGGTCTGATCAACTCGCTCGCAACCTTCGCCCGCGTCAACAAGTACGGCTTCATCGAAAGCCCGTACCGAAAGATCGTCGATGGCAAGGTCACGACTGAAGTGGTCTATCTGTCGGCCATGGAAGAAGCCAAGTACTACGTGGCCCAGGCCAACTCCGAGCTGACGGCCGATGGCCAGTTCGTCGAAGAGTTCGTCGTCTGCCGTCACGCTGGCGAAGTCATGCTGTCCCCGCGCGACACCATCAACCTGATGGACGTCTCGCCGAAGCAGCTGGTTTCGGTTGCGGCCGCTCTCATTCCGTTCCTCGAAAACGACGACGCCAACCGCGCTCTCATGGGCTCGAATATGCAGCGTCAGGCCGTGCCGCTTCTGCGTGCCGAAGCCCCCTTCGTCGGAACCGGCATGGAGCCGATCGTTGCCCGTGACTCCGGCGCTGCCATCGGTGCCCGTCGCGGCGGCGTTGTCGACCAGGTCGACGCGACCCGTATCGTTATCCGCGCCACCGAAGACCTCGATCCGTCGAAGTCCGGCGTCGATATCTATCGCCTGCAGAAGTTCCAGCGCTCCAACCAGAACACCTGCGTCAACCAGCGTCCGCTGGTGACCGTTGGCGACATCGTCAACAAGGGTGACATCATCGCGGACGGTCCGTCGACCGACCTCGGCGATCTGGCGCTCGGCCGCAACGCGCTCGTCGCGTTCATGCCGTGGAACGGCTACAACTACGAAGACTCGATCCTGATGTCCGAGCGCATCGTCGCTGAAGACGTCTTCACCTCGATCCACATCGAGGAGTTCGAAGTCATGGCCCGCGACACCAAGCTTGGTCCGGAAGAAATCACGCGCGACATTCCGAACGTCTCGGAAGAAGCGCTGAAGAACCTTGACGAAGCCGGTATCGTCTACATCGGTGCAGAAGTCGCTCCTGGTGACATTCTCGTTGGCAAGATCACTCCGAAGGGCGAAAGCCCGATGACGCCGGAAGAAAAGCTTCTGCGCGCCATCTTCGGTGAAAAGGCCTCCGACGTCCGTGATACGTCCATGCGCATGCCGCCTGGCACCTTCGGCACGATCGTCGAAGTGCGCGTCTTCAACCGCCACGGCGTTGAAAAGGACGAGCGTGCGATGGCCATCGAGCGCGAGGAAATCGAACGCCTCGCCAAGGACCGCGACGACGAACAGGCGATCCTCGACCGTAACGTCTATGGTCGTCTGATCGACATGCTGCGTGGCCAGATCTCGATTGCCGGTCCGAAGGGCTTCAAGAAGGGCGTCGAGCTCACCAACGCCGTCGTCTCCGAATATCCCCGCTCGCAGTGGTGGATGTTCGCAGTCGAAGACGAAAAGGTGCAGGGCGAACTCGAAGCGCTCCGCGGCCAGTACGATGAATCCAAGTCGCGCCTCGAACAGCGCTTCATGGACAAGGTCGAAAAGGTCCAGCGCGGCGATGAAATGCCCCCGGGCGTCATGAAGATGGTCAAGGTCTTCGTTGCTGTGAAGCGCAAGATCCAGCCAGGCGACAAGATGGCCGGCCGTCACGGCAACAAGGGTGTTGTCTCGCGCATCGTTCCGGTCGAGGACATGCCGTTCCTCGAAGACGGTACGCATGTCGACATCGTCTTGAACCCGCTCGGCGTTCCCTCGCGTATGAACGTCGGTCAGATCCTTGAAACCCACCTTGCCTGGGCCTGCGCCGGCATGGGCAAGAAGATCGGCCAGATGCTGGAGGACTATCGCAAGCACCTCGACATCTCCGATCTGCGCAAGGAACTGACGGAGATCTACGAGTCGGAAGCCCATGACGAAGTGAAGCACTTCGACGACGACGCACTCGTCAAGCTCGCCGAAGAAGCCAAGCGCGGCGTATCCATCGCCACGCCGGTCTTCGACGGTGCGCATGAAAGCGACGTCTCCGAGATGCTGACGCGTGCGGGTCTTAACCCGTCGGGTCAGTCGACCTTGTACGATGGTCGTACCGGTGAAGCCTTCGACCGTCAGGTCACCGTCGGCTACATGTACATGATCAAGCTGAACCACCTGGTCGACGACAAGATCCACGCTCGTTCGATCGGCCCGTACTCGCTCGTCACCCAGCAGCCGCTCGGTGGTAAGGCGCAGTTCGGCGGTCAGCGCTTCGGGGAAATGGAAGTCTGGGCACTCGAAGCCTATGGCGCGGCCTACACCCTGCAGGAAATGCTGACGGTGAAGTCGGACGACGTGGCCGGCCGTACCAAGGTCTACGAGGCAATTGTCCGTGGCGACGATACCTTCGAGGCCGGGATTCCGGAAAGCTTCAACGTTCTCGTCAAGGAAATGCGCTCTCTCGGCCTTTCCGTCGAACTCGAGAACTCCAAGCTCCTGCCGGAAGACGGCCAGCTGCCCGACGCAGCCGAGTAAGTTTGACAAGGCGTGCGTGGCCCAAGATCGCCGCGCACGCCATTCCCTGATCGCCCCGAAGGCCAATATCGGGACGGGAAGGGGAGTTTCGCCGCATTTCGCGGTTATTGTCATTTCAGGGTCGGGTGCGGCATCCCGGGAATTCGCCGCCACCGTGACCCAATCGAGGGCTTTTTAGCCCCATCAAGGAGACAGGCATGAACCAAGAGGTCATGAACCTTTTCAACCCGACAGTGCCGGCTCAGCACTTCGATTCCATCCGGATCTCGATCGCGAGCCCGGAAAAGATCCTGTCGTGGTCCTACGGCGAGATCAAGAAGCCGGAAACCATCAACTACCGTACGTTCAAGCCGGAGCGTGACGGTCTCTTCTGCGCGCGTATCTTCGGACCGATCAAGGATTACGAATGCCTGTGCGGCAAGTACAAGCGCATGAAGTACAAGGGCATTATCTGCGAAAAGTGCGGCGTTGAAGTCACGCTGTCGCGCGTTCGCCGCGAGCGCATGGGCCACATCGAGCTCGCAGCCCCCGTCGCCCACATCTGGTTCCTGAAGTCGCTGCCGTCGCGTATCTCCACGCTTCTGGACATGACGCTGAAGGATGTCGAGCGCGTTCTCTACTTCGAAAACTACATCGTGACCGAGCCGGGCCTGACCTCGCTCAAGGAAAACCAGCTGCTCTCCGAAGAAGAGTACATGATGGCCGTCGACGAGTTCGGCGAAGACCAGTTCACCGCCATGATCGGCGCTGAAGCCATCTACGAGATGCTGGCCTCGATGAACCTCGAGAAGATCGCTGGCGATCTGCGCGCTGACCTTGCTGAGACCACCTCGGATCTCAAGCAGAAGAAGCTGATGAAGCGCCTGAAGATCGTCGAGAACTTCATGGAGAGCGGCAACCGTCCGGAATGGATGATCATGAAGGTCGTTCCGGTCATCCCGCCGGACCTGCGCCCGCTGGTCCCGCTCGATGGCGGCCGTTTCGCGACGTCCGACCTGAACGATCTCTATCGTCGCGTCATCAACCGTAACAACCGTCTGAAGCGCCTGATCGAACTGCGCGCACCGGGCATCATCATCCGCAACGAAAAGCGCATGCTGCAGGAATCTGTGGACGCGCTGTTCGACAACGGTCGCCGTGGCCGCGTCATCACCGGCGCCAACAAGCGTCCGCTGAAGTCGCTGTCCGACATGCTCAAGGGCAAGCAGGGCCGCTTCCGTCAGAACCTGCTCGGCAAGCGCGTCGACTATTCCGGCCGTTCGGTCATCGTGACTGGTCCGGAACTGAAGCTGCATCAGTGCGGCCTGCCGAAGAAGATGGCGCTCGAACTGTTCAAGCCGTTCATCTACGCCCGCCTCGACGCCAAGGGTTACTCCTCGACCGTCAAGCAGGCCAAGAAGCTGGTTGAAAAGGAAAAGCCCGAAGTTTGGGATATCCTCGACGAGGTCATCCGCGAGCATCCGGTTCTCTTGAACCGCGCACCGACGCTGCACCGCCTGGGCATCCAGGCCTTCGAACCGATCTTGGTCGAAGGCAAGGCCATCCAGCTGCACCCGCTCGTCTGCACGGCCTTCAACGCGGACTTCGACGGTGACCAGATGGCCGTTCACGTGCCGCTGTCGCTCGAAGCTCAGCTCGAAGCCCGCGTCCTGATGATGTCGACGAACAACATCCTGCACCCGGCCAATGGTCAGCCGATCATCGTTCCGTCGCAGGACATGGTTCTCGGCCTCTATTACCTGTCGATCCAGAACCAGAATGAGCCGGGCGAAGGCATGGCCTTCTCAGACATGGGCGAACTGCACCATGCTCTGGAAAACAAGGTCGTCACGCTGCACGCCAAGATCCGTGGCCGCTTCAAGACCGTCGACGCCGAGGGCAACCCGGTTTCGAAGATCTATGAAACCACGCCCGGTCGCATGATCATCGGCGAACTTCTGCCGAAGAACGTCAACGTGCCCTTCGATATCTGCAACCAGGAAATGACCAAGAAGAACATCTCCAAGATGATCGACACGGTCTACCGCCATTGCGGCCAGAAGGACACGGTCATCTTCTGCGACCGCATCATGCAGCTCGGCTTCACCCACGCCTGCAAGGCTGGCATCTCGTTCGGCAAGGACGACATGATCATCCCGGAAACCAAGGCGAAGATCGTTGGCGACACCGAAACGCTGGTCAAGGAATACGAGCAGCAGTACAACGACGGCCTGATCACTCAGGGCGAGAAGTACAACAAGGTCGTCGACGCCTGGGGCAAGGCCACTGAAAAGGTCGCCGAAGACATGATGGCCCGCATTAAGGCTGTCGAGTTCGATCCGGAAACCAACCGCCAGAAGCCGATGAACGCCATCTACATGATGTCGCACTCGGGTGCGCGTGGTTCACCGAACCAGATGCGTCAGCTGGGCGGCATGCGCGGCCTCATGGCCAAGCCGTCGGGCGAAATCATCGAGACGCCGATCATCTCGAACTTCAAGGAAGGTCTGACCGTTAACGAGTACTTCAACTCGACCCACGGTGCCCGTAAGGGCCTCGCAGACACCGCTCTGAAGACCGCGAACTCCGGTTACCTGACCCGTCGTCTCGTTGACGTGGCCCAGGATTGCATCGTCAACATGGTCGATTGCGGCACCGACAAGGGCCTGACCATGACGGCGATCGTTGACGCCGGTCAGGTCGTTGCTTCCATCGGCGCCCGCGTTCTCGGTCGTACGGCTCTCGACGACATCGATCATCCTGTTACGGGTGAGCGCATCGTCGATGCCGGCAAGATGATCCTGGAACCCGATGTCATCGAGATCGAGAAGGCTGGTATCCAGTCGATCCGCATCCGTTCGGCCCTGACCTGCGAAGTTCAGACCGGCGTCTGCTCGATCTGCTACGGCCGCGACCTTGCACGCGGTACGCCCGTCAACATGGGCGAGGCCGTTGGCGTCATCGCCGCACAGTCGATCGGCGAGCCGGGTACCCAGCTCACCATGCGTACCTTCCACTTGGGCGGTACCGCGACCGTGGTCGACCAGTCGTTCCTGGAAGCCTCGTACGAAGGTACGGTGCAGATCAAGAACCGCAACATGCTGCGCAATTCCGATGGCACCCTGATCGCCATGGGCCGCAGCATGGCCGTGATGATCCTCGACGAACGTGGTGTCGAGCGGTCCTCACAGCGCGTGGCTTACGGTTCGAAGGTCTTCGTGGATGACGGCGACAAGGTGAAGCGCGGCCAGCGTCTGGCCGAGTGGGATCCGTACACACGCCCGATCATGACGGAAGTCGAAGGTATCGTGCATTTCGAGGACGTCGTCGACGGTATCTCGGTGCTCGAAGCCACCGACGAGTCGACCGGCATCACCAAGCGTCAGGTTATCGACTGGCGTTCTACTCCGCGCGGTTCGGACCTGAAGCCTGCCATCGTCATCAAGGATGCCAGCGGCAATGTCCTGAAGGTGGCCCGTGGCGGTGAAGCCCGGTTCCAGCTCTCGGTCGACGCGATCCTGTCCGTCGAGCCTGGTCAGAAGGTTTCCCAGGGTGACGTGCTTGCGCGTTCGCCGCTGGAAAGCGCCAAGACCAAGGACATCACCGGTGGTCTGCCGCGCGTTGCCGAACTGTTCGAAGCCCGTCGTCCGAAGGACCACGCCATCATCGCTGAGATCGATGGTACGATCCGCCTCGGCCGCGACTACAAGAACAAGCGTCGCGTCATCATCGAGCCGGCTGAAGACGGTGTCGAGCCTGTCGAATACCTGATCCCGAAGGGCAAGCCCTTCCACCTTCAGGAAGGCGACTATATCGAAAAGGGTGACTACATCCTCGACGGTAACCCGGCTCCGCACGACATCCTGGCGATCAAGGGCGTCGAGGCACTCGCCTCGTACCTGGTCAACGAAATCCAGGAAGTCTACCGTCTGCAGGGCGTTGTGATCAACGACAAGCACATCGAGGTGATCGTTCGCCAGATGCTGCAGAAGGTTGAAATCACCGACGCGGGCGACAGTCACTACATCGTCGGTGACAATGTCGACCGGATCGAGCTCGACGACAACAACGACCGCCTGGTCGAAGAGGGCAAGAAGCCGGCCTACGGCGAGCCTGTTCTCCTCGGCATCACCAAGGCCTCGCTGCAGACGCCGTCGTTCATCTCGGCTGCATCCTTCCAGGAAACCACCAAGGTTCTCACGGAAGCTGCGATTGCCGGTAAGACCGACACGCTGCAGGGTCTGAAGGAAAACGTCATCGTCGGCCGCCTGATCCCGGCTGGTACCGGTGGTACCATGACGCAGATCCGCCGCATCGCCACGTCTCGCGACGACCTCATTCTCGAGGAGCGCAAGAAGGGCACGGGTGCAGATGTTGCCACCCCGATGCTGCAGAACCTCGCTGGCGAGAGCGCGCCCGCCGCCGAGTAATCGGCACCAGGGTTAAAAGATCAAAGGCCGTCCGGAGCGATCCGGGCGGCTTTTTTGTTAAAGACGCGGCACGGCAACACCCATTCATGCGAAAAAATCTATATTATTTTGACGGCTGTCAGTTCGGGTGGAGCAGGTTTGATCTGGCGCAACTGTCCTGTTTTGAAGCGTTCTAACCTGTCCCCGTTCAACGACGGAGGTCATCATGAAAATGCTTCTGAGCACTGTATTGGCAGCCCTGCTGGCGACGACGGCGTTCGCCACCGATCCGGTTCCACCGAATCTGCGCGAAACGGCACTGGACATGTTCAAGCCGCTCCCATCGACCACGCCCGCGGTGGCTGACAACCCGATCACACCGGAGAAGATTGTGCTCGGGAAGGCACTGTTCTTCGACCCGCGCATGTCGGCTTCAGGCGTGTTCTCCTGCAACTCGTGTCACAACCTGGCGACTGGCGGCGACGACAACCTCGAGACGTCGATTGGTCATGGCTGGCAAAAAGGGCCACGCAATGCGCCTACGGCGCTCAATGCGGTCTTCAACATCGCACAGTTCTGGGACGGGCGCGCGGAAGATCTGAAGGCCCAGGCTAAGGGGCCCGTGCAGGCGGGCGTGGAGATGGCGAACACGCCGACCCAGGTCGTCGCAACACTGAAGTCGATGCCGAAATACGTCGAATGGTTTGAGGCAGCATTTCCCGGAGAGGAGGACCCGGTTACCTTTGACAATTTCGCCAAGGCAATTGAAGCATTCGAAGCAACACTCATTACGCCGGCCCCATTCGATGCCTGGCTGAATGGAGATGATGCGGCGATGTCCGATGAGCAGCAGCAAGGCCTAGCCCTGTTCATCGACAAAGGATGCGCTGCCTGCCATGGGGGCATCAATCTCGGCGGCGAAGGTTATTATCCCTTTGGCCTGATCGAGAAGCCGGGCGCCGATGTTCTGCCCGAAGGTGACAAGGGTCGCTTCGCGGTGACGAACACGGCCGATGACTCCTATGTCTTCCGTGCCGCCCCCTTGCGCAATGTCGCTCTGACCGCGCCATACTTTCACTCCGGCAAGGTGTGGGGGCTTAACGAAGCGGTCGCCATCATGGGCACCTCGCAGCTCGGTGAGGAGTTACAAGAAGGGGATGTCGGGAAAATTGTCGCATTCTTGGAGAGCTTGACTGGTCGGATGCCGGAAGTCACCTATCCCGTCCTGCCGCCGGAAACGGCGGCGACGCCGAGGCCCAGTGGCGCCGTCATACCGTGACTTTACACAAACAGAAAAGGGCCGATCCATCGACCGGCCCTTTCCCGAATTCCAAACATTGTTCACGCGAAGCGGATGATCGCCACTTCGCCTTCCAGCGCGCCCTGATAGGCCGAGGCATGCGGCTCTTCGTCGGGGGCGCCGGTGATCATGCCGATCTGGTCGAGATCGGCTTCCAGGAAGCCTTCCTCGGAGAGAGCATTGAGCGTAAGGCGAACGGCTGTGTCGTCGTCAGGGGCGGTCAGCAGGACGTGCAGGTCGATGGGCTCGCCACCTTCGGTCTCATAGGCCTTGGCGATGACGATGAACACCATGGGCTCGTCGCGGTTGTTGTCGTTGTCGGAGTTAATCATCGTGCCGGTCTTCCTGTTGTGGCGGATCGATTCTTGACTTGGCGGCCGATTCGACCACACGGGGCAGGGTGGTTGACCCGCTCTCAGTACCTATCTAGAAGTTTCCCCTCGCAATCCAAGCCAAATCGTCTCGGACATCGGGTTTTCCCGTGTGGAAACGGCCAGACTCCAGGCCGGGCAGGGGGATCCGGGCATTAATTGTCAGATGTGACTTGACGTTAATGGGGGAAAACAGTAGTACCCCGGCCATCGGAGCCCATGTGAGGTCGGCTTTTTCGGGACGCCTCGTCCTGAAGTTCATCTCAAACAGGTCTCCAAACGCACGTTGACGACACAAATGCTGCTCGCACGACGCACTCTTGCAGTGCGTCCTCTGTCTTTTGTGGTCCATCCGCGAAAACGGGTCGGGCCACATTTTGCGCATGAAGAAAACTGTGCGGCCGCCGCCGGAAACGGCAAACCACCAGGGCCTGAGAGGGCTTGAGACTAGATTTTGCAAGGGATGGGTATATGCCTACCGTAAACCAGCTGATCCGCAAGCCGCGTCAGGCACAGGTAAAGCGCAATAAGGTTCCTGCTCTGCAGGAAAACCCGCAGAAGCGTGGCGTTTGCACCCGCGTCTACACAACGACCCCGAAGAAGCCGAACTCGGCTCTCCGTAAGGTTGCCAAGATCCGTCTGACCAATGGCTTCGAAGTCATCGGCTACATTCCG